>Ga0209062_1000443_pt1 | contig 126422 bp, 110 predicted proteins | sample Coa_R2_2_FD_187158 | JGI IMG/M metagenome (GOLD analysis project Ga0209062, IMG submission 187158) | Surface soil microbial communities from Centralia Pennsylvania, which are recovering from an underground coalmine fire - Coalmine... | ecosystem: Environmental > Terrestrial > Soil >... | reverse complement strand
GAAAAATGCTCACTCCAGCGTTGATGGCGGGGATCAAAAAGCCGAACGATCTCTTTCGTCAGCGGATCAGGGGCTGTGATGCGATCTCCTTTGTAATCATTACAGTCCACACAAGCCAGCCAGAGGTTGTCTTCCTCGGTTTTGCCCCCACGCGATTCTGGGACGAGATGCTCAATGGTAAGCAACATGCCGCTCACCCGCCTGGCGGTAAGGCAATAGCCACAGCGGTGGCGCGCTTGCTCAGCAACGCGCTGACGCAGGGCTTGCGGCACATAGGTTTTGCTCATGGCTGCTCAAAGAATGGGCGGACATCCTGCCCCCGGTCCTGGAGTAGCCCTATAGCGTGCGCTCGCACCAGCAGAGTCTTATCATGCTCGTAACGCAAATCTTCCAGCCGCGCTTTCTCGGTTGGAGAAAGCCCCTCGCGCTGCTGCTTGAAGAGCAAGGTCTCAATCTCCTGCTCCTGTTCTGGCGTCAGGGCGCTGTTGTGTGCCACCTGTCGCAAAGTGGCGTCATCTAGTTGGACCAGCGCAGCTACGGCTTCCAGCATATCCGCTGGAATCTCATCTTCGACCAGCGCAGCAGTTGCCAGAGAGAGGAGTTCTTCTTCAATACTGTGCCGCTTGAAAGCAGCGTGCTGTTGAAAACGCCGATACAAATCATCGGGGATAGTAAGTGTGACCGTCTGTTCCGCCATATCATCCTCGATCTTCTAGCATTCCCGACTGCCAGAGAGTTCCGCTGTTCTCAGTATAGCAGAAAAAAAATGCGGCGGATGCCAGACGGCGATTTGAACCGGCGATACCTTGCTATGCTGGCCGCTGGCCTTATCCCCTCTAGGGTGGCACCGCACTGGCAAGGCAGCTTGATATTTTTTAGATGGTGCCTGATAATCTTCTGCAATCCCATATCACTTGAGAAAAGAAAGAGGCGCTATGACCACCTCATCCTCTCAATCAGAGGCCGAAGCGCTGGTTCTCTACGAAGCAGCAGACGGCGTGGCAACGCTGACCCTCAACCGGCCCGACCGTCTCAATACCATCATCCCGGAACTGATTCAGCAACTGCTGGCGGCGCTTGATCGCGCGCAGGCAGATGCAGCAATTCACGCCATCCGGCTGCGCGGCGCGGGCCGCGCCTTTTGCGCTGGCTATGACATCGGCTTTGGCGCAGAGATGATGCGCGAAACGCAGAGCCAGGGCGTTTGGGATCCCATTGCAGACTACGCGATGATGTCCCGCTATGTGGATGCCTATATGCGCCTCTGGCGCTCGCCTAAGCCGGTGATTGTGCAGGTGCAGGGCTACTGCGTGGGCGGGACCGATCTGGCGCTGTGCAGCGATCTCATCGTCTGCGCTGAAGATTGCCAGATTGGCTATCCGCCCGCCCGCGTCTGGGGTTCGCCTACAACGGCGATGTGGGTCTATCGGCTGGGGCGCTCATAATGTAGCTTCAATACCCTCTACGGGTCGTATCTACGTGAATAGGTGAAACTGCTTATCAAGCAGACCTATGAGCAGATCTTTCAATACCCTCAATGGGTCGTGCCATACATATGCACCACTAGGCGCCGGGCATTCATATCATAGCACAAAACTATTTGATAGTTGCAATCCCCTCACCCTGACTTCCCAAGAGGATAGAGTGAGAGCGAGGACTTTCTGCCCCACTTCTATCAGGCTCCTCCCGCCACACGCCAGAAGGCACGACCTTTACCCATCGGGCGCTGGAAGATGTGCGCAAGGCGGTTGCAGAGCGTGATCGCCCCTTTGGCGACTACGGCCAGGCGCCACGATGAAGCTAACCGCGTAGATACTTGTCCAGGAAGCGCACGATAGCCGGGTAGACGACCAGATGCGTCGCTCGTTTGGTGTATTGATGCCCTTCATCCTCGAAGCGCAAATACTCGACGGGCACGCCCCGGCGGCGCAGCGCCTCGACGATTTGCTCGGCCTCGCCGACAGGCACGCGCGGATCGTTGGCGCCATGCGAGACAAAGAGCGGCGCGGCAATGCGATCTACCTTATGAATGGGCGAGATTTCCTCCAAAAAGGCGCGGTCATGTTCCAGGCTGCCATACTCAGCCTCGCGCAGCTTGCGCCGCCAGGGTCCGGTACGCTCCAGGAAGGTCACAAAGTTGGCGATGCCCACAATATCGACGCCTGCCGCCCAGACCTCTGGATAGGTAGTCACAGCAGCCAGCACCATGAAGCCGCCATAGCTGCGCCCCATCACCGCGATGCGCCGGGGATCGGCAATGCCCTGTTCGGCCAGCCAGCGCGCCGCGTGCGGCAGATCGGCCACCGAATCCATGCGTAGGCGCACATCATCCAGGCTCTGATATTCATGCCCATAGCCGGTGCTGCCGCGCACATTGGGAGCCAGCACCACATAGCCGGAGCCAACCAGATACTGAATCACCGGATAAAAACTCGGAATGAACTGACTTTCAGGGCCGCCATGCACATAGACAACCGCAGGCAGCCCGCGCGGCTCGACACCATGCGGCACAAAGAGGAATGCCGGAATCTGGCGCCCGTCAAACGTCGGGTAGCGCACCAGCGACGGCGTAACCAGACGCTCGCGTGGAATGCCGCCGCGAGCGCTGCGCGTCGCGCGCCAGAGGATGCGCTCGGCCACATCCCAGACCCAGATGTCCGGGGCATCGTTGGCGGTATCCAGCGTGAAGGCCAGCCGTTTGCCATCGTGCGACCATTTCAGATCACGCAGGGTGCAGGGCGGCAATTCCGGCCCTGGCAGCGTCTGCCGCAAATCCCAGCCCGCCGCCACATCAAATAGCTCCAGCCGCGAGTACCCTTCCTCATTCGTGACCAGCGCCAGCCGCGTCCCATCATCGCTGACGGCCAGCGCTTCTGTATCCCAGGGCACATCGCGCAGATAAGTAAGCTGCGTGGTTGCCAGGTCAAGCCAGGCCAGCGAGAGAAACTGGCGGCCCCGGTCGCTCAAGAGGTAGAGGCCGCGCCGGTCTGCCGACCAGGCTGCCGCAGCATGCCGCGCCGGACCTTCGCCCATCTCCGGCGTCAGCAGGCGCGTCTCCCCGCTGGCCGCATCCACCAGCAGCAACTGACTGCGGGTATTCGACTCCACGCGGCTGACCAGGACCGAACGGCCATCGGGCGAGTAGCGCCGGGCGTAATTGGTCCCATCGTGCTGATGAATCAACCTGGGCGCGCCATCAGGCAGAGCTTGCTCGTAGACATCAAAGAAGCGGGGGTCGCGGGCATTGCTGGAATAGGTAATCCGTGTCCCATCGGGCGACCAGCCGCCAAACTCGTGAATCACCTGCGGAGCGTTAGTCAGTGCCGTCAGGATGCCGGTATCCGGCTGAAGCAGCCAGAACTGGTTATGCTCATTCCCGCCCACGTCGCCAGAAACCAGCAGCGTCTCGGAGCCGGGCGCGTAACTCGCCTGGGAGACCCGCTCGCCGCGAAACGTCAATTGCTCCGGCCAGGCTGGAGCCGCAGCATGAATATCAATCGGCACGCTCCAGACCTCGGCCACGCCGGTAATATCGGTGAGAAAACTCAGCCGCCGCCCATCTGGCGAAAAACTGGCCCCCGTTGCTGAGCGCACGTTGAAATACTGCTCAAAACTGTAGCGTGGATATGTGCCTGTCTCCATGCTAAATCCTTTCTCTGGCGATCAAATTAGCCACGATGGGCGCCTCACGCGCAATATTGAAGAGCGTCCCGCGAATATCGTAGTTCATGCCCACAAAATAGAGCGGCGGAACGCCGATAGCCCGCAGTCCATCCAGCTTCGGGCGGCCCATTTCATCCAGCGGCACGACGCCGCTGAGATATTCTAGCGCGGGCCGGTATCCGGTTGCCACAATCACCGCATCAAAGCTGCTTTCTCGCCCATTGACAAAGCGGGCGCCGCTTGACGTGAAGCGTTCGATGGCTCCGGCAATAGCAACTTTGCCCTGCTGGGCATACTGCAAGAGTTCCAGGCCAATAATCGGGATGCCTGCTCGATCTAATACGCCAGCCGTCGGGCGCGGCAGCCCAGCGCGCATCTGGCGGCTGGCCGAACGCTTCAGCAGCACTGGGGCAATCAATCTCGTCACCGGGCGTGGCAGCACTGCGATCAGATGCGCCCAGCGCTGAATGGGCACGCCAAGCAGATCGCGCGGCACGACGTTGGCCCCGGCGCGAATCGAAATCGTTGGCAGCGCGCCATGCTCGGCCAGATCAACGGCAATCTCCGCCCCGGTGTTTCCCGCGCCAATCACCAGCACGCGCTGCCCAACAAATGGGGCTGCGTTGCGATAAGCAGAGGCATGCAGAACGCGCCCGTTAAATACCTCCGCGCCCGGATAGGTCGCGTGCGCCGGTTGGCTGAAGATGCCCGTTGCCGAAACGAGCGCGTGGGCGCGATATTCGCCCTTGGGCGTGGTCACAAGCCATCCATCGCCATCTGGCGCTGCGCGAGTAACGGGGCAGTTGGTCTCAATCGTCAGATCAAAATGGCGCGCATAGGCCGAAAGATACTCGGCAACCTGCGCCCGCGAGGGGTAGCGCGGGAAGTGGCTCGGCATAGGCAAGCCTGGCAGGCCCGACAGCGCTTTGACCGTATGCAGGTGCAGCCGATCATAGAGCCGAAGCCACGTAGAGCCTGGGGCGTCGCCCGCCTCAAAAATGATGGGTGTAATGCCGCGTTGGCGCAGGCTCGCGCCTGTCGCTAGCCCTGCCGGTCCAGCGCCAACGATAATAGCCGACGCGATCTCACCTGCCTTGCTCATCTCTGCACTCCTCGGCTGTTTCTCTGGAAAACCTGCTTGCAATCTTATCATATGGGGGTGATAACTGAAACCTGATTTTCTGGCATGTTCTGCGGTTTGGTGGTGTTTTCTGGGTCTTGACGCGACTTCAGCAGACGCGCTATTCTGGTGGTGGTGTTGGAATCCTGGCTGGGCGAAAACCAGAGCTTCAGTTCCGCTCCAGCACCAACCATTTCCGGCCTTGGTGCTGGCGTGGCCGCCAGTTCGTCGGACACGTAAAACGCCTGTGGAGAGGCAAGCTCTGGCGCGAAGCGGAAGCCTCGCGTGCAACTGGCCCCGGTGAAGCAGGAACCAAACGCCTTGGATGCTTCGGCATAAAAGGGTAAGTTTTGGAGAACGGCAGAGAAGTGGAGACGAAATCACCTGTTGTTTCTCCACTTCTCCACTTCTCCACTTCTCCACTTCTCCACTTCCTGGGCCACGCTGGCAAGCAGTTCAGCGCCGGGCAGCCTGGGGAATATGATCGGCTTCTGGCCCGGCCAGATACGCGCGCAGTTGGGTTTCCACTGCCGGATTGGTCAAGAACGTGACAGCATCGCCAGAGCGCAGTTCGGTGTCGCCGCGCGGGAAGACCAGCGCGCCCCCTCGCCGAATGGAGACGACCAGCGTTTGGGCAGGAAAGCGAAGCTGCTTGAGCTGCTTGCCTGAAAGCATGGATTCCGGCGTCACTGTAACTTCCACCAGCACCGTGCCCTCGACCAGACTGCGCATCCGTCGGGTGCCTTGAGCAACCGCTCGATGGTAGGCTTCCATGATGCTGGCAACAGAGATGGTTCCAATAGGAATTGCTGGCGTACCATGCGCCCCTCCTTCCAGGATTGGCGCCCAGCGCACCCCTGCCCTGGTAAGCCGTTCGAGGACTGTATCGAGCGGCTCGGCAGCATGAACCACCAGCGGCTCGCGTGTCATGACCATCTCAATCGCTGTCTGGCCCCGCTCGGCCTCTGGCACGCGCCGGACATCGGCAAGCGTTGCCACGCCCGCCAGAGTGCCATCTGGCTTGCGCACCACAACCCCGCTGCGTCGCTCGGCCTTGATGACCGCCTCGACCTCCGCTATGGTAGTCTCCGGGGCGATGCGCTGGCTCGCCAGCGGCAAGAGCGCCTCGCGCGCCACCAGCGTGGCGAGCAGAGGAAAGCTCAGCCGCAGGCGATGCGCTGGTGAATTGGCGCGGGACTCCAACTGGCTGGTATAGATCGTATGCTTCCCCACAACAATGGACGCCAGGCCAACGGCAACCATTGCCGGAGCCAGCAGAGAGAGGTTGCCAGTCATCTCGGCCACCATCAGCATCACCGCCAGCGGCGCGTGAGCAATGCCGCCGAACAACGCCATCATGGCAACAATCACAAAAGGGGCGGGCGCATCAGGAATCCCTGGCAGGTGCAGCAGGTCGGTTACTCGCCAGATGCCAGCGCCCACCATGCTGCCAATCACCATCCCAGGACCAAAGATGCCGCCGCTGCCTCCAGAGCCAATGCTCAGCGCCGTTGAGAGGATTTTGGCAAAAGGCAGCGCCAGCACCAGCCAGAGCGGGAGCGTGAGCAGCGTCGCCTTCCCCATGCCCGCCTGAACCCAGCCATAGCCCATGCCCAGCGCTTCCGGGATGGCAAGGCCCATCAGCCCCACGAGCATCCCGCCGATAGTTGGCCTGATCCAGAGCCAGTGACGTGAGAGCGGCAGATGATGAAAGAGCCTGGCCGTGCCATGAAACGTCCGGGCGTAAAGGACGCCAATCCCGCCGCAGAGCAGCCCAAGCAGCGCGTAGTAGAGCAGTTGCACAGGGTTATCAAAGCTGATTTGTGCCTGATTGCCAAAGATCGGCGCCCAACCAGCCCAGGCGCCATAAATGGTATAGCCGATAATGGAGGCGATGAGGGAAGGGATAATTGCATCAATTTCCAGGTCTTGCGTATACAGGATTTCGGCACCGATCAGCGCGCCGCCCAAGGGAGCGCGAAAGATCGCGCCAATGCCCGCGCCAATGCCCACCGCCAGCGCAATGCGCCGATCAGCCACAGACAGACCCAGCCAGCGCGCAAGCAGAGAACCAAATCCGGCAGAGATTTGAGCAGTTGGCCCCTCGCGGCCTCCGCTGCCGCCGGACCCAATCGTGATGGCCGAAGCCACCAGCTTAATCAGCGGGATGCGGGCACGCACCCGCCCTTCTTCATAGTGAAAAGCGGCAATGGCTGCGTCGGTGCCGTGCCCCTCGGCTTCTGGCGCGAGGGTAAAGACTATCAGCCCGCTCAACAATCCACCCAGGCCAACCACCAGCGGAAGTAATAAAAACAGCGGGTGCTGTCCGATATTCAGTAAGGGGTTCAGATTGCCGCCGCCGCCTTCGCCCTGTGGATTCGGCGGCTGATAGCCCACCAGTCCACCGAGGAAAAGATGGGTTGCCCATGTGATTGCCAGGGTGAAGGCAATCGCCCCAACCCCGGCCACCACGCCAATCAGCGCGCTCACCACCAACCATCTGGTCAAATAATTCCGATCCTTGAGTCGAATGGCCCCTGGACGAACCTGTTGCAGCCATGTTCGCGCCGTCTCCCAGGGGCCAGATCGTCGTTCCATAGTGTTCCTCAATGCTCCTCTCAACAGCCGCTGGTGCCCTCATTTTTAATGAGTGATGGCTCACTCATTCATATGGTAGTATAACAGCCGGGACAGGATCGCGCAAGGAAAGCATACCCGATTGCAAGACCTGCCTTGCCGAACGTGGGCGGAGTGATGTACAGTCTGTACAAGAAGGTTCCAACTCAGGGACGGGGACCTTTTCCAGACAGAGACGAGGGGGCGTACCATAAGCATGTATCTTCAGGAGCGACGTGATGCCACGTATTGTTGACGAAGCAGCCCGCCAGGCGACACGTCAGCGCATCTTGCGTGAAGCTGCCAGCGAATTTGCCCGGTTGGGGTTTGAGCAAGCCAATATTAACCTCATTGCTGACCATGCCGGGATTGGCCGGGGCACGCTCTATCTCTATTTCACCAGCAAGCGCGAGGTCTTCATCGCCATGCTGCAAGCCATTGCCGAGCGGCAACTGGCAGCGGCGCGGGCTGCTCTGAGCCAGGGCAAGACTCTGCAAGACCACCTCCAATCCCTCTTCCTGGCATTTATCCGCCTGGCAACCGAAGATGCTGATGGCTTTCATGTCTATATGAGCGCGCTCTATGGCGTCAACCGCGCCTTTCAGCAGGAAGCGCTGGGTCTGCTGCGCGAGTATGTCACGCTCATCCGCGAGACGCTGGCAGATACGCTCCCACCTCATGCCAGGGGGCGCGTGGACCTGGAGGCTGCCGCGCTGCTGATCCTTTCGGCAACCGAATCGCTGGTATTGTCAGGGCGAGTGCTGGGCTACAGCGAACGCCGCCTGGCCGCGATGGCCCCCGTGATTGCGAGGCTCCTGCTGCCTGGGCTGGAAGCCCCAGAGCAGCCCACGCCCTGAAGGGCAAGCGCCGCACGATTATTTCAACATGTATCCTCCGCAGTGCTGGTCTATGTCAAAGCCAAAGAGGAGAACAGGCATGCGATGGAACGTTATTCCTGGCTTGGTGAGCCTCTCAATTGTGGTGGTGTTGAGCGGTCTGCTGCTCTTTTTTACGCTTACCCGCCCTACTTCCTGTCAACCAACCTCTGGAGTAACTCTGGTGAACGGCTCAGTGCCGACGCCCACTGCTGCTCAACACCAGGATGATACACAACCTCCAGTGGGTCCCTGTGACACTCCACGTCACTGGGGCACCCCACGAAATACTCCTACCCCCACTACACCCCTTTCTGCATTTCCTATCGAAATAACCATCCATTCGCCGCTCCTGAAACATCAAGCCACCGAAACATGGATGAATTGATGCGCGTTCATGGCAAGCGGGCAATGCGACAAAAGATAGAGGATAAGGAGAACATTCCTCTATGTAGCGCCGCCGTCCCTGGCGGCCAGCGACTGACAGGCAAACATGCTGCTTGTACCGCTGGCCTCTGGTCGGCGAGACGCCAGCGCTACACGCAAACACCTTCAGCGCCGCAGACGCGCCAGCGCCCGCTCAAGTTCCTGCTCCGGCGCATCGGCACCTGGGCAGCATCTCAGGGTCTCCACCAACTGCCAGATGATTGCCGCTCGCTCCATCAATGCCTGGCTGCGTCTGGGCCGGTTTAACTGCCAGAGCGGTGTCGCAGTAATAGACAGGCCAAACGCCAGTTCAGCGACCAGCCGCATACGCAGCCAGTGCAGCCGACGGCGCCGGAAGAGCAGCGGCGGGAAGCCAGCGCGCGGCGCGTCCGCCAGGCCGCGAAGGGGATGCAGCGGCGGCGTCTTGGCGGCGAATGGCGGCAGCGCGGCCATCAGCCAACGATAATATCGTTCAGGCAGACAGGAGAGCAGCAGCGCGAGATCGAGCGTCTTGCCAGAGGGCGCGGGCGGCGTGGCAGCAGGAGAGCCGTCCTGTTTGCGCTTCTTTTCCAGCCATTCCCTGGCCGGATTGGGACGCAGAGGAAACCGGACGAACGTAGGGGACGATGGCACCATAAGAGACCCTTCCTTTCTTGCAGCCTAGCTGCGCAGAAATGAATCGGCTCTGACCTCCTGAACCCAGACCAGACCGTGTATGATGGGTTCTCCAGCCAGAGCCGCCAGGGGGTCTCGATGGTACAATACCCCCCTAGCCCCATAGCTGGCCTAGCCGGGTGTGGGGTCATGGCGCTGTCGGTGTTTTGGCCGACGCCGCCAGCCGTTCTTCAATTTGCTGTGTTTGAACTTCGCATGCTCCCAAGGGAAAATGAGCGCTGTAGCGAGCGCTTGAAAAGATTGCACCAGGCGAGGGCATCATTGTCAAGGGTCACAGGAGAACATTCCTCTATGGTCATTCGTCGTTTCAGTGCCGATCTGAAAACCAGGCTGTCCGGCGGAAATCCAGGCGTCTATGGCGTGCCCATCCAGATGAACAGCGCGCTGGTGCCGCCGGAGCGGCGAGAAGCCTTTGCCCAGCGCGTTCATGGGCTGCCCATCCTGCTCAACGTCCCCACGCAGGTGGAGGCCATGTACTTCGAGCCAGGCGCCTCCATTGACGAACACAGCGCGCCCAATCCAGTGATCTTCATCGTGATCGCGGGCAGCGGCTTTGTCCGCATCGGCGGCCCCAACGGCGAAACGCAGCCGATTCAGGCGGGCGACGCCGTACTCTGGCCCGTCGGCCTGGATCATACCGTCTGGACCGAGGGAGATTCGTTGCAGGCCATCGTTGTGAATCTGCCGGAAGAACCGGCGTGAAAAACGGCAAACCGCCCAGGGTGTCACGTTGGGCACGTTGGGCACGCTTGCGCGCGAGGCCGCACCCCGCCTGGGCTGAAAGATCGCGCAAGCGTGACACCCCCTCGATGGACCTGTCACGCTTGCGCTGCGTTTCGGTCAGTTTCCAGGACCAGACCCACCGAGCGCCACCGTCCAGGCGCCGTTGTGATAGTGCAGAATCGTCGCGCTGTCGGTACTCACCGCCCAGCCCTCGCTGGCCGAAAGCATAAACAGCGCGAAATTCCCGTCTCCGTCTGGCCCGTTGACCTCGACCCACCTGCCGCCTGTGTAGTGCAGATAGACGGTGTGCGTACTTGCGACAGCGCCGTTGGGAACGGCTACCCAGCCAATCGCCCAGCCATCGTTCGAGGCATCCATAAACAGGCTGCTGATGCTCGCTTGCTGACCAATGATTGGTGTCTGAACCGTTGTCCAGGTCTTGCCATCATAATGGGTAAAGACCACCTGCCCACCACTCGAAAAGCGGGCCAGGGCATTGCTGGCTCTGCCAGCCGCTCCCCCGAATCCAACCGCCCAGACATCATTGGCCGAAATCGCCGAGAGATGATTGATATAGCCCAGGCTCGGAGGCAGCGAGGTCTGCGACCACACGCTCCCGTTATAGCGCAGCAGCAGATCGCCCAGTTCATTGGCCCCAGCAGTGCCTCCAATAATCCAGCCATCAGTGGCTGAGGTCATGGCGACACTGAGCAAGACCTGCCCTGGTGGGGTCTGCGCAGGCGTCCAGGTATGCCCATCATAGTGCAGCAGCAGGCTCTGGGTCGGAAAGGATTGCTCGTCCTGCTGGACGCCTCCAACCGCCCAGCCGTTGCTGGCCGAGGTCATCGCAATGTCCATCAGAGAGGCGTGCGCTATCATCTGCTGCACAGTCCAGCGGCCACCTGTATAGTGCAGGATCACGCCATATGGCTCCTGGGTATCAATGCTCTCAAAACTCCCGACGATCCAGCCTTCCGTCTCCGAGATCATCACCACCTTGCTAAGAACGAGATAGGCGGCATGCAGTTGCTGAGCATCGGGGACGCCCATCACTCGTTTCCACTGTCCGCCGGTATAGTGCAAGATGATCGTATCCCCCGGTCCTTTCCCAACGGCCCAGCCTTCATCGGCTGAGACCATAGAGATGCTGCTCAGAATATCCTTTGGCCCAGGCATATAAGGAGCTTCAGAGACAGGCGGCAAGGTCGCGGTAGGCGTTGCCGAAGCAGTAGCCGCCGGGCTGGCGGTACCGGGGCTGTGGGCGTGGCTTAGAAAGATCGCCAGGCCAATCACCCCCACCAGGAGAACAGCAGCCAGCGCGCTCAGCGTTGAGATCAGCCGATAGCCGCGCCGTCTGGGCGGCTCCTGAGAGGGGGCTGGAGGGCGTCGGCTGGGCGCCGATGCTGGCCGGGTCGGGCGGTCTGGCGAAGCAGATCGCGGGCGATAGCGCCGGGTGATAATCGCGTCAATCTCGCCGGGCGAGAGCGGGTTATGTCTGGGCGGCGCAAAGTGCCGGGCGAGGGCGTCATCCAGCCTTTGATAGCTGTCCAGTTCAAAGCGACAGTACGCGCAGGTCTCTAAATGTGTCTGTAAGGTCTCCACATCTTCGGGGTGCAGGCGTTTCTGGCCGACAACTTGCGCTACCAACGGCGCAACAGAAGCGCAGGCCGGACCTGGGCGCGGTTGAGGGCGATTATGATTCATCATCGGTAGGTATCCTCCCGGCGTCTGGCCGTGTGCGAATGCTCTTCCTGCGCGAGATACGCTTTGCGTAAGCGTTCTTTGGCGCGGAAAAGCTGCTTGTAGACTGCGGCAGGCGAAGCCCCCAGGATGGCCCCAGCTTCAGCGGCGCTAAAGCCCTGCACCACCCGCAGCATGAGGCAGGCAACATCCGCTGGCGACAGACTGGCGAGCGCGGCGTGCAGCAGCTCGCGTTCGGCAATATCGGCCTCAAACGAACCAGAACGATCAGGATAGTCAGGGTGGTATTCACTGCGCGCCTCAAACGACTCGAAAGCGATCAGCCGGTGATGCCGCAGCGCAGAGATGGCCCGGTTATAGGCCACTTGAAATAGCCAGGCTTTGATGTCTTCGGGCTGGTTTGCTCCCGTGAATGGAGGTCTTTGCTGGCTGGCAGCGCGCCAGGCTTCATAAAAGGTATCCTGGGTGAGATCATGTGCCTGTTCGCTATTGCGCACCAGCCCATAGATAAACCCAAAAATGGGGCGCTGATAGCGATTGACCAGCGCCGTGAATTCCGCCGGAGAGAGCGGCGGTGCAGGGAGAGAAGGATTGGTCATACATCTCACATCCTCTTTGCAGCAAGATTATAACAGCAGCGCCCAGATAAAACGCGCCTGACGACGAGAGATCGCGTCTAGAGGTGAAGCGCGCGAAACTGAAAAATTGGACAGGCTGATGAGCCAATTCTAGTGGAGTGTGAACAGGATCACAAAAAGCATCTTCATCATCCATAACGTATTGTGAGCCACGTTATTTTCTTGTGTGAATTCGCATGCTACACTAGGCTTGTGCGCTACAGGTGAGCATCCCTGGCGAGCATATCGAAAGGAGGCCAGCATGGACCCGGTTCTGAACGCTATCTGCCAGTGGTGTGGGGCAGCGCTTCCGGCAGGCGCGCGCTATTGTCGAAACTGTGGGCAGAGCCAGCCAACAACGCTGAGCGCGTCATCCGGCGTCACGATGGGGATGCAGACCACGCCTGGCGTACCCTGCCCTGCCTGTGGGAGCCTCCTTCCAGCAGGCGCGCGCTATTGCTGGGATTGTGGGCAGCCAGTCGCTGCCACCGAGGCAGAAGAAACCGATCAAAGACGCAAGATTGCCGGGCTGGCCCTGGAGGGCCTGGGCATCTTATCGGCAGGAGAGAACCTGGGCACACACGGCGTTCCCGTGCCCGGCGCTGCCGCAGGCCCACAAGCTGGCGCGCCCAACGTACCCAGCGTCGCAGCGGGACCGCAAACAGGGGCGGCCAGCGTGCCCGGCGCTCCGGCAGGGCCGCAGGCCGGGGCACCGGGCGTGCCCGGCGCCCCGGCGGGGCCGCAGGCGGGCATGAACTACCAATCGCCGAACCTCTCAAATACTGTAACGCAGCCGGGCGCCTCTGGTGCATCTGGCGGCGCTGGCGGAGGCTCTGGCGGAGGCGCTTTCGGCAGCAGCACCTCCGGCGGCAGTGGCGGCGGGAAGCCCGGCAATAAGAAATCTCCTTCGCCTCCGTCTTCTGGGGGACAAGGATTTCAGATTCTGACCGTGCCGCACATCCTCATCTTCTCGCTGGTGATCGTCCTGATCGCGGGGATCAGCGCCGTCGTAATCGCGGCGCCCAACCTCTTGCCTGGCGGAAAGAGCGCGGCGTCGGCCACGAATACGCCTGGCCCGGCTCCCACCAGCACGCCCATCATTGCCTCGGCAGCGACGGTGACAATTACCCCTACCAGCCAGCAAGAGAGCAATACATTTACTATTGACGCGGTGACGGGCACGCCCAATGCCCAGCAGGTGCAGGCGCGCCAGCTTTCAGCCAAAACACAAACTTACTCCAAGACCGTCAACGCCACCGGCCAGGGCATGACGGCGGGCACCCACGCCACCGGCACTTTGTACATTGTGAACCTTTCACAGAACTCTTCGATTAACATACCTGCTGGCACAGCCTACGACAACAATGCCTGTGATGCCTCTTCTTGTCCTGCAATTCACATGGTCGTCGATCAGGCGGTGAGTCTTCCTCCCGGTGGCGCTAACCGCACCATTCCTGGACATGTCCAGGAAGCCGGGACCATTGGCAATATTGCTCCCGGCTCTTTCGCATATCTGAATAGCGGTGTCCTCTCCGTTCGTCCCGCCAGTGCCTTCAGCGGCGGAACGGACCCCCAGCCCTACACCTACGTCCAGCAGAGCGATATTAATAACGCGGCCAACAGCCTGATCTCCGCCAACCAGCCCGATCCCCAGCAGGTGTTGCAGCCGCAGGTGCAAGCAAACGAGCGCTTTGCGGGCACACCGCAATGCTCGCCCAAGGTGAGTGCTAATCCCCCGGCAGGCACGCAGGCATCGCAGGTAACGGTAAGCGTGTCCTTTACCTGCATGGGCGAGGTCTATGATTACGACGGAGCAGTGATGCTGGCGGCGCAGCAGCTTACCCAGCAGGCGACAAACAATCTCGGCGCGGCCTTCGCGCTGAGCGGCCAGATCAAGACGACGTTGAACTCTGCCACGCCCGGCAGCGGAGGGACAGTAGCGCTTGCTATTATGGCTTCCGGCGTGTGGGCCTACCAGTTCAGCGCCACACAACAAAGCATGCTCGCCAGCATGATCGCGGGCAAAACCCCACAAATGGCCCAGCAAATACTGGAGATGCAAACGGGCGTAGCGCAGGTGACAATCCAGCTTGCTGATGCCAGCGCGCAGATCTTGCCCACTAATCCAGGGGCCATCACCATTGTGATCCAGGCTGTGCAAGGGGCATAACGCGCAGTCGGCGGCTGAAGGCCGCGCCTGGAGGCGAAGTCTCCAGGCCCTCCCTGCGGAGGCCCTCCCCAGCCCAGGCACGCGCAGATACCAGACCCCAGGCGCGCAGGCGGCCTTCGTGGCGCGAGAGCCGCCTCCAGCCGCGAGTTTACTCGCCAGGGCTGCCGTGCCAGATGCGACTTTCGCACAGCCCTGTCCCCCAACCACATAGTTGACATGCAGGCTCAGGCGATATATCCTGCTGACAGTGACTCTGCATTCCTTGTGATGGCGCAGTGCAGCGCCAGGAGCTTCTAGCTTTGACGGAAGGAGTCCCTCTCAGATGGCTACTACTGTCGCGCCTCCCAACCCGCAAACCGTTTTCAGTGATGCCGAATTTGAAACCCTTCGCGCTATCTGTGATACCTTCGTTCCCTCCCTTCAGGTCGAAGACGACCCTTACGGCTTTTACGCGACATCGGCCAGCGACCTCAAAGTTCCTGAACTGATTGCTGCCACCGTTGCCGGACTCCCCGAAGACGCCCGCGCGCAACTGAAACAACTGCTGAACGCGCTGGATACGCCGCTGAAGAACCTGATCTTTTCCGGCAAGCTCCTGCGCTTCCGCACGCTCAACCAGGAGCAGCGCGAGGCATTCTTGCGCGGCCTGGCGACCAGCGGGATGCAGGTCCGGCGACAGGCGTTTGCCGCGCTCAAGCGCGCCGCTGTCGTCACCTACTACACGGCTGTTGGGGCCGATGGCAGCAACCCGGCCTGGAAAGCGATTGAGTATCCCGGCCCCTTTAGCCCGCCTCCCAACGTCCCCAAGCCCATCAAACCTACCGAGATCAGCGCTGATACGACGCTGGAGTGCGATGTGGTGGTGATCGGGTCGGGCGCGGGCGGCGGCGTCGTAGCGGGCGAGTTGGCAGCCGCTGGCAAAGCGGTCATCGTCCTGGAGATGGGCGGTTATTATAATGAATCTGATTTCCTCCACTACGAAGGCGCGGGCTACCAGAAGCTCTATCTGGGCGGCGGCGCGCTGACCACTAAAGATCAGGGCGTCACGCTGGTGGCTGGAAGCTGCCTGGGCGGCGGCACCGTCGTCAACTACTGCACCAGCTTCCGCACGCCCGACGAAGTGCGGCAGGAATGGGCCGAACAGCATAAACTTTCCGCCTTCACTTCCAAGGACTATGATGCCAGCATGGACGCCGTATCGCAGCGCATTGGCGTCAACACTGACCAGAGCCGCCCGTCCAAACATGAAGCGCTCATGAGCAAGGGATTGGAAAAGCTCGGCTGGCATGTGGGGCCGCTGCCGCGCGATGTGCGCAACTGCCCGCAAGATATTGGCTGCGGCTATTGTATGTTTGGCTGCCAGCGCAGCGCCAAGCAATCGACGCTCATTACCTATTTGCAGGACGCCTACGAGCATGGCGCGAAGATGATCGTCAACTGCCGGGCAGAGCGCATCCTCATCGAGCAGGGCCGTGCTGTTGGCGTGGCCGCCACCGTGACCACGCCGTCGGGCGAACACAGGTCGCTGACCGTGCGCGCCAAGGCCGTGATTGCCGCCGCTGGCTCGCTTCAGACGCCAGCGCTCTTACTGCGCTCTGGCATGACCAATCCCGCGATTGGGCGCTACCTGCGGCTGCACCCGGCTACCGGCGTCTGGGGCGTGCTGCGTGAAGACGCCGAGCCGTTCGGTGGACCACTGCAAGCGCTCTATTCTGAGCAGTTCGCCAACCTGCACGATGGCTACGGGTTCCGCTTCGAGTGGGTGCCCATCCATCCGGGCACGCTGGGCCTCAGCATGGCCTGGACCGCTGGCCGCCAGCACAAAGACGCCATGCTCCGCTATCGGCGCACCGTGCCGCTGGGCATCTTGCTGCGCGACCACGAAAGCGGCCAGGTGACGATTGATAAGCATGGGCAATCAGTCATTGATTATCGGCTGGCGCCCTACGACAGCGCCCACATGCGCAAGGGCATCGAAGCCGCTACCCAGGTGCTGGAAGCCATTGATGTCGAAGAAATCATCGCCCCAACGCCGCACTGGCTGAGCTATCGCCCTGGCGTGTCGGGAAGTCGTACAGATTTCTTGCATCAGGTAGAGGCGACTGGCTATCGGCCAAACTACTTTGGCCTGATTACCTATCACCAGATGGGAAGCTGCCGGATGGGCCGCGACCCGCAAACTTCGGTCATCAACGAACATAACGAGTCGCATGAGGTGCGCGGCCTCTTTATCACCGACGCCAGCACCTTCCCGACCTCAACCGGCGTGAACCCCATGCTGACCATTATGAGCATCGCGCATATGGCGGCGCAGTACATCAAGACGGTGGTGTAAATGGAGAAACGGTGGCCGCTCCTCTGTTCAACGGGGGCTTTTACTCGTGGTTCAGACCTGTCGAGCCACCAGATCATCCTCAGCTACGGGCCGAGGCTTGACGTGGATGGTCTGGAGGTGCTGTTTTACCCCAGTTGGTATCCAAAGGCAGAGCAGATTGCCGCTGATCTGCGCGCCTCCGGCCTGTGCTTTCCAGTGATGCACACGGAGAAAAGCATCGGCCCGGCGCTGGGCAACGCTGATGCTAAAGAGCGCGCTCAAGGGCTTCAGCGGTTGGAGGCAAACTGCCAATTTGCCAGGCAGCTTGGTGTCAAACTGGCCGTGCTGCATCTCTGGGGACTGCCAGATTCAGATCACTACATGGAGCGCAATCTTGCGATGCTGGATGCCTGCCTGACCGTCGCGGCCAACGCGGGCATCCATCTGGCAGTGGAAACCATTCCCTGCGAGCGCGCCGACCCATTGAGCAACGCGCGCCTCGCGCTGGAGCAGGATAAACGCTGCCTGATCGCCCTGGATACCGAATTCCTGGCCGTTCATCAGCAGCTTGAAGCAAGCCTGGCTTCCGCCTGGCTATGGCAGGGGCCATCTGTCCAGCATGTGCATATTAAGGATTACGATGGGCAGATGGTTGACCAGATCGGGCGCCGTCGCTATCTGCACCCTGGCGAGGGCAAGATTGACTTTGCCCGCTTCTTTCGTGGACTCGCGCAGCAGGGATTCAACGGCTCCATCAGCCTTGAATCATCCGGCGTCCAGCCCGACCGATCCATCGACATCAGCCGGGTGCAAAAAAGCCTGCTGTTTCTCCGCTCGCTGATGGAGCAGGCGTCTGGCGAATAAATCCCCCAAGGGGGCACGGTCGCAGGCTAGAGGCTTCGCCACAAAGCCTGCCTTCGCAGGCTAAGATGAAGGTGTGGTTTTTTGATCGGCATTCTGGAGCAGCAGGAAAAAAAACGATGCTTAGCGAGTTCCTTCCGCTCAAGCCAGCCATGATTATGGCATTGGTAGGGGCGGGCGGCAAAACAACCACCATGTTTCGCCTGGCCGACGAACTCGCGGCGCGCGGGGAGCGCGTCATCACGACAACCACCACGCATATCTACCCACCTGCCCCGGAGCAAACCGGCGCGCTGGTGCTGGCCGCCGAACTCGCGCCGCTGCTGGAACATGCCGCCGCTGCCCTGGCAATCCATCAGCATATCACTGTAGCAGCAGGCTACGCTCCCGAAGGCAAGCTGCGCGGCCTGCCGCCAGCCTGGATCGCTGAACTGCGCAATCTGGCGGGCGGGGCTGCTGTGCTGGTCGAGGCCGATGGTGCCAGGGGGCGCATGCTCAAAGCTCCCGCTGAGCATGAGCCGGTGATTCCCATCGGGGCTGATCTGGTCTTGCTGCTGGCGAGCGCCGGAGCATTGGGCCAGCCGCTCAGCGACACTATCGCGCACCGGCCTGAGCGCGTTGCCGCCGTCAGCGGCCTGCATCCTGGCGAACCCATTACACCCCAGGCGCTCGCCAGGCTGGCAACCCACGAGCAAGGGTTGCTCAAGGGCGTGCCGCCGGGCGCGCCCGCCATTCTGCTACTCACCCATGTTGTACAGCAAGATCACAGCGCCACAGAGGAAGTCGCGCAAGCCGCGCTGGCTTCCGGGCGGCTGGACGGCGTTTTGCTCTGTTCGCTTGAGTGGGCAAAATACCTCGCGCGATGAGATTTATCGGGAATTTTATAAATTCCTTTTTTCCCTCTTGACAAAGCTCATCCTCCCAGGTATACTCTGCGTGACCGTTCCCGATAGCGGTTGCGTGACCGTTTCCAACAGACGTTCAAGCGGCGAGTAACCCCGTTGTCACCCCTGGAAAGCCTGGAAGCATTCCATGTCCGAAAAACTGACCATACATGATATTGCCCGTCTGGCTGGCGTCTCCAAAGCGACTGTCTCCCGCGTTTTGAACCATCGGCCCGACGTGAACCAGGCGACCCGCGAACGCATCTTGCAACTCATGGACGAGCATGGTTTTGTCCCCAGTATTACCGCCTCCGGGCTGGCCGGAGGACGCCCGCGCATGATCGGCGTCCTGGTGCCTGCTTTGACCTGGCACTTCATCCCAGAAATCGTGCAGGGTGTGGCTGAAGCAATTGAGCATAGTCCCTATGAACTGATTCTTTATAGCATCGCGCACGAAGAAGCCCGCAGCGCCATGCTCGACCGCATCCTGGACACCAAACTGACGGCAGGATTGCTCGCCGTTGCTCCGGGCCATTCTGCCCAGCGCCTGACGCAGTTGTATGAGCAAGGCTTTCCGGTGGTGTTGATCGACGACCAGGGTTTGCCTACCAGCGCGCCCTGGGTAGGCGTTGACAATCGGACTGGCGCCTCGGCGGCAGTGCGCCATCTGATCTTTCTGGGCCACCAGCGCATCGCGCATATTCAAGGGCCTGCCACCTATCAATGCTCGCTAGATCGCACGCGCGGTTATCAGCGGGCGTTGGCCGAAGCCAATATCAGCCCCAACCCCGCTCTGGTCCTGCAAGGCGACTTCACCATCGCCAGCGGGCGCGCCTGCGCCGAAACGCTGTTCACGATGCCTGAACGGCCTACTGCCATCTTTGCCGCCAACGATCACATGGCCTGGGGCGTTCTGGAGGTCGCTGAGGAGCGCGGCCTGCGCGTGCCAGAAGACGTAGCCGTCGTGGGCTTTGATGATACAGCGCCATCTATCCATAAACGCCCACCGCTCACCACTGTACGGCAGCCTTTCCACGCGATGGGCCAGCGTGCTGGAGAACTGCTGCTGTGGCTAGTGGACTCACTGCGGCTCCTCGCGGGCAACTGGCAGCAGGCGCAGGCGCAGAACAAGCCTCCTTTGCTCTCGCTGGCCTACAACGAACCGATCCGTATTCAGTTAGAAACCGAACTTATCGTTCGTGAATCCTGCGGCGCTCATCGCCTGGCCCCGGCGTCCGGCCTATAAGCGCCACGCTCGCTGCTTCTAGAGTGAGCGCTCGCTCGCCAGCAACAACGAGCGATTAGCAGCTACCTGTTTGTTTTCGTACAACGGCAGAGGACTGCAATCAGTCCTCAAGTATGACACATGACCAGATGTTATACAAGAAGGAAAGGATGATCCTATGCGAGCAACCCGGTCTCATCGCCTGGCAATCGCAACCTCGTTATTGCTTGCCTTGACGACCCTTTTTGTCACAGGCTGCGGCTCCAACACCCATACCGGCAGCGGTATGTATGGCGGCTCAGTGACGATTGTGCCCGCGCCCAATGGCGCCTTCACGCGCAATTTTAACCCCTTTCTGGCGAACAGTTCGCGCACCGGAACGCAGGGGATGATTTATGAAACGCTCCTGATGTTTAACCGGCTGAACGGCAACATCACACCCTGGCTGGCCTCAAGCTACGATTGGTCGAAGGACGCCACCAGCCTGACCTTCCATCTGCGCCAGGGCGTCAAGTGGTCGGATGGGCAGCCATTCACCAGCGACGATGTGGTCTTCACGCTCGATCTGGCGAAGCGCTATCCGGCGCTGGATGGTAATTCGATCTGGGCAGTGATCCAGAGCGTCGCCAACCCTGACGCAGAGACGGTGACGATCACGTTCAAGCAGCCGGAAGTCCCGATGCTCTGGTACATCGGCGGGCAGACGTACATGGTTCCCAGGCATATCTGGGAGAATATCAGCGACCCGACAACTGACCCCATCGCCAATCCCATTGGGACCGGGCCATTTGTGCTGAAGTCGTTCGATCCGCAGTTGTATGTCCTGGGCAAGAATCCTCACTATTGGCAGCCTGGCAAGCCCTACGTGGATGAATTGCGCTACCCAGCCTATAACTCCAACACCAGCGCGGACCTGCTGCTTTCCCAAGGGTCGGTGAACTGGACGGGCATTTTTACGCCCAACATCGAGCGCACGTTTGTCTCGCGTGATCCGGCACATAATCACTACTGGTTCCCGCCCAGCGATGTCGTCATGCTCTACCTGAACACGGCCAAAGCGCCATTCGATCAGGTAGCGGTTCGCCAGGCGCTGAGCGCGGCCATTGACCGCCAGCAAATCTATCAGGTGGCTGAAAGCGGTTACGATCCAGTTGCCAGCCCAACCGGGCTGGTCCTGCCGACCAACCAGCAATACCTGACGCCCCAGTACGCGAACCTGGCCTTCAAACTTGATCCTGCCAGGGCGGCTGCGCTGCTGGCGACGGCTGGCTTCAAGAAGGGCGCCGACGGCATCTATGTTGATAAAAACGGCAATCGCCTGGCTTTCAAGATCAGCGTGGTCGCTGGCTGGACTGATTGGGTCACGGCCTGCCAGATCATGGCAAGCAATTTCAAAGCGCTGGGCATGGATGTGACGGTCAACGTGGTGACGTTCAATGACTACATCACGTCGCTGGCACAGGGGACATACGACGCGGCCATCTCCTGGACCAATACCGGCCCAACACCCTACTACCTCTATAACTCGCTGCTCAACAGCAGCAACACCGCGCCGCTTGGGCAGAAAGCGACCTCCAACTTCGAGCGCTGGAGCGACCCCGCAACGGATATGCTGCTGGCAAAGTACGCCAGCTCGCTGGATGAAGCCAGCCAGAAGCAAGCCATCGCCGGGCTAGAGAAGATCATGGTCGAGCAGTTGCCCAGCATTCCGCTGGTCTATGGCCCGGTCTGGTACGAATACAACACATCTCAATTTGTCGGCTGGCCGGACGAGAACAATCCTTACGCGATGCCTGCTCCCTACGGCGCGCCCGATGCTGAACTTGTAGCGCTCAATATTCATCAAGCTCCGTAGTTTTTTCGTCACTCGCTGGTCGCTGGCAGTTTTCAAGCCTGCCAGCGGCTGCCTGAAGGAACAGCCAATGCGTTACCTCTTACGCCGGATGGGATTTTATCTGGTGGCGCTGTGGGGCGCCCTGACATTGAACTTTTTGATTCCAAGGCTGATGCCAGGCGATCCGGTACTGCTGCTGGTCGGACGGCTTCAGGGTCAGATAGACCCGCGCGCCATCCAGGCCCTGCGCCTCCAGTTCGGACTGGACAACAGCAGCATGTGGTCGCAGTATCTCAAATACTGGAGCGCGCTGGCGCACGGCAACCTGGGCGTCTCCATTGCCTATTTCCCCACCCCCGTCTCCGAAGTGATCGGGCTGGGGCTGAAATGGACATTGATGCTGGTGGGAGTCGCGGCGGTGCTGAGCTTTTTTATCGGCACGCTGATGGGCGTGATTGCTGCCTGGAAACGTGGCGGGGCGTTCGATAGTATCATGGCGCCGCTGCTCACATTCTTCTCGGCCATCCCCTATTTCTGGTTTGCGCTGATTATCCTCTATCTGCTGGGCTTTGTCCTCAACTGGTTCCCGCTTACCGGCGCCTATGATCTTACGACCCAGCCGGGGCCGAACGCGGCATTTTTGCTGAGCGCGGGCTACCATGCCATCCTGCCCGCCGGAACCATTGTCATCAGTTCAATGGCCGGATGGATGCTGGGCATGCGCAATGCCATGCTTACCACGCTGGCCGAAGATTACGTGCTGATGGCCCAGGCCAAGGGGCTGCGCGAGCGGCGCGTCATGCTGACCTACGCGGCGCGCAACGCCATCCTGCCCAATATCACCGGCTTTGCCCTCTCGCTCGGCTTTGTCGTTGGTGGCGCGCTGCTGACCGAAATTGTCTTCTCCTATCCGGGGCTTGGCTACATCTTGCTTCAGGCCGTGCAATCAGACGATTTCCCGCTGATGCAGGGCATCTTTCTGATGATCGCCATTGCGGTGCTTGGCGCCAACTTCCTTGCTGATGTCTGTTACGTCGTTCTTGATCCGCGCGTGCGCCAGGAAAGGTAACATCATGGCTATAGGTAAAACCTCAGAACGCCGTCTGGCAGGCAGAATAGCTAACCAGAGGGCGAAAGCTGCCAGAATCTTCCTGCCGCGATTGGGCAACCTCTCCAGCCTGCGTTCCTTCAAGATTCGGCTTGGCCTGGGCATCCTGGGGGTCTTCTTGTTCCTGGCATTGTTTGGCCCGCTGCTTGTGCGGCAAGACCCGCAAGCCTTCGGGCCAGACGTGCTGGCGCCGCCTTCCGCCGCGCACTGGCTCGGCACGACCCTGACCGGACAGGACATCTTTGCTCAGGTGATCGACGGGGCGCGCGTCACCATGCTGGTAGGCTTTGCCGTTGGCGCGCTGGCGACACTGCTCTCCGTTGTCATTGGGCTGACCGCTGGCTATTTCGGCGGATTGGTTGATGAAGTTCTCTCGCTGCTCATCAACATCTTTCTGGTGATTCCGGCTCTGCCGCTGACTATCGTGCTGGCGGGGTATGTGCCGGTGCGCGGTCCCTTGCCGGTTGCCATCGTCATCAGCCTGACCGGCTGGGCCTGGGGCGCGCGTGTCCTGCGCGCGCAAACGCTCTCGGTGCGCCGACGCGAGTTTGTCGAGGCGGCCCGCGCCAGCGGCGAGAACACGCTGCGCATCATGTTCGCTGAAGTCCTGCCCAACCAGATCGCCATCGTCGCCTCCAGCCTGATCTTTACCATTATCTACGCGATCTTCGCGGAAATTGGTCTGGAGTTCCTGGGTCTGAGCGATGTGACTGTCACCAGTTGGGGCAATATGCTCTTCTGGGCCACGAACAATCAAGCGCTGCTGCTGGGCGCGTGGTGGTGGATCGTCCCGCCGGGCGTCTGTATCGCGCTGCTGGGCGCCGGGCTGGCTTTCATTAACTCTGGCATTGACGAGATTAGCAACCCTCGCCTGCGCGATGCCTCGCGCGGCTGATATAGATGCTGCTCGCAGCGCCGCCGTCCCTGGCGCTACAGGCAGCGATGTATGAGAAAGGCAAGAACTTATGAATGATACAGTGCTGGAGGTGCGGGGGCTGAGCGTAGACTACGCCAGCGCGGGAGGAGCCGTCCATGCAGTGGATGATGTCAGCTTCACGCTGCGGCGCGGGCAAATCTTCGGCCTGGCGGGCGAGAGCGGCAGCGGCAAATCCACGCTGGCCTACGCCATTGCGCGCCTGCATCGCCCGCCCGCTGTCGTGACGCGGGGCCAGGTCTTATACTATCCGCGCTCAGGGATGGCGGGCAAAAACGGCAGCGCCTGCCCGGAGCCAGTGGACGTGCTGGGCCTCAGCCCGGAGCAACTGCGAGCCTTCCGCTGGCGCACGCTCTCCATCGTCTTTCAAAGCGCCATGAACGCGCTCAATCCCGTGCTGGACATCGGCGCCCAGATCACCGATGTGCTGCGCGCGCACGAGCCTTCGATGTCCGCCAAAGCGCGGCGGGAGCGCGCGGCAGAACTGCTGCGCCTGGTGGGCATCGCGCCAGACCGCTTGAAGAGCTTTCCCCATGAATTGAGCGGCGGCATGCGCCAGCGGGCGATTATCGCCATCGCGCTGGCGCTGAATCCTGAAATTATCATTATGGATGAACCAACCACCGCGCTGGATGTGGTCGTGCAGCGCGAGATTCTCTCCGAAATAATGGCCCTGCGCGAGCAGCTTGGCTTCTCGGTGATCTTCATCACGCATGATCTCTCGCTGCTGCTGGAGATCAGCGACCAGATCGCCATTATGTACGCGGGCCGCCTTGTGGAGACAGCGACGCAAACGCAGTTGTATCGCCAGCCGCGCCATCCCTATACCTATGGGCTGCTGCACTCGTTTCCAACGCTGCATGGCCCGCGCCGCAATATGACCGGCATTCCTGGCTCACCGCCCGACCTGCGGGCCACGCCTGCGGGCTGCGCGTTTCATCCGCGCTGCCCCTATAAGTTTGAAGCCTGCCAGTCGGTCACGCCAGCACTCCTGACGCCCGCAGCCAGGGCGCCGGAGCAGCGTGTCGCCTGCCATCTCTATAACGTCGGCCTCAACCCGCCGCGTCTCCCCGACGAGCTAGCCACGCCGGGCAGCGCGCCTATCGGCAACCCAGCACAGCAAGAGGAACCCAGCTATGAGCCTTCTGCATCGCTTTACTGAACCCCCCGCCAGCCAGAACGGCACCGCGCCGCCTCCAGCCACCGAAGCGGGGCAGGACGCGCCAGTCCTGGAAGCGCTCCATCTGCGCAAAGAGTTCCCGCTGCGAGGAATCAGGCTCTTTGGTCCGCCGCGCGGCGTGAAAGCCGTCGAAGATGTCTCGCTGGCCCTGCGTCCTGGTCGCTCTATCGCGCTGGTGGGTGAAAGCGGCAGCGGCAAGACAACAGTGGCCCGCCTGCTGGCGCGGCTCTACCCGCCGACGGCGGGCGCGATCCGCTTTCGCGGCGCCCCGCTCCGAGGCAAAGGCAGCAGAGCGCTGCGCGCTTATCGCCGCCATGTGCAGTTAATCTTTCAAGACCCGTTCTCGTCGCTCAATCCGATGCACACGATCTATTATCACTTGAGCCGCCCGCTGCGGATTCATGGGCACGCGCATTCGGCGGCAGAAGAAGAGCAGATGGTTAAAGGACTGCTGGAACGGGTCAATTTAACCCCCGCAGAGCAATATATGCGCAAGTTCCCGCATCAACTCAGCGGCGGCCAGCGCCAGCGCGTTGCCATTGCGCGGGCGCTGGCGGCCAGGCCAGAAGTGCTGCTGGCCGACGAGCCGGTCTCGATGCTGGATGTCTCGATTCGGCTGGAAGTGCTGAACCTGCTGCTGCGGCTGAAAGAGGAAGATCGCCTGGCGCTGTTGTATATCACGCACGACATTGCCAGCGCCCGTTACTTTGCCGATGAAACGCTCGTCATGTACGCAGGCCAGATGGTGGAGGGTGGGCCAAGTGAAGCGGTCATTCAGGAGCCAAAGCACCCCTATACCCAGCTTTTGCTGCTTGCCGCGCCCGACCCTGAGCGGCTGGAAGCGGGAGGGAAGCGACCCGATTCGCCATTGCTGGCAAGTCGCGGCGAGCCGCCCAGTCTGATTAACCCGCCGCGTGGGTGCCGCTTTCATCCCCGCTGCCCGTTTGCCATGCCCGTCTGCCGCGAGCAGGTGCCTCCCCGCACTGATCTGGGCAACGGCCACTGGACGCACTGCTTTCTCTATGGCTCGCAGCCATTCGTTCACACATCCCAACCGGCGAAGGAGAACTCTTGAGTACAACCTACCAACAACCAGAACTCTTGACCGATGCCAATATGGCGCCCGTGTTTCCGGCGGATTTCCTCTGGGGCACAGCAACTTCGGCCTATCAAATTGAGGGCGCCACCCGCGAGGATGGGCGCGGCCTCTCCATTTGGGATCAATTTGCGGCCACGCCCGGCGCCACCCATCAGGGCGATACCGGCGACGCTGCCGCCGACCATTATCACCGCATGCCAGAAGATGTCGCGCTGATGCACGAACTGGGCGTGAGCGCGTATCGCTTTTCTGTCTCCTGGCCGCGTGTCCTGCCCGAAGGCAGCGGCAAAGTCAACACGCAAGGGCTGGACTTTTATGATCGCCTGGTGGATACGCTGCTGGCGCGGGGCATCGCGCCCGCTATCACGCTCTATCACTGGGATTTACCGCTGGCCCTGCACGAGCGCGGCGGCTGGCTGAACCGCGATACCGCCTATCTGTTTGCTGATTATGCTGAAATCATCGCCCGGCGGCTCGGTGATCGCGTCAACTGGTGGCTGACGCATAACGAACCCTGGTGCGCCGCTTTTCTGGGCTATGGCATCGGCATCCATGCCCCCGGCATCCGCGATATGAATGCCGCCTGCGTCGCTGGGCACTATCTGCTGCTCTCGCACGGGCTGGCGCTCCCACGTCTGCGGGCGCATACCGGGCCAGGCGCGCAGCTAGGCATCACCCTGAATCTTGGCGCTGTCTATCCCTATGACCATCGCGTGGAAAGCCTCCAGGCTGCCGGGCGCGCAGATGCCTTTGTGAACCGCTGGTTTCTCGATCCCATCTTTCGCGGAAGCTATCCCCAGAGTCTCTTTGCCGATCTGAGAGTTCCACCGCCGCCTGTCAAGGATGGCGATCTGGCATTGATTGCTGCCCCCATTGATTTCCTGGGCGTTAACTACTATTCGCGCAGGATGGTGCGCGCCCGCCAGGAAGGCGACGCGGCACCCGGCGCCGGTCCCAATGGGTGGGAAGACCTGAACGAACTGCCCGGCGCGGTCTACACCGAGATGGGGCCAGGCTGGGAAGTCTATCCAGCCGGGCTGACCGATCTACTGGTGCGCCTGCACCGCGATTACGCGCCCCGCGCCATTGTTGTGACCGAGAACGGCGCCGCCTTCGATGATCGCTGGGATGGCAACGGGCACGTTGACGATCCGCAGCGGCTCTATTACGTGCGCGAACATATTCACGCGCTGGGCCGCGCGCTGAACCAGGGCGTGCCTCTGCGCGGCTACTTCCTCTGGTCGCTGCTGGATAACTTTGAATGGGCGGAAGGCTACAGCAAGCGCTTTGGCATCGTCTACGTGGATTATCCCAGCCAGCGGCGCATCGTGAAGGCCAGCGGACGCTGGTACGCGGAGTTCATCGCGGCGCAGCGCCAGCGTCGGGGTTGATCGTCAGCGGCTGCTGGATGCCAGGCTGACATCCCAAGCGTGACACCCCTCAGCGGATGTGTCACGCTTGCGTCATGTCTCAGGCAAGGCGCAAGGCGGCCCCACGCGCAAGCGTGCCCATCGTGCCCATCGTGCCCAGTGTGACATCCCGTGGTATCATTTCCTGTCGGCAATCCTGTTCCTCATCGAACAGGCCCGGCAGAATTAGAGCAGCAGTTCGGCCATTACGCGCAGCGCCTCCGGCTGACCAGAGCCGACAATCAGCGTCGTGGCGCGTGATGTCTTCCAGGGTTCGAGCAGTTCGGCAATCCGCTCTTTGGGGCCACACAGCGCCACCTCATCCACCAGCGCATCGGGCACAGCGGCGGCAGCCTCGTTTTTCTTTCCTGCCAGATATAAATCCTGAATCTCCTCGGCCTCGGCTTCGTAGCCATAGCGCCGGGCCAGATCATTATAGAAGTTCTTGCCCTTCGCCCCCATGCCGCCGATATAGAGCGCCAGCATCGGCTTCACAAAATCACGGCAGCCCTGCACGTCGCTGCCCAGCACAACGGTCACGGTTGGCGCAATATCAAACTCCCCCGGCACCTGGCGCTTCGCCAGGCCAATTTCCAGGGGAGCAAGATAGGCCGATTCTCTAGCTGGCGAGAAGAAGATGGGCAGCCAGCCATCGGCAATTTCGCCCGCCAGTTCAATGTTTTTCGGGCCAATCGCAGCCAGATAGATAGGAATCCGCGAGCGCCGGGGGTGAATAATCAATTTGAGCGGTTTGCCCAGGCCGGTGCCGCCTTGAATGGGAATCTGATACTCTTCTCCCTGGAAATCAAGCGGCGCCTCGCGTGCCAGAATCCGGCGCACAATCTCGATATATTCGCGCGTCCGCACCAGCGGCTTGCCATAGGGTTGACCGTGCCAGCCCTCCACGACCTGCGGACCCGAAAGGCCCAGGCCCAGCAGCACGCGCCCACCGCTCAATAGATCGAGCGTTGCAGCGGTCATGGCCGTCATGGCCGGGGTGCGCGCGGGCATCTGCAAAATGGCCGTGCCCAGCTTGATCTTCGAGGTCTGCGCGCCCACCCAGGTGAGCGGCGTCACCGCGTCAGAGCCGTATGCCTCCGCCGTCCAGACCGAATCGTATCCCAGGCGCTCCGCCTCCTGAACAATTGCCACGCCATCGGCGGCGTTGGCCCCCCAGTAGCCTAAATTAAGTCCCAGCCGCATTGCTTGCTCCTCTTCTGTCTCTGTATGTCTTCATCGCACCCACGTCTCTGGGGCTATTGTACCTGATTTGCCCTCAAGCGCGCGAGGAGTGTTCGAGCGGATATGATATGATTGCTTTAACGAGTGATAACAGAACGGAGAAGAAGCAAGGGCCATGACCAAGAAACTGAGGCAAGTTACTGAGCAAGTTGAACAGCTTGATCCCGCCATGCAGGAAATAGTTGCCGAGCGATTTCAGCAGGTGCTAGAGGAGATCGCAGCAGAGCAGCGCTGGGATGAGCTTTTCAGCGATCCGCGATCACAGGATGTTTTTGCGCAGCTACGAGCAGAAGCGCTCGCTGATATTGCAGCGGGTGATACCGAGGATGGGGGCTTTGCGCTGTAGTGTTTCGCTCACGGCGCAGCAAGCGCTTCCGCACGCTCTTTGCTTCCCTACCTGCCGAGGCCCAACGCCAGGCCCAAGAAGCATATGAACTCTTCAAGGAAAACCGTTCTCGAAAACTTACCGTTTTGTTCCACGAGGGGACAAAGCGCGTTTCGTTCCTGCTTCTTTCGGTTTCCCGCTTTTCGTAGACAGTTTCACACGGGGCTTCCGCCCGGTGCCAGCGCTCTCTACTCCACAGGCGTTGTGTGTGTCCGAGGAACTCTCGGCCAACTTCGCTAAATTGATCGCAGCATTCAAGTCCCGGTCAATCACCAGCCCGCACTGCTGGCAGTGAAAGGTTCGGTCCTTGAGGGTCAGTCCTTCATCGTACCAGCCACAGCCAGAACACGTCCGAGAGGATGGTTCCCAGCGGTCTGCCAGCACGATACGGCACCCATACCAGGCGGCTTTATAGGTGAGTTGCCGCCGAAACTCATACCAGCCCACGTCTCCTATGGCTTGTGCCAGATGATGATTCTTCATCATCCCAGCTACGTTCAGGTTCTCAATGACGATAGTTTGCTTGGTTTTCGCTAACATCGTCGTGACCTGATGGAGCGTGTTCTGGCGTTGGTTGCGTCCCTTGCGGTACTGTTTCCTGAGTTGCTGGACGGCTTTGCGGCGGTTCTTCCCACCTTGCTTGCGGCGGGAGACGCGCCGATGCAGGCGTTTGAGTTTCTTGAGTCTGGCTTTCAGGTGGCGTGGGTTGGGAATCACCGTGCCATCGGAGAGGGTCGCCAGCGCCTTCAAGCCCAGGTCTACCCCCACCACTGGCCCCGTGTTGACCGGCACTTCCCGTTCTTCGGCCACCTGCACCGAGACGTACCAGTGGCCGGCTTCTTCCGAGACGGTGGCTGACAGAATCTTGACACCCTGTGTCGGCAGGTAGTCCTTTTCTTTCAAGCGTACCCGCCCCAGGCGCGGCAATTGAATGGCTTTCGGAAAGACCACGATGGAGCCAGTCAGCCGGAAGCTGCCCAGCCCTTTCTTCTTGCTCTTGTACTGGGGAAAGCCCACCTTGCCCTTCCACTTGCCTTCTTTCTTGAGTTGGCAGCGCCGGAAGAAGTGGCGAAAGGCATTGTCCAGGTTGCGCAGCCCCTCCTGGGGGGCGCATTTCGACACCTCATAGAGCCAGGCCAGGTCGTCTTTCTTGCGGGCATTCAGTTCCCGATGCAGGTCCATCGCCCACACGCTTTTGCCGGTGGTCTTGTAGACCTCTTGGCGGCGCGTGAGTCCCCAATTGTACGCCCAACGCGCTGCGCCTGCATGTTGCTTGCAGGCGGTGGTTTGCTCGTTGTTCAGGTCTAGCTCCGTTTTGTAGGCACGGGTCACGAGCATCAGGCGTCTCCTTCCTGCATGACGTGCTCGACGCAGGCTTTGATTTGTTCCGCCCGCCGCTTTGAGTTCCGGCGGCCATAGATACGCGCTGCCATGCTGGTCATCACAGCGACAACGTCATCCACCAGATCATCACCCGTATCAGACGGATAGATAGCCTCCACGCGGCGGCCCTGCTGCTCTAAAAGCGTGGCAATAGAGCCATACCCAAAGCGGGTGAGTCGGTCCCGATGTTCGACCACCAGCACGCCAATCTTGGGACTCTGGAGCAGCTTCTTCAGCTTGGGGCGTTCGTCATTCAGACCAGAGGCAATCTCTGTGACCTCTGCCTGCACTTGATAGCCCCGCGCTGCCGCGTACTCACGCAAGCGCTGCATCTGCCGTTCAGCATCATCCTTGTGATCGGCGGAAGAGACGCGGGCATAGAGGGCCACGCCCTGCACGGGTGCAATGGGGTCCCGCACAATGACCGTGCCCGTTGGCAGTTGGTAGGCATCGAGTTGGCCTGCCTTCCACCACTGCCAGGCTGTTTTGTAGGTCACGCCCACTTGTTTGGCATACACTGAGAGCTTCATGCTCATAGTATACCATAAAACAGGATACTACGCAATAAAATTAAGATTCAGTTATCACCCTCAGCATGGAAGCCTGCAATTGAGATACGTTGATCCAAGAGAACCTCCTCTATACTCTGTTCGCATCGGCCTGCACTATCGCGCTCTTGGCCTCCTGGATGGCGATACAATCTTCTGGACATGGATAGGCGACCACACCGAGTACGATAAGCTGCTGCGCAAGGCAAAGCGACCAGGGGAATGATGTAACGGGCCAAGGCTATACGGTCCCATCAAGCACAGCATGGATATTCATTAGCGCCAGAATGATGAGTGCAACCTATGGGCGGCTGGCTGCGTACTCTTTATATGAGGAGCGAGCAAATACACCAATGCCCTCCCATTTCGATGATTCAGCATAAAGGAAGTGGACGCGATGCAGCGACATCACAGCCTGTTAGGCATTGCTCTGGTAATTTTTCTGGTCTGGGTGTTCTTTGTGTTCATAAGCCGTGTGGTTGTCTGGTTCATTCATATCCTCTTGATTGTGGCGGTTATCGCGCTGATCTTGTGGCTCTTGAGGGTGATCTTCGGCGGGCGGCGCCGCCAGCAGTGGTAAAGGGATACCCATCCCCAGCTTGCTCCAATCTCATTCCAATAGAAGCGTGATAGGGTTACAGGCAGATAATATCCTTTTTTCAAGATGTGGAGATGTCTGCCTATGCGGGTTCTAGTTGTTGAGGATGAGCAGCGGCTGGTGCGGCTACTCAAGCGGGTGCTGGAAGATGAGCATTACGTTGTAGATACGGCGTTTGATGGCGAAGAAGGCATCCTCAAAGCCGGTGGGGGCAGCTATGACCTGATTATCCTCGATGTCATGCTGCCCCGCCGCGATGGCGTGCAGGTCTGTAGCTGGCTGCGCGCGCATCAAATCCTGACGCCCATCCTGCTCTTGACGGCGCGCGATCAGCTTGAAGATAAGATCACTGGCCTGGATGCCGGAGCCGATGACTATCTCACCAAGCCGTTTGCCTTTGAGGAACTGCTGGCGCGGCTGCGCGCCCTGGCACGGCGTCCGCCAGCCGCCCCCGCGCAACCGATCTTGCAGGTCGCTGATCTGACAATGGACCTGACCCGCCACGAGGTCAAGCGGGCCGGGCAGCCCATTGCCTTGACGATGCGCGAGTTCGCGCTGCTAGAATATCTCCTACGCCATGCGGGCCAGGCGCTTTCGCGGGCACAGATCACCAATCATGTCTGGCCGTATGACAGCGATGCAGCAAGCAATATCGTTGATATTTATATTCACTATCTGCGAGAAAAGATCGATTACGGCTTTGAGCCAAAGCTGATTCAAACCATTCGAGGCATCGGCTATACCCTGCGAGGATGACCGCGCATGCTGAGTTCTGCCCTATTCACAGCCACGCGCTGGCGCCTGGTCTTTTGGAACATTGCTGTTACCGGCGTGATTATTGCTATCTTTGCGCTGGTCGCCTACTTCACCGCCGAACATGTGCTATCGGGTGAGATCGATCAGCAGCTTGCAGCGCGCGCCGCCGAAGTCCAGGCGCACATTGGTCCAGACTTCTCTTTCGGCTCCGGCGACCACGATTATGATGTCAATGCCCCCGGCGTCTTTATTCTCCTGCTCAGCCCCAACGGAACGGTTCTCTATAGTTCATTGAGCATGCAGCTTTCTGGCTTGCCCGATATGAAAGCGCTGGATGTTGTTCTGTCGAGTGGGCACCCTGATCTGCGCACCGTCCATGTGAAGGGCAGCGAAAGCGGCGACGTGCGCCTGCGTACTGAACTGGTCATTCGCGGTGGAACGCTGCTGGGCGCGCTGCAACTGGGCATCTCCACAGAACCTTCAGAGCATGAACTCCACGATTTGCTGCTCATCTTGACTCTGGTTGGCGCTGGCGGCCTGGCCCTGGCGCTGGTTGGCGGCTTTTTCCTTGCCCATCGCGCGCTGGTGCCGGTGCGCGCCGCGTTTCGCCGCCAGCGCGACTTTGTGGCCGATGCTTCCCACGAACTGCGGACGCCGCTTATGCTGATCCGCGCCGATATAGACGTGCTGGGCCGCGAACTGCGGGCCATGCGCGCCAGGCTCTCGCCCGGCAGAACAGCAGGACAGCCAAAGGGCAAAGCCGCAAAAGCAGGCAGCGTGGTCATAGAGGCGCCAACGAAAACGTCTGCGGGGATTGATGCCGGGCAGTTGGACGATCAGCTTGAACTGGTCACTGACGCGCTAGGCGAGATTGACCGCATGACGCGCCTGATTGGCGATATGCTTTTGCTGGCGCGCCTGGACGCGGGCGCGGTACCAGCCCTGCGCCAGCCAGTGGCGCTGGACGAGCAGCTCGCGGGGCTGGTTGAGCAGGTGCGCCGCAGCCCCAAAGCGGAGGGGCTGACCATTCAAGCTACCCTGGCATCAGGCGCGCAGGCGCAGGGCAACCCTGACCAACTGCGGCGGCTCTGGCTGATCTTGCTGGATAACGCCATCCGATATAACCGGCCTGGGGGCAGCATTACTGTGACCTGCGCCATTGAAGAGCGCCATGTCTGCGTCTCCGTTGCCGACAGCGGCATTGGCATTGCCCCGGCTGATCTGCCGCGCCTGTTCGAGCGCTTCTACCGCGCGGATAAATCCCACGCGCGCACCTCCGGGCAAGCGGCAGAAACAGCCGCCGCCTCAGACCTGGCTGGTTCCGGCGCGGGCCTGGGTCTTGCCATCGCCCACGAGATTGTCCAGGCGCACGGCGGCCAGATCAGCGTGAAAAGCACGCCGGGCGAAGGCTCAACTTTCACGGTGCGCCTGCCTCACTGACCCAACCAGAGGAACCCAAATCCCACCAGCATATAGAGCGCCAGAGTTGCCACAACGAAGAGAGCCACCAGGCGCGGCTGGAGAATGCGGCCAAGCACGATTACCTCGGAGAAGCTCATACCTGACGCCGCCAGCATAAACGTCAGCACCACTGCCACCGCCGCGCCTTGCTGCACGAGTGCGTAGCCCATCGGGATGAGCAGCAAAATATCGGCATAGATCACGCTGCCCAGCAAGACCGCTACCGGAATGCCCGGACCCGCGCCCAGGCGGCTGATCTGGGCAACCGCTCCGGCTGGCACCAGGGTATCGATCAGGATGCCCGACAGCGTTGCCAGCGCCAGCCAGGGGAGTAATGCGCGCAGCAGCTTGCGGCTGAGCAGCGTCGCTTTACGCAGAGCGACGCGCGCACTGCCCGGCGCTGGCTCCTCTTCGGTCATCCAGAGGTAATCGCGCAGCGCCCGCTCGCGTGGGATGCGTCCCAACAGCCAACCAACGCCAACAGCGGCGATCAGGCAGGCGCTGCCATAAAAGAGGGCGATACGCCAGCCAAACACTACCAGCAGCAGAATCACCGCGCCCAGATTGATGGTCGGCGAAGCCAGCAGAAACGAGATCGCTGGCCCCAGCGGCACATCAACCTCCAGCATCCCCAGAAAGAGCGGGACCGCTGTGCAGGTGCAAAACGGGGTTGCCGCGCCAAGCAATGCAGCCATCGCGCTGCCGATTAGCCCCGGCTGGCGCGTGAAGACCTGTTGCAGCCGCGTAAACGAAAGGCGCTGCTTCAGATAAAAAGCCAGCGTGGCGCTGCTAAAGAGCAGCACCAGAATCAGCGCCAGCAAGACCGGAAACGCCAGCACACCGCCCCAGGGGAGCGCTGAAGGCAGCAGGCTCATGACTGCGCTTCCTGTTCACGCACAACGGCGCGGCTGCCGCGCGTCTTCGTCATATATTTTGGCCGATGGAGCGTGTTATAGGAGCAGAACGGCATAATCTTGCCATCCGGCAGGACATGATGCACGCAGCATTTCTTGGCCGAGCGCACGTCGAAGTTCCAGGCATCCATGAACGAGATAATCACGATGCGGAACATATTCTCATACAGCACGCTGCCATGCTCTTGCTGCGTCAGCGCCTGGGGCATGGCCGGCAGACAGCAGCTAAAATCGCGCAGAGCGTTGATGGTACTCAGCGGCATCGAAGCCGACCAGAGCCGGTTCAGCGCCGAGCCGATGACCATTTTCACATCGTCCACGCGGAAATTGATTTGATTGCCGATAGCATCCAGATAGGCTTTGATGTCGATGTAGCGCGGCAGCGGCTTGACCTTCTTGCCATTCACATAGGCGTAGGTCATGCTGATGCAATCGCTGTGACAGGGCAGCGGCACAAAGTCGCTGGTGCGGAACATCCCGTTGGTCTGCTCGGCAATGGCATGAATCACATCGGGCGTCGTCGTGCGGTCCAGCGGATCAAAGTCATCATGGCGGCCCACATTGGTGACGGGCTGGAAGGTGATGCCGCGCACTATCTTCTGCGCGATGCCAAACCTGACGATCTCCCCAATCTCATCCTCATTCACGCCGCGCTTGATCGTTGCCGTGAGGTTGATAGGAATCTCATATTTTGTCAGGTTGGCAATCGCCCGCTCTTTGACCTCGCGCAAATCCAGACCGCGCAGCGCCTCGTGCGTACTCTGGCGGAAGCCATCAAACTGTAAGTACACCTCAAAGTTGCCCTTGAACGCGCACAGGCTGCGCACAAAGTCTTCATCGCGGGCAATACGCACACCGTTGGTATTAATCATCAGCGCCTTGATGCGCTTCTGCTTTGCCAGCGCCAGAATCTCCAGTATCTGCGGGTGAATGGTTGGCTCGCCGCCGCTGAACTGCACCACATCAGCATAGCCCTCGTTCTCCACGATGGTATCCAGCATGCGCTCAACCTCATCCAGCGGCGCGTAGCGGCCCACATCCGAATTGGCAAAGCAGGTTGGGCAGCGCAGATTGCAGGCTTCAGTCAACTCAATCAATGCCAGACAGGTATGCTGCTCGTGATCGGTGCAGAGGCCGCAGTCCAGCGGACAGCCCTGCTCCACCGGCATCTGAAAATGGCGCGGCAGCGTGCCCGGCTTGTTGTACTGGCTCTGGCTGAGATAGTACGTCGCATCCGAAGAGAGCAGGGTACGCATCGCGCCATGCTCCGGGCAGGTCTTCATCAGATAGACCTTGTTGTTTTGAATAATCACCTTGGCCTGAATGACCCGCAGGCACCTGGGGCAAAGGCTGTTAGTGAAATTATGGTAGATGTAGGGGCGATCCTTGCGCGGCGGGAACGTCTCCTCGATAGCCGGGGCCATGTCGGGGACGCTCAGGCGCTGCGCAGGTTTTGGCGCGGCTGCTTTGCGCATACATGCTCTTCCCTTCTTTTTCAAAAGCTTTAACGCATGTTCAGGCTGACACCGCAGGCAATCCCACCGATAAGTGGCGAGGTCAACACAGCGGTCAAAAGTCCATAACCCACAAAGCGGCTCTGTTGGCTGTAAAGACTGGCAACCGTCGAGATAAGCGCAGCAATATATGCCAGCAGGCTTATGATAAGCAAGAAAGCCGCAGTACCCAGTCTTGATGAAGGCCAATATGCCTGGAAAGCGAAACCCGTAGCGAGCAAGAAGATACACAATGGGATCAGCCCTAATCCCAGTCCACGAAGATATTGGCGTTTCTTTCGCCGGGTATCCTGTGCTGGTACGGCTGACAACGGGATAGAGGTTGGCGGCTCAACAAGCCAGGAATCGCAGCGGAGGCAGGTTTCCGCTTGATCGTCATTCTCATACCTACAGTTGGGGCAAATACGCATGTCTTCCCACTCTTTCTCTTTGCCTGGAGAGCCTGGCAGATATATTTATCAAGTATCGTCGCTAGGCCGCCTCAGCCAGCGGCTCTTCTGCTGCTGTTTTCGCCTGTCGGCTCGCCCGGTAAGACTTCCAGAGTTGGTAGCCAAAGCCCAGGATTGCCGGGATATAGAGAACCTGCACCATCGTCAGACCCAGGAGGACACGCGGATCAGCGCGGGTGAAGTCCACCAGAAAGCGCAGGCTGCAATAGCACAGGACATAGAGCTTGAAAAGATCGCCAGGGCGAGCCAGCTTCCCACGCAGCCGCCAGATCACGGCAAAGAGGATGAGATCGAGGATCATCTCATAGAGTGCCGAAGGCTGTCGCCAGACGCCGCCTTGCAGGATGGCCCAGGGGAGGGTACTCGGCAGGCCAAAGGGGTCGCCACCCAACAGATTGCCCATCCGTCCTATCGCCTGGCCCAAAGGGAGCGCCGGGGCAAAGATGTCGCCGGTAGAATAGGGGATATGCTTCCAGCGCTTGACAAGCAGCACGCCCGCGTAACCGCCAAAGAAGCCCCCGGTCCACGCCTGGCCGCTGTACCAGAGGTAGGGCAGGTCTTTGATAAAGGTCGTCGGGCCAAGGAACAGCAGCATGCTCAGTTTCGCGCCGATCATCCCACCCGCCAGCGCGCCCAGCGCCACCAGCAGAACAGCCTCGGTGGCGCGGCCCTGCCGTTTTGCCTCGCGGTACGTGACAAAGCCACCAACCGCAAAGGCGCACAGAAACAGGAGTGAATAAGTGGAGATCACGAAAGGCCCCACATGTAACCAGGGGTACATAGCTCAACTCCCTTCTTGCCTCTAGAACAGGGGCCGATAGAAGCTCTGGCGCAATCATGCCTCCAGGTTGTGGGCATAGATCAGGCAAACCGCTGGAGCCAGAAACGCAGTGACATAGAATGGGATAATCAGAAGGAGGGTGCCGTTTTGATCGAAACGCATTTGCGAGAGAGGCGAGAGCATATAGGCCAGCAGCGCGATCTCAAGCAAAAACACGAAAAACAGCCCAAAGACAACCCCTCTTCCGTTCAGCCTCATCAATATAACGATACAGTCAGCTAAAAAAGCACAGAGGCAGAGAGGGTATCGCTTTTTCTGCTGCTCTTCTATCAACCACAAAAAAAACAGAGACGGCTAAAGCAAACGCCCCGACCGTCTCTGTTCCGACTCTCTCGCTATACGCCCCACACAATTGATGGAGGAGCAAGGGTCTCACACAGCCACTGCGATCCTCGCCATCCCGTTGGATGAGGGAACAAGTGTCTGCATGCTTATTCTATAACAACCGTTATGTATTTGGAAGGGCTATAGTCATGAAGTACCACTGCTCCTGCGCTCAGCGGCGCAAATGGGCCAGGGCACGCTCAAGCTCCTGCTCCAGCGGGTCCGCGCCTGGGCAGCGCCGAAGCGCTTCGGCCAGTTGCCCAAGAGCCTCAGCCCGCACAGCCAGCGCTTGATTGCGCTTTGCCCGGCTCATCTTCCAGAGCGGCGTCGCCACAATAGACAGCCCGGCGGCCATCTCATCGCGCAGCCGGGCACGCAGCCCGTTCAGGCGATGCCGTTGAAACTCCACTGGCGAAACGCGGAACCAGTTAGCGCGCCAATAGCTGGGGCGCGGTGCTGCTCTCTCAATCGGCTGGCTGGTCAGCATTCCAGAGGCGATCAGCGCGGGCAAAGCATCCATGAGCAAGCGGTGATAGGCTCTGGGCAGGCAGGAGATCAGCAGCAACAGGTCCAGCGTCTCATCCGAGAGCAGAGGCGCCGCGCCAGATGCAGCAGACGGCTTTGCAGCGCCAGCCTCCGCGCTGGCAGCGTATCTGTTTTCGAGCCAGATACTGGCCGGGCAGCGACCCGAAGGATAGGAAATGAACTGGGGCATACGCATCAAAAGACCACCTTTCTTACAGTCTAGCTGCGGGAAAATGGAGCGGCTCTGACCCGTGAACCCAGGCTAGATACTGCCTGATGGGTTCGCCTGCCAGCGCCGCTGTGGGGTCTCGATGATACAATACTCCCCTAGCCCCATAGCTGGTCTAGCCGGGTGTGGGGTCATGGCGCCGTCGGTTGCTTTACCGACTTCGCCAGCCGTTCTTCAGTTATCTCGTCGAACTTTACACACTCCTCAAGCGAGTGAAACCGGCTACTCATCAGAGGAGCCTTGCGCAGATTGTAACAGGCCAGCGCCCGATTGTCAAGATTGGGCGCACATTCTGCAAAAAAACAGGACTTCTTTCTCAACCCAAGATTGGAAGGCAGTACCACATTGACAGACCAGGAATCGCAGAACCAGGAAACACCAGCTATCGCCATTGCTGGCGAAGACGCGCTCCCCATCGCGGAGCTTGCTCAGACTCTCAGCGCCGAGTTTAATTTAGGCACGGGACCGATCACCCGCACCATCGCCCTGCTGGACGAGGGCAATACCATCCCCTTTATTGCCCGCTATCGCAAAGAGATGACCGGCAGCCTGGATGAAGTTCAGATTCAGGCGATTGCTGACCGGGCGGCAGCTTTGCGCGCCCTGCACCAGCGCAAGGCGGATGTCCGCAGGCTGATTGATGCACAGGGCAAGCTGACGCCAGAACTCGCCGCCGCGATTCAGGCCGCGACCACCCTGCAAGAAGTCGAAGACCTCTATTTGCCCTATCGTCCCAAGCGAAAGACGCGCGCCAGCGTCGCACGCGAAAAGGGGCTGGCTCCGCTGGCCGATGTGATTCTGCAACAGCCTGAACTGGCAGGCGAGCGTGATGCCCTGCTGGAGCAGCACGCCCGGCCCTTTGTGGATGCCGAAAAAGGCGTCAACACGACGCAGGAAGCGCTGGCAGGGGCACGCGACATCGTGGCTGAGGTGATTGCGGAAGATGCCAACGTGCGCGGCGCCATGCGGGCGCGCTTCTTCAAAGAGTCCACGCTGAATGCCAAAGTGGCGGACCCTGAGAAAATTGCGGAAAAAGACCCCAACGGCGTCTATCAACTGTATTATGAATTCAACGAGAGTGTCACCAGACTGGTCCCACATCGCGTGCTGGCGCTCAACCGCGCCGAGCGCGAAGATGTGCTGCATGTGAGCGTCGCGCTGCCCTACGAGCAGGCCCAGCCAGACATTCTCCCACACTATCCCATCAAGCCCGCATCCCCCTTTAGCGATCAGCTTGCCCAGGCAATGGAAGACGGGTATAAGCGGCTGCTCGCGCCCGCGATGGAGCGCGAGGTGCGCGCCGAACTCACGCGCCAGGCCGAAGAACACGCCATCAACATCTTCGCCGCCAATCTGCGCAATCTGCTCTTGCAGCCGCCGCTGCGCGGGCGCAAAGTGCTGGGCATTGATCCCGGCTATCGCACCGGCTGCAAGCTGGCGGTGGTTGATGAAACTGGCAAGTTCATTGATTCTGACACCATCTACCTGCATCAGCCAGAGCGGGCACAGCAGGTTCTCCGCAGAATTCTGAAAGAGCATCAGATCAGCGTGATCTCCATTGGCAACGGCACGGCCTCGCGCGAAACCGAGCAGTTAGTTGCCGCGCTCATCCGCGAGCTTGAAGAGGAGACCGGGCAAAAGGGGGCGATTGGCTATGTGATTGTGAACGAGGCGGGCGCCTCGGTCTATTCCGCGTCAGAGGCGGCACGCCAGGAGTTCCCAACCCTGGATGTCACTCAGCGCGGCACCATCTCGATTGCTCGCCGCCTGCAAGACCCGCTGGCCGAACTGGTGAAGATCGAGCCAAAAGCCGTTGGCGTCGGCCTCTATCAGCACGATGTCGACCAGAAAGAACTGGCGGCCATGCTGGATCGCGTCGTCGTGTCGTGCGTCAACTTTGCCGGGGTAGAAGTCAATTCGGCCTCCGCCGCGCTGCTCAAGCACGTTTCCGGCATCAATACACGCATCGCTAACGCTCTGGTGAAATACCGCGAAGAGCATGGACCGTTCCGTTCGCGGGAAGAACTGCGCAGCGTCCCCGGCCTTGGCCCGGCCACGTTTGTGCAGGCGGCAGGCTTCCTGAAAATCGCCAACGGGGTTGAGCCGCTGGATAACACCTTTATCCACCCGGAGAGCTACGCGGCAGCGCGCAGCCTGTTGGAGATGCTGCCGGGCGGCGAGAACAAAACCGGCAAACCAGCAGAGCGCATCGCGCAGTTCCGGCAGTTAATCAAACTGCAAACCGGCCTGGGGCGCTCCAGCAACCGCCGCGTGCCTGGCGCAGATGGCGAGAGCGAAGAAGCTGCCTGGGCCGAGATTGCTCGCAAGGTGGGCGTTGGCCTGCCCACGCTCAAAGACATTCTGGAGAATCTGGAGAAGCCAGGGCTTGACCCCCGCGATGCCCTGCCCGCGCCTATCCTGCGCCATGATGTCCTTAAAATGGAAGACCTCCAGCCAGGGATGATCTTGCAAGGGACCGTGCGCAACGTTGTCGACTTTGGGGCCTTTGTGGATATTGGCGTCAAGCAAGATGGCCTGGTGCATATCTCAGAACTGGCCGACCGCTTTGTCAAAGACCCGCTCACTGTCGTGGCTGTCGGCCAGGTCGTGCAGGTGCGCGTCCTCAAGGTCGAACCGCAGCGCGGGCGCGTGCAGTTGAGCATGAAAGGGTTGGCCGCTCGCAAGAGCTAAACATTGTTAATCATGGCCCATGCCCTTTGCAGGGCGGCGTTTGCCACGCAGAGCGGCGCGCATTGCCAGGGCCGCTTTCATCAGGCGCCGTTCTGCCAGGAACGCGCGATAGGCGACAGCATCATAGACATAATCAAAGCCGGTGAGAAACTCGATCACCTGGCCGCCCCAACCGCTTTTGAAGGCAGTCAGCCCTGCCTGCGGATCAGCCGGGTCATCGGTGTTGGCAATGCCCCACATATCGTAGAAGGCAGCCCCCTGGCTCTTGGCCCAGCGCATAGCCTCCCATTGAAGGAGATAATTCGGCTTCAACTGGCGATCCTCGTTGCCAGAGGCGCCATAGAGATAGATGGCCTGCTGGCCGACCAGGGTAACAAACGCGCCAGCCAGGAGCTTGCCCTCATGTTCGGCCAGGAAGAGCTTGACTTGCCCGGTCGCCTCCAAAAGTTCCCAGGCGCGCCGATAGTAGGCGTAAGGATGACCGGCAAATCGATTGCGCTGACGAGTGATTTCCAAAAGATCATACCAGGCGCGCACATCATCCAGATTCTGCGCAGAGCGGATCGTGATGCCCTTCCGCTCGGCCAGGCGGATATTATAGCGCCAGCGCGTTTTCTGGCGTTGCAGCAGGGTCGGCTCGTCGGCGGTCAGGTCGACTACAATCGTGCGGCGGGGTTGAATGCGGTCTGGAATGGGCTGAAACCCCATCGTAGAGAGGTTTCGAGCGGCCACCCGGCCCAGAGCCACACCGTAGCGCTCACCGCCAGGTATCGCTGCCTCACAAGCAGGTATCAAGGTAGCCGAGGGCGCCTCATCCTGTTCCCCTGTGGCAAGCTCGATCCGTTCGGACAGATCAGGCTCCAGGCGCAGAAACGCCACCCGCTCCTGACGCAGAAAGGCATGTAGCTCGCTGAAGAAGCGGCGCGTGAGGGCAATATCAGACCAATCAAGGACCGGTCCCTTGGGCAGATAGGCCATCGAATAACGGCTGAAAGGAAGGGGGCGCAGCAAAACCTGAGCGCCAGCCTGGATATGGCGGAAGGCGGGGTCCCAGAAGGCAATGCGCCGGGGTTCCCAACCAAACGCGCGTTTTAATTCTCCCCAGGACCAGCTTTGTAGGAGGTGCCCAGCGGGAGCCGAGGCCACAAAGCGATCCCAAAGGTCGCTTTCGTCAGGACGAAGCAGCGTTGTGCGAGGCCAATCAGGCAGAGATGAAATGCGACTCCGAGATTGTGCAGGAAGAACAGCGTTCATGAGCAAGCCTCTTTCTGTTTCACTACCCTGTTCAAGTGATCGCAGGTCAGCTTGAATGGCGAACGTATTCGCAGCGTTACACAACCACACCTACAAGGACCATCTAAGAGCGCCTAACAAAACCCAGCACCGCTCTGCCCCGCCCCTGCCGGTTGGAAAACCGGCGGTACGCCCCACCCCTGCTCCAAGGGGGTTTTGTTAGGCATTCTAAGAACACTGCCATATCCTCTCGCCAGTTGAGATCAGGCCAGGGAAACAAACGGCAAGGTGTTGCTCACTCCAGGGCACGAATACAAAGCCAGCCTACACAAAGGATCGTGCCATCCGTGCATTGGTTCTAAAAAGCGTTCTCGCTTTCTGTTAATCAGAGCATAACAGATAAGGTAGCCTGGTTCTATCCTGCATATCACAGCACGAAGGTGAGTTGATCCATAGGAAAACCACCCCCTTCAAGCATCTGAGGGGGATGTTGATTGGTTCTGCTTCTGAGGTGTCGATTCTGGGGGCTTTTGTGTAGGTTGGCGCGCAATCGCGCATGAAGGGCTGGCAGTAGTATGTTTGGAAGCCTGATAGCCAGGAAGTACCGCTATCCTGCTGCTGAACGGAACTCGGCCCAGATGGGAGCATGATCTGATGCCTGCTCTACCGCTGATCCCCGCACGATGTCGCATGCCACCAAGCGTGAGGCCACCGATGGAGCGGCAAAGATATAGTCCAGCCGCAGCCAGGGAGCCAGGGATGGGTAGGTAAAGCCAGGCGTTTGAGGATGGCAGCTTCGGTAGCAGTCGATATAGCCTGCTTCCAGCAGGAAACGAATTGCCTGGCGCGGTGCCCCTCGAACGGCCTCGCCCCGCTTTGCCTCCCCCTGTGGTGGGCTGCCCACTGGATCGTCCGGGTGAAGGGCATTGAAATCACCCACCAGGAGATGCGGCGTCTCCACGAGCGGACGCAGGACATCAAGGAGCGCTGGCACCTCTGTCAGAGGCTGGTGCTTATCGTGGCGAGACCCCAGATGGGTTGCAAAAAGATGCAGCGGAGTCCCTTCCCAGATCACTACAACCTCCAGTAACGTCTTGGCGAGGCGAGCCAGCCGATGATTCACCTGCTGCTGAATGGGCAGGCGGCTCAGCCAGGCGATATGAAACGCATTGTTGGCCTGGCCGAAGGCAAGGTTCATTCCCAACTCGTCTGCCAGCATGCTGGCGTTGGCATAACGATTGGCCTCCAGCAGCGCGGCGCAATCGGGCTGTTGCTGCCGGATGATCGCAGCGATACCTGACAACCGATCATCCCCACCCTCCAGAATGTTATAGCTCAGTACCTTGAAAGACATTGCTGCCCTCCTGAAACCTCATAGGAAACCGGCAACTCATCGGCCAGCGCGATCCTGAGCTTCTTCCCGCAGCCGGTGTACGTCGCGCATCGGTGGGACACCGAAGAGGCTTTTGTACTCCCGATTGAACTGGGAGGGGTCGCGGTAGCCCACCCGATAGGCCGCGACTTGCGCGTCGAGGTCTTCGCCCAGCATCAGTCGGCGGGCCTCCTGGAGTCGCAGTCGCTTCTGGAATTGCAAGGGCGAGAGAGCCGTGACAGCCTTGAAGTGATGGTGGAACCCCGAGACGCTCATCCCCAGTTCGCGTGCGAGCTGCTCGACACGCAGGGGCTGGTCGAAGTCATGACGCAGTCGCTCGACCGCTCTGGCGATGGAGGAGGTATGGCTCCCCTGGAGCGCCAGGTGACGGAGCCTGGCGCCCTGCTCTCCTCTCAGGAGCCGGTAGATAATTTCCCGCGTGTAGAGCGGCAGGAGAACCTGTGCGTCGGCAGGAGCCTCCAGGAGCCGGACGAGCCGCACAAAGGCGTCCAACAGGTTTCCATCCAGCGGGCTGACCGCGATAGCCCGCCTATCCGCATGCTCTCTCGGCCAGGTGTGATCGGTCTCCACGAGAACCCCACTGACGAGGGTGGGGGCCAGCGCCAGGCGGAGAGCGAGATAGGGCCGCTCCGGCGAAGCTTCCAGAACCTGACTGATGCGGGGCAGTTCGATAGTGGCAAGCAGGTAATGCGCGGGGTCGTACCGATAGCGGCTCTCGCCCAGCAGAACCTCCTTGCTGCCCTGGGCGATCACGCACACGGAAGGTTCGAGTACGCTGTGTACCGGCTGGAGCGGGACGGAAGCGCGGGACAGGGATAGCCCTGGCAGCGGCTGGATGGTCCCATCGTCGCGTATGGCTCGCCCGATCCGCTCGACCAGTTCCTCGCGCTGGGCGTGCAGCCGCTCGGCCTCGCGCTCCGCCGACTGGAGCAGCATCACAGCCATAGGCACCTCTTCTCCGGTTTCTCCCTTGCTCATCTGGAAGATTGTGCAGAATTATTCAATCCTTTTCGACAATTATTCTACCACTCTATCTCCAGGGCATCTATCATATCCTCCAGACAAGGGACATGCCGCTCTGCTTTTGCAGGCATCGTGGAGGAATGAGAACATGGAAATCAAACGCAGAGGAAATTCGACCGGGGGACGTGATCTGGTTCGCGCCGGGGGAGAAGCACTGGCATGGCGCCACGCCAACTACCGCCTTGACGCACATCGCTATCCAGGAACGGCTCGACGGCAAGACCGCCGACTGGATGGAGAAGGTCAGCGACGAACAATACCAACCCTGATCTCAGGGAAAACGTCCGCTGCGACCTTTCACGCCAAAGAGAAGGGACAAGACAAATGCAAAAGCGCACTCTCGGAAAGAGCAACCTCGAAATCTCGGCTATCGGACTCGGCTGCATGGGCATGACCTTTTCCTATGCTCCGTTCCCAGATAAGCAGGAGATGATTGCACTGATTCGGGCCGCCATCGAACGCGGCATCACCTTCTTCGATACCGCCGAAATCTACGGCCCATTTACCAACGAAGAACTGGTGGGTGAAGCGCTCGCCCCCTTCCGTGGGCAGGTGGTGATCGCCACCAAGTTCGGGTTCAATCTGGCTCCGAACAGGGGAGCGAATCTGGATGCCTTGAACAGCCGACCTGAACACATCAAACAAGCCGTCGATGGCTCGCTCAAGCGCCTCCAGGTCGAGACCATCGATCTCGTCTATCAGCACCGGGTGGACCCCGATGTGCCCATTGAAGACGTGGCCGGGGCAGTCAAGGATCTGATTCAAGCAGGGAAAGTCAAGCACTTCGGCCTGTCGGAAGCTGGAGTACAGACAATTCGCCGAGCGCATGCCGTCCAGCCGGTCACAGCCGTTCAAAGCGAATACTCGCTGTGGTGGAGAAATCCTGAGAAGGAAGTGCTTCCGACATGCGAAGAACTTGGCATCGGCTTCGTACCCTACAGTCCGCTGGGGAAGGGCTTCCTCACGGGAGCGATCAACGAGAGTACAACGTTCGCCAGTTCTGACATCCGCAGCACCATTCCGCGCTTTACGCCAGAGGCGCGCAAAGCGAATCAGGCGCTGGTTGATCTGTTGGGCCAGATCGCAAAACAGAAGCAGGCAACCACTGCTCAGATCGCGCTTGCCTGGCTGCTGGCCCAGAAGCCGTGGATCGTTCCCATCCCAGGCACCCGGAAGCTGGAACGCCTGGAGGAGAACATCGGAGCTGCCTCCATCATTCTCTCACCCGACGACCTCCGTAAGATTGAACACGCTGCCTCACTGATTACGATCCAGGGGGCGCGATACCCCGAACATTTGGAGCGACTGACCGGTCGCTGAGTGGCAGAAAGGGAGGATGTGCTGATGGAAGATGTACTCGCCGGGCACATCAACCCTGGTCGCGTCTTTGATTTTGAAACCGACCTCGACAGCATAGCGGAGGCATACGCCGCTATGGACGAACGACGCGCCATTAAGTCACTTCTGCGCGTAAGTCACGTCTAAAGAGGAACATGAAATCCTGCCACCCCAAGCTCGACGTGGCCGCCGAAGTCCCGCTTGAGTGCAATAAGCTTTCATTACCCGGCAGGCTCTTCACTTGCCTGCCGGAAGCCCATCGCGTAGAGCGTTGCGTAGGAGCCGCCCGCAGCCAGCAGTTCCTGATGCGTCCCCTGCTCGATGATCTGCCCCTGCTGCAAGACCACAATCCGATCTGCGTTCTTGATGGTCGAAAGCCGGTGCGCGATCACCAGCGCCGTGCGCCCATGCAGCAGGCGTTGCAGCCCCTGCTGCACCAATACCTCCGTGAACGTATCGATATTGGCCGTCGCCTCATCCAGAATCAGGATACGCGGGTCCGCCAGCAGCGCCCGCGCAAATGAGATCAACTGGCGCTGGCCCACGCTCAGGTTGCGGCCACGCTCCCGAATCGGCGTCTCGTAGCCCTGGGGCAGTTGGATGATGATGTCGTGGACGCCGATCACCCGCGCTGCCTCCTCGACCTCTTCATCACTGGCTTCAAGTCGTCCATAGCGAATATTCTCGCGGATGGTACCGGTGAACAAGAAGGGGTCTTGCAGCACCAACCCAATCTGGCGGCGCAGCGAATGCTGCGTCACATCGCGCACATCGAAGCCATCTATCAGCACCGCGCCTCCCTGCACATCGTAGAAGCGCGTGATGAGCGAAGCAATCGTACTCTTTCCGGCGCCCGTGTGCCCGACAATGGCAATGGTCTGACCGGCACTGATCGAAAGGTTCAGCCCATTCAGCACTGGCGTCTCAGGCTTGTAGCCAAAGACGACATCGCGGAACTCTACATTGCCCTTAATGGGTGGCAGGATTTTGGCGTCCGGGCGGTCGGTGATCTCGACGGGAATTGAAAGAATGTGGAAGATACGCTCAGCCGCCACACCAGAGCGCTGTAACTGGGTATACTGCTGGCTCAGGTCGCGGATCGGGTCAAAAAAGCGGTTAATATATAGAATGAACGCCACCAGCACGCCCACCGTCAAAGCGCCGTGCGAGATCAGGATGCCGCCATAAAAGATCGTGATAACAATAGCCAGCGCCGCCACCACTTCGACCAGCGGCAGCACCAGCGCGGCAATCTTGCTGGCCGTCAGATTCGTATCGCGGTTATAGGCGTTGAGATCGTCAAACTCCTCGCGGTTGCGGTCCTCACGCACCATGCTTTGAATGACGCGCATGCCGGAGATATTCTCCTGAAGCGTGGCATTCACCAGCGAGATGGCTGCCCGCGTGACGCGGAAGGAGCGCTGCGCGTGTCGCTGCCAGAAAGCAGCGATCCCAATCATGATGGGCAGCACCGTAAAGGACAGCAGCGCCAGCGAGACATTCATCGCCAGCATCGCGCCGATAATCCCCACCAGCGCCAGCAGCGACCCCAGAATGGAGAGCAGCCCCGAACTCAGCATCCCCTCCAGCACATCAATATCACTCTGCAAGCGCGACATCACCCGCCCAATCTGCGTGTGGTCGTAGAAATTGAGCGAGAGCCGTTGCAAGTGGGAGAACATATCCGAACTGAGATGGTAGAGTACCTGCTGCCCAACCCACGACATACTCCAGACCTGCCAGTATTGGGCCTGCCACATGGCAATATTCAGCAGCACCAGCCCGACGCTGACCCAGGCCAGCCCGCTCAGGCTGCCGCGCGTAATAAAATCGTCGATAGCCACGCCGATCAAAAACGGATTAGCAATATTGAGCGCCGTATAGATCAGCATGAGCGTAATGCTCGCCAGCGTGGCCGCGCGATAGCGCGCCAGATACGGCCCAAACCGCTTGACCAGTTTCCAGCTAAACTTTGCATATATATCTTCATCATCGCTGGCAAGGCTGTTCTCGCGCCAGCGATGCGTGCGGCGATATTCCGCGTAGGAAGAAGCGCTCATCGGATCACCCCTTGCTTGCGATGGCTAGTCTCGCGTTCGGCCAGCGCTGTGGTACCAGCCTTGCCCCGCAGTTCCTTCATCTGGGTCTCAAACTCCTCTTGCTCGCGCAGTTGCAAATCATAGAGCCGCGCGTACCTGCCGCCCAGCGCCAGCAGGCTCTCGTGGTTGCCGCGCTCAACGATCCGGCCATGCTCCAGCACCAGAATCTGATCGGCGCGCTTGATCGTCCGCAGACGCGAAGCGACTACAAAGGTCGTGCGTCCCCGCATCACGGCCTCCAGCGCCTCCTGAATCAGATACTCTGTCTCCATATCCACGCTGGACGTGGCCTCATCCAGCACCAGAATGCGCGGGTTCACCAGAATAGTTCGCGCAATCGCCACGCGCTGCTTCTGCCCACCGGAAAGCGTCACGCCGCGCTCGCCCACCCAGGTATCGTAGCCATCGGGCAGCGCCAGCGCGAATTCATGCACCCGCGCCACCTTCGCGGCAGCGATAATCTGCTCCTCCGTCGCCTGGGGCGCGCCAAACGCGATATTCTCGCGCAGCGTCGCGTTGAAGAGAAAAACATCCTGGAGGACAAAGCCGATATTGCGCCGCAGCGACGCCTGCTGCACGCTGCGAATATCATGCCCATCAACTGTAATGCGTCCGGCGGTCACATCGTAAAAGCGCGGCAGCAGCGATAACACCGTGCTTTTGCCGCTGCCCGTCGTGCCCAGCAGCGCAATCACCTGGCCCGGCTGCGCGTCGATATCGATCTCTTCCAGGATATTCGTATCGCTGCGATAGCCAAAACTGACCTTTTCAAAGCGCACATGCCCTTTTACCTGACGCAGCGCGACAGCATCGGGAGCATCCTTAATAATGGGTTCGGTATCCAGCACTTCAAAGATGCGCTGGCCGCTGGAGCGGGCGCGCATCAGCCAGTTCATCATAAAGCCAAAGGTGCGCACTGGTGTGCCCAGCAGCAGGGCGTACTGCACCACCGCCACCAGCGTTGGCAGGCTCAGGTGATTGCCGATCACTGCCACGCCGCCAACCCAGATCACCAGGACAGTGACGAGATTTAGCGCCAGCACCATCAGCGGCTGATTCCAGGCTGAGAGCCGCTGCGCCTCGATTTCCAGATTGCGCAGTTGGAGATTCTTCTCCTCAAACTTGCTGATCTCATACGCCTCGCGCACAAACGAGAGGACCACGCGCCGCCCGCTCAGGCTCTCCTGCATCACAGTGCTGAGTTCTCCAGTTCCCTGTTGAGCGCGGTCCCAAATCGGGCGCAGGCGACGCATCACCTGTATGGAGAGGAATATCAAAATCGGGACGGATAACAGCGTAATCAGCGCGAGGCCCACATCCAGCACCGCCAGAATGGTGGAAACAGCGCCAAAAGTCAGCACAGCAATCAGCGCGCGCAAGAAACCGAGCGGGAAGACATTGCGCAGCGCCTCAATATCAACGGTCATCCGCGACATCAACTGCCCCGTCTCCGTCTCGTCATGAAAGGAGAAGCTCAGGCGCTGAAGATGCGCGTAAACCATGTTCCGTAGATCATAGGCCACCTCTACCGAAATGGCTTGCGAGAGATAGCCTTGCCCATAGGCCGCCAATCCCCGCAGAGCGCTGGCGACAAGCACCGCCCCGGAGATCAGCAGCAGCGTGCCCAGGTTGCCGCTTCCGATGCCAACCGCCACGACCCCGGCAATCAATCCTGGTACAATTAACGAGAGCGCGGTGGCACAGATGAGACAAAAGATCGTGCCAAGAGTTAGCTTCACATGTGGACGCAATAAACTTAAAATCCGCACATAAATGCGCGCATACGCGCGCCACTTGCTAAAAAGGGCCTGGAGTTGGGTGATCTTCCATTTGTCAGATGTCACGCGAAATGACCTTCCTAACGTGCGCCTGCCTTTCTGCCCCTCAAAGACATACCCGCCCGACCCCCGAAAGGCGGCAAAAGATAAGGGCAGCAAATAATGGGTAACATATATCATAGCACCAAGAGACGAGATTTGTATAGATCGTTGTCTGCCACGATAACCCGCGCCGCAATCTCCGCACTGCACCATCAATGGGCCTTTGCGGCATTTCCTGATACAAGCTCTAGAGCTGGAGCGCCGGGAGAAACACTTCATGACGATGCCCTTGAGGATGTTGAAATATGGCTTACCCCCAGCCGCTGCAACGAGCATTGCCAGCGTCATTTTTCTTGCCACGCTCGCGCTCATCATGCTGCGCCCGCGCCGCCTTAACGAAGCCCTGGCTGCACTGGGCGGTGCCGCCGCCATGATCCTGGCGGGGATTATCAGTCCGCTTCAGGCCCTCCAAACGCTGCTCAGTGACTGGAATATCTTCCTCTTTTTCCTGGGCATGCTCAGCCTGAGTGCCCTGGCCGAACGCGCGGGCTTCTTCGACTGGCTGGCCCTGCGCGCCGCCGGGCTGGCGCAGGGCCGTACCCGCCGCCTCTTCCTGAACATCTTCTTGCTGGGCGTGCTGATTTCTGCCTTTCTCTCCAACGACGCCACCGCCCTCATTCTCACGCCCGTTGTCTATTCGCTTGTGACGAGGCTTCGCGTCAGCGCCCGGCCCTTTATGTTCGCCTGTACCTTCATTGCTGATACCGCCTCCTTTCTGCTGCCCGTCAGCAATCCGCTGAACATCATCGTCCTCTCGCGCTTCAATCTTAACCTGTTCACTTTTTTGCGCCTGCTCTTTCTGCCTGCCGTGCTGGCAATCAGCATTAATATTGGCGCCTTCTTCCTGCTTTTTCGCCGCCAGATCACCGGAACGTTCGATATAGAACATCTTGGCACGCTTGCCAGCGTTATCCGTCACCCGCGCTACTTCCGCTATGTCAGCATTGTGCTGGCGCTGGTCGCCGCCGCTTATATTATCGTTTCCATATTTCAACTGCCGCTCTCGCTCGCAGCGATAGGGGGCAGCGCGCTGCTGCTGGCGGGCGCGCTGTACTGGAAGCAAATCGAATGGAAGGGGCTGGGCAAGGAGATTTCCTGGTCGATCTTTGGCTTCATCGCGGGCATGTTTCTCGTCGTGCAGGGGGTTGAGAATATCGGCCTTACCCGGCGCTTCGGCCAACTGCTGACCAGCGTGGCTGGTGGCAGCCCACTCTCCGCAGCCCTCGTCGGGACCGCAGGGGCCGCCATCGGTTCCAACCTGATTAACAATCTGCCAATGGCGCTGCTGCTGGTCGCCACCATCGGCGCGCTCTCTGGCGTCTCGCCCAACGTCCGGCTGGGGTTGATCGCCGCAACAATCTTTGGCTGCGACCTTGGGCCAAATCTCACAACCGTTGGCTCTTTGGCAACTGTCCTCTGGCTGCTGCTGCTGCGTCGGCGCGGCATGGAAGTGTCCTCGCTGGACTATTTCAAGCTGGGCATCGTCGTTACGCCAGTGATGCTGCTGGTGGGCGCGCTGGCAATCTGGCTTCTGGTTCGTATATGATGGCAGCAAAGCAAAAAGTCTGGAGTGACTGATGCGCGCCTTACTTTGCCTGGACGGTTCCAATACTGATCGGCTCGCTCGCGGGACATTCAGCCTGCTGAACCCCGATGGGCTGCATATCGCCTTGCTCTATGTGATCGACAGCGGCCCCGGCCACGAGATGGAGCGCATGCGCCAGCGCTTTGTTGGCCTGGGTCAGCGCGGCGCGCATCTGCTGGCCCAGGTGATGCAGGCAGAGCAAGAGGCAGGAGAACAGATACTGGCGGCAGCCCAGACACTCCTGCGCGAGCGCTGGCCCGGCGGCCCGCCTGCCGCAGACCAGCTTGAGCCTATCCTTCTGCGCGGCAGGCCGGAGCAGGAAATTGTGCGCCTGGCCGCTGAGCAGAGGATCGACCTGATCCTGATTGGCGCGCGGCGCGTTGGCGGTCCAGGCGAACCGCCGCACCCGCCCGGCCCAAAATCGGTTGGGCATGTCGCCCGCTTTGTTCTCGATCACGCGCCCTGCCCGGTACTACTGCTGCGACCATAAAGTCAGGAGACTTTGATGCGTTTTTATCCACCCGACGCGCCCGTGCCCGGCGAACTGCGCACGGAAGAATTCCTGCTGCGCATGCTGCGAGCAAGCGACGCCGAACTCGATTATGAGGCGGTGATCGAGAGCCGCGAGATGCTGCTGCTCAGAAGCGGGGGCGATTGGCCCTCCGAACGCTTCTCGCTGGCAGAAAATCTGGCTGACCTTCAGGAACACGAGCGTGACCATCTGGCGCGTCTCAACTTCACGTACACTGTGATGAATCCAGCCGAAACGCAGTGCCTGGGCTGTGTCTATATTCGCCCGCTGCTGTCCCTGCTCCAGCAACTGAAAGCCAGCGATGCCGAGATCAGCCAAGTCAAAGATGATGAGGCGTATGTCACGTTCTGGGTGCGCCAGAGCCGCCTCGCTGATGGCCTGGATAAGCGGCTGCTGGCAGCCCTACGCGATTGGTTTAAGGATGCCTGGGCTTTTTCGCGCGTTCTCTTCCGCGCCGAGGAGGACGAGACGCGAGTGGTACGCATCTATCAACAGGCTGGATTGGAACTGCGTTATATATTGGAGACGACGAGCGGAAAAGCATTCTTGTATGAATAGGGGAAGAAGCTCATGGAACTGACTGCGCCTATCGTACATGTCACCGTCTTTCCCGACCGGGCGCTGATTCAGCGTCGCGGCAGTGCGGCGCTCGAAGCTGGCACGCACGCGCTGGAGATCGCTGGCCTGCCAGCGTCGCTGGACCGCGATTCGGTGCGGGCCAGCGGCAGCGGCCCGGCAGGCGCACGCATCGAACATCTGGATGTTGCCCCTGAATATCACCCTATCGCTCCCGAAGCCGAGGTGCGCGCACGCCAGGAAGAGGTGGAGGAGCTACAGCATCAGTTACAACTACTTCAGGCACGCCAGCAAGCGCTGCACAACGAGCAAACGTGGCTCAGCAAGCTGGGAGAGCAGGCGGCAACCGATATGGCGCGCGGCCTGGCGTTTAACCGCCTGCGCCCGGAGGACTGCGGCGCCTTCTTCACCTTTGCCGCCACGCAAGCACGCCGCCTGAACGAAGAGGCGCTTGACCTGGAGAAGCAGCGCGCCCGGCTTGAGCGCGAACTCCAGGCCAAACAGCGAGCGCTGAGCCAGTTGATGGGGCAGCGCGGCACAGATCGCCTGACAGCAACCGTTGAGGTTACGTTGGCTGAGCCGGGCGTCTTCACGCTGGAACTGAGCTATGTGCTGCCCGGCGCCTCCTGGACGCCGCAGTATGACGTGCGCGTGGCTGCCGATCAGCGCCAGGTCACACTCACGTATCAAGGACTGGTAAGTCAATCAACCGGCGAAGACTGGCAGCAGGTGGAACTCACCCTCTCTACCGCGCGCCCCAGCCAGGCTACGCGCGTCCCAGAACTAGACCCCTGGTATCTCCAGGTAGCAGCCCCTCCAACCATCTACCCTCCCCAGGCCAAAAGGGCGCCCCATCGCGCCTTCAGCAGCATGACGCAGGCGGCGCCAGCGCAACCGCCCGCTGGCTACGCTGCCGAACCTTTGGAACATGAGATGACGCAAGAGCAGAAGGCGGCTGACGAGGACATGCTGGCGCGCGCAGAGATCGCCACCACCACCGTCGAGCAGAGCGGGGGCGCGCTGCTCTTTCACGCCGGGCGCGCTGCCGACGTGCCCTCCGATGGCGCGCCGCATACCATCACCATCGCCCGCGACGATCTGCCCTGCGCGTTCGACTATGTGACCGCGCCCATTGTTGATCCAGTAGCTCATCTGCGCGCCACCATCACTAACCAGACCGAGCGCGTGCTGCTCCCTGGCCGCGCGCATCTCTTTCACGGCGACGCTTATGTGGGCGTCACGATGATAGAGAAGATCGCCCCCAACGAAGAGTTCAAGCTGTTTGTGGGCATTGACGACACCATCCGCGTCAAACGGGAATTGCAAGAAAAAGAGGTAGATAAGGGCACGCTGTTGCAAACCAACCTGCGCCGCACGACCTACACCTATCGCATGAAGATTCGCAACTACCGGCAAACGCCGGAACGCATCACCCTGCGTGATCGCCTGCCGGTTGCCCAGCACGAGCGCATCAAGGTGCGGGTTCTGGATATTCGCCCGCAGCCCGACGAGCATACCAGGCTAGATGTGCTGACCTGGGAGTTTACCCTGCCGCCAGATCAGGAGTGCGTCTTTGAGGTGCGCTTCAGTGTGGAACATCCAAGAGATCTGACCGTCACCGGCCTGCCCTGAGCAGGGTGGTACAATATTGCAACCGGCAACCGTACTCTCCCAACAGAGAGATACCACAGGATATTCTAACTGAGGAGCAAGTATGCGATTGGCAACTTATCGCGCCGATGGCGGTCCACGCCTGGGCGTTGTGCGCGACGAGCAGATTATTGATGCAGCGGCGCTGCCCGGTTTCGAGGGCGTGACCGACATGCTGACCCTGATTGACCAGGGCGCCGATGGCCTGGCGCGTCTGCGCGATGCGCTGGCCCACGCCAGCGACGCGCACCTGCGCCAGTTGGGCGCGCTGCATGCCCTGGCAGATGCGCGGCTGCTCGCGCCGATTCCGCGCCCGCGCAAAAATATTTTCTGCCTGGGCCAGAATTATGCCGAACACGCGCTGGAACACGGCGCGACGCCGCCCACTACCCCGATCTTCTTCACCAAAGCCCCCACAACCGTCAGCAGCCCAGGCGATCCCATTGTGATTGATCCCGCTATCTCAGATCACATCGACTGGGAAGTCGAGCTTGCAGCCATCATTGGCCGCGCAGGCAAAAATATTCAGGCCGCGCAGGCGCTCGACTCCATCTTCGGTTACACCGTCGTCAACGATGTCACCGCCCGCGACCTTCAGACGCGGCACAAGCAGTGGTTCAAAGGCAAAAGCCTGGATGGCTATTGCCCAATGGGACCCTGGATCGTCACTGCCGACGAGATTCCCGACCCGCACGCGCTGGGTTTGCGGCTGCGCGTAAATGGCGTGGTCAAACAAGAATCCAATACGCGCCTGATGATCTATAACCTACCTACGATTATCGAGACGCTTTCGGCAGGCATGACGCTGGAGCCGGGCGACATCATCGCCACCGGCACGCCCGCCGGAATCGGCGACGCTCGCAATCCGCCCGAATACCTCCAGCCCGGCGATCTTGTCGAAGCTGAAGTGGACGGGATAGGCACGCTGCGCAACCCGGTGACTCGCGCTTCCTGATGACAGAAACGCCAGGATATGTGCGTACCAGCCACACCCGTGTAGAAAGTGTAGACGCTGTAGTCTCTACAGTCTTTCTACACTTTCTACAGTCTCTGCCAGGCATAAACCGCCATCCTGCTCCAACCGTCCTGGGAGCGGCAAGCGCCGCAGAACGAGCTACGCCAAGATCGCTGGATTACTGGCCCCTGGCACTGCGACCATCCCTGCCATTGTTCCATCCCCGGTATTGAGGGGGTAACGCTCAATAGATGAGCCGTTTTCATCGATCACATTTGCCTCGAAGCCAGAGCTGTCTGCCAACCAGGCAAGTGGCGCATCAGAGTTCGGGGTATAGGCGTGCGCCGGGCTGCCGCTCATGGCCCCCGACACCACCGCAGACGCCGCGCCCGTATTCGTAACGGCAACCAGCATTCCATCAGGCGAAATCGCCATCAGCGCATCCGGCTGCGGGCTTATCCCCGTCAGAATCGGCGCGGGATCGCTGCCGTCGGCTTTGGCGGCCACAAACTGCGCGCTCAAAGACGCCCCTACAAGGCGCGTTTGCTCGTAGGCGATATGAGAGCCATCCGGCGAGGCATCCCAGCCTGGAAAATCGAGGTTGCCCTCTGCGCCTGGGCGGCTGCTGGTATCGCCCAGCGTAACAGGGCGGCCAATCTCGCTCTGGCTGGTGAGATCATAGCGATGCAGCAGCGCCGTACCCTGCAAGGCGCTGGTATTGCCCACCGGCTTGAGCGGCGTCAGGTCCAGATAAAAGAGCGTGGAGCAGCGAACCACCCCTTCGGCGGCGCTCGTCACGCCGGGCAGTGGGCTGACCGTTCCGCTGTTCAGGTCGTAGCTGTAGCTCACGGTGCTTTCTGATCCGCCGCTGCTGCCCGCTGCAAAGATCAGCAGCGTGTGCGTATCGGCCCAGGCCAGCAGACGCCAGGGCACCCAGGCGCCCGGAGCGCTCAGCACCGTTGTCCCTGGAAGCATGACGCGCGTGACAGCGCGCGTGGCGGTATCCACAACATAGGGATAATAAACCTGGCTCTGGCCTTGAAAGACGGTCACGACAACCGCCAGATGTTTTGCATCTGGCGCCCAGAAAAGGGCGCTCAGTTGGTCAGCGCCAAACTGCCCTTCGCCGGGCAGGCCGAGTGGATAGCTGAAGCTGCTGAGCGTCATTGTTGGGCTGCCGTTGATGCTGCCCTCCACCTGATTGTTCGTTACCCACGCTTCGCCCGTAGCTGTCGGTCTGGTGGCACAGTTGGCAGACGATCCACCTGGCGCGGTAGGTTGGCCGCCTCCCGATGGGCTGCCGCCACAGCCAGCAACCAGCAGAACCACAACCAGCACGCTCCATCCCCGAAACGAGCGAAGACGATAACGATCAGGCATAGCAAACGCTCCTCAAACAGCTTCTGTTCGTTTCGCCAGACATGGTATCACATCTATACAATACAATGGGGGATGGCCGGGGAATCAGTGGCATCTCCTGATTCCTCAGCCATCCCCTCAGCGCGCCGATGATCGGCGCTTATGACTTCTCTCTTCTCCCTAATCTGCGCCTGCCGGGCTTACTGGCGCCGCCGCGCCAATACCCGGTCTAGCGATTTGGCGCTGGCGTGGGGGTTGTATCGCCACCGCCTGGCCCTGGCGTTGGAGTGTTGTCGCCGCCACTGCCACCGCCGCTGGTCTGGCCGCTGTCGTCCTGGCTGACATGCTCGGCAGTCCAGACGCCTTCGCTCAATTGGACCGCTTCAATAGTCACATGCCAACCAACCTTCAGATCAGAGCAGGTGCCCGATTTCCCGCTAATCGTATAGATAGTGTTGCCAGTCAGGCTTGCAGTAAACGAGCCGCCATTATTGTCTTCATTGATAGTAATGCTGCCGCCTGCGCAGTCAACCCCGGTAATCTTACCTGCCACGTCCGTATGAGGAACGTGCGTTGGCTCGACGCCATGTGTCGGCGTTGGCTCCGGCGGCTTGGGAGTCTGGGTTGGCTCCTGGTTCTGCTGACCGCCCTCGTTGTTTTGCACCGCATCGCCAGAACTGGCGCTGTGGCTTGAGTTGCTAAACGTTCCCTCTTTTGCGGCTACTGCGATAGCACCGCCGGCCACCAGCACGAGCGCCGCCAAGATCACGATCAATCGAAATTTCCAAAACGTCCTCAGCATTACACGCTCCTTCAATAGCATAGTTTTTCTGGCTCGGAAAACTGTAAGAACAGTGATCTAGTCGTAGAGTCTGGAAGGTTCGATACGGGCATGGAAGGAAGAAAGAAAAATTGGTACTTTCTTCCTATACCAATGAGCTTTACAGTGGGACCATACCGCCAGCGTCCCCGTCCCGTCATGGTTTAGGCGTTTCGGAAGGGTGCGGCTCAGGCGTCGGGGTACTATGATCGCCTTCGCCTGGTGTCGGCGTTGGCTCGCCGGGTTGGCGGGTTGGTTCGCCAGTCGGCTGCTTTGTCGGTTCAGGTGTAGGTGTCGCATTCATCCAGGTGATTTGGTTGCCCTGCGCAGCCGTGCCATCGGGATTGGAGACACCAAGCGTTGATGGGCGCATATCCACCGACAAGGCCAGCGTGGCCTTGATCTCATTGGGCGTAATCTCCAGAGTTGCAGGCACACTCTGCCCATCGAGCAGCAGCGTCGCGCCCGGCTCAAAGCCAGAACCGTCAATCACCACGTTGGCCCGCCCATCATCGGTGAAGGTGACAGTAATCGAGCGAATGAGCGGGATAGGCGCGCCAAGTTTGCCCAACTCAGTGGTCGTCGCCAGGCGCTCATTGAGCGAAAGATGCTGTAAGAGGCCGCGCAACGTCTGCTGTTCGCTGTCGACCAGTTGGGCCAATGCCTGCGTCAGTTGATCGCGGTCAGAGCCGCCCGGCAGATTTGCCAGCCCACTGGAAGCCGCGCCGGTCTCCTGGTCGAGATAGCCGAGGGTCTGGAGGTAGACATTTTCATCCTCTATGACGCTAGATTGCTGTAGCTGGTCCAGATCGTCTTGAGCGTAAGAAATATGAAGCCGGACACGATCTGCCGGGCTGGAAAACGTCAGGCGAATACTCTGCTCAAAGAGTTTGACACCATAGAACAGACTGCCTGGATTGCTGGCTTCCGCGCCAACGACGCCAATCACGCCCAGCAGGCAAAAGGCGACAAAAACCGCTGCCAGGGCTGCCCAGCCACGATGGAAACGCAGCCAGCCCGGCATAACCGCCAGCGGCGCCCGGCGCCGGGCGCGCAAGGCCGCCGCGCGGGCACGCAGGCGCTGCTCCAACTGCCGTGAAAACTCGGCGCTGGGGCGCAGCGTCGGTAGGGACTCGATCCGCTGCGCCGTTTCCAGCAGTTCGCGCATCTCCGCAGTATGCTCTCCCGAGTCGGCAGATGCGCGGGCGCGGTGTGACGCCCCATCCGACGGCGGCAGCGAGGGAAGCCGCGATCCGAAGCGAATCTGCTGGTCAAACTGGCCTGCGCGCCAGTTTTCAATGCGCTCATCCAATTGCTCGGATGGCTCGGTCATCGCGGTCCCTCCTTTCCACGCGGATGGGGCGCTGGCCGCCGCGTTGGTCTGACCGAAGAGCGAGTCGCGTCGCGCAATAAGCGGTTGAGCGTTTGTAATCCTCGATATTGCAGTTGCTTAACGGCCCCAACATTTTTACCAACCAGGCGCGCCAATGCCTCATTATCATAGCCCAACACTAACTTACCGACGATCACCCGGCGCTGCTCTTCGGTTAACTGATTAATTGCCGCTGCTACTTGCGCCCACTCTTCGCGGACCTCCGCCGAGAGTTCCGGGTCATCTGCCGGGTTGCGCGAAGGAAGTCGCAGCAGCGTCTCTTCCTCCCCTTCATCGTCCCCCGATGGCAGCACCTCAACGAGCGGGGCTTCGCCTGCCCGCGTCCGAAAATGATCGGCGAGGCGAAAGCGCGTAATGCGCATAAGCCAGGCAGCAAATCCAGCCTCATCAGTCGCACGCAGGCGACTGATGGATTCGAGCATACTGACAAAGACTTCTGAGGTGATGTCCTCAACCGCGCGGCGGTCAGCAATACGTGAAGCGACGTAGCCATAAACTACCGGCAGGAACTGCTGATACAAGGCACCTAGCGCTTCTTCGTCCAATTGCTTCGCCAGTGCAAGCCGCTGCTCAAAGCGCTGGCTTGCTGCCTGCGCGTGTTGGGCGTGTTCTTGCGCTGGTGTATGGCGCCAAAACCGCAACATCATGCACACCACCGGTAGCCTGTCATAATAGAATAGTCGTTTGCTCACACCAAAATGATACGGCTATCATACTACGAATTGGGAGCAGGGCATAGGCTTCGGGGGAGGCTGGCATATATCTATCCAGGCACATTCGCTCTCAGGCGGCTTTCTGAAGGCAAGACCAAGAAGGAAGCGCCCCTGTGAAGGCATGGCTGATGCGTAGTCTCTGAAAGTCCATCTGGAAGGCATCAAAATCATCATCCGCTTGATCGCTCGCGTTGAGGCACTCCAGCGTGAACTGGCCCAATACCACGCGATAGCCGCGCAAACCGGCCAGAGAGCAAAAGATAAAAATCACTCTCCTTCAAAAAAGGGTGGAACGCAGGTATAGGATGTGCAGCGGCTCTCTTCAGGCGTATCTGCGCGCTGACCTGCTGCAAATTCAGGCAGTGCAGAGCGCAATATTTCGTCGCCCCCTACAACTGGAAAGGGAACTAGCATGCCCAAAGTGATCGGGATCGACTTGGGGACCACCAACTCAGTGGTTGCCGTCATCGAAGCCGGCGAACCCACAGTGCTGGAAAACAGCGAGGGAGCGCGCCTCACACCCTCAGTCGTCGCCTTTACCAGAACGGGCGAGCGCCTGGTAGGTGCCGTCGCCAAACGCCAGGCCGTCACCAACCCGGACAACACCATCTATTCTATCAAGCGTCTGATGGGCCGCAAATTCGACGACCCCGAAGTCCAGCGAACGATGAAGATGGTTCCCTACAAGATCACCCGCGCCCCCAACGGTGATGCCCGCGTCCTCGCCGCTGGCCGCGAGTACAGCCCCCCTGAAATCTCTGCCATGATCTTGCACAAGCTCAAGACCGATGCCGAAGCCAGGCTGGGCGAGCGTATCACCCAGGCCGTGATTACTGTGCCCGCCTACTTCAACGATGCCCAACGCCAGGCCACCAAAGACGCGGGCACGATTGCTGGTCTGGAAGTTCTGCGTATCATCAATGAACCCACCGCCGCCAGTCTGGCCTATGGGCTGGAAAAAAAGCATGATGAGAAGATTGCTGTCTATGACCTGGGCGGTGGCACCTTCGACATCTCGATCTTGCAATTGGGCGAAGGGGTGTTTGAAGTGCTTGCCACCAACGGCGATACTCATTTGGGCGGCGATGACTTCGATCAACGCCTCATCGCCTGGCTGTGTGATGAGTTCAAACGCGAGCAAGGCATTGATCTGCGCCAGGACCGCATGGCCTTGCAACGGCTCAAAGAGGCTGCCGAACGCGCCAAGATCGACCTGTCCAGCGTGCTGCAAACCGAGATCAACCTGCCCTTCATCAGCGCCGACCAGACCGGCCCCAAGCACCTGCTCCTCACCCTGACGCGCGCCAAATTGGAGCAGTTGGTGGGCGATCTGATTGACAAGACGGTAGGGCCAGTGCAGCAGGCGCTGGCCGACGCCCACCTCCAGCCTTCCCAAATCCAGCAGGTCATTCTGGTCGGCGGCCAGACCCGCATGCCTGCCGTCATCTCCAGGGTGCGCAGCATCTTTGATAAAGAGCCAGGCCGAGAGGTGAATCCTGATGAGGTCGTGGCAATTGGCGCGGCCATCCAGGCCGGTGTTCTCGGCGGCGAAGTGAGAGAAGTCCTGCTGCTGGATGTAACACCCCTGACGCTGGGTGTCGAGACCCTGGGCGGCGTGATGACCCCCCTCATCGAGCGCAATACCACCATCCCAACCGTCAAAAGTGAGGTCTTCAGTACCGCCACCGATAATCAGCCCAGCGTCGACATCCATGTCTTGCAGGGCGAGCGCCCCCTGGCAAGCGAGAATAAAAGCCTGGCCCGCTTCCGCCTGGAAGGTATCCCTCCTGCCCCGCGCGGCCTGCCTCAGATTGAGGTCAAGTTCGATCTCGATGCCAACGGCATCCTGAGCGTGACCGCGACCGACAAAGCAACTGGCAAAGCTCAGCAGGTGACGATTACCCCCTCCAGTGGTCTATCCCAGGCAGAAATTGACCGCCTGGTGCGCGAGGCACAAACCCACGCAGCCGAGGATCAGCGCCGCAAAGAGGAGATTGAGGAGCGCAACCGCGCCGACCAGTTGCTCTACCAGGCAGATAAGACGCTGCGCGATCTAGGGGAGCGCGTGCCTGCTGCCCTGCGGGCTGAGGTGGAGAGCGATGCGGCTGAGCTGCGCGCGGCGCTGCGCCAGCAGGAGACCACCCGCATTCGCAACCTGAGCCGCGCGCTGGAGCAGGCTATGCAGCGGATAGGAGAGGCGATATACGCGGGCACTGGCACCAGCACTGGTACCAGCACCAGCAGCGGCGATACCCCTCCGCCACCGCCCTCAGACAGTGAGACAGTCGAGGGCGAGGTCCGCGAAGTCTAGTAAACGCCCCTATAGCTGGCACACCCACCCGCGCCAGCTATAGCCATCGCGTTGGAAAACCTGATACGCAGCCAGGGTGCTGGCATACGCATCATAGGGCGATTGAGACGCCTGCGAGGTCGTAAGCCAGGTCGAGGGATAGAGGATCTGAAACAGCCCCGTCGCGTGGCTATGGCACCTCTCGCCCGCTCCATCCACCCGCATCACCCAAAAGTACCGCTGGCTATCTGACCGCCTGGTATACACCTGCGCTTGTTCCACCCGGCCAAACACTGCCCGGCCATGTTCGCGCTCGCCCCTCAATAGCTGTCGAGAGACTCGACTATTTCATCATATTGCTCATCATTTTCAAATGGTTACTAAATCGTAACAATATAAACTATCTTTTGTAACTTTGTAGTAACCTGGCCCACTTATACTAGCCATACTACCCGTAGCCCAGGAAAAAGACTCTGGCTGAAATCATAACAAAAATAGCCAAGAAACTCAGGAGGAAATGCGTGTCTATCAGTAGCAAGGATACAAAGCAATTGCGCGCCAACCTGGCTGATGACCCGCTCGCTCCGCTAAAGAAAGACAATCGCGCAGATATATTGCCTCTTTCAGAGAGTGAGCAGCAGCAGTTGGCGGCATGGAATGCCACGCGGCAGCCCTATCCGCTGGATAAGTGCGTTCCACAGTTAGTGGAAGAGCAGGCGGCGATCAGGCCCGATGCAGTGGCGCTGGCAGCAGGCCATCAAGTGCTGGGGTATCAGGATGTAAACCGGCGCGCGAATCAGCTTGCTCATCATTTGCGGGCCGCAGGTGTCGGCCCCAATGTGCTGGTCGGCGTATGCGTGGAGCGCTCTCCAGAACTGGTCATCGGACTGCTGGGTATCCTCAAGGCTGGCGGCGCTTACGTGCCATTGGACCCTACTTATCCATCTGAGCGCCTTGCCTTCATGATACAGGATGCCCAGGTCTCCACGCTGGTGACACAGCAGCACTTGATACCAAAACTCCCCACGACCACGCACACCGTTTGTCTCAATACCGATCACCCCTTGTTGGCCCGGCAAAGCCAGGATAATCTACCCGCCGCAGCCTCAAGTGATGATCTGGCCTATGTCATCTACACGTCAGGATCAACCGGCCAACCTAAAGGAGTTGAAATCACCCACAAAGGGCTGCTGAATCTCATTTTCTGGCATCAGCAGGCGTTTGGAGTAACCCCCGCTGATCGCGCGACGCAGATAGCCAGCCCAGCTTTCGATGCCACAGGTTGGGAGCTTTGGCCCTACCTGTGCATCGGCGCAAGTGTGTATCTGGTTGATGAGCAGATACGCAAGCTGCCGCTCTCATTACGCGATTGGCTGGTCAGCAATAAAATCACTATTTCTTTCTTGCCAACAGCCCTGGCAGAAAGTGTAATGGCTCTGGAATGGCCTCCAGAGACTGCCCTGCGTTACCTGCTCACCGGGGCGGATACCCTCCACCAGCATCCAGGCGCGGCGCTGCCATTTGCCCTCATCAACAATTATGGCCCCACCGAAACGACAGTCGTGGCAACATCCGGGCGCATCTTCCCGGCAGAGCAGGCAGATACGCTCCCTTCTATTGGCCGCCCGATTGCCAATACCCAGGTATACATCCTGGATGAACATCTCCGACAGGTTCCTATTGGCACACCGGGCGAACTCTGTATTGGCGGGGACGGCCTGGCGCGCGGCTATCTCAATCGCCCCGAACTCACGGCTGAGAAGTTCATCCCACACCCGTTGAGCGACGAGCCTGGGGCGCGTCTCTACCGAACAGGTGATCTGGTTTACTATCTGCCTGATGGACAACTCGCTTTTCTGGGGCGCATAGATCATCAGATCAAAATTCGGGGCTATCGCATCGAGCCAGACGAGATCGTCTCCGTCCTCAACAGGCATGCTGCCATCCAGACCAGCTACGTCATGGCCCGCGAGGATATTGCTGGCGATAAGCGGCTGGTCGCCTATATCGTCTTGAAGCCTGGTATGGAGGTTTCAGCCAGCGCTCTCCAGGAGGTCATCAAAGCATCCCTGCCCGATTACATGGTTCCGGCGAGCTTTATCTTACTGGATGCGCTGCCACTGACCCCCAACGGGAAAATAGACCGCGCCGCATTGCCGCCCCCCAGCGAGACCAACACCTTGCGGGAAGCGTCTTTCGCCCTGCCCAGCACATTCGCCGAAGAGAAAGTAGCTGAGATCGTCGCTGCTCTGCTGCATGTAGAACACGTCGGAAGAGACCACAACTTCTTTATGCTTGGCGGCCACTCCATGCTGGGGGCGCAGTTGGTCGCGCAGATTACGCGCACCTTTAACATTGAGCTTCCTTTGCGAACCCTATTCGAAGCCCCTACCGTGCGCCAGTTGGCTGCCGAAGTTGAGCGCCGCCTCACGGTCGAACCAGGAACAATGAATGGCTGAAATAACCCACCTCACTTGAATATGCCTCTCAGTCAAGTTACGAGCCATGTACCTATGAACTATGGTAAGTAAGGAATAGAGAAACCTATGCAAACAGAGCATCTGCTTACTGCTGATAAGCAGGAGCTAAGCCTCTATCAGTTACTTGATCCAGAAGTAGTGGCTAATCCCTACCCCTTATACGCGCAGCTCCGCCGCGAAGACCCTGTTCACTGGGATCCCTTTCTGCACAAATGGATCGTAACGCGCTACGCTGACGCCCTCACGGTCTTCCACCGTTTCTCAGCGAACTGCACAGTTACCCCTGAGCAATTGAAGGCGATGGGCCTCCCGGAACTGACTCCACTTGCAGAGGTTTTGGTCCGCCAGATGCTGTTTCTGGACCCTCCCGCGCATGCGCGCATCAGGAGCCTGGCCTCCAGAGCCTTTACTCCCCGCCGTGTTGAGGGGCTGCGGGCACAGATTCAGTCTATCACCGATAGGCTGCTTGATGCGGTTCAAGACAGCGGGCACATGGATGTGATTGCCGACCTGGCTTACCCGCTCCCTTCTATGGTGAATGCTGAGATGCTGGGGTTGCCTCCTTCTCACTGGAAGCAACTGACGGCGTGGTCAGGGGTTTTTGCCGAAGTATTGGGCAACTTTCAATATAACCCTGACCGTGCCGGACTTGTCCTCCGCAACCTGGAGGCCATGAGCGCCTACTTCCGCGCCGCAGTCCACGAATGCCAGAAACATCCCCGCGAAGGTCTCATCAGCGCTCTGGTGGCTGCTGAAGTGAACGGGGACCGCTTGACAGAGGAAGAGATCGTTGCCAACGCAATCCTCATCATGGTTGGCGGCCAGGAGACCACTACCAACCTGATCGGGAATGGGCTGCTCACGCTCCTGCGTCATCCAGACCAGTTGGAGAAGCTGCGGGCAGATTTGTCCCTGATGCCCTCAGCAGTAGAGGAACTGCTCCGCTACGAATGTCCAAGCCAGCAGACCACGCGCCTGGCTCCCGAAGACATCGAACTGGGGGGCAAGCTGATCCGCAAAGGGCAAACGGTTATGGTAGTGATGGGTGCTGCCAGCCGCGACCCGGAGCGCTTCCCCGACCCAGATCGGCTGGATATTTGTCGGCAGGATAATCGCCACATGGCATTTGGGTGGGCCAGCCACTTCTGCTTTGGCGCCCCGCTGGGCAGGCTTGAAGGGCAAATCGCCCTCTCGACCATACTGCGACGGATGCCAAACCTGCGCCTGCTGCCTGGACCGCTGACCTGGCGCGCGAATCTGGGACTACGCGGCCTCACAGCCCTCCCCGTCGCTTTTTAGCTGTATCCCCTGCCCAATATCGCTGCTCATCTGGTCGCTTTAAAGCGACCAGGCAGAATAATTTTCCCCTGAAACATGACCAAGAAGGAGGTTTCATCAGGTGACGAACAACATAGCGCGTGAAGATGTCATTCCCATCCAGGCGAAGGGCGCGAAACGCCCCTTCTTCTACCTGCATGGGGACTGGACTGGCAACGCCTTCTTTTGTTTTCCTCTGGCGCATTTCCTCGGAGAAGATCAACCATTTTATATACTCACACCCTATGACTTCGACGGTCTGGATGTTCCCCCCGCGCTGGAGGAGATGGCCGCCGCGCATATCGCTTCGATGCGAAGGGTCCAGCCGAAGGGGCCGTATCTGCTCGGCGGCTTCTGTAATGGCGGGTTGACAGCCTATGAAATAGCCCGCCAGCTTCATGCCCTGGGTGAGCGCGTCGATCTGCTGGTCCTCATGGATGCTATCCCCCCGCGCACCCAGACCATCTGCGCCGTCATCAAACGCTGTGGAAAAATCCTCGGAATCAACCAGGCAAAGCAACTGAACCTCTATTTACGGCTGGAGCATGCCTACCGTTACCTGCTTGATAAGCATGCTGATGACTTTGAACATATCAAACAATGTGATCCGCGTATCAACCGCTATTTCCCGCCCACGCAGACCTTACGGAAAGAATACCCCGCAGTGTTTACCTGGGCGACTGCTCATTATCGGCCAGGTTTTTACCCAGGCAAGGTAACGCTATTTTGGGACGAGGCCGAGCCGTTCCGCAGGACATGGTGGCATACCTGGGCAGCAGGCCAGGATCAGGACGTGGACGAATACACCATTCCCGGCACCCATTTCACTTGCAAAACACAACACCTCGAAGGGATGGCCGCATGTTTGCGCGCCTGTTTAAACAAGACACCATCAGCAGTAGCCCTCTAACCGCAGCAGCGCCTTGCCAGGAAGGTTCAGCCCTGGTCATCACAAAGGGATACTCATATGGAAGAAAAACGACGCGATATACGCATCAGCGTTGTGATTCCAGTTCGGAACGAGGCTAGAAACCTCCGCTATATCCTACCTCGTATTCCATCTATGGTAAATGAAATTATTATTGTGGATGGTCATTCAACAGATGATACTATCTCAGTCGCAAAACAATTACTACCAGAAGCGCGTATCATCAAGCAGCAGGGCAGGGGAAAGGGTGACGCTGTGCGCCTTGGCTTTGCAGCATGCACAGGCGACATCATCGTCATGCTCGACGGAGACGGATCAACCGACCCCCAGGAAATATCCCGATTTGTGCGGGTACTGCTGCATGGTAACGATTTTGCAAAAGGCTCGCGTTTTATCCCAGGTGGAGGCAGCACCGATATAACACCCCTGCGCCGCCTGGGCAATTATGCCCTCTGCCAGTTGGTAAATCTGCTGTACCGGATTCGGTTTAGCGACCTCTGTTATGGATATAACGCTTTCTGGAGATACTGCCTGGAATATATCGAGCTGGATTCCAACGGCTTTGAGGTCGAGACACAGATCAGCCTGCGTATTCACAAGGCACATCTGAAGATCATCGAGGTGCCCAGCATGGAGCATCCGCGCATCTATGGTCAGAGCAATCTGCGCACGTTCCGCGATGGCTGGCGCGTACTCAAGACCATCGTAAAAGAACACCACAGCAAGCCGGTCCCTGCGCGCCGCGTATCTCCTGTGCCTTTGCCCGCTTCGTACAACCTGGACAGCTACCCGATCATCTACGAAGAGCCAGTGGATGCCATCAAATGAAGATACCTGGCGGTTAACGTGAAAGGGGCTTCTCCCATGCTCAAACAGCGCCCAAAAATCACCGTGCCAATACTGATGTATCACAGCATTTCAAACGAGGCGACAAAGCGGTTTCGCCCGTTTGTCGTGCCTCCAGCCTTGTTCGCCAGGCATATGTACTATCTGTACAAATACCTGTACACCCCCATCTCAGTCACGCAGCTTGCAAAGCTGCTTTTTGCAGGGCGCGCAGGCAGCGCAGTATTACCAGAACGCCCGGTTGTAATTACCTTCGACGATGGATTTGCCGACTTTTTTAGCGAAGCTCTGCCTATTCTCGCGCGGTATGAATTCACCGCAACGTTGTATATCGCAACGGCTTTTATCAACCGTACCAGTCGCTGGCTGCGGCGCGAGGGCGAGACAGAGCGCCCGATGCTCACCTGGAATCAGATAGCCATCGTCAGCGCCCAAGGCATCGAAATTGGGGCACATAGCCACCACCATTTCCAGCTTGATACGCTCCCCCAGGCACTGGCACGCGAAGAGATCGTCCGAAGTAAGCGGGTGCTGGAAGACCATCTTGGCAGGGCAATAGAGAGCTTTGCCTATCCATTTGGATATTCTTCTCCAACCATCCGGCAGCTCGTGCGCCAGGCCGGTTTTACCTCGGCCTGCGCTGTGAAGCACAGCTTGAGTTCAGAACTGAGCGATCCCTTTGCGCTTGCTCGCCTGATGATAGACGCCGACACCGATCTGAAGGCATTCGGCACCTTGCTCAATATCGGGCGCAGCGCATCGCTGCTCACCACCATGTACCGCCGCGTTCGCACCCCCATCTGGCAATCAGCCCGGCGCGGCTCGGCAGTCTTGACGCGCCATTTTCAAGAAGAACAGGCTATCTTATGACAGAGCATAAGAGCAGTACCGATGTTTCTGTAATTATCTGTGCCTATACAGAAGAGCGCTGGCCCGAGATTGTCGCTGCTATCGAGTCTATCGAGCGGCAGAGCATACAGGCGCACGAGCTTCTTCTGGTGATCGACCACAACCAGCCCTTGCTGGAGCGCGTGCGCGCACACTTTCCCAACGTCAAGGCGGTAGAAAACAGCGGGCCACCGGGATTGTCCGGCGCGCGCAACAGTGGCATTGCCCACGCGCGTAGTTCTCTGGTTGCCTTTCTTGATGACGACGCGACAGCAGACCCGGCCTGGCTGGAGCGCTTATGCCACTGCTGCGAGGATGCGCGTGTGCTGGGTGCCGGGGGCACTGTTGAACCGGCCTGGTCTGGAAAACAGCCGGCCTGGTTTCCACGCGAATTCAACTGGGTCGTTGGCTGTACATACCTGCAACCGCCAGAGCAGCCCGTTATAGTACGCAACCCTTTTGGGGGCTGCACCTGTTTTCGTCGCGCCATCTTTGAAGTGATCGGCGGCTTTCGGAGCGAGATAGGACGAACACAGGCGCTCCCTATGGGGTGCGAAGAAACGGAACTGTGCATCCGCGCCAACCAGCGGTGGCCCGAAAAGTTCTTTCTCTACGAGCCGCGCGCAAAGATTCACCATCACATTCCCCCCAAACGCGCTACCTGGCAGTATTTCTGCTCGCGCTGTTACGCCGAAGGTCTTTCGAAGGCGCTGGTAGCGCGCTGCGTTGGCACAAAAGATGGGCTGGCTTCGGAGCGCGCGTATACCTTCCGCGTGCTTCCTCTGGGGATCGCGCGAGGCATACGCGATGGCCTGCTGCACCTTGATCCGGCAGGCTTCGCGCGGGCTGGCGCAATCATCGGCGGTCTATTCCTGACGACATTGGGATATGTCACCGGAAGACTCTCACCTATCCACAGAGGAGGCAGAATGGGCAGAGTGGGCAGAATCTCCCACTCCCAGGTAGAGCAGGCAGAATGGGCAGAATAGACAAAGCCATTCTGCCCCCAACCACGCCAGAGCTTGAGCAGAAAAGAGTGAGACACCCCATGAGTACCGATATTCAAGTGTATCCTCCACCCGCGCCAGCGCCTCTGGTCCCCGATCTCGCGCCCGCGCGCGTTATGGAAATTGAATTGACGCAGCCGCTCCCCCACATCGCAGCCAATGATGGACAGGGACGCAGCTACCGGCGCGCGCTCGGCCTGGTGCGTTTACATACACAACCGCTTGGTATCGTTGAATTCCAGTTCGATGAGCAGGGAATCAGCGCGGCGCAAGGCGCGCAGCAGGTCTGGCAATCTCTACACGCTCAGATAAACGATCACTTGCAGCAGGATGATCTCCCTCCAGTCACAGGGCTTGATCCTGGCGGCCTGCCGGTTTCCATGCCGCGCTGCGTGCAGGAGCGCGAAGCGTTTCTGGCCCAGGCACCTTTCGTGAGCATCATTGTGCCAACACATGACCGGCTTGAGACGCTTGCATCCTGCATCCGCTCCCTGCTGGCTCTGCACTATCCACGCTATGAAATTATTGTCGTCGATAACGCGCCCAGGACGCAGGCAACTGCTGACTGGATCAGGGAGATCAACCAGCAGGCTCCCCAGGTCCGCTATGTGCGTGAAGATCGCCCCGGCGTATCCTGGGCGCGCAACTGCGGCATGCTGGCAGCCAGAAGCGACATCCTGGCCTTCACTGATGATGATGTGGTGGTTGATACCTGCTGGCTGGCCGAACTGATTCGCGGATTCACCCGCGCAAAGCACGTCGCATGTGTGACAGGCTGCAATCTGCCCCTCGAACTTGAGACACCCGCCCAGTTCTGGTACGAAGCCTACGGAGGAGCCTACTGGTTCCAGGAGCATGGCGGCACACGCTGGGACTTTACCCGGCATATCTACGACATGCGGGACCACCGCCCGCAGATGGCGCTCTATCCATACAGAGCAGGGATGTTTGGAGGCGGCACAAGCATGGCATTCACGGCATCATTCTTGCGCAGTGTCGAGGGCTTCGATCCGGCTCTGGGTGGCGATGGCCCTTCGCGCTGCGGGCAAGACATCGCCGTGTTCTTTCAGGTGATTACACGCGGATATACCCTTGTCTATGAACCGGCGGCATTGATCTATCATCTACATCGCCGCGAGTACCAGGCATTGAAGCGACAAATCTACAACTATGGCATCGGTATGACCGCCTACCTGACAAAGAGCCTGCTCGACGCGCCGCATCTGCTCTTTGATTTCGCAGGCCAGGTATGCCTTGCTGGCTTTCAGGCCCTACGTAATGGACAAACAAAACCAGGAAAAATGCCATCCCACTACCCCCAGGAATTGGTCAAGATCAGGCGTAAGGGGATGCTGTATGGGCCGATTGCCTATATGCAGAGCCGACGACGCATTCAACAGATACGGAAAACCATGCCCGACACGCGGGAAAAGCCCGCCATACAATCGGTAGAAAAGGATTAAGCAGCAGCGTGAAAGTTGTGCTACAGCAATGGCTCGCGCAGCATCGCCTTTTGCTTGCTAACGCGGGTTCACTCGTCGGGACAACCATAACCACCTCCGGGCTGGGCTTTGTGTACTGGTGGGTTGCCGCGCGCTTCTTTCCACCAGGAGTCGTGGGACTTGCCTCGGCGGCTATCTCAGCCATGACCCTGCTCGGAACTGGCGGCATCTTCGGGCTGGGAACGCTGCTGGTTGGCGAATTACCTCGCCAGCCCGGCAAAGAAGCCTCGCTCATCAGCGCAGCGCTGCTGCTGGTAACAGCTATAGGCGGGGTGGCAGGCATCGTCCTCGCCATCGTCGCCCCGTTCATTTCCAGCGAACTTGCTCCCCTGGGAGCTAATGTTGAGGCTATCGGGCTATTTGCTGCCGGGGCCAGCCTTACTGCCCTGACTATTGTTCTCGACCAGGCGATGATCGGACTCTGGCGGGGGGGAGTGCAGCTCTTTCGCAATGCCTTTTTTTCAGTGGTCAAACTCGCCCTGATCTTTGGAGCTGGCCTCTGGCTTTCCGGCACAACCTGGCTCGCCGTCTACGCTACCTGGACAGCCGGGAATGCCCTCTCGCTGCTCCCGCTCGCTGGTTACGCCCTGTGGAAAGGCGGCTGGTCGGGGAATGCCTATCGCCCCCAGTGGAAGCTGCTCTGGAAACTCGGACCTGCGGCCCTCCAGCATCATGCCCTCAATTTGATCCTGCGAGTGCCTGGCCTGGTACTCCCGCTGCTTGTCACTACCCTGCTCTCAGCCACAATGAACGCCTGGTTCTACATACCCTTCATGATCGCAAACTTTATGTTTTCCGTTCCCCTCGCCCTGACAACCGTACTCTTTGCCACAAAAGGCCCCGAACGAATAGCATTAGCTCAAAAAACACGCCTGACGCTTGCGCTCTCTTTTGCCATCACTTTGTTCGCTGTCATCGTTATCATCTTTGGCGCTCAGCAGCTCTTAGGTCTCTTCGGCTCCTCGTATGCCAGGCATGCCACATGGAGCCTGCGCCTGCTGGGGCTGGCCGCGTTCCCTCTGATCCTGAAAAATCACTATATTGTCCTTTGCCGCATCCAAAACCAGATGGCGGGCGCTATCTTCCGCATGCTCGCCGGTCTCTCGCTGGAATTGGGCGGCGCGGCGCTGGGCGCCTATCTCGGAGGCTTAACCGGATTAAGCCTGGGATGGGTGATCGCGCTCTGCATTGAAGCCACCCTGATGTCGCATCGCGTCTATAAAGCTGTCCACCCGCCAGAGACCCCGCCTTTGAGCATCCGCGCTCTCTGGCTGCAATCGGGGGATACCGAGAAAGGGCTATCTCAATGATGTATCCAGAAAGAGGCGAGACTGGCCTGAGCAAGCATAAATCTGCCAGTCGTATGCCAGAGAGAAGCGTCCTCCCAATACTGATGGATATTTTTCTTATCCTGCTTCCAGGCGGCACGTTGCTCTTCTGGCTCCTCTCGCTCAGGGGCATCTCGCTCCAGCGCATGAATGACCTGGGGCTGATCTCAGTGTTTCCGCCTACCACTATCCTGGCCCTTGCCATCATGATGATCAGCTTTTGCGTAAGTCTGCACCAGGCCCAGCTACGAACGCCCATCCTGCTGCTGCATGTATGCCTATTGATCTTTATGCTGTATGGCGTGACGACTCTGATCGAAGAGGCGCCCCGTTTCAGCGTCGTCTACCGGCATGCCGGGTACACCGAATATATCATGCGGACTGGCACTATTGACCCCAACCTTGATGCCTATTTCAACTGGCCCACATTCTTCATTGCCAGCGCCTTCCTGACGCGCATCATCGGCTATCCCGACATTCTTGGGTATGCAGTGTGGGCGCCAGTTTTCCTCAATCTGATGTATCTCGCGCCGCTGTTCACGATCCTGAACGCCTTCACCGCCAACAAGCGCCTGGTGTGGCTGGCAATTTGGTTCTTCTATTTGACAAACTGGATTGGGCAAGACTATTACTCGCCGCAAGGGCTGAATTTCTTCCTTTATCTGGTCATTATTGCTATCCTGCTGCGCTGGTTTAAGATACCAGCGCAGGGAAGACACCCGCGCAGAGGCAACGCTCGCAGCCGCCTGCTATCGTTGATACAAAGGTCATATAACTGGCTTACAGCCCCGGAGCCTGGCATTGCCCCGGCGCAACCCGGGCTGCGCCGGGCGCTGCTGGCAATAACCCTGATAATCTTTGCATTCGTCGTGTCCAGTCACCCACTGACGCCTTTTTTCGCCCTGGCAAGTGTCGCCGCGCTCGTCATCTTTCGCCGCTGTACCCCCTTCTGGCTTCCGGTGGTGATGGCAATCATGACGGCAGCCTGGATACTCCTGATGACCAGAGCGTTTTTAGCCTCGCATCTTTCCTGGGTGACAGGTGGCATCGGGCAACTGCTCAGCACCTATGTTTCAAATGTAGGCAGCCACATATCGGGCAGCCCAGAGCATACATTGATCGCCGAATTACGCCTTCTGGCAACGGCTGCGGTCTGGGGGCTTGCGCTCGTAGGATGTATCTGGCGCGCCCGCCAGGGATGCCGCGACGCCAACGCTATCCTACTCGCCATTGCGCCATTTCCTCTGCTGATCGTCCAGCCCTATGGCGGCGAGATGCTGCTACGTATTTACCTCTTTGCATTGCCACCGATGGCTTTTTTTGCGGCCTCGCTCTTCTACCCAGAACGCATAGCGAGTGGACAACAAAGCGCGAGCAATGCGCACCCCTTACGTGCGCTTGCCGCACGCCAGTCACGCCTGTTCGCCGCGTCACGCTGGAAAGTGGCGTTTACAGCAGGGATAAGCATCCTCTTACTGATCGGGTTTCTCTTTACACGCTACGGCAACGAGCGTCAGGACTATATGACCTACGCCGAGGTGGCAGGCGTACAGCAACTCTATAAGATTGCTCAACCGGGTTCAATCTTCATCGAAGGAACTAATGGCGCCCCCTGGCAATTTCAAGACTATGAGAAATACAACACCTTTGTGCTGACCGATACCTTACTGAACGCCGTCGCCGGCAGCAATGTTGCTGCTATTTCGCAGTTCATTCGCCTGCAAAAGCATACCTATGCGTACCTGCTGTTTACGCGCAGCCAGGAAGCCACCTTAGAATCTTCCTTTGGTCAAGCCCCTGGCACCCTGTATCGGTTAGAGCAGGCGCTGCTTGCATCCGGCCAGTATGAGTTAGTTTACAGCAACCCTGATGCGCAAATCCTGCTCTTCAAGGGAGATGCAGAAGGAGCGGCATCACGATGAAAGCGGATCGGGCCTGGCCTTCCATCCTTCTCTTGTCAGCTATCGCGGCAGGAATCGCCGCCTTTGCATTTCCTGGAACCATTGCATGCCTGGTAGTAATGGCGTGGTTCCTTCTGGTCTGCCCTGGCATGACCGTTGTGCGTTTCCTTAATCTCAGGGAGCCAGCTACAGAATGGGCGCTTGCCATCGCGCTCAGCGTGGCTATTGATGGCCTTATGGCGACAATTGCACTGTTTGCTGGTCTGTGGTTTCCTCCCGGCATTCTGGGGGTACTGATAGCCATCTGCATCATCGGATCGATTGCACAATTCAAGCTATCTAAAAAGAAGGGGGTAAGCTATGCTCACTAGCAAAGATAAGAAATACCTGGTAATCATTGCAGGGCTTTTGTGTATAGGAAGCATCATTGGCTATCTCATTATTCAACAGCAAGCTTTCATCATTTCTTTAGCAGTGGTATTGCTCCTTTCACTGGCACTCCATTTCAGAACTTATCGAGAACTGGATACGAGCTACCAGCAAGTCGAAGCGCTTTTCTCTTTATTCTTCACTTTAAAAATCAGGCATCCATTACCCAGGATGCGTGGATGGGCAATATCACCAGACTTTGCGGAGGTAATAACCTCCCTTATCAAAGAGCGCAAACCAGGATTGGTAATGGAACTCGGCAGCGGAGTCTCTACGCTTGTAGCTGGCTATTGCCTGGAAGAAATTGGGCAAGGTCGGGTAGTATCGCTTGATCACGACAAACATTATGCAGCATGCTCTTCCTCCGCTCTTCTAAAGCACCGTTTGCAAGATACCGCAACTATCATCTACGCGCCGCTGAAAGAAGTAGTGATCGGAGATAAAACCTGGCTCTGGTATGATACCGAGCATCTCAGGAATTTTGGACAGATTGATATGCTCATTGTCGATGGCCCTCCTGGTACCACCCAGAAGCTGGCGCGCTACCCTGCCCTGCCTCTTCTACACAACCTATTAAGCGATGATGCAGTCGTACTCCTTGATGATACGCACAGGCGAGATGAAAAGCAGACGATACAATTATGGATGCAGGAGTTTGCCGGTTTTTCTATGGAGGAAATGGACCTTGAGAAAGGGGCGGTGATATTGAGGCGCCAACCAAACGTGGGGGTTTCTAGCAAAGGAGATGCAAAATGTATCTTGTGACAGGTGGCGGCGGCTTTATTGGCTCCCATCTCGTTCGTACACTGGTGCAGCGTGGCAAGCAAGTGCGCGTTCTTGAGAACTCTTCTTCAGGAAGCCGGGAGCGACTCACTGACATCCTGAAGGATATTGAATGGGTTGATGGTGATCTACGAGATAGTGATACGCTCCGCAAAGTTTGCCAGGGCGTAGAGGTCATCTTCCACCAGGCTGCTATTGCCTCGGTATCGCGCAGCATTGCCGAGCCGGAAATGACCCACGCCACCAACGTTACCGGAACGCTTAATCTCCTGCTCGCTGCGCGAGATGCTGGCGCACGGCGCGTTGTTTTTGCTTCCTCGTCGGCTGTTTATGGCAATCTACCAGCAACGCCGAAATCTGAAACGATGCCAGTTCAGCCTCTCTCCCCCTATGCAGTACAAAAGCTCGCGGCAGAATCTTACTGCCGCATCTGGCACGCGCTCTATGGACTGGAAACCGTCGCGCTGCGCTATTTCAATGTATTTGGTCCTGCCCAGAACCCCCAAAGCGCCTATGCAGCCGTAATCCCCCGTTTTATCTCAGCCGTGCTTGAAGGGCGGACACCAGTGGTGTATGGAGACGGAGAACAATCACGCGATTTCATTTATGTCAGCGATGTTGTGGAGAGCAACCTGCTGGCAGCAGCGATCCCAGAAGCGACAGGACAGGTGATTAACATAGGAACAGGTAAGAAAACGACGATTAATCACCTGCTGGCCGAGCTTGAGCGTCTTATCGAGCGGCCTATTCATCCCCGCTATAAAGCCCCGCGACCCGGCGACGTGCGCGAAAGCCTGGCAGACATCTCGCTCATGCGCGCGATCTTAGGCTATGAACCAGCTATCTCCTTTGCTGAAGGTCTCGCTTTGACCTTTCGCGCCTTTGAAGCACAGTTGCATATCAGGTCTGTTTGATACCACAGTCGGCGGAGGGCCGCCAATAGCAGTCTTCAGCCCACCCAACCGCCGTGCCTTTACCCATCAGCCTGAGCGAACTCTGGCTCTGCTCCTGCCTTCGCCAGAAATGGCTTGAGAGCGCCCATCAGTCCTGGGAAGATATATGTCGGGCTGAGCAGGAAAAAGATACCCCAGCCCCGTCTTAGTAACGATATACTTTGGGCGCGCGGGATCAGGCTCAATTTTATGGCGCAGGCGATTGATATGCACTTTCAGCACATTATGCTCACCGATATAGTCTCTGCCCCAAATCTTTTCCAGCAAGAGATTATGCGTTACAATTCGGCCAGCGTTTTGCGCCAGATGAGAGAGCAGGCGATATTCTATTGGCGTGAGGGCAACCGGACGCCCATCTATCGTGACCCGATGCTGGAGGAAATCCACCGCCAGATTCCCAAAAATAAGCGTAGGGCGCAGGTTGCGGAGGTACTCATTGGTATTCCACTGCACGCGCCGAAGGATGGCCCGCACCTGGGCAAGCAGTTCAATGACGCTCACAGGCTTGGTCAGGTAATCATCGGCCCCTGCATCGAGTGCGCGCGCTTTATCACACCCTTGCCTGGATGCTGAGATAACGATGATTGGCACGAAAGAGATGTCCCGCACCCGCTGGCATAATTCAACATCATGGGACTCAGTCGATAGGGTGCTAAGAAGCACAAGATCAGGCTCTTTCGTCTCTAAGGCTTCAAATAACTGCTGCTCATCTTTGGCAGAACTTGCCTCATAGCCAGCAGCACGCAAGCTGCGAATCATCAGCCTCAATGCCTGGGGGTCATTCTCTACTACAAGGATGTCATTTTTCCTGGCAGGCATCTTTTCCTCTCCCCTCTCTCCTATTGAAAGGTGGGGCGTGCCGCTGGTTTCCCAACCAGCTTACGGCGGGGCCAGCATTGGCGATAGCGCTGTTGTTCAATAGAATGTGATAATGAGTCTATCGCAAGCAATACTATACCTGCCCACATATCTTCTGGCATCGGAGAAATTTCCCGAATTTGCAGGCGGCGGAGAAGGAGGCCCCAAGGAAGAAATCCCTATCGGAGATTTGTTCAGCCGTCTATTCACTGAGGAAGTTGAGACGCTATGCAAGCAGGCGCATTTCGTAGGCTGAACGTTCCAAATCTTCGCGGAACTGCGGCGCGGCAATCGCTATCAGACTGCGGGCGCGTTCGGCCAGATCGCGCCCGTGCAGGGCAGCTACGCCATACTCGGTCACAATATAATGCACATGCGCCCGCGACGTTGTCACAGCAGCGCCTGGCGTCAGGATGGGCACAATCCGCGAAACCAGCCCATCCACTGGCGTTAAAAACTCGCGCGAGGCTTTGATGCCGCTGACATGAGGCATGCGCGCAGTGGCTGGCAGCGCAATGATGGGCCGCCCACTCTTTGCCAGCGCCGCGCCCCGCAGGAAATCCATCTGCCCACCAACGCCGCTATACAGGTGTGTGCCAATGGATTCAGCGCAGACCTGGCCGGTCAGGTCCACCTGGATCGCGCTGTTAATGGCAACCATCTGCTCAAACTGACGAATGATGCGTGTATCGTTGGTATAGTCGGATGGATGGAGTTCAACCATCGGATTATCGTCGATAAAATCGAGCAGGCGACGTGACCCAACGACAAAACTGGCAACAATCTTACCGCGATCAATGGGTTTGCGCGCCCCGGTAATGACGCCGCGTTCGACCAGATCAAGGACTCCATCCGAAAACATTTCGCTATGTATCCCCAGGTCGTGCCGGTCGGTCAGCGCCTGAAGCACAGCATCGGGAATCGCTCCAATGCCCAATTGCAAAGTCGCGCCATCTTCCACCAATCCCGCCACATGGCGACCGATCTGCATTTGCTCGCCGCTGGGCATGCGGCGCTCCACTTCATAGAGTGGGGCATCCCAGCGCACGGCATAGTCCAACCGCGAGATGGGGATAAAGCTATCTCCATGCGTGCGGGGCACGTTGGGATTGACCAGCCCAATGACCAGCCGGGCACTGTCAACAGCGGCGCGAGTCACATCTACCGATGAACCCAGCGAACAATAGCCATGCGTGTCAGGTGGGGAAACATGCACAAAAGCCACATCAAGGGGCAGCGGCCCACCAGGAGCAAAGAGCGCGGGAACATCCGCCAGAAAGATAGGCGTATAGCTGGCGCGCCCGGTATTGGCTGCCTGGCGCACATTTTCTCCTACAAAGAGGGCACGCAGGCTGAAATGGCCGCGCCAGCATTCATCGGTGTAAGGCGTGGGGCCATAGGTATGCAAATGCACAATCTCCACGTTGGAGAGTGTTTCGCCCCGTGCCACCAGCGCCTCAATCAGCGGGGTTGGCGTCGAGCAGGCGCCCTGCACAAAGATTCGATTCCCGGAGGCTACCGCCTGTACGGCTGTCTCTCTATCGCACCAGGTAGTCATACATTACTCCTGATCTCTTTTGTTGTCCTCATCTCCATGTCAGCAAGAGTTCTCCCGCCAGGGAGATGCTCTTTCATTGCTTCTAGCCTGGCATCCCTCGCATGAGCCAGTGCTTGACCAACTCCACCAGGAACAAATACGTGACCGTCATGCCAGCGAGGAACGCGAAATAGATGAGCGGCAGCAAGGTAAATCCCAATGGGTTTGCCAGAGGCGTAAAAGGCAGCATGATGCCGACGATCACAATCAACACAGTCGTCATGGCAAGTGGGCGACTTGGCCGACTGCGCAAGGGGTTGCCTGCGGTGCGAATGATGAACAGCACCAGCGTCTGCGTGGCAAGCGACTCAACAAACCAGCCGGTATGGAACAATGCTTCCGAAGCCTGAAAAACATACAACATCATAAAGAAGGTCAGGAAGTCAAAGATCGAACTGATCGGGCCAATGAAGATCATGAAATTGCGAATCAGCGAGATGTCCCAGTGATGCGGCTTCTGTACAAAGCTGGCATCCACATTGTCTGTTGGGATCGTGACCTGGGCCAGATCATACAGAAAGTTATTGAGCAAAATCTGCGTGGGCAGCATCGGCAAGAACGGCAAAAACAGCACTGCCCCCGCCATGCTGAACATATTGCCAAAGTTGGAGCTGGTGCCCATCAACAGATATTTCATCACGTTCCCGAACGCCTTGCGCCCCTCCAGAATACCCTGATGCAGCACACGCAGGCTTCGTTCCAGGAGAATGATTTCGGCGGCATCTTTGGCGACATCAACAGCGGTCGAAACAGAGATACCGACATCGGCGGCGTGCAGCGAAGGCGCATCGTTGATACCATCGCCCAGGAAGCCGACCACATGGCGACGACTCTTCAGCGCCAGAATGATGCGGTTCTTTTGTGCTGGCGAAACACGCGCAAAAATTGTGGTCTGCTCTACCATATGCGCCAGCGCGGCGTCTGTCATCCGATCCAGCTCCTCGCCTAGAACAATTCGCTCAGGGTCCAGGCCCACCTGTTCGCAGACATGGCGTGCGACCAGTTCGTTATCTCCCGTCAGAATCTTGACCTTGATGTCGTCGCGGTGCAGCCCCGCCAGCACCTCAGCAGCATCCTCGCGTGGTGGATCAAAGAAGGCAAGATAGCCAACCAGGACCAGTTCGCGCTCATCCTGAAGCCGATAGGCTTCCTGCATTGGCAACGAGCGAACGGCCACTGCCAGCACCCGGTAGCCTTGCGCGCTCAGGTGCTTATAGGTTGCCTCGCATTGTTCCTGTGTCTGAGCGTCCAATGGGTGCCGCGCTCCATTGATCTCATAGCTGGTGCAGCAAGCCAGCACACTCTCTGGCGCGCCTTTCGTAATCAACAGGCGCTCACCCGCATGCTCCACTGCCACTGACAGGCGCCGCCGCTCGAAATCAAAAGGAACTTCATCTAGCTTCCGATAGCTTTGCACATCCAGGCTGGCATGCTTCAGGATTGCCATATCGAGCGGGCTTTTAATACCAGTTTCGTGAACGCTGTTGAGATAGGCCAGTAAAGAGACGCGCGCTGACGGCTGGCCCAGCGGGTCAAGCATCTGGCTCAGCGCCATATCGCCGCTGGTCAGTGTGCCAGTTTTGTCGCTGCACAGGACATCAATGCTGCCAAAGTTTTGAATCGCCGCCAGATGTTTGACAATGACCTTCTGGCGAGCCATATGCAGCGCGCCCTGCCCTAATGTTACACTGGTAATCATCGGCAAAAACTCTGGCGTCAGGCCCACCGCCAGAGCAATCGCAAAGAGCAACGATTCAAAGAGGTCCCGCCGGGCAACCACATTGACCAGGAAGACAAACAGCACCAGGAAGATGACGGTACGCATGATGAGCAGCCCGAAGCGCCGCGTCCCTCGCTCAAACTCCGTTTCCGGGGGTCTAGCTGCCAGGCGGGCTGCAATGTCGCCAAACATGGTCGTGCGCCCGGTTGCCGTCACCAGGGCAATCGCTGTGCCGCTCACCACTGAGGTACCCAGAAAGACCCTGTTCTGCGCTTCAGTTGGGGCCGCCCCTGGCGGCGGCTCAATGGCCTCTTTCTCTACTGGCAGCGACTCGCCAGTCAGCGCGGCCTGCTGGACATGCAGGTCATGCGCTTCGATCAGTTGGGCATCGGCAGGAACCAGATCACCGGCTCCCAGGCGAATGAGGTCTCCAGGCACAATCTCACGGCGCGGCAGTTCTTGCCATTCGCCATCGCGCATGACGGTGGCCGTTGGCGCCACCTGGGCGCGCAGTCGATCAGCGGCCTGTTGAGAGCGCGCTGTTTGCGCAAAATTCAAGGCAACACTCAGCAGCACCATTACACCGATGATAATAGCATTCACCACCTCGCCAAGCCCTCCAGCGATCACGCTTGCAATCAGCAAAATCAGCACCAGCGGGTTGGTCAGGAAGATCAACAGTTGCCGCAGCAGCGCTGCTCGTTGCACTGACGTTGGTTCGTTGGGACCAATCGTTGCCAGCCGCTGCTGCGCTTCTTCGCTGGTCAATCCCTCTCTGGTAGTAGACTGCTGCTCCGCGAGCATAGAGAGAGGTGTCTGCTGCATATGGACCCCTCAATACAGCGGCTTCATACCTGGCTATCTGAGGGCGCAACCAGAAAAGACCCTCCTGGTCGCGCCCAGGTCGGCAAGAGCCGCTGGTGAATGCTTCCCCTTAATCACCAGCCACTGGGGCAGGCATCGTCCTGGTTTGTTTTGCCATCACCTCGCGTGCCTTGCGATTAGCGGTGATGATAGACCAGAAGAAAACAAATGCGCCCACCAGCAGAAAGCCAATCATCGAGATATAGGTCAACGGCCAGGCCCATGAAAGGTTGTTGCTGGTCTCCAGGAAGTTGACGAAATTGTTATAGCCATCCGACGCGAAGGTATCTGGCAGGCTGTTCGCTTCCACCGCCAGCACCTGCGGGATGAAGTAGAAGGTCGCGCCGATGACCAACAAGATCGTCGAGAGCCGGTAGGCGTTCGAATCATCGTCCACTTTCCGCAGCAGCTTGATAACCAGAGCCAGCACCAGGCACAACGCCGAAAGCGAACCGGTCAACGGAAGTGGCAGGTTTGCCACCAGATTGGGCATAAAGAAGACAAAGCTCAACACGAGTGTTGCCAGCATAAAGGCATCGCGCATGAGAACGTAGGACATCCACCATACATCAGCGCCAAACCGCAGGCCGCTTTTGCGCAGGGTGCGCATGATATAAGGCCGCCCGATATGGAGCAGCAGGATTGTCGTCCACAGCGCCGGCAGAAAGGCAACCACGCTTAAGATCAGCCATTGCGACCCGCCTTGAATCAAGGCATTACTAATCGCATTGGCAATATCGGTTGGTGAGAGTTGAGAAGGAGACATGGTAAAAACTCCCTTCATGTTGAGTCCACTTGCTCAGAATACTGAGGCGGTATGCACCTATGCCATCAGGACCGTCGTAGATACCAGGAATCATTTCCCTTACGCAGCCGCTTTTTCCTCAGTCGGCTTTGTGGGAACACGCAGCGAGTAGACCACCGCAACCATGCCAAGCAGAGCCACAATGCCAGTAGCAATCAGCGAAAGCCAGGCCGCCAGTACAGGGTTGGTATTGCTGATCAGACCAGTCGAGATATTGCCCAGGCTACCCGCCGCGACAAGGTTTGCTTGTGTCCCCAGGACATAAGGCACCAGATAGAGCAGCGCACCCAGACCCAGCAGAAAGGAGTTGATCGTGTAGACGCGCACGTCCTGGTCATCGCCTTTGCTCACCAGTTTGAGGAGCAAGACGGCAAAGAGGCAGGTTGCCGCAAGCCCACCAGTAACTGGCAACGGGTCCGCATTGACGACATCTGGGAAGAAGTACATAAAGCTCATTACAAAACCTGTCACGATCAGGAAATCGCGGGCGCCCACGTAGACCATCCAGAGCAGGTCCGCGCCCAGCCGCAGAGTGAATTTGCTCATCATGCCGAGCATATAGGGTCGCCCCAGATGCAGTGCCAGGATGGTGATCCAGAGGATAGGCAAGACTGCTGCCAGGGTGCCTTCGATAAATTGCTCCCCGCCCGCATTGATGCCATTGATGATCGCTTGCGTCAGGTCATTGATGTTCATGAGATAGACCCCTTTCTTGATAGAGCTGAGAGCCAACGAGGCGTCTCCTGGCGGCCCTCAGCCGCTTTCACCTATGCAGATTGCTCTCGTGTCACTACCAGTGCGGCCACCTGCGTTCCCGCGCGGCTGGTATCTTTGATCGTCGGGCATAGATACGCCAGATCGCAGCGTAAGCAGCGCTGCGCCTCGGCGCGTGCCTGGGCTTCGGTGAAACCCAATGCAAACTCACTCATCTTGTCACGCGATTGATCGGCGGGACGCAGCGGCATCTCGGCGCGCGGCGCCGACGCGAGATACACTTCAACGGCCCCGTCTGGCAAAGTGGAAGGCGTCTGCAACTCATCTTCCGGCAATTCGGCGATCTGTTCTGGCGACAGGCCACGCAGGTAAGCATGGATGGAACGTGCTGCCTGCCGACCATGCGCGGCAGCATGGATGATCGAGCGCGGGCCGTAGGTCGCATCGCCAGCAGCAAAGACGCCTGGTTGGCCTGTCGCCAACGTTTTGGGGTTCACCATCAGCCCACCCCAGGCGGCTACCTCAACCTGCGTGCCCTCCGGCAAGAAGGAGGGATCGGGCGCTTCGCCAATGGCAACCAGAATCACATCAACCGCCAATTCAAAGGTAGCGCCCTCAACGGGGAGAGGTCTTCTGCGGCCCTCAGCATCTGGCTCACCCAGCTTCATCCGCTGACATACCACACCTGTCAGTGTGCCACTCTTGCTTTTTAGCTCCACCGGCGCGACCAGTTCGTGCAGTGTGAGACCCTCTTCGATAGCTGCGCGTACTTCTTCTTTCTGAGCGGGCATCTCAGCCTGCGTGCGGCGATAGAGGATATGGACCTCTTTGGCGCCAGAACGCCAGGCAGAGCGCGCCGCATCCATTGCAGTGCTGCCGCCACCAACCACCGCCACAACTTTTCCAGCGAGATTGGTGTCAACCCCCAGGTTGAAATCTTTCAGGAAACCCGTCGCCGGAATGACTCCCTCCAGGCGATCTTCACCAGACAGCCCCAGCCGCTGACTCTTCTGCGCGCCCACCGCGATCAGCACGGCTTGATAATCGCGGCGCAGGTCATCCAGCGAGACATCGCGGCCAATGGCCGTGTTGGTGCGCATCTCCACGCCCAGGTCAATAATGGCTTGAATGTCTCGGCTGAGTTCTGTTCTTGGCAGCCGATATTCGGGGATGCCAATGGACATCATGCCGCCGGGCACCGGCATTGCCTCGTAGATCGTCACCTGATACCCGCGCCGGGCGAGATAATAGGCCGCGCTCAAGCCGGTTGGGCCGGAACCGACGATAGCGATGCGCTCGCTAAAGCGCTCTTTGGGAGCCTTCAGGAAGCGCCGTCCCGAATAACCATGATCAGAAGCGAAGCGCTTCAGATCACGAATGGCGATTGGTTCCTCAAATTCGCCACGCCGACAGGCATCTTCGCAGGGCGCGGTGCAGACCCGCCCACAAATGACCGGGAAGGGATTCGGCTCAGCGGCAACAGCCAGAGCCTCCTCGTAGCGCCCCTGAGCAATGAGGCCAACATACAGACCGGCATTCGTGCCAACGGGGCACGCCTCCTGACAGGGCGCTTTGATAGCTTGATTCGCTTCACCCAGCCAGGTGCGCCAGATTTGCCAGGCTTCAGTGGTGTGGGCTACTTGCCAGCGCATGAGCGCTCCATAGGGCGCCTCGCCTGGTATCTCGGCCACCGCACTGGTGTACGCCTGGAGTGGATACCATACCTTGCCATCTTCATCTTCTGGAGGGTAATTAATTGGTCCCTGCGGCGTGGCAAAGATCACCTCGCGGACCCCCGTTTCGATGGTGATCGCCTGTGTCGGGCATTCCTGGGCGCAAACCTGGCAACCAAGACAGATGGCAATCTGCACTGGTGTTGCCATCATCGTTGGTTCGTCTGCGGCCCCAAAGGGGATGGGCGAAGGCGGCGCACCCGCTAGACCTTGGGGACGGGTCATATCCAGGCATCGCACCGGGCAAAGGTCCATACAGATGCCGCAGTTGATGCACGCCCCCTCATTGACCTGAAACCGATAGGCCATACAGCCCTCCTTACGCTCCCGGTAAGGGAATTTCTGGCAGCCGATACTTTGAGCGAAAGGGCACGGGGCTATTTCTTGCTCATCTGCCGCTCTTTCGCTTGAAGGGAGTGTACGGCAGGTCGGTTACTACGCGCGAGACGCAGGGTTACGAAACGGTAACAGATTATCAATGAGACACCTGGGCAAGTTTTTTACCATTTTGTAACACTCGATAACTACAAGAGTTATCGAAGGGCTATATGCTAGGGGTGCATTGAGGCAAGGAATGATCTGGATAGCACCCTCGTCGGGTGAGAAAAGGAGCGTCTCGATGTTTAAGCGTATATTGGTTTCGTTGGATGGTTCAGCCCTGGCTGAAACCGCGCTGGCGCCTGCGACAGTTCTGGCCGAGCGCTTCGGTGCCGAACTTCTGCTGGTACGCACAGTTCTTACTCACGTCTTCCCAGGCGTTGATCCCGGCCCATCACAACTTGCAGCACTCCAGGAAGCCGAGCGCTATCTGGAGGGAGTTATTCACCCTCTCAAGGAAAAAGGGATCGCCATACGGGTGGCGATCCCCTATGACACGCCAGCTATCGGCATTGCCGATCAGGCAGAATTCCGGCACGTTGATCTGATTGTGATGGCGACGCATGGGCGAAAATGGCCGGAGACCCTGCTGCACCCCAGCATCACCATGAGCGTGCTGGAACACACAAACGCCCCCATCCTTGCCTTGAAGGGCACGGGGGAAGACGCGAAAGACCATAAGCCTCATCTTCCTCCTTTTATGACCGATCCTGCTGCACCCATCATTGTCCCGCTGGATGGTTCTATGCTGGCCGAGAGCGCGTTGCCCCTGGCTGAAGAACTGGCGCAGAGTTTTGGCAACCCAATCCTGCTGGTGGGCGCAGCAGAGCATCCTCGCCTTGCTGTAGCAGGTTTTGAGCCTGCGATAGCTATTGCACAGGCGGAAGAATGGGCCACTGAGGCGATCCAGTGCTATCTCAATCGCAAACGAGAAGAGATCACCAGCCGGGGTTTGCGCGTTGGGACAGCGAGCGAAGTTAGCTCACCAGCCGGATTCATCGAAGACTGTGTACAAGGATACAAAGCAGGTCTCGTGGTCATGGCCTCGCATGGTCGGAGCGGACTGAGGCGATTGTTCCTGGGCAGCATTGCCCAACAGGTGCTGCGCGAGAGTGCAGTGCCAGTGTTACTCGTGCGGCAGCAATCGCCAAAAACCAACTAAGAGGCAGGCCCTATTCTATTAATGCCGTTTGAAGCGCTGCGGATGGGCCGCCTATCCATTCCATTGCCATATCCTGGCGGATGTAATGAACCCTGGCGGCTTGATGAACGAGATGGGCGGCCTGATTACTCTGATCGAGTACGATAAGTGAGGAGGCGCTGGCACCCACCAGTTAGCACGCAATCAAAAAGGGGTGAGGAGCCGCTTTCATGTGGGAGCGGCTCTTTCTTTATGCAGCAGAGCAGCACTATTTGCATTGGTCTCGGTACTCCTTGTACAATATCGACGTTCTTAATTGTCATCGTATGAACTCCCAAGCTGCTTACCTCTTGCCTCTTGAGGGTACTCATGTATGAGGGGCATAGCGCCGAAGACCTCAGACACAAAAGCGCATCTTATACATCAGCGCCTTTCTGTGAGTTCGCCTGGGAAATATCTAGGTACTCTTGCATCCAGGCTCCCCACCAGCGCCGCTGCCGGAGCGGCATTGACAGCCGGGGGGCTGGCACTGGCACTGGCAGTTTGCCTGGCGATTGATCGCTGGATCGTTCCCCTGGTGAATCCTGGCTGGTTCTTCCTCCCCATCGTCGCGCTGGCCGGCTATCGCTGGGGTTGGCGTTTGGGGATTCTCGCCACTGCTGTGGAAGTGCTGCTAGTCTGGTATTTTTTCACACCGCCGCGCTTCTGGCAGGGTTTGCCAGGTGGTGATAGTATTGCTCGCTTGTTTGGTCTGATTGGGGGTACGCTCTTTGTGCTGGCTCTGGTTGATCTGGCAGCGCGCCAGCAGCGATCTACTCTGGCACTGGCGAACGAGAACGCTGCCCTCTTTCGCCAGGAGGCTGAGCGCCGAGAGCATGTGGAAGCGCTCAATCAGGTGGGGGCTGCGCTGAGTTCCGAACTCGACAAAGAGCGCCTCTTACACCTGATTGCCCAGACAGCGCGTGATCTGACCGGCGCGGGCTTTGCCGCATTTACTCTGCGCCCGGAAGATGGCAGCAGTGACCGATTTCACCTGGCTGCCGCCGCTGGCTTGACCCCTCAACAAGAAGCTATATTTCGTCGGATGCCGCTCGGCGGTGAAGGGGTCCTGGCTCCGATCTATCAGGAACATCGCCTGGTGCGCGTGGGTGACGCGACCAAAGACTCACGGGCCATTGGGCAGCCACGCGGCCATGTGCTGGTGCGCAGCTTCCTGGGAGCGCCGCTGTTGGGGCATGATGGGATGATGCTCGGTGGGTTGCTGCTTGGTCATAATCAGCCTGATCGATTTACTGCGGAACACGAGTTGCTGCTGAAGGGGTTGGCCGCGCAAGCCAGCGTGGCGCTGGAGAATGCGCGGCTCTTTGAACAGGCCCGCCAACGCGCCGAGGAATTGGAAGCCGTCATTGAGAGCATGGTCGATGGTGTCGCCCTTCACAATGCCAAAGGTGAACTGGTGCGCGAGAATCGGGCGGCACAACACATGGCCGAATCCATCGGCACATCCATTGCGACACTGCTGATGCAAGAAGTAGCCGGGGCTAGACTCTCTACCAGGGATAATAAGCCACTTGCTCTGGAGGAGCGCCCATCGCGGCGTGCCCTGGCAGGGGAGACGATTCGCGGCGAGGATTTACTGGTAGTTTGGGATACTGGTATCGAATGGGAACTCAATGTCAGCGCGGCGCCACTTCATGATCCCCAGCAGGGCATCGAGGGAGTTGTTACTGTGTTTCGTGACCTGACGGTGCAGCGCCGCCAGGAGCGTGAAGCGCTGCTCTATGCCGAAGCTGAAGGCCGCCGCCGCTTGCTGCAAACGATCCTGGACGAACTGCCCAGCGGAGTCTTCATCGTGGAAGGCGAGGAGAGCCGCATGGTACTTGCCAACCGTGCTGCTGAAGCCACCTGGGGCGCGCGCTGGCAGCAAGGGGTACCCGCCAGAGACTTCTTCCGCACCTCTGGCGTCCATATTGCACAGGGAGATGGGCGCCCCATGCCCATCGAGAGCCTCGCCAGTGTGCAGATTTTCCGGCAAGAGGAGCCGATTCGCTACTTGCAAGAAGTGATTCGTCGGCCCGATGGGACCTCGCAGCCGGTCATGGTCAGTGCCGTCAGGCTGCCGCTGCTCGTCGAGGAACACCAGCAGGTTCCGAATGAAGCATCTCCAGGACAACGAGCAGCTATTGTGATGCAAGACATCAGCGCTTTGAAGGAAGCCGAGCGGCTGAAAGACGAGTTTGTGGCGCTGGTGAGCCATGAACTAAAGAATCCTCTCACGAGTATCAAAGGATATGCACAGTTGTTGCGCGCGCAGCTTGAGACACAGGATGGCCTCACTCTAAGCAAGCAAGAACAGCTTTGTCTCACGGTGGTAGAAGAAGAGGCCGACCGCTTGGCGGCCCTGGCAAGCGATGTGATCGATGTCTCGCGCTTGCAAAGCGGACGCCTGGTGCTGAGAATAGATGAGCTTGATCTGGTGGCGCTGACGCGCCAGGTGGTTGAGCGGCTGCAAATCACCACCAAAGAACATACGCTCAACTTGACGACTGACCACGAATCCATCTGGCTCCAGGGAGACCGCAACCGACTGGAGCAGGTCCTGTTGAACCTGATTGGTAATGCTATCAAATATACGCCGCAGGGCGGACCTATCGACATCACGGTGGCGCAAGCCAGAGACGAGCAAAGCGCTCAGGTGAGCATTCATGATAACGGCATCGGTATCCCCCGCGAGCAGCAGGCGCGGCTCTTTGCGCGCTTCTCTCGCGCCAGCAATGCGGCCACTCACGGCATCACTGGCACCGGCCTGGGACTTTTCCTCTGCCGCGAGTTGATTGAGCGGCATGGAGGGCGTATCTGGCTGGAATCTGAGGAAGGCAAGGGAAGTACCTTTTCCTTTACCCTGCCTATTACTCCTCCTGATGAAGCAGTGGAATGCTAATCCGGTCTGCCCATGAGCGCTGTGAAAGAGTCAGCGCCAGATTGTTCTTCTATGATAACCGCCAGTAACCACCCCAGCAACCTTATCCCTCTATACTTTCTTTAATGAGAAATATTTTATGCGCTTATAGGTGTCGTATGCGTCTTATCTTTCTTTTTCCTGTGCCACTCAGCGTGGAGTGAACCCAGGGGATTGGAGGGGTCGGGATGGCTATTGAAAGTGTTCCCTCCATTGGGATCGGGAGCGCGTCAAAACAGGGATGGGTGCTGGTGATTGCGAGAGAGCAGCGCTTGCGTCAGTTGCTCCTGGCCGTCCTTGGTCGAGCCGGGTATGCACTGCTGGGGTATGCAACGTTGGCCGAGGCGCAGCAAGCGTTGGTCCAGCGCGACTATCCCAGGCTCATTCTTTTTGATGGAGATGAGGCAAGCGAAGCAAGGCTACGCGAGCAGATACACCAGATCAAGGCATCTCTCCCGCCTGGAACGAACTGCCGGGTGATTGTTTTCTCCCTGGCGCATCCCCAGCCGCGCCTTCAGGAGCTTCCGGGGGTTGATGCGCTTATTGCCAGGCCGTTTGATCTTATGCACGTACTGGACAAGGTAGAAGCGCTCATGCAGGCTCACTGAACAGTTTTCAGGCCCATGCCTATCATCTTGTACTTTCTAAGTTACCCTTTTGTAACCGAACATAATCCCTTTAGTAACAAGAAATATGTATGGTAAGGTCTAAAGGCCGTCTCCTATTTTTTGGCCTGTTCTTCAACGCGCGGTGAGAAAGCGAACCACATATATGGGGCCTCAAGATTCATCAGTAGAACAGCCAGCGAGCAGAAATATCCATACGACACCGTCCAGGTTAGCAGAGCCGGAACAACAAGCTCTGATTGAGGCGCTGGCGGCGGGGGAGTTTGAGCAGCTCAAGACACGCTTTTTCACGGCGATGGCCCACGAACTGCGGACTCCTCTGGCATCACTGCGTCTGGCAGCAGGATTGCTGGTGAGCGCCCCTCCTGCTGGAGCCAGCGAGGATCATCACCAACTCTTTCAATTGATCTTGCAATCCAGTGACCGCCTGGACATCCTCATCAACAGTCTGCTTGATTACGCGCGGCTGGAAGCCAGTCATCTCCAATTGGAGATGCAGACCATCGATCTGCGGGTGATCCTGGAGTCTGTGGCTGATCTGCTGAGACCTCATTATCGTGCCAGACGCCAGATGCTCGATGTCCATCTGCCAGAGGAGCCGGTCAGCGTGCGTGGAGACCCTTTTCGCCTGAGAAGCGCGGTCCAGGCCATACTGGATACGGCCTGTAAGCGCTGTCCAGAAGATGGGAGGCTGAGCATTGGCTGCCGGGCACAAGATGGTAGTTCGCTTGGCTGGGTCTGTGATAGTGGTCCGAGGGTACCAGAGGAGGAGCGCGAGCATATCTTTACTCATGCGTATTGGCAAACAACAGAAGACCTGCCCTCGTTGTCAGCGTTTGGGTTGGGTCTGCCCCTTGCGCGTGGTCTCATAACGCTGCATGGGGGCAGCCTCTGGTTGGCTGAACCTGAAGCCGAGGGTGAAGGAATGTGCTTTCATTTCAGGCTCCCTCTGGTACCCATCTGAGAAAAAGATTCGCTCTTTTCTTGTGGGCAGCAGGGATACTTGATACAATGAGGTGGCAATCCACGTCTTGGAAAGGAATAGACTCATGAAGCTGCTGGTGATCGACGATGACCCCAATATTGCCCAGGCCATCAAACTGGCTTTTAGCATGCAGTGGCAAGGTGTAGAGGTGCATGTTGCCTATGATGGGTCTAGTGGACTGGATGCCTTCTTTGAAACGCAGCCTGATGTGATCTTGCTCGACGTGGGCCTGCCCGGTGGGTTATCTGGGTTTGAGGTGCTGGAGCGCATTCGCCGCGTCTCAGATGTGCCTGTGTTGATGTTGAGCGCGCATGGGCAAGAATTAGATAAAGTGCGTGGACTGGAACTGGGCGCGGATGATTATGTGACGAAGCCGTTCGGGCATCTGGAACTGCTAGCACGGGTACGTGCTGTGCTGCGCCGGGCCGAATTACCGCCTCCCGTCAGTGCGGTGCCCGACCTGCAAGCAGGAGGCTTGAGCATTAATTTTGGCAGCCGCGAGGTGCGGGTGAAAGGCGAGCTTGTGAAGTTGACACCAGTGGAGTATGGGCTGCTGTATCATCTGGCCCGCAATGCTGGGCATGTGCTGACACATGATGCCCTGCTGACGAAAGTGTGGGGTGATGAATACCGAGGGGAAGCTGATTACCTGAAGGTGTACATCAGCCGCCTGCGTGCTAAGTTGGGGGAAGACCCCAACCATCCACAGTGGATTGAGACCGTCCCCCGGCTTGGATATCGCTTCTTGCGCTCCCCTACAGCGGCTTCAGCCAGCGAGAGCAAAGGGGCTGAGAAAGGCAGATAAAGCATTCCGCGTGCATCAGGCCATCTGCTATAGAAGAGAAGCTTTATTTCGCTGCCGTTTTCTCCGATAGCGATCCGTCTTTCACAAAAGGTTTATCCCTCTTTACCGCAGAAGTAACCTCCCCGGAGTACCATCAGGAGCGAGAGGAACGTGAGACTCGCTCGAAACTCAGAGGGAGGGTATCCAATGTTTACCTCACAGACCCAACGCCCGCCCCAGAGCCTGGCGCGTCGTCGGCATCGGCTAGAGCGCCCTGCGGCGACCACCCGGACCCTTCCGGCAGCACCTCGCAAAGATCAAGGCATCTATGTTTCTGCGACTCGCTTGGTTGAGCCGATGCTGGAAGAGTCGACACTGTTAGAGGAGGTGCAGCAGCTCTGCCTGGATGAGTCTTCTATGATAAGAAGACAATGATGATCTTCGGCGATGCAAAAGCGACGCTGACCAGTCTAGTCCAGTTGTTAAAGAAAGCGGCGGCGGCACCGGCAGCCTGAAAAGGGGCAGTACCATGCTTTCAAGATCAGCATACTGTGCCCAATGCTGCTAACAGGTTCAGACTGGCAAGCGATTATTTTCCCAGCGCTCTTCCCCCCGATTGAAGGCGCTGCTCTCGCCAATCTGAGCGTTTATCATGCTTACAAAAGGTGCCCGGCAATAGAAGGCAACATGCCCATCGCAGCTTGCTGGAAGCGGGCCTGGCTGCTCCAGTACAATCCTGCGATACGAATGATCGTCTACGCGCAGATAGGTTCCTGCCGGGACAAATTCTCCTGCTCGCCACAGAGGCTTGCCATATTCTTCGCTATCCATAGATGACTCCTTGGCATATCACTATCCCCTTGCTCAGTTTCCCGTCTGTATGGATGCAAGTATAAAGGAGCCAGATAACCAGAAACGTTAACGCCAGTAACAAAACTATGAAAAGCGACAACAACATCAGCAGCAAAATTCTCAGGTGATTTGCCGGGCCTGGTATTTACCAGGCTGTAACCTCCTGCAACGCCCGGCGTCATACCAGAGTGCTACATTTCAGACATAACAAACACCAGTAAATACTGCGGAACGATAAGGAGACTTACAATGGCTACTACCCTGACGGCCCGCCCAGAGCCAAGACCATATGAAGAGTTCCTGATTGCCAACACCCTGGAGAGTGCCAGTGGACAGGAAAATCTTGATAGTGGAACGCACCGCGTTGATCAGATCGACATACACATCCTCTAACTCGGCGCTGCTCACATCCATCTCTGTGGGCAGATAGTAGCAGTTCAACTCCAGCGCGTCGGCGCCTGCCTGTTCAATTTTGCGAGCGTACTCGATCCAGCCCCCGGACGAAACACCGTTGAGGCTACCGATCACTGGTATCTGGACCGCCTGTTTGACTCGATGCAGATGATCCAGATAGGCATCTGGCTCCAGATTATAGTGATCCAGATCGGGGAAATAGGTCAGAGCCTCGGAATAGCTGTGGGAGCCAAGACTGAGATAATAATCAAGCTCATAGCTTTCGTGCGTGATCTGCTCCTCAAACAGCGAGTACATGACGATTGCTGCGGCACCTGCTTCTTCCAGGCGGCGAACCGTATTGAGCTTCTTTGAGAGCGGTGAGGCCGATACTACCAGCGGGTTCTTCAGGTGCAGCCCCAGATAGTTTGTCGTCAGATCAGGCGTTCCCATACTCACTCCTTCTCTTGCTTATCATCGTGACCATCGTGTTGTGCCAGTGTTGCCAATTGGTGATAGAGATTCCAATGCTGGCGCACGTCGTTTTGGGCCAGCTCCAGCAGTGTTTCGGCGCGCTCCTTATTGCTCTGTGTCAGCATGCGATAGCGGGTCTCGTTGTAGGCATAGGCTTCCAATGGCAGGGATGGCGCCTTCGAGTCAATGACCAGAGGATTTTTGCCCTCCGCCAGCAGCCTGGGGTTATAACGATACAGAAACCAGTATCCTGATTGCACCGCCTTCTTCTGCTGCGCCAGCCCTTGCGTCATATCGATGCCATGCGCGATGCAGTGACTGTAAGCGATAATCAGCGATGGTCCATCATACGCCTCGGCCTCAAGGAAGGCATTCAATGTCTGCTGATCGTCAGCGCCCATAGCGACACGCGCCACGTAGACGTTGCCATAGGCCATTGCCAGCAAGCCCAGGTCTTTTTTCGCCGCAGCTTTGCCGCGTGCCGCGAACTTGGCAACGGCTGCGCGTGGTGTGGCTTTCGAGGCTTGCCCGCCCGTATTCGAGTACACTTCGGTATCCAGCACGAGGATATTGACGTTTTGCCCGGAAGCCAGCACATGGTCAAGGCCACCATAGCCGATGTCATACGCCCAACCATCGCCACCGATAATCCAGACACTCTTCTTGACCAGCGCATCAGCGACCGCCAGCAGGTTGCGCATCGAGTCCAGCAGATTCGCGTTGGCGGCCAGGGTTGGGTCATCCAGGGCGTGCTGGATATGCTGTTTCAAGAGCGCCACGCGCTCGCGCTGGGCCACAATGCCAAGCTCGGTAGATTGATCAGCCGCCAGGATAGCCTGGGCCAGTTCCTCGCCCACAACGTTGCTGTACTGCGCAATCAGTTCACGAGCATACTCGCATTGCTTGTCCAGAGCGAGCCGCATGCCCAGGCCAAATTCGGCGTTATCCTCAAAGAGCGAGTTCGACCAGGCCGGGCCACGCCCTTCCTGATTCAAGCTCCAGGGAGTCGTCGGCAGATTGCCACCGTAAATCGAGGAACAGCCAGTTGCATTCGCTACCAGCATGCGATCACCAAAAAGCTGTGTCGCCAGCTTGATGTAGGGCGTCTCTCCACAGCCAGAGCATGCCCCAGAAAACTCAAAGAGGGGCTGCAATAGTTGTGAGTCCTTAATTGCGTGCAGATTCAGCGGCGCCCGTTCCACTTCAGGCAGCGAGAGGAAGAAGTTCCAGTTAGCCGTTTCCTGCTCACGCACCGGGGGCTGCGGGACCATATTGATCGCCTTGCGACCCACCTGGCGCTTATCTTTGACCGGGCAGGCTTCGACACAGAGGCTGCATCCGGTGCAATCCTCTGGCGATACTTGCAATGTGTATTTCATCCCTGGAAATTCTTTGAAGCGCGCGTCAGACGAAAGGAAGGTCTCTGGCGCGCCTTCCAGGCACGCGGGATCATAGACTTTCATACGAATGACCGCGTGCGGGCAGACCATGACACACTTGCCACATTGAATGCAGATGTCGGGGTCCCAGGCAGGAATCTCATCGGTAATATTGCGCTTTTCCCAACGCGCCGTCCCCGATGGATATGTCCCATCCTGCGGGAGCGCGCTAACTGGCAAGCTATCACCCTGGCCGACGATCATCGGCCCAAGCACATCACGCACAAAATCGGGTGCTTCCGCAGGAACGGGTGGCCTGCGCTGAATCACCGGCAGCAGCGCTCGTTGCTTGTGTACCTGCGCAGCCTTTTGTACTCCTGAAGCCTCTTCTGGCTCATCTACTATTCTGGGAAGATGAACCTCATACAAATGAGCCAGCGTCTCATCGACGGCCTGGTAGTTCTTCTGGACAACGGCTTCACCACGCTTGCCATAGGTCTTTTTGATGCTCTGCTTAATCTGCGCTATGGCCTGCTCGCGCGGCAAGACACCGCTCAGCGCGAAGAAGCAGGTTTGCATGATCGTGTTGATGCGATCCGCCATGCCCAGATCACGCGCCACCTTATGCGCATCAATCACATAGAAGCGCAGCCGCTTGTAGAGGATGTCTCGCTGGGCTTCCTGGGGCAGATGTTGCCAGACCTCTGCTGGCCCATAGGGGCTGTCCAGCAGAAAAATGCCCTCCGGGCGTGCGTATCTGAGGACATCCAGGCGTTCCAGAAAGGTAAACTGGTGGCATCCGACAAAGCTCGCCTGGCCCTCATCAATCAGATAAGGGGCATGGATCGGGTGCGGGCCAAAGCGCAAGTGGGAAATTGTGACCGACCCCGACTTTTTCGAGTCCAGCACAAAATATCCTTGCGCGTAGTTGTCAGTCTCTTCGCCGATAATCTTGATGGAGTTCTTGTTGGCTCCTACTGTGCCATCAGAGCCTAAGCCCCAAAAGACGCACTGCACCATATCCCTGTCTTCGATGGTGAAGTGTGGATCATAGTCCAGACTGGTATGGGTGACATCATCATTGATCCCGATAGTAAAGTGGTTTTTCGGCGTACCGCGCTTCATCTCGTCAAAAATGCCCTTCACCGCCGATCCTACCACTCCTATCCTGGTGTCGCTAGATGGCTCTCCCCAGGCAGAATCTGCGCTTCCACTTGCCAGAGAAATAGCCAAAGAGTTTGGGAATCCGCTGGTGCTGGTATGCGCGGGCGACCCGCTGCTGCTGGCTGAGGGTGCTGGCGCGCAGGACCTGGCGCCCGGAGGCTCCGTAGGCTGGTGGATGGATGGAACCAAGGCATATTTGATGGAAAAGCAGGGCGAGCTAATCAAATCCGGGCTATCAGTTACTAGTGTCGCTGCGCTTGGCATGCCTGCCGCTCTGATACAGGCCATTGCCCAGGAGCATCATGCCGGGTTGATCCTCATCACCTCGCCCGCGCAAGGCTGGTTGGGGCGACTCGTCCTGGGAAGCATCGCCCGAAGCGTGCTGAGCCAGAGCGAGATACCCGTGCTGCTGGTCCGCCGATGTACGCCGGTAGAGGAAATCAGGGGTGTGCGAGTGTTAGTGGGTGCTGATCGCCTGCCAGTTCTGGCCTCTTAGCATGCTTCCTGAGAAGAGAAGGTAAGAAGTAAAGACATATCAAGGCAAAGGAACCTGTAACCAGCCTTGAACGAGCCGGACGATGCCCTCAACTGCCTCGTGGGCTGCATGTTCCACTTCAGGCGAGAGGCTCGTTCCGGCAACAAAATTCTTGCCCTCGATCCCGTAGATTATCAGCCGCTGCGGGAGGTTGCCCAGGGCACGCGCCAGTTCAACCGCCTGAGCCACGCTGAAGGCATGCGTGGAGAGCGCAAAGAGGTCAGGCGAAATGGGGCCGCTCCGCGTATCAAGCTGATAGATCGTTCCTGCTGGCGCCCGCGAGGTGACAGCATCCACCAGGATGACACTCTCTGCCCCTTGCCATGCCTCCAGCAAAGCCATCCCCTCACCAGTGGCTTCTAGAACACTGGTATGGGGCAGCTTTCTGGCCTGGAGCGCCCGTGCCACAACCAGACCAACAGCATCATCACTCCGATACTCGTTCCCAATGCCGATAATGAGGATAGCCTGCGGCACATGCTTATCCTGGTCATTCATGGGTAATATGCAGTTTCAAGAAATGCGTGGCACAGGAGATACAGGGATCATAGTTACGAATGGCCTGCTCGCAGCGCCAGGTCAACTGCTCCTGAGAAAGCTGGATTACCTGGGGCAGAAGCTGGCGCAAGTCGCTTTCGATGATCTTCTGATTCTGTGATGTCGGTGGGACAATCTTCGCATCCAGAATCAGCCCGGCTTCATCAAGCTGGTAGCGATGATACAGCGTGCCGCGCGGCGCCTCGGTGCAGGCGTAGCCAGTAGCGGCGCGAGGATGGATTTCAGCCGCAGGCTGATCTGGCATCTCGTACTGATCGATGATACGCAGCGCCTCGTCGCAGGCGTAGAGAGTCTCAACGCTGCGCACGATGATGCTCTGAAAAGGATTTCGGCAAACAGTCTCCAGGCCAGCGGCGCGCGCTGCTCCTTGCGCCAGCGGCGAGAGCTTCTCGAAATTCAAGCTGTAGCGGGCCATCGGACCAAGGAAGTAGGCCCCGCGCTCCTTCAGCCTGGAATGCAAGGCGTTGGTATAAGGAACATGCTCCTCTACAAAGGCTTCATCATACGCACGCACAGGAATATTCAAGCCCTTATTGGAAACCAATCGGCCCTCGTTAAACGGATATTCTTTGGGGTGCTGTAAGGCGATGAATTCGTAATCCTGCTCAAAATCTGGGAAGGGCAGGCCCGCCGTCCAGCGCACGGTTTCCAGGGCGGCATCGCGTGCCCACTTCAGCCGCTCGGCCAGAGGGGCAAGTTCCTGTTTAGAAGGAACTTTATAGAACCCACCCACGCGCACGTTCACTGGATGAATGGCTCTGCCGCCCAGGAGGGCGATCACCGCGTTACCGATTTTCTTCAACTCCAGCGCGCGCTTGACTACCTCTGGATGATCCTTTGCCATCTGCACCACATCGGTATAGCCAAGAAAATCAGGGGCATGCAGCATAAAGACATGCAGGGTGTGGCTCTCGATCCACTCGCCACAATAGATGAGCCGCCGCAAAGCGCGAATCTGCGGATCAATCTGGACGCCAAAGGCATCTTCCATGGCATGTACCGCGCTCATCTGGTAAGCAACCGGACAGATGCCGCAGATACGAGCGGTAATATCGGGCGCGTCTTCAAAGCTGCGCCCGCGCAGAAGCGCTTCAAAGAAACGCGGCGGCTCGAAGATTTTGAACTGCACATCGGCCACCCGACCGCCTTTCAGCCGCACGTAAAGCGCGCCCTCGCCTTCGACGCGAGCAAGCATATCTACCTTGATGGTTCTAGTGTTCATAAACTTCGCTCTCCTTACGGAAGGCTTCGGCCTGGGCGTTGAAATTACGATACACACGCAAGAGCGTATGCCCGGATGCCCCAAGCTGCTCCCAGCGCTTGCTGAGCGACGGCGTATTAGGCGTCTCCATAGGCCCAAAGCACCCATAGCAGCCCCGGTGATAGGCCGGGCAGATAGCCCCGCAGCCCGCATGCGTTACCGGCCCAAGGCAGGGGATGCCCTGCGCAACCATCACGCACACTGTGCCCCGCAGCTTGCACTCCACACAGACGCTGTGGGCGGGAGTATTTGGCTTGCGCTTATGAAGAAACGCGCTGATAACCTCCAGAAGCTGGTCCTTATTGATGGGGCAGCCGCGCAGTTCAAAGTCCACCGGCACATGGTCAGCAATGGGCGTTGAGGTTGCCAGTGTCTCAATATAGCTGGGGGTGGCATAGACGATGGACATAAACTCTTTGACATCCTTGAAGTTGCGCAGCGCCTGGATGCCGCCAGAGGTTGCGCAGGCGCCAATCGTCACCAGAAACTTTGAGGCGCGGCGCACCTCCTGAATCCGCTCAGCATCGTGGGGTGTCGTGATGGACCCTTCTACCAGCGAGAGGTCATATGGCCCCTTGACTCGCGCGCTCGATGCTTCGGGAAAAGAGGCGATCTCAATCTGCCCGGCCACTGCCAGCAGTTCATCCTCGCAGTCAAGCAGGCTTAACTGGCAGCCATCGCAGGAGGCAAATTTCCAGACGGCCAGTTTTGGCTTATGTTGCACGGCCATATCATATCTCTCGCTTTCCAAACCACCCCTGGAGCGTATCATAGCGGAACACCGGACCATCCTTGCACTCAAAGAAAGGCCCAAACTGGCAATGTCCACACAAACCCAGCGCGCACTTCATATTGCGTTCCAGGGAAAGAAAGATATGCTCCCGTGTCAGCCCGCGCTTCTGGAGTTCCAGCAGCGTGAAGTGCATCATGATCTCCGGCCCGCAGACCAGCGCGACGGTATCAAGCGGATCAAACTGCGCGGCAGGGATGAATCGCGGAACCACGCCCACGTTGCCGTGCCAGGCATCGTCACCACGATCAACAGTCACCTGTACATCAAAGTCTCCACGCGCGCCCCAGCGTTCCAGTTCGCGCCGATAGAGCAGATCGGCAGGAGTCCGCGCGCCATAGAGCAACACCACCCGGCCATAGTGCTTGCGCTGCGCCAGGATTTGATAGATGGCCGGGCGGAGCGGCGCCAGCCCAAGCCCTCCGGCCACAATGACTATATCGCTTCCAGCAGCCTCCTGAACGGGCCAGTGGCTGCCAAACGGCCCCCGCACCCCAAGGACATCGTGGCGTTTCAACGCGCACATCACCCTGGTCACGGTCCCAACGGCCCGGACGGTATGCACCAATGATTTTCCCCTGGTGGGGTCGCCGCTGATCGAGATGGGAACTTCGCCCACTCCAAAGATATAGAGCATATTGAACTGTCCCGCCGCGAAGGAAGGGGCAAGGTTGCCTGTGACTGAGGCAAGCTCCAGCGTGAAGGTATCGGGCGTTTCGCGTCGAATATGCTGAACCCTCCAGAGGTCGGGAGCCATTGGATCGGCTAACACTGCTGACATACCGCACCTCACGCATGAACATCATAGACATCAAGCAATTGCAGCCGCGTGGCCTGAAGGCGCTCGATGATCGTTTGGGAAAACCGCTTGAGCAGTTCGTAGCCCAGATCGTGATCGGCTTCTGCCTTTGTTCGCAAGCAAACTCCATCAAAGGCAATGGCCCGCGTCAATTCAAGCGCACGCGCGCCAAAATGCCAGCGATATGGTGGGAAGAGCCACGACCAGCCCAATACCTCGCCTTCCCCAATGGTCTCAATCGTCACTTCGCCGCGCCCAGGCACAAACGCCTTCAACGCCACTTTGCCATGACGAATCAGGTAAAACTTAGCGGCGTTTTCGCCCTCTTGAAAAATCCAATCGTCGGCAGCAAAGCGCACATTAGAAGCGCAGCCAGCAATGATCTCTAGTAGCTGGGGGTCCATATCTTTGAAGAATGGCTGCTCTGGCAGAATAGCATCGAATCTGCGCATCGCTACTCCTCCGTTCCTGAAGAGGTACCTGCGCCATCGCTTTCTCGAATTGCGCGCGCCTCTTCGGTAATATCAATACCAACCGGACACCAGGTAATACACCGTCCGCAGCCTACGCAGCCAGAGGCGCCAAACTGATCAATCCAGCTTGCCAGCTTATGCGTCATCCACTGGCGATACCGCGATTTGGACGAAGCTCGAATGCTGTTGCCAGCGGTATAGGTAAAATCCATCGTGAAGCAGGAGTCCCATCGACGCCAGCGTTCGGCACGCTCGCCTGAGAGGTCGGTCGTATCCTCGACAGTTGTGCAAAAACAGGTGGGGCAAACCATCGTGCAATTCGTACAGGTCAGGCAGCGTTTGGCAACATCATCCCAGCGCGGATGCTCAAGATTGCGATAGAGCAAGCTCTTGATGTCTGTGGTATCCATCGTTCGGCCCATCTGGCTGGCGGTACGTTCCACTGTCTGCACCGCTGCTGCTTTTTCCTCGTCGCTCGCCATGTGATGAGGAAGCTCTGCCAGAATCTCTGCCCCGGCTGCTGTACCAACCTCGACCACGAAGTAATGGCGCTCCTCACACACAATCTCGGTCAGGGCCAGATCAAAATCCTCAGTCACTTTGGGACCGGTTTGCATAGAGACACAGAAACAAGTGCCTCCAGCCTGAGCGCAGTTGATGGCAACAATCAGGGCATGTTCCCGGCGCGCCTGATAGACCGGATCAACATACGGGCCGCGTATAAACACCTTGTCCTGGATAGCAATAGCGTGCAGTTCGCATGAGCGCACGCCCAGGAAGGCATACTTGGGCGCCTCTTGCTCATCGGGCAACAAACGGAAACCGTTCTCATCCTTTTGTGCCTGCCACAACCGCAGCCTGGGAAGCGATAAAAACCGCTTCCACGACTGCGGCCCCACCGCGTAGCCAAAGAACACCTGATCCCCGCGCTTCTTCAGCCGATAGGTGCCGCCATCTTGCTCATCGGTATAGCCAATGGGGAGATCAGTAACAGACCGCACCTCATCGTAGACAATGGCTCGTTCGCGCACGATTGGCCCCAGCACGCGATAGCCTCTCTTCAGCAGCGCATCGATCAAGTGCTGAAAATCCTGAGATTCCAGGATATACTGATCTTGTATGTGTACAGGTTGTCCCGCCATAGCACGTTGTCCTCTCATCCGCCGCAGCGAGGCCCATAAAGATTTCTTCCGGTGTTCAAGCAAGGGCAGGCGAACTTACCCAATCCCTCTTTTAAGAGCATAGAGGATGCCGATAACAATCCCGCTTACAGCAGGTTACAGGATCGTTACCAATTGCCAGCATACTGGCACGGTTCATGTTCGCCAGACAAAATATTGGTAACGGTTTTATCACTATCAGCTACCTTGATGTTGACCATCATTGATTACAGTCTTCTTTGAGGGGCCATAGAGAACAACTCCACGCGAGAAGAGAAGCCTGTAGAAAGGGCTGAAAGCGAGGCGCACTATGCTGGTCAGCAATATCATGGTAGAGAATGTCGTCACGATACAAGAAGAAGATACGTTGGAACGTGCCGCGCTGCTCTTGCAGGAAGGGCGCTTTCGGCATTTGCCCGTTGTGCAGCGCCTCCCCCAGCAGAAAGCGGCGCAACCCCCGCTGATCGTGTATCCGCCACCGAAACCGCCTGTAGCCGTCATTGGTATGCTCTCCGACCGCGATTTGCCCGGCGGAAGAGTAGGTGCCGTTCCCCTGGAGCAATTGCGCGGGCGCCAGGTGCGCGAGATCATGCACCAGCCTGTCATTACTGTTGGACCTGATACTCCTGTGGAGTACGCTGCCAATCTCATGGCCGAAAATGCCATCGGGTGCCTGCCCGTTGTGAACGATGAAGAGAATGGTCGGCTGGTTGGCATCATTACAGAAAGCGACCTGTTTCACGCGCTGGTCCGACTGCTAGGGGCACAAGAGCCAAGCACCCGCCTCCGGCTGATGTTGCAAGGGAATGACCCCGCGGAGTTAGGGCGCATTTTGCTCATGTTTGGTCAACACCATATCCACCTGGCGTGCTTGTTAACTGAGCCGGTCAATGCTGAAGGCCGCTGGCCGGTCACGGTGCGCGTGCGCACGATTTATCCAGAGCCGCTGATCCGCGAACTCAAGGCTATGGGGATCGAGGTCGAGCAGCCAGTGAGCATGCAGGAGGGCTAGCATGAGCGAAATTTCGCCTATGAAAGCGCGACCCGCAACTGCCGCTCACTCTGACGCTGGCGCCTTTTTTGTCCACGATCCGCAATTGGGCCAGTACAATTTTGGCCCGGAGCATCCTTTGCGCCCGCAGCGCCATCTTTTGCTAGTGGACCTGCTCGAAAAGTCGGGCATTCTTCAGCCTGAAGGGTCGGAAATCCTGCTTCAGCAGCAGGCCAGCCGGGAGGACCTGTTGCTAGCACATAGCCCGGAGTATATCGCGGCGGTCGAGCGCTTGAGCGCCGAGGATGGGGGGATAGATCGCCGCACAGGCAAATATGCAGTTGACCCAGAAACTTACGGCTTTGGCATGGGCGATAATCCCATCTTTCCAGAGATGCACGCGGCCTCTGCGCGCATCGTTGGTGGAACGCTGGCGGCTGCGCAGGCGGTCATGTCCGGCAAAGCGCGTCATGTTTTTAATGCCACTGGTGGCTTTCATCATGCCATGCGCGATCACGCCTCCGGGTTCTGCATCTACAACGATGCAGCAGTGGCAATTGCGGCGATGCTCCAAGCATACGAAGCGCGCATTTTGTATGTCGATTTCGATGCCCATCATGGCGATGGTGTCCAGTGGGCCTTTTATGATGAACCGCGCGTGATGACCGTCTCTTTCCATGAGACAGGTCGCTACCTCTTCCCTGGCACCGGCGATCTGCTGGAGCTTGGCAAGGGCGCCGGGCGTGGCTTCGCGGTGAATATTCCACTGGATGCGTTTACCGAAGATGATTCCTGGCTGGAGGCTATCTCCGCGCTGCTGCCCTCCCTCGTTCACACCTTTCAACCCGATGTGATCGTGAGTCAACATGGCTGCGATACCCATGCCTGGGACCCGCTGGCGCATCTCGCGCTCACTACGCGCGTCGCCGCTGCCCAGGCAAAGCTGGTACATGAACTGGCACACGAGTATTGTCAGGGAAGATGGGTCGCGTTGGGCGGTGGTGGCTATGAGATGTATCGCGTAGTCCCTCGCGCCTGGGCGCTGGTCTGGTCGGAGCTTTCCGACAGACCCTTGCCAGAAAAAATTCCTCCTGCCTGGCTGGAACGCTGGCAACCAGAGAGCCAGAAGCTGCTGCCAACGACCTTTCTTGACAACCCTGAAGATTTCCCGCCCAAGCCACGTCGGACAGAGATAGAACACTATAACCGGCGCGTTGTTGCGCAAGCACGGCAGCTTTTCCTGCCTACTCAGGTGCGCCACGCATACCCACGCGGCGCGCCGTCTCCCTTCCCAGCCGCGCGCCCGGAGGCCAGCAGCACTGGAATCCCTGACCTGCTGCGCCGGGCTGGTAGAGCGGTTGAGCCGCGTATGCGCACCCTGGAAACCTCTCGCGGGCCAATTCTCCTGCGCGATTGGTGCCCGCCGTCCCTGGTGGAACGGCTGCATCCCGACGAAGGGCTGAACGCCTTTGCGCGCCGGGCCGACCGCGAGCAAGATCTGCTCAAACGTATTGCCTCTGGCCCAGAGTGCGAACTGGTGGTAGCCCATACCCATGAGGGTCTGCTCATTGGTCAGGTGAGCATCTGTGCTGCTGATGACTGGTGGGAAGGCATTCCAGACTTGTATGAGGTCGCCGTTGAGGTGAGCGCCAACTGGCGCCAGCTTGGCCTCTCCAAAGCCTTGCTCCGGTTTGCCCTGGAGCCAGATTACTTCGAGGATGTGATTCTCTTTGCGTTGGGCTTTGCCTGGCATTGGGACATCGAAGGCTCTGGTCTGGGCAGCATGGGCTACGCGCAAATGATTCGCAAGTTGTTTGAGCAGGTGGGCTTTGAGAAGATGGCAGCCAATGAACCCAATCTACGCATGGACCCGGCCAATATCTTCCTGGCACGCATCGGGGCAAACGTTAGCCCTGAGATTGCGGCGCAATTCCGTGCCCGCCTGAGAGCGCCTCTCGAATTCTATTAAGAATGCCTCACACAACCCGGCACCGGTACACCCCGCCCTTGTCGGCGGGGACGCTGATGGCACATCCCACCCTGTGCGAGAAGATGTTGTGAGGGCTTCTATTTTTGGCGCCCCCTATCCCCACTCAGCAGATGCGTGGCAACGGGTCGCCCACGAGCATATCCAGCACGCGCGTCCCGCCAATATCGGTGCGCAAGAAGACCATGCCTGCTGGCCCAGGCTGTACAGTGCCGATGATCGCCGCCTGGTGCCCAAGCGGATGAGCGCGCATGGCAGCCAGTGCTACCTCAGCGACCTCTGGCGCAAGGGCTGCCAGCAGCTTCCCCTCGTTGGCAATGGTCAAGGGATCAAGCCCCAGAATCTCGCAGGCGCCGCGTACTTCGGCGCGTACCGGAATAGCAGACTCATCAAGCGCGATAGCAACCTCGGAGCCAAGCGCCATCTCGTTCAAAGTGGTTGCCACGCCGCCGCGCGTCGGGTCTTTCAGGCAGTGGAGGCCATCTGCTGCCGCATCCAGCAGCGCCGCCACCAGGGTATGCAGCGGCGCAGTGTCGCTCTGCACCGTCGTCTCGATGTCGAGCGCCTCGCGGGCCAGCAGAATTGCAATGCCGTGATCGCCAATCGGCCCGCTCAGTATGATCTTGTCTCCCGGCTGCACCTGCGTCTGGCCCATCGGCCAGTTTGCTCGCACAATCCCAACACCTGCTGTGTTGATAAAGAGCTTATCGGCTTTGCCGCGCTGGACCACCTTGGTATCGCCCGTCACGATAGAGACGCCCGCGTCAACCGCCGCCGCTGCCATCGAGGCCACGATGCGGCGCAGATCAGCTATCGGAAACCCTTCCTCCAGGATGAAACCCGCCGACAGATACAACGGCTCGGCGCCTGCCATCGCCAGATCATTGATTGTGCCATGCACGGCCAGCTTACCAATATCTCCACCGGGAAAGAACAACGGATTGACGACATATGAATCAGTCGTGAAAGCCAGGCGTGGACTCAACAGATCAGGCACGAACGTGGCTGCATCATCCAGTGGATCAAGCAGCGCGTTGGAGAACGCGGGGGCAAAGACTCCCTCGATGAGATTATGAGTTGCCTTGCCCCCACTGCCATGACTCAGCGTGATATGTTCATCGCGCAGATAGAAGGTATGGCGCCGGGCCTGCCGCACGCGCTCGATCTTCCCAATCACCTCAGCGGCCTTATCGGCCTGTCCGCTTTCTTTCGCTGTGCTGCTCACAAGTCACCCCTCTATCGAGTCGCTGGTGTGATGCCATCCATTGGGAGCGCGGCGCGTTCGGTCGCCATTGAAAAGCGCCCATAATTGAAATATGCCGCGCAGGCGCCCTCCGATGAGACCATACAGGTGCCAATCGGCGTCTCCGGCGTGCAGGCTGTGCCGAAGACTTTACATTCCCAGGGTTTGATGGCGCCCCTCAGCACCTCACCGCACTGGCAGGCTTTCGGGTCGGCCACACGAATGCCGGGCACCTCAAAACGCAGTTCAGCATCCCAATCCGCGAACTCTGGGCGCAGCTTCAGCGCGCTCTCGGCAATCGTGCCCAACCCGCGCCACTCAAAAATGGGGCGCAGCATCATCGTCTGTTCCATAACCGCGAGGGCCTTCAGGTTGCCCTCTGGCCGGACGACACGCGCATACTGATTTTCTACCTCCGAGCGCCCCTCGCTGATCTGCTTCGCCAGCATCTGGATAGACTGAATAATATCCAGCGGCTCAAAGCCAGAAATGACCACCGGCTTATGGTGGTCACGGGCAATAAACTCGTAGGGCCGCGTGCCAATCACCATGCTAACATGACCGGGGCCGACAAAGCCATCCAGGGAGAGATCAGGCGAATCCAGCAGCGCTTGAAGCGCTGGAATCACCTTGATATGGTTACAGAAGATCGAAAAATTCTTGACGCCTTCTGCCCTCGCTCGCAGCAGTGTTACAGCCGTTGAAGGAGCGGTCGTCTCAAAGCCAATCGCAAAGAACACGACCTGACGCTCAGGGTTTTGGTGCGCAATCTTCAGCGCATCCAGCGGCGAATAGACAAAACGTACATCGGCGCCATCAGCCCTGGCATCGAGCAAGCTCCCTTTCGAGCCGGGGACGCGCATCATATCGCCAAAGGTGGTAAAGATCACGCCATCAGTGCGAGCAATGGAGATCGCGTCGTCAATCCGGCCCATCGGCAGCACGCAGACCGGGCAGCCAGGGCCATGCACCATATCAATATTACGAGGCAGAATGTCTTCAATGCCATATTTATAGATCGTGTGCGTATGGCCGCCGCAGACCTCCATAAACTTGAGAGGCCGACCAGCGCTCAGCCTGGCAATCTCGGCGGCAACCTGACGAGCCAACGTTGAATCGCGGTATTCATCCACATATTTCATCAGCTTTGTTCCTTCCTGGCGAACCCTCTAATTATTGGTTGCTCGTGTCTTTCTTCCATGCGGCCAATAGCCACGCCGCCATGTGTCAACAGCCAATCGCCGGGAGCAACGGCATCTACCAGGGTGACATCAATCTCTGCCGTTGTTCCCTCAATCTCTACCAGCGCCAGTCCGGTTTCATCCCCAACACTCAGTACCCTGGCAGGCAGAGCCTCATCAGAGCAGGTCGGGCAACCGCCCGCAGCCCCAAACGCGCAGGACAGCGCATCTGGCAACAGCGGAATATCTCTCAGCGTCGAATGCTGGTCTTGCTGCTGATTGCTCATTGTTGCCACCCTCACTCAATCTGGCTCTGGTGAAGCTGCTTCAATTCATCGGTATAGATGGCACCCAGCGATTGAAGGGCTTTGAGTGTTTCCTGCGCCTCCTGCTCGTTGATCTTGCTCATTGCAAAGCCGACGTGAATCAACACCCAATCCCCAGGCGCGATGCCCTCCGAAGCCACCAGCAGCACATTCACATTGCGTTTCACCCCTGAAACATCTACTTTAGCGATAGAAGGCGCACTATCCAGCAATTCTATGACTTGGCCGGGAATACCCAGGCACATATGATCTCTCCTTTCACTCTGCCAGCAATGACCCTGGCTGCTGACTGCATTGCAGCCGCGCCGCTGCAACGGCGGCTTGCCCAAGACTCAGCCCGCCATCATTTGGTGGCACGCGCCGATTGAGATAAACGTGAAAACCGTCCACCTCCAGCCGCGCCAGCACTTGCTCCAGCAAAAGCCGATTCTGAAAGCTCCCGCCGCTGAGGGCGACAGTATTCAGTCCGGTTTGCGCTCGCGCCCGGCAACATGCCTCCGCCAGCAGTGCAGCGATAGAGGCGTGGAAACGTCCGGCAATCTCTGAAATGGCTACCTGCCCTTGCAGATCAGCGACGATGGCGCGAATCAGAGGTCGCACATCCAACCTGGCCGGAGCGCCATCTTCTATCGCAAAGAGATAGGCGCCTGTGCTGGCGCTTGCCTGCGCTTCTAGCTCGATAGCCGCCTGCCCCTCGTAGATGACCTGGCGGCGCACGCCCAACAGCGCGGCAACCGCATCAAAAAGTCGCCCCAGGCTGGAGGTATGCGGACTATTCAGTCCCCGCGCGCTCATCTGCGCCAGGGTACGCCAGGTGGCGCGATCAAGCTGGCGCACAAAAGGAATATCCAGGTCCAGAAAAGCGTCGCCATACGCCTGCTCCAGATAGACTGCCGCCATACGCCAGGGCTGACGTACAGCCTGCTCTCCACCAGGCAAAGGAACATAGGACAGATGCGACAGACGCTCAAAATCGGCCAGATCAGCGGCCAGAATCTCACAGCCCCAGATGGCACCATCCGTGCCATAGCCGGTGCCATCGGCGGCCACCCCAATCACCGGCCCGGTCAGCCCATGCTCGGCCAGCACGCTGGCGATATGCGCGTGATGATGCTGGACGCCAATTTTCACGGGAATATTGGCATCCAGCGCGTATTTGGTCGCCAGATACTCCGGGTGCAGATCATAGGCAATGGCCTGCGGCACGATGTCGAAGAGGCGCTTGAAATGTTCGATGCCTTCGCGGAACGAGGTCAGGGTCTCCAGATTTTCCAGATCACCAATATGCTGGCTGACGAACACCTGCCGCCCTTTGCCCAGACAAAACGTATTCTTCAAATGGCCGCCGCACGCCAGCAGTGGCACGGGAAATTCCCGCGCCAGCGGGATAGGCTCCGGCGTGTAGCCACGCGAGCGGCGAAACAACTGCTCACCACCAGCCGCGATGCGCGTCACCGAATCATCGCAGCGCATATGAATTTCGCGGTTGTGCAGCAGCATCCCATCGGCAATAGATGCCAGGCGCACGCGCGCATCCTCGTCTTCATATGCAATCGGCTCGTCGCTCAGATTTCCACTGGTCATCACCAGCACCGCCGAACGCCCATGCTCGCTTTGTGCCGCGCACGCATCGAGCAAGAGATAGTGCAAAGGCGTGTAGGGCAGCATGATACCCAGCGTCTGCTGCTGCGGGGCAACCGCTGGCGCCACCGGGCACCCTGGCCGCTGCTTCAGCAGGACAATGGGCCGACGACGCGATTGGAGCAGCGCCGCTTCCTCTGGCCCAAGCTCGCAGAGGCGCTGCGCCGTCTTCAGATCGGGGACCATCAGCGCAAATGGCTTGGCCCCGCGCTGTTTGCGCTGACGCAGCCGCTCCACTGCCTCCACATCCAGAGCGTTACAGGCCAGATGATAGCCACCAATACCCTTTATTGCCAGAATAGCCCCAGCGACCAACTGCTGCGCGGCTTCGAGCATCGGGTCCGCGCAGTTCACCAGGCTGCCCATGCTGTCGATCAGAGCAACCTGTGGGCCGCAGGCCGGGCACGCATTGGGCTGAGCGTGAAAACGCCGATTCAGGGGATCGTCGTATTCTGCCTGGCAATCTGGACACATCGGGAAAACACGCATTGTCGTTTTTGCCCGATCATAAGGCACATCCTCGATGATCGTAAAGCGCGGGCCACAATTTGTGCAGTTGATGAACGGATAACGATAGCGACGATCAGCCGGATCAAAGAGTTCTCGCAGGCAATCATCGCAAATGCACGTATCAGGCGAGACCAGCGCCCGCCGCTCACTGCCAGCCTTGCTCTGGACGATCTGAAAACCGGCTTCATGACGCGGCTCTATCGCCTGCGCTGCAACGGCATCAATGCGCGCCAGCGGTGGCACCTCCGCGCGCAGTGCCTGCTCAAAACAGTCGAGTGCCTGGGACGCGCCCTCAATCTCAATGGTCACACCAGCGCTATCGTTGCGAACAAAGCCAGCCAACCCCCAACGGTGCGCCAACCCATACACAAATGGCCGAAAGCCCACACCCTGGATAATCCCCTGCACCGCAAGCCGCCGCCGCTCGATTACTCTCTCCATCAGGCTTGCCATTGCGATGCCTCTTCCCCCTGAAAGATCATGGTGGTATGGTGCTGCGTCTTTGCAGTCTCGGCAAAGGCCACGTCGATGGCGTGCAACGCACAGATGTCCCTGTGTCCGGTTTCCAGCGCTGCTTCTCCACACTGCGGGCAGAGTGCCCCTATCGCCGGCTGGAGACTCTGGAACGTGTGCAGGCACGTCAAGCACTGATAGGTGGCGGGCAGCCAGATGATCGTCAGAGTTGCCCCTGCTGCTGGTGTGTTGGCCGTGAACAAGGTGAAGTATTGACGCACTACATCCTCGGTGAAGTGCCCAGACACACTCACCAGCAGTTGCACATTGGTCACGCGAGACGCGCCAGCCTGCTGCATAGACCTCATCGCTGCGCGCACGGCATTCTGAAGTGCTGCTACCTCGTGCATACGCTGTCTCCTCTGCTCAGATTACTGGTCCCCCTTCAATCATAGGTTTCTGGCTGCATTCCCAAGGCCATCAATGTGCGAGGCTCTCTACCGCACAGACTGAGCCAGCGTTGCTGGGGTCGGCCTTGAAGGCCACCATACTATCCACACAATCCAGGGCACGCAGAGGGTCTGCGCTTCTTAACCCTATCTTTTTCCGATATATCCAGCATAGGGCAGAGAGGTCATCAGTCACATTACAAAGCGTTACAAGGAAGTAACACCAGAGGGCTATGGTTCTCGTGACTCAAGGCAAACCGGCCCCAAAAGTGGTAGGATAGTTTGTCCCCAATACGCAGGGGGTCGAGCGCAGCTCTTGATGGGTGTGGCTCAGCACCTTGCATATCGCTCCCAGCGAGCATCTCACTGATGATAACCTTGGAGGAGAAACTTTTCATATGTTCCAGGAGCCAGAAGATCATTCCCTTGACAACCTCACCGAAGCAACCGCGCGGCAGATCATTGAAACCCTTCAGCCAGGGGCCACGCCTGACCAGCCTACCGCCGTGCAACACCTGCTCATAGACTATCTCGCGCAATGCCACGAGCAGGCGAAACAAAGCAACCCAGAACTGGCCGAGCTTCAGGCGCAGATAGAAAAACTGCTCGTAGAGATCAGTGCTGTGGGAGACGGAGACCTGCGAGTGTCAGCAGAAGTAACCCCTGATACAGTAGGGGTGGTGGCCGACTCCTTCAATTATATGATCGAGGAAATGGCACAGCTCGTAGCCTACGTGCAAATGACCTGCGCGCAGGCCACAACTGGCAACCGGCACCTGTTGGAGAGACTGGAAACGCTGCTCCATGCCGGGGAGCGCCAGAGTCACCTGACCGAGCGGGTGTCCAGCATGGTCGCTGAAGGGACGCTGGCCGCTGAGTCGGCAGGTCCGGTGACGCAGCAACTGCTGGAAGTGACGCACCAGATGAGAGCCACCATACAAGAGGCGCTGTCCGATGTCCATGCGCTCATAGAACTGGTCGAACTCCTGGGCACGTCGGTGGCGGGGTATCGCCTGCCAGAACGCGCCTCAACGGATGGGATCGCAGGTTAAACGATAAACTGGGGACCATCCTGGCGGGGGAACGCCCGCATGATAGGCGCTTTATTCCAAGCGGCAGAAGACGGCCTTGAGATAGGCCGTCTCTGGCATGGCAAGATTGATGGGGTGGTCAAAGCCGTGCCCAAAGACCTCCAGCAGTTGCACAGAGCGTTCCAGGCGCTGCGCCGACTGCGCAATCGCACCCAGGAGATCATCCAGCCCGATAGCACCTGAACAGGAGCAGCTTAGCAGCACGCCATTGGGCGCCAATGCCTCGATGCCCAGCGCGTTCAGCCGCCGATAGGCTCGCAGCGCCTGGCTCCTGGCACCCTGACTTTTGGCGAAGGCCGGAGGGTCCAGCACCATCACATCGTAGCGCTCGCCGCGTGCCACTGCCCCTTCCAGATACTCAAAAACATCCGCGACGACAAAGGCATGCCGCGCCGGATCAAGGCTGTTCAGCGCGAAGTTGGCCCGCGCCGCTTCCAGGGCGGGCGCTGAGGTGTCCACGTTCGTAACACGGGTCTCCGGGCTGGCGGCGGCAGCGTAGACGCCAAAAGCGCCGGTATAGCTGAAGCAGTTCAGCACCCGGCAGCCCGGCGCGTACTTCTGAAGCGCCAGGCGTTTATCGCGCTGATCGAGGAAAAAGCCGGTCTTCTGCCCCTGCCAGACATCCACCAGGAAACGCAAGCCATGCTCGCGTATCTCCATCATATCCGGCACGTCGCCAGCAACCACCTCTGGCGGCTCGCGCCGCAGGCCCTCGCGTGCCCGCGTACTGACATCATTGCGCAGCAGGATGCCACGCGGCTCGATCTCCTCGATAAGCGCCTGCACCAACGGTTCTTTGAGACGCTCCATTCCAGCAGTGGAAATCTGAAGAACGAGCGTGCCCGCGTAAGCGTCAACCACGACGCCAGGCAGATAATCTCCCTCGGCATTGATGAGTCGAAAGGCGTTGGTCTGTGTGGGATCGAATGCAGCCCGCAGCCGGGCTGCTCGCCGGATGGCGCGGCGCAGAAAGTCTCGATCAATGATCTCGTCGGGGTTGCGCGTCAGAAGGCGCACGGCAATATCAGTTTCTGGATGATAATAGCCGCAGCCAATAAACGCGCCCTCGGCTGTGCGCACGTCCACCAGCGCGCCCGCTTCCGCCGGGCGCGAAAGCTGGTGAATGGCACCGGAAAAGACCCAGGCATGCCCGGCCAGCAGCGGCCCTTCGCGGCCTGGCTTGAGCGAGATGGTTGGGTAACGTGCCGCACGCGACATGTCTTGCTCCTTTTTGAGCATATTGTATTCCGCGTGTGGTGAGGCGTGTAGAAACAAAGCAGTTCTTGCCTGCAATGTCTCTTCCTACCAGAGAAGAAAGAAGAAAGAACTCTTTTTTTCTTCCTGGCAGGGAAGTGCAGAAATATTCTCACCATCTCTACACGTCTCCACCTTCTACACCTTCTACACCTCCCGACTCCAGAGCCTACCACCAGCACCAACATTACGCCCAGCGCGGCAGCCCTGCCAGCGCCCGCCCCAGCGCGTCAGAGGCACGCGCCGCTCCAATCCGCCGCTTGAGCGCCTGATAGACCTGCCCCACGCGCAGGCACTGCTGGCCCAGCGCCGCTGCCCACTGCCCAGAACTGCCATTACCCAGCGGACGCCGCACCAGCGCGGCCAGCATCTGCGCTTCCACACCCAGCAGCGACAGGAGCGTCTCCGGCGTCTGTCCAGGCAGGGCGGCTGGTTGAAAGCGTTCCTGGGTGATGGTTGCCAGAGCGCAGCGCGGCGGCAACGGCGCGCCTTCTTTGTACCGCTCCAACATCTGCTCAACGGCTACAGTCAGCGTCTGGCGCAGCAGACGCGCGGCAGCGGCATCCAGGCCGGTGGGGGAATCGCGGTCCGGCCAGAAGAGTTCGAGGAAGCGCCAGCTAGGAGATAGGGTAGGAGTGCGCGGGGGTGTGGTCGTGACCATTAGGGGCATCCTCCTGGGCGTGGCTCACACGCCGCCAGGCAGACCGTCACGACCCGCGCCGAAGCGCCAGCAGCCACCCCCTATCTGGCAGGTGGCTTCCCAACCCTGTCGAGGAGATGGCTGCTGGCAGTTCTCGCCCAAAACGTGCATAGAATGCCCCAGCCCCATCTCCTGTACGACCCAGGGTACGGGGTTCAATGGCCCGGCAGATGTGATGTACATCGTCGGGTCATGCCGTCTGACTGAAAAATAGAAGCACAGCAGCGCTCCCCGAATGGGAACGTGCTATGCGCATACTATAGCAGGTTTCTGGAAACGCTGCAAGCGAGTAGGACTTTTTGGGCACATTCATGCGCGATGATTTTGATGGACCGCTGGGCGCTCGCTGGAACCTCGTTCGCCTGGGCGGCGGCGAAGTTGCCAGCGCCGATTCTCTGCTGCGCCTGAGCTATGAGCGCGCAACGGCTGAAGCCTATACCGACGCGCAGATCGATGATTACGGCGCGCGCAAGCGCTCTGATTTTCCCTGGCGTCCGCCGCTGCGCCTGGAAGTGCGCGCCCGCGCCTCGCATCCCGCCGCGCACCGCAGCGGCACCGGGGGCCGCTTTGCGCTGGTCGGCACGGCAGGCTTTGGCTTCTGGAACCTCCCGTTTTCCACCAGCGGTAAGATGTTCCGCCTGCCCGAAGCCGTCTGGTTCTTTTACGCCTCGCCGCCCTCGCAGATGCAGCTTGTGCGCGGCAGCCCTGGCTGGGGCTGGAAGGCGCAGGTCGTTCATGCCCAACGCCTGGGCGCGGTGGCCGCCGGATTGCCCATGCTTGCCAGCGTTGGCTGGGCGCGGCTGACCGGCAATCAGTATCGGGCGTCCCAATGGATGGAGCGCCTGACCGGCGCGCACGAAACCCAGCTTGACGCCGACTTCAGCGAATGGCACGATTACACGCTGGAATGGCGGCGCACATCGGCGCGTTTCTGGGTGGATAACGCGCTGGTCTTCGAGGCGCCCAACCCGCCGCCGGGGCCGCTCGGTTTTGTCGCCTGGATTGATAACCAGTATGCCATCGCCACACCGCGCGGCGAACTGCGCTTTGGCCTGCTCAACAGCGGCCCGCAGTGGCTGGAGATTGATTCGGTGGTTATCACCCCGCTCTTATCGTAAGTCCAGGTGAGCATGCCGCGTCTCTTCTCTTCTCTCCTCTGCTCTGTTAGACTATCCCCGCTTCACCGGGCATTTCTTCCACCTCTCCCCGCCAGCCTGTCCGATTTGAGCCTATTGTGCGCTTAGGGAAACAGAGGCTCTTATTTTTATTCCATTAGCTCGATACCTGCCTCTGGCGGCGGTAAGCTCCGTTCGTCAGAAAATAGTGAAATAAGCAGTCGTAAGGGATGTATCTGTATGTCTGATTTTTCAGCGCACGCTCCGCCGCGCGCACCCTTTGATTTCACCGCGCTGGTGCAGCACTATCAAGGGGCGCTCTATGGCTTTCTCTGCGGGCTGGTTGCCCAGCCTGAGCAGGCACGCGATCTGCTGCAAGATACGTTTCACGATGCCTGGCGTGCTGCTCGCCGCCAGGAGCCGCCCTTCACCGATGATGCCGCGCCCGAAGTCTTGCGGCGCTGGCTTTTCCAGGCCGCCTATCACCGCGCCATCTCGCTGCTGCGGCGGCGGCGCCTGATTCACTGGGAATCGCTGGAAGAACGCTATGCCCGCGATCCCAACGGCTTTTCTGCCCTGCTGCCCTTTGAGGAGAACATCGCGGAGCGCGAAGCCTTGCAGACTGCTCTGGCGCGCCTGACGCCGCCAGATGTCGCCTGCCTCTTGCTGCGAATCGTGCAGGGCTTCAGCGCGGCAGAGGCGGGCGAGATCATGGGCACCTCGCCGGATGCCGTCAACAAGCGGCTTTCACGCGCCAAGCAGCGCCTGCGCGCCGCCTATCTGGCCCAGGAAGATCAGACCCAGCATATCCAGCCCCGGAAGGACTTCGCCCATGAATAACCATCATCGCCCACAGACACCGCTCCCCGGACCCGACTGCGAATCTTTTGCGCCGCTGCTGGCGCTGGTCGGCCAGGAACGCCTGGCGCCCCGCGATGCGCGCGACCTGCGCGGCCATCTGGCAACTTGCGCCTATTGCCAGCAGGAACTGGAGACATATAACTGGCTGGACGATGCGCTCGCCCGGCACTACGGCCCGGTACCGCGCGGCCCGCTCTCGCTCTCCGATGTCCGAACAATCACCAGCCGCGACTATCAGCCGCGCACGCCACCGCCTGAGCCACTGGCCGCGCCAGAAACGCCCCGCGAGCCGCGTCCGAGCCACCCGGAGCGTCTATCTCATACAGAACCGCCTCGCCCCCCGATGCGCCAGCCGCGCTCGCCGCGTGGGCGGCGCATCATCTCGATCCTCAGCGCGGTGGCCGCCGTCTTGATTATTGCCGCTGTCAGCCTGGCACTGTTCGAGAGCCGGACGACCTCCAACAATGGCAAGCAAAGCAGCACCAGCGCGCCTTCGCCAACAAACATCTATGTGCCTCAGCAGCAAGACAATCTCATCAGCGTGTCTATGGTCTCTCCCGGCGAGGGCTGGGCGGTAGGAGACACCGCGCTCTCTCCTATGGTTTCCCAGAGTCTCATTTTGCACTACATAGATGGGCATTGGATACGGGTAAGCGGCCTGACGAATACAGACCTGCACGCGACCAGTTCAGCGCTCACGCAAATCGTGATGCTTTCGGCCAGCGACGGCTGGGCCATTGGGAACCTCACGATGGACACCCAGACCAACGCCAATGCCTACTTCGGTGCCATCTTCCACTACACCGGGGGCCGCTGGACGCTTCAGCAGACGATAGCGAACGGCAGCCTGAGCGCCTTTGCCATGACCTCGCCAACGGATGGTTGGGCAGTCGGGACCATCGCAGCCAACGGTTCCCAACAAGGGCAAAGCCTGCTGCTGCACTACAACGGCCAGACCTGGACGCGGGTGCAGGCGCCTGGGGGACAGTTGACGACCATTGCGATGGCTTCGGCCAGCGATGGCTGGGCTACAGGGCTGAGAACTGACGCAAACGGCAATCCCGTTGGCGTTGATCTGCATTATAATGGGCACCAATGGACGCAGGTGAGTATCCCGCCCATCGACGTGGTGGTCGCGCTCTCCACGCGCTCGGCCAGTGACGGCTGGGCTATGGGCTACAAATACCTGCCTAATGGCCGGACCAACGCGCTCTACTCCGGCACGCCCTGGCAAAATGTCTTCGCGCACTATGACGGGAAAACCTGGACCGCCGTGCAAACGCCGATCCTCAATAACGAGAATGCCAGCGTCAGCAGCCTGTTTATGGATGCGCCCAATGATGGCTGGGCCGTTGGGATTGCCTACACCGATGCTGTCGCTAATCCGCTTTCCACCAATCTCTATCTCCACTACAGCAGCGGCCAGTGGACACAGGTAAACGGCCCTGGCAGCGAGGGATTGAACGCGGTCTTTCTGACTTCGGCCAGCGAGGGCTGGGCCGTTGGCAAAGGCGGCACGATCATGCACTATGCCAACGGCGCCTGGACGCAGGCCGCTGGCGCGCCCGCGCCCACCCCGCTGCCTACTGCCACACCCACCGGCACGCCTCAACCCACAGCCTGCACATCGCACAGCGGGCCAACAGGCGCGTCCAGCACGCCCGGCGCTGTTGTCACGCCGGAACCGCTCGCCAGTTGGAGTACCTACACGAACACGACCTATCACTATACGCTGAAGTACCCGGCGAACTGGGTGCTGGATAATCTCAACTGCCCGGACAGCGCGTACCTGGCTTTCTGGAACTATAACTACGTTGGGTGGAATGGGCCTGGCGCGCCGCCGGGAGCGATCAAGATTGAGTTGAGCGCCGAAGAGAACTCCACAGGGCTATCAGCGCTCGATTTCTTACAGATGCAAGAGCAAATCGATCAGAACGCCGTCGGAGGCCCGTCCTGCACAGCGTTTACTAACACAACGCTCACAGTGGGCGGGCATGACGCAGCGGAGGAAAGCTGCACAATGGGCGAGGTGGGCGTTGCCATCTATGTGCCCGATGGCAGCACGATGCTCAGGATTTCTGATGATTTTGCCGCCAACGGGCAGCCTTCCGATGTCTTTAATCAGATGATTGCCAGTTTGATGTTTACGAATTGAGGCCAACGGTTCGCCCGGAGTATATTTGCCGCGCCAGCGTGCTGGCGCGGCGAACAATGCTCTGCTCTTGCAAAGAGCAAACGGCTTTGCTATACTGTAGGTGTATCCTCTTCCTATACAGGCGCTTATCTTTTCCACCTGGAAGGAAAGCAGATATGAGCTATCCTGGAGAGGGCACTTCTTCACATCCCCCTGATGCCAGTGGAATCAGACCACCGCCAGCCGAAACCCATTGGATCAGGCGGCTAGGCAGCCGCCTTCAGCGATCTGGGCAAGTGATGCGCCAATTTCTGTGGGGCTTCTTCTACTTTGAAATGTTCCACGAACTCCAGAAAGAGAAGGCTCGCTACAACGACGCTGTCAATCTCGTCATTGTCGGCGAACTCCTGGGTCTGCCCCTGATGAATTCCACCATCACCCTGCGCCTCCTGCCCTATCTCCTGCCAGAGCTAGATGGCTGGAAACATCGCCAGCTCGCTGAAACCGACATTATAGAAGAGGTGCCAGAAATTCATTAGCGCTGGGCCGCCCGGAGCAAGACTTTTCATCTCATCTCTTGCTCAATGGCGGCTTTCAGTTCAGTATAATCAGCAGTGCCGGGGATCCTGCGGTGATTGTTCACCACAATGGAGAAGCCAGACGAGAGACGATGGCGCAGAGACAGCCAGAGGCCGCGCGGCGACGTAGTGCTGACTGCCAGCGGAACCACCAGGCCCTTGTAATCTTTGAGCAGCCTGGTGTAGAGTTCGGCAGCGCGCTGGTTTGTCTCAATCACCTCTGGCGGATAATCCCGCATCTGATCGCCAGCAAGATCGATCCCGCAGGCGCCCATTGTATCCGTTGTACAACAACTCGCGCACATACTGAAAAGAGTAGGCAGCAAGCCCACCATCTCAACTTTGATTGGTCGTTGCAGTTCTTGTGAATTCATGGAGCAGCTCCTTATGCCTTCAGACTATGCCCTGCCTGTGCTGATTGTCGTCTGCGTTTTCCTTGGCGTCTGGTATTTCATAGGCATCTGGTTGAACCGCCGCCGGGGGATACGCCTGGCGCGCACCCTGCGCGAGCGGCTGCTGGCGTTGGAGGCAGAAGAACTCTCCGGGCGCTGGGTGAATGCCTCCATCTTTCAATTTGTCGCCCAACGCGCGGCTACTCCCATCGGAAAACTGGCTGCCGTGATCGTGCTGGAGTCGCGCGAACTGGCACTGATCTGGCTCGCCAACCTGCTGCGCAGACGGCGCGATCTGCTCGTCGTCCGTCTGGAGCTTCGCTCGGCACCCAAAGCGGGCGTGGAGTTGGAAGCTCATCGTTCACAATCGAAGCCAGAGCGCGATGTCCGGCAGCGCATCGGCGAACCTGGATGGGAACAAACAACGCTCAATGGCTATACCCTCCACTATCGGGCTGGCGCCACCCGCCTGACAGAAGCGCTAGCACCTTTGCTACGCGAATGGCAAGGGCAGCTTATCCGCCTCTCTATCAGTGCCTCATCGCCGCATCTCTTGCTCAGTTTCTCGCCAGCGCCCTCCGTTCTGGCTGCCGAGAGCAACATCACTGCCATTCGCAAAGTGGCCGAAGTCATTGCCAAACGCTAACCCTACCCCAAGCAAGCGTACAGTATCTTCAATGGCATCTCGACTCACGCAGCGCTTCCAGCAGCGCGCTGCGATCTTCTTCGCGCTCCGGCCCGCTGAATTCCAGCGCCAGCGTGCGCCGGGTGGCATCGCAGTAGAGGACCATCTCAAGAATGCCCCCTCGGCTACGGCTCAGCCAGCTCTGCCGACGCGGGCGCAGGCGATAATATGCCTGATGCCGATCTACTTCAATCTGGCTGGCAGCGTCATCCTGGCGGAGCGCATTCAGCCAGCGGCTCACTTCGCCCTGGCCTACGCGCACAGTCAATTCAACCTTTCCACCCGGCACGCCGCTGTGCAGCAAATAGCTGGCGCGGCCATTCGTCACCCAGCGCACGTCGAGCATCTGCGTGCTGTTATCTACCTCGGCGGGATGCAGCCCGGTAAAGAGCCGCCAGTCCTGGGGCAAGCTCAAGATCAAAAAGTTACTGGTCCCCAGTACATAATTCCCTGCCGCCACAACATGCAGGGTCATAGGCTGCTCCAATAGGCTGGTGCGAATTTCAGCAGATCGCCTGTCACAACGCGCACCATCTCCAGCCCGGCTACCTCGCCATCATACAAGGGAATGAACCCACACACCAGTTCGCCCAGGTCGCTCTTGATGGTACGCATATAGCCCAACTGCTCCTGATACTTATTCTGCAAATACGTTTCTTCCCGATGCTGGCTGGCAAGTTCGGGCAGAAGCACTTCATTGACCAGCACACCGCCCACCGGGATATTGTATTCGCGTACCATCCCTATAAAGCGCTTGACCACCGCAATAGGCAGCGCCAGCGGCAGCGTCACAAAGAAGAAGGCCGTTTGTTCTGGATCGATCAGCAAGTCTTTCACTTGCAAGAAGCGCTCGTTCATATTTATGAGGTCAGCCATCAAGGGGTCTTTTCTGACCTCATCCATCACGCGCTCCTTGCGGAACGAAAGCTGCACCCGCAGCGAAAGCGCCTGCTTGCGGCTCTCGATCATGCGCCCCAGCCAGAGGCCATAAATCTTGCTCAGGCCAATCAGCCTGACCGCATTAGCGACCGCCGCTGTATCAAAGACAATCACATCATAATTGCCGCGCTCACCCAGCATGATGTCCATCATTTTATCGAACATCGCGCTCTCTTCAAATGCCGGGTTTGTGACCGCAATATCGACAAACGGCTTGGCGTCGATAGGAATATCGGCCCACTTGAGGAACTCGCGCACCCGCCGCCCGATATTCTCCCGATAGCGGCCCACCACCTCGTGCGTCTCCACCTCAACCGCGAAGAGGCCCGAGACGCCCTTTACAGGCAATACCGAGCCACCGGAAAGGGGCTGCCCAAAAACGCTGCTGAGCGAATGGACCGGATTGAGCGATGCCAGGAGCGCGCGCTTACCTCGCTCCGCAAATCTGATAGCAATTGCTGCGGCGCTGACAGTCTTGCCCACGCCGCCTTTGCCACCAGTAAAGATAAACCGCAATCCTGGTTTCTCATCAAGCAATTGTATGAGGGGCTGTTGCATCAGAATCGCTCACCTTTCAGATGAAATGCGAAGGCAGGATAGGGGAGCAGCGCCTGATATGCTGCTGCGCTCTCCGGTGTTTATTTGCCCATGAGATACCCCGCGGCCTCTTGAAGCATCTCCAGTCCCTTGGGTTCTCGCGGGAACATCGGCACTGTCGCCACCACCGCGTCGCCGAACTGCTGCTGAATCTGCTGGACATACGCCTGCTGCATCTGGATGCGCTTGCGGGTAAAATCGCTCAAGCCGGGCATGTCAAGCATCTCCACCGGATAGACTTGATTGACGATCAGACCGGAAAGCGTAATGCCCAGGTCTTTAAACATCTGAAGCGCCCGCTCAGTATCCAGAATTGCCATCCGCTCAGGGATCAGCACCATAAAGAACGCCGTTCGCTGGCGATCTGTAATCATATCGGTGAAAGTCTTAATTTTGGAGCGAATGGATGTCAGTTCTCTCAGCACCATATCTTCGGTAGCCTTGCTGCCTTTCAGTGAAGCAGCCACAGCATCATACTCAGCAACCTTCGTGCGCGCCTCCGTAATCTTATCCACCCAGCGAGAGAGAATATCAGCCATCGCTACCATGCGCACCCCATGCCCAAAGGGCGGCATATCAAAGACATAAAGGTCAAAATCGCGCTGGGCGACCAGTTCCGCCATCGCGTCATAGGTTGCCGATTCGTACATAGCCGGCTCGGCGGATGTGGAATCGATATACTCCTCGATCTCCTTGGGAACCGCTTCCAGGCCATACATGTTCATAATCTTCTGCTTGACCTGAGCCTGGTAATCCGCCACGCGCCGGTCGGCATCAATCTCCACGACATGCAGCTTTGGCAGGAGTTCCACCACTCCCTTACCATAAAAGTCCTGCTCAAAAATGTCCGAAAGCGACGCCTGTGGGTCCGTGCTAAAGCAAAGGGTGCGTTTCCCCTCGTTATGAGCCATATGGTAGGCCAGACTCGCGCTCGATGTCGTCTTGCCCAGCCCGCCCTTGCCCGCAAAAATCACAATCTCTGGTGTTCCATGCTGCCTGAAAAATCTGCTCAACCCCCCGGCCCCAATCAACTCGGCCATGAGAGCCTCCTGACTAGCAATGTTGATCGGCCCCTAATGCCAAAATCGATTGACCACTCTGGCATTCGCTGGTATATTTCCCACGGCTGAAGCAGTGCGACCAACATTTCATAACGACCCGCAGAGGGTAAAGAAAGAAAGAAAACTAATAGATGGCATCTGTGAAGTCACGCTCACGGAACACCCGCTGCTTCCAGCTTTCTACATTCGGCACAGCGTAGGGAAGCAGTTGCAGCGAGTAGTAAGGAGGCAGCACAGGAATACCCAGCATATCTCCCAGCGTGATGAACATAAAGAGATGTTCCATATACATGCGCGTGCGCAGTGTGGCTGTCACCTGGCCGTGCGACGCCATACCATAGAGCACCCCTTTAAAGACATTGCGCCATCCCCCTTTTTTGGGCGCGCTGATCTCTGGAATTTCATCTTCCCCTGCGTGATCTTGACTATGGCTCACTTCATCTTCTGGCATAGCAATCCCCTTCTTGAGAAGAGGTGGCTGGCGGTTCACCACCAGCCACCCGCGTCAGATTGGTTTCCGTGATGTCTTTGCCACAGCGGCTGATAGCTCCCAGGCGGGATACCGCTCTCAGTCGCCAGTCGCAATCCCTGGAGCTGCTGCCGGGGCTTCAGGCGCTGGGCGCGAGCGCATGTACGACTGATAGACCAGCCAGGCCATCCGCAAACCCAGGATAAACAAGATGATCCCCACCACGAAGAAGATGCCGTTGAACACCAGCGCCACATTCGTGGCAGTGGGACTGAGTACCTTGCCGCTGAGTGGAGTACCTGCGGTGGTCGAAACCAGCGGCTTGCCCTGAATCACCGCGTACAGGAAGTAGTACGCCTCGAAGCCAATCGCCACCAGCGTTGTAACGGTCATAAACGCCGCTGGAATCATCGTATACAGGCTGGGCGCGCGCGTGCGCACCAGATGGATACTGATGAGCCAGAGCGCCAGAGCCGCCATCAACTGATTCGCGCCGCCAAAGTAGAGCCAGAGGTTCCACCAGCTTCCGGTGACGGCAAAGGCCAGCGGAATCACCAGACCTATAACAGTGGCTACGTGCTTCTGGCCGAAGATTCGGAAGGCGCCTTCACCGACAACCTCCGCCGAGACAAGCCGCCAGAAGCGCGTCACCAGCGCCTGCACGGTGATCGCAAACAGGATCAGCGCCACACCAAAGTAGACTTGCAGGAAGCCGGTGGCAGCAGCCCCTCCCAGGAACGGTTGGGTCAGGCTCACCGCGCCAAGCACCCACGACCCCACATTGCCCAGGGTACTCGCATTGGCAACCACCACATACGCCGCCAGAGAAGCCAGCGCCAGCAGCCCTTCAGAGAGCATGGCCCCGGCGCCGATGGGGTGAGCGTCGGTCTCGATGTCAAGCTGCTTGGATGTGCTGGAACTGCTGACCAGGCTATGCCAGCCGGAAATAGCTCCGCAGGCAATCGCCACAAACAGAATCGGCCAGATGGGGCCAAGCCCGGTGGCATAGGCGCCTACCCAGGCGCTCTGATGAATCGTGATGCCCGTCAGCGGCGAAACCAGCGCGCCAATCAAGATCAGGATAACAGCAATGAACGTTGGGAAGAAGGAGACATAGTTGATCGGCTGGATGAACCTGGGCAACGGCAGGATGGACCCCAGGTAGAGGACCACACAGCAGATCACTGCCCAGAATGGAATCGACCAATTTCCAAGCGAAGTGGTAAAGCTGGCAGGAATCTGGAGATAGTTGCCAGCGATCAGGCTGAGTACGAGCAAGACCAGCGAGATCAATGTCACCAGGCCGATATTCATTTTCGCCCGGTAGAGCAATTGCCCGGCGATGATCCCCGTAATGAAGATGCCCAACGTAGCAACTGGTGTCCCGGGGAAAATCTTCCAGAACAGCGCGATCAGGAAAATGAAGGTGGCCGAGACAATCAGCAGATACACCAGGATAAAGCCGAGCAGCGTATTCCGACCACCGGCCCCGGTGAACTCATAGCTAATCGGTCCAAACGAGCGCCCCTGATTGCGGATCGAAACCATGATCGCGCCGTAATCTTGCAGCCAGCCGATGAAGAAGTTACCAACAACAATCCAGATCAATGCAGGAAGCCAGCCAAACTGAATGGCAATGAAGGGGCCAAGCACGGGGCCGAGCGCGGCAACGCTCTTGAATTGATAGCCCCAGAGGACATATTTGCTGACAGGGAAAAACTCCACGCCATCAGTATACATATGGGCAGGTGTGGTGCGTTTAGGGTCGGGCTTCCAAACCCTGCGGTCGTACCACTTGCCATAAAACTGATAGGCGATAAAGTAGCCAATGAGCGCCAACAAGACAAACCAGAATGGTGACGACATGACTGCACCCTCCCGTGTAATGAGGAAATTGTTCCTGTATTCCAGGCATACGCTATGCGGAGCCATACCGTCCACACAACCATGTGTCCCTACCAGCCCACCAGAGAAGGTTATTGATCAACACACTGCCGGGCACTCGCGGCGGCGGGCGCGCTCGCTGGGGTAGTGAAAAGACCGCAGCAAAGGCTGCTCCCGTTGAGCAGGCGATACTGGAGAAGAAGGCTGGATATGTGAGGGGCAAAGCAAAAAAGCCGCAAAATCCTACCGCTGGCTTGCAGCAAGCATGAGTGTCAGAGCGATGACAACGAAACCCCGATTGTACAATCCGTGCTTCTGACATGGCTGGCCCCAATGTCGTGGAGTAGTGTGTACCATCCGGGCAACGGCACAGAGAAGGAACAGGGTCATGGAGCATCTGCTTCCTCTTATCATCATAACATAAGATGATTGCCCTGGCAAGCCTCTAAGCATATTTGCAGGGCCATGCACACGTCGCTATCCGCCGGGTTTGGCATCAAACCTGCATCTATTATGTGGCGCAGGCGACCTCTATAGTCCGATAGCTCAGGAATCGGCAGCCGAGTATGAGAACTACGAATATATATGTATATATAAAAAAGGAGTGTCTTCACGTTGTCCAACCACCCTCTTCTTTACACCTCTCTGTTTCGTCGGATGACGCGACATTTCCAGACCAGCGTATCTCGCCCTCCAAAGTATAATTGGTCGAAACTGCCTTCAGCCAGGCTGCTAGCGCTGTTCACGCTGGTGCTGCTTCTCACCTCCTGTCAATTCACTAACAGCCAGTCGTCTGCGCCGCCGCAGGTGAGTGGTGGGGAGGACTGGCCTATGTACCTGCACGACCCAGAGCGCAGCGCGGTAAGCGGCGAGACCTTTCTCTCACCCTCCAATGCCGGCCAACTCAAGAAGCTCTGGGCGTTTAGAACGGGTGGGGTGATTGCTGCTTCTGCGGCTATCGTGGGCGGAGTCGTGTATGTCGGCTCCTGGGATGGCTATGAGTACGCGCTGGATGCCAGAACTGGCAGGATGAAATGGAAGACCTTTCTTGGAATAGATGACGCGCTGCCTGATTGTGATCCACCTGTTCTGGGCGTTTCATCGGGGGCAGAAGTGCAAAATGGGATTGTCTATGTTGGCGGTGGTGATGGCTATTGGTATGCCCTCGATGCCAAAACGGGAAAGATTCTTTGGAAAATCTTCACAGGTAATCTTGCTCAGGGGCACTTTAACTGGTCCAGTCCACTGCTCTACAAAGGATACGCCTACATCGGCATAGCGAGTGTAGGCAGTTGCCCGAATGTCCAGGGGCAGTTGCTCCAGGTGAGCTTGAAAACCCATCAGGTCGTCCACACCTTGAACATTGTCCCCGATGGGCAGGTCGGTGGAGGCATTTGGGGTTCACCAGCCATTGATCCAACGACCAATACGATATATGTCGCAACCGGCGATGGTGGCCCGAATCAACTCTGGGCGCAAGCGCTTCTCGCTGTAGATGCCACCACACTCACGGTAAAAAGCTCCTGGACCGTTCCCCCAGGGGAGACCGTTCATGGGGACAATGATGATTCCGATTTTGGAACCACCCCCAGGCTCTTCCAGGATGCCGCAGGCCACCCACTGATTGCGGCCATCAACAAGAACGGGTATCTCTATGCCTTCAACCGCAATCATCTCGCGGCTGGTCCTATCTGGAGAACCTATATTGCCTTCGCTGGGGGGGAGGAGAGTTCCATTTCGTCTGGTGTGTTTGGCGATGGCAGGTTCTATCAGGCAGGAGGCAATACACTGATTGCTGGCAAAGGCTATGAGGCGGCGGTGCGGGCACTGGACCCGGCTACTGGCAAGGTCTTGTGGGCACGCGGCATCACAGGCATGGGGGCGAATGCTATTATCGCGCCTATGGCTTATATCAATGGGGTACTCATGTTTGGAGCAGGCAACCTCTTTGAGATACTCGACGCAGCCACTGGAGCGGTGCTGTATTCCTACGACACCGGGAACCCGATTTATGCCGCGCCAAGCATCTCTCACGGGCAAATCTTCTTCGGAAGTACGGGGGGCAACCTGTATTCGTTCGGCCTCAACTCGCCCGCATGAAACGATGTGCGAGTTCCTTATGCACTCTCTATGATATGCACTCTCTATGAATGGAGCAATGATGAGAGAATACTTTAAAAGTCCTCGCAAACGCATCATGTTGGGGATCGTCATTAGCCTTTTGCTTGTTGGCACCGCTGTACTGCTCATCAACATCTTTGTTGTCTGGCGTCAGCCTTGTCCTGATGGCTGGTCCTGCCAGGATATTGGCAACCCTCAGCAGGCCGGAAATGAAAGCATCTCTGGCGACACCTGGATCATCACTGCCAGTGGCTCAGGCATTG
>Ga0209062_1000442_pt1 | contig 126931 bp, 117 predicted proteins | sample Coa_R2_2_FD_187158 | JGI IMG/M metagenome (GOLD analysis project Ga0209062, IMG submission 187158) | Surface soil microbial communities from Centralia Pennsylvania, which are recovering from an underground coalmine fire - Coalmine... | ecosystem: Environmental > Terrestrial > Soil >... | reverse complement strand
TGATCAGCGGCCACATCAAGCCAAGCGCGGGCGAGATCCGGCTGAACGGCGACGTCGTCTCGGGCTTGCGGCCGTTCGAGATCAACCGGCGCGGCCTGTCGCGCTCGTTCCAGGTCACCAACGTCTTCGCGAAGATGTCGGTGTGGGAGAACGTCCGCTGCGCCGTGCTGTGGGCGACCGGCCATCGCTACGCCTTCTGGAAGAACGTCGATCATTTGCCGGAGGTGCGGCAGCGCACGGCGCAGATCCTCGAGGACATCCATCTCAGCCATCGCCGCGACGTGCCGGCGGGCCTGTTGACCTATGCCGAGCAGCGCGAGCTCGAGATCGGCATCACCATTGCCGGCGGCGCCAACGTCATCATGCTGGACGAGCCGACCGCGGGCATGAGCCACGCCGAGACCGAGCGCGCGGTGGCGCTGATCCGCCGCCTCACCGAGGGGCGCACGCTCGTCATCGTCGAGCACGACATGAGCGTGGTGTTCGGCCTCGCCGACCGCATCTCGGTGCTGGTCTACGGCCACATCATCGCCTCCGGCACGCCGGAGGAGATCCGCGGCAATCCCAAGGTGAGGGAAGCCTATCTCGGCGAGGAGGCTCACTGATGCTCGAGGTGAAGGATCTGCACGCCTATTACGGCAAGAGCCACATCCTGCAGGGCGTCGATCTCGACATCGCCGCCGGCGAGGTCGTGAGCCTGCTCGGCCGCAACGGCGTCGGCCGCTCCACCACCGTGAAGGCGATCATGGGCGAGGTGGCGCCGATCGGCACGATCCGCTTCAAGGGCCAGGATATCGCGGGCCTGCCGAGCTATCGAATCGCGCACCACGGCCTCGGCTACGTGCCTGAGCACCGCGACATCTTCCCCGGCCTCACCGTGCGCCAGAACCTGATGCTCGGCATCAAGGATGTCCGTCGTCCCGGCAAATGGCGGCTCGAGGCCATGCTGGAGATGTTTCCCAACCTCGCCGCGCGCGCCGATACGCCGGCGGGCGTGCTGTCCGGCGGCGAGAAGCAGATGTTGACCATCTGCCGCACCTTGATGGGCGATCCCGAGCTCATCATGATCGACGAGCCGACGGAAGGGCTCGCGCCGCTGATCGTGCAGCAGGTCGGCGACCTCATCGCGCGGATCGCGCAGGCCGGCGTCGCCATCCTGCTGGTCGAGCAGAAACTGTCGATCGCGCTGCGCATCTCCCACCGCGTCTACGTCATGGGCCACGGCCGCATCGTGTTCGAAGGCACGCCGGCGGAGTTGAAGGCCAACGACGCGGTTCGGAAGGAATGGCTGGAGGTCTAGGCGGAAGCCGCTGCGGCAGCCCGCGATTTTGCCTCGCCTGTTCGAAATCGGCGTTGGCGCATTCGATTTCGCCCCCTTCCGTTGGGCAGGAGGAGCGGCAACGGGCATGGCCGCAATCACGATCCTGTGCTACAGTTGGAACAGGCCGGCGGAGAGACGGCAATGCTGCTTCGTCTCGCATTTGCTCTTGGGTCGATTGCTCTCGTCTCGATGACGGCGCTGCTGGTTGATCCCATCGTCGCCGTAGCGCAGGACATGCTGCGCAGCGTCGATCTCAACAGTCCCGACATGTCCACATCGGAGCTGACGCGCGGCGAGGTCGAGGCGCTTCTCGACGCGGCGCCTCGGGACGCCACGGGCCGGCGCGCGGCGGATTTGCAGGGAAAGCGGCTGTCGCACCTCGATCTCTCGGGCCTCGACTTCTCCGGCAGCAATCTTCGCCTCGTCAAGCTCAACGGTGCGAATCTGAAGGGCGCGCGCTTCGATCGGGCCATCCTGAACCAGGCATGGCTGATCGACGCGGACTTGACAGGGGCGTCTCTCGCAGGGGCATCGCTGCTCGGCGCGCAGATGCAGCGCGCCAGGCTCGGCGGCGCCGATCTGCAGGGCGCGCGCATCACCGCGGATCTTTCCGGTGCGAGCCTGGTCGGGGCCAGGCTCGCGGGCGCCGATTTGAGTGCCGATATGCGCAACCAGTCGATGGGCATGATGCGCGGCGTGCTCAAATCCGCCGACCTCAGCAACGCCGATCTGAGCGGCGCCAATCTTGCGCGCACCGATCTCGAGTTCGCAAAGCTTGCGAACGCCAATCTGGCGAATTGCAACCTCAGCCGTGCTGACCTTGCAGGAGCCGACCTATCCAACGCCAGCGTCGCCGGCGCCGATTTCACCGAGACCGACCTCGCATCAAGCCTTTTGCCGGATGTCGCCGCGCTGGCCGGCGCCCGCAATCTCGACAAGGCCAGGAACCTGGACCTGGCGCGGCGCCAACCCTAGGGGCCATTCTGAATGAATTGCAGACCGTCTCGCGGTCTTCATATGCTCTGACCCGCCGCGGGTAATTTGCGCTATTATTCTGGCGAAACGCGGCCGGCGCGAGGATGGGCGAATTCTGCTGGCTGCGCAGGCAGGAGAGACCCGCAATCCGGGCCATCCAGCTTACATAAGGCGCCTCGCCGACAAGCTTGGCTTGGGGGAACTCGGCCCGTAGGATTTAGGCCGCTGCGGAGCGGGCTTCCGACCACCGGTTGAATTTGCGCGGCCTCAGGCTTATGCCATCAGGCCATGAGCACCCCCACCCCCGCCGCCAAGCCGCTGACGTCCTGGCCCCGCCACCGCTCAGGCAAGCCCGCACCGTTCCTGCCGATGAGCCGGGCCGAGATGACGGCGCTCGGCTGGGACGAATGCGACATCGTGCTGGTGACGGGCGATGCCTATGTCGACCATCCGAGCTTCGGCATGGCGATCATCGGCCGGCTGCTGGAGGCCCAGGGCTTTCGGGTCGGCATCATCGCGCAGCCGGACTGGCAGTCGGCCGAGCCGTTCAAGGCGCTGGGCCGGCCCCGCGTGTTCTTCGGCGTCACCGGCGGCAACATGGATTCCATGGTCAACCGCTACACGGCCGATCGCCGGCTGCGCCATGACGACGCCTACACCGCCGGCGGCGAAGGCGGCAAGCGGCCGGACCGCTGCACCATCGTCTACGCCCAGCGCTGCCGCGAGGCGTTCAAGGACGTGCCCATCGTGCTCGGCGGCATCGAGGCCTCGCTGCGCCGGATCGCGCATTTCGACTACTGGTCCGACAAGGTGCGCCGCTCGGTGCTGGCCGATGCCAAGGCGGACCTCCTGCTCTATGGCAACGCCGAGCGCGCCGTGGTCGAGGTGGCGCACCGGCTGGCCGCAGGCGAAGCGCCGCGCGATCTCGCGGACATCAGGGGCGTCGCGCTGTTCCGCCGCGTGCCCGACAATTACACCGAGCTGCATGCCGACGATCTCGACTCCGCCGACGAGGGCGCAGGCCGCGTGCCCGGCGACGTCGTAATCCGGCTTCCCTCCTGCGAGCAGGTCGAAGCCGATCGCGAGGCCTATGCGCGGGCCTCGCGCGTGCTGCACCGGGAGAGCAATCCCGGCAATGCGCGGCCGCTGGTGCAGCGCCACGGCGACCGCGATCTGTGGCTGAACCCGCCGCCGATCCCGCTGACATCGGCCGAGATGGACTCGGTCTACGATCTGCCCTACGCCCGCGCTCCGCATCCCTCTTACGGCGATGCCAAGATCCCCGCCTGGGACATGATCAAGTTCTCGGTGACGATCATGCGCGGCTGCTTCGGCGGCTGCACCTTCTGCTCCATCGCCGAGCACGAGGGCCGCATCATCCAGAGCCGCTCGGAGGGCTCGATCCTGCGCGAGATCGAGCGCATCCGCGACAAGACGCCGGGCTTCACCGGCGTGATCTCCGATATCGGCGGCCCCACCGCCAACATGTACCGGATGGCCTGCAAGGATCCGAAGGTCGAGGCGGCGTGCCGGCGGCCGTCCTGCGTCTTCCCGGAGATCTGCCCGAACCTGAACACCTCGCATGACGACCTGATCCGGCTCTATCGCAAGGTGCGGGAGGTGCAGGGCGTCAAGAAGGTGATGGTGGCCTCCGGCGTGCGCTACGACCTCGCGGTCGAGAGCCCCGCCTACATCAAGGAGCTCGTCACCCATCATGTCGGCGGCTACCTGAAGATCGCGCCGGAGCATACCGAGCGCGGCCCGCTCGACAAGATGATGAAGCCGGGCATCGGCGCCTACAACCGCTTCAAGCAGATGTTCGATCAGGCTGCGAAGGAGGCGGGCAAGAAATATTACCTGATCCCCTATTTCATCGCGGCGCATCCGGGCACGACCGACGAGGACATGATGAACCTCGCGCTCTGGCTCAAGAAGAACCGCTACCGCGCCGACCAGGTGCAGACCTTCCTGCCCTCGCCGATGGCAACCGCGACCGCCATGTACCACACCGGCGTCAACCCGCTGCGCGGCGTGCGGCGAGGCGGCAGCGACAAGGTCGAGGCGATCAAGGGCCTGCGCCAGCGCCGGCTGCACAAGGCGTTCCTGCGCTATCACGACCCCGACAACTGGCCGGTGCTGCGCGACGCGCTGCGCCAGATGGGCCGCTCCGACCTGATCGGCTCGCGTCCCGACCAGCTGGTGCCGGCCCACCAGCCCCCCGGCACCGGCAAGGCCGCCGCCACGCGACGCCCGGTGCGCGACGGCGCGAGGCCGCAGCGGTTCACGACCAAGGGACTGCGGATGGGGAAGTAGTGCGTGATGTGTGGGTGGACAGCGACACACGCCTGGCGGATGATGCCACGGCAATTGCACCAAAGGCTTTATTGTCGTGCCCAACCCACACGATTTTCACACGCCGCAATCCTCCTACAGCAAGGACGATCTGCTGAAATCGAGCGAAGGCGGCTATTTCGGCCCGGGCAATGCGCAGCTGCCCGCGCCGCCGATGCTGATGATCGACCGCATCACGGAGATCAGCCTCGACGGCGGCGAATTCGGCAAGGGCCATATCGTCGGGGAGTTGGACGTCAAGCCTGGCCTCTGGTTCTTCGATTGCACGTTTCCCGGCGATCCGGTGATGCCTGGATGTCTGGGCCTTGACGCGATGTGGCAGATGATCGGCTATTGGCTCGGCTGGTCGGGCTCGCCGGGCAAAGGCCGCGCGATCGGGGTCGGCGAGGTGGAACTGACGGGGCAGGTCACGCCCGACATCAAACGCGTGCGCTATGTGGTCGACATGCGTCAGGTGAGGCGCGGACGGCTGGTGCTCGGAATTGCCAACGGCCGTGTGCTTGCCGATGACAAATGCGTCTATGTTGCCAGCGACATGCGGGTCGGCCTGACCATGCCCGCCGCGTGACACACGCGCCGATTGAATTTACAGCCCCACCAAATGATTCCCGCCCAGGTTGATTTCGACCATCGTCCTGATAATGATGCCAGCCGGGGAAAATTGGAATCGGCGGGGCGATCATGCGGGGCTGTCTGGGAATCTTTGTTGTGGCTGCGTCTCTGGCGGGGTGCGCATCGGGGCCGACCGGGAGCGAGACCCTGACGGACAATGTGAGAGCGAGTGCTGCACGCCTGGTGATCTACCGAACCTCGGCCCTGGGGCTTGCGATCCAGCCGAACTATATGATCGACGGGCGGGTGGTTGGCAGCAGTCAACCCTCCGGGTTCGTGGCCTGCGATCTGCCGCCGGGTCCCCACGAAGTCGCCGTCAATAATATGCCTTTGACCACCAATCTGTTCGGACATGGCAGCGAGAAGCTGACCGTCGATCTGCATCCCGGCAGCACGGCCTATCTCTCGGCCGATCCGCAGATGGGAATTGTGACGCCAGGCCAGATCACACTCGTCCAGGTCACGGAAAACCAGGGTCGCTCCGACGTCGCCAGCCTGCATCAGATCAACAACGGCGGTTGCGGCAAGGCGTGATCCGCATCGTTTCGCGACAAAGCGGCCACCTGCGCCACAACCAGTGGCAGCAACCAGTGAGGCGCGGCACTTCAAGCTCGCCGCTTCCGACGCGCGGACGCGACAGAGGTCCACCTTTTGCGCTTTTCGATCGGAAAATGGCGCGCCACGGCCGATGAAGATGGGCACTATAGCTTCGCCGTGAAGCTATGATGCCGCGGCCGCCGACGCGATCCGGCCGCATAGTCTGGGAGGCCCTGCGATCTTTCGCTACGACTCGTGGGCGGCGGTCTTCCCGATTTCGCGGGGTGATCCGGCTACCCTTCGATAGCGGTCTTCTTGATTAATCCCGGGATCGACGCGATGGGCCGCTCAGTGCCGTATCCGCTCCAATCCTGGACGATCCCTGTAAGTCAGCAGTTCTTGTAGCCAAAGAGGACCGGCCTCCAACTTGAGCACGTGAGGTTTGTGGCAGGAGGTTTTTAGACCAGGGCTGCAATTTTCGGGAAGAGGCGATTGAGGGCATCTCTGTCAACGCCATCTGCACCTTGCCACCAAATGACCGGATATTTCCAGTCGTTGGTGTGGTCGGGAGGCCGGTCTCTGTGCTCATTTGACGCAAATGCCTGCAGGAAGCCGAAGCGGCCTGCGGGTTTGAGAACGCCGCAATACCCGAGAATTTCGATGAGGACCCGCCGCTCCGAGCCGTTCGACTTGACCACCTTGCTGATGCGCTTCTCCAACTCATTCGGCTTAGCTTGCGGGGGCAAGCTCGACGCAATTTCGACGATACGGGCGAGAATCGAATAGTCCTCCTGCGTCGGCGCGACCAAGCTGGCTTTCTCGAATTGCGTTAGGTCGAACCAGCAGTACAGCGGATCTAGATGGCGAACGCCGCCCCATTTCCATCTCTCGAAACTCAGAACGTTGAGGTCTTCCTGCTCTGCGGCGGAATGGCCGTAAAGGCCACAGAGACGACAATGCAGCCGGCCGCTCGGCATTTGACCACGGGCCTGTTCGGCAAGTCGATGATCTGGGAAGTGTGCGGCGAAGGAGAAGCTGCCCAGCGCAGAGCGCAACTCAAGCCGACGTGTGCTGAGGCTTGCCAGAAAAGCGTCTGTTATCTGTTCGATGCTTACGCGGTTACGAATAGTGAGCAGCCGTGCGACGATGTCGTCATGGGTTACGATGACGGGATCGAACATGTAACCGGCCCATCGAGCGAACTCGAAATCCGCGGAGCTGATCGTGTTGTCTCGCTTCCAACCCTTTGGTGACCAATAGGTGTCAAGAAGTATTTGAAGGGCCTTATCACCCGACATAAGCCGCCTCCCGCATCTCCAGAACACAATGCCCTATCCGCAATGGCACGGCTGGGCAATGACCACGCTCGCCGCGTTGCGGAGACAAGAGACGAAACTCGTTGGTCCGCTCACGGGCATTCGGCCGCTATCGAGGATGCCCGACATTTCCAACCGAGCGCGGCGTGCCTGTCTTGACGGGGTGCAGACGCGACCGATTGGGAGGGCAAGATAAAAGCGACGGTGTCGCTCCGTGCCGTCGAGGGTCGTAAGTGTCTGTCTGCACATTGTTTTTGATGGCACTGCAGCGGCCCCGTATGGAACGGCCTGGTGCCGCTCGAACCGAGAAGGCGTTCAAAATCAACGTTCCGAGCGCCATCGTTCGCAGGGTAGCGTCTTGTTGCGCGTTCCCGGCAGGATGTGCAGCCATGATCGCATGCGGGGCCGCTGCCGGACCAGCGGTGCGCCGTCAAGGCTCGCGCTGCGCGCGACCGGCTCCGCCGGCTTGCGGCCTTGACCGCGCTCCGCTGGCCCGGCTCTTTGCCGCCATGCGATCATGCCTTGCGGTGCGCGATTGCGCGTACGTTGCAGAGGAAGCACGAGGTCGGAGCACTACAGCGTGATGTGGCGCGCACTTCGGCTGTTCAGTGGATTGGCCAAGCTTGCCACAGTAGCCATGGCTTCTGCGTCGGGCGCAAAAACGGCAGGTTTTGAAGTGCCCAGTCTTGTACCGAAGTGGCGCGCCCGGAACGATTCGAACGTCCGACCCTCAGATTCGTAGTCTGATGCTCTATCCAGCTGAGCTACGGGCGCGTGTTTCGCGTGAGTGGTGCGGGCAGGACTGCCCGCGGCCGTCCGGACCAGAGGAAGCGGACGGCGGCGAAAGCGGCCCCCTCCCTAACGGCTCCGGGAGCAAATGGCAAGGTCCGGATTTGCGGAATTGATGGCCGTTTGTGCCGTCATTTGGCGGCACCGGTGGGGACACCGTCATTCCGGGGCGATGCGCCAGCATCGAACCCGGAAACTCGAGATTCGGGTTCGGTCCTGTCGGACGGTCCGGGAACGCCGGAGCGCGAGGGCTGTCGAAGCGCCTCGCTTTACCGGTTCTGAACCTTACGCCCGCGCCCGCTCGCTGCGGACGGACAACAGTTCCACCGGACGGTCCGGGATCACGATCCGGAAGGTGGCGCCGATGGTGCCTTCGACCAACTGGATATTGCCGCCATGGGCGCGGACGAGCTCGGCGGCGATCGCCAGGCCGAGCCCGCTGCCGCCGGGGCGCCCGGAGGTCTGGAACGCCTCGAACAGATGCTGACGGGCCTTCTGCGGCACGCCGGGGCCGGTATCGGAGACCTCCAGGATGGCCACCGCGCCCTCGCGGCGGCCGGAGACGCGGATCTGCATCGCGGAGCGGTCGCTGTTGGGGTTGCTCTCCAGCGCCTGGGCGGCGTTGCGCACGAGGTTGAGCATCACCCGGAACAGCTGGTCGGGATCGGCATCCGCCAACAGTCCCCGCTCGATGGCGGTGATCCAGCGGATGCTGGCGTCATTCGCAAGGCCCGCGGTTTCGCGCACCTCGACCACGATCGGCTCGATCGGGATCATGCGGCGGTCGGGGGCGGCCTCCTGGGCGCGGCCATAGGACAGGGTCGACTGGCAGAAGGCGATCGCCCGCTCCAGGGAGCGCACGAGCTTGGGCGCAAAGCGCTGCACCCGCGGGTCCGGCACGCTGGCGAGCTGGTCGGAAATCAGCTGCGCCGAGGCGAGCAGGTTGCGCAGGTCGTGGTTGATCTTGGAGACGGCCAGTCCGAGCGCTGCGAGCCGGCTCTTCTGATGCAGCATCGAGACCAGGTCGCGCTGCATGTCGGAGAGCTCGCGCTCGGCAACCCCGATCTCGTCGCTGCGCTGGCTCGGCACGATGATTCGCGCCGAGCTTTCCGGGTTCTCGTGGAAATCGGCAAGGCTCGCGGTCAGCCGGCGCATCGGGCGGACGAACAGGAAATGCAAAGCGAGATAGACCAGCGCCGCGGTCAAGACCGCAATGACCAGCGATACGACCACGAGGTTGCGGGAGAAGCGGAACATCGCCTGGCGCAACGGCCGCTCGTCCGTCACCACCTCGATGAATTGCGCATCGCCCGATGCGGGGCCGACGATGCGGATCGCCTCATGGCCGGTCTCGAACATCATCTCGAACGAGCCGGTGATCGCCTGCCACACCGTCATGTTGCGCACGTCGATGTCATGGTCGATCGATGCCGGCAGGTCGGCGCTGGCGAGCAGGCGGCGCTGCTGGCCGAGCTTGATCGCAACCGCGCGCGCCTGGATGCTGGTGAGAATCTGCCGCGCCAGCGAGTCCGGCACCATGCCGAGCGGCGCGGCATCGAGCACCAGGGCCGCGGTATTGGCGGCGGCCAGGCGGTCGTTCAGCCGGTTGGTCCAGAAATTCGCGATTGCGGGCACATAGATCAGCACTTCTGCGATCATGACCAGCGGAATGGTCAACAGCAGCAGTTTCCCGGACAGACCGAGCCGACGCGGCAATCGTCGCGGGGGCGTTGTGGTGGCCGGCTCATCGGCAGTCGCTGACACGCTCGGATTCGCCTCTGAAGCACCTTTGGTACCGCGGCGCAGCATGCGATCCGTCGCCTGCGCCGGTCAAATTACGGATCGCTAATGTCCGCCAAGCCTCTCATCTAGTCCGTATTGGCGGCGGACACCATCCTTTGGGTTAAGAACCCCGAAAAAACGCGAATATTCGGTATCTTTGCCATCTTTCCGGCAAGCCGGAACAATTGACGGGGCCGGCTCCCTCCCGTATAAGCCGCGCCAAATCGTCCGCGATGCCCTTGGCTCTACCAGGGCCGGTCTTGATGGGCCGGACGCGGCCCGTTTTGGGCCCGAAGCATCCGGACCGTTAAGCTCTCAACTCTTTCAACGGCATCTCAAGACGCAGATTGCCCGGTCAGCGGAGAACGACCCGTGAAGCGGACTTATCAACCCAGCAAACTGGTGCGCAAGCGCCGTCACGGCTTCCGCGCGCGCCTGGCGACCACCGGCGGCAAGAAGGTCCTGGCCGCGCGCCGTGCCCGCGGCCGCAAGCGTCTGAGCGCCTGATCCTACCCCAAGGCGTTTCGCGCCGGAGATTCCATCATGGAGCGGCTAAGGCAGCGGGCGGACTTCCTCGCTGTCGCCAATGGCGCGCGGGTGGCTGCCCCGGCATTCACCCTGCAGAGCCTTTGCCGCGACGATTCCGGACCAGTCAGGGTCGGCTTTACCGTATCCAAGAAGAACGGCACCGCCACCGAGCGGAACCGGATCCGGCGCCGCCTGCGCGAGGTGGTGCGGCAGCTCGACGTCATGGCGCTGCGGCCGCACAGTGATTATGTGCTGATCGGGCGCCGCGCCGCGCTTTCGCGCGACTTCAAGACCATGATCGACGATCTCGGCAATGCGCTGGGTCGTCTCGATCGGCAGAATGCCAAGCAGACGGCCGGGGCACGACGCTAGAGCATGATCCGGAGAAGTGGACACCGGTTTTTCCGAGAAGATCATGCTCACATGGAAGAAAATCAGATCGTGATGCGATTTCCCGTAATCGCATCCTGATCGCAGTCACGCGCCTGACAAATCGGATTGGATGACGAGACTTTGACTGATGCTTGAAAACCGCAACACCATCATTGCCATCATCCTGTCCGGCGTCGTGCTGATCGCCTGGCAATATTTCTACAACATCCCGCAGATGGAGCGGCAGCGCGCGATCCAGCAGCAGCAGGCCGAGCTCGCCAAGACGACGCAGCCGGCTCCCGCCGCCTCGCCGTCGAGCCAGCCGCAGCCGCAGGCCGGCAACGTGCCCGCGGGCGCACCGGCGGCGGCGGGCACTGCGCCGGCGGTCAGCCGCGACGAGGCGATCGAGGCCGGCCCGCGCGTCAAGATCGAGACCCCGAGCGTGGTCGGCAGCATTTCCCTGCGGGGCGCCCGCATCGACGACCTGTCGCTGGTGAAATTCCGCGAGACGGTGGACCCGCATTCGCCGCCGATCGTGCTCTATTCGCCGTCCGGCACCGCCGCGCCCTATTACGCGGAGTTCGGCTGGGTCGGCGCGGCTGGCACCAATGTGCACCTGCCCGACCAGACCACGCTGTGGCAGCAGGAGAGCAGCGGCAGCCTGACGCCGACCAATCCGCTCAAGCTGAAATATGACAATGGCGAAGGCCTCACCTTCCGCCGCACCATCTCGATCGACGACCGCTACCTCTTCACCATCAAGGACGAGGTCAATAATGTCGGCAGCGCGGCCGTCACGCTGTACCCCTATGCGCTGATCTCGCGTCACGGCACGCCGCAGGTCTCGGGCTATTACATCCTGCACGAGGGCCTGATCGGCTATCTCGGCGACGAGGGCCTGCAGCAATACACCTACAAGAAGATCGACGACGCCAAGTCGATCGGCTGGAAGGTCACCAATGGCTGGCTCGGCATCACCGACAAGTACTGGGCCTCGGCATTGCTGCCCGACACCGGCGCCCAGATCCAGGCGCGCTTCTCGTCGAATGCGGTCGGCACCAACCACAATTACCAGACCGACTATCTCGAGGACGCCAAGACCGTTGCGATCGGCGGCAGCGCCTCGACCTCGACGCGGCTGTTTGCCGGCGCCAAGGAAGCAAGCGTCGTCGGCCTCAATTTCCCGATCCTCGGCTTCGGCGGCTACAACCGCGACCTCGGGCTGAACCATTTCGACCTGTTGATCGACTGGGGCTATTTCTACTTCATCACCAAGCCGATGTTCCTGGCGCTGGACTTCTTCTACCGCTTGTTCGGCAATTTCGGCATCTCGATCCTGCTGGTGACGGTGATCGTCAAGCTCCTGTTCTTCCCGCTCGCCAACAAGTCCTACGCCTCGATGGCGAAGATGAAGTCGGTGCAGCCGCAGCTGCAGGCGCTGAAAGAGCGCTATCCCGACGACCGCGTGAAGCAGCAGCAGGAGATGATGGAGATCTACAAGAAGGAGAAGATCAACCCGATCGCCGGCTGTCTTCCCGTCCTGATCCAGATCCCGGTGTTCTTCTCGCTCTACAAGGTGCTGTTCGTCACCATCGAAATGCGGCACGCACCGTTCTACGGCTGGATCAAGGACCTCTCGGCGCCGGATCCGACCAACCTGTTCACGCTGTTCGGGCTCATTCCCGGTGATCCCACCCAGCTTCCGGTGTTCGGTCATTACCTCGCACTCGGCATCTGGCCGATCATCATGGGCATCTCGATGTGGTTCCAGATGAAGCTGAACCCGACGCCGCCGGACCCGACGCAGAAGATGATCTTCGACTGGATGCCGCTGATCTTCACCTTCATGCTGGCCGGCTTCCCGGCGGGGCTCGTGATCTACTGGGCCTGGAACAACACGCTGTCGGTGCTCCAGCAGAGCTTCATCATGCGCCGCAACGGCGTCAAGGTGGAGCTGTTCGACAATATCCGCGGCACGTTGGGTCTTAAGAAGAAGACGGCTTAGAGTCGCACCGTCATTCCGGGGCGCCTCGAAGAGGCGAACCCGGAATCTCGAGATTCCGGGTTCGATGCTTCGCATCGCCCCGGAATGACGGAGCAAGTAACAAATAGGAAAGCTTCGCATGACGACCGAGCCCGATGCGGAGCTGATCGAAGCCGGTCGGAAATTATTCGCCGGCGACTGGCGCTTTGCCTATGCGGCGCCTTCGATCGAGACGCTGCCGCCGATGGGGGCGCTGGAGATCGCCTTCGCTGGTCGCTCCAATGTCGGCAAATCCTCGCTGATCAACGCGCTCACCGGGCGCAACGCTCTCGCACGCACCTCGCACACGCCGGGCCGCACCCAGGAGCTGATCTTCTTCGAGGGCCCGCCGACCGGCGGCCTTCGCCTGGTCGACATGCCCGGCTACGGCTACGCCCAGGCACCGAAGACCAAGGTCGCCGCCTGGACCACGCTGATCCACAAATTCCTGCTCGGCCGCGCCTCGCTGGCGCGGGTCTATGTGCTGATCGATGCACGGCACGGCCTCAAGGACGTCGACACCGAGATCCTGAAGACGCTGGACAAGGCGGCCGTGAGCTATCAGCTCGTCCTGACCAAGGCCGACCAGGTGAAGCCTGCCGAGCTCGCGGCCTGCATCGAGACGACAAAGGCGGCCCTGGCAAAACATCCGGCGGCCTTCCCGGACGTGCTCGCGACATCCTCGCGCTCGGGCGAGGGCATGGCCGAGCTGCGCGCGGCCATCATGCGGCTTCTGGAGGAGCGCAGCTCGTGAGCAAGTCCGGTCGTATTCTTGTCATCCTGGCCGGCCTGATGGGCGCCGACGGCGTGATACTGGCTGCGCTGTCGGCCCATGGCGGCGACGCCGCCCTGCTGGCGCCGGCCTCCTCCATGCTGCTGTTTCATGCCAGCGCCGCGATCGGCGCCGTCGCGCTCGCCGAGCGCGGCCTCATCCATGCGGGGGCGGGGCTGGTCGCAGCCGCCGGCTTTGTCGTGGCCGCCTTCCTGTTCGCGGGCGACCTGACGGTGCGACACCTTGCCGGCCACAGCCTGTTTCCCTTCGCGGCGCCGACCGGCGGCACACTGCTGATCCTGAGCTGGCTCCTGCTGGCGGTTTCCGCCGCCTGGCCACGCCCCGCCTGATGCTTTGCGCTGTCCGTACCAATCGGATAGAACCGCGGCCGGTTTCGCCGCATCCCGCTCCCTGAAGAGACCCATCCCATGACCGACGCGCCCCACATCAGCCCGCTCGATCAGGCCCGCATCCTGTCCGAAGCGCTGCCCCACATGCAGCAATATGACGAGGAGACCATCGTCATCAAATATGGCGGCCACGCCATGGGCGCGGAGGAGACCGCCCGCCAGTTCGCGCGCGACATCGTGCTCTTGGAGCAGACCGCGATCAATCCGGTGGTGGTGCACGGCGGCGGGCCGCAGATCGCGACCATGCTGAAGCGCCTCGGCATCGAGTCGGAGTTCGCCGCGGGCCTGCGCATCACCGACGCCGCGACCATCGAGATCGTCGAGATGGTGCTGGCCGGCTCGATCAACAAGCAGCTGGTCGGCTACATCAACGAGGCCGGCGGCAAGGCGGTCGGCCTGTGCGGCAAGGACGGCAACATGGTCCGCGCGGTGAAGGCCAACCGCACCATGGTCGATCCGGGCTCGCATATCGAGAAGGTGGTCGATCTCGGCTTTGTCGGCGAGCCGGAAAAGGTCGACCTCACGCTGCTGAACCAGCTGATCGGCTATGAGCTGATCCCGGTGCTGGCGCCGCTCGCGACCTCGGCGACGGGGCAGACCTTCAACGTCAATGCCGACACCTTTGCGGGGGCAATTGCCGGCGCGCTGAAGGCCAAGCGGCTGCTGCTGCTCACCGACGTGCCGGGCGTGCTCGACAAGTCCAAGAAGCTGATCCCGCAGCTCTCGGTCAAGGAGGCGCGCAAGCTGATCGCCGACGGCACCATTTCCGGCGGCATGATCCCCAAGGTCGAGACCTGCATCTATGCGCTCGAACAGGGCGTCGAGGGCGTCGTCATCATCGACGGCAAGATGCAGCACGCGGTGCTGCTCGAGTTGTTCACCAACCAGGGCACCGGCACGCTGATCCACAAGTGATGGCGCGAAACCATCTCTCACCGTCATGGCCGGGCTTGAGCCGCCTGCGCGGCCGAAGCCGCTTCGGCGAGGCGAAGCGGCTTCGGCCGCGCAGGCGGGACAAGCCCGGGCATGACGAGTGGAGGGAGCGGCTCGCTCCTCCTTCGAGTTGGAAGTGCGCGCTGCTCGCGCTCCCCGCAGCCACGCTCTCCTTCTTCATCTCCTCGGCACCCGCCTTCGCCGACCTCAAGATCTGCAACCGCATGAGCTACGTGGTCGAGGCCGCGATCGGCATCGACGAGAAGGCGGCAACTGCGACCCGCGGCTGGTTTCGCATCGACCCCGCCGCCTGCCGCGTCGTGGTGCAGGGCACGCTGACCGCCGACCGCATCCTGCTCAACGCCCGCGCGCTCGGCGTCTACGGCGCCTCGCCCCTGCCGCAGAGTGGCGGCGACACGCTGTGCGTGGCGCCGGGAAATTTCGTCATCGCCGCCGCCCGCGAGTGCCGCGCAGGCCAGACGCCGGTGCCGTTCACGCAGGTGACGCCGAGCCAGACCGACGACGGCAATATGGTCGCCTATCTCGCCGAGGATTCCGAATATGACGACGAGCAGGCCCGGCTCGCCGCAATCCAGCGCCTGCTGGTGATTGCAGGCTACGACGCCGCGCCCATCGACGGCGTCGACGGGCCGAAGACGCAAGGAGCGCTCGCTTCATTCCTGAAGAGCCATAACCTCCCCGCCGACGTGGTGCAGTCGCCTAATTTTTTCGCCACCATGATCGACGCGGTGCAACAGCCCTCGGCGACCGGCCTCACCTGGTGCAACGACACCCCGCACAAGGTGATGGCGGCGTTGGGCGCCGACGATGGCAAGAGCGTGGTCAGCCGCGGCTGGTACCGGATCGATCCCGGCAAATGCCTGCATCCCGATATCAGCGGACAGCCGAGACAGGTCTATAGTTTTGCCGAAGCCGTCGATGCCGACAACCGCACCATCAAGCTCAACGACAAGCCCCTGAACTGGGGCGGGCCCAAGCAGCTCTGCACCCGCGAGAGCAAGTTCGACACCAATGAGCAGGGCGATTGCGGAAGCCGCGGCTTTGTCGCCACCGGGTTTGCGGTGGTCGATATGTCGGCCGGCGGCAAGACGCTGCGGTTTGCGGTGCCGTGACAGCTGTTGCTCCTTGCTCCGCTGTCGTCGCGGCGCAGGCCGGGACCCATAACCCGGGGATCGCGTTTTGCGAAGGACGGCGTCGCAAAGCCTGCCACATTGATGGATTCCGCGGTATGGGTGCCGGCCTTCGCCGGGACGACGAGATGAGAGAGCGATGCCTCTAACTGAGAAGACCCCCCGCAGCTTCGATCATGTCGACACCTGGGTGTTCGACCTCGACAACACGCTGTATCCCCATCACGTCAATCTGTGGCAGCAGGTCGACAAGCGCATCAGCGAATATGTCAGCCGCTGGCTCGACATCACCGAGGACCAGGCGCGGCTGATCCAGAAGGATTATTACCAGCGCTTCGGCACCACCATGCGCGGGATGATGACCCTCCACGGCGTCAGTGCCGACGACTACCTCGCCTATGTGCATCACATCGACCATTCGCCGCTCGAGCCCAACCCGGCGATGGGTGCGGCCATCGAAAAACTGCCGGGCCGCAAGCTGATCCTGACCAACGGCTCGGTCGACCATGTCGAGAAGGTGCTGGAACGGCTCGGCCTGAACGGCCATTTCGACGGCGTGTTCGACATCATCGCCGCCGAGCTCGAGCCGAAGCCGGCGGCGCAGACCTATGAGCGGTTCCTCAAGCTTCACGATGTCGATCCGACCCGCGCCGCGATGTTCGAGGACCTCGCCCGCAACCTCGTCATCCCGCATCAGCTCGGCATGACGACGATCCTGGTCGTGCCCGACGGCACCAGGGAGGTGATCCGCGAGGACTGGGAGCTGGAAGGCCGCGACGCCGCCCATGTGGACCATGTCACGGATGATCTGACGGGGTTCTTGGAAAAGCTCTCTCGTCGCCCCGGCGAAGGCCGGGGCCCATAACCCCAGGACGCCATCGGTGCGAAGGGCGTAGTCTACCACCGCCCAAAATCGATAGATTCCGCGGTATGGGCCCCGGCCTTCGCCGGGGCTACGGTGGGGAGAGAATCATCGCTTTGACCCCATGACGACCGCGCGCTTGACTCTGTCCTGTCAAATCCCGAAAAACGCCTCCCCTCCCCCGAAAACCACCAGGGAACGCCGCGATGTCTTTGTCCGCCCTCGAATCCACCATCAATGCCGCCTTCGAGGCGCGCGACGGCATTTCGACCGCGACCAAGGGCGAGGTGCGGGACGCTGTCGAGAGCGCCCTCGAGCTGCTCGACAAGGGCGAGGCCCGGGTCGCGGAGCGCGAGGCCAGCGGCAAATGGAAGGTCAACCAGTGGCTGAAAAAGGCCGTGCTGCTGTCGTTCCGCCTCAACGACATGAGCATGATCCCCGGCGGCCCGGGCAAGGCCGCCTGGTGGGACAAGGTGCCGTCGAAATTCGAAGGCTGGGGCGAGAACCGCTTTCGCGATGCCGGCTTCCGTGCCGTTCCCGGCGCGATCGTGCGCCGCTCGGCCTTCATCGCCAAGAACGTCGTGCTGATGCCTTCCTTCGTCAATCTCGGCGCCTATGTCGACGAATCGACCATGGTCGATACCTGGTCGACCGTCGGCTCCTGCGCCCAGATCGGCAAGCGCGTGCACATCTCCGGCGGCGTCGGCATCGGCGGCGTGCTGGAGCCGCTGCAGGCCGAGCCCGTGATCGTCGAGGACGATTGCTTCATCGGCGCCCGCAGCGAGGTCGCGGAAGGTGTCATCGTCCGCAAGGGCGCGGTGCTTTCGATGGGCGTGTTCCTGGGCGCCTCGACCAAGATCGTCGACCGCGACACCGGCGAGATCTTCGTTGGCGAGGTGCCGGAATACGCCGTGGTGGTGCCGGGCGTGCTGCCGGCCAGGCCGCTGAAAAACGGCCAACCGGGACCCTCGACCGCCTGCGCGGTGATCGTCAAGCGTGTCGACGAGCGCACCCGCGCCAAGACCTCGATCAACGAGCTGCTGCGGGATTGATCGAGGCGAACCCGGACGGGCGCGACCACGACCAATGACCGGAGCGCGAACCCGATGCGCTCCGGAGGTCATCGATGGATTGTCGTTGGTTTGCACATGGCCTCAGTGGCGCCTTCGATCGGGCCCGCGCGCTGATCGTGCCGCTGGCCCATGTCTGCTGGATGAGCGTGCCGGTCGCGATGGTCGCATGGGGCAACCATGCCGCGGCGTCGCTGACCGTCTCGATCGATTTCGTGGCGTTCCGGCAGTGGATGCGGGACACCGGCCGAAGCGCCTGGTGGATCGTGCCGTTTTTCGTGCTTCCCATCGCCCTGACCGGCTTCGCGATCTACGTTTCGCCGGGGAGCTTGAATATGGCCACGGCCCTCAAGATTGTCGCGGCGGGGCTGTATTTCTGGGGTGTAGCCGAGATCAGCGGGCTGCTCCGCATGGGCCGCGGCCATCCAATACCAGCGGGCCCGGCCAGCGCCTCGCAGGCACCGGCCACATCCACGCGGGTTTGAGCCGACCGAACCCGGACCCGCGCTGGCGCGACCAATCTCCCGATCGGGCATGGCCCGGTTCGGAGCTTTCGCATGGACTGGAACTGGTATCTCTTCGGCTTTCATGGCCGCATCAACCGCGCCAAATACTGGCTGGCCACGGCGGTCTGCGTCGGCTGGATGATCTTTTCCCTCTGGATGGTGGTTCTGGCGGCCGGGCTGCTGGGGGCCGCGGGGCTGCTGCCGGACAAGCCCTATTCCATCGATATCGGTGTCGAGAAGATCTTCGCCCTGCTCGATCCCGCGACCTATCATTCCCCATCGCGAAGCGACCTGGTCGGAATCGCCGGTTCGCTGATCAGCGTGCCGCTCGTGCTGTGGATCTATCTCGCCACCTCCATCAAGCGGCTGCACGATCGCGACCGCAGTGGCTGGTGGATGGTGCCGTTCATGCTGCTGCCGGGGCTGGTCGGCCATTTTTCGGGGCGGCTCGGCGACCATGACGGCTACGGCCTGATCGCGCTGGCCGCGGGCCTGCTCTACCTGTGGGGCGCAATCGAAATGTACCTGCTGAAAGGCAGCCCCCGGACCAACGGCTTCGGCCCCAGCCCGCTGCCGAAGACGCAGTCGCGGCCGCGTGCGGAGCACACGAGCTGGCGCGGTCGATCGGGCTGGAATCAGGACAACGAGATCGAATTTGTGCCGACCAAAGGTAGCCCGTCGCAGCTGCCGCATGTTAATCGGAAGGCATGACCGACGCCCTTTCGCTCGTCCGCGATCTCATTCGCTGCCCTTCCGTCACTCCCGCCGACGCCGGCGCGCTGTCCGTTCTCGAAGACAGGCTGAAAGCCGCCGGCTTCGAGGTGCACCGCCTGACCTTCGGCGAGCCCGGCACCGCAGACATCGACAATCTCTATGCGCGGATCGGCAACGGCGCGCCGCATCTCACCTTCGCCGGCCATACCGACGTTGTGCCGGCCGGCGACGAGACCGCCTGGAGCCATGGCGCGTTCTCCGGTGAGGTGAAGGACGGCTTCGTCTATGGCCGCGGCGCGGTCGACATGAAGGGCGGCATCGCCTGCAGCGTCGCCGCCGTGCTGGATTATCTGAAAGACCACGGCGGCAAGCCCCGAGAAGATGGCAAAGGCTCGATCTCGTTCCTGATCACCGGCGATGAGGAAGATGTCTCGGTCAACGGCACCGTCAAGCTGTTGCAATGGGCGGCCGCGCGCGGGGAAAAATTCGATAATTGCGTGCTGGGCGAACCGAGCAATCAGGACGTCATGGGCGACTGCATCAAGATCGGCCGCCGCGGCTCGCAATCCGGCACGCTCATTGTCGAGGGCGTGCAGGGCCACGTCGCCTATCCGCATCGCGCGCAAAATCCGGTGCCGGACATTGCGCGGCTGATCGTGGCGATTGCCGACGAACCGCTCGACCGCGGCAGCGCGCAGTTCCAGCCGTCGAATCTCGAATTCACGTCCGTCGATGTCGGCAACACCGCGACCAACGTGATCCCGGGCCAGGCGCGCGCGAAATTCAACATCCGCTACAACGACCTGCACAGCCAGGAGTCGCTGCGCAGGCTGGTCGAGGAGCGCGTGGCAAAGGCCGCCGGCAACCGCATCCGCGCGCGGATCGACTGGCTGCCGTCGAACTCCAACGTGTTCCTGACCAAGCCCGGCCCCTTCACCGACCTCGCGGTCGCCGCGATCGAGGGGGTCACGGGGCGCAGGCCCGAGCTCTCCACCACCGGGGGCACATCGGATGCGCGCTTCATCGCAAGCTACTGCCCGGTGATCGAGTTCGGCCTGGTCGGCCAGACCATGCACCAGGTCGACGAGCGCGCATCGGTGGCCGATATCGAGACGCTGACGAAGATCTATCGCGGGATATTGGAGCGGTATTTCGCTTAAGCCACCGCTGTCATCGTCCGCGAAGGCGGACGATCCAGTATCCCAGAGACGTTGATGTCAAACGGAGAGGCCGCGGCGTACTGGATGCCCCGCCTACGCGGGGCATGACGGCGGAGAGCCTGACTAATACTCCACCCGCACCAGATACAGCCCTTCCGGCGGCGCGACGGGGCCGCAGGCGGCGCGGTTGCGGGCGGCGAGCGCTGCGGCGAGATCGTCGGCGCTCCAGCGGCCTTCGCCGACCCAGACCAGCGAGCCCACCATGGACCGCACCTGGCTGTGCAGGAACGAGCGCGCCGAGGTGACAATGTTGATCGCATCGCCTTCCCTGGCGACATCGAGCTGATCGAGCGTCTTCTCCGGCGATTTGGCCTGGCAGTCGGTGTCGCGGAATGTCGTGAAATCGTGCTTGCCGATCAGGCGCTGTGCGGCCTCATGCATCGCCTCCGCGTCGAGCCGCCGCGGCACGCGCCAGACCCGGCCGATGTCGAGCGCCAAATTGGCGCGGGTGTTCCTGATGCGATAGAGATAATGCCGCTTCGTGGCGGAGAAGCGCGCCTCGAACGTCTCCGGCACGATCTCCACCTCGCGCACCGCGATGGGATGCGGGCGCAGATGCGCGTTCAGCCCATCGCGCAGACGGTCGGCTCGGAACGGTTTTGCAATATCGCAATGCGCGACCTGGCCGAGCGCATGCACCCCGGCATCCGTCCGCCCCGCGCCATGGACACGCACCGGTTCGCCGCACATGGCCTGCACCGCCGTCTCCAGCGCGCCCTGCACGGACAGGAGGTCGTCCTGCAGCTGCCAGCCGCAGAACGGCGCGCCGTCATATTCGATGGTGAGCTTGTAGCGGGGCATCAGGCGAACCGCGCGCCGCGCTTCAGCGGCGTGCCGTTCAGGAATTCCAACGCCTTCATCGGCGCCTTGCCGGCGCGCTGCAGCTCGACGATGCGGATCGCGCCGTCGGCGCAGGCGATCGTGAGCTGGTCGTCCAGCACCTCGCCCGGCGCGCCGGTGCCGGCCGCCAATATACAGCGCAAAATCTTGATCCGCGCCGGCTCGCCTGACGTCTGCAGCTCGCTCCATGCGCCCGGAAACGGCGACAGCCCGTGGATGTGGCGGAGCACGGCGTGGGCGGGCCGGTTCCAGTCGATATGCGCTTCCGCCTTGTCAATCTTGGCGGCGTAGGTGACGCCGTCGGCCGGCTGTCGCGTGAGCTCCAGCTGGCCGCGCTCGAGTGCGGCCATCGCGCGCACCGCGAGATCCGCCCCTAGCCGTGACAGCCGGTCGTGCAGTTCGGCGGCGGTCATATCGTCGGTGATGGCGACGCGCTCGGCCATGGCGACGTCGCCGGTATCGAGCCCGACATCCATCTTCATCACCATGACGCCGGTCTCGGCATCGCCGGCCATGATGGCGCGGTTGATCGGGGCCGCGCCGCGCCAGCGCGGCAACAGCGACGCATGCAGGTTGAAGCAGCCGAGCCTCGGCGCATCGAGAATGGCCTGCGGCAGGATCATGCCGTAAGCCACCACCACGGCGGCATCGGCATTGTGGGCGCGGAACTGCTCGAGCGCTTCCGGCGTCTTCAACGTCTTTGGCGTGACCACGGGAATGCCGAGCCGCCGCGCGGCCTCTTCCACCGGCGTCGGCTGCAGCGTCAGGCCACGGCGTCCGGCCGGTTTCGGCGCACGGGTGTAGACCGCTGCGATGTCGTGTCCATGCGCGGCGAGCTCGGCAAGCGTCGGCACCGAGAAATCAGGCGTGCCCATGAAGATCAGGCGAAGGGGCATGAGGCTCGCTCGCTGCGTTCCCTCCCCCCTTGCGGGGGAGGGCTAGGGAGGGGGGTAAGCCCCGGGTTCGGTGCCTGTGGTCCCCCCTCTCCAGCTCTCCCCCGCCGCAAGTCGGGCCTGCCCGACTTGCGCCAATTGAAGATGCGCAACCGGGGTAAACCCCGGTTGCGTGGGGGAGAGGGCCGACCGGGCGCGGGGGCACAGCCGTGACCAATCGTTACTCCGCCGCGCGCTTGGCGGCCTTTTCGAATTTCTTCAGCACACGGTCGCGCTTGAGCTTCGACAGATAGTCGATGAACAGGACGCCGTTGAGATGGTCGATCTCGTGCTGGATGCAGGTGGCGAACAGCCCTTCGGCATCCTCCTCATGCACCTTGCCGTCGAGATCGGTGAAGCGGACGCGCACCTTGGCCGGCCGCTCGACCTCCTCGTAATATTCGGGGATCGACAGGCAGCCTTCCTCGTAGGTCGACAGCTCGTCCGAGGACGAGAGAATTTCCGGATTGATGAAGACGCGCGGCTCGCGCTTGGTCTCGCCCTCCTCGCTCTTCTTGGCAAGGTCCATGGTAATAAGCCGCACCGGCTCGGCGACCTGGATCGCCGCGAGCCCGATGCCGGGCGCGTCGTACATGGTCTCGAACATGTCGTCGACCAGCGCCCGGATCTCCGGCGTGATCTTGTCGACAGGTTTGGAGACAAGCCGGAGCCGCTTGTCCGGCAGGATGATGATTTCCTTGAGGGCCATGGGCCGCGATTTAGGCACTTCGCAGGGAACGGTCAATCCGCAGCGCAGGGCGTCGAGGCTTCGCCAACCACGAAATTTAACATTGCATTAACCATAAAAATTTACCGGCCATTAACCATAAATGTTCCCTCTTCGTTCGCCCGGCCTCGCGAATCGGGTAGACAGGACGGCATGAACCAGATCCTTTTCATGATCGGCGACTGGCCGGTCCATGCCGGCGAGGCGCTGCTCGGCTTCGGCGCGCTTGTCCTCATCCTGCTGCTCGCCATCGTGGTCGTGGTGGCGCGATCGGGCCGCCGCGGCGCCGATCTCGCGCTCCAGCAGGCCATCCGGGCCGATGACCTGGAACAGCGGCTCGCCGAGCTGATGCGCGCCCAGAGCGAGGCCAATGTCCGGGCCGATGCAATGGGACAGGCGCTGGCCGGACGCCAGGCCGAGATGGCGCGTGCCGTCAATGAGCGGCTGGATTCGGTGACCCACCGGGTCGGCCAGTCCATGGAGCAGACCACGCGCAACACCATGGATTCCCTGCGCGTGCTGCACGAGCGGCTCGGCATCATCGACGACGCGCAGAAGAACCTCTCGAACCTCACCACCCAGGTCACCACCTTGCGCGACGTGCTCGCCAACAAGCAGTCGCGCGGCGCGTTCGGCCAGGCGCGGATGGAGGCGATCGTGCAGGACGGTCTGCCGAAGGGCTCCTATGAATTCCAGTACACGCTCTCCAGCGGCAAGCGGCCGGATTGCGTCGTGTTCCTGCCCGACCAGCGGCCGCTGTGCATCGACGCGAAATTCCCGCTGGAGGCGATGACCGCGCTGCACGACGCCCGCACCGACGAGGAGCGCAAGCTAGCCTCGCAGCGGCTGCGCGGCGACGTCCTGAAGCATGTCGGCGACATCGCCGAGAAATATCTGATCGCCGGCGAGACCCAGGATTCCGCGCTGATGTTCGTGCCGTCGGAATCGGTCTACGCCGAGATCCATGACGGTTTCGACGACGTGATCCAGAAGGCCTACCGCGCCCGCGTGGTGCTGGTGTCGCCGTCGCTTCTGATGCTGGCGATCCAGGTGATGCAGCAGATCATGAAGGATGCCCGCATCCGCGACGCCGCCGACCAGATCCGCACCGAGGTGGTCAATCTCGGCGACGATCTCGGCCGCCTGCGCGAACGTGTGCTCAAGCTGCAGAAGCATTTCGGCGACGTGAACGAGGACATCAGGCAGATCCTGATCTCCGCCGACAAGATCGAGAAGCGCGCCGGGCGAATCGAGGAGCTCGATTTTTCCAAGACCGAGGCACCGGCGGAGGCGCCGAAGCTGGTGAAGGCGGGCGCGCCGGAACTGTTCCCGGTGCGCAAGCTGCAGGCGGGGGAGTGAGCTTTTGCCTCGCCCCGTCCTTCACGGGGAGAGGCCGACGCGCGGAACGCGCGGCGGGTGAGGGGCACTCTCCGCGAGCCGTGCTCGTGGAGGCAGCCCCTCACCCCGCCCTCTCCCCGTGAAGGACGGGGAGAGGGAGACGAGGCAGCGGGGCGCGAATATGCTAACAGCGGGCATGACCTCGTCTGAAGCCACAGCCAAAACCACCGAAGATAAAGCTCCCGCCGCCACCTCCTGGCGCGAGAGTTTTGCCGTCTACCTGCAGCCGCGGGTGCTGATCGTGCTGTTCCTCGGCTTCTCCTCCGGGCTGCCGCTGGCGCTGTCCGGCTCGACGCTATTGGTGTGGATGCGGGAGGCCGGCGTCGATCTCGGCACCATCGGGCTGTTTGCGCTGGTCGGCACGCCCTACACGCTGAAGTTCCTGTGGGCCCCGCTGGTCGATGCGCTGCATGTGCCGCCGTTCACGCAGATCTTCGGCCGCCGCCGCGGCTGGCTGTTGTTCTCGCAACTGCTGTTGATCGCAACCATCCTGCTGCTGGCGGTCGCCGACCCCGCGCGCTCGCCGGCCTTCGTCGCGCTGGCAGCCCTGCTTGTTGCCACGGCGTCCTCGACCCAGGACATCGTCGTTGACGCCTTCCGCGTCGAGAGCCTGCCCGAAAGCGAGCAGGCCGCCGGCATGGCCTCCTATGTCGCCGCCTATCGGATCGGCATGCTGGTCTCGACCGCGGGCGCGCTGTTCATCGTCAGCGGCTTCGAGTCCGCGGGGCTGGCACGCAGCGCGGCGTGGATGTGGGGCTATGTCGTCATGGCCGCCATGGTCCTGATTGGGACGGTGACGGCGCTGCTCGCAACCGAGCCGGAACAATCGGTCCGCGCGGAAGCCAAGACGCATGCGGAGGCGCCGCTTGTCCGCGTGCTGCATGCCGCCGTCGGCGCCTTCACGGAGTTCCTCTCCCGCAAGGATGCCATCGCCGCCCTTGCCTTCGTCGTGCTGTTCAAATTCACCGACGCCTTTTCCGGCACCATGACCGCGCCGTTCGTGATCGACCTCGGCTTCTCCCGCAACGACTATGCCGCGATCGTCAAAGGCGTTGGCCTGGCCGCAACTCTGATCGGCGGTTTTGCCGGGGGCTTTGTGGCGCGGCGCTATTCGCTCGCCGCGAGCCTGCTGATCGGGGGAAGCCTGCAGGCGGTCGCCAATCTCTCGTTCTCCTGGCTCGCAATATCGGGCAACAGCCAATGGGCGCTGGCCTTTGCGATCACGGCCGAGAATTTCACCAGCGCCATCGGGACCGTGATCTTCGTCGCGTATCTGTCGGCGCTGTGCCAGAACCCGCTGCACACCGCGACCCAATATGCGCTGCTCACCGCGCTCGCCGCAGTCGGGCGCACCTATCTGTCATCGGGCGCCGGCTTTGTGGCGAAGGCGGCCGGCTGGCCGCTGTTCTTCATGATCTGCGTTGTAGTCGCCGTGCCGAGCCTCGTGCTGCTCGCCTGGCTCGACCGCCGCGGCCATTTCGAGGCGCTAGGGCCGGTGAAGATTTAGACTAGCTCCTCACGGTCGCTATCATTTTGGTGGTCATCACCCGCGAAAGCGGGTGATCCAGTATTCCAGAGACAGCCGTGCATGAGCCGAAAGGCCTCGACGTACTGGATCGCCCGGTCCCGTCTGCGCCAAGGCTTCGACAGGGCGAGCGAGTCCTGAGCACGCGAAGCTTTGGCGGAGGCGGCAAGCCGGGCGATGACAGCTCGATCAATGCCTCACCAAACTCCATTTGGTGATCACGGCCTCGCTCATCTGCCCGGCGTCCTGGGCGCAGGCGACCTCGTCGACCTTGACCGAGATCTCCCTGCCGACCAGCGATCTCAGCTGGTTGGCCTGGGCGCTGCTGGTGGTGATGAGCTGAAAGGTTTCGGGCCCGGTCTCGAGATTGCAGAGCCCGCTCGGCGCCGGCAGCCGGCGCGGCTCGGTGGTGATCTGGAAGGTCGCGATCCGCTTGCCCTGCTGCTTGGGGTCGCGCACCCGCAACGCGTTGAGCTCGCCCGACAGCACGTCGCCGGCATTGATCGGCTTGCCGGCCTTCAACGGCACGTTCTCGGGCCGCGGCTCGTCCTGCCCCTGGGCCCGACCCGCGGAGGCCGGGAAGCTCGCCAGCAGAATGGACGCAAAGGCCAAGCCCATGGCGAATCGTCGTTTCGTCATTCGTCAGTCTTCCAAGTGATTCGGCTAGAACAGCGTGCGCTGGCGCATCGCGGCAGATAGCGTACCTTCGTCGAGATAATCAAGCTCACCGCCGACAGGCACGCCGTGGGCGAGCCGCGTCACCCTGACATTGGCGTCCTGAAGCAGATCAGTGATGTAATGCGCGGTGGTCTGCCCATCCACGGTTGCATTGAGCGCCAGGATGATCTCGCTCACCTCCGGCTCATGGGCCCGCTTGACCAGCGCATCGATGGTGAGGTCCTGCGGCCCGACGCCATCGAGCGGCGACAGCGTGCCGCCGAGAACATGGTAGCGCCCGTTGGTCGCGGTCGCCCGCTCCAGCGCCCAGAGATCGGCGACATCGGCGACCACCACGATGATGGCGCCATCGCGGCGCGGATCGGTGCAGACGGTGCAGGGATTTTGGGTGTCGATATTGCCGCAGGTCTTGCAGACCTGGATCTTGTCGATTGCAACCTGCAGCGCGCTCGCAAGCGGCGTCATCAACGCCTCGCGCTTCTTGATCAGATGCAGCGCGGCGCGGCGCGCCGAGCGCGGCCCCAGGCCCGGCAGCCGGGCCAACAGCTGGATCAGTCGCTCGATTTCGGGACCGGCAACGGCAGCAGGCATTGCGTTACGAACCGAGCCCCAGGAGTCCGGGCGGCAGGCCGAGGCCGCCGGCGAGCAACTGCATCTTCTCCTGCATCGCGGCTTCCGCCTTGCGCCGCGCATCGGCATGCGCGGTGACCAGCAGGTCCTCCAGGATCCCGACCTCGTCGGCCTTCATCAGCGAGGGATCGATCTTCACGCCCTTCACGTCCATCTTCGCAGTCATGCGCACGGCCACCAGCCCGCCGCCGGCGCTGCCTTCGACCTCGACATTGCCGAGCTCTTCCTGCATCGCCTGCATCTTCGACTGCAGCTGTGCCGCCTGCTTCATCATGCCGAGAAAATCGGGCATCGGTGTTTCCTTTTGGAAAAAATCCCAACCTGGTTGAACATGATCGTCTCGGAAGACCGCTTCACGCTGTTCCGGATCATGCTCTAATCGTCGAGATCGACGGAATCCTCGCCGCCGAACTCGTCATCTGTGCCGCCAGCGCCAATATCGGATTCCGGCGGCTCGGCGGCAAGCTTGCGCACCTCGATAATGCGCGCACCCGGGAAACGTGCCAGCACTTCCCTGACCCGCGGATCGGCTTCGGCGGCGCGCTCGCGCTCGTTCTTCTTGACCAGGTTCTGCTCGCGCAGCGTCGGCTGGCCCGCCTCGTTGGAGAGGACGACCGTCCAGCGCCGCCCGGTCCAAAGCTCGAGCTTGCGCGACAGCTCCGTCACCATGGTGCGCGAGGCGTTGGGTTCCAGCGCAACCTCCAGCCGGCCGTCCTCGATGCGGACGAGGCGCATGTCGGCCTCCAGCGCCGACTTGGTCATCAGATCGCGTTTCTCCCCGGCCAGGGCGACGAGCTGCGGAAAGCTCGTGATCCTCAGCGCCGGCGACGCGCTTAGCGGCTCCGGTGCCGCCATCTGCGGCTGCGCGCGAACCGAGGCCTCGGCACGTGGTGCCGCAGGGGCGCGCGCGGCGGAGGCGGACATCGAGGAGACGGTCGGGGCCGGCGCGCCGCGCGGGCCGGCAACCGGCGCAATCGTCGCAGACGCGCCGCCGTTCTGCTCGATCATCCTGACAGCCTCGTCAGGCGTCGGCAGATCGGCAACATAGGCGATCCGCACCAGCACCATTTCGGCGGCCGCCGCGGGCCGCGTCGCGCCTTGCGTCTCCGTGATCCCCTTGAGCAACATCTGCCAGGTCCGCGACAGCACCCGCATCGACAGCTTGGTCGCGAAATCGCGCGCGCGCAGCCGCTCGGTCTCGCTATAGGCGACATTGTCGGCGGTGGCCGGCACGATCTTGACGCGGGTGACGAAGTTGACGAATTCCGCCAGGTCCGACAGCACAACGATCGGATCGGCGCCGGTGTCATATTGCTCGCGGAACTCGCGGAATGCGCCGGCAATGTCGCCGCGCATCAGCGAATCGAACAGATCGATCACCCGGGTGCGGTCGGCGAGGCCGAGCATCTGGCGTACGGCCTCGGCGCGCACCTCGCCGGCCGCATGCGCAATCGCCTGGTCGAGCAGCGACAGCGAGTCGCGCACCGAGCCCTCGGCGGCGCGCGCGATGATGCCGAGCGCCTCCGGCTCGATCGCGACGCCTTCCTTGCTGGCGATATTGGCGAGATGCTTCATCAAGACATCCGCCTCCACCCGGCGCAGGTCGAAGCGCTGGCAGCGCGACAGCACCGTCACCGGCACTTTGCGGATTTCGGTGGTAGCGAAGACGAATTTGGCGTGCTCGGGCGGCTCCTCCAGCGTCTTCAGGAACGCATTGAAGGCCGCGGTCGACAGCATGTGGACTTCGTCGATGATGTAGACCTTGTAACGCGCGCTCGCCGGCGCATAGCGCACGCTGTCATTGATCTGCCTGACGTCGTCGACGCCGGTGTGGGACGCCGCATCCATCTCCAGCACGTCCATGTGCCGGCTTTCCATGATCGCCTGGCAATGCACGCCCAGCGTCGGCATGTCGATGGTCGGCCCCTTCACCGAGCCGTCCGGCAACTCGTAATTGAGCGCGCGCGCCAGGATGCGGGCGGTGGTGGTCTTGCCGACCCCGCGCACGCCGGTCAGGATCCAGGCCTGCGGGATGCGGCCGGTCTCGAAAGCGTTGGAGACCGTGCGGACCACGGCATCCTGGCCGATCAGGTCGGTAAAACTGGACGGGCGGTATTTCCGCGCCAGCACCCGATACGGCTTTGCGCTGCTCGCGGGCGTGCCGAGATCAAGGCCATCGGATACAGCGCTGTCGGAGTTTACTGGAGGGGCGCCGGCGTCGGTCATCGATCGATCCGCAAATGAACGTCTTTCGGCCGGCTTCGATCGGCTGGCTGGCGAGCGGTCTCAGGCGCGAGAATTCCGAGACCACCGGCCAAAACGCGAATGCGGGCGAAAGATCGTCCTTTCTTTGCGCGATTCGCTTCACAAAAGTAGGTAGGAGACTGACGAGCGACCCGATCCGGACCTCGTTAGGGCTGCTTCCTTCCGGACCTGACCCGGTTGGCGAGTGGCTCGTCCACCGCCAATCTCCCGGCACCTATTTGGGGCCAAAAGGACCAGAAAGCAAGCGGGGTGTCGGCTGCGTTTCCGGGGGTTGTGCCGGAACAGGGAAAAGCTTTAGGTGCCGTTAAGTGCCTGGGCCTTCCCGGGCATCTACGTCTCGCTCCGTCATTCCGGGGCGGTCCGAGAGGACCGAACCCGGAATCTCGAGATTCCGGGTTCGATGCTGGCGCATCGCCCCGGAACGACGGTGCGGCAAACTCGCGAATCAACCGGGAAGAACGATGCCCGAATCAGCCTGGTCGCTGCATCCCCAGCTCAAGAAGGACACCATCGACATCGGCGACCTGCCGCTGTGCCGGGTGCTGGTGATCAAGGACGCCAACTACCCCTGGCTGCTGCTGGTGCCGCGCCACGAGGGTGCGGTCGAGATCATCGACCTCTCCGAGATCGAGCAGGCGCAGCTGATGACCGAGACCTCGCGGGTGGCGCGGGCGCTGAAAGAGATCACCAAGTGCGACAAGCTCAATATCGCGGCGCTCGGCAACGCCGTGCCGCAGCTGCATGTGCACGTGATCGCGCGCCGCAAGACCGACGCCGCCTGGCCGCGGCCGGTATGGGGCGCGGTGCAGCCGGTCGACCATGACGCGACCGAAGTACAACATTTCATCAGCGCACTGCGCCGCAAGATCTGGTTGGGTTGAACAGACATGTCCGCATCCGATTCCTTTCCGCTTGGAAAGCCCGCGTTCGTCAGCAACGTCCTCGACCGCGCCGCGCATCTGCGCGGCAAGGACGACAAGCTGCTGGCGATGGAGCGCGATTCCAGGACGCGCGCCTACGTGGTGTTCCGCGATTCGCTGGTGGTGAAGCGCGACGGCGAGGCCACGCGCGCGCTGCTCACCATCGACGAGGCGCTGAAATTCGGCGCCAATCCGGGCACGGTGTTTCTGGGCCTGCGCGACGGCGCGGCGGTGTTCGGCATGGGTATCGCGGCAGGCGCGGCCGAGAAGCTGATCGGCCGCGACGACGTCGCGGTGAACGAGCTGCGCGGTATGGCCATGCAGGGCGCAGTTCCGCCGGAGGAGCTGTCGGCGGTCGCGATGGCCAAATCGCTGGTCAGCTGGCACCAGCGCCACGGCTTCTGCGCCAATTGCGGCGCCAGGACTGCGATGCGGGAAGGCGGCTGGAAGCGCGAATGCGGAAGCTGCAAGGCCGAGCATTTTCCGCGCACTGATCCGGTGGTGATCATGCTGGTGACCAAGGGCGACAAGTGCCTGATGGGCCGGCAGTCGCGCTTCCCCACCGGCATGTATTCCTGCCTCGCCGGCTTTGTCGAAGCGGCCGAGACCATCGAGGACGCGGTCCAGCGCGAGGTGTTCGAGGAGGCCGGCATCCGCTGCACCGACGTGGCCTATTACATGACCCAGCCCTGGCCCTATCCGTCGTCGCTGATGATCGGCTGCACGGCACGCGCCACCACCGAGGAGATCGTGGTCGACCGCACCGAGCTCGAGGATGCGCGCTGGTTCGACCGCGAGGAGGCAAGGCTGATGCTGACGCGCAAGCACCCGGACGGGCTGGCCGGCCCGCATCCCTTCGCCATCGCCCACCATCTGCTTGGGCGCTGGGTCCACGGGGCGGACCGCTGAGCCGATTTTGCGGTGCCCGCATTGCATCGCAATGCATTGAACTTGAAGGGGTTTTGCCCGGGCCTCGCGGGCGGCAGGGCGCGTGCGCCCGAATGACGGGCTTGATATAGAAGATTTTTCTATATATGACTTATGGAAACGTCACATATGGAACATTCTTCTCATGAGCGAGCTCGCCGTTCAGATCCCCCACGAGACCAGCCGCCGCCTCGATGCCATCGACCGCAAGATCCTGATGGTCCTGCAGGAGGACGCCTCGCTATCGGTTGCCGAAATCGGCGACCGGGTCGGGCTGTCCTCGACCCCCTGCTGGAAGCGCATCCAGCGGCTGGAGGCCGACGGCGTGATCCTGCGCCGCGTCGCGCTGGTCGACCAGAACAAGATCGGGCTCGGCATCACCGTGTTCGTATCGGTGGAAAGCTCCGACCATTCGGAAGCGTGGCTGAAGAAATTCGCCGAAGCCGTCAGCGCCATGCCGGAGGTGATGGAATTCTACCGCATGGCGGGCGACGTCGACTACATGCTCCGCGTCGTGGTCGCGGACATGCAGAGCTATGACGTGTTCTACAAGAAGCTGATCGCAACCGTGACGCTGAAGAACGTCACCTCGCGCTTTGCGATGGAGAAGATCAAGTCGGTCACCGCGCTGCCGGTGCCGGCAGTAGCCTGAAGCTGGCGGCGATCGACGGTAATATAGCGCCGCTACTCTCGCGCTCGACGGAGGATGCCCGCGTCGCGAGAGCGGGCGTTTATTTACCCGCGGTTAGCTTCGAGAAAATAGTGTTGCCGGGATGGAGCGGGCAAACACCATCTCGACATTGCGATGGCCTGCCTGGCTGAACGCCGCCGCGCTGCTGATCGCGAGCTTTACCGCGATCACGGCACTGTCGTTACAGGTCCGTCCCGGTGCCGAGGTCGTCGCCGTGGCTTTTCCGCCATGGTGGAATTCCCAGAGAGCCTTTCTTGCTGCGGCCTCTGCCGATGCTGCGATCGTGAGGATGACGGCGGTTCCGTCCCTTCTGGTGGTGCGCCCGGACCGGCACGACGGACTGGCACGGCTGCGCGCGGCCGGCGTATGGCTCATGGTGGACCCGCAAGCCATCACCGCGTGTTTCTTGCAGTGATTGTTGGGGGGCTGGGAATGAGCATCGAAAGCGATGATCTGGCACATTTGCGCGACACCACCAGCAAGGCGCTGCTTGCCGTGCTCTGGCTGCACGTTCCGATCGCCCTTGTCATCGGCATGATGCGCGGAGATTGGCTGATACCGACGGCATTCATGGCAGCGATGGCTGTTGCCGCAAGCCTGTCGTGGAAAGCGGCCGGCAACGCACTCTCGACCCGCCTGACCATTGCGGTTGCGCTGATGGGCGGCGTGTCGATGCTCGTCTACCAGCTATCGGGACATCCCTGGCAGATCGACATGCACATGTACTTCTTCGCAACGCTTGCCTGCCTGGTCGCCTATTGCGACTACCGGCCGATCATCGCCGGCACCGTCGCGGTCGCCCTGCATCATCTTGCGCTCAACTTCATCCTTCCCGCCGCGATCTATCCCGGCGGCGCCGACTTCGGACGCGTGGTTCTGCACGCCGTGATCCTGCTGATCGAGGCAGGCGTGCTGATCGGGCTTGCGCACAAGCTGTCGCAGCTGTTTGCGACTGCGGCGCAAAAGGCCGCCGAGGCGGAAGCTGCGGGCGCCGCCGAGGCCAACGCCAATCGGGAGCGCAGCGAGATCGAGCAGCGCGCCAGGCAGGACCGCGACGCAGCCCGTCGCGAGCTCGCCACCGGCTTTGAACGGACCGTGGGCAGCATTGTCGAGGCGGTCGCGGTGACGGCCGGCGAGATGCAGGGCCTGTCGTCGTCGATGAGCACGAGCAACGCCGAAACCGCGCGCCTGACGGCTTCGGCCGCCGACGCCTCCGCGCAGGCCTCGGAGAATGTGGAGACCGTGGCGACGGCCACCGAGGAGCTCAACGCATCGATCAACAACATTGCCCAGCAGGTCACGCGCTCGGCCGAGATCGCCGCCAAGGCGGCCGGCGAGGCGCGCCGCACCAATACGGTGGTCGAGGGGCTGGCGGCGGGCACGCAGAAGATCGGCGAGGTCGTCACGCTGATCCAGAGCATTGCGAGCCAGACCAATCTGCTTGCACTCAATGCCACCATCGAGGCGGCACGCGCCGGCGAGCACGGCCGCGGCTTTGCCGTGGTCGCCAGTGAAGTCAAGGCCCTGGCGAATCAGACCGCAAAGGCGACGGAAGAGATTTCCGCACAGGTTCAGGACATCCAGAATGCCACGGGCGAGGCCGTGAGCGCCATTCAGACGATCGGCAACACCATCGCCGAGATCGACGGCATCTCCAACGACATCGCCCTTGCGGTGAGCCGGCAGGGAGCGGCAACGCGCGAGATTGCCGGCAGCGTGCAGCAGGCGGCAAACCGCACCCGCGACGTCAACGGGACCATCAAGACCGCGGGCCGGGCCTCCGACAAGACGGGCGTTGCGGCATCCGGCATGCTGGATGCGGCGAATGCGCTGTCGTCACAATCCGCGCGGTTGAAAGCCGAGGTCGCGACCTTCCTCCGCTCGCTGCTCGCGGCCTGACGCAAGCGACCGCTCCGCGAATGCCGCGGGGCGCGGGTGACATCAGATCTTCTGATTATATTCGCCCACCTCGGGATGCGTGCGCAGCACACTGTCGACGGCCTCGAACATGTCGCGCATGCGCCGTTCGGAGACCGGGCTTTCGACGACGACCACCAGCTCCGGCTTGTTGGACGAGGCGCGCACCAGGCCCCAGCTGCCGTCCTCCACCGTGACGCGGACGCCGTTGACGGTGACGAGGTCGCGGATCTTTTGCCCCGCGACCGGCCCGCCCTTGTTCTGCAAAGCCTCGAAATGCTTCACCACGGCATCGACCACGCCGTATTTCAGCTCGTCGGCACAGTGCGGCGACATGGTCGGCGACGACCAGGTCTTCGGCAGCGCGTTCTTGAGGTCGGCCATCGACTTGCCGGGTGCGCGATCGAGCATCTCGCAAATCGCGATCGCCGAGACCAGGCCGTCGTCATAACCGCGGCCGAACGGCTTGTTGAAGAAGAAATGACCTGACTTCTCGAAGCCCGCGAGCGCGCCGAGCTCGTTGGTGCGGCGCTTCATGTAGGAATGGCCGGTCTTCCAATAGGCGGTTCGGGCGCCCTGCTGCTGCAGCACCGGATCGGTCATGAAGAGCCCGGTCGACTTCACATCGACCACGAATTGCGCGTCTTTGTGGATCGCCGACATGTCACGCGCCAGCATCACGCCGACCTTGTCGGCGAAAATCTCTTCACCGGTGTTGTCGACCACGCCGCAGCGATCGCCGTCGCCATCGAAGCCGAGGCCGACATCGGCCTTGTGTTCAAGCACCGCATCACGGATCGCGTGCAGCATCTCCATGTCTTCCGGATTCGGATTGTATTTCGGGAAGGTGTAGTCGAGCTCGGTATCGAGCGGGATCACCTCGCAGCCGATCGCCTCCATCACCTGCGGCGCGAACGCACCGGCGGTGCCGTTGCCGCAGGCGACCACGACCTTGAGCTTGCGGTTCAGCTTCGGCCGGCTGGTGAGATCCCTGATGTAGCGGGCCGGGACGTTTTCGTGGAATTGATAGGCGCCGCCGGCACTGGTCTTGAAATCGGCGTTGAGCACGATCTCCTTCAGCCGCGTCATCTCGTCGGGACCGAAGGTGAGCGGGCGGTTCGCGCCCATCTTGACCCCGGTCCAGCCATTGTCGTTGTGGGAGGCGGTGACCATGGCGACGCAGGGCACGTCGAGCTCGAACTGCGCGAAATAAGCCATCGGCGTCACCGCGAGCCCGATGTCGTGCACCTTGCAGCCTGACGCCATCAGGCCCGAAACGAGCGCATATTTGATCGAGGCCGAATAAGCGCGGAAATCGTGACCGGTGACGATTTCCTGTTGGACGCCGAGTTCGGCGATCAAGGTCCCCAGCCCCATGCCGAGCGCCTGCACGCCCATCAGGTTGATTTCCTTGTTGAACAGCCAGCGCGCGTCATATTCGCGGAAGCCCGTCGGCTTCACCATCGGCTCGGATTCGAACGCGTAAGTATTGGGCGAAAGCGCGGGCTTCGGTTTCGGAAACATCGGGACATGACCTCGTCTGGAATTCGAGAGCAGCAGGTTGCGGCTGCCATAGCGAATAGATCGCCGCGGCGAAAGGCGGGATTACGGCCGGGATGATGATAATTCGCCCGGACGGAGGGGTACACACATGGAGGGCGGTCGGCCTAGCTGCCGTCGCCCGATAGCTCCTCCTCCACCACGGACCTCAAGGGCGGCAGGGCGTCGTGAACGGTGTTCCAGACAAAGTGAGCCGAAACGTCCTCGTAGTCGTGCCGATAGACGTTTCCCGCCCCGGCCATTTGCTTCCAGCCGATTTGCGGATGTCGCGCCTTGAGCTCATCCGAAAAGGCGCCGTGAGGCTTCGGAGATAATCTCGAGACAGCAAGTCGTTGCATAGATCGTGCGGAGGTCAGCCGCGAATTTGTCGGGATCAAACCCTACAACGAATTGTTCGGCCAAATTGATGTGATGCAGGATGTCCCGACGAGCACCCGCCACAAGCTCAGAACGCATAGATTGCATCTGCTGTAGCGGTGGGCCGCACATGGGATTTGAGAGCATCGCGGTTCACGACGTCGACAGGCGCGTCAAAAAGACCTGCGATATATTCCTTGAGATCGACATAATCGAAAACCGTCATCCGCGCAGCAGGTTCGATTTCGATCATGATGTCGATGTCGCTATCCGCCCTGTTGCTGCCCCGCGCCACCGAACCAAATAACGCGGCATGTCGCACGCCCCTGCTACGCAAGGCCGGTTCGGATCGTCGCAAGGTATCGAGTGCTTCAGCGCGGTTCATGGTCCAAATATAGCATACTGCCGTAGCTCTCGGGAGAGGCTATTGCTATCGAGAGCGGCCAGCAGCCCTACTGCCGCAGCACCATCTGCCCGTCGCTGTATTCGAACCGCTTCAGCCGCGACAGGAACGACAGCCCGAGCAGGTTCTCCGACAGCGCTGCGTCCGGCAGCACCAGCGCATCGACGTCGCGCAGCACGAGGCCGCCGACATCGATCATCGCAAGGCGCGTGCGAGCGCCCTTGACGGTGCCGTTGGCGGTGGTGACATTGGCGGTGTACTGAGCGCGAGGGGGATAAAGTCCGAAGCGCGCCGCGGAGCTTTCGTTCACGGCCACAACGGACGCGCCGGTATCGATCATGAAATTGACCTGCTGGCCGTTGATGCGGGCTTCGGTCAGGAAATGGCCGCGGCTGTCGGGCGCAAGGCTGAGACTGTGAGAGCCGGTCTCCGCCTGTGCCGCCGGCTCCGGCGCAACGGCGGCATTGGCAGGACTCGGGGAAGCGGACGCAGGCGTCATCCGGTCCGCCATCTGGGCCATGAAGCTTCCAAGCGCGATCATGATCGCCGCAAAGATCATCAGGTTACGCATGACGCCACCACCCGTCGGTCCACGACCGGACCATTTGACCACGGCCGCCGAAGGCCGCGATGTCCGAACCCCGCCATTTTCGCGAAAAGGATGAGCGAAAGGTTAATTCGGGCCCCGAGCCCGCGAGATATCAGGCCGCCTCTGCGACCGGGCTGGGCATGACGGCGCGCAGCGCATAATAGATCGCTCCCGCGATGGCGGCGCCGAAGGCCTCGCCGACCGCGAAGCAGGGGCTGTGCCGACGGCTCAGGTTCCGCGCGGCTTGGCACGGCGGGTCGGCACCGCATTGGCGGGATCGTCCGGCCAGGGATGGCGCGGATAGCGGCCGCGCAGATCGGAGCGGACGGCGGCATAACTGCCGCGCCAAAATCCGGGCAGGTCGCGGGTGACCTGCACCGGGCGCTGAGCGGGCGAGAGCAGTTCGAGCACCAGCGGCACCGCACCGCCGGCGATCGAGGGATGGACGTTGAGGCCGAACAATTCCTGCAAGCGCACGGCAATGGTCGGCCCCTGTTCGGCCTCGTAGTCGATGGCAAGTTGCGTGCCCGTCGGCGCCTCGAAATGGGTCGGCGCCTCGCGATCGAGCCGCGCGCGCAAGTCCCACGGCAGCAGCGCCATCAGCGCTTCCGACAGATCGCCGGCGGAGACGTCTTTCAGCGCGGTCTTGTCGTAGAGGGCGCCCACCAGCCAATCCTCGCGCCGCGCGGCGAGCGCGTCGTCCGACAGGTCCGGCCAGGGCTCGCCTTCCGCCTTGCGCAGGAACATCACGCGGTCGCGCCACTGGATGGCAGCCTTCGACCACGGCAATTTGTCGAGGCCGGCCGCGACCAGACCGTCGGCGAACACGCGGGCGGTTTCCGCCGACGGCGTGAGTGCGAGCGGGGCCTCGCTCAGGGTCACCGCATGCAGGCTGCGCCGGCGCCGCCCCCGCAGGGCCAGCGCGCCGCGGTCGAACGTGATGTCGTCCAGCGTCTCGATCTGGTCGGCGAAATGGTCCTCGATCTCGCTTTGGGTGATCGGCGCCGCCAGCAGGATGCGGCCGCTGGCCGCAGTGCCCGTCAATTCGCCGACGGCAACATAGGGCGCGCGCGCCAGGGCCGAGGTCTGCTCGACCGCGGCGCCGCGGCCATTGGCCAGCACAAAGCTGCCATTGCCGCGGTTGCGGGCGACGCGATCAGGGAAGGCAAACGCCAGCATGATGCCGGTGGACAATTCGCTCGCCCCCGCGGACGGCGGGTTCTCCGCCGTCACCTGGGAGGCCCAGCGGCGCGCGAGGTCGCGCGCGCTTTGGGCGCGTTGCGAACGGTCGCGGCGGAACTGGTCGAGCCGCGCGTCGAGATCGGCGCTGTCGCCGCCGAGGCCGCGCTCGGTGAGGATGGCCGCGATCTCGGCCGCAGGCCCCGCTGCGCCAAAGCGCGCGGAATCCACGATCATGCGCGCCAGCCGCGGCGGCAGCGCCAGGGCGCGCAGGCTTTTTCCCTCCGCGGTGATGCGGCCGCTATCGTCCAGCGCCCCGAGCTCATGCAGCAGGCTGTTCGCTTCCTTCAACGCCGGCGCCGGCGGCGGATCGAGGAACGGCAACGTGGTCGGGTCGGTCACGCCCCATTGCGCGGTGTCGAGCACGAGCGAGGAGAGGTCGGCGCTGAGGATTTCCGGCTGGGTGAAGGGCGACAGCGACGCGGTCTGCGGCTCGTCCCAGAGCCGGTAGCAGATGCCTGGTTCCGTGCGGCCGGCGCGGCCGCGGCGCTGGTCGACCGCGGCGCGCGAGGCGCGCACCGTCTCCAGCCGTGTCAGCCCGATATCCGGCTCATAGCGTGGCACGCGGGCAAGGCCGGAATCGACGACAATGCGAACACCCTCGATGGTCAGCGAAGTCTCGGCGATCGAGGTCGCCAGCACCACCTTGCGATGGCCTCGTGGCGCCGGCGCGATGGCGCGATCCTGGACGGCGGCGTCGAGCGCGCCGAACAGCGGCACGATCTCGACCGAGGCGTCCTGGATGCGCTCCTTCAAGAACCCCTCGGTCCGGCGGATTTCGGCAGCGCCGGGCAGGAAAGCCAGCACCGAGCCGGGATCGGCGCGCAGGGCCGCTGCAATCGCATCCGCCATCTGCCGCTCCAGCGGCACGTCCGGCTTGCGGCCGAGATAGCGGGTCTCGACCGGGAAGGCGCGGCCTTCGCTGGCAACCACCGGCGCATCGCCCAGCAGCTTGGCCACGCGCGCGCCGTCGAGCGTCGCCGACATCACCAGGATGCGCAGATCCTCCCGCAGGCCGGTTTGGGCGTCGCGCGCCAGCGCAAGACCGAGATCGGCGTCGAGCGAGCGTTCATGGAATTCGTCGAACAGCACCGCGGCGACATCGGAGAGTTCAGGATCGTCGAGGATCCGGCGCGAGAAAATCCCCTCGGTGACCACCTCGATCCGCGTCGCGCGCGACACCTTCGAGCCGAAGCGGACGCGATAGCCGACGGTGTCGCCGGCACGCTCGCCAAGCGTCTTCGCCATGCGCTCGGCGCTGGCGCGGGCCGCGATCCGCCGCGGCTCCAGCACGATGATTTTTTTGCCCTTGGCCCAGGGCGCGTCCAGCAGCGCCAGCGGCACCCGCGTGGTCTTGCCGGCGCCGGGCGGCGCCACCAGCACCGCGGCGTTGGTCCGCGCGAGCGTGCCGGACAGCTCGTCGAGAACGGCGTCGATCGGAAGCGGCGTGTCGAAGCTGCGGGGCAATGATGGAATCCGTATCCCCGGTGCGCTCCCTCTCCCCGCCCTTGCGGGGAGAGGGTTGGGGTGAGGGGCCGCTACCACGAATCCCTCAGGCAGTTCAAATGCTGAGCGTCCCCTCACCCGCCGCGCAAGACGGCGGCGACCTCGCCCCGCGAAGGGCGGGGCCGAGGTGACGACGTCACTTCCGCTTCACCGGCGCGCGGCCGACGCTTTCATACGTGAAATCGTGCGCGGCCATTTCGTCCAGGCGGTAGATGTTGCGCAGGTCCACGATGACAGGCTGCGCGAGCTCGCGCCGCAGCCGCTCCAGATCCATGGCGCGGTATTGCACCCACTCGGTCACCAGCACCAGCGCATCGGCCCCCTTGGCACAGAGATAGGGGTCGTCGCAATATTCGATATCGGGCAGCTCCTTGCGCGCCTGCTCCATGCCGACGGGGTCATGCGCGCGCACCTTGGCGCCCATGTCCAATAGGCCGGTGACGAGCGGAATCGACGGCGCCTCGCGCATGTCGTCGGTGTCGGGCTTGAAGGTCAGGCCCAGCACGGCAACGGTCTTGCCGCGCAGGCTGCCGCCGACCGCATTCACCACCTTGCGCGCCATCGCGCGCTTGCGGATGTCGTTGACGCCGAGGGTGGCCTCGACGATGCGCAGCTGCACGTCGTTGTCCTGCGCGATCTTGATCAGCGCGCGGGTATCCTTGGGAAAGCACGAGCCGCCATAGCCCGGTCCGGCATGCAGGAACTTGGAGCCGATGCGGTTGTCGAGCCCGATGCCGCGCGCGACCTCCTGCACGTCGGCGCCGACCTTTTCGGAGAGATCGGCGATCTCGTTGATGAAGGAGATCTTGGTGGCAAGGAAGGCGTTGGCCGCATATTTGATCAGCTCGGCGGTGCGGCGTGCCGTGAACATCAAGGGGCCCTGGTTCAGCGACAGCGGCCGGTAGATTTCAGCCATCACCCTGCGCGCGCGCTCGTCCGACGTGCCGATCACGATGCGGTCGGGGAATTTGAAATCGCGGATCGCCGCACCCTCGCGCAGGAACTCGGGATTGGAGGCGACCTCCACCTCGGCCTGCGGATTGGTCTCACGGATCACGCGCTCGACCTCGTCGCCGGTGCCGACCGGGACCGTCGACTTGTTCACCACCACGGTGAAGCCGGACAGCGCGCTGGCGATCTCCCGCGCCGCCGCGTAGACATAAGAGAGATCGGCGTGGCCGTCGCCGCGGCGCGACGGCGTGCCGACCGCGATGAAGACGGCATCGGCTTCCGCGACCGGCGCCGACAGCTCCGTGGTGAAATCCAGCCGCTTCGCCTTGACGTTGGTTGCGACCAGGGTGTCGAGACCGGGCTCGAAGATCGGGATCTCCCCGCGCTTCAAGGCGGCGATCTTCTCCGCATCCTTGTCGACGCACGTGACCTGGTGGCCGAAATCCGCAAAGCAGGCGCCGGAAACCAGCCCCACATAGCCCGTGCCGATCATGGCAATTCGCATGAATCAACCGTCCCGAATGGTTAACGCGACCGCCTCTTAGCGCATTTCCCTGCAAAGGGAAGCCCTTCAATTCGGCACGTCGTTTGTATGAATAAAGAAGTCGGCAACCGATTGGGCCGATGATGCAACAATACCGCCTCATAAGGGAACAGCCATGACGGGAAACGGCACAGCGCTGACAGGTGGCCGCGCTGCCGCGACCGCGCCGGCGCGCGTCGACTGGGTCGATTATGCCAAGGGCATCTGCATCGTCATGGTGGTGATGATGCATTCGGTGCTGGGGGTGGAACTGGCCGCCGGCCAGACCGGGTTCATGCATCTGCTGGTGGCCTTCGCAAAACCGTTCCGGATGCCCGACTTCTTCTTGATTTCAGGGCTTTTTCTGCCGCTCGTGATCGGCCGCGACTGGCGGGTCTATCTCGACCGCAAGGTGGTGCATTTCGCCTACTTCTATGTGCTGTGGGTGACGATCCAGTTCGCCTTCAAGGCGCCCGCCTTTGCCGCCGAGACCAACTGGGCCCATGCCGGCTATCTGTATCTGGAATCCTTCATCGAGCCGTTCGGCACGCTGTGGTTCATCTATCTGCTGCCGATCTTCTTCGTCGTCATAAAACTGACACGCAACGCGCCACCGCTTCTGGTCTGGAGCGTCGCGGCGCTGTTGGAGACGGCGCGGGTGACGACGGGGTGGACCGTCATCGACGAGTTCTGCGCGCGATTCGTCTATATCTATTCGGGCTACCTGTTCGCCGACTACGTGTTCGCGCTGTCGGAGCGCGCACGCCGCGAGCCGGCGCTGGCGCTCACAGCGCTCGCCGCTTGGGCGCTCGCCGAGGCAGCCTTCGTTGCGCTTGGCTGGAGCGAGCTGCGCGGGGTGTCGCTGCTGCTCGGCCTGGCCGGCGCCTGCGCGGTAATTACGACCGGCACGCTGCTGGCCCGTGCGGGCTGGCTCAGCTTTCTTCGCTTCTGCGGCGAGCATTCGATCGTGATCTATCTCGCCTTCTTCCTGCCGATGGCCGCAACGCGCACCTTGCTGTTGAAGATCGGCCTCATCCACGACATCGGCACGATCTCCCTGATCGTCACCATCGTGGGCGTGGTTGGCGCGCTGGCGATCTGGCGGCTGGCGCTGGCCGCGCACGCCAATTTCCTGTTCGAGCGGCCCGATCTATTCTGGATCGCGCCGCGGAAGCCGACCGCCGCGCTGCAACCGGCGGAGTGATCGCTCAAGGAATGAGATAGAGCGCTCGGAGCGGAAGGCGGATGTGGCCCGCGCAGCCGGCGCGCATCGCGTCGTCATCGGCCGCGACGCCGATTTTGCCAAGACGGTATCGGAGTTGACGGCCGGCCGCGGTGTCGATGTCGCCTATGACGGCATTGGCGGCACGACGCTGCAGAAGACGCTGGCCTGCGTCGGGCCGTTCGGCGTGGCGGCGAGCATCGGCCAGGCCGCAGGGCGGATCCCGCCGCTCGATGTCGACGAACTCGGGCCGCGCCGCAGCCTGATCTTCGCGCGGCCCAGTGTGATGGCCTACATCCGCGCCGTCATGGAGTTCCTGGCGCGCTGCCTGACGCCGCCATAGGGCGCAAAAATCCGGTGCGCAGCAGCGCGCAAATGGGTGTCATTGGGAACAAAAATCCCTACATTGCGCCCATGCCGAAAACATCCCCGAAAAGCGCCGCCGCAACCCCCGCTGCCGCCGAGCCTGCCGCCAAGCCCATTGCAGCGAAGGCGCTTGGCAAGGGCGACCACCTCTTTCTGGTCGATGGTTCCTCCTACATCTTCCGCGCCTATCACGCGCTGCCGCCGCTCAACCGCAAATCCGACGGGCTACAGGTCAATGCCGTGCTCGGCTTCTGCAACATGCTGTGGAAGCTGTTGCGCGACATGCCGCCGGACAACCGGCCGACGCATCTGGCCATCATCTTCGACAAGTCCGAGATCACGTTCCGCAACAAGATCTATCCGGACTACAAGGCGCACCGGCCGCCGGCGCCCGACGATCTGATCCCGCAATTCGCGCTGATCCGCTCCGCGGTGCGCGCCTTCGACCTGCCCTGCCTGGAACAGGCCGGCTTCGAGGCCGACGACCTGATCGCGACCTATGTGCGGCAGGCGTGCGAGCGCGGCGCGACCGCGACCATCGTCTCCTCCGACAAGGACCTGATGCAGCTCGTCACCGACTGCGTCACCATGTACGACACCATGAAGGATCGCCGCATCGGCGTCCCAGAGGTGATCGAGAAGTTCGGCGTGCCGCCGGAGAAGGTGGTCGAGGTGCAGGCGCTGGCCGGCGATTCCACCGACAACGTGCCCGGCGTGCCCGGCATCGGCATCAAGACCGCGGCGCAGCTGATCGTCGAATATGGCGACCTCGAAGGCCTGTTGAAACGGGCCGGCGAGATCAAGCAGCCGAAGCGGCGCGAGGCACTGATCGAGAATGCCGAAAAGGCGCGGATCTCGCGCCAGCTGGTGCTGCTCGACGACAAGGTCGACCTCGAGGTCCCGCTCGACGACCTCGCGGTGCATGAGCCCGACGCACGCAAGCTGATCGCCTTCCTCAAGGCGATGGAGTTCTCGACGCTGACGCGACGCGTGGCCGAATATTCGCAGATCGATCCGGCTGATATCGCCGCGGACGAGCAGATGAAAAGCGGCGGCAGCGCCAATGGCGAGGCCGCGCCGGCTGCCGCCGCTGCTTCGGCCGCCCCCGCCAATGGCGCAGCGACCGCAAAGGAGCGCCCGCGGGCCAATGCGGCCGGTCCCAACCGCGCCGCGCCTGACAAGAGCGACCGCGCCTCCAGCCTCAAGGGCACGCCGGTCGCGCTTGCCAATGCGCGAGCCGAAAACATCCGCAGCGCCCGCATCGATAGGACCAAATACCAGACCATCGAGAGCCTCGGCCAGCTCAGCGCCTTCATCGCACGCATCCACGACGTCGGCCATTTCGCCATCGAGGCCAAGTCCGACTCGGACGACCCGATGCTGGCCGACATCAACGGCATTGCACTGGCGCTCGCACCGAACGATGCCTGCTACATCCCGCTCGCCCACAAGCAGCCGGGCAGCGGTGCCGGTCTGTTCGATGCGGGTCTGGCGCAGGGGCAGATCAAGGAGGAGGACGCGCTCGGCTTGCTGAAGCCGCTCCTGGAGTCGGCCGGAATCCTCAAGATCGGCTTCGACATCAAATTCACCGCGGTGATGCTGGCGCAGGCCGGCATCACCTTGCGCAACTACGACGACGCGCAGCTGATGTCCTACGCGCTCGACGCCGGCCGTGGCTCGCACGGGCTGGATGCGCTCGCCGAGCGCTGGCTCGGGCATGCGACGCTGACATTTGGCGAATTGACCGGCAGCGGCAAGAACAAGCTCTCCTACGACCAGGTCGCAATCGACAAGGCGACCGCCTATGCCGCCGAGGATGCCGACGTCATCCTGCGGCTGTGGTATCTCTTGAAGCCCCGCCTCGTCGCCGAGCGCATGACCGCGGTCTACGAGACGCTGGAGCGGCCTCTGATCTCGGTGCTGGCACGGATGGAGCGGCGCGGCATCTCGATCGACCGTCAGGTGCTGTCGCGCCTGTCGGGCGATTTTGCCCAGACCGCGGCACGGGTCGAGGCCGAGCTGCAGGAGCTTGCGGGCGAGCCGATCAATGTCGGCAGCCCCAAACAGATCGGCGACATCCTGTTCGGCAAGATGGGTCTGCCCGGCGGCAGCAAGACCAAGACCGGGGCGTGGTCGACCTCGGCACAGGTGCTGGATGACCTCGCCGAGCAGGGCTACGACTTCCCGAAGAAGATCCTGGAATGGCGTCAGGTCTCGAAGCTGAAATCGACCTATACCGACGCGCTGCCGACTTACGTCAATCCGCAGACCCATCGCGTGCACACCACCTACGCGCTGGCCGCGACCACCACGGGACGGCTGTCCTCGAACGAGCCGAACCTGCAGAACATCCCGGTTCGCACCGAGGACGGCCGCAAGATCCGCCGCGCCTTCATCGCGACGCCGGGCCACAAGCTGGTCTCGGCGGACTATTCCCAGATCGAGCTCCGGCTGCTCGCCGAGATCGCCGACATCCCCGTGCTGAAGCAGGCGTTCCGCGACGGCCGCGACATCCATGCGATGACCGCGTCGGAGATGTTCGGGGTGCCGATCAAGGACATGCCGAGCGAGGTACGCCGCCGCGCCAAGGCGATCAATTTCGGCATCATCTACGGCATCTCCGCGTTCGGCCTCGCCAACCAGCTCGGCATCGCCCGCGAGGAGGCGTCCGCCTACATCAAGAAATATTTCGAGCGCTTTCCGGGCATCCGCGCCTACATGGACGAGACCCGCGAGTTCTGCCGCAAGCACGGCTATGTCACCACGCTGTTCGGCCGCAAATGCCACTACCCCGAGATCAAGGCCAGCAACGCCTCGGTCCGCTCCTTCAACGAGCGCGCCGCGATCAACGCCCGGCTGCAGGGCACGGCCGCCGACATCATCCGCCGCGCCATGACCCGCGTCGAGGACGCGCTGGCGGAGAAGAAGCTCGCGGCGCAGATGCTGCTGCAGGTGCACGACGAGTTGATCTTCGAGGTGCCGGACGCGGAAGTCGCCGCGACCCTGCCGGTCGTGCAGCAGGTGATGCAGAACGCGCCGCACCCGGCGGTGCAGCTCTCGGTGCCGCTGCAGGTCGACGCCCGCGCCGCCAACAATTGGGACGAGGCGCATTGATCGAATTGTAGAGTGGGCAAAGGCGCAGTGGCGCCGTGCCCACCATGCGTCCCGGAGGTGGTGGGCACGCTTCGCTTTGCCCAGACGCAGAAACATCCGAATTCGCGGATAGAGCCCCTCACCCCACCCTCTCCCCGTGAAGGACGGGGAGAGGGAGAGCACCGTCCACGACAGCGTCGATTGCTCCGAATAGTCGATTGCTCCGAATATCGGAGCAATTGCGCAATGGCATCGCCTGATCTCGCGCGCTAGAAACGGCTCGCACTCTCGCGAGCTCCCATGCCCCACATCTCCGCGCTGATCGGCTTTGCCCTGGTCTCCTTCGGTCTGGCCCTGACGCCGGGGCCGAACATGATCTACCTGATCTCGCGCTCGATCACCCAAGGAGCTGCGGCCGGTATCGTGTCGCTGGGCGGCGTGGCGCTCGGCTTCGTGTTCTACATGCTGTGCGCGGCGTTCGGCATCACCGCGCTGTTGTTTGCCGTGCCCTATGCGTACGACGCGCTGCGCTTTGCCGGCTGCGCTTATCTCCTTTGGATGGCCTGGCAGGCGATCAGGCCGAACGGGCGCTCGCCGTTCGAGGTGAAGACGCTCGCCGTCAACGGCCCGCGCAAACTGTTTGCGATGGGCTTCGTCACCAATCTGCTGAACCCGAAGATCGCGATGCTGTACCTGGCGCTGCTGCCGCAGTTCATCGATCCGGCGTCCGGCAGCGTGCTTATGCAGTCGCTGGTGCTGGGCGCGATCCAGATCGCGATCAGCGTCAGCTGCAACGCGGCGATCGCGCTGTCGGCCGGCGCGATCGCGCTGTTCCTGTCGACGCGACCGATCTGGATGCGGGCGCAACGCTATCTGATGGGCACGGTGCTGGCGGGCCTCGCCGTGCGGATGGCGTTCGAAGCGAAGCGGGCGTAGCGCGAGGTCGTCACGCGGGCTGACCCGGCATCGTACCTCTCTGGCACCGTCATTCCAGGGCGATGCGAAGCATCGAGCCCGGAATGACGGTGCTCAAAAACGCCTAATCCAGCTTCGCGTCCATGCCGCGCTTGACGCCGGGGCGGGCCATCAGCGCGTTGTACCAGCGCTCGACATTGGGGAAGTCCTTGAGGTCCACCTTGTGGCGGGGATGGCGCCAGGCCCAGCCGAGGATGGCGAAATCCGCCACCGACAGCTCGCCGGCCACATAGTCGCGGCCTGCAAGCCGCCGGTCGAGCACGCCGTAGAGCCGCCGCGTCTCGGCCATGAAACGTTTCAGGCCATAGGCCCGGTCCTGCTCGTTCTCCAGCGCTATGAAATGATGCACCTGGCCCGGCATCGGTCCGAAACCGCCCATCTGCCACATCAGCCATTCATAGACCGGGATACGCTCGGCCAATGGCTTGGGCAGGAACTTTCCGATTTTCTCGCCAAGATAGAGCAGGATGGCGCCGGATTCGAAGATGCTGACCGGCTTCCCCTCGGGACCCTCGGGGTCGACGATGGCCGGGATCTTGTTGTTCGGGCTGATGGCCAGGAACGACGGCGACATCTGCTCGCCCTTGGTGATGTTCACCGGTATCACCTTGTAGGGCAGGCCCATTTCCTCCAGCGCCACGGAAATCTTGCGGCCGTTCGGCGTGTTCCAGGTGTGAAATTCGATTGTCATGAGCTCCCCTTGTGCGCCAGGTCTCGCGGCCCTTGCCGGCCCTTCAGCTCTCGTTCAGACGCGGGTCTCTAGCATCCTGGCGCCGGGTTGCGCAAAGCCGCCGGCGCCCGTCCCACCGGTCGGGAGCGGCTGTTGACGGGCCGATATCGGCTCTGGAATGTGCGCGAGGGCGCCGATAAATTGCGCCGCTGCCGAAAACGCGAGAAGAACCTTGTCCAAATCAGCCTCCCGTGCCCGTCTTCACGACATCATCCGCCGCCGCTCGTTCGGCCGCGGCGAGATCACGCTGGCTTCTGGGCGCAAGAGCGACTTCTATTTCAATCTCAAGCCCACCATGCTCGACGCCGAGGGCGCCGCCCTGCTCGCGGAGCTCAGCTACGAGGCGCTGCGCGACGATGAGCTCGATTATATCGGCGGCCTGGAAATGGGCGCCGTGCCGATCGCCGGCGCGATCGCGCAGCTGTCCTGGCTCAAGGGCCATCCGATCTCGGCCTTCTTCGTGCGCAAGAAGCCGAAGGAGCACGGCGCGCGGCTCGCGATCGAAGGGCTCGCCAAGGGCGAGACGCTCGCGGGCAAGCGGGTCGTCGTGGTCGAAGACGTCACCACCACCGGCGGCTCGGCCATGAAGGCGGTCGAGGCGTTGCGCGAGGCCGGCGCCAATGTCGTGCTGGTCCTGACCATGGTCGACCGCGAGGAAGGCGCCAGCGACACCTTCGCGCAGGCCGGCCTGCCCTTCCGCTCGATCTACAAGGCGTCGGAATTCCTGACGGATTGAGGCTCTGTCCTCTCCCTCTCCCCTTCTTCACGGGGAGAGGGTTGGGGTGAGGGCCTCTCTCCGCGAACGCTATTCGCGGAGATTCCCCCTCACCCGGATCGCATCTACGATGCGATCCGACCTCTCCCGCAAGCGGGGCGAGGCAAGAAGCGAGCAGAGCGCCCCCGTTTCTTTCCGCCCATCTCCCGTCCGCTCAGACCTCGTTTACCATCCGCGATTATGGTGAATCCAAGCTTTGCAAGCGCGCTTTGCGCCTGCGAAGGGAGCCATTTGCGCCAGGTGGAGTAAGCGTTGCGTACCGCGTTGTTGTTGCCGTGCAAGCTGCGCCGCATGCTTGTCGCAGCCGCCGTCATCGGCGCCGTGGCGCTGTCGTCAGGGGCGGCGTCTGCCGAGGGCCTGTTCGATTTCTTTTTCGGCGGCGGCCAGAAGCAGCAGCGCCAGGCCCCGCCGCAGGCCTCGTTCTTCGCCGACCCGTCCGACGGCAATCCGCAGGCCCCGCCGCCACCGCGGCCGGCGGTGGCAAGCTCCGGCCCCGCATTCTGCGTGCGCAGCTGCGACGGCAGATATTTTCCGCTGATGCGCAGCGCCGCCTCGCCGGTGCAGATGTGCCAGGCCTTTTGTCCGGCGAGCGCGACCAAAGTGTTCTACGGCTCCAGCATCGACGGCGCCTATGCGGCCAGCGGCGAGCGCTACGCCGACAGCGAGAACGCCTATGCCTATCGCAAGGCGCTGCGCGCCGACTGCACCTGCAACGGCCGCGATCCCGCAGGCCTTGCGCCGGTCGATCTCGCGCTCGACGGCTCGCTGCACCCGGGCGACGTGATCGCCACGACGGATGGGCTCGTCGCCTATTCCGGCGTGCGCGTCGGCAATGACCTGGCCCCGGATTTCACGCCTGTCGCATCCTATCCGGGACTGACGCCGGAGGTGCGCGCGAGGCTGAACGAGATGAAGGTGGCGCCGGTGCGGGCCGACATGGTGGCCAATGATGCGGCAACCGCTGACGTGACCCGCGCGCCGTTGCCCCCGGTGACGGCCGTGCCCAAGCCGCTGCCCTCCCGCGACAAGCGCGCGGAAGCGGATTGACGAATGTCATCCCGGAGCGCGTCGAAGACGCCAACCCGGAATCTCGCGCCACAACCTTTGGATTCCGGGTTCGCGCTTGCGCGCGCCCCGGAATGACGGAGCAAAATCACCGCCCCACGATCACGCCGATCACGTTCGGCGCCGCCAGATATTTCTCCTCGATCGCGGCACGCCTGGCGGCGCGGTTTTCCGGCGTGAGCAGGCCGCGCTTCTCGGCCAGGATCATCCAGCAATAGCCCCACCAGTCCGTGAGCATGCCGGTGTCGTCGACAAGGTCGTAGCCCTGCTCGCCGGCAAAGATGCGCGCCTGCGCCTCGTCCAGCGTGTCGAGGAAGGCATGGTCGGCGGCCGAGAACAGCTCGTCGCTGATATCGTCGATGGTGTAGCCCCAGATCGAGGCGCACACCGCGTTGAACTCGCGGTCAATCTCATCGTCGTCGACAAACCGCCGGCGCGAGGCCTGATGCAGCCGCGACAGCGAGCGGGCGAAATCGGCGATCCGGGTGAGCGCGAATTGATCGAAGGCAATGGTGGACATGTAGTCCTCGCGGAAACGGACAGACCCTAGATGTTGTATCGGCGATGCGCCGAATCGCCATGATATATCAAATGGTTGCTAAGTTGTTCTTAATTCGTTCTGATGATCGTCGTCGCCCCGGCGAAGGCCGGGGCCCATAACCCCAGGCCTTAAGATCGGGCAGGCTGTTCAACCAAATGAGCACTCCCAGCGCCTATTTCGTCTATATCCTCGCAAGCAAGAAACACGGCACGCTCTACATTGGCGTCACCAACGATCTTCCTGCACGGCTTGAATTGCACCGCTCGGGCAAGGGCTCCGAATTCGTCCAAAAGTACCGCGTCACTCGGCTCGTCTACGTGGAAGAGTATGCTTCGCCGCAAGAAGCGATCCAGCGCGAGAAGCAGCTGAAGGAATGGCGTCGGGACTGGAAGACGCGGCTCATCGAGCAGGAAATCCCGATTGGGACGACCTGTCGGCCCTTCTCTGACAGTTCGGGTTATGGGCCCCGGCCTTCGCCAAGGCGACTGAGAGTGTCGCCCGCGACCCTGCCTACATATCCGCGACCATCCGGTCGCCGCAGTAATTGGCGTAGAACTTGCCGCCGCATTGCCTGCGGATGGCGGCGCAGCGGGCGGCGGGGGAGGCGTTCTGCGACAGGGTGAAGGCGCAGCTAAGGCCATCGGCGCTGCGGCCAAGCTTGCCGGCCGCGAAGGCTGCGCTCGATGCGGAGATGCAGATGAGGAGCGGCAGGGCTGCAATGATCTCGATGGTGAGTCGCATGGCCGCGGTCCTCCCGAGATGCGCGATGCGCGGTCAGTATACCCCAGTATGGGCGCGAGGCGACCGGAACCATGGCAGGCTGATTCGGCCCGGTCCTTGCATAAAAATCGTGCATGCGTCGCACAAACCGGACCCTCCCGGGTTTCAGGCCGCGCGCAACGTGCGTATGATTTCAGTGAGTCTTACTGTCAGGATCTCAAGTTGGCAGACCAAACGTTCCATTATCCCGCGCCCGGCCAACCCGTCGACGAGCTCGCACTGGCCGAGATCAAGAGTGGCATCCTCGCCAAGCTCAGGCTTGCGATCGGCAAGGACGCCGGCATGGCGACCAAGCACGACTGGTACATGGCGGCCGCGCTGGCGCTGCGTGACCGCATCGTGCACCGCTGGCTGACGGCGGAAAAAGAGAGCTACGACGCCGGCAGCAAGCGCGTCTATTATCTCTCGCTGGAATTTTTGATCGGCCGCCTGTTCACCGACGCGCTCAACAATATGGGCCTTTTTCAGGTGTTCGAGACCGCGCTCGGCGATCTCGGCGTCGGCCTCGACGAGCTGCGCAAATGCGAGCCGGATGCCGCGCTCGGCAATGGCGGGCTCGGACGGCTGGCCGCCTGCTTCATGGAGAGCATGGCCACGCTGCAGATTCCGGCCATCGGCTACGGCATCCGCTATGACTACGGGCTGTTCCGCCAGATCATCAAGGACGGCTGGCAACAGGAATATCCCGACGAATGGCTCTCGCTGGGCAATCCCTGGGAGTTGCAGCGGCCGGAGGTGGTCTACCACGTCCATTTCGGCGGCGGCGTGGAGCATATCGATGACAAGGGCCGCGACCGTGCGGTCTGGCATCCGGCCGAGACCGTGCAGGCCATGGCCTATGATACCCCGATCGTCGGCTGGCGTGGCCAGCACGTCAATGCGCTGCGCCTGTGGTCGGCGCGCTCGCCCGATCCGCTGAAGCTCGACGTCTTCAACAAGGGCGACTATCTCGGCGCCAGCGCCGAACAGTCGCGGGCCGAGGCAATCTGCAAGTTCCTCTACCCGAATGACGAGAGCCCGGCCGGGCGCGAGCTGCGGCTGCGGCAGGAATATTTCTTCGTCTCGGCTTCGCTGCAGGACCTGGTGAAGCGCCATCTCGGCTCCGACGGCCAGCTGCGCAGCCTCGCCATGAAGGTCGCGGTGCAGCTCAACGACACCCATCCGTCGCTCGCCGTCACCGAGCTGATGCGCATCCTGGTCGACCTGCACAATTTCCGCTGGGAAGAGGCCTGGAAGCTCACGGTTTCGACGCTGTCCTACACCAACCACACGCTGCTGCCGGAAGCGCTCGAGACCTGGCCGGTCGAAATGTTCGAGCGGCTGCTGCCGCGCCATCTCGAGATCATCTACCGCATCAACAGCCAGCATCTCGCACTCGCCGAGCACCGCTGCCCGGGCGACATCGATTTCCGCGCCTCGGTCTCGCTGATCGACGAGAAGAGCGGACGCCGGGTGCGGATGGGGCAGCTCGCCTTCGTCGGCTCGCACCGCATCAACGGCGTCTCGGCGATGCATTCGGAGCTGATGCGCGAGACCGTGTTTCACGATCTCAACCATCTCTATCCCGGCCGCATCACCAACAAGACCAACGGCATCACTTTCCGCCGCTGGCTGATGCTCGCCAATCCCAAGCTGACCAACCTGTTGCGCGAGGTCTGCGGCGAGGCGGTGCTGGACGATCCGGCGCGGCTGGAGCTTTTGGAGGCGCGCGCCAGCGACAACGCCTTCCAGAGCGAATTCCGCAAGGTGAAGCACCACAACAAGCTGGCGCTGGCGCGGCTGATCGGTGAAAAGCTCGGTGTGCGGGTCGATCCGTCCGCGCTGTTCGACGTGCAGATCAAGCGCATCCATGAGTACAAGCGCCAGCTGCTCAACATCCTCGAGACGGTCGCGCTGTACCAGGCGATGAAGGACGATCCCAAACGCGACTGGGTGCCGCGGGTCAAGATCTTCGCCGGCAAGGCGGCGGCGAGCTACCGCTATGCCAAGCTGATCATCAAGCTGATCAACGATGTCGCGGAGGTCGTCAACAACGACCCCGTGATCGCCGACCGGCTCAAGGTCGCCTTCCTGCCGGACTACAACGTCAGCCTTGCCGAGGTGATCATCCCGGCCGCCGATCTCTCCGAACAGATCTCGACGGCGGGCATGGAAGCGTCGGGCACCGGCAACATGAAGCTGGCGCTCAACGGCGCGCTGACCATCGGCACGCTCGACGGCGCCAATATCGAGATCCGCGAGCATGTCGGTCCGGAGAACATCGCGATCTTCGGCATGGAGGCGATGGACGTCACGGTGCGCCGCCAGCAGGGGCTGGACGCCAGCGACGTGATCCGCAAATCGCCGCAGCTCGCGCGCGCCATCAATTCGATCGGCGCCGGCGAGTTCTCGCCGGGCGAGCCCGGCCGCTTCGAATCCATTGCGCACGCGCTGCGCTATCTCGACCATTACATGGTCAGCGCCGACTTCGATTCCTACTACGAGGCGCAGCGCGGCATCGATGCGCGCTGGCAGGTGATCCCGGCCTGGACGCGCGCCAGCATCCTCAACGTCGCGCGCATGGCGTGGTTCTCCTCCGACCGCACCATCCGCGAATATGCCGAGGAGATCTGGAACGTGCCGGTGCGTCCGACGCCATCGACGCTGCCGGAGAGCGGCGCGCAGCGCGGCGCAGGCTGAGCTTTTGCCGCGCGGAAATCGATTACCTCGGGCGTCATTGAATTTGGCGTCGGCGAAGTCGATACTGACTCCGTCATTCCGGGATGGTGCGTCAGCACCAGACCCGGAATCTCGAGATTCCGGGTTCGGTCCTAACGGACCGCCCGGGAATGACGGAGTGAACCAACACGCAATGCACAGCAAATCCCCTCACCTCTTCGACGACGCCACGCGGATCACGGCCGGCGACAGCCGCTGGCAGGGACGCACCAGCCCGGATTACTGGGCGTTCGTCGGTCCGTTCGGCGGCTTCACGGCGGCGACCATCCTGCGCGCGCTGATGGAGCATCCGCAAGCCGCCGGCGATCCGCTCGCGGTCACCGTCAATTATTGCGCGCCAATCGCGGAAGGCGCATTCGATCTCGACCTGCGCCTGGTCAAGGCCAACCGTTCGAGCCAGCATTGGTGCGTGGAGCTGTCGCAAGGCGGCGGCGAGGCCGCGACGCTTGCGACCGCCGTGTTTGCCGAGCGCCGCCCGTCATGGTCGCAGGCGCAGGTCCGGATGCCCGAGGCAAGGCCGTTCGAGGAGATCAGGCGCTATCCCGACGTCGCGGCAAGCTGGACCCGGCAATATGATTTCCGCTTCGTCGAGGGTCTTTTCGACGCGGCCGCCGGCACTCGGCCGCAGCCGGGCAGCGCGTTCTCGAAACTCTGGATCGGCGACCGGGTGCCGCGCAAGGTCGACGCGCTGTCGCTGCTTGCGATGTCGGACGCGTTCTTCGCCCGCATCTTCCATGCCAGGGGCGAGCTGGTCCCGATCGGAACGGTGTCGCTGACGACCTATTTCCACACCGACACCGAGGAGCTTGCGCGCGAGGACATCACCCGCGTGCTCGGCATCGCCGATGCCAAGATCTTCCACAAGAGCTATGGCGATCAGAACGGCGAGCTGTGGTCGCCCTCGGGCCGGCTGCTCGCCACCACGACGCAGATGACGTATTTCAAGGCTTGAGTTCGGCGAGCCACCAAAACTCGGTGTCGTCCCGGCCGAAGAGCCGGGACGACCGAGAGTTCGTTGCTGTTACTCCGCCGCCAGCCTCACCTCGGGCGCAGCCGCACGCACATCTGCGTCGACCTTCTCCTCGAACTTGGCGAAGTTCTTCTGGAACATGCCGACCAGGGCGCGCGCGGTCTTGTCGAACTCGTCCTTGTCCTTCCAGGTGTTGACCGGGTTGAGGATCTCGCTCGGCACGCCCGGCAGCGCGGTCGGCACCGCAAAGCCGAAATACTTGTCGGTGCGGAATTCGACGTTGCGCAAGCTGCCGTCGAGCGCCGCGGTCAATAGCGCCCGCGTCACCTTGATCGGCATGCGGCTGCCGACGCCATACTTGCCGCCGGTCCAGCCGGTGTTGACCAGCCAGCAATCCACGTTGTGGCCGGCGATCAGCTCGCGCAGCATGTTGCCGTAGACGGAGGGATCGAGCGGCAGGAAGGGCGAACCGAAGCAGGTGGAGAATTCCGGCTGCGGCTCGTTGCCGAGACCGCGCTCGGTGCCGGCGACCTTGGCCGTATAGCCCGACAGGAAGTGATACATCGCCTGCGCCGGCGAGAGCTTGGCGATCGGCGGCAGCACGCCGAAGGCGTCGGCCGCCAGCATCACCACGTTCTTGGGATGCGGCGCGCGGCCGGTGCGCGAGGCGTTGGGGATGAAGTCGAGCGGATAGGCCGAACGCGTGTTCTCGGTCTTGGAGCCGTCGTCGAAATCGACCTCGCGGGTGTCCTCGTCGAGCACGCAATTCTCGAGCACCGCGCCGAAGCGCTTGGACGCCGCATAGATCTGCGGCTCGGCTTCCTGCGACAGCTTGATGCACTTGGCGTAGCAGCCGCCCTCGAAGTTGAAGACCCCATCAGGTCCCCAGCCGTGCTCGTCGTCGCCGATCAGGGTGCGGTTCGGATCGGCCGACAGCGTGGTCTTGCCGGTGCCGGACAGGCCGAAGAAGACTGCAGTGTCGCCCTTGGGCCCGACATTGGCGGAGCAGTGCATCGGCATCACGCCGCGCTCGGGCAGATAATAATTGAGCGTGGTGAACACGCTCTTCTTCATCTCGCCGGCATAATAAGACCCGCCGATCAGCACGATCTTGCGGGCGAAATCGATGGCCACGACGTTTTCCGAGCGCACGCCATGGCGTTTCGGATCGGCGCGGAAGCTCGGCATGTCGATGATGGTGAGCTCGGGCACGAAGGCCGCGAGCTCGATCGCTTCGGGGCGGATCAGCAGCGTGCGGATGAACAGCGAGTGCCAGGCGAGCTCGGTGAAGACGCGGGTCTTGATCCGGTAGCTTGGATCGGCGCCGCCATAGAGATCCTGCGCGAACAGCCGCTTGCCTTCGGCATGCTTGAGGAAATCCTGGTAGAGGGTCTCGAACTGCTCTGCCGTGATCGACTGGTTGCCGGCCCACCACATCTTCTTGTCGGTGGTCGCATCGCGGACCGTGAACTTATCCTTCGGGCTGCGTCCGGTGAACTCGCCGGTGTCGGCGCACAACGCGCCATCGGCCGAAAGCACCGCCTCGCCGGCCGTCAACGAATATTGATAAAGCTGCGGCGCGCCGAGATTCCAGTGCACCTGCTTGAGATTTCTCAGACCAAATTTGTCGGCACCGAATGCACCGTTACGCACGCCTGTTTCTTGCACGAAGGCTCCTCCTCGATCCCGCATCGATTCAGCGCGATCTTGCTCGACGCGCCGCTTTCTTGCGGTGGCACCACTATAGCCCCACCGGCCTGGGTCCGGCGACCTATTACTGATGAACGCCCGGCTTGCCAAGCCGATCCCGCATGATTGGTTTATTCGGCCACGCTCTTCCCGATGAGCCGTTGATACTTGCCACGCTGCAGCATGAATTGCAGGCAAACTGCGTGGGAGAAGGCCGCGACAGCCCGCGGCGTGAGCAGATTTTGCGGCGCACAAAGATGATCTACGGAGCCGCCCCCTCACCGATCAGCGCGAACGGCCCCCAGATCGCGGGGTATGCATTACGCGGCGAGGAGGCATCGGCGAGGTAGGCCAGCATGGCCTGGCGCAATGCTTCGGCGCGCCCGAGTTTCGGTTCGAGCTTCAAACGATCGAAAGTCGAAATCGTCAGCCGGGTTGCGGCTGCCGAATCGACCGCCCAATGCGTCACCAGCAGCGCGCGGGCCCCGGCATAGAAGAACGCGCGCGCCAGCCCCGACAGCGCCTCCGCGCCGGGACGATCGCCGGCGATGGTGTTGCAGGCCGACAGCACCACCCAATCGGCGTTGAGCTTCAGCTGCGCCACCTCGCTTGCCGTGAGCAGGCCGTCGTCGATGTCGGTCGGCTGGGCCGGAATGGACAGCGCGAGCGAGGGCTCGGCCAGGCCTTTGACGTCGCCGGCCACCAGGCCATGGGTTGCGAAATAGACGATGCGATAGTCGGAAAGCTTGGCCCGCTTGACCATGGTCTCGCTGGCGTCGCTGCCGAGATGGATATCGGATGCGGCCGCTCCCAGGTCTTTCGCCACCGCATTCAACTCGTCGGCGGTATCTGGAAGCTGCGGCAGCGCCGAGGCAAGACGGCCGCGGTCAACGCCGACGCCGCGCCAGAAATCGGTATAGGCAACGTTGGTCAGGCTTCGCGAGGCCGTCGTGACCGCACGCTTGTCGGCACTTCCCTCACTCGGATTGAACAAGGGATCGCCAAAGCCGGTCATCGGCTTGACCGCCTGGTCCCTCTGCCCGAAGCCACGCAGCGCCTTCAGGCTCGCAACCGACGGCAGCACCGACACGGCATGGCGCTTGATCAGCCAGGCGGCATCACGGTAGCCGTCGAACGTATCGGGGATCGCGGCCGCGGGCTTCTCCATCACCAGGAGATGGAAGGGCAAGGCGGTGAGTGCGCCCGAAGGCACCATGAGCAGGCTGCGCCTGTCCTTCACGAGCGGCGCGACCGGGCCGAGCAAGGTCTCATAGAGCTCGTTGGCGAGCGCGAGATCAAACAGGCCGGACTTGCCGGAGGCGTCAGCGGCGCGACCGACGTCGAGCCCCTTGCGAAACGCGGCGATCTTTTGCGACAGCGCCTCCGCGCCGAGCGGGATCTGCTTCCAGTCCGAGCCGTCACGCGTGATCGCGATGACGTAGCTTTCCTTCTCCGCCGGCGCAAACAGCACCATGGCTTCATCGCTGGTCAAGAGCGGCTGGATCTCCTTGACGGTGAGCGGCAGCGGATTCGACAGCGCCGCGTAGTCGGGAAACTCCTTCGCCAGCGATTGCTGCAGGCCCGCGCGCTCCACGGCGATGGCGGCGAGCCGCTCGCGCTGACGGCTTCCGGCCGTCGCATCATGGGCGCCGGGCTTGGAGACGGCCGCCACGATCGCCTTGTCCAGCGCCTCCGCTTCGGAGGCGAGGTCCTGATCCTTGCGCACGAGCTCGGCAAGATGGTCGCTTCCTGCCGCAAGCCGCACCGCAAGCTTGTTCACGGCCGAGGCCGCGGATGATTGGGTGGCGCGCTGGATCACGTCGAGCGCCTGATCCAGCGACTTGTCCTGCGGCATCAATTGCCGGGCGGAGCTGGCGAACAACACGGCCAGCGCGCTGCGGAGTTGCGCCCGGCCGCTTGCGAGCGTCTTTTCGACCAGAGGCAGTGCGTCGGCCGTGCGACCCTGGCCCTGATAGAACGCGGCGAGATTGTTTTCCGAGGTCGCGACATCGGGATGATCGGGGCCGACGGCGCGCTCGCGGATGGCAAGCGCCCGCAGATAAAGCGGCTCGGCATCGGCAGGCCGCCCCTGGCGCTCATAGAGGTCGGCGAGATTGTTGAGCGAGCGCGCGACGTCCGGATGGTCGCGGCCGAGCAGCTTTTCGCGGATCGCAAGCGACTGCCTGATCGGCGGCTCGGCATCGGCGTAGCGGCCCTCGCTCTTCACGACCTGGCCGATATTGTTCAGGACGGTGGCGACCGCGGGATTTTCAGGTCCGGCCGCCTTCTGATAGATCGCAAGCGCCCTGCGAAACAGCGGCTCGGCGTCGGCATGGCGATCCTCGCGCTCGTAGAGCGTCGCAAGATTGTTGAGGGCTTTGCCGACATCGGGATTGCCGGGCCCGCGCGCCCGCTCCCAGAGGCTGAGTGCGCGCTTGAACAGAGGCCCGGCCTCGGCATAGCGGCCTTGGCGCTCGTAGAGCGCCGCGAGATTGGTCAGTTCGGGCGCGACATCGGCGCTGTCGAGGCCGCCGGCCTTCTCCATGACGGCAATCGCGCGCTGGTAGATCGGCTCGGCCTCGGCATCGCGGCCGACCTCGCCATAGAGCTGGGCGAGATTGTTGAGCGCGCCAGCGTAATCGCGGCTGTTCGGCTGCGACGACTCGAGCTCGCTCACCATCGCCTGCGCCAGCGCGATGGCCTCGGCATATTTTCCGGCCTCACTGAGCGCGATGACCTTGCCGCTGCGCGCGAACAGGCCGCCTTGCGCCGGCGCTTCAGTGTTGAGGAAGAGACCCGCGCCGAGCGCGAGCGACAGCAGGACGGCAGATCGACAGGCAGATTTCATCACTCTTCTCGCGCACCAGGGCTAACCCAGCCCTTGGTCGCGGGAAGGCGCAGGATTGTTCATCAAACGGCAGCGCGCGCCTGCTCCGCCAGCTTGACCAGCATCTTGCGCAACTCGTTCGCATTTGTAACGCGATCGGGAAAGTCCAGCCGCAGCGTCGCTTCGCCGGCCTGCAGGTCCATCCCGTCAGGGTCGATCGAGGTGCAGTGCCAGTCCCCGCTCTCGGCCTTCAGCAATTTGGTCGCGTAGAGGTTCATGGCCTCGCGATGATCGGCATTCATATGCTCGACCGCGCCTGCTTCCGCCTCGATCAGCGCCGTCGAATCAGCGATGTCGGTCAGGAACTGATCCGGCTTGAGGTCGAGGATCCGGCCGAATCCTGCCACCAGATGGACGCCGTCCGGGATGATCCGGAAGAAGGAAAAGTCCGCAAAATCGACAAAACCTGCGGCGCTCGGATGGGCCGCGAGATAGCGCCGCCGCACGAGGTCCAGCTCCTCTTTCCCGAGCGGCTCCGCCCGTCCCTGCAGCATGATGCGCGCTCCCTCCAGCGGATCGCCCGGTGCGCGCTCGTCCAGCATCAGGGAAACCCGCGGATCGGCCAGGATGTTGCGGGTATGCACGGCAAGCCGAGAAATCAGCAGGATGGGGGTACCGTCGGGGTGGCTCGCCAGGTTGACCAGGGAGCAGTAGGGACCGGCCGTTTCGGCCATCAGGGTCGCCAAAGCCCCCTGGCGGCGGCGCCGGAGCAGGGATCGGGTTACTTTCGCAGGGTCGAAATCAATGGTCGGTTGCATCGAATTTAACTCGTCATCTTATTGCAAAGATGCCCTTTTTTCGGCTAAAGGGCATTGAGATGGGTCGGGACGCGAGTCGTCCCCCAAGGAACTCGGTCACACTTCAGCCCAGCTTGCATTGCTCGCTGGCCATGTTCGAACCCATTCATACGGCGCATCACCTGGATCGCCCGTCGTTCAGCCAACTAAAACTGAAAGCAGGCCCATGCCCACAATCGCCCTGGTCGACGACGACCGCAACATCCTCACCTCCGTCTCGATTGCGCTGGAAGCAGAAGGCTACCGGATCATGACTTATACTGACGGTGCTTCAGCGCTTGACGGTTTCCGTACAACCCAACCCGACCTCGCCATCCTCGATATCAAGATGCCGCGCATGGATGGCATGGAAACGCTGCGCAGGCTGCGGCAGAAATCGGACCTGCCGGTGATCTTCCTGACCTCCAAGGATGAGGAGATCGACGAATTGTTCGGCCTCAAGATGGGTGCCGACGATTTCATCCGCAAGCCGTTCTCGCAGCGGCTCCTGGTGGAGCGGGTCAAAGCGGTGCTCCGCCGCTCGCAGCCCAAGGATCCGGCGGCAGCGCCCAAGGAAAACGACGCCAAGGCGCTCGACCGCGGCCTGCTCCGCATGGATCCCGAGCGCCACACCTGCACCTGGAAGAACGAGCCGGTGACGCTGACGGTGACCGAATTCCTGATCCTGCAGGCGCTCGCGACCCGTCCAGGCGTGGTCAAGAGCCGCAATGCGCTGATGGACGCGGCCTATGACGACCAGGTCTATGTCGACGACCGCACCATCGACAGCCACATCAAGCGACTGCGCAAGAAGTTCAAGGTGGTCGACAACGAGTTCGAAATGATCGAGACGCTCTACGGCGTCGGCTATCGTTTCAAGGAAGCCTGATCTGCATTTTGTTTGACGTGCCTTCGCGACGCCATCATCGGACTGGGGTAGGATGGCGGGGGACCTAAAACGAGAAAAAACCGGCCGTGCTTGATCGAACGCAGCCTGATTCAGGCCTGAACGATCCGGGCGTGTCTTCCTCCGTGGTTATGGAAGCTGCGGAGGCGGAAGCGTCGCCGGTCGCGGGCTGGCGCCGGCCGCTCGGCTGGCTGAGCCGGGCCGGGCAATTCCTGTTCACGCTCTCCTTCTCGAGCCTGACCCGGCGCATCGTCTCGCTCAATATCGCCGGCCTGCTCGCGCTGGTGGCGAGCATCCTTTACCTGTCGCAATTCCGCGCCGGCCTGATCGACGCGCGCGCCCAGAGCCTGTTGGTGCAGGCCGAGATCATTGCGGGCGCGATTGCGGCTTCCGCGACGGTGCAGACCAACACCATCACCATCGATCCCGACCGGCTCATGGACCTCAAGGCCGGCGAGAGCATCGGCGCATCGGACGAATATTCGCCGCTGGATTTCCCGATCAACCCCGAGCGCGTCGCACCGGTGCTGCGCACCCTGATCTCGCCCACCAAGACGCGGGCGCGCATCTATGACCCCAATGGCGGCATCATCCTCGACAGCCGCAGCCTGGAAAACGTGCTGCGCTTCGACCTGCCGCCGCCTTCGCAGCCGGGGCTTTACGAGCGCGCGACGACCGCGGTGCGCACCTGGCTCAACCGCGGCGACCTGCCGCTCTACCGCGAATACGACAATGGCGAGAAATATGAAGAGGTCACCGATGCGCTCAAGGGCCAGAAGCGCAGCATGGTGCGGGTCAATGCCCGCGGCGAGGTGATTGTCTCCGTCGCCGTGCCCGTGCAGCGTTCCCGCACCATCCACGGCGCGCTGATGCTGTCGACGCAGGGCGACGACATCGACCAGATGGTGACGGCCGAGCGGCTTGCGATCCTCAAGGTCGGTGGCGTGGCATCGGCGGTGATGATGCTGCTCTCGCTCCTGCTTGCGAGCACCATCGCCGGTCCCGTGCGGCGGCTCGCCGACAGCGCCGAGCGCGTCCGGCGCCGCATCAAGACCCGTGTCGAGATTCCGGACTTCACCCGCCGCCGTGACGAGATCGGTCATCTCTCCGGCGCGCTGCGCGACATGACGGATGCGCTCTATAACCGCATCGAGGCGATCGAGATGTTCGCCGCCGACGTCGCCCACGAGCTCAAGAACCCGCTGACCTCGTTGCGCTCCGCAGTGGAGACGCTGCCCTTGGCGCGCAACGAGAACAGCCGCAACCGGCTGCTCGGCGTCATCGAGCACGACGTCAGGCGGCTCGACCGCCTGATCTCCGACATCTCCGACGCAAGCCGGCTGGATGCCGAGCTGCAGCGCCAGGACATGGCGCCTGTCGACATGCGCCGGCTTCTGACCACGCTCGCCTCGGTCGCCAACGAAACCAAGCTCGGCCATGACGTCGCCGTGGAGGTGCGTTTCGAGGGCAAGGCCACCGACACCTTCTCGGTGCCCGGCCATGATTCACGGCTCGGCCAGGTCATCACCAACCTGCTGTCGAATGCGCAGTCGTTCTCCGAGCCCGGCAACAAGGTGCGCATCAATTGCCGCCGCGTGCGCTCGGAGATCGAGATCGTCGTCGACGACGACGGCCCCGGTATTCGCCCCGACGCGCTGGAGCGTGTGTTCGAGCGCTTCTATACCGACCGTCCGCATCAGGGCTTTGGCCAGAACTCCGGCCTCGGACTGTCGATCTCCAAGCAGATCGTCGACGCCCATGGCGGCCGCATCTGGGCCGAGAACCGTCCGGGCCCCGCAAACGAGGATGGCGAGCCGACGATCGCGGGCGCGCACTTCGTCGTCAGGCTGCCGGCGCTATGACCGATCAGGCCGGGCCGAGCGTGCATGCCTCCGCCGTCAGGGTGGGCAGCCACGCGGTCCTGATCCGCGGCCCCTCGGGCGCCGGCAAATCCCGTCTGGCCTTCGATCTGATCCTTGCCGGGCGCGCCGGACAGCTTCCGCCGGCCGCCCTGGTGGCCGACGACCGTGTCCGGCTGGACACAGATGGCAAAGAATTATGGGCCCGTGCGATACCGGAGCTCGCGGGCCTGATCGAGATTTTTGGCCTCGGCATTCGCCGTTGCGACTACGTAAATGCGGCTCCAATCGGGCTCGTGGTCGACCTTGCGGCGCCCGACGCCGAGCGCCTGCCGCCACCTGACGCGCTTACCATCACGCTTTCTGGTGTTAAGCTACCGCGAATCCCGGTCGCAGCAGGTCACGACCCCCTCCCGTTGGTTGTTGCTGCGCTGACGACAACCGCAAGTTCATCTTCCGTTAACCATTCGGGCCATTGTGAGAAGGGAATTGGTAACCATATCAGTCCCACACTCGCGACCGAATAGACCGTCGTGGCCCCCCTCCCTAGCCGCCAGATTCCGGGAGAACTGCAAACATCCCCTCTTGCGCGGGGGCGCTGGATGGTCAAAGTGGCGCGTTCGTGCGGTGCACCAATGGCACCCGCGAGGAGTTTCCGATGATTGGCCTAGTACTGGTGACCCATGGGCGCCTCGCCGACGAGTTCAAGGCGGCGCTTGAGCATGTGATGGGTCCGCAAAAACAAATCGAAGCGGTCACGATCGGCGCCGAAGATGATTCCGATCTCTGTCGCAGCGACATCATCGAAGCGGTCAACCGCGTCGATTCCGGCGACGGCGTCGCCATCCTCACCGACATGTTCGGCGGCACGCCATCCAACCTTGCGATTTCCTGCATGAGCCGCCCCAAGGTCGAAGTGCTCGCAGGCATCAATCTCCCCATGCTGGTGAAGCTCGCCAAGGTGCGCGAAGAGCGCTCCCTCCCCGACGCGATCGCGATGGCGCAGGAAGCGGGACGCAAATACGTCACCATCGCCAGCCGTGTCCTTGCGGGCAAATGAGCGGCGACGACGACGCGTCGATCGAGCATATTCCCGGGCCGCGGGTGCCCGGCGGGGCCATTTCCAAAGAACTTCTGATCGTCAACAAGCGCGGCCTGCACGCGCGCGCCTCCGCAAAATTCGTCCAGACCGTCGAACGCTTCAACGCCGAAGTGTGGGTGACGCGCGGCAGCGAGACTGTCGGCGGCACCTCGATCATGGGGTTGATGATGCTGGCGGCCGCGCCCGGCACGACCATCGTGGTCTCGGCGAAGGGCGCCGAGGCGGAAGCCGCACTCGCCGCAATCACCGAGCTCGTGCAGAGCAAGTTCAACGAAGAAGGCACGTGAGGGGCAAGCCCCACACTAGCCCCGCGTCATACTGGCGAACGCCAGAACCGATAATCCCAGCCGGATGTTGTTACTAAGATCGGCTCCTCTTGCTCGTCATGCCCGGGCTCGTCCCGGCCATGACGCTTCGGGCTGGCGCTTTCCCGCTTCACGCTGGCCTAGGGTTATGAGTCCCGGCTCGTCGGCCGGGACGACGGAGAGTTATTTCCCCGGCGGCTGGATGTAGATCTTCCATGCCACCGACGGACCTGGATGGCCCTTGAAGAAGCGTTGCGTCGTCATGACCAACTGCTCGGCATTGGGCGCATTGTCCTTCATCCAGGCTTCGCACTCCGGCAGCCGGTTGTCGGTGGTGTCGCAGATGCCGATGAAGCCGAGCCGTTTTGCCTCGTCGAGCGAGGTCAGTCCGGACGACCATACTTCGCCCGGAGTCAAAGGTGCCGGATGGTCCGGGCTGTAGAAGGTCATGGGCTCGCCGATCTCGGTAGTGCCGGCAACCACCGCCCAGCGCGAGCCGAAGCGCATGCGCCAGGCCTGGGTCAATTCGCGCGCGAGCTGCGAGCGCGCCGCATAGCCGTTGGCCGCATTCGGATTCTCGGCCATCTCGCGCTCGGCAATGGTCGGCGCGGCGAGCAGCGTGGCGAGCGAGAGCACGAACCATATCACGACGATCCGGAACAGCGCGAGCCCCGGCAAGCGCAGGCGCGGAATCGCGACCAGCGCGAGCGGCACCAGGAAGAACAGCGAGATTCCCCAATCGGTCTTCATATAGATCGTGAGCGCAAGACCGCCGAGCGGCGGACCGATTGCGACGATGATCTGGATGATCCAGACATTGAGCGCCTGCGCGCCATTGACGGCCGGATTCGGTCCGCGCGACCAGATCGCCGACACGTGCGAGCGCCAGGTCAGCGCGAGCAGTCCGAGCAGCACCGGCACGGCCAGCAGGCCGAGATTGTGCTCGACATAGCCGAGCACGAGCTTTGCGCTCAGCGCGAGGCCCGGATGTCCATAGACGTCGTCCGCGTAGGTCAAGGGCGCGAAATCGACGCTTTTGAGCCAGACGAGGTGCGGCATCATCGCGACGACAAGGGTTGCGATTCCCACCCATGGCGCCGGCGAGCGCAGAAATTTCAGCCGCTCGGGATGAATCAGCGCAGCGAGCCCGATGGCGCCGATCATGGTCAGCACCCAGTATTTGGTCATCAAGGCCAGCGCGCCGGCAAGTCCGAGAAAGACACCCGAGACCCAGCTGCGCTTCTTGAAGGCGTCAAGATAGGCCAGCACCAGCAGCGGCAGCGTGACGAGCTGCAGGAGGTCGGCGTTGTACTTGAAACCCTTGAAATTGAAGATCGGATAGAGCGCGACCAGCACCACCACGAAGAACGCCCGGCGGCGGTCGACCACGCGCAGCGCGATGAGGTAGCAGAGCACGAGCCCGACCCCCAGCACCGTCATCGCCAGCAAGTAGGTGGCCCAGTCCGCAACTGGAAAAAACCTGAACCAGAGGCCCGCGATCCAGCCCGATAGCGGTGGATGCTTGCCATAGCCCCACTGGAACTTCTGGCCCCAGGCGAAGGCCTCCGCCACGTCCATATGGACGTCCTGGGCGGCCTTCAAGCTGATCAGGGTCTGGGTCCAGATCAGACCATGCAGAAGCGCAAAGGTGATGACGAGCCAGAGGCCGGTCTCGGGATCCCGGACCCGCGCCAGAAGCCACGCTGCCGGACGACGGAGGACGGAACGCCAGCGCCGCGCGCGGGAGGCGGTGGGCCAAAACGATGCAATCGACATGCCCTCACGCGTAGCGCTTTTTCGGCCCAAGTGGAATGAAGTTGAAACAGCCTGGAATCAGCTTGGCGTGAACAAAACTCCCTTGAAATAAGCAATAAGGTTGCCGCCCGAGAAGGCCAATGCTATCCCGCGCCCCATGACGACCGCCCCCATTTCCAACATCCGCAACTTCTCCATCGTCGCCCACATCGACCATGGCAAATCGACCCTGGCCGACCGCCTGATCCAGATGACCGGCGGCCTGTCGGATCGCGAAATGGCGGGGAAGGAGCAGGTGCTCGATTCCATGGACATCGAGCGCGAGCGCGGCATCACCATCAAGGCGCAGACCGTCCGGCTGAACTACCACGCCAAGGACGGCAAGGATTACATCTTCAACCTGATGGACACGCCGGGCCATGTCGACTTCGCCTACGAGGTCTCCCGCTCGCTGGCGGCCTGCGAAGGCTCGCTCTTGGTGGTCGACGCCAGCCAGGGCGTGGAGGCGCAGACGCTCGCCAACGTCTACCAGGCGCTCGACAACAATCACGAGATCGTGCCGGTCCTGAACAAGATCGACCTGCCGGCCGCCGAGCCCGAGAAGATCAAGCAGCAGATCGAGGACGTGATCGGTATCGACGCGTCGGATGCCGTGATGATCTCGGCCAAGACCGGCCTTGGCGTTCCCGACGTGCTGGAGGCGATCGTCACCCGCCTGCCGCCGCCGAAGGGCGATCGCGACGCCACCCTGAAGGCGCTCTTGGTCGACAGCTGGTACGACGTCTATCTCGGCGTCGTGGTTCTGATCCGCGTCGTCGACGGCGTGATGAAGAAGGGCAGCCGCATCCGCATGATGGGCACGAAGGCGGCCTACGACGTCGAGCGCGTCGGCTTCTTCACCCCGAAGATGCAGCAGGTCGAGGAGCTCGGTCCCGGCGAGATCGGCTTCATCACCGCGGCGATCAAGGAGGTCGCGGACACCCGCGTCGGCGACACCATCACCGACGACAAGAACCCGGTGAAGGAGATGCTGCCGGGCTTCAAGCCGGCCATTCCGGTCGTGTTCTGCGGCCTGTTCCCGGTCGATGCCGACGATTTCGAAACGCTGCGCGCGGCGATGGGCAAATTGCGTCTCAACGATGCCAGCTTCTCGTTCGAGATGGAGACCTCGGCGGCGCTCGGCTTCGGCTTCCGCTGCGGCTTCCTCGGCCTGTTACATCTGGAGATCATCCAGGAGCGGCTGTCGCGCGAGTTCGATCTCGATCTGATCGCGACCGCGCCCTCCGTGATCTACAAGATGCACCTGACCGACGGCTCGAGCATCGAGATCCACAATCCCGTCGACATGCCTGACGTGGTCAAGATTGCGGAGATCGAGGAGCCCTGGATCGAGGCGACCATCCTCACCCCCGACGAATATCTCGGCAGCGTGCTGAAGCTCTGCCAGGACCGCCGCGGCTCGCAGAAGGAGCTAACCTATGTCGGCTCCCGCGCCATGGTGAAATACGACCTGCCGCTCAATGAGGTGGTTTTCGACTTCTACGACCGTCTGAAATCGGTCTCCAAGGGCTACGCCTCGTTCGACTATCACCTCACCGACTACAAGCCGGCCGATCTCGTGAAGATGCAGATCCTGGTCAATGGCGAGCCGGTGGATGCGCTCTCGATGCTGGTGCACCGGACCCGCGCGGAGGGGCGCGGCCGCGCCATGGTCGAGAAGATGAAGGAGCTGATCCCGCCGCACATGTTCCAGATCCCGATCCAGGCGGCGATCGGCGGCAAGGTGATCGCGCGCGAGACCGTGCGCGCGCTGCGCAAGGACGTCACCGCCAAGTGCTATGGCGGCGACATCACGCGCAAGCGCAAGCTGCTGGAGAAGCAGAAGGAAGGCAAGAAGAAGATGCGGCAGTTCGGCAAGGTCGACATCCCGCAGGAAGCCTTCATTGCCGCGCTGAAGGTGGATAGCTGATCGATTGCCTCGGTCATTCCGGGGCACGCCGACAGGCGTGAACCCGGAATCTCGCGCCGCAACCTCTGGATTCCGGGGTCGCACGCTATCGCGAGCGCCCCGGAATGACCGGACCCATCTTGCTCTCTCGCCACAGATAGATCACCATCGCGGCCTCTAATTTATAAAACGATAAATAAGAGGAACCGCCATGACCGAGCCTGCCGCCTTCGGCCTTGTCGAGCGCGCCCGCGCATTGGCTCCGCTCATCGCCAGGGAAGCCGACGAGATCGAGCGGACGCGGCGGCTGACGCCCGCGGTGACCGCGGCCCTGATCGAGAACGGGCTGTACCGCGCGCTGCTGCCGCGGAGCCTTGGAGGCCACGAAGCGCCGCTCGCAACCTTCATGCAGATGCAGGAGGAGATCGCGAAAGCCGATGCCTCGACGGCCTGGTGTCTCGGCCAATGCAGCGTCTGCGCCATGGTCGCAGCCTATCTCGACCCCGATGCGGCCAACGAGATCTTCAACAACCCGCCTGGTATCCTGGCCTGGGGCGCCATTGCGCATGAGGCGCGCGCGGTTCTCGGCGGCTACCGGGCCACCGCCCGCTGGGATTTTGCCTCCGGCTCGCGGCAGGCGAGCTGGCTCGGCGCCCATGTCAGGATCGTCGAGGAGGACGGCACGCCGCGCAAGAAGGCGGACGGCACGCCCGAAATCCGCACCATCCTGTTTCCCGTGACCAGCGCCACCATGCACGACGTCTGGGACGTCATCGGCCTGAAGGGCACCGGCACCGATTCCTATTCGGTGGACGATCTCTTCATCCCCGAGAAATTCGCGGCCCCGCGCGACGAGCCGTCGGCGCGCCGTGAAGCGGGGCCGCTCTACAAGATCTCGACCCATTACGTTTTCGCCATGGGTTTTGCGGCAACCTCGCTCGGGCTGGCGCGGGCCATGCTGGACTCGGCGATCGAGCTGTCGCGCAAGAAGACCCCGCAAGGCCTGTCGGCGATGCGCGAGAACAATGCCGTACAGGGCCTGATCGGCCGCACCGAGGCGAGCTTGCGCGCTGCAAAGGCCTATCTCTATTCCACCGCAGCCGAGGTCTGGCGCGAGCTCGAGGGCGGCGCCCCCATGACCGAGGCCCACCGCATCGCCATGCGCATCGCCGCGACCTGGACCATCCACCAGTCGACGTCGGTGGTCGATACCGCCTATCACATGGCCGGCGCCACCGCCGTGTTCGCCGCCAACCCGTTCGAGCGGCGCTTTCGCGACATGCACACCATCGCCCAGCAGATCCAGGCGCGCGACACCCATTACGAGGACGCGGGCCGGGTGATCCTGTCCGGCAAGTGGCAGGTCCCCCCGACCGCCGGATGAGACGGAAATTGGAACCTCCGACGCAGGGCACGGTCCCTGGCCGTGACCTGAGCGCAGATGGCGTCAGCCAATATTAATCAATCCTGAGTATTCCCAAACAAAGCCATCGTGCAGTTCGGAATACTTTGAATGTTCAAGCTCCGGTCGATCGCCGCCCGTCTGATCCTCGCCATCTCGCTCACGGTTGCCGCGGCCTGCGGAATCCTTGGGACGTTCTCCATCCTGCAGCAACGCTCGCTGACCCAGCTTGCGCTCGAACAGCAGCTCAAGCTGCAATATGACAGCGTGGTGGCCGCGATCGACTATGAGGGCCGCGCCACGCTCGCCATCAGCGCGACCATCGCAGGCCTGCCGCCGGTTGCGGACGCGATCGCGAAGGGCGACCGCGCGGCGTTGGGGACGCTGCTTGGCAACTCGAATAAGGCGCTGGCGGCGCAGGGCATCCCGCTCATCACCTTCCAGGTCCCGCCCGCGATCTCCTTCTTCCGTGTTCATGCCCCGCAAAGTTACGGGGATGACGTCTCGGGGCGGCGCAATACCGTGACCGAAGCGATCCGGACCGGCAAATCCATTGTCGGCGTCGAGCCCGCGAGGGCCGATCTCGGCATTTTCGGGATGACCCCGATCATGCGCGACGGCAAGACGCTGGCAAATGTCGACGTCGGTGCCGCCTTCGGCAGGGAATTCGTCGACCGCGCCAAGCAGCGCTTTGGCATCGACCTCGCCGTCTACTGGCTCGATGGCGGGTCGTTCAAGCGGTTGTCCTCCACTTTCGGCGACGTCCAGGTGGCCACGCCTGCCGAATTGCGATCCGCCTTCGACGGCACCGCGCAGCAGCGCGACACCACCTTCCAGGGCCACTCTGCCGCCCTTTATGTCGGGCAGATCAGGAATTATGCCGGCCAGCCGGTTGCCGTGCTGGAAATCATCAAGGATACGACCGCCTATGAGGCGGCGGCGAGCCGTGCCCAGACGACGCTGCTGCTGGCGACGCTGGGCATCCTGGCTATCGCGGCGCTGCTGGCATTCCTGCTCGGGCGCGGCATGTCTCGTCCGCTCGTTGCGATCACCGAGGTCATGAACCGCCTGTCCAGCGGCGACACGTCGATCGAGATTCCCGGCGGCGAGCGCCAGGACGAGGTCGGCACCATGGCGCAGGCCGTCGACGTATTCCGCCGCAACATGATCGAGACACGCGACTTGCGCGACCAGCAGGAGGCCGCCAAGCGGGCGGCGGAGGTCGAGAAGCAGACCCTGCAGCGGCAGATGGCCGATCGCTTCGAAGCGGACGTGAAAAGCGTGGTTGCCCAGGTCGCGCAGGCGACCAAAGAGATGCAGCGCGTGGCCGGCGAGATCACCACAAGCGTCAACGGCACCTCGCAGCGCGCCGCGGCCGCGGCCGCGGCATCGGAGCAGGCCTCCACCAGTGTTAGCACCGTGGCTGCCGCGACCGAGGAATTGGCTTCCTCCGTCGCCGAGATCGGCCGGCAGGTTACCCACTCCTCCAACGTCGCCAATGCCGCGGTCGATAAAGCGGGCCAGACCACGGAAATGGTCGCAAGCCTCGCCGCCACCGCCGAGCGGATCGGCGACGTGCTGCGGCTAATCGACGCGATCGCAAGTCAGACCAATCTGCTCGCGCTCAACGCCACGATCGAGGCGGCGCGCGCCGGCGAGGCAGGCCGCGGCTTTGCCGTGGTTGCCGCCGAGGTGAAAGAGCTGGCAAGCCAGACCGCCAAGGCGACCGAGGAGATCGCGGGCCAGGTTACGGCCATCCAGTCGGCGACCTCCGAATGCGCAACCGCAATAGGCGGCATCAGCCAGACCATTCGCGAGATCAGCGGCATTGCCACCAGCATTGCGGCGGCCGTCGAGGAGCAGGATTCGGCGACGCGCGAGATCGCCCGCAGCGTGCAGCAGGCGGCCGCCGGGACCGGCGAGGTCACCCAGAACGTGGCCGGCGCAAGCCACGCCGCCGACCGCTCTCGCGCTCTGGCCGACAGCGTCATGACGGCATCCGGCCAGCTTAGCCGCCAGGCCACCGCGCTGTTCGAAAGCGTCGACACGTTCCTCGCCGGTCTGCGCAGCGCGGCGTGAGGCGGGTTCGCCCGCGCGACATCACCTCGTCGAACGCCGTGGTCGCGCCGGGCCAGTCCAGCCTCGCGCTGGCCTGGACCGAGATGCCGAGCCTCGCTGCAAAGGGGAGGTGCAGGAGCGCGGGCGAAGATTGGCTCAGGCGACGCGCGCCTCGGCCTGCGCCTTGCCCGCGTCAGGCTCGTCCGCGCCGCGCTGGGCATGCAGCAGCTCGACGATCTCCGCGTTGGGCCGGGCACGGCTGAACAGGAAGCCCTGGCCCTCGTGGCAGCCTTCCGCGCGCAGGCAGCTCAGCTCCGCCTCGGTCTCGACGCCTTCCGCGGTGATGGTGACGCCGAGCCCCTTGCCGAGACTGACGATCGAGCGAATGATCGCCTGCGCCTCGCGGTTGGCGCCGAGATCGCGCACGAAGGACTGATCGATCTTGATCTTGTCGAACGGAAAGCTGCGCAGATAACTCAGACTGGAATAGCCGGTGCCGAAATCGTCCATGGAGATGCGCACGCCCAGCGCGCGCAGCGCATGCAACGTCGCCAGCACCTGGCTGCTCTTTTCCAGCAGCAGGGTCTCGGTGATCTCGAGCTCGAGCCGCTTGGGCGGCAGGCCCGACTGCTTGAGCGCATCCATCACGATCGAGAGCAGATTGCCGGTGCGAAATTGCAGCGGCGACAGATTGACCGCGACACGAACGTCGTCCGGCCAGGTCGCCGCATCCTTGCAGGCACGGCGCAGCATCAGGCCGCCGATCGAATTGATCAGGCCTGTCTCCTCCGCAACCGGAATGAACTCGCCCGGCGAGATCATGCCGCGTTCCGGATGCGGCCAGCGCACCAGGGCCTCGAAGCCCGTGATGCGCCCTGCGGAGAGATCGATCAACGGCTGATAATAGGGCTGCAGATGGTCGCTCTGAATGGCATCGCGCAGCTCCATCTCGATCTTGCGCCGGGTCTGCGCGCGCGCGTCCATCGCGGCCTCGAAAAAGGAGAACGTGCCGCGGCAATCGTTCTTGGCGCGCGACAACGCCATGTCGGCATTCTTCAGCAGCGTCTCGGAATCGTCGCCGTCGCCGGGCGCCATGGCAATGCCGATCGTGCCGCCGATCACCACGGAATGGCCGTCGAGCAGGAACGGATCGCCGATCGCTTCCAGCAGCCGCCGCGACATCAAGATCGCGTCCTCGGGCCGTGTCAGGCCGCCCTGGATCATGGCGAACTCATCGGAATTGAGCCGCGCCAGCGTATCGCCCTCGCGCAAGGTGGAGCGCAGGCGCTTGGCCACCGCGCGCAACAGCTTGTCGCCGACGCTGTGGCCGAGCGAGTCGTTGACCGCCTTGAAATTGTCGAGCCCCAGCACGAGCACGGCGACCTTTTCGCCGCTGCGGCGGGTGTGGGCGAGAATGTCGTCCATCTGCTGCCGCAGCAAATTGCGATTCGGCAGGCCGGTGAGGCCATCATGCTGGGCCAGGAAGGCGATCCGCGCCTCGGCCCGCTTGCGCTCGGTGATGTCCATCAGCGCGAGCAGCACGGCGGGCTTTTCGCCATACACCAGCTCGCGGGAATAGATCGCAAGATCGATCAGCGCGCCGTCGGCCTTGACATGCTTCCAGATCCGCGCCGCCTGCTCCTCGCCGGAGCGGCCGCCTTCCCAGGGCGGGTCGCCGTCGAAGGCCTGCAGGCCGCGAATGGTCCGAGTCTCGAATTCGGCACGGCTGTAGCCGTAATGCTCGACCGCGGCATCGTTGACGGCCAGAATCCGCCCGTCCTGCAGCGCGCAGACGATCATGGGGACGGGGTTGCCGTCGAACAGGAGACGGAACGACGCTTCGCGTTGCTTCAGTTCGGTGATATCGACCCGCAAGCCCACGACGCCGCCATCCCCGGTCAGCCGTTCCTCGATCAGGATAATGCGACCGTCGGCGAGCTTCTGCTCATGGCGTTCGCCGGGCTGGAACATCTTGTTCAGCCGCTCGGCGATCCATTCCTCCTCGCGCCCCACAGCCTCTGGGTAGTCGCCGCGGGCGACGCCGATGCGCAGCGTATCCTCGAGCCGCGTGCCCGGCGCGAACAGGTCGGCGCTGCGGTTGTAGATCTCCGCATATTGCTTGTTCCAGAGGATATAGCGGCCTTCGGCATCGAGAAAGACGATGCCCTGCGGCAAGAGCTCAATCGCTTCGCGCAGCCGCTCATGCGACTTGCGCGCATCCGCAATCGCCGCTTCGGCTTCGGCACGGGTCCGCGCAATCTCGGCGGCCTCGACGGACGGATCCCGCCCGGTGTCTGCAAATCCCGATTTTGGCGACGTTGGAGCAAGCTTGCCGAGCCGGCGCGACTTGCGGCCAGCCGCCGCAAGCTTGAACTTCTTTTTCCTTCGCCGGACACTCGGCATACGCGCGCCCCCAAATTCGTATTCTGCGCGCGCTTGTTTTCGGCCAAGTGTCTTAAAAAAAAGGTATCCTTCTGCTGCGGTGCATCCGCGGCCGGTTCGCCAACGCGGCCCTCGCCGGTTCTGATGTCTTCCGACGGAACGCGACATCAGCCGAGAGTAGCTGAAATTTTATTTCAACAACTCACGATAGCAGCCATGGGTATGAAATGATCATCATCTGCCCATGGCGCGACCACCCGGCTCTCACCACGCGCAGCAAATCCGCCCATTGTTTTTCGCGCGCATGAAATTTGGTCAATAGCGAAGATAGTTATCGCACAGTTAAGGCACATCCGCCTCGCGCCTAGTAAATCTCGATCCGCGTATTGCTCACGCCGCTGCGGCTCACCAATGCGAACAGCGCGGCCGCTTGCGCAAGCGGCCGCCTGACGCAGCCATGCGACGCCGGGCCATAGCCGTCGCATCCGGAGCGGATGACGGGTCTCGATCGTGAGCAGATGGCCTCGGCCGTTCCTTCGGCTGCACGCAAAGTTGAGGATCAACCCATTGTTGTCGGGACGCTGCAGCCCTTCCATGCTAGTCTCGCAGGTGCCTAGAGTGACGCGATGCCAGCCCGCCCGATTCTGATCCCGCTCTTGTTCGGCATGATCTGCGCCACGGCGCTGACGGCGCTTGCGCAGGATCTTGGCACGGTCAACCCTAAGCCGCTGCCGCCGCTCGAACATCCCAATGATCCCAAGCTAGCGGCGAAGGAGCTGTTCGCGCGCAAGCTCAAGCCGGCGGCTGGTCCCGCCAACTCGATCGGCTCCTATACGGCGGGCTGTGTCGCCGGCGCCGAGGCGATGCCGATCACGGGCAACACCTGGCAGGTGATGCGGCTATCGCGCAACCGCAATTGGGGCCACCCCGACATGATCGCACTGCTCAAGCGCCTGTCGATCAAGGCGCACAAGGACGCCGGCTGGCCGGGCATCCTGGTCGGTGACATCGGCCAGCCGCGCGGCGGCCCCGCCCTGAGCGGGCATGCCAGCCACCAGCTCGGTCTCGATGCCGATGTCTGGCTTATGCCGATGCCGGATCATCTGCTGTCGCGGCAGGAGCGCGAGGAAATGTCGGCGACCATGATGGTGCGTGACGACCGCCTCGACATCGATCCCAAGGTGTGGACGGCGAACCACTGGATGGTGCTGCGCGACGCCGCGCAGGAGCCGGCCGTGCAGCGCATTTTTGTCAATGCGGCGATCAAGAAGGCGCTCTGCCGCGACGCCAGGGGTGACCGCAGCTGGCTCAGCAAGGTCCGCCCCTGGTATGGCCATGACTATCATTTCCACATCCGCATGCGTTGTCCGGCCGGCGACAGGGAGTGCAAGGGCCAGTCCGACCAGGAGGGCGGCGAGGCCTGCGCGGCTTCCGATCTTGCCTACTGGTTCAAGGATTCCATCATACACCCCACCCCGCCCAAGGAGCCGGGGAAGCCGTCGCACGGCATCACGCTGGCGCAACTGCCTTCGGATTGCAGGAAGGTGCTCAACGCGCCGGACGCCAGGCAATAACGCGACGGTGTTTTCGGTCCGCCGCAACTTGCGCTAAAGTGCAGCAGGTGCGCGCCGTAAGCGCGGTCCAACCCCGGACCAAGACTCTGGTCTGCTCCATTCCGGTTTTGCGCGGAATGACCTTCATGAAACAAGCGGTGAATTGATCATGCGTGGCGCGTTGATTGTTGCCTTCCTTCTGGTTGCCTTTTCCGAACCCACCTTGGCGGCGGAGGAGCCGAGCGGCTGTGACAAGTTCAAATGGAATATCGACCATGAGCGCGCTGCGCTCACGGCTCCGGATCGTGCAAAGCTCACCTCGGGCGCCGAAATTGCCGCGATGCCCTCCACCGGCATGACCCTGGCGCTGCGCGCGACCTCGGAGGCCAGGCTGCCCTCCCCGCCCGAACGGGCCCCGAAGGAAGGCACGTTTGCCGGCTTCACCAGTTTCAAGACCGCACCAAAGGCCGGCATCTACACCATCAGCCTGTCGGCGGGCGCCTGGGTCGATGTGGTCCAGGATGGTCATCTGCTCAAGCCCAAGGGCTTCAGCGGCGCGACCGATTGCGAGGGCATCCGCAAGACCATGAAGTATGAGCTCGGTGCCACCCCCTTCGTGCTGCAGATCTCGGGGGCCAAGGAGGAATCGATCTCGATTGCGATCTTGCCGTCGGAATAGGCGAAATTGGACGAACCGCCGCCTTTACCCGTGCGCCCAGCCTGATATGGTCCGGCCGGCGACATCCCCGTGTGACCGTAAGTCTTAAGGGATGGCCGGAACGGCGCTTCCGCTGTCGCCCCCAGATCTGAACCAACGCTGATTTGCGCGCGCAAATGTCTTGCGCCTCGCGAACATGCATGGAGCGCTTCGATGCATCGCCTTTCCGGAATTTTCGTCGCCTTCGTCATCCTGTTGGGATCGACGTGGTCTCCCGCACTTGCGGAGGACAAGACTCTCACCGTCTTTGCCGCCGCGTCGATGAGGAACGCGCTCGACGACATCGACGCGGCCTTCACCGCCAAGACCGGCGTGAAGGTTTCCGCAAGCTATGCGGCGAGCTCGACGCTGGCAAAGCAGATCGAACAGGGGGCACCTGCGGATATCTTCGTGTCCGCAGATACCGACTGGATGGACTACGCAGCCGGCAGGAAGGACATCAACGAATCGACTAGGACGAACCTGCTCGGCAACGCGATCGTGCTGATCGCGCCGAAGGATTCCACGATCGACAATGTCACGATCAGCCAGGGTTTCGACCTCGCCAAGCTCGCGGGCGACGGCAAGATCGCAACCGGCGACGTCAAGTCGGTCCCGGTCGGCAAATATGCCAGGGCGGCGCTGGAGAAGCTCGGCGCCTGGCAGGCGGCGGAGCCGAAATTCGCGATGGCCGAGAGCGTCCGCGCGGCACTGCTGCTGGTGGCCCGGGGCGAGGCCGTGCTCGGCATCGTCTATTCGACCGACGCCAAGGTCGAGCCCGGCGTCAAGATCGTCGGCACCTTCCCGGCCGACTCCCATCCCGCGATCATCTATCCGGTGGCAGCGACCTCCACGGCCAAGCCTGAATCGAAGGACTATCTCGACTATCTGCATTCCGCCGCAGCCAAGGCGGTGCTGGAGAAGTACGGCTTCACCTATCTGGTGAAGCCGACGTCCTGACCGGGCGCAAGCGTTGGACCAGGCGTCGGCCCACGTGTTCGACATCACGCCCACCGAATGGACGGCGATCCTGCTCTCGCTGCGGGTCGCCACCGTCGCAACGTTGCTGGCGACCCCGCCCGGCATCGCGCTCGCCTACCTGCTGGCGCGGCGCAATTTCTGGGGCAAGTCGCTGCTCGATGCGCTGGTCCATCTGCCCCTGGTGCTGCCGCCGGTCGTCACCGGCTATCTGCTGCTGCTCGCCTTCGGCCGGCGCGGGCCGATCGGCGCCTTTCTGGCCGATCATTTCGGCATCGTGCTCGCGTTCCGCTGGACCGGCGCGGTGCTGTCCTGCGGGGTGATGTCGTTTCCGCTTCTGGTTCGTCCGATGCGGCTGTCGATCGAGGCGGTCGACCGCCGGCTCGAGCAGGCCGCGGAGACGCTGGGCGCCCCACCCTGGCGCGTCTTCTTCAACGTCACCCTGCCGCTCGCGCTGCCGGGCGTGCTCGCCGGCATGGTGCTCGGCTTTGCCAAGGCGATCGGCGAGTTCGGCGCGACCATCACTTTCGTCTCCAACATTCCCGGCGAGACCCAGACCATCTCCTCCGCCATCTATTCGCTGATCCAGACGCCCGACGGCGACACGGCGGCGCTGCGGCTGGTCGTGGTATCCGTCATCATCGCCGTCGCGGCACTGGTCGGCGCGGAATGGTTCGCGCGGCGCGCCACGATGCGCCTGCACGGGAATTGACCGATGCTGTGCATTGACGTCGCCAAACAGCTCGGCGAGTTCTCGCTCGAGGCGAGCTTTGAGAGCCAGGGCCGCGTGACCGGGTTGTTCGGCGCATCGGGCTCCGGCAAGACGTCACTGGTCAACATGGTCGCCGGCCTCTTGCGGCCCGATCGCGGCACCATCTCCATCGACGGCGACATCCTCGACGACACCGGCAGGGGCATCCATGTCCCGCCCTGGCGCCGCCGCATCGGCTATGTGTTCCAGGACGCGCGGCTGTTTCCGCATCTGGATGTCGCGCAGAATCTCGATTATGGCCGGCGCATGAACGCCCTCGCTGAGGACCCTGCCCAGCGCAAGCGCGTGACCGACCTGCTCGATATCGGCCATCTCCTGGAGCGCCGTCCGGGCAAATTGTCAGGCGGCGAGCGGCAGCGCGTCGCGCTGGGACGCGCGCTGTTGTCGAAGCCGCGGCTGCTCCTGCTCGACGAGCCCCTGGGCGCGCTCGACGAAGGACGCCGCGCCGAGATCCTGCCCTATCTGGTTCGGCTCCGCGACGAGGCGCACATCCCGATGGTCTATGTCAGCCATGACCCCGCCGAATTGCGTCAGCTCGCGACCCAGATCGTGTTGCTCAGGAACGGGCGGGTCACGTCGTTCGGCGGCGTCAAGGTCCTCTCGGGCTCCTGAGCCTGCGGGCGCGGGTGAGGCTGACGCCCAGGCTCCACGGAGGCCTCGAAGGATGGACGGCTGGGATCGCGGCAGCGGGGCCGTCGCCCTTCGAGGCTCGCGTGCCGCGAGCGCCTCGGGGTGACGGGGAGAGGTTTGAGCCTGCTTCGCCTCGACGCCATCAGCCACGCCGCTCAGATCACCTCCCGCGCGCGCAACTCCGCGATCGTCTGGTCGTCATAGCCGAGCGCCTCCAGCACCTCGTCGGTGTGGGCGCCGAGCTCGGGGGCCATGCGGTCGAGCCGGCCGCCACCGTGCGCCAGGCGGAAGCCGCTTCCTGCGAAGCGCAGCCGGCCATAGGGCGTGTCGATCTCCTGGATGGCGCCGCGCGCGACGATCTGCGGGTGATCGATCACCTCCTCGACCGTCCAGATCGACGCACAGGGCGCACCCGCCGCGTCGAGAATCGTCTCCCATTCGCGCGGGCTCTTTTTTGCCAGTGCCTGCTCGATGATGGCACGGAGCGCGGGCTCGTTCTCCTGCCGCGCGAACCAGTCGACGAAGCGGGGATCGTTCAACGCCTCCTCGCATCCAAGCGCGGCCATCAGCGCGCGATACTGCTTCTCATTGTTGACCGCGAGCAGCAGATAACCATCGCCTGCCTTGAACAGGTTCGCGGTCGGCTTGCGGCTGACGGCCTGGTTGCCGGACAGTTTCTGGCGATGGCCGGCGACGGAGTAATCCGCGATCTGGCCCGACAGGAAGGCCAGCGTCGCCTCAAGCATGGAGACGTCGACGAGCTGTCCCTTGCCGGTCTGGTTGCGCTGGAACAGCGCGCTGGACACGCCAAAGGCCGCCGTGGCGCCGGACAGCACGTCGCAGACGGCGAAGCCCGCGCGGGTCGGCCCGGTCTCCTCGTGTCCGGTGATGGCCATGATCCCGCTCATCGCCTGGATCTTGCCGTCATAGCCGGCGCTGAGCCGTTCTGGCCCGGTCTGGCCGAAGCCGGAGACGGCGCAGTAGATCAGCCGCGGATTGATCGCCGACAGCGCTTCGAATCCGATGCCGAGCTTGTCCATCACGCCGGGGCGAAAATTCTCCATCACCACGTCGGCCTGCGCGGCGAGCTTCCTGATGATCTCGATCGCCTCGGGCTTCGACAGGTCGAGCGTCAGGCTGCGTTTGTTGCCGTTGATGGCCTGCCAGCCCGGCGCCAGCCCGCGCTCGGCCCATTCGCGGCTGAGCGGCGTGCGGCGCATGTCCTCGCCTTCGCGCCGCTCCACCTTGATGACGTCGGCGCCCAGCAGAGCGAGCTGGTAGCTCGCATAGGGACCGGCCAGCACCTGCGTGAAGTCGAGGATCTTCACGCCCTCGAAAGGTCGGGTCACGGCAATTCCTCCCAGGTCTTGTTCTTGTTCTCGTTCTTGTCGTTGTTCTTGTCGTTGGCGCAGGCTTGCCGACGGTCAGCCGGCGAGCTCACGCAGCGCGATTGCCGCGGGCGATCTCCTTCTGCCGGTCGAACTCGGCGCGGCGGCGCGCCAGCTCCTCGGGCGACATCTGCGCGACATTGTTGTAGTCGAGCTTCCAGGAGGCATCCTCGCTCCAGCGCAGCGGCGACTGCATGGTGGTGCGTGCGCCGATTGCGCTCTCCAGCAGGCGCAGCGCGAGTTCGAGCGTCAGCGCCTGCGACGCCTCGTCATGCGGCTTGCCGGCGGAATTGCCGAGCGGGAAATCGCTGAACAGAAAGCGCGGCACGGCCGCGTGCTCGACAATGTCCTTGGCGCAACCCATCACCACGGTTGGAATGCCGTTCGCTTCGAGGTGACGCGCGACCAGCGCCGTGGTCTGGTGGCAGACCGGACAGTTCGGCACCAGCACCGCGGCATCGACCTTGTCCTCGCGACAGCGCGCCAGGATCTCCGGCGCATCGGTCTCGATGGTGACGCGGTGGCTGCGGTTGGTCGGCGCGCCGAAGAAGCGCGGCGCGACCTCGCCGATCCGCCCCTTCTGCTGGGCTTTCAGCAGCTGCGGCAGCGGAAACCAGGTGCCGCTGTCGGTTGCAGTGGTGTGCTTGCGGTCATAGCCGATATGCGAGATGCGCAAATCGTGCGGCCTGGAGGTGTCGCCGTCATAGACCGTGTAGAACTTGGCGCCGCCATTATAGGCCGCGCCCGGCCCCTGGTCGCCCTTGGCGGGATCGTAGGGCGCAGCGGTGGTGACGATGGTGACGCGGCTTTGCGACAGCGGCTTTGTCAGCGGCTGGAACGGCGCATCGACATAATGCGCCCAGCGATAGGGCGTGGTGTAGCCGATCGCGGCGTAATAATCGCGGGTCCGCTGCATATAGGGGACGGGTGAATCATAGTCGGGCGCAAAGCCGAACTGTTCATCTTGCGGCGCGGACATGGCGTATGGCTCCTTACGTTTCCGTCGCGAGGTTATTTGGTTGGTGGGTTGAGACTAGGGATAGTTTGCGTGATGCTCAACAACGGAAACGACGACCTGCGTTGCGTCGTCAGGCGAAAGCCCCTCGCTCCGGCGTCGCCCGGCGAAGGCCGGGACCCAGACCGCGGAGTCTCTCCGTCCGCGCACAGTCCCAGTCGACCGTCCTTGGCAACAACAACACCCTGGGTCTATGGGTCTCGGCCTTCGCCGGGACGACGTGAGGATATAATCCGCTTCAACTCCCAGAAGGACATGCATCCGCGTCCTCGCGGCGCGTTTCGCCCGAGCTTTGCCAGCAACATCGCCCTCGAAACACAGAGGGCGCAGGGAAGGCCGGGTGGCCGCTGCACCCGGGGCCGCACGCGCAAAAAAAATTGCGCGAGCGCGTGAACCACAGGTACAGGCGGTGACAACCGGCCTTCCCTGCGCGGTGGTTTTACAGCTTATACGCGCTCTCCCCGGTGAACCATTCCGTTTGCCACCGTCATCGCCGCGATGCGCAAGCATCGTCGGCAACTTGGCGCCGGATCTTTCGGGGCGCCAGGACCACACGATTTCGCCGTACGCTTCCGTGCCGCTCGTCAGTCAGGCACATCCGCGTCCACCGCATCCCCGCCTCACGTGTCGTGACGATCGCGATACGTCCCTCTGCGAGCGAGGCGGGATGGGCCGGATAATGCTTCTGATTTTCGGAAAACACAAGAACGGGGCGCTGCGACAGATTAACGCGACGGGCAAATTGCGCATGGCACGCATGCGTCGTGCCAAGCCGTTCGGCCTAGATCAGCTCCGAGCGTCCCGATGCGCGCTTGATGGCCTGGGGCGGCTGGCCAAAGGCGCGAAGAAACGACTGCCGCATGCGTTCGCGATCGCCAAAGCCGGTCTCTTCCGCCACGACGTCGATCGGATGACGCGTCGTCTCGATCATCAGCCGGGCGGCTTCGACGCGCAGGCGTTCGATGGCCTTTGCCGGGGACTGACCGGTCTCCTCGCGAAAGACCCTGGAGAATTGACGCGGGCTGAGATGCGCAGCCTCGGCCAGGGTCTCGACGGACAGATCAGTTTTCAGGTTCTGCTTGGCGAAATCGAGCGCCGTCTGGACGCGATCGGATTTGGCGTCGAACTCGAGCAGCGCCGAGAACTGCGATTGGCCGCCGCCGCGGCGGTGATAGACGACAAGCTTTCGCGCGATCTCTTTCGCGACGCCCGCGCCCTGATCCTTCTCGACCAACGCCAAAGCGAGGTCGACACCGGCACTCATGCCGGCCGAGGTCCAGATCTGGCCGTCGATGACAAAGATGCGATCGGCCTCGACCGCGACCGACGGATGAGTCTTTTCCAGGGACTTCGCGAAATACCAATGCGTCGTGGCGCGACGTCCATCGAGCAGTCCGGCTGCCGCCAGAATGAAGGCGCCGGTACAGATCGCGGTCACGCGTCGCACGTGCTTCGGCGCGTCCCGCAGATAGGCGACCAGCGCCTCCGACGCCGGCGCGCAGGTGTTGTCGCCAAGAACGATCAGGGTGTCGAAACGCTTCTCCCGAACCGACGACGTGCTGACCATGAACCCTTGCGACGATGTGACGGCCCCGCCGCTCTCCGAAACCAGGCTCAGCTCATAGACCGGGGCGCCGCTCAGGACGTTCGCGAACTCGAACACGGTCCCGACGGCGAGGCCCAGCGGCTGAAAGCCGGGATAGACCACAATTCCTACGCTCAGCATGGGCGCCTCGAAACACTGATGTCCTAAACACCGATGTCCTAAAACATTGCATCTACGTCATTGGGGACATCGTTTCACGGACCTACCTTCCCGTCCAGTGAAACAACCCGGTTTCGAAAGGAACGGACAATGAACAAGGGTTTAGCTGTGGTGACCGGCGCAGCCGGTGGTGTGGGACGCGACTATGCCGAAGGCCTCGCAAAACGAGGCTACGATCTGCTTCTGGTCGGGCGGGAGCAAAACGAGATCACCCAAATCGCACGGCGGATCGCCGACGAGACCGGGCGTCAGGTGGGCGTAGCCGTGCACGATCTCTCCGATCCGAAGAACCTCGCCGAGCTCGAGGCGCGTCTGGAGAGGGACGAGAGCGTGACGTTGCTCGCGAACATCGCGGGCGCCGCCACCTTCGGCCCGTTCTCCGGAATCACGACCGCGCATATCGATCAGACCATCGCGGTCAATGTCACGGCCTTGACCCGCCTCAACCGTGCTGTCGCGCCCGGCTTCGCAAAGCGGGGCAAGGGCATCATCGTCAACTTCGCATCGGTGCTGGCCTTCCATCCCTGGCCGGAGTTCAACGTCTATGATGCGGCCAAGGCGTTCGTCGTGTCGTTGTCGCAGGCGCTGCAAGGCGAGCTCCGCGGCAAAGGCGTGCTGGTGCAGGTGGTCTCGCCTCCGGCGACCGCAACCCGGTTCTGGGAAACCGCCGGACTGCCATACGACAGACTGCCGCCGGGCGCGGTGATGAAGCCCGAGGATCTGGTTCGGGCCGCCCTGATCGGGCTCGACAGGGGCGAGGAATGGGTGATGCCGTCGCTTGCCGACGCCAAGCTCTGGGACGGTTTTCAGAAAGCGCGCGGCGACCTCGTCAACGGCATGATGAGCGGACAGCTCGCAGAGCGATATTCCGCGCTTGAGCGCGCTTCCGCGGCGAACGCTTGATCGGCGCGAAACAATGGGAGGCAATCTGCTGCGGCGATTGCCCCCATTCGCTCACCGGCGCCAATCAAAAACACAGGTGCAACATGAAAAATCTCATCAGCTCCATCGTCCTGGCGGTGCTGCGTCGCGCGCCAAGACGGAGCCTTCTTTCGATTGCAGGCGCGTTTGCGCTTGCCGTGGCAGGGCTTGCCTCGGGCGTCTCCGCGGAGCCGGACAATGCCGAGGCGCGCGCGCTGTTCGCGAAGTTCGTCGCCGCGCAGAATGCGCATGATCTGAGCGCGGTGAAATCCATGCTCTGGAATTCGCCCGACATGCTGTTCTTTTCGCGCGGCACTGAAGCGAGGGGAGCCGAGGCGGCCGCCGATCGCTTCAAGGAATACTATCAGGGCACGTGGCACCTCGAGCCCGACATGTCGGGATTTCACGCCGCCGCGATCACACCCGATGTCATGCAGATCCTTGTCCCCATCGTCTTCACGCGGGGACTTCCAGGCGCCACGCCGCAAAGCAATACCTTCCTGATCAGCCAGACCTTCGTCCGCGATGCGCAGGGCTGGCATATCGCCTCCATTCTGCCGGTCGCGAACACGCAATTGAAGTAAGCCGGCTCCCTCGCGATCGTCGAAGCATGGGGGCGGTCCGGCGAAGCAGACCTGAGCCCTTGGCCTTTGCGATATCACCGGAGTACTGTGTGACAAATTCGTGAGGGAGGACTCGGATTACGATGGAACTCGGCAAACACCCGCGATCGGGACGGATCGGCGCAAAGCTTCGGAATTACGTCCTGACCGTCATGGCAGCCGCGTGGGTCTGGACTGCCATGTCGACTGCCGGTCCGGTCGCTGCGGCCGAGCTGACGCCGGCGCAGGCGGCGCTCTACACCACGGTTTCGATCTATCCCCCGTCCGCGACCTCGATGACCGTATGCTACGGCTTCGTCTGCCGCCGCCGCCAGATACTGGACTTCACCGCCGCCGATCGCGCGGCCCTCGCCAGGATCATGGCCGGCGGACGCGGCTCCGCCGTGGCCGAGCGCACCGCCGTGCAGAAGGCCGTGATCTGGTTCGATCGCCGCATGGGGCCGGTGCTCGGCACCGACAAGCGCGTCGCAAAGGCCGACGTCCGGGCGCTCGACGACAAGCACAATTTCGACTGCTGGGACACCACGCGCAACGTCACCAGCCTGCTGCTGGTGATGCAGGACTGGGGCCTCTTCAAATACCACAGCGTCGGCGATCCGCATTATCGCGGCAACCCGCTGGTGCTGCAGCTGCCGCACAACACGGCCGTCCTGGTCGACCGCGCGACGAAGACCGAATGGGTGGTCGACATGTGGACCCGCGGCTATGGCGAAGCGCCTGATGTCAAACCGCTCGCGGAATGGGTCAAGGAGGATTGAGCGGCGCACAGACGGTGGAGCGCAAGCGAAACCCGTGGCTGTCTGGGGACACTGCGGTCATTCCGGGGCGCGCTGAAAGCGCGAACCCGGAAATCTCGTGAGCGAGCGGAGGCGTGATGGGTTTCGCTTGCGCTCTACCATCCTACAAAATTCACGTGCAGCTCACGCCGCGGCCGCCGGCTTCTTCGGCGGATTCCAGACGCCGGCCGGCGACGGCAGCGAGGGAATCAGCTTCGCGCTGGGGACGCCCGCCATCTGCGTGGTGATCTCGCAGATATCCTGCACCGACCGCCGCATCGACAGCCGGGGATAGGTCTCGGCCAGGGTCGCGGCAGTCGCGGCCTGGGCGGCCGCGGGATCGTCGAGCACCGCCTCGACGGCCGCAGCGATGCTGTCGGCATCCTGGCCGAAGCTGAAAGCGGAGAGACGCGGGAAATTCTCCCTGGAAAAGCTGTTGGCGTCGAAGACCGGCACGGTTGAGGCGCCGAGCGCATAGAACACCCGGTCGTGCACCGAGAGGTCGACATTGGGATTGAGCGAGGCCGCCCCGAGATAGGTGCCGAGGTTCTCGCGCAGCGCGTCGAAAGGCATCGCACCGAGGAAACGGGCGTGGCGCGTCTCGGCCTTGAAGTCGTCCCAGCCGCCGCCGATGAAATCCACCGGATAGTTCGACAGCACCGCCCCCACCTCGCGGGTGCGCACCGCGCGGGTGTAATTGTCGAGCCGGGTCAGGATCGCATTGAAGATCTCGCCGCCGGGCGTCAGATAGACGAGATGCTGGGCGGCCACGTCGCAGATGATCTGGGGAAAGGCCGAGCAGTTCTTGCCACGCGCCAGGGCGATCGCATCGAACAGGATGGCGAACAGCTTTGGCGGCAGCGCCTCGCGCCAGGCGCGCTCGAGCCTGAGCGGATTCCAGTCGGACTTGGCGAACACGATGCGGCCGTTGCGCTTCTCGGCCGGCAGGGCGCCGAAGAAGCCGGGATCGGGAATGCCGATATGAGTCCCGAACGCCGCGCCATTGCTGTGCAGATGGTCGCGGTTGAACACGGCGTGATCCGGAAAGACATAGCCGTGCACGATGTAACGGCTCTCGAACCGGTGGCGGCGCATGAAGTAGGACGGATGATCGCAATTCCAGTTGAACACCGGGAGTTGCACCGCGTCCCAGAGCAGCTGGCCGTCCTTGGTGCGGATTTCGAGGCCGATGCCGGACATCACGATGGCGATCATCTCGTCGCGCCGCGGCAGCAGCGCGTCGATCCGCGCCGAGGTATCGGGCTCTTCCAGATTGATGATGTGGACCTCGTGGCCGAGGCGATCGAGCTCGGCACCGGCCATCAGGAGGATGCCACGAACCGAAAGATAGGCGCTGTTGGTCGCAGATAGGATGCAGATGACGGACATGGTCGACGGGCTCCGGAAAAAAATGGCGTCGACGCCAGCTTCGGATCGCAACCCGCGTCTCGCCCCCGACTGTTGAACGGTCGAGAGGGCATTCCCGGGCTCCCGAATTGAACGATGCCGCCTGCAATTATTCCGCCCGAAGTTCCACGGCTCCACGTTGAACCCACGTCGGACGGCGTAGCGCACGGACAGGCGCTGCCGGTCGACGCGTATTGGCGGGGGATTTCATGCAGCTCGATGGCTTCGATGTTATCATCGTGGGGGCCGGCTTCTTCGGTGCGACCATTGCCGAGCAGGTCGCAAGCCGGCTCGGCCGCAAGGTCTGCGTCCTCGACCGGCGCGCCCATATCGGCGGCAACGCCTATTCGGAAATCGATCCCGACAGCGGCATCGAGGTGCATCGCTACGGCACGCATATCTTCCACACCAATTCGGACGCGGTCTGGCACTACCTGCAGCGCTTCACCGAGTTCACCGGCTATCGCCATCGCGTTTTCACCGTGGCGCGGGGGCAGCTCTATTCGATGCCGATCAACCTTGCGACCGTGTGCGCCGCGTTCGGCCGCCTGATGACGCCGCAGGAGGCGAAGACCGCGATCGCGAGCGAGGCGGAGGCGCATGGCGCCACACATGATGGCGCGACGGCCGTGCAGAATCTCGAGGACAAGGCAATCGCCTCGGTCGGCCGCACGCTCTATGACCTGCTCATTCGCGGCTATACGCAGAAGCAATGGCAGACCGAGCCGAAGGAGCTCTCCGCCGACATCATCGGCCGCCTGCCGGTGCGGCTCACCTTCGACGACCGCTATTTCGCCGATCGCCATGAGGGCATGCCGCTCGACGGCTACACCGCGATCTTCCGCCGCATGCTCGACCATCCGAACATCGACGTGCAGCTCGGCGTCGATTATTTCGACGTCGCCGACCAGGTCCGTCCCGATCAGCTCGTCGTCTATACCGGGCCGATCGACCGCTTCTTCAAATATCGCTGCGGCGAGCTCGGCTGGCGCACGGTCGATTTCGCCCGCGAGGTACATGACGTCGCCGACTTCCAGGGCACCGCGGTGATCAATTATGCCGACGTGGACGTGCCCTTCACCCGCATCCACGAGTTCAGGCATCTCCACCCCGAGCGCGCGTACCCCGAGCCGAAGACGACCATCTACCGCGAATTTTCCCGCTTCGCCGGGCGCGACGACGAGCCCTATTACCCGATCAACACCGCCGCCGACCGCGCCATCCTGCACGGCTATCGCATGATGATGGAATCGCATCCGAACGTCATCTTCGGCGGCCGGCTTGGCTCCTACAAATATCTCGACATGCATCAGGCGATCGGCGCCGCGCTCAAGACCTTCGAGAACGAGGTCACGGCCTTCCTGACGAGTCAAGAGAGCGGCATGCCCGTAGCCATGGCCGGCTGAGGCGCATCGGCGTGCCGGCTTGCACGCGCGCGGCGCCGGCCCGCGGGTTTTCCAACAGGTGAAACGACCAAATGAGGTCGTCGCTTACCGGAAGTTGCCGGCCGGCGCCTTTTCTCCTTCGCACAGGTGGACTAGCCTAGCGCCGCACCGCCACGGGCCTGGCGGAGACGAGGGGGCCCCACAAGGGAGGATGGCTATGAACAGCGACAAATTGGCGGCCGAGGCGATCGGGACCTTCTGGTTGACCTTCGGCGGCTGCGGCAGCGCGGTGATCTCGGCCGGATTTCCTCATGTGGGTATCGGGCTGCTCGGGGTCGCACTGGCGTTCGGCCTCACCGTGCTCACGATGGCCTATACGATCGGCCATATCTCCGGTTGCCATCTCAACCCCGCCGTTACCGTCGGCCTGTTCTGCGGCGGACGCTTTCCGCGCAACCTCGTCATTCCCTACATCATCGCGCAGGTGATCGGCGCGATCGTCGCCGCCGCCGTGCTCTACTGGATCGCCAGCGGCGCGCCCGACTTCAGCCTCGCCGGCGGCTTTGCCGCCAACGGCTATGGCGATCACTCCCCGGGCAAATATGGCCTCGGCTCATGCCTCGTGAGCGAGGTCGTGCTGACCATGATGTTTCTCTTTGTCATCATGGGTTCGACCCACGGCAAGGCTCCCGTTGGCTTTGCGCCGATCGCCATCGGGCTCGCGCTGACGCTGATCCATTTGATCAGCATTCCCGTGACCAATACATCGGTGAACCCGGCGCGCAGCACGGGCCCTGCGCTGTTCGTCGGCGGCTGGGCACTGGCGCAGCTCTGGCTGTTCTGGCTGGCGCCGCTGATCGGCGGCGCGCTCGGCGGCTTTCTCTATCGCTGGCTGAGCCCGCAGCCGGTCGGCGAGGTGACCGGCTAGGCGCCGGCGTCTCGCACAGCCGCCGAGATGGCGCAAATCGGGCGAGGCCGCTGCACAGCGCAGCGCCTCGCCCGTGGAGCGAACGGTCGCGCACCGCTTCAATGTCCCATGTGGACGGCGCCGCCGAGCTTGACTTTGCGCAGGCTCAAGGCCAGCGGCACCGCGGACAGCGAGATCAGCATCAGCACCCAGAAGGCGTCCATATAGGACAGGAACGACGCCTGCGCCTGCACCTGCTGGCCGATCCACAGGATGGCCTGGTCATGCGCCTGCGCCAGCGGGCTGCCATGGGCGGTGAAGTAGTTCGTGATCTGCTGCAGCGTGTCCTGATATTGCGAGCTCGACGGGATCACCTGCTCGACGAGCCGGCTCTGGTGGAACTGCTCGCGATGCGTCAGCACGTTCGAGACGATCGAGACGCCGATCGAGCCGCCGGTGTTGCGCGCCGCATTGATCAGGGCCGAGGCCTGGTCGGTCTTCGACGGCTCGATGCCGTCATAGGACGCGGCCATGATCGGCACGAAGATCAGCGGCAGCCCGATGCCGAGCAGCATGCGCGAGCGCGCCATGAACCAGAAGCCGAGGTCGGCGTAGACGCTGGTCATCGCATACATCGACAGCGCGATGATCACGGCACCCGCGATGATCAGGTATTTCGGCTGCACCTTGGCGGCCAACCGGCCGACGACGAACATCATGACCATGGTGACCACGCCGCCCGGCGAGAGCACGAGGCCGGCCCAGGTCGCGGTGTAGCCGAGATCCTGCTGCACCAGTTGCGGCACGAATTGGGTGGTGGCGAGCAGGATGGCGCCCGTCGCGAGCATCACCAGGAAGCAGGCACCGAACTGGCGCGAGGCCACCATCCGCAAGTCCACGGCCGGATTGCGGCGGCTCAATTCCCACGGGATCATCAGCACGAATGCCAGGCCACAGATGATCGCGAAGGTGACGATGAAAGGCGACGCGAACCAGTCGTCCTCCAGGCCGCGGTCGAGCACGACCTCCAAGGCGCCGAGGAAGGTCGCGATCAGGGCGAAGCCGACGATGTCGAATCCGTCGCTTGGCCGGCTCTCGGCAGGCGCGGTCGGGGGCGCGGGCAGGATCAGCGCGATCATGGCGATCGCGAACAGGCCGACCGGCACATTGATCAGGAAGCACCATTCCCAGGAGACGTTGTCGGACAGCCAGCCGCCGAGCGTCGGCCCGACCACCGGCGCCACCACCACGGCCACGCCGAACACCGCGAAGGCCTGACCGCGCTTCGCCGGCGGAAAGGCATCCGCCAGGATCGACTGCGCGACCGGCACCATGCCGCCGCCGCCGACGCCCTGCATGATGCGGAACAGCAACAGCGCGTTCAGATTGGGCGCAAAGCCGCACAGCAGCGAGCTCAGGGTGAACAGACCGAGGCAAAGCAGGAAGAAGGTCTTGCGGCCGAGCTTTCGCGCCAGATAGCTCGAGGCCGTCAGGATGATGGCGTTGGCGACCAGATAGGTGGTGACCACCCAGGAGGATTCGTCCTGGCTCACGCCCATCCCGCCGGCGATATAGGGCAGCGCCACATTGGCGATGGTGGTGTCGAGCACCTCCATGAAGCTTGCGAGCGCGACCACGACCGCGATCAGCCAGGGATTGGTGACGGCGCCGGCGGCCGCGCGGCCGGGAGACTCGAGCTTGATGACATCTGCACCCATCAGAGCCTCCCCAGGCGCTCGAACAGAGAGGGCGTGGCATCGACGCGGACGCTCGGCACCACCGACATGCCCGGGCCGAGCGCGACATCATCAGGCGTATTGTCCATGACGATCTTCACCGGCACGCGCTGCACGATCTTGACGTAGTTGCCGGTGGCATTCTGGGCCGGCAGCAGCGAGAAGGCGGTGCCGGAGCCCGGCTGCACGCTGTCGACATGGCCGCGAATGGCGCGCCCCGGATAGGCGTCGATCTTCAGCGTTACGGCATCGCCGGGCCGCATCCGCTCGAGCTGGATCTCCTTGAAATTCGCCGTCACCCAGATCTGGTCGGGGACGAACATCGCAAGCCCCGTTCCCGTCTGGGCGTACTGGCCGACCGCCGCACTGAGGTTGACGACGCGGCCCGGCTGAGCCGCGGTCACGGTCGTATAGGACAGGTTGAGCTCGGCCTGATCGCGCTGCGCCTGCGCCTGCGCAAGGTTCGCCTCCGCGCTGTTGCGCTGCGCCTTCAGCGACTCCAGCTGCCGTTGCGCCAGCTTCAGCGTCGCTTGCGCGCTCGCCAGCGAGGCCTGCTGCTGATGCAGCTGCGAGGTGTATTGCTGCGCGTTCTGCACCGAGCCGAAACCGGTCTGCTCCAGATGCTCGTAGCGCGCCGCCTGTTGTTCCGCGAATACCAGCGCCGCCTGGGCCTGGTCCACCTGCGCCGCATTGGCGCTGATCTGGGCCTGCTGCACGTCGAGCTGGGCATCGATGTTCGCGATGCTCGCCTGCGCGGCCGCGACCTGGGCCTCTGCCTGCTGCAGCGCGATCCGGTAGTCGCGGTCGTCGATGCGGGCGATCACGTCGCCTTTGGCGACATGCTGATTGTCGGTGACGGGAACAGCGGTGATGTAGCCCGAGACTTTCGGCGCGAGCGTCGACTGCCGCGCGGCAATGAAGGCGTCGTCGGTGGATTGGTAACGCCCGGCCTGATCGACGTAGAGATAGCCGCCACCGAGCACCACCGCGAGCAGCAGCGCGCCGATGGCGGCGACGACCGGGCGGCGGCGCAGCAGCCCGCGCCGCTGCGGGGCATCGGTCGGCTGCGGCGGCTCTACGCCGGGGAGCGAGGGCGAGGCGCGCAGCTCGTCAGAGGGGCTCAGCCGATCCGCCGGTCTGTGCTGGGCAGGCGACCGCGCCTGTCCGTTCGAGGATGGGGACGCGGGCTCCCGCTGCGCGGCCGCCGCATCTTGCAGGAATTCGACCGGCTCGCGCACCCGTGCGCCGCGTTCCAGGACATTATCGTCAAACATGGCTACCGCTCCTTTGGTCAGCGCGAGGGCGTTGTCGGAAGCCCTCTCTAAAACAAAACGAAACAGTCTCGTTTCGTTTTAGCTAGCCCGCCTATGGCCGCCTGTCAATAGGAACGGAACGGTCTCGTTCTATTTACAAGGCGGCCAGGCCAGCCTAGATTCGGCGCGCGGCCGGCTCGTGAGGGATCGGCGAAACGCTTGAATCTCTCAACAGAATGAATGGCTTAAGAGCGGATCCGATGCCCAAGGCAGCGACAAACAAGGCAGCGACAGACAAGGCCGCGACAGAGAAGGCCTCCATCCCGGGGCGGAGCCGCGGCAAAAGCACCGCGGTGCGCTTCGGCCGCCCGCCCAAGGAGCTTGCCGGGGAGGTCGACGAGCGCGTTCTGGAGGCCGCCCGCAGGATCTTTCTGGCGCGCGGCTTCGAGGGCGCAAGCGTCGACGAGATCGCCCAGGCCGCACGCTCGGGAAAGCAAACGATCTATGCCCGCTTTCGCGGCAAGCGGGAGCTGTTCGCCGCCGTGGTGACGCGGGACATCGCGACCCGCATCGGGCAATCGGCGAATGCCATACCGAGCGGCGGAGCCATCGAGGAGCGTCTCGCCAGTGCCGGGATGTTCGTGCTGCACGCCTCGCTGGAGCCCGAACGCGTCGGGCTGATGCGGCTCGCCATCGCCGAGACGCAGCGGTTTCCCGATCTTGCGAGCACGCTCAGCCGGACGGCGCATCAGCTCAGCACCGAGATGGCCGCACGGCTGCTCGGCGAGCTGACACAATCCGACGAGCTCGGGCGGCTCGCCGCCTTTGCCCCCGAGCACATCGCGACGACGGCGCGCCTCTTCCTCGATATCATCGTCATGCCGCTATTGATGCGGGCGCTGTTCGAAAGGGACCTCGAGGTGCTGCGCAGCGAGATTGCGCCGCATGTGGCCCGCGGCGTGACCTTCTTCCTCGCCGCCTGCCGCAATGGCGGCGTGACGTGAGGCCCTGACGGCGCGCATCGGTCTAGTAGAGGTCGCCCGTGCCGGAGCGCACGATGGCTCGATCGGCGTCCGGCGAGATGCCGCGCGCGCCGACAGTGGCGGGGCCTTCGATGGCATTGTTGTCCGCAGGCACGGTACCGGGCTTGAAGGCTTCGAGGATGCTGCGCCCGCTGTCGGGGCCGGCGCGCAGGCCGGTCTTGGCATCGACCCGGACCAGCCTGATGCCGGCCGGGATCTTGAACGGGATGGCCGGCTTGTCGGCGAGCGCAAGCTTCATGAAATCCCTGGCGATCGGCGCTGCGGTGTGGCCCGCCTGCGCGTTTCTGCCGAGGCTGCGCGGCTTGTCATAGCCGACATAAAGGCCGACCACGAGATCCGGCGAAAAGCCGACGAACCAGAGATCCTTCGCGTCATTGGTGGTGCCGGTCTTGCCGGCGATCGGCTTGCCCACCTCGCGCATCACCGCCGCCGTGCCGCCCTGCACGACGCCTTCCATCATCGAGGTGATCTGATAGGCCGTCATCGGGTCTAAGACCTGCTCGCGCCGGTCGACGAGCTGCGGCTCGGCCTGATTCGTCCAGCCGTCCGGCGCATCGCAACCGCGGCACTCGCGCGCATCGTGCCTGAAGATCGTGTGGCCGTAGCGATCCTGGATGCGGTCGATCAGCGTCGGCTTCACCCGCCGGCCGCCATTGGCGATCATGGAATAGGCGGTCACCATGCGCATCACGGTCGTCTCGCCCGCGCCGAGCGAATAGGACAGGTAATTCGGCAGCTCGTCATAGACGCCGAACCGCTTGGCATATTCGGCGATCAGCGGCATGCCGATATCCTGCGCCACCCGCACCGTCACCGTGTTGACCGACCATTTCAGGGCCTCGCGCAGCGTGATCGGGCCGCGATAATGGCCGACGGAAAAATCCTCCGGACGCCAGACGCCGCCGCCCTGCCCCTGATCGATTTCGATCGGCGCATCGACCTCGATGGACGAGGGCGTGTAGCCATTGTCGAGCGCCGTGGAATAGACGATCGGCTTGAACGTCGATCCGGGCTGCCGGTAGGCCTGCGTTGCGCGATTGAACTGGCTCTGGTCGAAGGAGAAGCCGCCGACCATGGCCAGCACGCGCCCGGTCCACGGGTCCATCACCACCATCGCGCCCGATATTTCGGGCAATTGCCGCAGGCGATACTGGCCGTCGACCGGACGGCCGTCCTTGAACAGGGGATCGGCATAGATTACGTCGCCTGGCTGCAGCACCTGCGACACCGCGGTCGGTGTCTTGCCGCGCAGCGGCCCGGACACGGGTTTCGCCCATCGCACACCGTCGAGCGTGATGAGGCTGGTCTCGCGCTGCTTGGAGACCGCGCCGCCAAGCTCCCGGCCCGGCTGGAATCCGATCCGCGCCGACTGGTCGCTCGTCTCCAGCACGACCGCCATGCGCCACGGCGAGACGTCCGACAGCGACTTGACGTCGGCGAGCTTCACGCCCCAATCGCCCGAGATGTCGAGCCTGGAGATGGCGCCGCGGTAGCCCTGCTGCTCGTCGTAATTGACGAGGCCCGCGACCATGGTCTTGCGCGCCATCACCTGCAGTTTCGGATCCAGCGTGGTGCGGACCGACAGGCCGCCTTCGTAAAGCTTCTTCTCGCCATAGCGCTCGAAGATGTCGCGGCGGACCTCTTCTGCAAAATACTCGCCGGCAAAGGTGTGAACGCCGTTGGCGCGGCTGGCGACGGCGAGCGGCTCCTTGCGCGCCTTCTCGGCATCGGCCTGGCTGATCCAGCCGTTCTCGAGCAGGCGGTCGATGACGTAGTTGCGGCGCTCGACGGCGCGGTCGTGGTTGCGGACCGGATGCAGCGCGCCCGGCATTTTCGGCAGCGCCGCCAGATAGGAGGCTTCCGCAATGCTGAGCTCGTTGACCGGCTTGTCGAAATAGACCAGCGAGGCGGCCGCGATGCCGTAGGCCCCGAAGCCGAGATAGATTTCATTCAGATACAGTTCGAGGATCTTGTCCTTGGAATAGGCGCGCTCGAGCCGCATTGCCAGGATCGCCTCCTTGATCTTGCGGCTGAACGACACTTCGCTGGTGAAGAAGAAGTTCTTGGCGACCTGCTGGGTGATGGTGGAGGCCCCCTGCGGGCGCCGGTTGGAGCCGTAGTTCTGGGCAAAGAGCAGCGCTGCGCGCGCCATCCCGGAATAATCGAGGCCGCCATGCTCGTAGAAATTCTTGTCCTCGGCGGCGAGGAAGCAGTTGATGACGAGTTTCGGCACCGCCTGGATCGGCAGATAGAGCCGCCGCTCCCTGGCATATTCGGCGAGCAGGGAGCCGTCGGCCGCGTGCACGCGGGTCATCACCGGCGGCTCGTAATTCTGCAGCTGGGAGTAGTCCGGCAGGTCCTGCGAAAAATGCCAGATCAGTCCCGCGACGCCGGCCACGCCGACCACGAACACCACCGTCCCGGCGGCGAACAGGAGCCCGAGCAATCGCAATGCAAACTTCATTGACTGGATCCTGCATGCGCAGCGGGTCCGAGTGCGCCGCTCACCGGACCGAAGCGTATATCCGCGGTGTCGAGCGCTTGCAATTGCAGCGCGGGTTTCGTCGCAGACAAGCCGCCAAACTTGCGCCATAAAGATGGTCGGCGCCGATGGCGCGAGTTGAGATTCGACAATCTGCGCTTGCAGCGAGGGAACGGTCCGGACGATGGCGTCACCCCTCTCCCGGTCGGGCCATGGTCTGCGACGAGCGCGCCAGACTGCTCCTTGAAAGTAAGGCACTTTAGCCTTACCATACGTGGCTGGAGGCCCGATCGAGATGAGCACGCTCACCATTACTGCAAAAGGCCAGATCACGCTGCGCAAGGATCTCCTGAAACATCTGGGTGTGCAGCCAGGCGAGAAGATCCTTGTCGACAAGTTCCCCGATGGCCGGATCGAGATCAAGGCCGCGCGACCGACGGGCGATATCTCGCGTGTGTTCAATCTCCTGAAAAAGAAGGGCCGCCCGGCCCTGTCGATCGAGGAGATCAACGACATCGCGGCCCGCGGCTGGGCTGGAAAGAAATGAAGATTACCGCCGACACCAATGTGCTTGTTCGTGCGATTGCAGGCGACGACCCGCGACAAAGCAAACTGGCCCAGGCCGAGTTGGCGAAGGCCGACCTCGTCGCGGTGACGCTGCCAGCGCTCTGCGAGCTCGTCTGGGTCTTGTCGCAAGGTTACAAGGTCTCGACATCGGACATCGCCGAAGCGATCCGGCGATTGATCGATGCGGCGAACGTGATGGTGAACCGGCCTGCCGTCGAGGCTGGACTGGCCCTGCTGAACGCGGGCGGCGACTTCGCCGATGGCGTCATTGCATACGAAGGAAGCTGGCTGGGCGCCGACATCTTCGTCTCCTTCGACAAGAAGGCCGTGAAGCTGATGCAGGCGCAGGGAGAGGCGGCTCGGCTGCCGTCCGCCTAGAGCCCCGCGAGCGACATTAAATCCCCGCGACCTGCGCCCACACATCCGCAAGCTTACGTTTGCAGCTTTGCCATCGCGTCGGCGGCACTTGCTCGTCCTCCTCGGGCAGCCGCAGGCCGACCACATTGACGCGGCCGCCGGAGATGCTGCGGGCGACCAGCGCGATGGTGTCGAGCGCGAGCGTTGCGCCCTCCTTCGGGGCATGATCGAGATGGATGTCGAAGTAGTCCGACAGCGTCAGCCTGCTGTCGTCGTCGGCGACCCTGACGCCGTAGATCGCGGCCACCTCGCCGAGCGTGTGCTCGGCCGAAACCATGAAATCCCCGAGCAGATGCGGATCGGGCGCCGAGCTCGGCTGCATGTCGACAAAGAAGCGGTCCAGCGCCGCGGCCTTTTCCGGCGGCGCCAGCAGATAGATGTAGTCGCCGGGCGCGATCGGATCGGCCTCGGTGGGCGAGAGAATGGTCTGGTTGCGGATGACGAGCGTCGGCTTGGACCAGGACGGGATCAGGCCGCGGCGGAAGAACAGGCTTTTCGATCGCACCGAGTAGCCGACCAGCTCCTGCTCGAGCTGGCCCGGCAGATCGAGCTCGACGCGGCGCGGGGCGCGGTCGGCGCGGGGCAGCGCCACATGCAGCTTTCGCGCGGCAGCCGCCAGCGTCCAGCCCTGGGCGAGCAGCGAGATGATGACGACGACAAAGGCGACGTCGAAATAGAGATAGGCCTTGGAGAGGCCGACCAGCATCGGGATCGAGGCGAGAAAGATCGCAACCGCACCGCGCAGGCCGGTCCAGGCGATGAAGGTCTTTTCCCGCCAGTTGAAGCGGAACGGCGCAAGGCACAGGAACACCGCGACCGGCCGCGCCACGAACATCAAAACCAGGGCGACCAGCACCGCGGGCAGCGCGCTCGAGGTGAGCCGATGCGGCGAGACCAGCAGCCCGAGCAGCACGAACATCACGATTTGCGCGAGCCAGGTCGCGGCGTCGAGGAAGGTGACGACCGAATTATGGGCGCGCGTCGGGCGGTTGCCGACGATGATGCCGGCGAGATAGACCGCGAGATAGCCCGAGGCATGGCCGATCTGCGCCGCGCCGAAGATCACCAGCGCCGCCGTAGTCACAAAGGGCGCATGCAGGCCTTGCGGCAGCGCCACGCGATTGAGCGCGAGCACGACGAGCCGGCCGCCGATGACGCCGACCACCGCACCCAATGCGGCTTCGCGCAAAAACTCCATCGCCACATGGCCCGGCGTGCTCTGGCCGACCGAGATGAACTCGACCAGCATCAGGGTGAGAAACACCGCGAAGGGATCGTTGCTGCCGGATTCCGCCTCCAGCGTCGCGCCGACACGCGGCCGCAGCCGCAGGCCCTGCGCGTGGACCAGCAGAAACACCGCGGCGGCATCGGTGGAGGCGACCACCGCGCCGACCAGGAGCGACTCGGTCCAGTTCAGATCCAGTGCGAAGCGCGCGACAGGCGCGGTGATCAGCGCGGTCAGCAGCACGCCGGCGGTTGCGAGGATCATCGACGGCACCAGCACGGCCTGGATGGTCTGGAAGCGGGTGCGCAGGCCGCCATCGAACAGGATCAGCGCCAGCGCCACCGAGCCGACCAGATAGGTGGTGCGCACGTCGTCGAACTCGATGTGGCCGGGCCCGGAATCGCCGGCCAGCATGCCGATCAGGAGGAAGACCAATAGCAACGGCGCGCCGAAGCGCAGCGCCAGCAGGCTCGACAGGATGCCCGCCATGACCAACACGGCACCGAGCAGAATGGCAATGCTGACCGAGTCCAGGGAGGCCATGGGGCGCTTTGCGAAAATCCGTTGCAAATAACTGAAATTGCATCCTTATCGTCGCCACACTTGAACGCCAACCCGGTTTTGCGAAATCGCGGCGATATGTCCTTTTCTTCGAGTCAAATTTTGGTAACACCCGTCCCGCCACACCCCTTCGCGCCCCTCTCAAGAGACCTCGACGATGGATATGGACCTGAAGGATATACTCGACGTCCTGCTGGCGACCGCGCGCTCGGTCGGGGCGGAGCTGACATCGCCCTGGTTCTATCTGCAGTTCGGACTGATCCTGGCGGCCGCCGGGGTCGCGCTCGCCGCCGGCGCAGCCATCCGCTCGCGCGTCGACATGAACAAGCTCGGCACCGGCTGGCCGCTGCCGCTACGGCTGCTCATGCGGGTCCTGATCCGCAGCGCGCCGACCGCGGTGTTCGCGCTCTTCGTCATCATCGCCCGCGTCGTCATGTGGCACATCACTTGGCCGAGCCGCAGCTATCTCCTGATGGTCAGCGCCAAGCTCGCGCTGGCATGGATCGCGATCCGGCTCGTCACCTCGGGCCTGCGCAATCCCTTCATCGTGCGCGTGGTGTCGATCTCGGCCTGGCTGGTTGCGGCGCTCAGCATCATCGGCCAGCTCGAGCCGACGATCGATGCACTGGACTCGGTCGAGGTGGTGCTGGGCGGCTTCCGCCTGACGCCGCTGATTCTGATCAAGCTCGGCGTGCTGCTGATCGTGGCACTATGGCTGACCAATGTCGCAAGCAATGTCGCCGAAGGCTGGATCGCGCGCTCCAGCGACCTCACCCCATCGGTCCAGGTGCTGCTGGTCAAGATGATCCGCATGGGGCTGATGGTCACCGCGATCGCCGTTGCCGTCAGCGCCGTCGGCATCAACCTCTCGGCGCTGGCGATCTTCTCGGGCGCCGCCGGCGTCGGCATCGGCTTCGGCCTGCAGAAGATCATCGCCAATTTCATCAGCGGGATTATCCTGCTGGTCGATAAATCGGTGAAGCCCGGCGATCTCGTCACCATCGGCGACAATTCGGGCCGCATCAGCGCCATGAAGACGCGCTACATCTCGGTCGCCGCGGGCGACGGGCGCGAGTTCCTCATTCCCAATGAGGATCTCGTGACGCAGAAGGTGACCAACTGGACCTATACCGACAAGAACACGCTGGTGAAGGTGACCTTCGGCACCAATTACGAGGCCGATCCGCACAAGGTCTGCAAGCTCGCGACCGAGATCGCGGCCGCCTCGCCCCGCGCGCTCAAGTCCAAGCCGCCGAACTGCCTGCTGACGGATTTCACCGAGGCCGGCATGCGGTTCTCGCTGACCTTCTGGATCGCCGATCCCGACGGCATGGACGGGGTCAAGAGCGATGTGATGCTGGCGCTGTGGGATGTCTTCAAGAGCGAGGACATCCATGTTCCCTACCCGGTGCGGGTCATCCGCGTCCGCGACGGCGCACTGCCGGTACAGACGACCTCGGATTTGACAACCTAGTGTTGCGCCTCTGACACTTCATTCCGTCATTCCGGGGCGCCGCGTCAGCGGCGAACCCGGAATCTCGAGGTTGCGGCGCGAGATTCCGGGTTCGCCCTTCGGGCGCCCCGGAATGACACCGCGTGAATCAAGCGTCTGGGTCACAACACCAGGCGCCAGCGCGGCCCCAACGGCCGGCTTGCGAAAGCCCCCGCAATCATTAAATTAGACCGAATTATCCGCTTTCCCCGTAAAGATGCGATCCTCAGATGAGCTACGTCGAAGCCACCGATACCTCCTTGCGCAAGACCGGCCAGATCAAGCTGCATGGGCCGAGCGCCTTTGCAAGCATGCGCAAGGCGGGCGCACTGGTCTCCAGATGCCTCGACGAGCTCACCGACATCGTCAAGGCAGGGGTTCCCACCTCCGACATCGACGCCTTCGTCCGCGAGTTCGCCTTCAGCCACGGCGCCTATCCGGCGACGCTGATGTATCGCGGCTACCGCTATTCGACCTGCACCTCGATCAACCACGTGGTCTGTCACGGCATGCCGAACGATCGGGCGCTGAAGGAGGGCGACGTCGTGAACGTCGACGTCACCTTCATCGTCGACGGCTGGTATGGCGATTCCAGCCGGATGTATGCGATCGAGCCGATCGCGCGCAAGGCCGAGCGGCTGATCGAGGTCACCTATGAGGCCATGATGCGCGGCATCGCCGCCGTGAAGCCCGGTGCCACCACCGGCGATATCGGCCATGCCATCCAGAGCTTCGTCGAGCCGCAGGGCATGAGCGTGGTGCGCGATTTCTGCGGCCATGGCCTGGGCCGGATGTTCCACGACGAGCCCAACATCATCCATGTCGGCCGCCCCGGCGAGGGCGTGCCCCTCAGGCCCGGCATGTTCTTCACCATCGAGCCGATGATCAATCTCGGCAAGCCGCATGTGAAGATCCTGTCCGATGGCTGGACCGCCGTGACCCGCGACCGCTCGCTGTCGGCGCAGTTCGAGCACTCGGTCGGCGTGACCGAGGACGGCGTCGAGATCTTCACGTTGTCGCAGCGGAACAACGAGAAGCCCTGGGCGCAAGTCTGATGATTCGCGCTGACGATTTCCGCTGATAATTTGCGTTCACAATTTGCGTCCGGTGTTGCACCCGGTTGCGACTCTGTTTCCGGACGTGTTCGGGGCCGCATCAGGTCCTGATGTTGCCATTCCCCGCTGATTGAGTGTTGCGAGCTCAATCAACGATGGGAGACCTTCCTTGGACAACACCACCCGTCGCGGCTTCCTGGGGCTGCTTCCCGCGGGCGCCGCGGTGCTGCTGCCGGCGCGGCAGGCTCTCGCTGCGCCCGAAGCGGTCGCCACCGGCCTCGACGACGCCTGCATCCTGACGCCGCAATCGGAGGAAGGGCCCTACTATATCGACCCCAAGCTCGACCGCTCCGACATCACCGAAGGCAAGCCCGGCGTGCCGCTGGCCTTGCGGTTGCGCGTGATCGAGGCGGGATCGTGCACGGCCATTGGCGGCGCGCGGGTCGACATCTGGCATTGCGATGCGCGCGGCATCTATTCGGCCTTTCCGGGCCAGGGCGACGGCCACAACATCGACCAGTCGAACAAGACGTTCCTGCGCGGCACAAGGCTTGCGGGCGCGAGCGGCTGGACCGAGTTCAAGACCATCTATCCCGGCTGGTATGACGGCCGCGCCACCCACATCCATTTCAAGGTGTTCCTGGACGAGCGCACGGTCCTGACCGGACAGACCTTCTTCCCCGACGCGCTGAACGAGTTCATCTATACCAATGTGCCGGACTATACCGGCCGGCCCCGGCAGCGCATGATCATGAACGTCAATGACGGCATCGCAGCCGACCTCGACCCGGCGCACCTCGCCTTTTGCGCGGTGAAAGAGGAGCGCGAGCGTTACGTCGCAACGCTGACGGTTGCGGTCGACCGCAATGCCAAGGTCGCCGAAGCACACCACATGCCGCCGCCCCCTCCGCCCGGCATGCAACCACCGGGATTTCCGCCCGGCCCGCCGCCAGCAGGATTCCGTGGCGCCCCGTCGCCGCGGGCGCGCGTGCTCAAGGACCGGCTTGCGGCGCTGGTGCCGGGGCTGAAGCGCTAATTCGCCGCACGTTTCGGCGGCCCCGCGGGCGGCATCGTGCGCTCGAAGCTCGCCCTTGCAGCGTGGCACGCGTAATAGCGTCCGAGACGCGTATCGAGCGCCAGCGCCGCGGCACCCTCGGGCATTTGCCTGATGTAGTAGAGGATCGGCATCAGGTTGATGTCGGCGAGAGTGAACTTGTCGCCGACGAGATAGCCGGTCGCAGCTACAGCGTGATCGAGAACCGCAAGCTGCGTTCGCACTGCCGGCGTCACCGCCTCGATTGTGCTCTGGTCCGGCGTGCCATCAGCTGTCTTCGGCATGGCATAGGCGAACAGATAGGTGCGGATCAGGGTCGCATCCATGATGGTGTTCACCAGCGACACCCATTGCTCCGTGAGCGCCGCGAGCCTGGGATCATCAGGGATGAGCTGCGGTCCCGGAAAGCGGCGATCGAGATAGGTCGCGATCGCCTTGGACTCGCAGAGTTCGAAGTCGCCGTCGCGCAGCACCGGCATCTTGCCGAACGGGTGAATGCGACGAAGCTCCGGCGCGCCCCGCAGGGTCTCGGTCAGGATGTAGTCGATCCCCTTCTCCTCGCAGACCATGCGCACGACGCGCGTATACGTGGATCGCAGGGAACCGAGGATTTCTGGCTTGGTCATTGCACGCTCCTTGACTTTATCGACCGGCGAGCGCCGCCATGCGATCGAAAGACGCCGACCAGCCGCCACGGTGACCGTCGCGGGCGCCTCTGTTGTCGAAGCGCTGCTGGATCAACACGAGGCGCGTGCCTCCGGGCGCTGCCTCGAAAATGACCGTCACCTCGGTCTCGTGTCCGCGAATGCCGCCGGCATCTTCCCATGCCCAGGTAAAGGAGAGGCGATGCGGGGGGTCCACAATCCGAAAGATGCCGCTGGTTGCGACCTGATTGCCATCCGGCTTGCGCATCGTGACGCGCCAGCGCCCCGCAGGCCTCGCGTCCAGCGCATCAACCGACGCCTCGCAGCCCTCGGGCGCCCACCATTTCACCAGCTGGACCGGCTCGATCCACAACGCGAACAGCGGTTCGGGATCCATCGGAATCAGCCGCTCCAGGCGGAGCGTCGTCTCGCTCTCTTGGTTCACGACGTCTTGGCTCACGACTTTCTCCGCTTCGGCGTTTGCTCGGCGGCCGTCGTCTCAAGACGGTCGAGTGCGGCGGTCCAATAGCGTCGCTGACGTGACAGCCAGCTCTCCACGGGCTCCAGCGCGTCGCCGCGCATGCGCACATAACGCCATTGCCGTTCGACCCGCCGCTCGATCAGCCCGGCGCGCTCGAGCACCTGCAGGTGCCGCGAGATCGCCTGGGTGCTGATCGCAAACGGCGCGGCGACATCGCCGACACTGAGCTCGCCCGCTGCGAGCAGGCGCTCGACAATCTTGCGCCGCGTCGGATCGGCAAGCGCCGCAAAGACGCCGTCGAGCCGAGGCGCCTGTGGCGTGGCCATTGGCATATCCTTATTCAACTGCATTGTTTAGTAACAGACAAGTTGAATAGTGTCAATGCGCGGCGATCCCCATTCGCGATGGGTCAAGTCAGCCGGCCCACCACGGCCTCATTCGGTCGCGAGATAGATCAGCGCGGCGAGCGGCATTGCGCCGCCGATGGCGGCAGCGAGTGTCCAGCCGCCATAAGCATAGGCCCAGGCGCCGGCCGCGGAGCCTGCGGCGCCGGCGAGGAAGAAGGTGGTCATGTAGATGCCGTTGAGCCGGCTGCGATGCTCGGCGCCGAGCGCGAACAGCGCGCGATAGCCGAGCACGACATTGCCCTGCACGCCGAAATCGATGGCGATCGCGGCCAGCACGAACAGCGCCAGCGACACCAGCGAGCCGGGCGCGACCATCTGCGTCAGGGCAAAGCCGCTCGCCGTGAGCAGCATCGCGACGGCGGTCGCGATCCGCGTCCAGCCGCGGTCGGCGACGCGGCCGGCGATCGGCGCGGAGACGGCGCCCGCCGCGCCTGCAAGCGCGAACAGCGCGATCCCGGTCTGCGACATGTTGAAGGCGGGACCGGCGAGCAGCAGCGGCACCGTGGTCCAGAACAGGCTGAACGCGCCGAACAGGCCGGCCTGGTAGAGCGCGCGGCGGCGCAGGACCGGCGTCGTCCGCGCCAGATGCACCATCGAGGCCAGCAGTTCGCCGTAATGGAGCCGCGCCTGCGGCTTGCGCACCGGCAGCGCCCGAGAAAGCACCAGCGCCAGCGCCACCATCAACCCCCCCGACAGCGCATAGACCATGTGCCAGGACGACACCGAGGCAATGAAGCTCGAGGCCGGGCGTGCCAGCATGATGCCGAGCATCAGCCCGGTCATGACATTGCCGACCACCTGGCCGCGGATATGCGCGGGCGCCAGATGCCCCGCATAGGGGACCAGGATCTGCACCGCGACGGAGCCGAGCCCGATCAGGAGTGCGGCAATGAGATAAGGCAGCGGCTGGGTCGCGACTGCGGCCGCGGCGAGCGCAAGCGCGGCGAGCGCGATCGCGCTGAGCACGAGCTTGCGATTCTCGACGAGGTCGCCGAGCGGCACGATCAGCAACAGCCCCGCGCCGTAGCCGAGCTGGGTCATGGTCACGACCAGGCCGGCCGCCTGCGGCGTGAGGCCGAGGTCGGCGGCAATCGGGCCGACCAGCGGCTGGGCGTAATAGAGATTGGCGGCGATCAGCCCGCAGGACAGTGCCAAAAGGACGGTGATCCAGCTCGGCACGGAGGCGCGGTCGGGCCGATCGGAGGCGATCGTCGTCACGATGTTCTTCCCGTTGCTGTCGTTGATGGCGGGAGCGAATGCTCTCGAAAGGTCGGGCGGGTTGGATAGACGCTCGTCTGGGTGGATCGCTCCGCCAGATCAAGTCACATATTCGTGGACGTCCCGCTGCCGTGGCAGCCGCATCCGCCGCGCACTTCGTGGTTGCAAAATGCCGCCGACGCGGCACAGTGAGAACGATGAGCAGCGAGACCAGCGAAGCCCCCGATCGGAAGCCGCCCGCGCCTGCGCGCACCGAGGCGCCGCATTATCACGGCCATCGCCAGCGCCTGCGCGAGCGTTTCCGCAGCGCCGGCGCCGCGGCGCTCAGCGATTACGAGCTTCTGGAAATGGTGCTGTTCGCGGCCCAGCCGCGGCGCGACATGAAGCCGCTGGCGAAGGCGCTGCTGAAGCGGTTCGGCTCCTTTGCCGAGGTGATCCATGCCCCGGAGACGCTGCTCCGCGAGGTGGACGGCGTCGGCGAGGCCTGCATCGACCAGCTCAAGCTGATCGCGGCCGCCGCGACCCGCGTCACCCGGGGCGAACTGCGCGAGCGCGCGCTGCTCTCCTCATGGAACGAGGTGATCGACTATTGCCGCACCAGCATGGCGTTCGCCGACAAGGAGCAGTTCCGCATCCTGTTCCTGGACAAGCGCAACCAGCTCATCGCCGACGAGGTGCAGCAGACCGGCACGGTCGACCATACCCCGGTCTACCCGCGCGAAGTGATCAAGCGCGCGCTGGAGCTGTCGGCGACCGCGATCATCCTGGTGCACAACCATCCCTCGGGCGACCCGACGCCGTCGCAGGCCGACGTGCGCATGACCAAGGCGATCGTGGACATCGCGACGCCGCTCGGCATTGCCGTGCATGATCACATCATCGTCGGCCGCAGCGGGCATGCGAGCCTGAAGGCGATGAAGCTGATGTGAGGCACGGTAGCCGTGCGCCGGTTCAGAGCGGAAATTTTTCGGGCGTGATCTCGCAGCTTTCGAGAAATTTCCTGACCTGGATCAGTTCCTCCTTCGGCAAGTCGTGATGGGCGTGAGTGAACGCCGCAGAATGCCCGTTCAGTTTCACGCCGATTCGGTTGCCGGCCTTGTTGTCGATCTCGGCGCCCGCGTCCTCCAGCAGGTGCATGACCTTCTTGAAGTCGATGTTCGAATTGATCGGATGGGCGAACAAGGCGTGCAGGGTCTTGCGATGCTGATGGTTCATGTCGGGCCTTTTTCTGACGGCTGAGAACTCGCCGATAAAGAAGTTCCTGGCCGACGCGTCGTTGACCTGGATCAAGGTCCGAGCGACGCCCGCTCGAGGGCTCGCAATCGCGATCGGGCACCCGCTCGCCGGGCCCGTTTACCATCTATTAACTCTTCGCTTCGCGATTCCGGCAAGCCGTGAGAGAGTTTATCATCGAATGAGAGGGGTAGCTCGTCATCGAATATCAGGGGATCGGTGATGATCAAGACGGCAGTGCAAATGTGGGACGCGGCTCGCGCGACGAGCGCCGGCCATCTGATCGATAAATTTCTGGATTGGATCGAACAGCTGAGCATCACGATGATGCCTGCTCAGCCTGACGGGCTGGTCCGTATCGAGGTTCGCGCCGAATCGCGCCGCGATCGCTGACGCAAGACGCTTCGCCGCCGGCCGGATGGCACGGCGGCGGAGCGCGTTGCTATCAATAGCAATAGCGCGGATCGACGCGGACCCAGTAGCCGTCCGGGCGCTGGAGATAGCAGCCGTCGTGGTAATAATAGTAGCCGTTGCGGCGGCGATCGCCTTCGCTGCCAATGGCGGCGCCGGTGCCCGCTCCGATCACGGCCCCGATTGCCGCACCGCGGCCGCCGCCGAGCGCGCCGCCGACGATGGCGCCGGCAGCGCCGCCGAAGATCGCCCCGCCGAGCGTGTTGTTCTGGGCGGCCGCCTCGTGAGCCGGCATGGCGAACGCGAGCGCCAGCACTGCCGCAGTCCCGAACTTCCTCAACATCCCTGCTCCTCCGTTTGGCTTGTCACGACGGCTTGTTCGCAATGGATTCGGCGGAAGTCAACCGCGATTCCAGGCGTTTCCGCGCGTTTGAACCGGGCGCCACGGCAATGCAACTCATTCACACAATCGATCAAGAGAGCGCGGGCGGCAGAGCAAATCATGACGAAAGCATGGGTCATCGGGCTATTCCTGGGCGCCGTTATGGCGGCGACGTCGGCATCGGCCTACGACGCCGAGGACCCCGCCAATTGCAACGGCACCGAGCAGGACGAGGCCCTGACCATCCAGGTCGCGAAGGTCACCGCTGCGCCGCGCGTCAATTTCGTCAAGAGCCCCTATGACGACGATTTCAAGGCAGAGACCTGCCCGGGCGCGACCGACGCCTGCCGCAAGACGTCCTATCTCGTGACCGGCGACCTCGTGCTGGCCGGCCGGACGCGCGGCGCGTTCACCTGCATCACCTACCAGTCCGCGTCGGACAGGCAGCCGGTCTTCACCTTGGGCTGGCTGCCGAGCGCGGCGCTGGCACCGGTCAGGCCGCTTGCCGCGCCGCGGGTCGAGGACTGGATCGGCAACTGGCAGCAGCACTATGCCGGTATCGAGATCACGCGCGGCAGCGGCGGACGATTGCGGATCGACGGCATCGCGGCATTCAAGGGGGCGAGAGAGGTCCACACCGGCGCGCTCAAGGCCGAGGTGATGCCCGGCAAGGACAGTATCGCCTTTCTCGACGACGGATCGCAGCCGTTCGAGACCACATCCGACTCCGGCTGCCGGGTCAGGATGCAGCGTTTCGAACATTGGCTCGTGGCCGTGGACAATGGCCAATGCGGCGGCGTGGGCGTCACCTTCGAAGGCTTCTATCGGCGCAAATAGCCGCACCTCGATGCCGATTGCGAGCAACTTCTGGCGCGCCATCGAGGCTGCTCCCGCACACGCGTTCAGGCGCGGCCAACGCGCTCACCTGGATTGGATTCCGATTGCAGTGCCCCCGCCGCAGCCGCTTCCGCCGCACGTCGCAGCATCAACTGCGCCTCGCGCCTGTTGCCGGTCAGTTTTGCGGCCTGCTCGAATGCGGCGCGGGCCTCGCCGTGGCGGCCGAGCTTGAACAGGAGATCGCCGCGCACGCTTTGCAGGAGATGGTAGGTGTTCAGCGCGCCGGACTCTGCGATGCGCTCGACAATGACGAGAGCAGCGGCTGCGCCATCGGCCATGCCGATGGCGACTGCCCGGTTGAGCTCGATGACGGGCGATGAAACCAGTCTTGCAAGGTCATCATAAAGCGCAGCAATGCGTCGCCAGTCGGTCTCCTCAGGTCCGCCCGCCTGTGCGTGGCAGGCCACGATCGCCGCCTGCAGCGTGTAGAAGCCGGCGCCGCCAAGGCTGCGGGCGGCCTTCAGCGCGCGCAGACCGCGGCTGATCTGCAGCTGGTCCCACAAGGCGCGGTTCTGGTCCATCAAGAGCACGGGCTCGCCGCCCGCGTCGACGCGGGCGGACGAGCGCGAGGCATTTAGCTCCATCAGCGCGAGCAGGCCGTGCGTCTCCGGCTCAAGCGGGGCGAGCGCCGTGAGCACGCGACCCATCCGCAGTGCCTCGTTGCAGAGCTGCGGCCGCTGCCATTCCTCGCCGCCGCCTGCGACATAACCCTCGTTGAAGACGAGGTAGACGACCTCGCAGACCGAGCCGAGCCGCTCCGACAGCTCCTCGCCGCGCGGGGTTTCGTAGACGAGGCCCGCCTCCGACAGCGTCCGCTTGGCGCGCACGATGCGCTGCGCGATGGTCGTCTCCGGCAGCAGAAAGGCACGGGCGATCTCGGCGGTGGTCAGGCCGCAGATCATCCGCAGCGCCAGCGCCGCACGTGCTTCGCGCGAGAGCACGGGATGGCAGGCGGTGAAGACGAGCCGCAACATCTCGTCGCCGATCTCCTCGTCGAGCACAGAATCCGGATCAGGCATGACCTGTTGCTCCCGCTCCATGTCGCTCAGGATCAGACCATGCTTGCGCGCAATCATCCGGCGCTGGCGCAGATGATCCAGCGCGCGGCGCTTGGCGGTTGCCATCAGCCAGGCGGGCGGATTGTCGGGCACACCTGTCTGCGGCCAATGCTGGAGCGCAGCCAGCAGCGCATCCTGGGTAAAATCCTCGGCGAGCGGCACGTCGCGCAGCATGCGTGACTGCGTAGTGATCAGCCGCGGCTGTTCGACGCGCCAGGTCGCCAGGATGATGCGTTCGATCTCAGCCTGCGGCGACATTGCAGCCTAAATTTTGCGCCTGCGGGGGGCCCTGCGTTGCCAACGCGCGCACCTCGCAGGTTGCAGTCCAGCCCGGCAAATGCTCGGCATGGAGCTGCATGAACTCCCTGGCCATCGCCAGCGCTTCTTCCTTGTCACGCAACTCGAAGATCGCATAGCCGCCGATGACTTCCTTGGCTTCCACGAAGGGACCGTCGGTGACGGAGAGCTTGCCGTCGGCGACGCGGACCTGCGCGCCGGATGCAAGCGGCATCAGCCCGCCATTATCGAGCATCCGCCCGGCCTTGATCTCCCGGTCGGCGAGCTTGCCTATCGCCTCCAGCAGGGCTTGCGTCGGCCCGACCTGCGGCTGCGGGCTGGTCACGATATACATGAAACGCATCGGCTGGCTCCTGGTTGGGCGAGCAGCAGCCGGGATGGCCGCAGAAATCGGCTCGCATGAGGAGACGACGAATGAGGCCGGCCCGAATCGACAGGATACGGGAAAAATTGACGTGGGAGGCCGGCGCCCGCTGCCGCTACTGCCGCAGCAGGATCAGGGGGTCGGCGCTGTCGGGCACCAGCCGCCATTGCGCATTGTCGTCGGCTTCGAAATGCCAGATCTCGCCGCGGTCGGACATCAGGAGGATCTGCCCGTGCTCCAGCCGCCACTGCGTCGGCGCGAAGGCGGCGACGGCGGGATCGCATTTCGGCTTCAGGAACACCTGGAAATTGTCGTTGCCGGCGTCGTTGTTGGTCAGCGTCAGGCCGCAGATCGTGTTGCCGTTGCCGCGTACCATCGCCCAGTCGCCGATCATCTGATCCTGCGACTTGGCGAGCGAGCGGGCGGCGGCAAGATTCTGCAGGATGTAGACGCCCTCATTGGGGCGGACGCCCTCGAAAATGCCTTTCTCGACCTCGGTGAAGTCGAGCACCGCCTCGCCGCTCGCGTCCTGGAGCCGAACGATATCGAGCCCCTTGATGCTCCAGGCCTTGATGTCCTTGGAAAACGGCAGCGCCGCCGCGCAGCCCGGCTCGAGCTCGAGCTTCAACCCCAGTTGCGTCTGGTCATCCTTCATCGTCACCACGCAGGTCTTGCTGCGGTCGGTGGTCGACAGCTCCCACTGGCCGATCATCTCCTTCTTCAGCGAGACCGCATCCTGCGCCCGCGCCGGCATTGCCGCCGCGAGCGTGACAGACACCGCCAATGCAGGGGAGATGCAGGATTTCATCGGCGCGTGCCTTTTTGAAAACGCCCTCTGGGGGCGAGCGTCAACGTGCCTTGGCCGGGGTCTCCGCGACCGGCGTCAGCGGCGGCTTGCCGGCGAACCAGGCCTTGAGATTGTCGACCACGAGCTGATCCATCGCGTTGCGCGTTACCACGGAAGCCGAGCCGATATGTGGCAGCAGAACGACGTTCTGCATTGCCTTCAGCTCTTCGGGCACGTTGGGCTCGCGCTCGAACACGTCGAGCCCGGCCGCGAGAATGGTGCCCGACTTGAGCGCCTGGATCAGCGCCTGCTCGTCCACCACCGTGCCGCGCGCGACATTGATGATGACGCCGCGGGGGCCGAGCGCCTTCATGACCTCGGCGTTGACCATCTTGGCGGTACCGGCGCCGCCGGGCACGATCACGACCAGCGTATCGACGTCCTTCGCCATCTGGATCAGGTCGGGATAATGCTGGTTGGGCAATTCCTTGATCGGATTTCGGGTGTGATAGACCACGGGCACCCGGGAGGCCTCGAGCCGCCGCGCGATCGCCTGGCCAATCCGCCCCATGCCGACCATGCCAACCTTGCGGTCGCGCAGGGAGCCGACGCTGAGCGGATATTGCTGGGTCTGCCAGAGGCCCGAGCGCAGATATTTGTCGGCCTTGATGAACTCGCGAAGCGTCGCGATCAGAAGGCCCATCGCGATGTCGGCGACCTCCTCGGTCAGCACGTCGGGCGTGTTGGTGACCATGATGTCGTGGTCGCGCGCATAGGCCGCATCGACATGATCATAGCCGACGCCGAACGAGGCGACGATCTCGAGCTTGGGGAATTTGGCCAGCGTTTTGGCGTCGCCGCGAACGGTGTTGTAGGTGATGGCGAGCCCGCGGACGTTCTCGGCGACCTCCGGCGTGAGGCGGTCGAGATCGCCCGTCGTCTCGAACTGGTGCAGCACGAACTGGTCGGGAAAGCCGTTATCGACGATCGGCTTGCGCGGCCCATGAACCACCAGATGGATTTTTTCCGAGGATATCGTTCCGGCCGCCATCAGTTTTCCTTTCCTAGCGCGCTTTCGTGCCAGCGTCTTAATGCGAGATGGGAAACTAGCGCCAGCAGCCCATAGATGACAATCCCGGCCAGCGAGAGCAGCAAAAGCGCGGCAAACATGCGCGGAATGTTCAACCGATAGCCGGATTCGGCGATCCGGTAGGCGAGCCCCGAGCCCGCGCCCGCCGTACCGGCCGCGATCTCCGCAACCACCGCGCCGATCAGCGACAAGCCGCCGGAGATGCGCAGCCCCCCGAGGATGAACGGCAAGGCCGACGGCAATCTGAGAAGCTGCAAGGTCTGCAGGCGGGAGGCGCCATAGAGCTGGAACAATCCGGCCAGATTGCGGTCGACCGAATTGAGGCCGAGCGTGGTGTTGGACAGGACCGGAAAGAAGCCGACGATCCAGGCGCAGACCACGACCGCCGTCTGCTGCGGCAGATAGATCAGGAGCAGCGGCGCGATCGCGATGACCGGCGTGACCTGCAGGACCACCGCATAGGGGAACAGCGAATATTCGACGAGCCTGGACTGGTTGAACAGAAGCGCCAGCGCAATGCCGCCGACGGCGGCCGCGATGAAACCTTCGAGCGTGGTGAGCAGCGTGGTCAGGAGCGATTGCGACAACACCGCCCAATCGCTGACCAGCGTCTGCAGCACCAAGACCGGACCGGGCAGCACATAAGGCGGGATATGGTCGAGGCGCACCACGAGCTCCCAGGCGAGCAGCCCGAGCGCCATCACGACCGCCGGCAACAGGATCTGCAACAGCCGCAGGGCGCGGCCGCTCCCGGAGACGGGCGGATTGCGCTGCGCGCTCATAGCGCCGCCCGTCCGGAATAAGAGGGCGCGAGCGCATCCGAGACCTTGCGGCAATAATCGGCATAGGCCGCGGAGGCGCGAAACTCCTCGCCGCGCGGCTCGGCGGTGGCGACGCCGATTTCGGCGGCGATACGGCCTGGGCGCGAGGTCATCACCACCACCCGCTGCGACAGGTAGACCGACTCGAATACGGAATGGGTGACGAAGATGACGGTCTTGCCCAAATTGCGCCACAGCGCCAGCAGGTCGTCGTTGAGACGGAAGCGGGTGATCTCGTCGAGGGCGGCGAACGGCTCGTCCATCAACAGTATATCAGGATCGGTGACCAGCGCACGCGCCAGCGAGACGCGCATCTTCATGCCGCCGGACAGCTCGCGTGGATAGCTCTTGGCGAACTCCAGGAGACCCACGCGCTGCAGCGCCTCGTCGATACGGCTGTCGGCTTGCGCCGAAGGCACGCGGGCAAGCTTCAAGGGCAGCCGCACGTTCTCGCGCACGCTGGTCCAGGGCATCAGGGTCGGCTCCTGGAACACGAAACCGATCGTATGACCGGAGAAACCCTGCCCCGGCTGTCTCGCCTCGCCCTGGCAGGACACCCGCACTTCGCCTGCGCTCGCTGCGCTGAGGCCCGCGATGATGCGCAGTGCCGTCGACTTGCCACAGCCCGACGGCCCCACCAGCGCGACGAACTCGCCCTTGCGGACCTTCAGGTCGAGCGGCCCGAGCGCTGCGACACCGTTGTCATAGACCTTGGTGACGCCTTGCAGGCTGACCGAGAGGCCCGCGATTTCGGCTTGGCTGCCGGGCAAGGCTTCCACCTCATCCCTCACTTCTTGCATCAATTCTTGGTCGTCGATTTGGGCCGCAGATCGACGCCGACACCCTTGTTGACGAAGCGCAGCGTATAGGAGTTGCGGTAGTCGACGTCGGAACGCACCACGCCGGCCCGCACCATCTTTTCAAAGATGCTCGCCATCCGCTCGTCGGTCATGGCGCCGATGCCGTTCTGCAGCGAATCCCCGGAATCGACAATGCCGTAATCCTTCATCTTGCCGATCGAATAGGCGAGCAGCTCATCGGTCATTTCCGGATTGAGCTTCTTGATCATGGCGTTCCCGGCGGAATTGTCGCCATAGAGATAATTGTACCAGCCGACCATCGAGGCATCGACGAAGCGCTGCACGAGATCCGGCTTCTTGTCGATCATGTCCTGGCGCGTCTCGATCAGGGTCGAATAGGGATTGTAGCCATAATCGCTGAGCAGGAAGATGCCGGGCTTCCATCCCGCGCTCTTCTCGACCGAATAGGGCTCGGAGGTGACATAGCCCTGCATCGCGCTCTGCGGCGTGGCGATGAAGGGCTGCGGATTGAAATTGTAGGGTCTCACATTCTTTTCATTGAAGCCGTATTCGGACTTGAGCCACTGGAAGTAGGTCGTCATGCCCTCCTTGGATATGAACACGGTCAGCGGCTTCAGATCCTCGAGCTTGGTCGCCTTGGTTTCGGGATGGGTCAGGAGCACCTGCGGGTCCTTCTGGAACACCGCCGCGACCGCCATGACCGGGACATGGTTGGTGACGGCGTCGAACGACATCAGCGTGCTCGCAGCCATGAAGAAGTCGAGCTTGCCCGCAATCAGCAGCATGCGGTTGTTGGTGTTCGGCCCGCCCGGCACGATGGTGACGTCGAGGCCGTATTTCCTGTAGGTGCCGTCGGCGACCGCCTGGAAGAAGCCGCCATGCTCGGCTTCCGCGACCCAGTTGGTTCCGAACGAGACCTTGTCCAGCTTGTCGCCGTCGTTGGACGGGGCCGGGGATTGAGCGAACCCAGGTGAAACCATCAGCCATGCCGCGAGGATGCCGATCAACGCCTGGCCGGCTGGCGTTCGGCCGGTTAACGCTCGCAGCAAAAGAGCCGGGTTCATGGTTGGACTCCGTTGGTCATTCTGGCCCATGATAGGAAAGTCAGGACGCTTATAGCGTACCTGAACGATGGCGGAAGCCTGCAATTCGCTGAATGAAACCATGCCCCGATGACCGGTAACCCGCCCCGCAACTGGACCGACATTCACTGGCCGGACATCGACCCCGATGCGGCTGCGCGCTGGATCGCGGTGCTGCCGCTGGCCGCAACCGAGCAGCACGGGCCGCATCTGCCGCTCGCAACCGACGTGATGATCGCGCAAGCCTATCTGGCGCGTGTGCATGAGCTGTTGCCTGCGGACCTGCCGGTGACGTTCCTGCCGCTGCAGCCGGTCGGCATCTCCACCGAGCACATCAATTTTCCGGGAACGCTGACGCTGTCGCCGATCGCGGCGATCGAGCAATGGACGGCGCTGGGCGAGAGCGTCGCGCGCGCGGGCGTCAACAAGCTCGTGATCGTCACGAGCCATGGCGGTAACAGCGCCGCGATGTCGCTGGTTGCGCAGGAGCTGCGCGCGCATCACGGGCTTCTCGTCGTCACCACCTCCTGGTCGCGGTTCGGTGTGCCGCCGGGACTGTTTCCGGACGAGGAGCTGCGCCACGGCATCCATGGCGGCGCGGTCGAAACCTCGATCATGCTGGCGCGCTTCGCCGACCAGGTGCGCAACGAGTCCATCGCGGACTTCCGCTCGACGAGCATCGACATGGCGGCGCGCTATCGCTGGCTGTCGACGCAACGGCCGGCGCCGTTCGCCTGGCAGGCGCAGGACCTGCATCCCAGCGGCGCGGTCGGCAATGCGCGACTGGCCACGGCCGAGAAGGGCGAGCAGCTGATCGAGCACGGCGCGCAGGCGTTCTGCGAATTGCTGGCGGACGTCGATAACTTTGATGTGAAGCTCTTCGCCGGAGGCCCGGCGAAATAGCCTGGCGTCAAACTAAACCCCTGCAATCACGCGACAAAAATCGGGCTCCGCCGGCCATCGCTGCGGGCTTCGAACCCGATGCACAAAACCTCCGTCCAACGGGCATGCGGACCACAACGCCCGCGTTAACCCCAACGGAGTTTGATTATGTCTTTCAAGATCAAGATTGCCGCTCTCGCGCTCACTGCCATTGCCGTCACCGGCAGCATCGCCTCCACCGTGACGCCCGCCGAAGCCCATAGCTTCCACCCCGGCTGGGGCATTGGCGCCGGCCTCGTCGGCGCCGCCGTGGTCGGCAGCGCGATCGCCGCGAGCAATCCCTATCCCTATTACTACGGCTATCGCCGCTGCGGCCTGGTGCGCCAGTACGACGCCTTCGGCAATTACATCGGCACCATCCGCAGCTGCTACTGAGCCGAGCTCCTGACCCGTTGTGGACTCGCGTCCGGCACGGGCGCCTCATCCACCCCGTGTCGTTCCCCCGACCCGCCCGGCCATCCCCCCGGGCGGGTCACTTTTTGTCCTGCCCTCCCTGCGCCAAGATTGACATAGCATAGGGGGGTACCCTATTGCTCTCTCTCTGTCATGAGCCACACCATCAAAGAGAAGAAGAAGCTGCTCGCTCGCGTCGGCCGCATCCGTGGTCAGGTCGAGGCGCTGGAGCGCGCACTGGCCGAGGAGACCGAGTGCGGGCGGGTCATGCATATGATCGCAGGCATCCGCGGCAGCGTCGCCGGCCTGATGGCCGAAGTGGTCGAGGACCACATCCGCACCCATCTGGTCGATCCCGAACGGACTCGGGGCGCGCTCGATGCGGACGCGGCCGAGCAGCTCATCGACGTCGTCCATAGCTATCTGAGGTGAGCGACCATGACTGACCGCGAAGGCGCCGCATCCCTCGCCGTGCATGACCACGTGTTTCTCGGCAAGGATCACGAGCGGGCCGAGCGACGCACCTGGGCGGTGATCGTGCTCTGCAGCGTGATGATGATCGCCGAGATCGTCGGCGGCGCGCTGTTCGGATCGCTGGCCCTGATCGCCGACGGCCTGCACATGTCGACCCATGCCGGCGCGCTCCTGCTGGCTGCGCTGGCCTACAGCTATGCGCGCAAATATGCCTATGACAGCAGCTTCACCTTCGGCACCGGCAAGTTCGGCGACCTCGCCGGCTATACCAGCGCCATTGTCCTGGCGATGATCGCGCTTCTGATTGCCTATGAGGCGGTCGAGCGCCTGCTGCATCCGGTCGCGATCGACTTCAACGAGGCGATCCCGATCGCCGTGCTGGGACTTGCCGTGAACATCGCCAGCGCCTGGCTGCTGTCGGGCGGGCATCATCACCATCATGGCCACGATCATGGCCACGGTCACGCGCATGGCCACGGCCATGATGATGATCATCATCACCATCATGAGGAGGCGCCGCGCCTGGTCGCCTTCGACGCGCGCCGTCTTGCGGTCGCGGTGTTCGAGGACGGCGTTCCGCCACGCTTTCGCATCATGGCCGAGGCAGGCCGTTTGCCTGACGCCGCCGACCTCACCATCGAGACCATCCGCCCCGACGGCAGCCGCCAGCTATTCGCCTTCGCCGACAAGGGCGGCTATCTGGAATCGCGCGATGAAATTCCCGAGCCGCATGCCTTTGTGGCGCGGATTGCGCTGGCGCAGGCAGGCACGCGCGACCTCGCCTTCGAGGAGCACGACCACGATGCCGCCCATCACCGCGACAACAACATGCGCGCGGCGATCATCCATGTGATGGCGGATGCCGCCGTCTCGGTGCTGGTGATCGCGGGCCTGCTGTTGGCGCGCAGCTTCGGCTGGCTCTGGATGGATCCGCTTGCGGGCCTGATCGGCGCAGCCGTCATTGCCAACTGGTCGGTCGGCCTGATCCGCGACACCGGCGGCATCCTGCTCGACCGCATGCCGGATCGGCGCATTGCCGAGAAGGTCCGCTCCACGGTGGAAAGCGAGGGCGACCGCGTCACCGACCTGCATCTGTGGCGGCTCGGCCCCGGCCATCTCGGCGCCATCGTCTGCGTCGCGACGGCGACCGCTCGCGAGGCCGCCCACTACCGCCAGCGCCTCGCCTGCTTCGCCGACCTCTCCCATGTCACGGTCGAGGTGCAGCACGCGCCGGGCGCGGGTGTATGAAGGCAGGCGCCCTTCACGCCTCCCCAGCGGGGAGAGGTCGATTTGCGCAGCAAATCGGGTGAGGGGACGCAATTCCCACGAGGGACTGTAACGCCTCACCCGGATCGCATCTTTCGATGCGATCCGACCTCTCCCTTCGGGAGAGGTGAACGAGCGGCGACACCCAGCTCGACCGCCTCACAGATACTTCGCGATCTGCCGGAAATCCTTCAGCGCGGCCTGGCCCCTCGAGCCGGCGGCCTTGAGCGAGCGCTCGAGGCTGTGGCTGATGTGGTCGTGGATGAGGGCCTTCTTGGCGCTCTCGACCGCGCCCTCGACCGCCTGCAATTGCTGCGCGATCTGCGTGCAGGGCTTGCCCTTTTCGATCATCTCGATGATGGCCTCGAGATGGCCCGAGGCGCGCTTCAGGCGGCTCGCGATTGCAGCATGGGGGTGATCCGGCATCCTGGTCTCCTATCCTCCCGGCAGGATAGCAGTCATCCTCCCCGGAGGATAGCAGCCGACGCTTGACTTGAGCCGGGGTCGGGACTATGTGCGCAAACAGCGGTCGCGTCGGCAGCCATGCGCGCCACCGCAGATCAACCCGAACAGCTACCCAAACGAAAGTCCGATGGGCAGTACCCTCAAGGCAGCGCCAAGCCGACGACCGGTGCCGCGTTGCCGCAACATCTTCAGATCGACCGCGACGGCGGCAGCCGCGCGAGCGCTGGTGGTCACCTCTCGCTGACCGCCGTCCCGCTCACTCCTCTGCCGCGATCGACGCGGAGAAGGAGAGCAGCGATGTTCAACAAGGTCGCCACATTCAGGATGCTTGCGCCCCGGCGTACCGCGCCGGGCGTGAATGCGCCCGCCAACGACAACCGCCGCAACCCGCGCCCCTGCCTCCCGCAGCGGATCGCGGCGCCGCGTCTGGTCTGCCGCTGGGAGCTGTCGGCAAGCACCGGCCGGCCGGTCTGCCACTGGGAGCTGGACAAGACGGACGAGCCCGGCCCGCGCTCGCGCGAGGCATCGCTACGCGACGGACCGCTTCACAAAACTGTCTTCCAACCGTCTTATCAGGTGAGGGAGGCGGCGGGCGCAGCCTCGTTCGATCCGGGCCGCGTGTTGGGGCCGGATGCGCCAAGCAGCGATGGCCATGGCCGGCCAACCGCTCGCAAGGTGTTGCACGCGCGTCACTCGACGATGCGATCTAGCACCTCTGTCGGCCCAGCTCCTTCCCATCGCGAGCGGCTTGCAATAGGTCTTGTTGCGAACGATTTGCAATTAAGGGAATTAAGCTGTGCGGGCATCCATCGCGCTTGTTGACGACCTCGCGCGAAGGGTGGCGGTCTTTAAGTCTTCGGCGTCATCGGGCGCATCGGCATGTGGGGGCCATGGCGATTATAGCTGTCGCAACATTCGCGCTGGGAATGCCCGCCTCATGAACCGCGGCAGGCTGGGCTGGCAGCACATTGTCGTCTCGACCGCACTCGGCATGTTTGTGGCCGGGCGGCCCGCGGCTGCAGCCGACCTGCCGGTGAAAGCGCCTGCGCTCAAGCGTGTCTACGACTGGACCGGCTTCTATGTCGGCGGGCATTTCGGCTATGGCGGCGGCAGCCTCGGCGTCGGCAGCAATCCGCTGCCGCTGCAAGGCGCGCTGCTGCCGCACAGCCTGACCGGCGTGATCGGCGGCTACCAGATGGGCTACAACCGCGAGCTCGCCAACCATGTCGTGCTCGGCGTCGAAGCGGATGCGTCGTTCACAAGCCCGACCGATCCGGGGGCCGTCGGCCGCGCGCCGCCGGTCGCGTTCGACACCACGCTCGATTATGTCGCCACGCTGCGCGGCCGGATCGGCTACGCCTATGGGCGCTGGATGCCCTACGTCACCGGCGGCTTCGCCTGGGGGCATAGCCATGCCGACATCAATGACGGCAGCGGCGCGATGATCGGGCATTACCAGCCGGGCTGGACCGCCGGTCTCGGCCTTGAATTCGCTGTCAGCGGCAATTGGACCGCCAAGCTGGAATACGACTACATCGACCTCGCCCGGCGGGCTTACGACCTCTCCGCCTTCGGACTGCCGGGCATCAATGTCGATCCGCGCATCCATCTCGCCAAGGTCGGCCTCAATTACCAGTTCGGCGACACGCTGTGGAAGCCGCCCGGCGATGCCGGGCCGCGGCTGCCCGAGTCCGACGACTGGAACGTGCACGCGCAGACCACGTTCCTGCCGCAGGGCTATCTGCCGTTCCGTTCGCCCTATGCTGGTCCCAACAGTCTTCCCGGCGGCGGTCAGCTGCAACAAACCTGGACCACGACCGCGTTCCTTGGCGTGCGGCTGTGGGACGGCGGCGAGTTCTATTTCGATCCGGAGCTCGCGCAGGGCTTCGGCATCAACAGCACGCTCGGCATTGCCGGCTTCCCGAACGGCGAGGCGCAGAAGGCCGGCGCGGCATTCCCGAAGATTCGCCCGCAGCGCTATTATTTCAAGCAGACCTGGGGCCTCGGCGGCGAGCAGGAGGATGTCGACGACGGTCCGAACCAGCTCGCGGGAAAGCGCGACATCGACCGGGTGACGCTGGTGGTCGGGCGCTTTGCGATGGGCGACTTCTTCGACAACAACGCTTACGCGCACGATCCGCGCGCCGATTTCATGAACTGGGCGCTGTGGGAAGCCGCCGCCTACGACTTCCCCGCCGACCTGCCCGGCTACACCCGCGGCGTCTATGCCGAGTTCAACCGCAAGGACTGGGCGGTGCGCGGCGCCTATGTCGAGGTGCCGTCGGAGCCGAACAGCGACATCCTCCAGTTCAAGACCGGCGGCGCCGTGGTCGAGTTCGAGGAGCGCCACACCATCTTCGATCAGCCCGGCAAGCTCCGGCTCGGCGCCTTCGAAAACCAGGGCGTGACCGGCAACTACAATCAGGCGCTGGCGATCGAGGCGGCGGATCCGACCCAGAACATCAACACGGTGATGGCGAGCATCCGTCACGTCAACATGAAGTACGGCGTCTACGCCAATCTCGAGCAGCAGATCCTCAAGGACGTCGGCATCTTTGCCCGTGCCAGCTGGAACGACGGCCAGACCGAAATCCTGTCCTTCACCGACATCGACCGCAGCCTGTCGGGCGGCGTCTCCATCAAGGGCAGCTATTGGGGCCGCGACAACGACACGGTCGGCATCGGCGGCGCGATCAACGGGCTGTCCGCCGCAAACCGCGCTTTTCTGGCCGCCGGCGGCATCGGGCTCCTGATCGGAGACGGGCAGCTCAACTATCGCCCGGAGCAGATCCTGGAGGCCTATTACGCCTACCAGGTGACCAAGAACTTTACGGTGACCGCGGACTACCAGTTCGTCGCCAATCCTGCCTATAACGCCGACCGCGGGCCGGTTTCGATCTTCTCCTGCCGCCTGCACGGCGAATTCTGAACAGGACGACCAATGACGCTGCAGGACCTTCGCATTGCCGTGCTGACGAGAGCGCCCCGGCCCAACGTCTGGGACCTGGTCGCCCTGATCCTGGTGATCGGCGCCATGGTGCTGATCGTCTATGGCGGCGAGCAGACCACGCTGCCGCTATCGGCGCTGGAGACGGCGCCGGTCTCGCTCGATCCGGTGCACCTGCCGGTCTATGCGCTGCGCACCACGCTGCGGATGCTGCTCGCCATCGTCTGCTCGACCGTCTTCACCTTCATCTATGCGGCGGTCGCGGCAAAAAGCCGGCGCGCCGAGATGGTGCTGATTCCGCTGCTGGACATCCTGCAGTCGGTGCCGATCCTGGGCTTCCTCACCTTTACCGTGGTCTTCTTCCTCAATCTGTTTCCGGGCCGGGTGCTGGGCGCCGAGCTCGCCTGCGTGTTCGCGATCTTCACCAGCCAGGCCTGGAACATGACCTTCAGCATGTACCAGTCGATGCGCAACGTGCCGAAGGATCTCGACGAGGCCTCCAAGAGCTTCCATTTGAGCGGCTGGCAGCGTTTCTGGCGGCTCGACGTGCCGTTCGCCATGCCCGGCCTGATCTGGAACGCGATGATGTCGATGTCGGGCGGCTGGTTCTTCGTCGTCGCCTCGGAAGCCATCACCGTGGGCAACACGACGGTCACCCTGCCCGGCGTCGGATCCTATGTGGCCACCGCGATCGAGAAGCGCGATCTCGCCGCGATCGGCTATGCCATCCTCACCATGCTGCTCGTCATCATCGCCTATGACCAGTTCCTGTTCCGTCCCATCGTCGCCTGGGCCGACAAGTTCCGCTTCGAGCAGACCGCGTCAGGCGATGCGCCGACCTCCTGGATGCTCGACCTGTTCCGCCGCACCCGCGCCTTGCGCAGCCTGACGCTGCCGTTCGCGACGCTCAACCGCGCCTTCTCCAATCTGAACATCGTCTGGCCCAAGAGCTTCCGCCTGCCCGCGGCAACAGTCGCCGGTCCGCCCTCGCGCGTGATCGATGCGCTGTGGTTTGCCATCGTCGGCATCTCCACCGGCTATGCGGCCTACAAGGCCTATGTCTATCTTTCGGCCAGCCTGCAGCCTTCGGATATCTACGTCGCGCTCAGCGACGGGCTTATCACCCTGCTCCGGGTGGTCGTGCTGATCGCGCTCGCGACGCTGATCTGGGTGCCGATCGGGGTGTGGATCGGGCTGCGGCCGAAGCTCGCCGAGCGGGTGCAGCCGCTGGCGCAGTTCCTCGCGGCGTTTCCCGCCAACCTGGCATTCCCGGTGTTCGTCTTCATCATCGTGCGCTACGGCCTCAACTCCAACATCTGGCTCAGCCCGCTGATGATCCTGGGAACGCAGTGGTACATCCTGTTCAATGTGATCGCCGGCGCCAGCGCCTTCCCGAGCGATCTGCGCGAGGCGGCGTCGAGCCTCCATCTCGAGGGCTGGCGCTGGTGGATCAAAGTGATCCTGCCCGGCATCTTCCCCTATTACATCACCGGCGCCATCACCGCCTCCGGCGGCTCCTGGAACGCCTCCATCGTCGCGGAGGTCGCGAGCTGGGGCGACACCCATCTATCGGCCACGGGCCTCGGCGCCTATATCGCAAGGGCGACCGAGGCCGGCGATTTCCCGCGCGTCGTGCTCGGCATCGCCATCATGTGCGTGCTGGTCACCCTGTTCAATCGTCTGTTCTGGCGCCCGCTCTATGCCTTCGGTGAGCGCCGGCTCCGTCTCGGCTGATGTGAGGAAACATCGATGCTCGACCCCACCAAGCAGCAATCCGCCCTGATCGATATCCGCAGCGTCAGCCGCTCGTTTCCGAAAGGGAGTGGCGAGGATCTGCTGGTGCTGGACAAGGTCGATCTCACCATCCGCGCCGGTGAGATCGTCGGTCTCCTCGGCCGCTCCGGCTCGGGCAAATCGACCCTGCTGCGCATCATTGCCGGCCTGATCGCGCCCTCCTCGGGCAACGCGACCTGCCGCGGCCAGACCATCCAGGGGCCGCCGAACGGCGTGGCCATGGTGTTCCAGTCCTTTGCGCTGTTTCCCTGGCTGACCGTGCTGCAGAACGTGGAGCTCGGCCTCGAGGCCCTCGGCATCGACGCCGCCGAGCGTCGCAAGCGCGCGATCGCGGCGATCGACCTGATCGGCCTCGACGGTTTCGAATCCGCCTACCCCAAGGAATTGTCCGGCGGCATGCGCCAGCGCGTCGGCTTTGCCCGCGCGCTGGTGGTGCATCCCGACCTGCTGCTGATGGACGAGCCGTTCTCGGCGCTCGACGTGCTCACCGCCGAGACGCTGCGCACCGACCTGGTCGATCTCTGGATCGACGGCAGGCTGCCGATCAAATCGGTGCTGATGGTCACGCACAACATCGAGGAGGCGGTCCTGATGTGCGACCGTGTCCTGGTGTTCTCGTCCAATCCGGGCCGCGTCGCCGCCGAATACAAGATCGACCTGCCGCATCCGCGCAACCGGCTCGATCCGGTGTTCCGCCAGCTTGTCGACACCCTCTATGAGCGGATGACCCAGCGTCCGATCAAGCCGCCGACGATGGAGAACATCCAGGCCAATGCCGGCGTCGGCCTCGTGCTCGATCATGTCTCCTCCAACGTGCTGTCGGGCCTGATCGAGACGCTGGCGGCCGAACCCTATAACGGCCACGCCGACCTGCCGGTGCTGGCCGGCCAGTTGCAGCTCGAGGCCGACGAGATCCTGCATCTCGGCGAGTCGCTGCAGCTCCTGCATTTCGCCCAGTTCAAGGACGGCGACCTGGTGCTGACCGACGCCGGCAAGCGGTTTGCCAATCTCGAAACCGACGCCCGCAAAAAGGTATTTGCCGAGCATCTCGTCGCCTACGTGCCGGTGATGGGCCTGATCAAGCGCGTACTCGACGAGCGTCCCTCCCACACCGCCCCCGCCGCCCGCTTCCGCAACGAGCTGGAAGACTACATGTCGGAGGAATATGCCGACGAGACCTTGAAGACCATCGTCTCCTGGGGCCGCTACGCCGAGCTGTTCTCGTATGACGAGCAGTCGGAGACTTTCAGTCTCGAGAACCCGGGCGTGGATGAGGGACACGGGTAAGGCTGCGTCCACGGCCGCCGCGGCGAGAGCGAACGCCGTGCCCTACAGCCTCAGACGGACGTGAAGCGGGACATCGCCGGCCGGTCCTTGCCGGGCCCGTCCCGGTCATCCACGTCGAGCTGCATGCCAACGCGGACGCTTCCGGAGCTTTTCATTTCCGGCGGCGCCATTTTCGCATTCTCCCCAAACAATCCGGCGAGATGCTGGGCGATCCATCAGCGCACGCCCTCGTCGCCCGTACGAACTCCGTCAACGTCGCGGCGCTTGTATCGGACGTACTGCCCGGCCGCGTTGGTCGCCCAGCAGGCTTCCCTGTTGCAGAACGGCAAGCCGTCGATGTGGATGAGGTCTTGCGGAAAGCTGGTGTTGGACAACAGATAACCGTAACGGGCGCTCTCCTTGAGCATCAGCGCCTCGTTGTCGAAGCTCAGATTGTAGGTTTGCTGCAGAACGACTTTGTGCAGCTTGATCATGCCGGCATAGAACTTCGCATATCTCGTTGCGAAATATTGATCGATCGGGGTATTCCCGACCCACGGGGCCGGCTTGTTGTCGCGATCGAAATAGTCCGACTCCTTCATGAAGGCGTCCGAATAGTGCAGGCCCTCGGTCAAGGCCGGCACATTGTCGTCGAGGACGCTCGAGTAATTGGTGACGATGACAAAGCGGGAATTGTGGCGCTCGTCACGAACATGGCGCCAGATCGCTTTGGCAAAATCCTTCTGGCTCTCCCGATAGTCGGGAACGCCGGCCTTCCCCGCGGCTGATCCCTTCGGTCCCCAGACGCTGTCGTTATAGAGGACGTCGAGAAATACGCCGTCGAAGCCGAGGTCGATCATCTTGTCGATCTCGCCGAGAACATAGGCCTGCCAGGCGGGGTCCCAATCCCTCACGACCCACAGACCCTTGAAACTGCCGTTCTGCGGCCCGAACCAGCCTGGTGCCGCTGCAGTGAGGTTGCCGTTCGCATCGAACCATGAGGCCTGGTCGGCCAGATCGATGTTCGAACAGCAGCGCATGAATTCGCCAGCATCGATGTACGCGATCGCGAGGCGATCGCGACGGGAATTGCTCTCCTGAAAGACGCGCACGCCGGCGGGATCGATCGTGTTGTGCCCGGCATAGTAATCCGCGATCAGCATGTCGTAGGGCTCGGAGGCGGCCGCCTGGAACGCCTGCCCCGAGCGCGGGGCTCCATCGACGCCCGGCGCGATGAAGTAATCGAAGCTGTCGACATGCCGCATCAGCCTCGCGTGACGCTCCGCGTCACCGGACCTATCCGCGTCCTCCTGTGCCACTGCCGCAGCGACGCCAAGCGCTGAAAAAAGAAAAATGGTTACAGGTAAGCGCAAAAGACGCGTCATCGGTTCTACTCACGGATGAATCCGGCGTTGTCGTCACCCCCTATACTTCGATGTTCTTCGCAACCGAAGCCGACCGCTGCATCCCACTCATGCAAACGCAACCGCCGAAAGTCACAAAACATACACCCGCATGACACGCTCCGTCCCGAGCGGGGCTTGCGCGCAGAGACCGCTCGACGCGACGCGAACCGTCGCCGCACCCCGAGCCTTTGAGCCGCCGGATTCAGCTCGCTTTCGCCGGCCGCTGAGAGCGTGGAGAAGGCGTTGCGTGCGCGGCGTCATGAATTTTTCGTGAAATGTGGTGCAGCGCACAGCTTCCTGCCGCGGCACGATGCATTGTGCACCCATTGCCATGACCAATTGCGGAGTTTCAACGATGAGACACGCGCTGTTTTCGACGAGTATTCCTTTTTCCAGGACTGCGGTTTCGTCCAGGACTGCCGTTTCGGCAGAGAAGCCGGCAAGAAAGAACCTGTTCGCTTTGCTGCTCGAAGCGCTGCATCACTCGCGGCATCTGCAGGCACAGCGAGTCCTTCGGCAATATCGTCATCTGATCGCCCGGTCCAATGCGGCCGGTGCATCATCGAGCGCTGGAGGCGAGGCGGATGTCGGTCACTGAACGGCGCTCATACAAAAGATCGTCTTTCCAGGTTCCGGCGCTGAGCGAAAACGTCCTGCTCGCGATCATCGCCCTCGCTTTTCTCATTTTTCACATCGCCGTCGGCGTCGTCTTGATCAAGCCCTCGGGCGGAGCAGCCGCGACGACGCAGGACGAGCCGAAGCCCTCGCCTTACGATTAGCCGCTGTTGCGGCCACCAGCGCACGAAATCGGATCAACCGGAGGATCGCTCATGAGCGACATCGGATCGTTTTTGCTGCTCAGCACCGCCGTCTTTTCGGGTGCATTCGTCTCGGGGCTCGCCGGCTTCGCATTCTCGGCCGTCGCCGGCGGCATCCTGCTCCATGTGCTGCAGCCGCTGGAAGCCGTTCCGCTGATGATGGCGTGCAGTGTGGGCGTTCAGGCCACCAATCTCTGGGCGTTGCGCGAGAGCATTCGATGGAAGGAAAGCCTGATCCTGATGCTTGGCGGATTGCTCGGCGTTCCCATTGCTGTGTGGCTGCTTCACACGACCGATACGAAGACGTTTCGCGAGGGATTTGGCCTGGCCGTCGCGGTTTACGCCGGCTACATGCTGTTCCGGCCAAGCCTGAGCTATCTGCAGCAGATGAAACAAGGCCGCAACGCTTTGGTCGGATTCGGCGGCGGCCTGATCGGCGGCCTGACGGCGATGCCGGGAGCGTTGCCGACCATCTGGTGCGACATCCACGGTGTGCCGAAGAACGAGCAGCGCGCCCTCGTTCAGCCCTTCATTGCGGCGATGCAGCTGTTCTCGCTCGCGCTGATGCTGATGCGGCACGACCTGTCGTCAAAGGTGTTCTTCGACCTGCTTTTGAGCATTCCTGCGCTGTTGGCGGGATCGGTACTCGGTATCGTGGCGTTCCGCTACGTCAACGACACGACGTTCCGTCGCATCGTGCTGGTCGTGCTCATGGTTTCGGGGCTGATGCTGCTCGCATGATCGAGCGGCATCGACAGGGCGAGCTCCGGCGCGCCGACCGGCCCCTCACATCACCGGCGCGAACGACTCCGCCTGGCCATGCGCCAGGCATCGCGATAGTGGACGTCGTCGGTGCCGTTGATCAATTCGCCCGGTTGCCGGGCCGCCGTCTTGCAGACCCCGAACTCGGGGGACTGCCGCTCGCCACGACGGGCCTTGCGCGTCGGCTTCACGGCGCGACGTCAATCGTCGCCTTCATGTTCGGATGATAGCGGCAGTAATAGTCGACGGTGCCGGCCTTTTTCAGCACGATTTTTCCCGTCTGCTTCGGCGGCAGGTTCACGTCGAAATCGCCGTTGCGGGCGGTGGCACTGTGCATCAGGACGTCCTTGTTGGTCCATTCGATGGTGTCGCCGACCTTGGCCGCGACCGAGGCCGGCGAAATGTCCATATTCTGCATCGTGACCTGAATGGTGGCCGCGCGCGCCGGAACGCACGCCGCCACGAGCGATAGCGCGGCCACGGCGGCGCGGCGTCCCGGCGTCATGACCCTCTCCTACTTCAGCTCGGCCTCGACATGCTCGGCGTGCTGCTCGTGGCCCTGAAAGATCTTCAGCCCGGTTTGCAAAAGCCCCTTCAGCTCCGCATTGCTGGCGGAGGGGATGAGCTGCGTTTCCAGCGCGTTGTTCACGGTCTTGTGGTAGGCGACCTCGTTTTCGACATAGGCCTTGTCGAAGGCTGCGCCGTTGAGCTTGCCGAGCTCGGCGAGCTTCTCGCTTGCCTGTTTGGTCAGCGCCTTGCTGGTGTCGTTGTCTTCCGGAGTGACCTTCAGTTTCTTGACCAGGGCAAGCGCCTGCTTGTTCACGGCTTCATGGTCGCGCACCATGTCCTGCGCGAACTGCTTCACGTCCTTGCTGCTCGCTTTCTCGAGCGCCTGCTTCGCAGCCTTGATATCGATCTCACCGGCTGTGTAGGCGATGTGGGCGATTTGCGGGTCGGTCAGTTTCGTTCCTTGCGCCAGCGCGATGCTGGAGCAGAGGCAGATGACGGCAATCGCCGCGCTTGATCGGACGAGCATGGTTCACACTCCTGTGGCGCCGGGCCAAAGGCCGGCGCGTGAAAGGTTGCACGGAAGTTGGATGGGGCAGTAGCGCCGAGGTTCCCAGAAAACTCAGCTCGAAACGCCGAGCCGCTTCAGGACAGCATCGGTCAGGCGCTCGCAGCGGCCGCCCGCAAAGGGAAAAGCTTCCAGAATGACCGGGCCGATCTCTTTCTCGACGTTTTGGCGCAACATGGCGCGCGCTCGATGCAGGCGTGTCTTCACCGTTTCGGGCTTGATGCCGAGCAACCCGGCGGTCTCCTCGACTGTCATCTCCTCCATCACGCGCGTGATGAAGACGAGCCGGAACGGCTCCGGCAGCCGGTCGATCGCCTTCTCGACGACCCCTTGGATCTGACGTTGCGCCATGGATTTTTCCGGGTCGCTCACTGCCGTGGGAAACGGGATGATCTCGGCCGCCAGACTCTCTTGCGGCAGGGAATCCAGATCCAGCGAAGGCCGCCTGCCGCGCAGCCGGCCCATCGCTTCGTTCATGGCGATGCGCGACAGCCAGGTCG
>Ga0209062_1000440_pt1 | contig 127242 bp, 106 predicted proteins | sample Coa_R2_2_FD_187158 | JGI IMG/M metagenome (GOLD analysis project Ga0209062, IMG submission 187158) | Surface soil microbial communities from Centralia Pennsylvania, which are recovering from an underground coalmine fire - Coalmine... | ecosystem: Environmental > Terrestrial > Soil >... | reverse complement strand
CGACAAGCTCCCTTTGGCAAGAGCCGCGGTGGGACGCCGATAGGCGTGCGCATCGCCAACGATGCGCGGCCGTGCCGCAGCACGGCAGGTTGGAAATTTGCGTCTGTCGGCGTTCCGCTTCCTTTGCGTTTGTTTGTCATTGCCAAGCGTCGGCGAAGCCATCCGGTGCCGCGGTGAGCCTAGCTCCGCGCAATGACGAGACCGCGACGTGGGCATCGGCGCAACCTGAAACGAAGGCCCCACCCCTTGTTTCTCCTTGCGCCGCCTGCTTCGCGCCTTCAGGTCACCGGCGTCACACCACCACGCGCGCGCCAAGGCGCGGCGCGGGAACGCGAGCGCATGCTCTGCGCTCCCCCGGGGCGCGCAAGTGGAGCGTTGGGGCGAGCGCAGCCGGTCAGAAGCGCAATCGGATGTGGCAGGATGAATGGAACCGAGACGGCGGCTTTGTTCTCGCTTATGATGGTCGGGAACGGGCCCATCAGTGGGGCTGGGTGAGGGAGTAAGCAAATGTTCGATAAGGCTTTTCAAGCCAATTTCGCAAAGGCCGCGCTGGCCGCGGCCGTGACCGCGGCAGTCATCGCGCTGCCGGTCAAAGCGCAGCCACGCCGTGTGCAGGTCGGTCAGCTCGCCTGCTCGATTTCGGCCGGCGTCGGCCTTGTCGTCGGCTCGCAGCGCAATGTCGCCTGCAATTTCCTGCCCGATGGCGGACCGCCCGAGGCGTATACCGGGACAATCACCAAAGTCGGCCTGGACGTCGGCTTCACCACCGGTGGCGCGATGGTCTGGGGCGTGTTCGCCGACACCAATCGCTATGCCGGCATGTTGGCGGGAACCTATGTCGGCGCGCAGGCTGAAGCGACGGTCGCCGCAGGTCTCGGCGCCAATGTGCTGGTTGGCGGCTCGAACCGCTCGATCGCGCTGCAGCCGCTGTCGGTCCAAGGTCAGACCGGGCTGAATGTCGCCGCGGGCGTCGGTGCGCTGGAATTGAAATACGCGCAGTAGGTTTCGACGACGAATTGCGTCGGCTTGTCAGTCAAGGGATTTGGCTACCGCTTTGCAGGAGCCAGCCGCCTTAGATGGCACGGCTGGAGCGCGGCACGATTGACCGTGCGTGTTAAGGTGACTTGCGCCAGTTGAGCCGTTCCCGAGTCATGCCGATCGCGTGCCGTCTGTGCGCACGGACGTTACGAAAAAAATTCGGCGCTTGGCTGCGACTTATATCGCCAGCCCCTTGACCGCCCCGGGCGGCCCCTGAAACGATAGCGATACAATCTGCGGGCCGCGATCAACGACGGGCTCACTGGGGAGGCTGTTGCGGGAGGCTTGAATGGCAACAAACGGCAACGGCGCGCGCGCGGGCGGTCCTCGCTGCGTTGCATTGGTCGGTCCATTCCAGAGCGGCAAGACCACGCTGCTAGAAGCGATCCTCGCCCGCACCGGCATCATCCCGCGCCAAGGCACCGTCGAAGCCGGCAATACGGTGGGCGATGCCACCAAGGAAGCGCGCCATCACAAGATGAGCGTCGAGCTTTCCGTCGCTACCACGAATTTCATGGGCGACATTTACACCTTTCTCGATTGTCCGGGCTCGGTCGAATTCGTCCATGACATGCGCGCAGTGCTGCCGGCGATCGACGCCGCCGTCGTCGTCTGCGAAATGGACGAGAAGAAGATCCCACAGCTGCAGCTCATCCTGCGCGAGCTCGAAGACCACCAAGTGCCGCGCATCCTGTTCGTCAACAAGATCGACAAGGCCGATGCCGGCGTGCATGACGTACTCAAACTGCTGCAGCCGGCGTCGCGGACCAAACTGATCCTGCGGCAGATCCCGACATTTTCCGGCGACATTATTTCGGGCTTTGTCGATCTCGCCCTCGAGCGCGCCTTTGTCTACAAGGAGCACGCGCCGTCCGAAGTCGTGCCGCTGGAAGGCGACCTCGCCGACCGGGAAAAGACCGCGCGTTTCTCGATGCTGGAGACGCTCGCCGATCATGACGACGAGCTGATGGAGCAGTTGCTGGAAGACATTCAGCCGCCGCGCGACAAGGTGTTCGACGACCTCACCCGCGAGTTACGCGAAGGTCATGTCTGTCCGGTGCTGATGGGCACGGCAACGCGCGCCAATGGCGTGCTGCGGCTGTTGAAGGCGCTGCGCCATGAATCGCCCGGCGTCGCCGAGACCGCGAAGCGGCTCGGCGTGAAACCCGGCGCTGACGCGGTCGCCTACGTGCTCAAGACGCAGAACACGACGCATGGCGGCAAGATGTCGATCGTGCGCATGCTCGCCGGCCAGGCCGGCGACGGCACCACATTATTCTCGGGCGACAGCGAGGTCGGCCGCGTCGCCGGTGTGTTCAAGCTCGTCGGCCAGAACACCGAAAAGCGCGGCGCGGCGGCGGTCGGCGAAACGGTCGCCTTCGCCAAGCTCGATAAGGCCAGGACCGGCGATACCCTCTGCGCCGGCAAGCAGGCGCATCCGGCGCTCACCAAGGTCGAGCCCTATCCGCCGGTGCTGGCGATCGCGATCTCCGCCAAGGAGCGCAAAGACGACGTCAAGCTCGGCCAGGCGCTGACCAAGCTGGTCGAGGAAGATCCGTCGATCACCGTGGTGCATAATCCGGAAGCGCACGAAGTGGTGCTGTGGGGCCAGGGCGAAATGCATCTGCGCGTCGCCACCGAGCGGCTGAGCGACCGTTACGGGGTAGCGATCGAGCGGCGCACCCCGAGCGTCGGCTATCGCGAGACCATCCGCAAATCCATTACCCAGCGCGGCCGCTACAAGAAGCAATCCGGAGGTCACGGCCAGTACGGGGATGTTGTGCTCGAGATCAAGCCGATGCCGCGCGGCTCGGGATTTTCCTTCGAGGATCGGATCACGGGCGGCGTGGTGCCGCGCAATTACATTCCCTCCGTCGAGGAAGGCGTCATCGACGCGCTTAATCACGGCCCGCTCGGCTTTCCCGTGGTCGATCTGCATGTGGCGCTGATCGATGGATCGTATCACACTGTCGATTCCTCGGATCAGGCCTTCCGCACCGCCGGGCGCATCGGCATTACCGAAGCCTTGCCGCAATGCCAGCCGGTGCTGCTCGAGCCGATCCATCTGGTCGAGATCGTCTGTCCGAGCGATGCCACCGCCAAGATCAATGCGCTGATGTCGAGCCGCCGCGGCCAAATCCTGGGCTTCGACACCCGGGATGGCTGGGACGGCTGGGACGTGGTGCGCGCCAAAATGCCGGAGGCCGAGATCGGCGACCTGATCGTGGAGATCCGCTCCGCCACAGCCGGCGCCGGCACGTTCACCTTCAAATTCGATCACATGGCTGAACTGACCGGCCGCACCGCCGATCAGATCATCGCCGCGCGCAGGGCGGCGGAGTGATATTTTCCTGCCCCGCGACAGCGGGGAAGGATGGCCACCTGCGGCGCACCATGGCCAATGCGGTCACGCCGGTCCGGGAAGGCAACGAGACCGGGGTGGTCGCGAGCGGCGGCGTGCGGCGAGGCGTGGCTATCAGCTTTGCTTCGCTATTCGGCACGCTGGCGTCGTCGTTCTGGCTCCATTCGCCATCACCGTGGATCAGGCCGCGGCGCCGCATTCCGGTCTCGCCTCCATGTTCCGCGACGATGGCGTGCTCGTGTTTGCGCTGATGACCCTCTCCGCGATCGTCAGCTGTAACCGTTTTCGAGGCAGTGTCGGCGCGCATAGCGGCCATTACGAATAGCGCAGCATGCGGCCGAGGCATCGAGCTACTGGCCGTTTCGGGCCTCAACGCAGGAGTACCGGATGAGCGAATTTCGCATCGAGACTGACAGCCTGGGCGAAGTGCGCGTTCCTGCCGACAAGCTGTGGGGCGCGCAGACCCAGCGCTCGCTCGAATATTTCAGCATCGGCAGGGACCTGATGCCGCGCGAAATGATTACCGCCTATGCCATCCTGAAAAAGGCGGCGGCCAATGCCAACCACGCCAGCGGCCGGCTGGACGAACAGATCCGCGGGCTGATCGCGCAAGTCTGCGACGAGATTTTGGCGGGTCGGCATCATGACATGTTCCCGTTGCATGTGTGGATGACCGGCAGCGGCACGCAATTCAACATGAACGTCAACGAAGTGATCGCAAACCGCTGCTGCCAGCTTGCCGGCACGCCGCTCGGCAGCAAGCGGCCGGTGCATCCGAACGATCACGTCAATATGTCGCAATCCTCGAACGACAACTTTCCTTCGGCGATGTACATCGCCTGCGTGATCGGCGTGAAGCGGCGGCTGATTCCGGCGGTGCAGGCGCTGCACGACTCGATCGCCGCCAAGGCGGCCGCATGGGCTGACATCGTCAAGATCGGCCGCACCCATATGCAGGACGCCACCCCGCTGACGCTGGGCCAGGAATGGTCGGGCTATGCCGGCATGCTCGCTGATGGTCTTGCTCGCCTCGAGGACTCGCTTGCGCATGCCTATCGACTGGCGCTCGGCGGCACCGCGGTCGGCACCGGGATCAACGCAGCGCCGGGTTTCGCGGAAGCCGCCGCGGCGGAGATCGCCCGCTTGACCGGTCTGCCGTTCGTCACCGCGCCCAACAAGTTTACGGTGCAAGGCGCGCATGACGCGCTGGTGCAGCTCTCGGGCACGCTGCGCACGCTCGCCGGCTCGCTTTACAAGATCGGCAACGACATTCGCCTGCTGTCCTGCGGCCCGCGCGCGGGCTTCTACGAGTTGCTGCTGCCGGAAAACGAGCCGGGGTCTTCCATCATGCCGGGCAAGGTCAATCCGACACAATGTGAAGCGCTGACCATGATCGCCGTGCAGGTCATGGCCAACGATGTCGCGGTCGGTTTCGGCGGCGCCGGCGGCTATCTGGAAATGAACGTCTACAAGCCGCTGATGATTCACAACATCATGCACTCGATCGCGATCATGGCCGACGGCTGCACGAATTTCCGCAAATTTTTGATCGAAGGCACCATGCCCAATCGCAAGAAGATCAAGGAGGACGTGGAACGCTCGCTGATGCTGGTGACCGCCCTGGCGCCGGTGATCGGCTACGACAAGGCGGCCAAGATCGCGCATTACGCGATGGAGCATGATCTCACGTTGCGGCAGGCGGCCCTGCAGCTCGGCTTCGTCACCGCGGCCGAGTTCGACCGCATCGTCGATCCGGCCAAGATGGTCGGACCCTATGTGGCCGGCAAGCGCTAGCCAAGCGGCATTGACGCTGCCGCCGATCCCGGTCTTTGCTGCATGCGCTGTGCAAGACAGAGTGGAGAAAGCCATCAATGCCTGCTTATTGGGTCGCGCGCTCGAAAATCAACGATCCGGTCGAATACAAGAAATACACCGACCGTGTGCCGGCCATCATCGCCAAATTCGGCGGCAAAGTTCTGGCGCGCGGCGGCCGCTATCAGATCATGGAAGGGCCGGATAAGTTTCACCGCTTCGTGGTGATCGAGTTTCCCACCTTCGAGCAGGGCGTCGCCTGCTTTACCTCGAAGGAATACAATGAAGCGGCGGCATTCCGCAGGAGCGGCGCCGGCGAGGTCGAGACCATCATGGTCGACGGCGGCGACGCGACGAGATGATTCCACATGTCATTGCGGGAGTGAAGCAACGAACCAATCCAGAAACGGCGCCGCCGACTTGGATTGCTTCGCTTCGCTCGCGATGGCGCTTCAGCCCGCCGTGATATTGGCGAACTTGATCACTTTGCCCCATTTGACGATCTCGTTCGCGATCAGTTTTCCGAAATCGGCCGGCGTGGTCGGCATCGGAATGCCGCCGAGATCGGCAAGCCGGCCAGCGATCCTGGGATCGGCGAGGCCGGCATTCAGTTCGGCATTGAGCCTGTTGATGATATCCGCCGGCGTATCCTTCGGTGCCGCGAGGCCCTGCCAGGCAAACGCCTCATAGCCTGGGACGAAATCGGCCACCGGCGGCAAGTCGGGTAGAGTGGCCAAGCGCTCCGAACTGGTGACGGCGAGGCCGCGCAATTCGCCGCTGCGGATATGATTGAGCGACAGCAGGATCAGATCGAACATCACCTGATCCTGTCCGGCAAGCATATCGGTGACGGCGGGCGCGTCGCCGCGATAGGGCACGTGCAGCATGTTGACGCCGGTGAGCATGTTGAACAGTTCGCCGGCCAGATGCGGCGTCGAGCCGACGCCGCCCGAGGCCATGTTGATCTGGCCCGGATGCGCTTTGGCATAATCGATCAGTTCGGGCACGGTCTTTACGGGCAGGGAAGGATGCACCTCCAAAATCAGCGGATTCCGGTCGATGCCGCCGATCGGCGCCAGGTCGCGGGTGAAATTGAAGCTGAGATTGGGATTGAGCATCCCGCTGATGACATTCGGATTGGCGAGCAGCAGCAGCGTGTAGCCGTCCGGCGCGGCGTTGACGACCGTCTCGGCGGCGATCTGCTGTCCCTGCGAGCCTTTGTTCTCGACCACGAAGGACTGGCCGAGCCGCTCCGACAGCATTTGGCCGGCCAGCCGCGCGATGATATCGGCGGCGCCGCCTGGCGGAAAGCCGACCAGAAGGCGGATCGGTCGCGACGGATAGGCGGCGGCGCCGGCGCGGCGGAGCACGGCCGGCAACGCTGCCGCGCCGACTGCGAGCTTGAGAAATCGACGCCGTTGAAGTTTCGGCATGCCTGCCTCGCGACGGCGCAGCTTACAATGCAGCGTCAACCCGCAAAAGCGGCTTACGCCGCCGCGCGCGGCTCGCCGCCGCCGGGCGGCGGCACCGGCAAGCCGCCGGCGGCATATTCGTTGAGCTTGTTGCGCAGCGTGCGAATGGAAATGCCGAGCACATTGGCCGCATGCGTGCGGTTGCCAAGGCAATGTCTGAGCGTGTCGAGAATGAGATCGCGCTCGACCTCGGCGACGGTGCGGCCGACCAGGCCGCGCGTCGCCTGCTCGGCGGCGAGCGCGGCGTGCGCCACGACCGGCGCGCCTCTGTGCTGGTCGAGCCGCACGCCGTCCGGCGTGAGGATCGCTTCCGGTCCGATCTCGTCGCCGCTCGCCATCAGCACCGCACGATGCATCGTGTTTTCCAACTCGCGCACATTGCCGGGCCAATAGTTCAGCGCCAGGGTACGGCGTGCCTCCTGCGCCAGCGGCCGCGCCGGCAGGCCGTTGGCGGCGGCGTATTTCTTCACGAAATAATCGGCGAGCTCGAGCACGTCAGCCGGCCGTTCGCGCAGCGGCGGAATTTTGAGGTTCACCACATTGAGCCGAAACAAAAGGTCTTCACGGAACGTGCCGTCGCGCACGGCTTCGCCGAGATTGCGGTTCGAGGTGGCGATGATACGGATATCGATCGGCACCGGCCGGGTGCCGCCGACGCGGTCGATCACGCGCTCCTGAATGGCGCGCAGCAGCTTCGCCTGCAGGCGCACGTCGATCTCGGAGATTTCGTCGAGCAGGAGCGTGCCGCCATTGGCCTCTTCAAACTTGCCGATGCGGCGGGCGACCGCGCCGGTGAAGGCGCCCTTCTCGTGGCCGAACAGTTCGGATTCCAGGAGCGTCTCGGGAATGGCGGCGCAATTGACGCAGATCAAGGGCTTCTTGGCGCGGCTCGAGCGGCCGTGCACATAGCGCGCCAGCACTTCCTTGCCAGTGCCGGACTCGCCGGTGATCAGCACGGAGGCCTCGCTGCCCGCGACTTGGGCCGCGAGCTTGACGACGCGTGCCATTGCATCGTCGCGATAGATCAAATCGCGCGAATCGTCGGCGACGGCAGCGAGCACGGCGGCGATCAGCTCGGCGTCGGGCGGCAGCGGGATATATTCCTTGGCGCCGGCATGGATCGCCGCGACCGCGGCGCGGGCGTCGTTCGCCGTGCCGCAGGCGACGATCGGCGCATGAATTCGCTCGATCTCGAGCGCGGTGATCAGGTCGCGAATATTGATCGCGACATCGACCATGAGCAGGTCGGCACCGCGCCCGGAGCGCAGCACCGCAAGCGCCTGCGCGGTGTCCGCCGCGTGAGTGACTTGCGCGCCTTTGTCCATCGCGATTTTGGTCGCGCCGGTGAGCTGGCCGTTGAGGGAGCCTACGATGAGAAGGCGCATGGTGTTGATCCTTGTGAGCCGATGCGGCGAATAGCGAATGGCCAATAGGGAATAGCGCGATGGAGACCAGCAAAGCGCGGGTGGCTAAACTCCATTCGCCGTTCGTTACTGGCGATTCGCCGCTCTTCGTCCATCGCTATCTCTCCGCCTTGATGATTTCCGTCATGGTCACGCCAAGCTTCTCCTCGACCAGGACGACCTCGCCGCGGGCTACCAGGCGATTGTTGACATAGATGTCGATTGCTTCGCCGACCTTGCGGTCGAGCTCGAGCACAGTGCCTGGTCCGAGCTTGAGCAGATCACCGATATCCATGCGCGCCCGTCCGAGCACGGCCGAGACCTGCACCGGAACGTCGAACACGGCTTCGAGATCGGCGGCGACGCGCGACACCGGACCATCCGGCTCTGCGATCGGCGGCGCTTCCACCTGCGCCTCGCCGCCTTCGAGGTTCGGCAGCGGAACCTTCGGTTCGTCAGCCATTCTGCGGTCTCCTGAACTCGTCGTCGCTGGTCATGAGCAGTTCGTGAGCGCTGGCGCGCGGCTTCGGCGGGTCCGCTTGCCGCGGTGCGGCGGGTGCCATTTCCGGCGGCGTCGGCGCGCCGGGGCGCGCCTCGCCGCCGGTGAGATTGCGTCGGGCGCTGATGTAGCCGTTGACGGCTTCGCCGATTGCCTGGTCGGTGGCGGCCGCATCGCGGTTGATGCCGCCGTCGGCCCATTCGATGCGGCAATCGCCTGGCGCGATGTCGGGCTCGGCGAGCACGACCAGGCGCCCCTCGAAACTGCGGGCGCGGGCGATCTCGTCGAGCCTTTCCTTAGCGGTGGCGTAGAGCGCGTCATTGACGCGCACGACGATATGCGGCGAGGCGATGAGCTGGTGAAAGCACTCGCTCGCCAGCGCGGCAATTTCGGCGAACGGCTCGCGTGCGATCAAGGTCGGTGCAAGTTTCCGCGCCACCGCAACCGCGACCTCGACTGCCTCGCATTCAAGCCGCTGCTCGATCGCGGCGAGCGCGACGCTGGCGGCGGCGATGCTCGCAGCGATGCCTTCGAGCGTGGCCGCGACCCGGCGATTGGCTTCGACTTCGGCGTCGCTCTGCGCCTGCGCATAGCCGCGGCGAAAGCCCGCGGCTTCGGCTTCGGCGCGCTTCTCGTTGTGCTCGGCGAGCGTGATCATCGGCTCAACCGGCTTGCGCGGTCCGCCGGCGAAATCGGTATCGAACATGAATTTCTTGCTTGGCGCCGTCATCCGTATCGCCTCAATAGATCAGCTCTTCTTCGCCACGCGATTTCGAGATCACGATTTCGCCCTTGGCGGCGAGATCCTTGGCGAGGTTGACGAGGAGACCTTGTGCTTCGTCGACATCGCGCAGCCGCACCGGACCCATCGCCTGCATGTCGTCGAGCAGCATTTTGGCGGCGCGCGTCGACATGTTGCTGAGGAAGAACTGCCGCACCGGCTCGGCAGCGCCCTTGAGCGCGACCGCGAGCTTGTCCTTCTCGACATGGCGCATCAGTGTCTGCGCCGACCCGGTATCGAGCTTGGTCAAGTCGTCGAAGGTGAACATCAGCGTCTTGATGCGCTCGGCGCTCTCGCGATTTTCCTCCTCAAGCGCGGTCAGGAAGCGTGTTTCGGTCTGGCGGTCGAAATAGTTGAAGATCTCGGCCATCACTTCGTGTGCATCGCGGCGGCGGGTCTGCGACAGGTTCGACATGAACTCGGTGCGCAGCGTCATCTCGACGCGTTCCAGCACTTCCTTCTGCACCGCCTCCATACGCAGCATGCGGTTAACGACATCGAGCGCGAGCTCTTCGGGCAGGATCGCCAGCACCCGTGCCGCATGTTCGGCGCCGATCTTGGACAGCACCACGGCCACGGTCTGCGGATATTCGTTCTTGAGATAGTTGGCGAGAACCTCCTCCTGCACGTTGGAGAGCTTTTCCCACATATTGCGGCCGGCCGGTCCGCGGATTTCCTCCATGATATTGCCGACCCGCTCCGGCGGCAGATATTGATGCAGCAATCGCTCGGTCGCCTCGTAATTGCCCAGGATGGCGCCCGAAGCCGACATGCGCGAGACGAATTCGAGCAGCAGATTCTCGACCAGAGCCGCCTCGATCGTGCCGATGGTCGACATCACCACCGAAATCTGCCGCAGCTCGTCGTCGTCGAGCATGTTCCAGACTTTGGCGCCGTGGCCTTCGCCCAGCGCCAGCATGAGTACCGCGGCCCGTTCCGGTCCGGTCAGCTGACGCTTTGACGGGCCTTCCGGCAAATTGCTGGCAAGCTGCGCCAGCACGCCGGCAAGCTCCTGCTGCGCAGCTTCGTTCGGTTGCCTCTGGTTGGGGTTATGGGTCGTGATGCTTGCCATGCTTGCGAACAGGAATGCGATCAGGCGGCCGGCATTTCATGCAGCCAGTGGCGGATGATGGCGACGGTCTCTTCGGGATTCTTGTCGGCGAGTTCGCCGACCTTCTGCACCGATTGCGCGTGCACCTGTCCCTGGATCTGGGCGATGTCGATCATGCGCGCGGCAGCGCTCGGTTCCGCCGCCTTGGCCGGATCGACATCGGTGCCGATCGCCGCCGTTGCACCGGCCTCGGCGCCGGGCAGCGCAGCAGGCTTCGGCTCTTCCGGCGTGATGATGCGGCGCACCAGCGGCCGCACCACGAACAGCAGGACGACCAGGCCAAGCACGCCCATCACCACCATTTCGATGGCGCGCATGATGTCGTCTTTGGTGAACTGCAGCGACGAGAGCCAGCCGGTCGGCTCGTTGATCGTCAGCGCCGGGGTCTCGGCAAAGCGGAGATTGACGACATTGACCTGATCGCCGCGCTTCTGGTCGAAGCCGATCGCCGAGCGCACCAGCGTGGCGATCTGATCGAGCTCGTCCTTGCTGCGCGGCTGATAGGTGATGTCGCCCTTGTCGTCCTTGCCGTAGGTGCCGTCAACCAGCACCGCGACCGAAATGCGGTTGACGCGGCCGCCTTCGATCAGCTCGGTCCTGGTAGTTTTGGAGATTTCATAATTGACGATTTCTTCGGTTTTGCGCGCCTGGTCGCGCGGGCCGGCATCGGCCTGCTGCCGCTGATTGGCGCCTGGCAATTCATTGCCGACAGTGACCTGATTGTTGGTGTCGGCCGTTTGCGAGGTTTCCTCGCGGGTTTGGCTCGAGCGGATGACACGGCCGTCCGGATCGTATTTGTCCGAGGTCTGGGTGATGCGGTTGAAGTCGAAGTCGGCGCTGACCTGCACCCGCGAATGCCCGGGTCCGACCACCGATGAGACGATGGATTCGACCTGGTCGCGCAGGCGCTTCTCGAACGCAACCCGCCGCTCATCGGCGCTGATATCGCTGGCGCTCGCGCCGTCGGCGGCGCCGTCGGCCAAAAGCTGCCCTTGCTCATCGACAATCGAGATGCGTTGCGGGCTCAATCCGGTGACGGCGCTGGCGACCAGGTGCCGAATGGCCCTAACCTGTGCCGGCTCGAGCGTGCCGCGCACCTTGAGCACGATCGACGCGGAGGGCTCAATCTTGTCGCGCGAGAATAGCGGCCGCTCGGGTATGACGAGGTGCACGCGCGCCGCCTGGACCCGGTCCAGTGTCTGGATGGTGCGCGCGAGCTCGCCTTCGAGCGCCCGCAGGCCGTTGATGTTCTGCACGAAGCTTGTCGTGCCGAGCGCGTCCGATTTGTCGAAAATCTCGTAACCGATGCCGCCGCCCTTGGGCAGGCCGCTCTCGGCCAGGTTCATGCGCAGCCGCGCCACGCGGTCGGCCGGCACCGTGATCGTGCTGCCGTCCTTCTTCAGGTCGTAACTGACGCCTTCGCGATCGAGCTCCTTAGCGATTGCGGCCGAGTCCTCCAGCGACAAGTCGGTGAATAGCGGCGTCATTTGCGGGGCGGTTACCCGCAAAATGACGAAGCCGAAAAAGCCGATCAGGGCGATCGTGACCGCGACCATCGCGGCAATGCGCGCGCCGCCCAACGTTTTGGCGAACTCGATCAGACCTTGCACCGGGCCTTCCCCCGCGGAGCGACGCCGTCGCGTTTCACTCGGCAAGATTTGCCCGGTTGATGGTTAGCGCCCGGTTAATAAACGGATGGCGCGTGCACAAAAGCACCGCTGCCGGTTCGGCCGGCGCGCCTACTTCCGCCAGATCGATTGCGCGAGCCTTACTGGCGGTATTGCTGGATTCGAGTCGTGCGCAGACCGGCGAGACCGTGCTGGTCGATCGAATATTGCCAGGACAGGAATTCCTCGACCGTTAGCGTGTAACGGCTGCACGCTTCTTCCAGCGACAGCAGCCCGCCGCGGACCGCAGCAACGACTTCCGCCTTGCGGCGGATGACCCAACGCTTCGTCCCCGGCGCCGGCAAATCGGCAATCGTCAGGGGGGAACCGTCCGGCCCGATCACGTATTTAACCCTCGGGCGATGGGCTTCGGTCATAGCGACTCTCACCAACTCGACTACTCCACGGCCGCCGACCTTACGCGTGGCCGCTTAAGATTTACCTAAGCGCGACGCGCAATTGGAGGCAATTGGTGCAGCCGGCGGAACGGCATGATGTTGGGCAGGCTCAGCACATGGAACGGTCGCCGCGCGCAGTGTGACGCGATTCGCCAAAGCGCTACAGCAGCGAGGTCAGCGTGTTCAGCGCCGAATTGAGGCTTGAAAGCGTGCTGCTCAACCCGCTGAGATTGCTTGTCGTGCTGCTACTGACCGATTGGACCGCACTGATCGGATAATCCTGTCCGCCGATGATGAGCTGCGGCGGATTCTGGCTGGTGTCGACACCGCTGACGGTTCCCTGAATCTGCGTCGTGACGTTGACCGTCTGACCGCTGGCACCGGTCGCCGTCACGGCGATCCTGTATTGGCCGGCCGGCCAGGTCTGGCCGGTATTGCCGGTACCGTTCCAGGTATAAGTGTTGTTGCCGGTATTGAGCGACACCGTGCCGGTATAGACGACGGTGCCGCTGGAATTAGTGATCGTAACATTACCGGTGGCCGGGGACGGCGAATTGATATTCCAGCTGGCCGGCGCGCTTGAGGTCAAGGACGCGCTCGAGCCGTTGAGCGTCACTGTGGAGCCGATCAATTGCATCGCCGCGGCCGCCTCGCTGGTCTGCTGCAGCGAGATCAGCGTCTGCATGTTGGTATTCATGTCGACCTGCTGCTGCACCGAGGCGAATTCGACCAGCTGCTGGGTGAATTGATTGGTATCCATCGGACTGAGCGGGTCCTGGTTCTGCAACTGGGCGGTCAGGAGCGTCAGGAACGAATTGAAATTGCTGGCGAGTTGATCGAGGCTCGGATTGGTCGAGCTTGTGCCGTTCGAATTCGTCGTGCTGTTCGTGGTGTTGTTGCTGGCAGGCGTGGTCGTCGTCATGGTTCGCTCTCGGGCCGATGCTCAAATGAGCGTCTTGCATGGGACCGGTCTGGCGGACCGGCTTGTACTTAAACGCGAATGTCGATGCCGCTGCGCAAATTCAAGCGCGCGTAAATCTGTCCGGTATCGACGGCGGACAGGCTCGAATCCGGAATGACCAGCTGCTGGGCGTTCTGCGCGTCGCTGTTGTTCTGCTGATAGTTCTGCCCGGGATTTTGACCGGCGAAGGATTGATCGCGCAGCGAAAATTGCATGCCGTTGTCGGCCGTCTTCAGGCCCGCCTGCTCCAAAGCGCGCTCGAGCTGCGATTGCTGGCTCTGCAACAGATTGAGGGTATCGGGCCGATCGACGGTGATATGCGAGGTCACTTGGCCGCTTGAATCGACATCGAGGCGCACCTCGATGCGGCCGAGCTCCGGCGGATCAAGCCGGATGTCGAATTGGTTTGAACCGGCCTGTGCGCGCGAGGCGATGGCGATCGGCAGGCCTGAAATCGGGACGGCCGAGGCGCTGAGGGTCGCGGATGACGTGGTCGCGCTTTGATTGGCTGCGGTATTGGCTGTGACGATGCCCAAATTCGGCATGTCTTCTGCAGCGGCTTTGGTCGCATTGGCTGCGTGCCCGGCGGACGTGGTGCCGTCGTTCGATGCGGTGCCGGCGAGACCGTTGACATGTGGGGTCGTCGGTGTGGCGCCTGCCGGGCTGTCACCTTGCGCAGCCGGGGTCGTGGTTTGGCTCTGCTCTTGTTGGGCCGGAGCAGCCAACTGTGAATCGACGGCGGATCCTGGTGGCGGCGCGGACGCATCATTCGCTGCGTTCGCGGCGGCGGGGATCAGCTGCGGTGCCGATGCGTCGGGTTTCGCGGCGTTGCGTCCGGTTGCCGCTGAGCCGGTCGCATCTTGACCGATCGCGCGCAAAAGCGGCGGTTGCAGGGAACCCTTGCCTTGTGCTCCGAGAATTGCAGACGCAGACGGTGCAAGGCTCGCCGAGCCCGGTGTGCTGTCGACGGCGCTGTTGACGACGATGATGGTGGCGACCGGCACCGGCACATTGGCCGCGGCCTGGCCGGTCGGCGTTGTGTTGCCCGTCCCGTCGGTAGACGACGGATCGCCATCGCCCGAGCTCGACTTCTTATCTGGTCCGGCGGCGTCGGTCGGTATGGAAGCATGAGGCACGTCGGCGCCGACCGCCACCACTGCGACCGCCACGGCAGCATTCGTTGTGCCGTTACCGTCGCCGCCGGAGCCTTGCTGCTGCGAGTTATTCTGATCGGGTGCGGCGCTTGTGGCCCCGGCACGAGCGCTTGCACTTGGCACCGCGTTTGGCGCTACCGCGGCATTTGAATCGGGCGGGCTGCTGGCCGTCGGATTTGCGCCGTTCGCGGCGGCTGTGGAGCCGGCGCCGACTGTGGCGGACTGCCTTGAGTCCCTCGGATGGTTGTCATTTGCCGCGCCATTTGCCGTGCCTTGGGCGGTCGGCGTGGAGTTCATGGAATTCGTGCTGCCCGCCGCGGCCGGAGGCTGCTGGGCCGCAGTCGTCGTATTGCCGGCTGAAACCGTGGCAGCGTCAGTGGCGCTTGCGCTGCCGTCGCCATAGCCGGTGGAGCTGTTGGAAGGCGCCGGCTGTTGCGGCGCAGAGGCCGGTGCATTTTGGCTCGACGCGGATCCGGACAGACCGGCATCCAGCAAGGCCGCAAAAGGCTGCGCGTTGGGCGTTGCGCCGGATGTGAAGGGCGAAGCGGACGACGGTGAATTGACCGCAACCGTGGCGCTGGGCGCTATACTCGGCACGCTGGGCACTTTAGGGACTCCGGAGCGACTTCAGTAATGGTCTGCCTGCAACCGGCGGGCCAGTGTCGCATCTCATCAAAAGTTGTTTTAGTTCAGCGTGTTAAGGTAGGTGAGCGGCAAACCGCGACGGCAAGTTTGGACTGAGGCTCGGCAAAATCTGCCGCGCGCCAGGTGCAATCAGCGCGCGACCGCAGCCATCGGCGCGACCATGGCAAAGCCGGGCAGCGACACTTATAGTATTGGCGATCATGCAAGCTTGGGACGCCTGCGGGCACGACGACGGCCGGTTACATGCTGAACGCACTGGACATTGAGGGACGGCCGTCCGATACGCGGGTCGTGGTTGCCATGTCCGGCGGGGTCGATTCGTCGGTTACCGCGGCTTTGCTGGCGGATGCCGGGTACGACGTGGTCGGCGTCACGCTGCAGCTGTACGATCACGGCGCAGCCACGCATCGCAAAGGCGCCTGCTGTGCCGGCCGCGATATCCACGATGCCCGCGCGGTAGCGCAGCGCATCGGCATCCCGCATTACGTGCTGGACTATGAGGACCGCTTCAAGGAAGCGGTGATCGATCGCTTCGCCCAGAGCTATGTGGCGGGCGAGACGCCGGTGCCGTGCGTCGAGTGCAATCAGTCGATCAAGTTCCGCGATCTTCTGGAAACCGCGCGCGAGCTTGGCGCTAAAGTGCTGGCGACCGGCCATTACGTGGCCTCGCGCGCGGCGCCCGGCGGCGGCCGCGCACTTTATCGCGCGCGTGAAGCCGAGCGCGACCAGAGCTATTTCCTGTTCGCGACAACGCGCGCGCAGCTTGATCTGTTGCGGTTTCCGCTCGGTGATCGCACCAAGGCCGAGACGCGCGAATTGGCGCGCCGCTACGGCCTTGCCGTCGCCGACAAGCATGACAGCCAGGACATCTGCTTCGTGCCGACCGGTCACTACGCAGATGTCATCGAGCGGCTGCGGCCCGGCGCCGCCGGGCCCGGCGAAATCGTCGATCTCGACGGCCGTGTGCTCGGCGAGCACGACGGCATCATTCATTTCACGGTCGGCCAGCGCCGCGGTCTGGGCATCGCCACCGGCTCGCCGCTCTATGTCGTGCGTCTCGACGCCGCATCGCGACGCGTCGTGGTCGGTCCGCGCGAAGCGCTGCGCACAAGCCGCATTCGCCTGCGCGACCTCAATTGGCTCGGCGACGGCAGCATCGAAAACGCGCTCGCGCGCCATCCCGAACTGTTCGTGAAGGTGCGTTCGACGCGGCCGCCGCAGCCGGCTTGGCTGCGCGAGAACGCCGGCAACATCGAGGTCGAACTTGTCGGCGGCGAAGACGGCGTCTCGCCGGGCCAGGCCTGCGCCTTCTATGATGCCGCCGAAGGCCAGGCGCGCGTTCTCGGCGGCGGCATCATTGCAAGTACTGTTGCCGCCGCGGCTGGCAAGAGCGGAGCCGGCGCCGGACTGACCGCGGCGGTCGCCGCCCGCTGAAACGCCGGCTTGCGATACGCATAGGGGGCCGATCTTTGGCTGCTGACCTCGACAAGGACGGCATCGCCAAAGCCTATGCGCGCTGGGCGCCGATCTATGACTTGGTCTTCGGCGCGGTATTCGAGCGCGGCCGCAAGGCGTCGATCGCGGCGGCGGAACGGATCGGCGGGCGCATTCTTGAAGTCGGCGTCGGCACCGGTCTGTCGCTGCCCGATTATTCGCGTTCCAATCGCCTGTTCGGCGTCGATCTCTCGGCGCCGATGCTGCGCAAGGCGAAGGAGCGCGTCGCCGAGCACCGGCTGAGCAATGTCGACGGCCTCGCCGTCATGGATGCGCAGCATCTCGGCTTTCGGGATTCGGTGTTTGACGTCGTGGTGGCGCAATATGTCATCACCGCCGTGTCGCATCCGGAAGCCACGCTCGACGAGTTCGTGCGCGTCACCAAGCCCGGCGGCGAAATCATTTTGGTCAATCATCTTGGCGCCGAGCGCGGCGTGCGCGCGGCCTGTGAAGGCGCCTTCGCGCCGCTGGCGCGCCGGCTCGGCTGGCAGGCGGCATTTCGCTGGGCGCGGCTCGAGCAATGGGTGGCAGGCCATCGCGACGTGCAACTCGTCGAGCGGCGGCCGATGCCGCCGCTCGGGCATTTTTCGCTCATTCGCTTTGCCAAGTCGCGCGCGGCGGCGAATTAAGAAGCGTCCGGAGAGTGCTGAAAGTCCTCCATCACATTTATTATTTGGGCGGGTCAGAGATAGCCGTCGATCGCAACGGCCAGGCGTAATGGCTCGATCGAGATTGCGCCAACATTCACCCGCGGCGCTCCGCTTGCCAATGTCCGGAGCATTGCGAGGTAGAGGAACGGCCGCTCCAGCGGCCGTCGCCGTAATTGGCCGAGAGCTGGCCGGAGCCGCTGGCATATTGGCCGCCGGCGCTGACGCGGACAAAAACATGGCCGCGCGCGTCGACCCGGCCGGAAACGTCAAACGACGGGTCGCTGTAATAAACCCGGCCGTCGGCGATGCGCAGAGCATAGCGATAGGCGCGATCGCAGGAGCCGGAATCGGTCACGATCAAGACGCTCCAGCTGCCGTCATAGGGCGTGCGCGCCAATGCCGTCGGCGTCGTCCAAGGTAATGCCCAAGCGACGGCGGAAAACAGGGTCCCGAGCACGACGGCGGCAAAATTAGCCGCAATAATGCCGGGTTTTCGAATGGCCATGGATATCTCCTCTTGGGTCCGGCGCCGCGCAATTCGGGCCATAAAGTGGGGCTTGGAAAGACTGGCAAACTACCCTAAATCTTGCCCCGCCGGCTGCGGATTCAAGACCCGCCGGCAGTCTCTTTGCGATGGCGGAGTAGCTCAGCTGGTTAGAGCAGCGGAATCATAATCCGTGTGTCGGCGGTTCAAATCCGTCCTCCGCTACCACTTCCATCATGAACGTCACTGCCGTTCGACTCTTCGGCCGGGCGGTGCTGTCCGCCAATTCGCGCAATCGCCTGACGGCTTCACCCGCTTCGTGCGCCGCGAGGCTGGCATAGCCGAGACCCAGTCCGCGTTGCACGCAGGGCGATCGCGAAGGATCGCGACGCCAGAAAAACGCAACTGTGCGGCGCCGCTCTCGATGGCGTCGAGCCCGGCGAGCTCGCGAAACGTGATCCAGAAGGCGAGCCCGCCGTCGGCACCTTGAAGCGAGCGGTCATGCGGTCCGGTGAGCGGCTTAATTCCTAACAGCGAAGTCGCGCAAGACGTCCGGCTTGAACGCAAGCCCGTGGCCGGGCCGCTCCGGGGCGGTGATCAGCCCGTTCGTGATCGGCACCGGCTCGACCCAGAGGTCTTCCGACAACCCCATATCTTCGATCCACAGCCCGTTGGGGATCGACGCCAGAAGCTGCACGTTCAATTCCGGAAACAGATGCGGCGCGATCGTCATGCCCCAAGTGTCGGCGACAGTCGCGATCTTGCGCAGCTCGGTCAGGCCGCCGCGCATCGGATCGGGCTGCAGGATCGGCAGGCGCGGATTTTCGAAGAACGGCTTCAGGTCAAAGCGCGTGAAATGCGTCTCGCCGCCGACAATACGCAGATCGAGTGCTTGCGCGATCCGCAGATAGCCTGAGAAATCGTCGGGCGCCACCGGCTCTTCGAGCCAATACACGTTATAGTCTTGAAACTTTCGCCCCATCAGAATGGCCACGTCGGCGGTCCAGCCCATATTGACATCGATCATGATGTCGATGTCGGGCCCGAGCGCCTCGCGCATGCGCCGCACATTATCGAGATCGGTGGCGAGATCTGACGTATGCGCGACCTGCATCTTGATCGCCTTGTAGCCGCGCTCCTTGTAATGCAGCGCTTTGGCGATCATGCCGTCGCCGCCTGAGCCGCGGAAGCAGCCGGACCCATAGGCCGGCAGCTCGCTGCGATAGTGCCCCCACAATCGGTGCAGCGGCAGCTTGGCTGTTTTGCCGAGCGCATCCCACAGCGCAATGTCGAGCGCCGACATCGCCATGCAAGCAATGCCGCCTCGGCCATAGGTGACTGTGGCGCGCCACAGATCGTGCCAGATCGCCTCGACCGCGCTTGCGTCCTTGCCGATGACGCGCGGAATGATGCACTCATCGAGACAGGCCGCGATCGCGCGCATGCCCGGCCGGAACAGGAACAGATAACCCATTCCGGCGATGCCGCCCTTGGTCTCGGCATCGAGCACCAGAATGTCGCGCGCCGCGCCCAGCGCGTGGCCCTTGAGCCACGGCGAGTCCGGCCAGGGCACGCGCAGCATGGTCGTGCGGATGGCGGTGATCGTCATGTCGGTCATGGCAGTTTCCTCTCGCCCGCAATCGTTGTCGTGCTGTTCGGAGTTTGGCGCAAGCGGCAGGGCTTGTCAGGCGCCGCAAAATCGCGCGACAAGGCGGAGCGTGCGCGCCGGAGGGCTTGGTGGCCTCGATCAATGTGTCCGCTTACAGCGATGCGCTGGTCGTGCTCGGCACGGCCGGCATCGTGGTGCCGATCGTCAGCCGGCTCGGCTTCTCGCCGGTGCTCGGCTATCTCGGCGCCGGCGCGCTGCTCGGCCCCTTGGGCCTTGGATCGCTGGTCCATGCGCTCCCGGTTTTATCCTGGTTTACTGTCACCGACGCCAGGGATGTGTCCGGCATCGCCGAACTCGGCGTGGTGTTTCTGCTGTTTTTGATCGGGCTCGAATTGTCGCTGCACCGGCTATTGACCATGCGGCGGCTGGTTTTCGGTCTCGGCGGCCTGCAAGTCAGCATCACGACCGTGCTGCTCGCCGGGCTAGCCGCCTATTTCGGCCGCAACCCGTCGGAAGCGATCATCCTGGGCGCCTGCCTTTCCTTGTCTTCGACCGCGATCGTGCTCGAGCTTTTGTCGAACCAGGAGCGTCTGCCGACCGCGCTTGGCCGCGCCAGCTTTTCCGTGCTGTTGGCCCAGGACCTCGCCGTCATTCCCCTCTTGATCTTCATCTCGCTGCTCGCGGCCGGGCCGGCGGCTTCGGTCGTTGCGACGCTTGAGGGAACGTTCCTGCGCGCTGTGATCGCGCTTGCCGCCATCGTGCTGTTCGGCCGGGTGCTGATGCGGCCGCTCTTTCGCCTGGTGGCGACGACACGTTCACGCGAGCTTTTCATCGCCGCGGTGCTGTTCGTGATCATCGCGGCTGGAGTTACTGCCGATACAGCCGGCCTCTCGATGGCGCTCGGCGCTTTCGTCGCCGGGCTCTTGCTCGCCGAAACCGAATATCGCCGAGCCATAGAAGCGGCGGTTGGGCCGTTCAAGGGGCTGCTGCTCGGCATTTTCTTTTTCACCGTGGGGATGGATATCGACGTACGCGAATTGCTGGCCGAGCCGATTTTGGTCCTTGTCGCCGTGGTCGGCCTGGTCGCCGTCAAAGCGCTGTTGGTGATTGGTCTCGGCAAATTGTTCCGGCTGTCCTGGCCGGTCGCCGTCGAAATGGGCTTGCTGCTCGGCCCGGGCGGCGAGTTCGCCTTCGTCGGCATCGGTACGGCAGCGGCGCTGAGTCTCATCGATTCTCGACTTGCGGCAGCGGCACTGGCCGTGACGTCGATTACCATGGCGCTCACCCCGGTGCTGTCATTCCTCGGGCGGCGCTTCGCTTCGCATCTGCGGGCGAACGGTGCCGCGCCCGCCGAGCTTGCCGTCCGGCCGGCGGCCAGCCGGGGGCACGCCATCGTGGTCGGCTATGGCCGCGTCGGCAAAGTGGTTTGTGCCCTGCTCAAGGAACACGGCATTGCCTATATTGCCGCCGATTCCGATGCTTCAACCGTGACGCGCGACCGGCGCGAGGGCCATGACGTCTATTACGGTGATGCCAGCGATCCGGAATTTCTCAAAATATGCGGACTGACGGAGGCTGCGGGGGTCATCATCACCATCCACAATCATGATCTGATCGACGTCGTCGTCGAACATGTGCGGGAGCTGCGCACCGACATCTTGATCGTCTCGCGCGCCCGCGACGCCGACCACGCGCGCCACCTCTATGAGCTCGGCGCCAGCGATGCCGTGCCAGAGACCGTCGAGGCGAGTTTGCAATTATCCGAAGCAGCTTTGGTCGGCCTGGGCGTGCCTGTGGGTCCGGTCATCGCCTCGATCCACGAGAAGCGCGACGAGATCCGACGCGATCTGCAGGATGCCGCGCGCGCGGCCGGCCTGGACAAGATCCACGCGGTCAGAGCCAAGGCATTGCGGCGACGGCTGGGGATCGGCTTGTAGCTCCAAGCCGGCCCTCTTGTCAGGGCAGACGAGCGCTCCCTCAGCCCTCGTCGCCAGGCTGCGCTGTCGGGGCAGCATTCTCGGTCGGCGCTGACACTTTGACGGGCGGCAGCACCTTGACACTGGGTGCCGGAGCGCCGGGCGCCGGCGCCTCCTTCGGCCGTGCGACAACCGGCCCGGTCGCACCCGGGCGGCACGACTCGCCGTGCACAGTCTGCAAGATGGAGGCAAGCGCCATCGCTTGCAGCCGCGGCGACTTGTCGATCGTGAAGTGGTCGATACCGGGGTCGTTCGACACGTCGACATTTTGCAGCCGGCCGTGAAAGCCCAAGCCTGGTCGCATATAGGCATATTGGCGCTGCGTGAGATTGAGCACGCAGGCGACATTGCGTGGCGTCGCGTAGGATCCGGTACCGTCGAACGGCACCACCAGCGCCACCGGAACGCCCTGGACGTTGAGGCTTTGTGCCATCAGCATCACAGCGTCCGCACCGAGCGAATGTCCGACCAGAATGTAGGGTCCGTGATCGCCGGCGCGATATTGCGCGACGATCTGCGCGACCACGGCGTCGGCGACGGAATGGTTGTAAACGCTGGCGTCGACGCCATCCCTCTGGATCTCGGCAGCGAGTTGATCCATTCCGAGCGAGAAAATATTGAGCAGGCCGCGCATCAGATAAACATGCGGACGCGAAATGTCAGAATGTGAAACGCCTTGGCGCGCCGCATTTGGCCGTGCAATGCCGGGCGCGTGATGCGCGGATCCCGCCGGACCCTGCGCGGCCGCCGACGTCAGCATGAGGCCGAGCACCGCCGTTGCGGCAGCTGACAGCGGGGCGAGACGCGACCTCCTCGCAAAACGACGATGAGCGCCCGGCATCGACACCACTCCACCTCCGCCATGCGGCTACAGCGCCGGCGCTACGCAAGGTCTGCGACTATGGCCAAACGAGGTAAAAAATCTCTTGTGACACCCACAAATGGCTGCCGCTCAATGATTGTTGGCGGCGCGCCGGCTGGCGAGTTCGAGCACGATCGGTCGGGCCGCCGCCCGCAGCGGCGTCCGCCGTATATCGGAAAGCGTGCGCAGGAAATCGGCAAACCACGTTTGCACCGACGCCGCCTTGAGCTTGCGCACCATGGCTTGCCAGCGCTCGCGCCGCTCTTCGACGCTCATCTTCAGCGCGATCGCGATCTGCCGTGCCATGCCGTCGATATCATGCGGATTGATCAAGAGCGCGGCATCGAGCTCCTTGGCGGCGCCGGCAAATGACGACAGCACCAGCACGCCCGGATCGAATGGGTTCTGCGCCGCAACATATTCCTTGGCCACCAGATTCATGCCGTCGTGCAGAGGTGTGACCAGCCCGACGCTGGCGACGCGATAGAAACCGGCGAGCGTCAACTGCGAAAAAGCCTTGTTGAGATAGCGGATCGGCATCCAGTCGACTTCGCCATGGCGCCCGTTGACCTCGCCGACCAATGCAGCAAGCTCCGATTTGAGCTCGCGGTAAGCCTTGATATTGCCGCGCGACGGCACCGCGACCTGCAACAGCGAGACGCTGCGCTTCAGCGCAGGCTCCATTTCAAACATGCGATCGAACGCGCGTATGCGGTTGGCGAGACCTTTGGAATAGTCGAGCCGATCCACGCCGAGCGCAAGTTTTGCGCCGCGCAGGCTGTCGCGCAAACGGGCGACCTCCGGCCGACCGATCGCCTTGGTCGCGCGCGCCGAAAACTCTTCGACATCGATGCCGATTGGAAACGTCGCGAGCTGTGTGAAGCCCCAGTGCGAGGCGACCATTCCGTCGACGACGTTCAGGCATAGCTCGGCCTTCAAATAGTCTTCGAAATTCTGCCGGTCTTCGACGGTCTGAAATCCAATCAGATCGTAGGCGAGCATCGCATCGGCGAGATCGGCACAGCGCGGGACTGCGGACATGGTCCGCCGTTCGGCCCACGGCGTATGCAGGAAAAAGCCGAGCGGTCGATCGACGCCGAGCTGACGCAGCTCCGCGCCGAGCATGAAAAAATGATAGTCTTGAATCCAAAATACCGCGTCGGGCTTGTTGAAGCGCAGCAGAGCGCGTGCCATGAACGCGTTGATTTCACGATAGGATGTGTAGTCGTCGGCGGTGACGTGGATGAGGTCGGGCCGCGAGTGCAACGCCGGCCACAGCGCCGAATTGGCGAAGCCTTCATAATAGCCGCGATAGTGCTTCGCCGGCATATCGACTGTCGCCAAGGCGCCCGAGCCGAGGGCTTCGACCTTGGCGAAGGAATCGTGGGTTTGCGCTGCGTCACCGGTGTGGCCGCTCGAGCCGACCCAGATGGCGCCGGAATCTCTGACCATCGGCAACAGCGCCGCCGCCAAGCCGCCCGCAAGCGGCTCATCAGGTTTCGCGCGTGCAACGCGGTTAGAAACGACCACGACATTCATGGAACTCGTCCTCCGCTCCCCGGTGGTGCGTCAACTCGTTCGGCCGCGCTTTGTTCCAATATGTGGTGCGGCGCAGCGAGGCCGCGCTAAAACAATGATTTTCCAATGACGAAATGTGGCCAACGCCGCGATGTTGATGCTTGGCAAGCAGAGCTGCGACTTTCATTCGGTTTCGGCGTAAGCGGTGGTCGACAGCAGGCTGATTTCGGCGCGGCGGGAATCGAGTCTTGTGTGCTGAACGACGATCGGTACATCGGACTCGAATACCGAAGAATAGGCAACATCGCGCGGCACCGGTTTTGGATCGTGCAGATCGTTGAATTTGAGATGCAAGGTGCGGCGCGCGCCGACGGTGATGAGATAAGGCCCGACCGGTTCGCGATCGGCGAAGAAAATGGTGATGCGAATGTTCGCCGTCCGGTCGCCGGCATTGAGAATGCAGGCGGTCTCGTGCGAGACCAGCGCCGGATCGGAAAACGAGCTCTCGGAAGGAATGTACCCTTCAGCGATGGCCCAGCGCTTGCGACCGAGAGGATCCATTAGCAGATTCCGAGATCATCCGCCGTCTGGCGCGATACGGCTGAGGGTCTTAACGGTGCAAAGACCATCGGGGTTCCGCTACCGGAACTTTTCTGCCGCCGCGGCGTTTGCTTGAGGGGCATACTGTGCGAACCCAAAGGGTTTTGCGCACTCAATAATTTGGATCGGTAATGCGCGCTCTTACGGTTGCGCCCGGCATTGCTAATTCTGCGCGGCTCGACGATGCGCCGGAGCCGCCGCTGGCCGACGGTACGGTGCTGGTGCGAACTTTGGCGCTTGGTGTTTGCGGGACGGATCGTGAGATTGTTGCGGGAGTCTATGGCTGGGCGCCGCCCGGTCAGCAGCGCCTGATCATCGGTCACGAATCCTTGGGCGAGGTGAAAGAGGCGCCGGCAAATTGCGGTGTCGCTCCGGGCGATCTGGTCGTCGGCTTTGTGCGCCGGCCGGATCCGGTGCCGTGCCCGTCTTGCGCGGTGGGCGAATGGGACATGTGCCGCAACGGCCGTTACACCGAGCGCGGCATCAAAGAGCGCAACGGTTACGGTTCGGATTTCTTTCGCGTCGAGCCCGAATATCTGGTCAAGCTCGATCGGTCGCTTGGCTTCAACGGCGTTCTGGTCGAGCCGACCAGCATTGTCGCCAAGGCGTGGGATCATACCGAGGGCATCGGTCGCCGCTCGCGCGCCTGGAATCCGAAGACGCTGCTGGTCACCGGCGCCGGCTCGATCGGGCTGCTGGCGGCCATGATCGGCGCGCAGCGCGGTCTTGACGTGCATGTGCTCGATCATCACGACAGGGCGGGCAAGCGAGCCATCGTCAACGCGCTCGGAGGCAAGTTTCATGTCGGCGAACTTGCCGATCTCGACGGCTTCAAGCCCGATATTCTGATGGAGTGCACTGGAGTGCCAAGCGTTATCCGCGACACGCTTGGCCGCTCCGCATCCGGCGGCATCGTCTGCCTGCTCGGCGTTTCGGCGCCGGGGCACGACCTCGATGTCGATATCGGCGGGATCAATCGCACCGTCGTGCTCGAAAACGAGACCGTCTTTGGCTGCGTCAATGCCAACCGCAAGCACTATGAAGATGCGGTGGGCGCGCTACGGCGCGCCGATCAGCGCTGGCTCGATCGGCTGATCACACGGCGTGTCCCGGTTGAACAATGGACGCAGGCGCTGATGCCGCAATCGGGCGACATAAAAGTCATCGTCGATTTTTCATGACCGCGCCATGTTTTTGAACAGCTGAAGCATTCTGAGCGTTTGAATGGCTGCGCGCATCGAAGATTACGCACTGATTGGCGACTGTCGCAGCGCAGCTTTGGTCTCGCGCGACGGATCGATCGACTGGCTGTGCTGGCCGCGATTCGATTCGGAAGCCTGCTTCGCATCGCTGCTTGGCACCCCTGAAAATGGTCGCTGGCTGGTGGCGCCGCGCGAGCCGGCACACATCACGCGCCGCTACCGGGCCGATACACTCATTCTTGAAACGCATTTCGAAACACGTGACGGGGCCGCCGTGCTGGTCGATTTCATGCCGATGCACGGCGCCCAGTCCGAGATCGTGCGGATCGTGCACGGCATTCGCGGCCGGCTTGCCATGCATACCGAACTCATTTTGCGCTTCGGTTATGGTGCAGTCGTGCCCTGGGTGACGCGGGTCGAAAACGGCGCGCTGCGGGCGATCGCCGGCCCCGACATGGCGGTGCTCCGCACGCCGGTTCATGTCAAAGGCAGGGATTTGACCACCGTCGGCGACTTCATCATCAGCCGGGGCGAGACGATTCCTTTGGTTTTGACCTATGCGCGCTCGCACGAACCGTTGCCCGGCCCGATCGATCCGACGGCCTCGCTGGAAGCGACCGAGAAGTTCTGGAAGCAATGGTCGGCGAAATGCCGGCCGGCGGGCGAGTGGAGCGACGCGGTGCGCCGCTCGGTCATCACACTTAAGGCGCTTACCTACGAACCCACCGGCGGCATTGTAGCCGCGCCCACGACATCGCTGCCGGAATGCGTCGGCGGCAAGCGTAATTGGGATTATCGCTATTGCTGGCTGCGCGACGCGACGCTGACGCTGCTCGGCGCCATGCACGCCGGCTATTACGAGGAGGCGGAATCGTGGCGCGAATGGCTGTTGCGGGCCGTCGCGGGCAGTCCGCATCAGCTGCAGATCATGTATGGTATCCGCGGCGAGCGACGGCTTGCCGAATGGATCGCCGATTGGCTGCCCGGCTACGAGAAATCATCTCCGGTGCGGATCGGTAATGCGGCTCACACCCAGCTTCAGATCGACGTGTTCGGTGAAATCATGGACACGTACCATCAGGCCCGCCGCGGTGGCCTGACCACCAACGAATCTGGATGGGACGCCCAGTTGGCGTTTCTCAAGCATCTCGAGGAGATCTGGCACGAGCCGGACCATGGCATCTGGGAAATGCGCAGCGGGCGGCAGCACTTCACGTATTCCAAGGTCATGGCCTGGGTCGCTTTCGACCGTTCGATCAAGAGTGCTGAAACGTTCGGGCTTGAAGGGCCGATCGATCATTGGTGCAAGCTGCGCGATGAAATCTGCGATGATGTTTGCGCCCACGGCTACAGTAAAAAGCTCGGCACATTCGTGCAGGCCTACGACTCGCAACAGCTTGACGCGAGCCTGCTGCTGTTACCTTGCGTCGGGTTCCTGCCGGTTTCGGATCCGCGCATTGCAAGGACTGTTGCGGCGATCGAGCGAAATTTGCTGCGCGATGGTTTCGTCATGCGCTACAGCACCGAGACGGTGGAGGACGCGCTGCCGCCCGGCGAAGGCGCTTTCCTGGCTTGCAGTTTCTGGCTGGTCGACGTCTACATTCTGCAGGAGCGCTTCGACGAAGCCGAGCGGCTGTTTCGCCGCCTGCTCGCGCTTGCCAACGATGTTGGGCTGTTGAGCGAAGAATACGATCCGTTCTCGAAGCGGCTGGTCGGCAATTTTCCGCAGGCCTTCTCGCATCTCGCCCTGATCAACAGCGCCTATAACCTGACCCGCATCCGCAAGCCGGTACATCAGCGCGCCCGGGACGAACATGCCCCGCCCGCGGCCCTCAGAGAGCCGTTGGAAACCCCGGTCAAGTGAACTGGTCGCACGGCATCACGCGATCATATCGACGCGGCCTGACCTCAGCTCGTAAATCCCGCCCACGACCCGTATCCTCTTGTCCCCGACGAAAGATTTCAGGATCGGCTCGGCATTGTTTAACTTATCGACGTTGAGCGCGACGTTCCGACGGATTGCGTTGGTCAGCATGTCTCCGGCTTCGGCTTTCACCGCATCCACCGCAGGTCTGATGGCCTCGACCAGTGATGGCAAATGGCCTGGCAGAGTCGTGCCGTCCTTGACCGACTTGATCGTGGCGTCGACCGCGCCGCAGGCTTCGTGGCCGAGAACCATGATCAAGGGAGTCTTGAGCACCTGGACCGCGTATTCGAGGCTCGCGACCATTTCGTCGCTTGCGAAATTGCCGGCCACACGGCAGACGAACAGGTCGCCGCGCGCGGTGTCGAAGCAATATTCGGGCGCGATGCGGGAGTCGGCGCAGCTGAGAACGGCGGCAAAAGGATTTTGACCAGTCGCCAGCGCCCCGCGCTCGTGCTTAAAATCATGACGCCGGCTTATGCCTTCGACATAGCGCGCATTGCCCTGCTTCAAACGGGCAAGCGCAGCGTCAGGCGAGATGACGTTTTCAGGCTTGGGCGGCGACTTGTCATTGGCGGCGTGCGCTTGCGCGCCGAGCGCAAAGCTCGCCGCAGCGGCTGCGCCAAACTGCAGAATAGCCCGTCGGCCAAAAGCCTTTTGCGGCGCGGCAGCGTGCAAGCAACACTCGCACATGCTTTCTCTCCCATTGAACCGGAGTTTAGGTTGTTCGGACAAGCGTAGTTGGCAGACCAGACGCAAGAAAACGAACGGCACGTTGATGCGATGCAAATGACTGGTGATGATCGCCGCTTTCGCGACACTGACGATCGAATCAGGCCGCGGCGACGAGTGGCTTACCTACCACAATGGGAGATACGGCACCACGATCGACTATCCGGATCGCTTCAAGCCGGAGCCCTCGCCCGACAGCAATGACGGCCGGACATTTGAAGCGGATGGCGAAGTCGTTTCGCTCAGTCTCGGGCCATCAATCGCCGTAGCCCGTTGTTGTGGTTTCGCCGGTTGGATTGCGAGCGGCAGCATACCCTTCGCGGTCTAAGACGCACCGTCTTAAGGAAACCTCAACCATATTTCTTTACTGCTTGAATGGTGCGGACCTGCGCGGAATCGCAAGCTGGTGCAAAGAGTTATTGGACTCGCATGGACCGCCGCGAGCGGCCTGCGCAAATCATGCGTTAAGTCTCCACAACGAGCGGCTATGAAAGGGCTTCTGCTCCGCGGCATAGCACTTATCGTGTTCGCGACAGCGAGCGCCGCCAGCGCGGCCGACCTGGGCGCCGGTCCGCCGCCGGCGCCAGTTTCACCGCTGTGGAGCTGGACCGGCGGCTATGTCGGCGCGCATGCCGGCGCAGCATGGGGCGATGCGACTTTTTCCGATCCGTTCGGCCCATCGATCTTCGGCGACCGAGTATCGACGCCGGGGTTGCTCGGTGGCTTTCAGGCTGGATACAATTGGCAGGTGCCGCAGACGCGGCTCGTGTTCGGTGTTGAAGCCGATGTGACCGGCTTGAGCTCGACCGGCACCAACACCTGTCTTGCCTATTCCGGCTTTTTCATCTCCGCGAATTGCCGCGCCGAGCCCGATGTCAGCGCAACGGCCGCGGCGCGCTTTGGCTATGCGATCGATCCGGCGCAACGCACGCTCGCCTACATCAGGGGCGGCTTCGCCGCCATTCACGATCATATTAATATCACCAGCAATGCCATTGCCGGCTCCGGCACCGACGTGACGAGCAATATCTGGAAAGCGGGCTGGACGGCGGGCGCAGGCATCGAGCGCGCTTTGACACCGGCATGGTCGCTGCGGCTTGAATATGATTTTCTCGGCTTTGGCCACTCCAATGTGCCGACCCCGGCCAGCCTTCTCCAAGCCGCGCCGCCGAATCCGGCAAGCTATGTGCTTACACCGGCCGGTACGACTCGCGTCTCGCAGAATATGCAGGAATTGAAGCTCGGCCTGAACTACCGGCTCGGCCTTGATCCATGGGCGCATTGGGCAAGCCCGGCTCTGATTCCCGTCGGCAAGGCGTGGGCGGCGCCTGCTGTGCCGTGGCTCGCCGGCTGGGGGTTCGCGGGCGGACTGCGCTACTGGTACAGTTCGGGCAAATTCCAAAAGGACCTTGGCGCAACGACGTCGGGCACCACCGCCAACGTTCTGGTGTCGCGGCTCACTTATCAGTCGGTCGCCAATTCCGGCGAGTTTTTTGGCCGCGTGGAAAGCCCGGATCGGATTTTCGTCAAAGGCCTGATCGGCACCGGCGCGTTCGCCGGCGGCCGTATGAACGACGAAGACTGGGCGGCTTTCGGCGCCGCCGTTCCCTATTCGAATACGATTTCAGATCCGGTGAAAGGTACGATCAGTTACGCGACCAGCGACATCGGCTATGACATGCTGCGCACCGCCGATTACCGTCTCGGCGCCTTCATCGGGTACAATTATTACCGCGACAGGCAGGACGCATACGGCTGCGCGCAGATCGCTAATCCGTTTTCCGATTGCGCGCCGGCCATCCCAAACACGGTGCTGGTCATCACCGAGAATGATACTTGGCACTCATTGCGGGTCGGCGTGAACGGCGATGTGACGCTCGTCCCCGGCCTTCGACTGAATACCGACGCAGCGTTCATCCCCTACACGCAGTTCAACGGTACCGACATCCATTGGCAGCGCACTGATGTCGCCAACCAGAATTCATCCGAGACCGGGCGCGGCCTCGGCGTCCAACTGGACGCCTTTTTGTCCTACGACATCACGCCGGCCTTCGACGTCGGTATCGGCGGCCGCTACTGGGCAATGTGGACGACCAACAACGCCTATACCAACATTTTCGGCACGCCTTGCCCATGCCAGACCTTGCCGAGCAAGACTGAACGTTACGGCCTTTTGGTTCACGCGGACTACAAGTTCGACATGCCGGATCTGCCGGCCACGCGATAAATTCTCAGCCGCGCCAGTAGCGATCCTGCCAGCTGCGCGACAGCCGCATGGCCGAGAGGATCAGGCCGGCCATGGAATAGGTCTGCGGGAAATTGCCCCAAAGCGCGCCGCTCTGCGGATCGACGTCCTCGGAGAGCAGGCCGTAGCGGTTGCGGTGCTGCAGCGCGTCGGTGAACAGATCGTGCGCGGCTTCGCGCCGCCCGAGCGACCACAAGGCGTCGATCAGCCAGAACCGGCAGATCAAGAACGCAGTCACCGGTATCCCGAAATCGTCCTCGGCGGCATAGCGCATGACATGCTTTTCACGTACAAGCTCGCGTTCCATCGCCGCGACGGTCGAAGCAAAGCGCGGATCGTCGGTCTCGACGACGCCGAGATCGGCGAGCAGAAGCACGCTTGCGTCGAGGTCGTCCGAGCCAAAGGCCGCGGTGAACGCGCCGCGCTTCTGATTCCAGGCCTGATCGAGCAGCTCGGCATGGATCGGTTCGGCAACCGAATTCCAGTATTTGGCGCGCGGCTCGAGTCCGAGCCGCATCGCGATTGCGGCTAGCCGCTGGCAGCCCGCCCAGCACATCGCCGCGGAGTGCGTATGGATACGTTGCCGTCCACGATATTCCCAGATGCCGGCATCGGGAACGAAGGCCCTTGCGGCGGCGCGCTCGCCGAGCGACTCGAGCAGATGAAAGAGTCCTTCGTCGCCGGGCCGGGGCAGTCGGCGATCGAAAAACATCGGCATGGCGGCGAGAATGACGCTGCCATAGGCGTCGTGCTGCACTTGATTGACGGCAGCATTGCCGATCCGCACCGGCCCGTCGCCGCGATAGCCTTCGAGGAACGGCGCGGTACGCTCTTCGACAGTCGAGCTCGGCACGACACTGTATAGCGGCTTCAACTCCTGGTCGGCCTTTGATGCGATCGACAGCGTGAAGGTGATGAATTCCTCCATCGTGCGCGTCGCGCCGATGCGATTAAGCGCCTGCACGACGAAATAGGCGTCGCGCAGCCAGCAGTAGCGATAGTCCCAGGTGCGGCCGCTCGACGGCGCCTCCGGTATGGACGTGGTATGAGCGGCGATCACCGCACCAGTCTCATCAAAATTGGAGAGCTTCAGCGTGATCGCGGCGCGAATAATGGCTTCCTGCCAGTCATAGGAGATCGACAGGCGGCGTACCCAGTCCATCCAATATTCGTGCGTGCGCTCGACAAAGTCGCGGCAGGTTTTTTCCAGATCCCCGGTGAACGGCTCATCTGGACCGAACACCAGATGCAGCGGCCGCGTCAGCACGAATGGCGCCTCGCTGTCGATCAGCGACAGCGGTGCGTCGGTGGTGAGCCGGATCACCGTATTGTCGTCCGAGTAGCGAATGTGATTGCTGCCGAGCGAGCGGCGTGGCAGCGGCTTGCCGTAGTCGCAGGTCGGCCGCATGCGGATGGTGATGCGCGGTAGCCCGCCGACCGGCTGGATGATGCGGTACAATTGCGGCGGCCGAAACACGCGGCCGTATTGGCGAAACCGCGGGGTGAAGTCAGTGATCCGCACCCTGTTGCCGTGGCTGTCGGTCAGTTCGGTCGACACGATCGCGGTGTTGCGGACATATTCGGATTGATAATCCGCCATGTCCTCGAGCACGACATCGGAGAATCCCTTCTCTTCCCGTCCCGAGACCAGCCGGCAGAAGATCGGATCGCCGTCAAAGCGCGGATAGCACCACCACACGATCCGCGAGCACGGATCGACCAGTGCGGCGGTGCGGCCATTGCCGATCACCGCGAGATCAAGCCCGTGGTCGTTCATCCTGCGGCGTCCTCACCCGCGGCCGCAATGCGCGCAAGCCACGCGCGGACCGATGCGGGACTGTCAAAATGTCCGTTCACGTTCGGGGAGATTCGACCGACCGAAAAGCCCAAGCCGCCGAATCGTGCCAGTACTCCGAACACCGGCTCATCGGTCGTGTCGTCGCCGATGAAAATCGGGTTGCGCTTGTTGAATGGCCGGCATTTCATCAGTTCGCAGACCGCATTGGCCTTGTTGACGCCGGCCGGCTTGATCTCGACGACGAGCTTGCCCGGCAGAATCTCGACCGTGTCCGGCGGCATCTCCGCGCAGATCTCCTCGACTGCGGCACGCACCGCGTCGCCCCTGTCGGGAGCGAGGCGATAATGCAGTGCCAGTGAATAGCCCTTGTTCTCCGCGAGCACGCCCGGACCGAGTTCGCTGACACCGGCCAGCTTGCGCTTAAGCGCCTCGCTCAGGGGTTTGGCGCGCATGACGGCTTTGCGGCCCGCGATCGGACGCAACTCGGCGCCGTGTCCGCCGATTGCGGCAAGTTCCAGCGGCGAGAAAATCAGATCGATGTCTTGCAACGAGCGCCCGCTGACCAGCGCGAGCGCGCCGTCAGTCAAGGTGTTGAGCCGCGCCAGCGTTTGGCGCAATCCGGTCGGCACCCAGACTTGCTGCGGCGAGGGAGCGAGATCCAGTATCGTGCCGTCGATGTCGAGCAGGATCGCACATTTCCGTAAATCGGGAATGAGAGATGTTTCCGAAAGCTCCATATCGAGATCCGCAATGCCATTTCTTGCAATGTCGATAATTTCCAAGCCCATTTTGCCGATCCCATCCCAATCGATATCTGTTGTTACTCGACAAGCGCAAGCGGCCTGGCAACCGATTCCAGCGACTTGCGCTCTGCGGCGACGCCCCACGCCGCTTGCACGGCGGCGGCCCCGATCATCAGCGCCGCGCCGATCAGATAGCCGGCAGCGACGCTGCCGCGCGATCCGCTATTGATCAGGACGCCGAACAGCAGCGGGCCTGCTATGCCGCCGATGCCGGTGCCGATGGCATAAAAAAATGCGATTGCCAATGCACGAATTTCCAGCGGAAAGATTTCGCTCACCGTGAGATACGCGGAACTCGCCGCCGCCGAGGCAAAAAAGAACACGACCATCCAGGCGATGGTCAGCGTCTGTGCCGACAGCATGTTGCGGTCGAACAAATCAGCGGTCACCAGGAGCAATATCCCCGACAAGGCATAGGTCGAGGCGATCATCACGCGGCGGCCGAGCGTGTCGAACAGCCGGCCGAGCAGGATCGGACCGAGCACATTGCCGGCCGCGAACGGCAGAATGTACCAGCCCACTTGGTCCGCCGGCGTGTTGTAGAAATCGGTTAGAATCAGGGCATAGGTGAAGAAGATCGCATTGTAGAAGAAGGCCTGGGCGCCCATCAGGCTCAGGCCGACCAGCGTGCGACGGCGATAGGTCACGAACAGCGCGCGCGCCACCTCGGACAAGGGAGTGTGACTGCGCATCCGCAGCCGTACTCTGCAGTGGTCATTGGCCCCCGTGACCGCCGACGCATCGCCAAAATGCGCTTCGATCCCGTGCACGACAGCGTCGGCCGCCTGGGGAAAGCCATGGGTGATCAGCCAGCGCGGGCTTTCCGGAATCCAAAATCTCATCAGCAGAATCACAAGTCCGATAGTCGCCCCGATCAGAAAAGCAAGCCGCCAGCCAATTGCCGGATTGATGACGGCCGGATCGAGGAGTACGAGGGAACCGCCCGCGCCCAGTGCCGCTCCGACCCAGAAACTGCCGTTGATAAGGAGGTCGGTCCAGCCGCGGAACCGTGCCGGGATAAGCTCCTGGATTGTCGAATTGATGGCAGTGTACTCGCCGCCAATGCCGGCACCGGTGAGAAACCGGAACAGCACAAAACTGACGACGTTCCAGGACAATCCGGTCGCCGCGGTGGCCAGAAGGTAAACGGTGAGCGTGATCGTGAACAGTCTCTTGCGGCCCAGCCGATCGGTGAGCCAGCCGAAAAAGAATGCGCCGAGCACGGCCCCGCCCAGGTAAAAACTACCGGCGAGGCCGACCTGCGCATTGCTCAAACCCAATGCGGCGCTGTCCTTGAGCTCGCCGGACAAGGCACCGGCCAGGGTCACTTCCAGACCGTCCAGGATCCAGGTGATGCCGAGCGCAGTGATCACAAGGAGGTGAAATCGGCCGAATGGCAGGCCATCGAGACGACCCGGAATATCCGTCTCCACGACCGTGCCGGACACCGCGCCGGCCTGGGCCAGTGACCCACTATCGCGATCAACATTTGTTGCCGTCTCTTTCTGGGGATGCTGAGGCGGAGCAATGCGCAAATTGGAGACAAGACGCGAAAATACGTCGCCTGCGTATGAAGCCATATCTGAATGCCAGCCGGGCTTTGGAACCAACGCCCTGTGGCTACGGCTGTTCCGGCTATGGCGTCTCAGCCGAAGGTTTGCCGCGCTCGACGCCTCGCATCCGCGCGAGGCGTCGCTATCGAGCGCGTCTGCGCGGCGTTGCCGGCATTAGCCGAGGCGCCAGATCGCGCTCGCAGCGGGCAAACGCGAAACGCGCTCTCCTTTCCACAGTGATGCCACCGGCGCCCAACGCCTCGGATCTCTGACGACCAAGTCCGAGCGAGATTGTCTTAGGCGCTGGTCGGCGCACGGTCATTCACCGTAACACCGATGATCTTGCAAGCGCCGCGACAGCGTTGCTGCGACTTCGAGACAATTGCGGGTGGCGGCTGCGACAATGCACGCCCTCGTGACTGCGGATCGATGCCAAGACATCGGCCCGGCGCAACTGCGCAGGCGCACGCCGCGCGCGGCACGCTGCTGTCGCGATGAGGAAAAGGCAAAACGGTGGCGGTGTTGGCCAACCCATGACGACTTGCGCGCGCGGCGGATAGAAAACGCACTGAACAGATGTTCGGTCCCGTTGCGAAGATCGCAGGTTTGCCGCTCGGGCGCGACGGGCCGTGACAGCGCGATTGGCCGGCCGGCGCCTTCGACAGCTGCCGCTGTTCGCAGCCGTGCCAATAATCACGGCCCGGCTGGGCCGAAAGCAAACAGGTTGACTTCAAAGCCGTTTGGGACGATTGGCTTTCTGGTCTTTGGCGTGGCGCACTATTCGGACGAAATTTCGCTCCGATGCGACGAGATCGGGCGGCGGAAAACCCTGCGGCTTGATCCCTCGCCGCATCCGGTCGGTGCGCCCGTCGCCAAATGCGGCGTGCCTTGGAGGAGGCCGGCGGCCGTCGGTGCCGACAATGGACACCGGCGAGCGGAGCGATTCCGGCTACGACAGTAACGACGATGATATGGATTGAATGGACGGCCTCTGCTTGGGGCGCGCGACAAGGCCGAGGGAGAAAACGGGTCGCGCGCAGCCTGGTTCCGCTTTCGCTGACCGGCCGCGTCGCGTGGCGGGGATCAATTGTTACGTCCTTGTTTGCCCAATCGGGTGACGCGTCTTGAGCGCCAAGACCGCAACGCGACTTGAGATACCACGCCGTCTGCGCGCTCTGGTTCGAGCGCGCGAATCGAGCCTGATCGCGCTCGCTGCGCTGGTTGGCATCGTCGCCGGCCTTGTTGTCGCGCTGATGGGGAATGCAGTCGATCTGCTGCACGAAATATTTTTTGATTTGCAGCATGGTGAGCGACTTTCCGCACGACTGTCACTCGATCCGGTACTGGCCCTGTGTGTGCCGTTGTTGGGCGGCATTCTGTTCGGCGCATCGACCGAGCTGATCCGGCGCTGGCGACCGGAGCGGGAGATCGATCCGATTGAGGCGAATGCGCTGCATGGCGGCCGCATGTCGCTCATCGGCAGCATCATCGTTGCGGCGCAGACCGTGTGGTCGAGCGGCGTGGGCGCATCCGTCGGTCTCGAGGCCGGCTATACGCAATTTGCGAGCGGCATCGCCTCGCGCATCGGTGCAGCATTTCGCCTGCGTCGCGGCGACCTGCGCATCCTGGTCGGCTGCGGCGCGGCTGCCGGGATTGCCGGCGCATTCGGCGCGCCGCTTGCCGGCGCCTTTTACGGGTTTGAACTGATCATCGGCAGCTATTCGCCGAGCGGGCTGGCGCCGGTCGGCATTTCCGCGCTGGTCGGCTTTCTAGTGGCGCGGCAGCTCTCGCCGGCGGAGCTCGGCGTAGTGCCTCCGGAACGGATGACGATCGTCGCGCATGATCTCGTGCTCGCTGCCACGCTCGGCCTGTTGGCGGCAATTCTGGGCATTCTTCTTATGCGCGGCGTTGCGATCAGCGAAACGATGTTTGCGCGATTGCGGCTGCGACCGGCGCTGCGCACCATGCTTGGCGGCCTCGTGGTCGGCCTTTTGGCAATGGTATCGCCGCAGATCATGTCATCGGGACACGGTGCGCTGCGCGTCGCCGGCATGCTCGATCTGTCGTTTCGCGCCGTCGCCCTTCTGTTCATCCTTAAGATCGTCGCTTCGATCGCTTCGCTCGGCTCCGGCTTTCGCGGCGGCATGTTCTTTTCGTCATTGTTGATCGGCGCGCTTGGCGGTCATCTGCTTGCCGTCGCGCTGACGATGATCTGGCCTACGGTGTATTTCGATCCCAATGCTTATGCGGTGATCGGCATGAGCGCGCTTGCCGCCTCCGTGATCGGCGGGCCGCTGACCATGATCTTCATCGCGCTCGAAACCACGGGCGATTTGTGGCTGACAACGGCCGTTCTGGTCGCCGTCATCATCGCGGCACAGGTGACGCGCGAAGTGTTCGGCTATTCATTCGCGACCTGGCGTTTCCATTTGCGCGGCGAGACCATCCGTAGCGCCGCCGATATCGGCTGGATGCGCGATCTCACGGTCGAAAAGATGATGCGGCAGGACGTGCAGACGGTCAGCGCGTCGTCGACAATCGCCGAGTTTCGCGAGGCGTTCCCGCTCGGCTCCTCGGCGTCGGTTATCGCCGTCGACGAGCAGGATCGCTATGTGGGCCTGGTCCTGGTCGCCGACGCGCATGCGCTGGAGGCCGATCCGCAGGAGTCGATCAAGGATCTCATTCATCACCGCGAGGACATGCTGTTGCCCGGCATGGCGGTGAAGGAGGCGGTGTTGGCCTTCGACCGCGCCGAGGCCGAAACGCTGGCGGTGGTCGACTCCTTCCTCGACCGCCATGTGGTCGGACTTTTGACGGAGGCCTATGTGTTGCGCCGTTATTCCGCAGCGCTCGAAGGCCGGCGCCGCGATTTGGTCGGCGAGGAATAAGACCGCGACACCGGCTGGCAATTGCTGCGGAGCTTTCCCATGATTAAGCCCATGCCCCGATTGTGGATTCCGGCTACGGATAGGTTAGGATCCGGCTACGGCTAGGTTAGGATAAAGTCTGCGGGCTGCTGGTATGATGATACGGCTGCCGAGGGAGGGCTTGGGGATGCGTGCCATTGCGAAACGACAGGCGTCGCTGTTCTGCGCGCTGGCGGCTTTATGTGCCGGCATCGGCACGGCTGCGGCGCAGACCATGAGTTACGCCGACGCCATTTCACAGCTCGCCGCGGCCTGTAGTGGCGATGTTGCGAAATATTGCCGCGGCATTCCGCTGAGCGGCGCGCTCAAAGCATGCCTGGACGGCCATGCCGGCGTGCTGTCGCCGCGCTGCGCGCAAACCCGACTCACCGTGTACGAGTCGATCAGCCGCCGCGCGGCGGCGCAGCGCAATATCGGCGACATCTGCGGCGCGGACATCGAGCGCTTGTGCGGCACGTCGCATGCCGATGCGCATCTCGTGGAATGTCTGCGGATGACCTCGCCGGCGGCAATTACGCCGGCATGCAATCAGGCCTTTACCGATACTGGCTGGCGGACGGAAAGAGCGCAGCAATGAAACCACACCATATCTCTGCCGCTGCGGGCGCGCTGTTCCTCGTTGTTTTGACTGCTGCCGTCGCGCAAACACGATTGAGCGCGGGCCAGATTGCGACGAGCCTCGCGGGCGTGAGCGGCGATACGCGGCTTGATCTGACGGCGTCGCAGATGCGACAGGCGGCGCTGGACAATATTCGCAACTATCCGGGCGCCGTGCCGCCGCGGCCCTTGAGTTTCCCGCAACTGCAAAATCTGGCGCAGTTCACCGTCGAAGTTGATTTCGATTTCAACTCTGCGGTCATCAAGCCGTCGTCATACCGCACGGTGGGCTCGATCGCCGACGCCCTGCACAATCCGATCCTTCTTGGATATGGATTTCTTGTGATCGGTCACACCGATTCTGTCGGCGGCCGCGAATACAATATCGGTCTCAGCCAGCGGCGCGCGGAAGCCATCGTGGCGGCTTTGGTCGATCCGTTCGGCGTCAATCCGGCCGTGCTGCAACCGGTCGGACTCGGCGAAGAGCAATTGCGCGATCCCGCGCATCCGACGGCCGCCGTCAACCGGCGTGTTCAGCTTGTCAATGTCGGCAAAAAATTCTGCTTCGGCCGTTCCGGCGAACAGTTCCAATGCCAGTGAGCAAGGTACCTACAGCTCATCGGTCTCACGGCCGCAGATAGGTGTAGCCCTCCGCCTGAAGCTCGGCGAGGCGAACAACGCCTCCTTTCTCGGCCACGATGAAGCCGGGCAACAGATCATTGAGCGTGACCTCCATCGCATGCATGGTGTGGATGCAGGCATTGAGCTCGAGGCCCGACTGTTTCAATTCGCCGACACGCTTCGAAATGTCCGGTGTCGCATCCGCGCTTCGAAACGCCTTCAGGGCCGGGCCGTGCACTACGAGGGCGATCCGCACCTTTTCCGGTCCGCCCATTCCGTCGTAGTGGTTGCGGATATTGCCAAGGACGAAACCGACCTTGTCGAGGTCGGCAAGATGATAGGCGACTTTGGCCGTTTCCGCCGTCGCGGCTCCTGTCCGACCCGCAAGCAGCGAGATCGGCGTGATGGCAAGCGCAACCTGCAGCAAATTGCGTCGACGCATCAGTGCCTCCGTGTTCCCCGGATGACCAACGACGTTGGTTACTTGTGCCGCATGGCGGCCAGCTCCTTGCGATCGGCCACGAGCGAGCGGCACTCGTCGAGGCTCGTGCGATCGAGCCGGAATATCTTGTCGTCGGCGCCGCCCTGCAACGAACTCTCCGCCGTCTCGTCGGGATTTTTGCCTCGCCAGATGCGGATGCGGTCGAGCCTGACGAGGACGGCGCTGTCGGCATTGGCGAGATTGACCGAGATGCCGCCGCCGTCGCAATCGACGTCGCACTGAAAGTCGATGCCGGCTGCCGGCGCGGCCCCGGTATCCACATTGCGCACGCTTGGTGCATGACCGCAATCGCCGCTTGAATCGAAATCGCCGGGACGGTTGCGGAAATTGACCCCAAGCCGGAAGGAATACTGCAGATAGGTGTCGTCCGGCACCTTCTCGGCGGTGATGAGAAGTTTCATCACGCTCACCTTTTGCAGCGGATGTTGCGCCAGGTGCTCGGCATCGTAGCGCCGTGCAAAACACGCATAGGCCTTCGGCCCGCTCACGCTGTCGGCGAAGAAGCGCTTGGCAAATCCGGCATCGGCATCGGCCTGCTCGCCGGCCGCGGCGGGACCCTGATTGAAGCTCGCCAGCGCTGCCAGAAGGCCGGCAAGCAGGGCCGTGCGCGCGAGATGCATGGCATTGCTCATGGTGACAATAGCCACATGCTCATGGCTGCTCTTTGGTCCCCCATATTACATTGGTTGCAAGCGCTTCCCTAGATGTTCGACGATCGTACGATATCCGCGGGACCGCATTCGTCCTCTTGTGCTCTCGCAGTTGACATGATGCGGGTGGGCGGCCAACCATAAGCAACTAAATCGGAAAATTCGCGCCATGGATCGCGCCATGGATGTTGATGCGCGTATCGCTGAACTGACCCAAAAGATGCTGCGCAAGAAGCTTTTTGTGCTGCTGTCGAAGCCATTGGTTTCGCCAGAAAAGCTCAAGCCTTCTCTGCCTGCCCATCTCGAATACATGATCGCGCTGGAAAAGCGGGGCGTAGTCTTCGCCTCGGGTCCGCTCAGTGACGGCGAGGGCCTGCCCACCGGCCATGGCCTGACGATCCTGCGCGCCAAAGATGCTCGCGAGGCGCGCGCCATTGCCGAGGGTGACCCGTTCTTTGCCAATGGGTTGCGGACGTTCGAGCTCAAGGAATGGACGATCATGGAAGGCACGCTGACGGTGCGCGTCAATCTTTCCGATCAATCCGTCGAGGTGCCGTAGCGGGACGACGCCATGAGCGACTGAGGAGCAAAACAACAACAATGTGGAGGGAGGCGCATGGAGACCATCGGCCTGGTCGGCATCGGCAAGATCGGCTTGCCGATCTCGGAGAATCTCATCAAGAGCGGCCATCGCGTCGTTGGATATCGGCGCCAGTCACTGGCCGAGTTCGAAAAAATCGGCGGCGTGCCGGCGCGCTCCCCGGCCGATGTCGGCGCGCGGGCTGATATCGTTTTTTCGTGTCTGCCGTCGACGGAGGCGCTCGATGATGTCGTGCACGGCCCGCAGGGTCTCGTTCACACCGCGCGGCCGGGGCAGATCGTGGTCGAGCTCGGCTCCCATCCGGTGCCGGACAAGAAGCGCCAGATTGCGGTATTGGGTGAGAAGGGCGCGATCTTCATCGACGGCGAGGTGTCGGGCACGCCGGGGATGGTCGCGGCGCGCAAAGGTGTGATTTATCTCGCCGGCGACGCGCAGGCCTGCAAACGACTCGAAAGCGTGGTCGCGGGCTTTGCCGATACCTGTCTCTATTTCGGCGAGTTTGGTGCGGCGAGCCGGGTCAAGCTCGTCAATAATCTTTTGGTCGCGATCAATATCGCCGCGACTGCGGAGGCAATGGCGCTGGGCTTGAAAGCGGGCGTCGATGTGCCGCTTATGATCAAGGCAATTGCGAGTGGCAGCGGCGGGTCGACGCAGTTTGGTATCCGCGCGCCCTGGATGGCCGAGCGGCGCTTTCAGCCGGTGCAGGGCTCGGTCCCCGGCTTGCAGCATTATTTCGACATGATCGCGGACTTCGCCGACAGCGTCGGCGTTGCTACGCCGCTGCTCGATTGCGTCGTGCCGCTTTATGAGCGTTTCATGAAAATGGGCCTTGGCGACCAAGACGTCGCCGCGTTGGTCGACGTGATCAGCGCGCTGCCGCGCGCGCAACATCAATAGTGAAATAAACAGGAAGCCTGCAGGAGAATTCGCATGATCCGCGTCAGCAAGATCGCGCATGCCAGCTACGAGACACCCGATCTCGATCGGCAAACCCAATATTACACCGAGATTTTGGGGCTCACTTTGGCGGCCAAAGAGAAAGACACGGTGTATCTTGCCTCGACCGTCGATCATCATTCGATCGTGCTGCGCAAGGGCGCACAATCCAAATGCACCCGGATCGGATTTCAGATCGCTCCCGATGCCGATCTTGATGCCTTCGAGAAGCAAGTTGCCGGCCACGGCATCAAGACCGAACGCAGAAAAGACCCGGAGCCGTCGATCGCCGACATGCTGGTGTTCGCCGATCCGAAGGGCACGATCATGGAAATCTTCAAGCGCGGCGACTTCTCGCACCAGAAATTCCAGTCACAAGGCATCGTGCCGTGCAAGCTAGGCCACGTCGCCTTTCATGTCACCGACGTCAAGCACGTGACAAAATTCTATTGCGACGTGCTCGGCTTTCGCGAATCCGACTGGATGGCCGATTTCTTTTCGTTTCTGCGCTGCGGGCCGGACCACCACACCATCAATCTGATGGAGACCGGATCGAACCGGCATTTCCATACCGCGTTTGAGCTGCGCGACTGGGGCCATATGCACGAGGCCTGCGATTTCTTGAGCTTGCACGGCTACAAATTGCTGTGGGGGCCGGGTCGGCACGGCATCGGCCACAATCTGTTTGCCTACCATCGCGCGCCCAACGGCCTGATCACGGAATTGTTCTGCGAGCTCGATCGCATGAACGAGGAGCTCGGCTATTTCGAGCCGCGGCCGTGGCATCGCGACTCGCCGCAACGTCCGAAAGTCTGGGCCAAGGATCCGTCGGCAGCAAATCTGTGGGGCATTCTGCCGACCGACGAGATGATGCAATAGCTGCTGGCGGCTTGGCTAAGACGCGGCGAGGGGGAGGCAACCGGGAGGATGCAATGACAGCGTGGCTGCGCGGCTTGGCCGCAATCGTGTCGCTCATGGTGGCGTCGGTCCCGCCGTGTGCGGCTGTGGCGGAGAACTATCCGTCCAAGCCCATCACTATTATTGTTCCGGCTTCGCCCGGCGGCGTGACCGATATGCTCGCGCGCCTTTTGGCGCAGCATTTCATTGCCGATTGGGGCGGGCAGGCGATCGTCGAGAACAAGCCTGGGGCCAATAATCAGGTTGCTGCCGAATATGTCACGCATCAGGCGGGCGACGGCTACACTTTATTCATCGGCCCCGAAAGCACCTTCATCGTCAATCCGACTCTGTACGATCACTTGCCCTATGACCCCGTCAACGGCTTCACGCCGATCTCGGGCCTGGTGGAAATCGATCACGCGCTCATTCTCAATCCTTCGGTGCCGGCCAACAACGTGAAAGAGCTGATCGCGCTCGCCAAGGCGAAGCCCGGCCAGCTCAATTACGGCACCTATGGCGTCGGCTCGAGCGGTCATCTCAACATGGAGCTGTTCAAGACTATGGCCGGCGTGAACTTCGTCGCCGTGCATTACAAGGGCGCGACCCCGGCGATGCAGGACGTCATGGCCGGACAAATCCAGCTGATGTTCATCTCAACCGGCAGCGCGATGCCGCAGGCCAAGGCCGGCGCGGTGAAGATGATCGCGCTCGGCGCGCCGAAGCGCCTGCCGCTGCTGCCGGATGTGCCAGCTATCGCGGAAACGGTGCCGGGCTTTACCGCGGTGTCGTGGTTCGGCCTGTTCGGCCCCGCGGGCATGCCGGCCGACGTCGTCGGCAAGATCAACGCCGAGGTGCGCAAGACCTTTGCCGATGCCGATGTGCAAAAAAGCTTCCTGGATGCGCAAAATTTTCAATCGATCGCCGGCTCACCGCAGGATTTGAAGACGCGGCTGAGCGCGGAAGAGCCGAGATGGCGCAAGCTGATCCAGGAGGCGCACATCAAGCTCGATTAGGAGCAGTGAACTTCCTGCAGCGCTGCAGCGATCAATCTCGGCCGAGCCGGAGGAGGCGAATCTGGTCCGCTTTTTCTTGACGGCGGTGCTCTGCGGGCTTGCGGTCGGTACGGCCCTTCCGGCTCCGGCAGTCGCCAGTGATGTCGTCTCGCCGTCTGTTGCGACGCCTTTTAGCGCACGCGCCTGCATTCTAATTTAGATCAGCGATTCCCAGAAGTGATCGGGAACGCTGGCAACCACCCATTGGAAGCCGCGCGAGAACAGCCCCGCAATAACGACCATCGTAAGGATTCCGACCAGCATCATCGCCATGCTCCAGAACGCGGCGGCGACACGGCGGAGATCGGCCAGCGCGCGCCGCAACGCGGCGAAAATGATCGCGGCGAGAATGATGATTGCGATGATGCCGAGCACGAGCTTCCAGGCCGGCAATGTGCCCCATGAGAGAGCGAAGACCGCGGCGATCTGGTTCCACGACCAGGTCCAGAGCGCCTCCGCCGTGCGCAGCACCCAGGTAATGCCTTGCAATATCAGTTGGATCAACTGATGGACAGCATTATTCATCGCGCTTTCCAGCGTGTGCGTCCGACTGTTTCGGACCGCACGTACAAACATCTTTGGCTGTGATTAGTTCCTTCGCCGGGCGAACAAGACGTTAAACCGAAATCAAGCCTATCAAACCGAAATCAAAGCCTATCTTCGACCTTTGGGATTCTTTCCCGAGCACGATGCACAGCGGCAGCCGACCGGTGCGATGAACAAGTCAAAATACTCCTTGCCGTAGTCGAGCGTGATTTCCTCGCCGGGCGCGATGGCGCGCAGCGCCAGAACGATGATCCGCCCCTTGCGCAGCACCGCTTCGCAATTCGGGCGGCAGGCATGATTGATATAGCGGCCGAGATTGCGCCGGCACGAGCCGTCGATGGTCCATCGCCGATTGACCTCGAACATGTATTTGGCCGCACCGCGGCGCTCGCGGCGGTGCGCCTCGGCGGTCGGAATGCGCTTGCCGCGATAGGTGACGATGTAGGCCTTCTTCGCGATCGGCTTGGCTGCGAACAGGCCGAGGCCGGTTCTTGCGCGGCCGACGCGGACGATACGTGCGGACATGACAGCGGTGCTACTAGCACAGATTCGCCGCGCTGGAGCTCTTGCCCGCAACGGGGCGCTTTACTTCCGGCGCGTTGCTCATTCCGTCGGCCCGGCTATAAATCCGCAGTCTCGCCGAAGCTCCTGCACGCTCAAAAGACACAAAAGGAAACGCCTATGCGAACGATCACGCTCGAAGAGCACTTTTCAACCCCGGCCTTCCGCGCCGGTCCGGGCCGCAAGCGCGAAGAACATGCCGAGAAGACCGGCGGCCGGCTGGCCAAGGTGTTTGCGCAACTCGCTGAAGTTGACGCCGGTCGGGTGGCCGAGATGGATGCCGCCGGCATCGACATGCAGGTGCTCTCGCTCACCTCGCCCGGCACCGAACAGTCGGACGCCGCCGAGGCCCTTGCGCTCAGCCGCGAGGCCAATGATTTTTTGGCCGCAGTGGTGAAGAAATATCCCAAGCGCTTTGCCGGGTTGGCGGTGCTGCCGACTGCCGTGCCGGACAAGGCGGCGGCCGAGCTCGAGCAGCGCATGCGCGACGGCTTTGTCGGCGCCGTCATCCATGGCCACAACCGCGGCCGCTACTTCGACGACAAATTCTTCTGGCCGATCCTAGAGCGCGCGCAAGCGCTGAACGCGCCGATCTATCTGCATCCGACCATGCCGCCACAGGCGGTGATCGCAGCCTGCTATGCCGGCGGCAGCATCGCGCCGGCGGTCACCGACGCGCTCGCCGGCTCGGGCTGGGGCTGGCATATCGAGACCGCCGTTCACATTCTCCGCCTCATTCTCGGCGGCGTGTTCGACGCCTTTCCGAAGCTGCAGTTCGTGATCGGCCATCTCGGCGAGACGCTGCCGTTCATGATCCAGCGCTTTGATCATGCGCTTTCGCCCGGGGTTACCAAGCTCAAGCAGCCGGTCAGCTTCTATCTGCGCAACAACGTCCACTACACCATTTCCGGTTTCAATTTTCCGGCGGCGTTCCTCGATCTGCTTCTTGAAGTCGGCGTCGATCGCATCATGTTCTCGGCAGATTACCCCTATCAGTCGATGACCGATGCGCGCGCCTTCCTCGCCCAGCTTCCGGTCAGCGCCGCCGATCGCGAGCGCATCGCGCACGGTAATGCGGAGAAGCTGTTTAAGCTGTGATGCCGCATAAAGCAGTACGGTTCCCGGGCGCAGCGCAGCAAGCGCGTTCACGCGCGTCTGCGACGCGCTATGGCGAAGCGGAATGGTGCGCTGCCGACCCGGGATCGTTACGAGATCGGAGTTTGAGACGATCCTGGAACAGCGGCGCACCACTTCGTGCTGCGCCGCATCCGGGATACACAGTCTCTCTGGTTTCAGAGCCGTTAAACCTCCCTTCGTCCTGACCGGACTCGTTCCGACCATCCACGTCTTTCGCCTCCAAGGCGCTGATAAAGACATAGATGCCCGCGACAAGCGCGCACATGACGACGTTTGGTAAGTTGCCGGGACCCATTTCGATAAAATTCTAACGATCTCTGGAACCCGCGCTTAGGCCGCCTCGCGTATCGAGCGCGCATGGAGCCGATCCTGTCGATTGCCACATCGGGAATGCTCGCCGCCGCCACCCGCCTGCAGGTCTCGGCGGAGAATGTCGCCAATGCGCAATCCGACGGCCCGTTGCCGTCGGCCGACCCGCCGACCGCGGCACAATATCCGTCCGCTTATGGGCCCAAACAGGTCAATCAGATCGCCACGGCCGGCGGCGGCACCAAGGCCGTCGTGACCAACGCGCGGCCGGCGACCGTGCCGGCCTATGCTCCGACCGCGCCCTATGCCGACGCCAACGGCGAAGTGGCGGCGCCAAACGTCGACTACGTCCACGAAGCCCTGCAGCAGGCTACGGCGAGCTATACCTTCGCCATGAACGCCGCGGTGGCGCGCGCCTATGCGCGGATGATGAAGTCGCTGCTCGATATCAAGACGTAATGGCGTAGCTTCGATTTGTTCCGCCTTTTCTCGGCTGCAAAACGATGGTGAGCTGCAATTGCCGGCCGCGGCAATCTCGGCAAAATGGGCCTACCGCGGAGCCGTGCTGCGATTACGCATGGATACGGCAGCATGCGCAGTGGCCAGGCACGTGGTCAGCTGAAAATTGGTGTATAGAGTGCTCCGCACCTATACACGGCCTGGAATGATCTTATGAACGCCCCGCTCTCCGCCCATCCGACCCCGTCCTATAGGCACACGCCGCTGTTTCCCCTCGGCAAGGATACGACGCCTTACCGAAAGATCGACCTTGGTACTGCTGGCGGCGCCTTGGGCGTGCGGATCGAGCGCGTGCTAGGCGAGGAGGTGCTGGTGGTGCCGCGCGAGGCGCTGCGCGCGCTGGCCGAAGCGGCTTTCACCGACATCAATCATCTTTTGCGGCCGTCGCATCTTGCTTCGCTCAAGGCCATCGTCGAGGATCCGGAAGCCTCCGACAACGACAAGTTCGTCGCCTACGATTTTCTCAAGAACGCCAATATCGCGGCGGGGGGCGTGCTGCCGATGTGCCAGGACACCGGCACCGCGATCATCATGGGCAGGAAGGGCCGGCTGATCTGGACCGACGGCGACGACGAGGCGGCGCTCGCGGAAGGCGCGCGCGACGCGTATCTCAAGCGCAATCTGCGCTATTCGCAGCTCGCGCCGCTGTCGATGTTCGAGGAGAAGAACACGCGCTCCAACATGCCGGCGCAGGTCGAGTTGTACGCGGAAGGCGCTGGCGAGGGCGAGGGCGCCTACAAATTTCTGTTCATCGCCAAAGGCGGCGGCTCGGCCAACAAGTCGTTTCTGTTCCAGGCGACGCCGTCCATCCTGACGCGTGAGCGCATGCTCGCTTTCCTCAAAGAGAAAGTGCTCACGCTCGGCACCGCGGCGTGCCCGCCCTACCATCTCGCGATTGTCATCGGCGGCACGTCGGCGGAAATGACCATGAAGACGGTAAAGCTTGCGTCCTGCAAATATTATGATTCGCTGCCCGACAAAGGCTCCGAGGACGGCCACGCCTTCCGTGATCGCGACATGGAGCAGGAAATCCACAAGATGACGCAGTCGCTTGGCGTCGGCGCGCAATTCGGCGGAAAATATTTCTGCCACGACGTGCGCGTCATCCGTCTGCCGCGCCATGGCGCGTCGCTGCCGATCGGGCTTGGCGTGTCCTGCTCGGCCGATCGCCAGGCTTTGGGCAAGATCACGCGCGACGGCGTGTTTCTGGAGGAGCTCGAGCACAATCCGGCGAAATATCTGCCGGAAGTCGATACCAGGAAGCTGGGCGGCGAGGTGGTCAGAATCGATCTCACCAAGCCGATGCAGGCCATATTGGCGCAGCTGTCACAGTACCCGATCAAGACGCGGCTGTCGCTCAACGGCCCGATGATCGTCGCACGCGACTTGGCGCATGCCAAATTGCGCGAGCGGCTGGAGAAGGGGCAGGGACTGCCGGACTATTTCAAGAATCATCCTGTCTATTACGCTGGCCCGGCAAAGACGCCGGAGGGCTATGCCTCGGGCGCCTTCGGTCCGACGACCGCGGGTCGCATGGATTCCTTTGTTGCCGATTTTCAGGCCGCCGGCGGCTCGATGGTGATGCTGGCCAAGGGCAATCGCGCGCCGGTCGTGCGGGAAGCGTGCAAAAAATACGGCGGCTTCTACCTCGCTTCGATCGGCGGCGCGGCCGCCAATCTCGCCGAGCACTGTATCAAGAAGGTCGAGTGTATCGAATATCCCGAGCTCGGCATGGAAGCGATCTGGCGCATCGAAGTCGTCGATTTCCCAGCTTTCATTGTCATCGACGACAAGGGCAACGACTTTTTCAAGGAATTGAATCTGGGGTGATTTGGCGCCGGGTCATTGCCGGACTCGTTCTGGCAATCTCTATTCGATAAGCGCGCCGCAGTGGCATCGTGTCCCGGACGCGGGGCAGCGTGCGGCGAAGCAAAGCGGTGCACCGCAGATCCGGCGCGTGCTAACGGTAATGCGACTGAGACGTTGGTGCGGTTCGACCTCGCTGAACAGAACGGGGTCACCACGGTTTGCGTCACGCATTCCAGCTTTGCCACCCAGGGCTCGCACAACGCCCATCACGGCTGGCCGCAGATTCCGGGCTGGCCCAAGGCCTTCGCCGAAGCTTGAGCCGTTCCCGGCGGTTTGATCCCGTCCCGTTTCGTGGCTATGCATTTTGGGCTCGCGTCTGTCGCGCGAGCCCGAACTCGGCCAACCGAATCGGCCAACACCGCCAGGAAGACGCCGCTTGCCGCCACTTTGGCCATTTCGGTCGGTTCGACCGCTTGCGCCGTGCCGTATTCGCCTCGCCTTTGCCATGCTGGCGATGGCGGCACCGATAGCGGTGCTTTGGCCGGCCGCCGCGCAGCAGCCTCAGGCGCCCTCGCACAGTTCGCCGGCGCCTGCCGTCTCTCCGCCAAGCGCGCCGGTCGAATTCAAGGTCGGCATTGCCGACCCGGCAAACACGGTGCTGCCCCTGTACATGGCCCGCGCAATCGGCGCCGATGCCGCACAAGGTCTCGCCCTCGCCATCATCAATATGGAGGGCGGCAGCCGCGGCGCCGAGCAATTGCAGGCGGGACGTATCGACGTGATGGATGTCGGGCTGTCCTCCGTGGTCAAGGTCAATCAATCCGGCGGCAATCTGCGGCTCATCGCCTCGCTCTCCAACGTCATCCGCTTCACAATCTTTTCTGCACGCGGGGTCAACAGCGCGGCCGACCTCAAGGGCGGCACGGTCGGCATCAGCACCGTGGGTTCCGAAAGCGATTCGACCGCCACCCTGGCGCTGCAGAAACTCGGCCTCTCCCGCAACGACGTCATCATCAAGGAGTATGGCTCGAGTGCTCGCCGGCTCGCTGCCTTGAAGTCCGGTGAGATCAAGGCGGCGCCGCTCGGCGAGCCGGCCGCTTCGCGTGCGCGTCAGGCCGGTCTCAACGTGCTGGTCGATCTCGCGCCGATGCGCATTCCGTGGCTGTTCGCCGGCATTGCCGTGCGCCACGACGACATCGCCGCACGCCGCGATCTGCTGACGCGATTTCTTAAAGCCAACATCGAAGGCAATTACGCCGCGCTCAACGACGAGGCGCGCGCCAAGCAGGTGCTGAAGAAGGACCTCAAGATCACCGGTGCCAAGAGCATTGACATCGCCTATCGCGACTTCGTTGACCAAGCGGTCCAAAACCTTGAGCCGTCGCTGCAAGGCGCGGAGAAAATTCTCAAGCTCTTTCCCAGTGCCAGCCAGAGTGTCGGCGACTATGTCGACATGAGCCTCCTCGACGCACTTAAGGATCAGAAATTTTTTTCTGCGATGGAAGAGAAATACGGTCAGCGCGGGCAAAAGCCGTGACGCTGGCTTTGCATCTGCCTTGGCTTCGCACGAGGTATGACGCCCGGGCTTTCGTGCCTATCTTGCGACCGATAGCGAAGTTTGCCATAGGCGGCTTTGCCGAGCTCAATGACGAATGGAAAGATTGAGAATGAGCACAATGAGCACAACGAGCACGATGACTACGGCGAATGCGCGCGTGAAAGGCCCGATCGTCTGGCTCGATATGGATCAGAAGGAGCTTGATGACGCCTACGATCAGCTGGTCTATGCGCCGAACCGCGATCAAGTCGCCAAGCGTCGGCTTGCCAATAGCGCGGCAGCGCGAGAGCGGCTAGGCCTGCCGCAGCGCCTGGCCTATGGATCGGCGCCAAACGAGGGGCTCGATCTCTACCGCAGTCCCATCGTTCTCTCGGCTGCCCCGATCGCGATCTTCGTTCATGGCGGCGCCTGGCGCGCGGGCACAGCTTCCGAGCATGCGTTTTTGGCCGAGCCGTTCGTGCATGCCGGCGCGCATGTCGCGATCCTGGACTTCATGAATGTGGACGAAGCCGGCGGCAGTCTGTTCCCGCTCGTGGAGCAGGTGCGACGCGCGGTCGGGTTTGTCTACCGCAACGCCGAACGTCTTGGTGGCGATCGCAATCGGCTCTTTTTGATGTCGCACTCGTCAGGCTCGCATTTGGCAGGGTGCGTTCTCACCAGCGACTGGAGGAAGGAAGATCTGCCGGCTGACATCGTCAAAGGCGCGCTGTTGTCGAGCGGCATGTACGACCTCAAACCGGTACGGCTCTCCAAGCGCTCGCAATACGTGAAATTCACCGATGCGATGGAGCAGGAGCTCTCCGCGATCCGACATATCGATCGGCTTCGCGCGCCGCTGGTGCTGACCTACGGCACCTGCGAGACGCCGGAATTTCAGCGCCAGTCGCGCGATTTTGCGGCGGCGGTGAAAGCGGCCGGCAAGCCGGCCGAGCTCCTCGTCGGCGAGGGCTACAACCATTTCGAAATGCTGGAGACGCTCGCCAATCCCTACGGGCTGCTCGGCCACGCCATGCTCAAGCTGATGGGACTGTCGAGGCGTTAGGCCGCTTCGGGCTCCGGCCTCGCGGTCGCACGGATCGATGTGCGGACAAGCTCGGCCCCGCAGCGCCGGCAGGCATAGACAGTGTCCTCGACCTCGGTGGAGACCGGGCGGCGGCCGTTATAAGCCATGCGGCCCGCGCAGACCGGACAAGGCATCATCAGCGATGGCAGACTTGACGCGGGTGCGGCCGCTTGATGGCGCATAGGAAGACCCCTGGCTCGGCCGGGTGGGGAAAATGACCGATTTATGAATTACCTGCCTCTTTTGCCGCGGAGTCAAGAAAAATTGTGCATTGCACACTTGCCGATTGCAATGCGGCAAGCGGCTCACGAACAAGCCGTTCCCGAGATTAAGCCGTTCCAGGACAGTCGCAGATTGAAGAAAAAAGGTGGCCCCGTTTGCGCAGGACCGTCTCTTGCTCCCTGCTTTATCCTGTTGCCGGTGCGAATTCCGCGGCGGAAATGCAGGGAACTCTGATATCGGCAAGGCTGCGCCGGGTCGCGTCAATCGAGCCGGCGACGTCGATCCCGCGGCAGGCGTCCTCGATGACAAAGGCAGAAAAATTCTCGCGCCGGGCATCCTCCGCCGAATAGCGCACACAAAAATCAAAGGCGAGCCCGGCTAGGAACGTCCGGTGCACGCCGCGCTCACGCAGATAACCGGCAAGCCCGGTCGGCGTCTTGCGATCGTTCTCATAGAAGGCCGAATAGGAATCAATGGTCGGGTCGAGGCCTTTGCGCACGACCAGCGACGCGTGGGGAATATGGAGCTCTTTGTGGAAAGCGGCGCCGGGCGTGTCCTGCACGCAGTGGTCGGGCCACAGCACCTGATCGCCGTAGGGCGCCGCGATGGTGTCATAGGGCCGTTTGCCGGCATGCATCGAGGCAAAGGAGAAGTGCCCGCGCGGATGCCAGTCTTGCGTCAGCACGACATTGCGGAATTTTGCAGCGAGCTGATTGATGATCGGAACGACCTCATCGCCCCGCGGCACCGGCAATGCGCCGCCGGGACAAAAGTCGTTCTGCACGTCAACGACAATGAGCACGTCGTGATTATCGGGCGTGATCGCTTCCGCCATGGCTGTCATAATCGCTGTCTTGCACGCGGCTCTGCATACGGCGATCCACATCTGCAGCGAGCCTGATGAGATCGTCGCCGACTTCTACCGGATAGGTGGCGCCGGGAGTAAGCTCGCGCAATGGTCCCGGCAGGCATTCAAGCTCGCGTTTGGCGCGCCGCCGGATGTCATCGAGCGACGGCACCGGTTGCAGGCGTCGCCCGCCGAGCATGACGGGATGGATCAGCGGTTCCCCTGATTTTTGGTGATCGGCGAGCGAGAGCAGATCGCCGGCCATCCGGCCGTCGGCGTCGTATTGCCGCCAGACCTGCTTGCGTCCCGGCCAAGTCGCTTTTTTCTCCGAGCGCTTGCGCCGTGGCATGCCGGCATAGTCCTGCAGCTTATAGACACAGTCGATCGACGGAACGTCGCTCGACGTCGTCATATCGGTTCCAATCCCAAGCCCATCGATCGGCGCACCTGCTTTGGCGAATTCGCGCAGTTGATCTTCATCAAGCCCGCCGCTCGCAAAGATCGTCGTGCCTTCAAGTCCGCCTTGGTCGAGAATGGCGCGCACGCTTTTGGACAATGCAACCAGATCGCCAGAGTCGAGACGTACGCCGCGGATGGCAATTCCCGCCGCTTTCAAGCGCGGCGCCAGGGCGACGACTTTGCGCGCCGCGGCTTCAGTGTCGTAGGTATCGAGCAGCAGCACGACATTGTCCGGCCGCAGGCGGGCGAAAGTCTCGAAAGCTTGCGTTTCATCGTCGAAGGCCTCGATGAAGGAATGCGCCATGGTGCCGAAGAGCGGAATGCCGAATTGCCGCCCAGCCAAGACCGTCGCGGTGCCGGCGAAGCCGGCAATGTAGCTTGCGCGCGCCGCCATGAGGCCGGCCTCGGCGCCATGCGCGCGGCGGAAGCCAAAATCGACCAGCAATTTGTTCGGCGCGGCCAGCACCGAGCGTGCCGCTTTCGAGGCGATCAGGGTTTGAAAGTGCAGAATATTGATCAGACGCGACTCGACCAGTTGCGCCTGCGGCAGCGGCGCGGTCAGCCGCAGGATCGGCTCGTTGGCAAAAAAGGCGGTGCCCTCGGGCATCGCATGCACGTCGCCGGTGAAGCGGAGGTCGGCGAGATAATCGATGAGGTTTGCGCGGAATCGCCCGGTGCCCTGCAGCCAGGCGATCTCAGCGGCCGAAAAGCGGAGATTCTCCAGATAGTCGAGTGCCTGTTCGAGACCGGCGGCGAGCAAGAAACCGCGGCGGGGCGGCAGCGTACGGACAAACATCTCGAAGACGGCCGTCTCGGTGTCGCCATGGTCCAGATAAGCCTGGATCATGTTGAGCTGGTAAAGGTCCGTCAGCAGCGGGCTAGCGAATTCCATCGTGGTGTCCCATCCCGATGCACAATATGGGGTATCGGGATAGGGATTGCCGCCCGACAGCGCACTTTTGCCTCCGATTAATCTCGGCAACCAATCGGGAAGGGGGCAACTGTCGTCGCCAGCAAGGACAAAATTCCGACCAAGCGTCACAGCGAGCCTACCGGAGTACCGGCCACTGCGCTGTGACCCTGGTCACCGTGTCGCACGGTTAATTTCACCTTAATCCCTAATAAGTTCTTGCCCAGATGCGACGACTTGTAACAATGTACATCGACAATCTGGCTTTGCGCAGCGGTCCAGGGGATGGGCGAGGGGCGGCTGCGATCCACCCGGCGAGCTAGGGGGAGGTTGACGACGACGCTCTGATTGGGGGGCGGTCTGATGACTTATGGCTTGAGGAATGATGGAGGATTGGGCGCGGCGGCGCCGTCAATACATTTCAATTCCCTCCGATCGGACTCCTCGCACACGGACAGCATCGTCGTCCCCGACGCGCAATTACTGTTCACCGCACAGTTTCACCGCGCCGGACCCGATCTCGTGCTGATCGGGCATGACGGCCGTCATTTCATCGTTCCCGGCTATTTCGCGAGCGAACATCGCCCGGCGCTCGTGGCGCCGAACGGCGCGGGACTTTTGCCGAATCTGATCGATCTGTTGGCCGGTTCGCCGGCACCGAACGAATACGCGCAAGCGCAAACCCAGACCGCCGCGCCACCTGATTCGATCGGCAAGGTGCAGAAGGTGATCGGCACCGCTACCGTCGTACGCAACGGCGTATCGGTCGCGCTCAATGTGGGCGATGTCGTCTACAAGAGCGACGTGATTGTGACCGGCGCCGATTCGAAATGTGGTCTGACTTTTCCCGACGGCACAGCGCTCGAGCTGCTCGCCAATACTCGGATGGCGCTCAATGAGTATTCCTACGACCCGCACGGAGACTCGAACTCGGCGCTCTTTACATATGTCAGCGGCACGTTCGGCTTCTTCGCAGGCAAGGTTGCACATAGCGGCAACATGAAAATTGACACGCCGGTCGCGACTATGGGGATTCGCGGCACCACCGGCGTCATGGGCCAGGGCAAGGACGCCGACGGCAACGACATCTTTTGGCAGGTCATCTACGACGATCCCGGCACCACGCGCTCCGGTGCGTGGGACGACTTCCTGCGCAATCCGGACGGCACGGTCTTTGTGGGCGTCACGGTTTCGCAAACCGATTTCATGACCATCTTCACCTTGCGGCCGGGGCAGCCGCCGGACATCAAGACCATCCCGCTTCCGGATTCTTACAACGCGATCGGCAAGGAGATTATTCAAGAACTCACCGATCTCCTCGGCACGATGCCGCGTACGCTGCCGGGCGCGTCGGGAAGCCCGGAAGATCCGCTACTGAAGTTCGAGCTGAATTTTCTGCCCGGAGTGCCGGGCGGCGGAGAACCGTTTACATACAATTACGGTCTGCCCGGCCTGCCTAATCTTCCGCTGCCGCCGATTCCGCCGTTCCAGCCGCCGCCCTCGAACCCGTCGAATCCGTCCAACGTGTTCATCTGGCCGACCGGCAGCGGCACTTGGCCCACGGGTTCGCAATGGAACCAAGGGGTCGCGCCGACGCCGAATGCGATTGTCATTATCGAATCCGGCGATGTTCAATACGATCTGCCGCAGCCTCTAACAATCTTCAGTTTGACCGTCGACGGGCCGGGCGAGCTCGACATGATTGGGGGCGGCCTCACCGTTACCGATGGTCTTGATGTCGCAGGCATCCTTCGGCTCGACGGCGACCCGCCGATCTTTACGAGTTACGGCCCGAGCACCATAGAGAGCGGCGGTCGGGTGATCGCGAGCGGCGCCGGCGCCTTCATTGATTTCATGCCGGATCCGTCCAATCCTGGCGCAAAACCCGTCATCGTCGACAATTTCGGCACGATTGCCGCAAAGCATGGCGGCGAGATCGACTTCATCCAGGCCGCGGTCAGTAACGAAGCGGCGAATGCGGGCAATACCAACTCTGAGATCGCCACGCCGGCCGGCCGGATCATCTCGATCGGCGGCGACTCGGTGGTCGATTTCACGAATTCCACTCTGGACAATGCCGGACGGCTCGCCGCCAGGTGGTATGGCGAGATCGCTCTCGTCGATTCGTCGGTCACCAACCTGGCCGGCGGCCGCATCGTCGCGGCACATTGGGGGCTGATCAAATTCGCGGGCGGCAGCGTCGAGAATCAGTCGGGTGTTGGCATCACCGCGCGAGAGCACGGTGTTATTACTTTCGACCGCAAAAATAATTCGATCGCGGTCGCCAACGATGCCGGCGGCAACATCACCGCTAAGGACTGCGGCATCATCGCCTTCAAGAACGCCACGCTGTCCAATGATGCCGGCGCCAAGATAACGGCGAAGGATTACGGCATCGTCACGTTTGTCGAAACCGCCGATTCGACCGCCGGCATCACCAACCTGGGCACGATGGCGGCGCGCCATCACGGCATTCTTGCCTTCGTCGATGTCGGCGGCGGCGACAATAACGGTGTCAGCAATACCGGCGGCACAATTGAAGCCATCGGCTGCGGCGCCGAGGTCAAGCTTGCCGATACGGTCATCATCGGCGGCACGCTGCGCACGCGCGAGGGCGGCGTCATCGAGAGCGTCTGCGGCTACAATACGCTGATCAACGTTACCTTGGACGGCGCGGTGGTCCGCGTCGATTGCGATACGACGCTCGCGCTGGTGGACGGCGCGCCGCTGGGTAGCGCTGCCGTGATCAACGGGACGGTCAGATTCGAGGGCGGCGGCACGGTACTGTTGGCGTATGAGAGTTACAAGCTTGTCGCCGGACAGAGCGGCTCCACGCTGATCAATGACGCGACGATCTTCGGCCTCGGCCAGATCGGCACCGGCGATGACGCGCTCACCTTCTTCAACGAAGGCCTGCTCGAAGCGCGTCTCATCGACCCCAAGGTAGGCGATCACGGCGACACTTTCACGATCGCCACCGGTAAAAACACCGTCACCAATGACGGCGTGATGCAGGCGGATCGCGGAACCCTGCTCGACATCGACAGCAAGCTCGACAATTCTGGCCGTATAATCGCGCAGAGCGGCACCGTTGCCTTCGATCATAATGTCGTCAACGAGGCAGGCGGCCTGATTGAAGCCAAGTCTGGCGGCACCGTCACCTTCGACGAGGTCAAAATCACCAACGAGGGCTGCGACGAAGAAGACGCTCCGGCGGCCCGCATCGTGGCCAAAGGCGAAGACTCGTTGGTTTCCATCGTCGACAGCACGGTCGACAATCATGGCGACATAGCCGCAAGGAAGGGCGGCCATGTCGATATCGAAGACAGCATAGTCCACAACCGCGGCGGGGTGATCAAAGCGACCGGGTCAGAATCGGTTGTCGAGCTGTCAGATTCGACGGTCGATCACGGCGCGATTTCGGTCACCCATGACGGCCTCATCCAGATCGAAGGCGATTCCGGCGCCACATTCGACGATGTCGCCGTCGATCTCGACAGCCACGGCAAGGTCGAGATCGCGTCAGGGTCGATTCTGACGCTCGAAGACGGCTCGACGGTCTCGGGCGGCACACTGGTTATCGACACCGACAGCACGCTCGATCTCGAGAACGGGCTTACGGTGCTGGCCGGCGTCGACGTGAAAAATTTGGGCGGCGTGGAAATCGATAGCTCAGACGTCACGGCAGCCTTGCAGCTCAGCGGCGGGACCACGCTTGACGGCAACATCACCGTCGGCCCCACGGGCGAGCTCGACGTCAATGGCGCGACGCTTGACGGCGCGAGCATCAACGACCAGGGCTTCGTCAATTTCGGCGGACCGGTGACGCTTGCCGGCGACAACACAATCAATATGGACGGCGGCCATTTCGCTGACACCGCGAGCGGGGCCATCATCTATATTGCGGACGATACCAGCGCATCGCTCGGCTTCACAGGCGCGAGCGGCGCCCTTGGCAGAGTTGATATCGAGAGCCATGCGACCTTTGCCGTCAACAATGCCAAGGCGACAGACGTCGATTTCGTCGCCACCGATGGCACGTTCCAGATCGACTCCGTCAACGATATCCCCGGCACTATCGCCGATTTCGCCAAGGGCGACGTGATCGACCTCGCCAATCTCGCCTTCTCGCCCATCCAATACGATATTTGGACGCAGGGCATCGGCGGCGGCACGCTCGCGATCTATCAGGGATCGACGTTGGAGGAGACGCTCAATCTCTCCGGCACCTACAGCCAAAATCAGTTCGAGCTGAAGCAAGACGGCGCCGGCACCGACGTGCTCTTGGTCGAGCCGGTTCTAAAGGGGTCAACGGCCGAGACGGTGATCGAAGGTACCACGCAAGTAAGCCTCGGCGTAACGGATCACGCCGACGGGACGGTGACGATCACCGGCCTGCCGACCGATCTCAGCAACGTCAACAAAGGCACCTACACCGCTGCCACAGGGATCTGGACCGGCACCAAGGCGCAGTTCAACGACCTCAACTTCACGGCCGGCGATGAGGGCACGTTCGACCTGGTGATCACCGAGGCCAGTCCGAAGACCGATCCGAACACGACCACGAGCGAGACTTATAAGCTCACCGTGACAGACGCGGCGCTGACCGCTGGAACTGTGACGGCGACCGGGGGCGTTGAGGGCGTTACGCCGACATCGCTGACGGCGTCGTTCACTGATGCCAATCCGGGCGACCACCATGGCGACTTCACAGCGAGCATCGACTGGGGCGACGGCTTGCAGGCTTCGTCGGGCACCGTCACCTACGACAGCACCACCAAGATCTACTCAGTCGCCGGCAGCCACACCTATGCGGAAGATGGCAGCTACGATGTCACCGTGACAGTCAACGATGACGGCGGGAGCGCGACGACCATCACCGGCACAGCGACGGTCAGCTCGACCGCGGAGAATCCGACGTTGAGCGAAGCCGCATCGACCATTTCGCTGATGGCACAAGTGGCGACGGCGCTCGGCCTCACGCTAACGCCGGCCGACAGCGACGATTCGCTGACGGTGACGATCACCGGCGTACCGAACGGTGCGACCTTCAACGCCGGTACGCTGAATGGCAGCACTCTGACGATCACTCAAGCGCAGCTTGATGCGCTCGGTGGCCTTGGCAATCTCACCATGACCGCCGGCGGCGCCGGCGGCACCTTGCACGTGACCGCGACCAACGCGGAAGGCGGCTCGGCGAGCGAAGACCTCACCGTCAACGTGAGCGGCACGACAACGATCACGTCCGCCAATGCGCTGGGTGTCGTCACGGACGATGATTCCTATCTCGGGAATCTGATCCTCAACGGCGGTTTCGAGACCTGGAGCTACAATTATCAAACCCGGGTCTACACCGTCCCGGATTGGACGTTTGGAGGGAATTTTTATTATCCGCCCGGTGTCGGCACTCCCGCCCACTCGGGAGGTGCCGCGCTGGATGTTTATAACTACAACCTCGGCACCGGCACGGCGAGCGAGACCTTCGCGACCGACGTCGGTCAGTCCTACCAAGTCACTTTCTACGTGTACAAGGGGCAGGGATCGACGAACTCCTTTAGCGCGCAGTGGAACGGTACGACCGAGGTGTCGCTCATCAATTATGCGAACTTCGGCAGTTATCAGGAATATCAGTTCAGCGCCGTTGCCACGTCGAGCACGTCGACGCTGCAGTTCGATTTCAATAGCGGCGTGGTCGGCTACTGGTTCCTGGACGACGTCTCGGTGGTGCCGGCCGGCAGCAGCCCCGGGACTGAGACACGTACCGGCACGATCACTTTCACTGATACCGATACGGCCGACAGCCATACCGTCGGTGTGACGCCGCAGGGCAGCGGCTATCTCGGCACCTTCACCGCGAATCTCACGCAAGATTCGACCGGCGGGAAGACCGGTAACGTCGTGTGGAACTACACCGTTGGCGATTCCGCCCTGGCATCGCTTTCCCCCGGCCAGGAGGTCACTCAGACCTACGAGGTCACCGTCAACGGCGCCGACAGCGCGCCGGTGCAACAGGCTGTCACCATCCAACTTGTCGGCATCCAACAGCCGACGGGTTTCGTGTTCACGCCCTACACGGCAGGCTTGAGTTCATTGGAGCAGGGCGACCATCTCAACAGCGGCGGTGGCGGAGAGATCGGCACGTTCACTCAGAGCGGGGGACTGAGCGGCGACAACTACGCGTTCTCGATCGGCGGCACAGGCCTCTCCTACTTCTCTCCGGATGGCCTGATTGCCAACGAGGAAATCCTCTATACGGCGAATACCCAGACCGTTCCGGGTGGCAATCCGGCAAAGGTCTACGCGCTGACCGTGACGGTCACCGACACCACCAATGGTGGGCGCACCAGCGCCCTGCCGTTCGACGTCGTAGTCGATAATGCGACTGGCAACACCATCAAGCTCGAATCCGGCATCGGCAATCTCGGCATCAGCGCAGCGACGCCGACCATCGTCTATGGATTGAACGGCAACGACACTATCGATGCCACCAGCATGACGGCGAACGTCTGGTTCGTCGGCGGCCAAGGCGCCGATACGATAACCGGCGGAACGGGCGTCAACAGATTTCTGTACGGGTCGGCCGGCGAGTCGAACCCTAGCGGTAAGGATACGATCACCAATTTCCATACGACGTCTGCAACTGGCGCCGACAATGACGGCAAGAACGACATCGTCGACTTGTCGGGGATCACTTTTGCCGGTTCAGTCACCATCGGAGCGAACACCATCTCGTCCGGCAAAATCAGCGCCGACAGCATTGGCTGGATCCAGAACGGGTCTGAGACGGATATTTATGTCAACACAACAACCAACCAGAAATCGCTTACCAGCGCGAGCATGGAGATCGTGCTGCAGAACTTTACCGCGTCGTGGCTCAGCGCCAGTAACTTCAGCTATACCGGGCATGTCATTCCGGCAGGCGTAGCCGGCGCGCCGATCAATCTGGCGCTGACCAATCCGGCCGCGGATCAGAACGCGGACATCACAGTCACGATCACCGACATGCCCGCCGCCTGGGTTCTCGATGGCGGCAAGCAGAACGCCGACGGCAGTTGGACGGTGCAGACGAGCGATCTTTCCTCGCTGGCGGTCACCGCGCCACTCGATTTTGCCGGCGCCACCGTGCTCAATGTCATGGAAACTTGGGCAAACCGGGATGGCAGCACCAGCCTTGTCCATGTAGCCGACAATGTCGAGGCCTATGCGCCCGGCAACCCGATCTTCGCGCTCCCGGGTGAGGACAATCTGACCGGGAGCGCCGGCGACGACCTGTTCGTGGTCGGAGCCGACCTCGGCAACGACACGATTTACGATTTCAACGCCACGACCGACAAGATCGATCTGGTCGGGCTTAAGCTGACAAGTTTCGGGGACTTGCACATCGCCGACGATGGCAATGGCGACGCGCTGATTGCTGTCGGCCCCGGCGAGACCATCGCCCTGCACGGCGTCGCTACAGCATTGCTGCATCCCAGCGATTTTCTGTTCGACCAGGCACCGACCGTCGACAACACCGGCACGATGTCGATCGGCGCAGGCGCAGTGCTGCCGCTTGGCGGCATGATCGACAACACCGGCACGATTGCGCTGAATTCGACCGGCCAGCAGGCAGAGTTGGAGCTTGTCGGGAATAGCGTCGTTCTGGCGGGTGGCGGCCAAGTCACCCTCGCCAGCGATGCGCTTGTGGCCGGGACCGGTGCCACCAGCACGCTGACCAACGTTGATAATACCATTTCCGGTGCTGGACAGATCGGCATTGGCGACGGCACGCTGTCTCTGGTGAATGCGGCGCATGGCACTGTCGACGCCAATATCGCCGGCGCATTGTTGGCGCTCGACACCGGGACCACCATCGAAAATTTGGGTCTCTTGGAAGCCAGCAACGGTGGTTCGCTGGTGGTCGCCGACGAGGTGAGCAACTCCGGCACTCTGGCGGCGCATGGCGGCACGCTTCATTTCGAAAATGCCGTCGTCAATTCTGCCGCGGGCAATGCCGTGATCGCCGGCGGTGTGCTGGAATTCGATACCGGGGCGAATGTCAATGTCTGCTTCGACAACGGTCAGAATGGCACAAGCTACGGCGAACTGGTGCTCAGCGACGCCGCGCAGTTCACCGGCGACATCTCGGGCTTTGCCGGCGCCGCGCCGGACCAGGCGCATTCCGATGTGATCGATCTTGCCGAGATAGACTTCAACTCGGCGCAGTTCGCCGCGACCTACCACGCGGCGACCGGCGTGCTGTCAGTCACCGACGGCGCACACAGCGCCGATCTCACATTCGACAATTTCCAGGGCGCGCTCAACTTCGTCTCCGACGGCCATGGCGGCACCGCGATCACCGACGCGCCCGCCAATGCCTCGGCCGATCTGTTGAGCGCCGACACCGTGCAAGGCATGCTGTTGTTTGCCGACAATGATGCGAGCACCGATCTCGGCGCGGCTGTCACGCCCGAGGGCCAGAACTATGTCGGCAGCCTCACCGCCGGCACCGTGAGCGAGAGCAACGGCATTGCCGCGGTCGATTACGGCTTCGTGCTCGGCAATGATCGGATCGATCTTGCGTCAGGCCGAACTGTGACGCAGTCATATCAGGTTAGCCTAACCGACACGCAAAACCCTGTCGCGAACGCGAGCCAGACCGTGGCTGTCACGATCGGCGGCAGCGGATCAGACAATTTCGTGTTCGCGCCCGGCATCGGCGCCGACACGGTGCTGAATTTCGACGCGCCGCACGACACGATCGAGCTGGACCACTTTGTCAATGTACAGACCGTGCAGGAATTGCAGGATCTGATTACGACAAACGCACCTGGCGATGCCTTCATCGATCTCGGCAATCACGATTCGATTACGGTCGCCGGCGTGACCGCGGCACAACTGCAGCAGGTCGTCCAGTCCGGCCACGTGCTGCTGCATTGATGGTGTACTGATACCATCAACCAAGACGGCTCCGCGCGCACTGCGCGGGCTCCCAGCTGCGACATCACGCAGAATCTCCGTGGATCTACGTGATTTCACATATTTAGCTCGCTACCGCCGTTCACCGTTTATTTACATTACTGTTGCCCGCCGGTGAAAAATCGCGCATTTTAAGCTCGGTCGGTCGCCGCTGGGGATGCGGTGAAGGGTGGCGGCCGCGCTGCTGGCAAGGTGGGGACTGACTGTCACGCTCTTTGAGGGGCGGGGAAATGATGGCTGCGTTCGCGCGGGAAGGTGGGTACGGGGCGCCGAGCTCCGTGATCCACGTTGATTCCTCGCATCCTGACACCATCGTCGTTCCTGATGCTCAGCTGCTGTTCACTGCGCATTTTCACCGCGCAGGTCCCGATCTCATTCTCACCGGCCATGATGGCCGCAATCACATCATTCCGGGCTACTTCACGGGCGCGCACCGGCCGGCTTTGGTCGCGCCGAACGGCGCCGCGCTGTCGCCAGATCTGGTCGAGCTGTTGGCGGGATCGCCGACGCCAAACGAATACGCGCAAGCCGGGCAGGGCACCGCGGCACCCGAACCGATCGGGCGCGTCGAGAAGGTGGTCGGCACCGTCACGGTGATCCGCAACGGCGTCGCGGTCGCGCTCAATGTCGGCGATACCGTCTACAAGAGCGACGTGGTGCAGACCGCGGCCGGCTCTTCGGTCGGCATCGGCTTTCCGGACGGCAGCGCGCTCAACCTCGTCGCCAACACGCGGATGGCGCTGAACGACTATTCCTACGATCCGAACTCGACGTCGAATTCCGCGCTGTTCAGTCTGGTCGAAGGCGGCCTGTCCTTCGTCGCCGGCAAGGTGGCGCATACCGGCGACATGAAGATCGGCACGCCGATCGCCACCATGGGCATCCGCGGCACCGCCGGCTGGCTCTACGAGGATCAGGTCGCCACGGTGACGGCGAATGCGGGCAACGTCACGCTGCACTTCGCCGCGGTCTACGACACGGTCACCAACACGGAGAGCACGTATACGCTCTACGCCGTCGATGCCAACGGCCAGCTGATGCACGACGCCAACGGCAATCTCATTTCGCTGGCGACGGTATCCTCGACCCAGAACGGCCTGGTGACGACGCTGACCGGCAACGGCATCGGCGCGCTGCCGAACGTGTCGACCGCGCCGGCCGACTTCACACAGCAACAGTTCCAGCAGGAGGTCATGCCGCAAGTCATCAATTTCGCGGTGCAGGCCATCCAGCAATTTCAGCAGCAGAACCAGCAGACTAATCCGCAGTCGACGCCCAACAGCACCGGCAGCCCGGAAACGCCGCCGAGCAACAACAGCAACGAACATACGCAGCAGCTGAACTTCAATCTCAACAACGGCCAGACCGTAACGATTACCGTCACGGAAAATCAGCCGAGCAACCCGCCGCCGCAGAACAACAATCCGCCGCCGCAACAGACGCAGACGCAAAGCGGACCCCAGACTTTCAATTTTGATCCTCCCGCCAATAGCGGGCCGCAGACTTTCCCGACGCCGCCGGACTACTCTCCGGGCGGCGTTCCGGGTCCGACGGACAATCTCACGGATAATTCGTCAGTTCCGCTGGTCGTCAACGATTCCCGCACCATCAACAATCTGACAGTCGGCAGCGGCGCCTTCGTTCATGTCGTTGGCAGCAGTGCACCGGGTTCGCTAACGGTTATCGGTAACACCGATACCAGCGGAATGATCCAGGCCGATTCCACGCAGAACGACCCGACAATCACATTCAACAATGCGGTCACCGTTCACGCCGGCGGCGAGATACAGGCGCTCGCGCAAGGCATCGCTTCGTCCATTGTCTTCGCGCAAGACGTGACGCTCGAGGCCGCGGCGGGTGAGACGCCCGGTGGCAAGATCGATGCGAACGGCAGTGGCGCCTCGTTGACCTTGACGAACGGGGCGACGATCGGGGCCGGCGCCGAGATCGAAGCGAATGGCGCCGGCGCATCGGTTTTCATCACCGGCGCCGCCGGCGTCGATAATGCCGGCACGATGATCGCCGACAAGGGCGGCGCCGTTACGCTCTTCAACGTTCAGGTCAGGGACAGTGCGGCTGGCGTGGTCGAGGCCGTCGATTCGGGCTCGCTGGTTTCGTTGTCCGGATCCGACATCGTCGGCGGCACGCTTGAGACTGGAGATCCCGCCAACGCGGGCAACGGCTTTATCGAGGTCGGCGCGGGACTTGAAGCGACTTTCTTCGACGGCTCGACGAGCAACGGTCCTGTGACGGTTGACGCCTTCGTTCAGGTGGATGACGGCTCGAACCTTGAACTGCTGGGTGCGATCAACGGGGACGGCGCAGTCTCCGTGATGAGCGGCGCGACACTGTCGCTCTCTAACACGACCGTCAATGGCCTGAACGTCGACAATTTCGGTACCGTGAGCGTAAGGGGCGCGGCTGTCGCAACGTTCGAGAACGGCAGCTTCATCAACGAGAATGGCGGCGAGGTTATCGCGACCGGCGCTGGCTCGGAGATCATCATCGACGGCGCCGACAATTTCGGCACTGTCGACGCGACCTCCGGCGGCATCGTTTCGCTGAACGGCGATCTGATCAATGAGAGCGACGCCATCGTCAAGGCGCTAAATGATGGCACCGTCAATATCGATCCTACGAGCGGCGAGAATGACGGCACCATAGCGGCCGATGGCTTGAACGCATCGGCCACACTCAACCTCGCCGACAGCGCGCAGGACAACAACAGCCACGGCAACGTCGGCGCCATGCAGGCGCTCGACGGCGGCACCTTCACAATAACCGGCAGCGAGGGGCAGACTTTCGACAATCCCGGCACGCTAGATGCCGAAAGCGGCGGCAAGATTTCAGTCGAGGTCGCAACCGACAACACCGGCGACGGGGTCAGCGACGGCGGCCAGATCGCGGTGTCCGGTGCCGGCAGCTTTATCGATTTTTACCTCGGCGTTACCGGCGGCACTGCTATCATCAGCGACGGCGGCAAGCTGGAATACGGCTGGTCGTCCGATGTCGCCACGACTTTCGACGGCGCCGGCACGCTGGTGCTGGATCATCAAAATCGATCGGGCTCCGATTTTGTTCTGTCATCGCCCTATTATATTGGGAACACGTCATTCGATACGGCGTCCTATATCGGCACGATCGGCGGCTTCGGTCCGCACGACACGATCGATTTGACCGACGTCACCTACAGCTCGGGCGAGTATGCCGTCTGGAATCAAACGAGTACACAGAACGGCGGCAGCGGCGTCCTGCGGATCTTCAGCGCCGCCGGCGCGTTTGAAGCGTCGCTCAATCTGAACGGTATCTACACGTCGGGCGAATTCGCGCTGGCGCACGACAGCGGCACCGGCACCGACGTCAATTTCAACTACATCTCGTTCGCCGACGGCCAAATCAATACGAACGGCAATGTCACGCCGGTCATCAGCCCGGATGGCAGCGCGCTGCAATTGACCAACGGCGGCGGGTCCGAGGCCGCGAGTTGGTTCGCCGCCAATCCGGTCTCGGTTGCTTCGAGCTTCACCGCATCGTTCGACTACCAGGCGACGCCACAAGGGGGCGGCCTTGCGGACGGCGTCGCCTTCATATTGCAGGATTCCAGCGCGGGCCTTAACGCTTTGGGGGGCAATGGCTCCTCGCTTGGTTATGGTCCCGCCCAAGATTATACCGGCGGTACTGCGATTTCGCCCAGCGCAGCCGTCGAGCTGAATCTCTACGATTCCGGCGGCTCCCATATCCCGGGCACGAACTTCGCGACTGGTGGCGACTACGGAAGCTACAGTCCAACCGGCAATGTTGATTTCTGGGACACCGGGGACACAGTTCAGGTCGTTCTTTCCTACAACGGCAGTTCGCTAACCGAGACGCTGACCGACCTCGTCAACGGCAACACTTATTCGGCAACCTACAACAATGTCGATCTTGCCCAGATTTTGGGCGCGGACACGGCCTATATCGGCTTCTCGGCTGCCACTGGAGGCGCCGTATCGACACAGACCGTAAGCGATTTCACCTTCACGTCGGGACAACTCATTGATACCTGGAATGGTACCGGCGACTGGGTCAACGATCCTGAGAACTGGACTCTGGGTGCACCGCCAAATCCCGGCGACACGGCGGCCGTTGGCCGCGGCGCCGCCCAAATCAACTCTGATCTCGCCTTCGACGGTCTCACGATTCAAAACAGCGCCGAGATTGATGTCGCCGTAACGTCGGGGGCAATCCTGACGCTTGCCGACGGCACCGTGATCGACGGCGGCACGCTGATGATCAGCGATGGCAGCGACGGTGAAGTTCACGTAGAGGCCGACAACGGCAATGCGTCCGGGGCGACGTTTGACCACGTGCAGGTCGATGACCTCGGTAATCTTCAGGTCGATGTCGTCCAATCTGCAGTGACCTTGACGCTCAGCGACGGCACCGTGGTCGATGGTGGCGATGCACAAGGCACGCTGACAGTAGGACCCACCGGGAATGTAGAGGTTGCAAGCGGCCCCGATGGTTTGGGAGCCGCTCTCAACAATCTCACTGTCAATTTTAACGGCGATCGGGGGACCATCACTGTTCAAGGCGCTCTGGATCTCAGCCGGGACACGATCAGCGGCGGCACAATCGACGCTGTCCTGGGAGCGGGCGTCACGCACCCGATTGAAATTTCGGTGCCGGGTTTCGATGCGATCGGCCCGGAGGTGAGCGCCAGCGGCCGGTTCATGGCCTATATCGCCGCGACGAGCCTGCCGGGGCAGGGCAACGATACGAGTGGCGACATCTACCTTTACAATGTGGCGACGGGCACGAGCATCAAGATTACCGATACGAGCGTCTCGGGCAGGTTTGCTCAGGGCGTCTTGCAGCCGAACGAGAAGTTCAGCGGCGTGCCCTCGATCAGCGACAGCGGCCGCTTTGTTGTTTTTGATGGCAAATATGCGGTCACCTCGGAGTCGGAAAACGGCCCGCAGTCCCAGCAATCGGATGTCCTTCTTTATGACCAGCAAACGCAGCAGATAGCGCTTGTTCAATCCGACGCGAACGAGGGCGCGATCAGCGGTGACGGTCAGACCATTGCCTTCGACGAACAGGTCACCGTTTCCGTCAATTCAGACGAACAAACCATCACTGAAACCGGACCGGCGATCGGCGTCGAAGGTCCTTCTGGCAACATCACGATCGTGGGTGACAATTTCACCCAATGGGACTCCATCGGCGATCCGGCGCTGAGCGATGACGGCCGCTTTGTCACATTCTGGAGCACCGCAAGCCAGATCACCGTCACGCAGGGCGAAACGAGCAACACATTCAATACCGGCAATGCCGGCGAAACGAACGCGCAGGTCTATGTCTACGACTCGCTGAAGCACACGCTGGAGGCGGTCTCGGTCAACGGCGGGCAGCTCGGCGACGGCAACAGCGGGACGCTCGACACGGGCGAGAACAGCAACGGCGGCTGGCGCGCCAGCATCAGCGGCAATGGCCGTTTCGTCGTGTTCCAGAGCAATGCCGCCAACCTGGTCGCGGGCGTCGGCGATGCCAACCACGATGTCTCCAATATCTTCCTTTACGACCGGCAGACCGGCGGCATCGTCGCGCTGACCGACGCCAATAGCTCCGATGTAACGGGCAGCAGCATCCGTCCAGCGATCAGTGCCGACGGCAAATATGTCACCTTCACCAGCGACGAGAGCGATTTGCCCGGCGCCAATGGTGGCTGGCAGACCTATATGGTCGCCATCGATCCGACTACGGGCGCGCCTTCGGGCATGCCCGAACTGCTGTCGACGGGCTTCGCCGGCTTCGACAACGGTCAGAACAATCTCGGCAACAGCGTCAGCGACGGCGGTGGGGTGGCCGCGTTCGGCGGCGCCGTGCTGGCGATCGATGTCGACAACGGCAAAGCGACGCCGGGCGACGGCACGATCACATTCTCGGGCGCCTCGGTTGTCGATTTCAATGGTGCAAGCGACAACCTGACGTTCACCATGAGCGTTCAGCACGGCACGCTTGCGCCTAAACAGCTGTCCGGGCTGAGCATCGTCGGCAGCAATGACGGCAGCCACGGCGTCCTCGAATTCATGGGCTCGCTTGCCGCGATCAATGCCGCCCTGCAGAGCGGCGTGACTTACACGCCCAGCTCGTCCGGCAATGACTCGCTGTCGATGACCGTTCAGGACAACGTCACCGGCCAAACCGCAAACCTGACGGCGCAATTCAACCCCGGCGCCGACGACCCGAGCCAAGTCTTCCAGAGCATAACGGTCGATACCGGCCAATACGATATTTTCCTCACGCAGCAGCAGAGCATCAACGTCAACGGCGATACGACGATCAACGGCACGACGATTGACGGCGGCCTGATCACGGTGGCGAGCGGGGTGACGCTCGCGCTCGACGACGTCACCGACAACGGCAGCACGTTCCACAATTTCGGCGGCACCGTCGACTTCACCGGATCGAGCGTGCTGACCAATGCCGACATCTTCGGCCGCTCAGCACTCGGCTTCTCCGTCGGCGGCGCGCAAGCGACGCAGGGTTCGTCGCCCGGCACCGTCAGGTTCCTGGGCGCGTCAATCATCGGCTTTGCGGCCGCCGACCAGATGGTGACCATTACGCTTAGCGTTGCGCATGGGACGCTTACGCCGATCCACAACGAAAACGTCACGGGACTGACCATCGTCGGCAACAACGACGGCACGCACGGCGTTCTCGAGTTCACCGGCAAGGTCTCGGACGTCAACAGGGCGCTGCAAACTGCCGGCGTGCTTTACACTGACAACGCCAATGCGCCTGCCACCGACACTCTCAGCATGACGGTGACCGACGCGGCGGGCCACAGCGGAAACGAAGCGCTGCAATTCAACTGGGAGGCGGACGGAAACATCATCACCGCCGTCAACGGCGCTTCGGACAGCAATATCACGCTTGCGGCGGGGACAACCCTGACGCTCGACGACGTTGTGCTCAAGAACGTCGCGGTCACGGCCTACAGCGACGGTCAGACGCCAAGTTTTCAGATCAATGAAGGCCGTACGCTGGTCTGGGCGGGCCACAGCACCTTCGGTGGCCCGAGTTCGGTCATCGTCGACAACAACGGCCACATTATTCATAGCGGCGCGCTGGACGTGGAGTTTTCGCAGACAACGCTCGAAGGCTCCGGCTTCGACACCTTCAACGGCGGCAATAGCAGCAGCATTGCACACACGCTGGTCAACGACGGCAATACGATCGATGGCTACCAGACGTTCGGAAGCCTGGTGACCATCGACAACGAAGCCGGCAGCTTCGATGCCGATGTCGCCGGCCAGGCGCTGGTGCTCGACACCGGCAAGACGGTCACCAACGACGGCACCTTCATCGCCGACGGCGGCATCCTGAAGGTGTTCGATCCAGTCGTCGGCGCCGGCTCGGCGATCATCGAGCACAACGGCACGCTCGAGCTCGGCAATTCCGATGCCCAAACGGTCACCTTCAACGATCAGCACAAGGTCAACGATCCATACACGACCTCGACGGCGCTCTATGGCATTGGCGATGACGGCCTTATTGCCGGTTATGCGACCGACGGCTCCGCCATTTTCACGCTGAGCGGGAGCACCTTTACCAATTACAGCAGCAGCTCGTTCGGCGTGATCGCAGTCGGCGCGCGTGATGTCAACGATTCGGCTGACGTCGTTGGTGGGTATTACAGCGGTGGCGCGTACGGACACGCCTTTGTAATGACGTCGCCCGGCGACCTGACGACGATCGATCCGACATCGCTAGGCGCCGTTGGCGCACAGGGCTACGGCATCAACGATGCCGGAACTGTGGTCGGCACCTACACAACAAGCGCCGGCTATAACGGCTCGTTCGAGTACAATCTCAACACCGGTCAATACACCGATATCCGGGAGACGGGTGCGACTTCGATCGCAGCACTTGCGATCAGCAATAATGGCGATGTCGTCGGCAACTACGTATCCAGTGCCGACCATCAAACTCACGGTTTCCTGCTCACCGCCGCGCAGCAGTTCGAGACGCTCAGCCTGCGGTCGGATGCGACCGTTCAGGGCATCAACAACTCCGACGATATAGTCGGTTACATCGGTCAGCCGGGATACGGCAGCCACGGCTTCCTCTACATCGACGGTGCGATGCACACGTTCGATTTCGCGGGCGCGCGCGACACGCTGCTCGAAGGCATCAACGATTCGGGTCAGATCGTCGGCTACTATTACGACAACAGCGGCATAGCCCACGGCTTCACCACCACGGCGTCCGCCGTGCTGGGCGACACTCTGATCCTCGACAATCCGGCGTCATTCACCGGCAAAATAGCAGGGATTTCGGGGTCCAATGATGTGCTCGACCTCAAAGGATTCCACGCGACGACCACGTCGGCCGCGACCGATGCCGGCAGCTATGATGCAGAGACGGGCATTACGACGCTGACGGTAACGGATTCGTCGGATCACCAGACCGTGCAGCTTGAGCTTTTGGGCGATTACTCGAACGCTCACTGGACAGTTACCGACGACCTTAATGGCGGCGCCAACGTATTCGATCCGCCAGCGACGGATTCAGCGACCACTTCCGGGATCGACACCGCCAAGGGCAGCCTCGCCTTTGCCGACCAAAATTCCGCCGACACGGTGAGCGCAAGCGCCACGCCCGAAGGCTCGAACTATCTCGGCACCTTCTCGGTCGATCAGCCGAGCACCAGCGACGGCAACGCGACGGTGAGCTGGGAGTTCGACTTCACCAACGACCAGGCCTCGCTGTCAGCGGGTCAGACCGTGACACAGTCTTACAACGTCACGCTTGCCGACGCGCTGAATCCAAGCGCTAATCAATCGCAGATCGTCTCGGTGACCATCGGCGGTCCCGGCAACGATAACTTTGTCTTCGCGCCCGGCATCGGCGCCGATACGGTGCTGAACTTCAATCCGCAGCAGGACACGGTCGAGCTCGACCACTTTGCCAACGCGCAAACGGTGCAGGAGCTGCAATCGCTTGTTGTAACCGACATTCATGGCGATGCCGTGCTCGATCTCGGCCAACACGACAGCATCACATTCGCGAACGTAACGACGCCGCAATTGCAGCAGGCGATCCAGGCCGGCCACGTGCTGCTGCATTGAGGCTGGCTTTTTAACGCTCCAGCACCACCACTCCGTCGCCTTGAGTTGCGCGCCCATAGCAGGCGCAGCCCGCGTAAACTGGCGGCGATGGCGCGCCTCGAAGGGTGCCGGGCGAAAGCGTCGAAGCTGCATCCTTCGAGAGCTGCTTCGCGGCCGCCGTAGGATGTCGAGTCATAAGATGCGCGGAATCTCCAGCCTGTCGGCCTCGGCGAGCACTGAGGGCAAATGCTGGTATCCGGCGCCGAAACGGCTATTCGGGTCGGTCAGCGGCACCGTGTGCACGCCGTCCAGGCGATAATGCTTGTCGTGGACGAGGCAGCGGCTGCGGATGAGCGGCCACAGCATCAGGCCGAGCATGCGCTGGTCGTGGCCGTATTTGGCGGTCGGCCCGAATTTGAAATAGCGTCGCATCAGCGCAACGATATCGATGCCGCAATCGGTGCGTCCACCCCAGAGGCAGCCGATCATCAGTTCATTGTGCAGGACGTGGTCGCGCACGACGTGAAACGGATAACCGCTCTCGATCCATTGCCGTACCAGATCGGCTTCGGCTGCCGAAAGCCTGGCGTCGCAGTCGCGTACCAGAAAGCGGCCAACCGTCGGATCATTCATGACCAGAAACCGCTGGAACAGGCCGATCCCGGGATACTCATCCTCAATGTTGCGGATATCGGCGCCATTGTCGCGCAGATAGGCGATGCAGGTGCGCGGCACATCGGCATCGACATAGAATCGGCACTGCCAATCCGGATAAAACTTGCGGGCCAGCACCAGATTGATCATCGCGCCGTAGGCATAGCAAGGCACCGGGCCCCACAATGAAAACGACAGGACATTCTGTCCTGCCGGCTGCCCGCTCGGCTCGACGACCGTGACGGGCGGCGGCGCACGGCATGCTTCACTGTCGCGCAGCTCGATGGCGCGACGGCCGTATTGGATCGCTTGCGCCGTCTTGCCGCTATAGAAATGCGCTACCTTAAGCGCATCCAAGACGGTGAGATCTTCGCCATGCCGGACGATGTAGCGAAAGGCCTGTGCGATCGCTTCGTCGTATCGCTTCATATTCGATAAGGTCGCGATCAGCGCTTTCTCCAGCCGCGGCACGTTGGGCTGCCGCCGCGCCAGCTCCTCGGCGAGCTTAAGCGCGGGTGCCCATTCGCGCTTTTGAAAGAAGGCGTCGAACAAAAGCTCCTTGGCGATCAGATCGTCGGGCCGGACAACCACAATGGCGCAGGTCTTGACGATCGCCTCGTCGTTTCTCCCGGCGCGCAGCAGCGCGCGAATGACGTCGTAGAGCTGCGGCGATTCTGTTGGCGACGCCGCCTCGCTTGCGCCGTTGCTCATCGCCACACTCCGCCCCCTCCGACAACCTCGGGCTGTCGGCGCCGATCTCCCGGGATAAGCCGAAAGTGTAACGCCAGCGCGCAATGGCGCGAAGCCCGCGCCCGCCCCGGCGTCCGCCGTCTGCCCTCGCAGTGACAAAGTCTCTCTCGGTGGCTGAGGTAGTGGGCCAAAGCCCGCTAAAGTGCCTATTTGCCCCAGCCGAAGTGATAATTCAGTCCGGCGCGGACCACATCTTCGTGCATCGACACATTGTCGGTGGGTGCAATGCCGCAATTGCCGCCGCAATTATTGTGGCCGAGATCGACGTGCAGATATTCCGCCTTGGCGCTCCAGTTGCCCGGCAGCGCGAACTCAAGCCCGCCGCCGACGGTCCAGCCGGCATTGGTTGAAGTGGCGCCGGGAAAACCCGGTGTTGCGGCGTGGATGTCGCCGACGGCAAGGCCGCCGGTCACATAGGGCATGACGCTGCCGAAAGCGTAGCCGGCGCGACCGCGCACCGTGGAAAGCCAGCTGCCGGAGGTCGTGCAGCCGCTCGGGCACAATGTCGACGTCGACGTCCCCTTCAGGTTTGACCAGTCGATATCGCCTTCGAGGCCGAGCACGGCATTGCCGAACTGCCAATTGTAACCCGCGGTGCCGCCGACTTGGCCGCCGGAAAGATTGATGCCGGTGGCATTGGCATCCCAGCGCGAATGGCCCCACCCGCCGCCGCCGTTGATGCCGAGGTAAAAGCCGCTCCAATTGTAAGCGGGGTTCGTCGGCGCCGGCGGCGGCGCCTTATAGAGCGGTGCTACCGACAAATCGGCCGCACCGGCTGATTGCGCCACGATCAGCGCGGCCAAAGCAAAGCAGCCCGCAAGGATCTTTTTCATCATTCGGCAGGTCCTGGCCTCACGCATTGCAGTCCGCAAACCCCTTCGCAAAATCGGCAGCCGTCCACAGCTGGACATTACGCAGAATAATTATTACCCCCGGCTTACCCTTATGGTTAACCGGCTTCGGATCTCGGTGCTGGTTGCTACTTTATTGACCAGGAAGGCAAAATTGTGCCGATGCGGGGGCGGGAGGGCGGTGCTCCCGCGACGATTGGAACCATCGTGCGCCGACAAGTCGCTGATTCCCAACGAGGGAATCTCCATGCAAGCAACGACGTCATGCGCACAAGATTGCGGTACGCAGGAGATTGCGGAGGAGGCGCAAGTGTCCCGTGTCGTCTTTGCCTTCCCGGCCCGGGGCTGGGAGCCGTTTCCGTCCATGTGGACAAGTACCTGGCGGAGCGATTCTGCAAGCAGAGCAACGTCGCGGTGATGGTGCCGTTTACCGCCTTTGTTGGCCTGCTGCTGTTGCCGGCGATCCGGCCCTATCGCCCATCGGCGACTGCGCCGGGCGCGGCAAGCATCGCGCTCATCATTCTGGACCACCACATTCTGGATGTTCTGGATGTTCGCCGGCGAGGCGATCTTCGGCTGCGGTCTGTTACTGGTCCCGACTTTTCGCAGGCAGCTTGCTGCGATGCTGCGGCTGAACACTGTGGCGCTGTTGGCAATCAGCGGCTCCAGCACGCTTATCGATCTTGGCGGCGGATTGGGTAATCGGTATGCGCTGATGTTTGCGCCGCTGTCGGTCGTCCAAGCCATCGGCTCGACCACGATGCTATTTGTGTTTGCCATAGGCGTCGTGCTCAGCCTGTTTTGGCCGAAATTCGGACGCCAAAATCCGGCCGCTCGTGAATTCGCGCAAAACGGCATCGCTGCCGCCCTTGTAACCGCCGGCGTGACGCTGGTGACACTTTGAAGAGGGTAAGTTTCAGGACATTGCATGACACAAAGCAACAACGATAGCGTCGAAATCGTCGAGGCCCGTGAGATTTACGCCGGCTGGACCGAGCTCTTGATCGCGACCATAAGGCTGCCCGACGGGCGCACCATCAAGCGCGAGATCGAGGATCACGGCGAAGCCGTTTGTGTCCTGCCGTACCATCCCCTGCGCAAGACGGCGGTCCTGGTGCGGCAATCGCGGGTACCTGTGCTCTACGCGGCAAAACGGCAGCACATGCTCGAAGCCATTGCCGGCGTGGTCGAGGACAAGGACGCTGCGACCTGCGTCCATCGTGAAGCGATGGAAGAGGCGCGGCTAAGCCTTGACGCGCTCGAGCATGTCTTCACGGCTTGGACGATGCCCGGACTGTCCACCGAGCTGATGCATTTCTATCTGGCGACATATTCGGGGGAGCCGCGGCCGGATACGCCTGCCGGCGTCGACGAGGATGAAGCAACTTTGGCCATCGAATTCAAGCTTGCCGATTTGGCGCAAATGGCGGACAAGAACGCCTTGCCCGATGCGAAAACGCTCGTGCTATTGCAGACATTGCGTTTGCGCCGTCCCGATTTGTTTTAATCGTCGGCGTCGAGGCCTGGATTTCGAGCAGTGTGCGTCGCAAATGTGCCTCCGCAACGGCTGCGATCGGCGCGGGTTGTTGCAGCAGCGATTCGTGTGTGCTTTCGGGCGTGCTATAGTGACCGCTCGTAAGATCGCGCGGGTCCAAGAATAGGTCAGGCCTCAGATGAGCTGGATCTCAAGCGTACGGCCGAAAATCCGCAGCTTGCTGCGGCGGGAAGTGCCGGAAAATCTCTGGATTAAATGTCCGGAATCCGGGCAACTCGTCTTCTATAAGGACGTGGAGGCGAACCAGTTCGTCATCCCGGGGTCCAACTACCACATGCGCATGAGCGCGGTGGCGCGGCTGAAGTCGATGTTCGACAACGCCACCTGGTTTGACATTGCCGTGCCGGAGGTGCCGCTTGATCCGCTGAAGTTCCGCGATGAGCGCCGCTATGTCGATCGGCTGAAGGACGCGCGCAGCAAGACCGGACTCAATGATGCGGTGAAGCTCGGCTATGGCAAGCTGGATGGCTTTGCGGTCGTCATCGGCGTGCAGGACTTCGATTTCATGGGCGGCTCGCTCGGCATGGCCGCGGGCGAGGCGGTGATCAAAGGGCTTGAAACCGCGGTTGAGAAGAACTGTCCGTTTGTGCTGTTCGCAGCATCAGGCGGGGCACGCATGCAGGAGGGCATTCTTTCGCTGATGCAAATGCCGCGCACAACGATTGCGGTACAGAAGCTGCGCGAGGCGCGCAAGCCCTACATTGTGGTCCTCACCAACCCGACCACCGGCGGCGTGACGGCCTCCTATGCGATGCTCGGCGACGTTCATATCGCCGAGCCCGGCGCGCTCATCGGCTTCGCCGGGCCGCGCGTCATCGAGCAGACCATCCGCGAGAAGCTGCCGGACGGATTCCAGAAGGCCGAATATCTGCGCGACCACGGCATGGTCGATATGGTCGTGCACCGCCACGAATTGCGCGCAACCGTTGCCAAACTGTGCCGGCTGCTCACCAAGGCGCCTGCCGCGGAGACACCGCGGAACTTGCCGGCACTCGAAGCTGCCGTGACGTGAGCGCCGTGCACGGCAATGCGCCGCCGATCGACGCGATGCTGGCGCGGCTCTTGGCGCTCCATCCCAAGCGGATCGATCTTTCGCTCGACCGTATCAAGCGCATCTGCGCCGCGCTGGGCCACCCGGAGCGGCATTTGCCGCCGGTGATCCATGTCGCCGGTACAAATGGCAAAGGCTCGAGCATTGCGTTCATGCGCGCGATCCTCGAAGCCGCCGGCAAGCGTGTGCACGTTTATACTTCGCCAAATCTTGTGCGCCTCAACGAGCGGTTTCGCATCGGCAAAACAGGCGGCGGAACATTCGTCAGCGATGCCGAGCTCGCCGAGGCGCTGGCCGAATGCGAGGCGAAAAACGGCGAAGCGCCGATCACCGTCTTCGAGATCGAGACCGCCGCGGCATTCCTTCTGTTCTCGCACAATCCGGCCGACGTGCTGCTGCTCGAAGTGGGCCTTGGCGGCCGCCTCGACGCCACCAACGTGATCGAGCGCCCGATCGCGAGCGTCATCACCAAACTGTCGCTCGATCATCGCGACTTTTTGGGCGATACGATCGTTCAGATCGCCGCCGAGAAGGCGGGAATCCTCAAGCGTGACGTGCCTGCGGTCACAGTCGCTCAGCCGCGCGAGGCGCTGGCGGTCATCGAACGGCAGGCGGCGCGGATGCGCTCACCGCTGTCGATTGCCGGCGAAGATTGGACGGCGACCGAAGAACGCGGCCGGCTCGTCTATCAGGACGGCGCCGGGCTTCTGGATTTGCCGGCCCCAAAGCTTTACGGGCGGCACCAATACGAGAATGCCGGTGCGGCGATCGCCGCGCTCCGCGTCAGCGGCTTGAAGCTTCCGGCCGCCGCCTTCGAGGCTGGCATGACGCGCGTCGAGTGGCCGGCGCGCATGCAGCGGCTGTCGTATGGCAAGCTGGTTGATCTTGCGCCGCCGGAAAGTGAGCTCTGGCTCGATGGCGGGCATAACGTTGATGGCGGCCAGGCCATCGCTGCCGCCTTGGCCGATCTGGAGGAGCGCGTGTCGCGGCCGCTCGTGCTGATTGTCGGCATGCTGTCGACCAAAGACTCGTCTGGATTTTTGAAGAATTTTTCCGGCCTCACGCGACGCGTTATCGCCGTGCCGATTCATCAGGATAAGGCTATTCCGGCGGGAGAACTCGCCGACATTGCCGCAAATGTCGGCATTCCCTCACTGGCCCGCGATAGCCTTGAAGGCGCGCTCACCGCGGCCGGCAGGCTCGGCCTCGAGCCTGCACCGCGCATCCTCATTACCGGCTCGCTTTATCTCGCCGGCGAAGTCTTGGCGGCCAATGGCACGCCGCCGCAGTGAGTGTTCTCCACCTTTTCTTCCCCGCGCAGGCGCCGCCGTCCACCCGTCAGGATAAGTTTACTCCACCTTGATATTCGCCTCCTGGATCACCTTCGCCCATTTGGCGCGTTCGGCCTTGATGTAAGCAGCGAACTGCTCCGGCGAATCGGCCATCGATTCAAACATTTGCGGATCGAGGAAGCGGGCGCGGAATTCCGCAGTGCTGAAAATCCGCCTCACTTCCTTATCGATCTTCATGACGACGTCGCGTGGCATGCCGGCCGGGCCGAACAGACCGAACCAGGCGGTCGCCTGATAGCCGGGCAAGCCGCTCTCCGAGACCGTCGGCACATCGGGCACGAGCGGCATGCGTTGCGGGCTACCGACGCCAAGCATCTTGATTTGGCCGGCGCGAAACGCCGGCAGGCCCGACGCGATGCTGACAATCATGCTGTCGATGGAGCCGCCGATCAGATCGTTGAGCGCGGGGGTCGCGCCGCGATAATGCACAGGCACGAGTCTTATGCCGGCCATGTTGGCAAATAATTCCGCATTCATATGCAGCGCAGAGCCGATGCCGGCCGTGCCAAAGGTGATCCGCCGCGGTTTCTGTTTTGCAAGCGCAATCAGGTCGGCGGCGTTGCTCACCGGCAGCGCCTTCGCCGCAAGCAGCGCTTGATAGATGCGCACAAGACCCGTGATCGGCGTGAAATCTTTGTCGGCGTCGTAGGGAAGTTGCTCCTTGGGCAAGAGGGTCGGATTGACGGTAAAAGTGCCGGATTCGCCAACGAGCAGCGTGTAACCATCGGCGGCAGCTTTAGCCACCGTGCCGGCGCCGATCGCATGCGCCGCACCGCCTTTGTTCTCGACCACTACCGGCTGACCCCAGGCTTTGGTCAATTCCTGCGCCAATGCGCGGGCGGTAACGTCGGTGACCCCGCCGGGCACCGAGGTGACAATGAGTGTGATCGGGCGCGCCGGATAGGGTGGTGTCTGCGCCGCGCCGATGCCGCAAACAGCGAACAGCGCAAGCGGAACCAAGAGCAGGGCGGCGATCGGTTGGCGCATGGGCATTATGTTCAAGCTGGTCCTCAGCGCTGGCGCGGCGGACGGCAGCAACGATGTTATATCCTGATCTCGCCGAGATTGATGCTGACCCCAAGATGGGCTTCGACCATTTTCGAACGGCCGCCGGCGTAAATCTGCACCGTATACGCACCGGAATCCTCGTCGAGCTTGTCGAATTTGAAGTCGCCGTAATTGTCGGTCGTTGTCACCGCGATCGACGCGCCGTCTTTGACCAGTTGGACGCTCGCACCTTCGACGCAGTCGACGACGCCGTCCTTTTCCTCGGCCACCGAGCCGCCGATGAAGCACTTCGAGTAGCGCCACAGGTTGCGGTAGTAGACCCGGGGCCTAGTGCCAAGCTCCGGCTTCAGCACTTCAAGCTGTTGCTCGTTCGCGATTCGCGCCATCTCGTCGTCCTCAAGCTTGATCGCGCGCATCGCTCCGGTCGGACAGGATTGCTGGCCGCGGGTCTGCTGCCAGCCCTGGTCGAGCAAATGGGCGTCGAACGTCCAGGCCTGCGGCAGCTGCAATTCCTCGTTCCACCAGATATGCCCGTACGGACATGCGTCGACGAGCTGCTTTTGTCCCTTGGCCTTCACCGGGTGGATCAGCACGATGCCGTCCCGGCGCTTCTTGATGGCGCCTTTCGGCGCCGCCTTGATGCAAGGCGCGTCGTCGCAGTGATTGCACATGGTCGGAACATAGGCGATGTCGATCATCGGCATCTGCCCGCGCTCCTTCTGCAGGATATTGATCCACTTGTGACCGTGTTTCGGCATCGGCGCCGAATAGCCGGGCCATTCATTGCCGACATATTCGTCCATGGCGGCGAGCGTGCACAAATTGCAATTTGTGCACTCGGCCACGTCGATGATCAGGTTCCATTTTTTCATTTGGCTGGCACCAGTTCCGCTTGTTTCAATGTGCGTTTTATGCCCGTGTCCTTCTCCATTGCAGCAAAGCTAGCGGAGAGATGATCTGTACCGCCATCCCACAGCTCGATCTGCACCAGCGCGTTCGAGCCGGCGAGCGAATGGGTGGACTTGGTCTGCGTGCGCTCCGGCGTCAGCAGGTTGAGACAGCCGCCGCGATCGACTGACTTGCCGGGCTCACCCATTGGATCGTAGATCGCCGATGACTCGTAGCCGTGGGCGACACCGCGCGGCAAGCGCTGGGTCGGCAATGCCGCGCAGATCACCGCGCCGCGATCGTTGAAGACCTTGACCAGATCATGCGTGCCGATGCCGCGCTCCTTGGCGTCATCGGCGTTCATCCGCACGATCCAATAATAGTAGCCGTCGATGTAGACGCGGTGGTCTTCGATGTTGAGCAGGAACGAGTCCTTGCCGTCGCCCTGCGTGTGGAACGAATATTTGGAATGCGGTGTCAGAAGCTGCAGCGGATAGCGCTGAAACAGGTCTCCAGAATGCGGCCCTTCCCACGAAGGCGTGTATTTGACGATCGGCGGCCGTTCCGGATCATTGAAGCGTTTCAATGAGTTACATTCGAATTCAAGCTTGCCGGACTGGGTCTGTAGGCCGCGCAGATATTCCTCCGTGTAGTCGGACGGCAGCGGCTGCGCTTCCGGCACGTCCTTTTTGCGGTTTTCGAAGAACCAGCGGAACGAAACCGGCGCGCGCAACTTCTCCTTCTCCGCCGGCACGACGAAATAGCCGCGCCTTAAAAATTTCTTCCACGAGATGTGCCTTGGCAGGTCGGAAGCTAGAAATGCGCGCTTGACCCAGTCGATTTCGTTGATGCCTTCCGAAAAGTAGTTGGCGAGCCCCAGCGGCTTGCACAGCTCGTTGAAGATCCAGAAGTCCGACTTTGATTCTCCCAGCGGCTTGATCGCCGGCGCCTGAAATACGATCACGCGATGATTGAGCTGCTGCTGGCCGTGATGGCCATAGCCACCAAGGCCCGCCCATTCGCTGATATCGGTACGCTCGAAATTGGTGCAGGCCGGCAGAATCACGTCGGCGAATTTCGCCTCGCCCTCGAACCAGATCGACTGGTTGACGACGAATTCGAGATTGGGCGCTTGATACATCCGCACCCAGCGGTTGGTGTTGTTCATGGTCGAGAGAATCGAGCCGCCGTATTTGTAGAGCATATGCACCGGCGAATGGCCTGCGGCCGGGTAGGAGAAGCGGGCGAATTGGTGCTCGATCGATTTGCCGACCCATGGATAGCCGTCGGCCTTGCCCTCGATGATCGCTTCCGGCGTGAAAATGCGCGGGATGCGCTGCCCGTTTGAATTCATGCTCGGCAGCTGCGGCATGCGCTGATAGAGCTCGACCGGCATCGCGGTGTTTTCCAGATCGCCCGACATGCCGCCATCGGCATAGCCGGGAAAATAGAAATTGAAGTCGATCGGCGTGCCCCATTGCAGATTGCCCATATTCACGCCTGGCTTGCCCAGGCCCTGCATGGCGATGAGGCACACCATGACGCGCGCCCAAGGAATGCCGGTCTGATTGCGGCAGGCGCCGCCATGGCCGTTGCCCCAGCCGCCGGGCGCAAGATAGACACGCTTTCGTCCCCATTCGCGCGCCAGCGCGCGCACGTCCTTGGCGGGGACGCCGGTCTCTTTTTCTTGCCATTCCGGCGTTTTTTGAACGCCGTCTTCGTCGCCGAGCAGATAGGCTTTCCACCTGTCGAAGCCAACCGTGCGGGTTGCGACGTAATCCTTGTCGTAGAGATCTTCCTTGATCCACACGTAAGCGATCGCCATGGCCATGGCGACCGACGTGGTCGGCCTTGGCGCGAACCATTTGCCGGGCAGAAATTGCGCCGAGGCGTTGTAATAAGGATCGACGTGGACGACCTTGATGCCGAGCTTTTGGTTCTTCAGCCACTGCCGGCGCGTGGTGCCTTCCTGCGCGCCATAGGAGCCTGACGTCGATTCCGGGTCGGCCGCCCAGAACACGATCATGTCGCAGTTCTGCAGACAGTCCTCGACCGTGCCGTAAGTCTCGGATTGGCCGACGCGCAGCGTGTGGCCCCAGTGATGGACCGCCCCCCAGTACCAGCCCTCCCAGGAGTCCGGATTGTGATGGATGCGCGTCATGCCCACCGCATTGGCGAAGCGGAACAGGGCGGAGAGATAATAGCCGATATTGCCCCAGGTATGATGCGAGCCGTGCGAGAAGGCGATTGAGCCCGGACCGTACTCGCGCTTTTGCCGCTTGATCTCGTCGGTGACGATCTTGATCGCTTCGTGCCACGAGATGCGCACATAGCCGGACTTGCCACGGTTCTGCGGATTGCGCTCGCCATCGGGATCGAAGTCGACCCGCTTCATCGGATAGAGCAGGCGATCGGGCGAATAGACGATGGACTTTGCGTTCTGCCCATGCGGGGCGAGCGTCGTTTTGCGCGGCGGCGCGAGTTTTAGGCCCTTCGCCTCGATCGTCCATGACGCGCCGTCATCCTCAGCGAGATCGATCGGCGTCATGCGCAGGATCTTGCCGTCCTTGACGTAAACAAACACCGGCCCGCCATTGGTCATGTTGCAATAGCGTGTTACGCCACGGCCAACTTTTGTGCCGTATTTGAGCCCGGCAGTCTGACTCATCATCAATGTTTGTGCGAACCAATTGGTGAGATGCTCCGGCCCCTCCAGCGTGAGCGTGAAATCCTTCTGAGCATTGATCTGTTCAAGCCAATCGATCGGCGGCGTCAGCAATGCGGCGCCGACCGCAGCGTTCTTGAACATCAATTTGATGTCAGGCTTGTCATGCAGACCGGCGGCCGAGGTGACGTCTCCGTCCTTAAATTCGATCCAGCGGCCGATTCCTTCATCGCGCGTCATGATCTGCGCGATGAGATTGTGCTCCTTAAGCCGCGCTTTGAATTCCGCATGCCGCCGCGCCGCGTGTTTGAGCAACTGCGCCGCGCCGAACAGGATGACCGGCAATCTGACGCCAGCGAATGCCACCTTCCTCGACATTGGCTTCCTCCTTCGCCCCCCTTTGGCGCGGTCTGTCCTTGGCGCCGCGGCTATGGTTCTGTTGGCTTGCGGCGGCCACCGCGGGAAGCGGCAATTCTGCAATATTTTTCGAGCCTTGGACACTCCACTTGGACGCTCCACTTGGACGCTCCACTCGGACACTGAATGACCTTGAAGATGTTCGCACAGTGGACAGCCCGCCGTCAGCACTGCGGCTTATATTGCCGGTCGCGGCAAAATCGATCAGGGTGCGGCTCGATCTTAGTATCGGTGATTTAGAGACTTTGCGATGAGGACACCGGCGCAGTCCAAGTCATTGGCGTCGACGACTTGGCATTCGATCGCGCCGAAGTCGCGACCTGCGAAGGCCCGGGATCTTCCGGGCGGCGGGCGCGCAAAAGGATCGCCGCGCCGCGCCGACCCCTCGCGCACGCGCCCGCGCCGCAACGCTGCCGCGACACGTGCGCGAATCCTGCAAGCGGCCATGCGGGAATTCGCCGCCAAAGGCCTTGATGCGGCGCGCGTCGAGGACATCGCCGAGATGGCCGGGGCCAATCGCCGCATGGCCTATTATTACTTCGGCAGCAAAGAGGGGCTGTATCTCGCCGCGCTGGAAGCCGCTTACTTCGAACTGGTCGAAGTGGAGAAGGCGATCGATGTCGACGCGCTCGGTCCTATCGACGCCATCGCGGCGATGATCTCCGCAAAGTTCGAGCATTACGTCAAATATCCGCACTACGTTGAATTCGTGAAGATGGAGAACCTCTATCGCGCGCGGCATTTGAAGCGTTCACGCCGGATCGCCGAAATGCGCGCGCCTCTGATCAGCATCATCAGGCGCGTACTGGAGCGGGGCGCGGCGACCGGCGTTTTGCGCAGCGGCGTCGATCCGCTCGATCTTTACTTGTCGATCTGCGCGCTCGGATTTTTTGTGTTCTCCAATCGGCACACATTGGGCGCAATCTTCAATACCGACGTCACCAGCGCGACGGCCTTGCGCCGCCGCCGCGCGCTGGTGATCGATATGATCATGGCCTATCTCGCGCCGAAAAGGCCGGGCGGCAAACAAGACGGAGCGTTCGACAGCCGGCCAACTTGACAGTATCGGCCCGCAAATTTAACTCACCCGAGAGTTAATTAGGCGGTCGAGGGATGGGGACGCATGAAGGTCTTGATTACCGGCGGGGTGGGGGTGATCGGCGCCGAGACCAGCCGCAAATTCGTGCGTGAGGGCCACCGCCCGGTCGTTTTTGCCCGCCACCGGGACGACAGCCTGATCGGCGACATTGTCGACAGGATCGATTTCGAGCCCGGCGACATTCTCGACATGCCGCGGCTTCTCGACGTCATCAAGCGGCATCGCGTAACGCATATTGTTCATGCCGCCGCCTTCGTCGGCGCGGTCTCCGCCGCCAATCCGCCGCTGAGCATTCAGGTCAATGTCATGGGCACTGTGAACGTGCTCGAGGGCGCGCGGCTGTTCGACATCCGCCGCCTCGTATTCACCAGCGCCAAGGGCATCTATGGGCCGATCCGCGGCGAATACGGCCCGCCGCTCTACCGGCCGATGCCCGAGGACATGCCAAAGAATCCGCAGCGCATCTACGACAGCGCCAAGCTGATGGCCGAGCAGGCCTCGCTCTACTACGCGGCCAATTTCGATGTCGACGTTGCGATCCTGCGCTTTGCCACGACCTATGGCCCCGGCAAGACGGCGCGTCATGGCAAGATGGGTGTCACCAGCCAGATCGTCGAAAATCCGTTTAATGGTCTGCCTTTTCATCACCCCTATGGCAGCGAAGCCAAGGACGACTTCATCTACAACAAGGACTCGGCTCTTGCTGTCTATCTCGCCGCCGTCGCCGACAAAGTGCCGAGTCGTGTCTATAATATCGGTAGCGGCGAGGGTCTGACGTTGAATGACTTCGCCGCGGTGATCCGCAAGCAGATTCCTGGTGCCGATATTGAGATCGGGCCGGGTGACAATTTTCTCGGCATGCCATACCCGCCGCACGGCATCTACGATGTCAGCCGCGCGCGCAGCGAGCTCGGCTTCAAGCCGGAATATGACATCGAGCGGGCCATCGCCGATTATATCGAGAGCCTCAAGCGCATGAGGGCGCAAAGCCATTGATGGCCGCTGACCAGAACGGAGCGCGCAATGCGTGAAAAACTCGAGCTGCCGCGGCTGTCAATGAAAGAGCGCGATCGCCGCTGGGCCCTGACGCGCAAAGACATGGAAACGCGCGGCCTTGATTGCCTCGTGCTCTGGGGTTGGCCCGCAGTGTGGGACTTCTGTACTGCGAATGCGCGCTACTTGGCGCCGATCGGCGGCAATGCCGAATTCAACGTGCTGGTGTTTCCGCTGCACGGCGAACCGACGTCCTATGTGATGATGCCGACCTTTGTCGACGGCTGGCGCGCAGCACAAGACTGGGTCGCCGATGTGCGGCCGCGGCGGCGGACCTGGGCCGATTCTGTCGTCGAGCGGATCAACGAGCTCGGGCTGACCAAAGGACGCATCGGCATCGACGGCCTGGCTGGTCCGCTCGATCCGGACGGCTGGCTGCCGCACAGCGTCTATGTGCGGCTGCAGGAACTCCTGCCGCAAGCCGAATTCATCAATCTCGACGACATGATGGAAATGCTGCGCACCGTCAAAAGCGACGAGGAGCTGCAAATCCTCGCGCGTGCGGCTCGGCTCGGCGATCTGATGCTGACCAACTGCCGCGATACGGCGCGGCCCGGGGTCAAAGAATCGAAAGTCTATGGCAGCATGATGGAGACCATGCTCGCCAATGGCGGCGAAGAGCCGACGTTGTTTCTGTGGGCCTGTGACGCGCTGCCTTATCCGCATCCGTTCCGCATGCCGACCACGCGCGAAATCGCGCGCGGCGACCTGATCATCTGCGAGATTCATCCCAAGATCGGCGGCTATTACACTCATGTCGAGCGCACTTTCTGCATCGGCGAGCCAAGGCCGGAGCAGAGGCGCATCTATGAGGGATGCCTCGACGCCTACGACGAAGGCATGAGAAATTTCGGCCCCGGCCGGCCGATTTCAGTCGCCATGGACAAAGTGCGCGATGTCATTCACGCGCGCGGGCTCGGCATGTGCGAGACCGGTATACACGGCCACGGGCTCGCCTCGCTCGAATATCCGCGCTATCGGCATCATGCAATCGCCGCGGATCAGGCCGCACTGAAGAAGCTCGGCGATGCCTTCCGGTCCGGCATGGTGTTCGCGTTCAACATTGATCTGGTCGATCCGAACTTCTACGACGGCAAGACCGGCTGCGTTTTTGCCGAAACCGTGCTGATCACTGAGACCGGCGCCAAGCGGCTCCACGATTATCCGATGAGTTTCCAAACAATCGCAGTATGAGTAGGGAGGGGCACGCGCGTGACCGACACTAAGCCAAGCTATCCGCCGATCCGCCGTGTGGTCACCGGACATGATGGCGCGGTCGCCAAGGTGCTGTTCGACGGGCCGGCGACCAATGCCAAATATCCCTCGGCCGGCACCGTCTCGACGCTGATCTGGAGCACGGACAAAACGCCGGCGGCGATCCCCATCGGCACCAATATCGAAGATATGGGCGCCCGCATCCTGGGCACGGCGCCGCCCGCCAATGGCACACGTTTTGCGGTCATTGACTTCCCGCCCGGCAATAAGCCGCATATGCACCGGACCGAAACTATCGATTATGTGCTGGTGCTCGAGGGCGAGATCGAAATGGACATGGACGATTCGACGGTGAAGCTGAAGGCCGGTGACGTGATGGTGCAGCGCGGCACCAATCACGCCTGGGCCAATCGCAGCTCGTCGCGCGCCCGCGTCGCCTTTGTGCTGATCGATGCCGAGCCGCTCGGTATCGGCAGGCCGGTGGTCGGCACGGCGAACGCGCGCTAGTAGATCATCGCGATGCTCGAATTCCGCAACATCAGCTTTTCCTTTCCGGGACGCCGCGGCCCGGTCGAGGTCCTGCGCGACGTCTCCTTTACCTGTGCGGAGGACGAGATTGTTGCGGTCATCGGGCCGAGCGGTTGCGGCAAGTCAACGCTGCTCAGCCTCGCTATCGGCCTGCGCAAACCGACCGCCGGCGAGGTGCTCCTGGACGGCCGGCCCGTCAAAGGCGCCGACCGCCGGCTCGGCATGCTGTTTCAGCAAACGACGCTGCTGCCTTGGCGATCGGTGCTCGAGAATATCGAGCTGGGACTTGAAATCCGCGGCGAGCTCAAGGCGCAGCGGCGCAAACGCGCGCTCGCACTGATGCAGCAATACGGCCTGGCCGGTTTCGAGCGCAAGTATCCGCACGCTCTGTCCGGCGGGATGCAGAAGCGCGCAGCGCTCGCGCAAACGCTGGCGATAGAGCCGACCGTGCTGTTGCTCGACGAACCGTTCGCCGCGCTCGACGCGCAGACCCGCGTCGTCATCGAAAACGATGTCGTGAAAATCTGCCGCGCCGGCAAGCGCACCATGGTGATCGTCACGCATGATATCGCGGAAGCGATCTCGATGGCCGATCGCGTCGTCGTGCTCAGCCGCCGGCCCGCGACAGTAAAGCAGATCTATCAAATCCCGCTCAGCCGCAAAGCGGCAAACGTCGCCGACGTGCCGAGCATGCAGGAATTCACTTACTTCTTCAAAAGCATCTGGGATGCTCTCGACATCAGCGTCACTGGCATGAGCGCAGCCGCATGACGAGGCTCTCCCACCGGCCGCTTGTCATCCTGGGACGCCTGGCGGTACTGGCGATCATCTTGATCGGTGCGGAGCTTGGCGTCCGTTATGGCATGCTGAGCCAACTCTTCTTCTCGAGCCCAAGCCAGATCTTCGAGGCGTTGCTCACGCAATGGTCGAATGGGAGCTTCCTGCAGGACGCCGGCATCACGATCCTGGAGACCATGCTCGGCCTCGCGGCCGGCTCGCTTTTGGGGATGGGCATCGGATTACTGCTGCCGCAGTTGCGCCTGCTTTCAAGCGTCTTCGAGCCGTTTCTCATGGTGCTCAACGGCATTCCCGTCATCGTGATCGCACCATTGTTTATTCTCTGGCTTGGTCTGGGCGTACCGTCGAAGATCGGGATCAGCGTTTACATCGTGTTTTTTGCCATGTTCATTCCGGTCTATACCGCCTCGCTGCGACTTGATACGACGCTGGTCGACGCGCTGCGGGTAATGGGAGCGAGCCGCAGCCAGATCTTTTGGAAAGTCATCGTGCCCTCATCGCTGCCGAGCGTCTATACCGGCTTGAAGATCGGCTCGGGATTGGCGCTGATCGGCGCGGTCATCGGCGAGTTCGTCGCCTCCCGCGCCGGGCTCGGACACATGATTCTATACGCATCCGGCACGCTCGATACGCCGACGCTCTATCTCGGCATTCTCACGCTCGCGATCTTCGCGGCGGCTTTGAGTCTCACTATCGACGCCCTGGGTCCCGTGCTCGTGCACTGGCGATTTTCGGACGAGAAATAACGAAGCCGCCTGAAGGCGGCAACAGAGGGAGAGAACCATGCGATATCTCGCACCGATTACGGCGGCCGCGCTGGCGCTCGCATTTGCGCGGCCCGCGCAAGCCGAGACTGTGAAACTCGCGCTGCCCGTCGCCTCGCTCGAATCGCTGCCGATCTACATCGCGCAAGCGAACGGCTTGTTCAAGAAGCGCGATGTCGATGTCGACGTCATCACGAGCCGCGGCGGCGGTGAAGCGATGAAGGCCTATATCGCCGGCGACGTGCAGATCGTGGCCACCGGGTTTCCGGAAGTCGGCCTCATGCGCGCGCGCAATGTCGATGTCGAACTGTTCTTCGCACAGATGTCCCGCGCGCCGTTCGCACTGATCGGACGTAAAGACGAAAACTTGAAATCGGTTGCCGACCTCAAGGGCAAGACCATTGCGGTGACCAGTCCTGGCTCGCTGACGGCGAACTTGACCCGCTATTTCGTCAAGGATGCCGGGCTCGATCCTGACAAGGACGTCAGCCTGATCTCGGTCGGTGGCGGCGGCGAGATTTTGGGCGCGCTCAAGAGCAGCCGCGCCGACGCGGCGATGCTGTTCGAGCCGTTCGTGACCATCGCCCTTCAGCAGGGCATCGCGACCATGCTGGTTGATGTGCCGGAAAAGCTCGACGCATTCTCGTCGTCACCGCTCTCCACGAGCAAGACGTTCATCGAAAAATCGTCAAAGGACGCACGCGGGGTCTTTGACGGGCTCGCCGAGGCTTTGACCTTTATTCACAATAATCCCTCCGGCGCATTCGATATCGCCAAGCGGAACTTTCCCAGTGCCGATAATCAGGTGCTGCAGGCGGCGCTGGGGCGCTTGCAGAAATGGTATTCCAGAGATGGAAAATTCGGTCGCGAACACGTCGAGCGAACGGAAAAGATTTCGGTTGATTTGAAGATCATGCCGCAGGCCTATCCTTATGACGATGTGGTTGCACCCATGGCCCGGGAGGGCGGCTAATGGCCCCGTTGCCCACCCGACAACGGCTGAGCGCACCCGGCTAGGCGCGGTGACCGCCGCCGACCTGAACTTTGGTTGCACGGCCGTGCTAACTCATCTGGTCGACATCAGCGCGTGTTTTGCCCCGGGCCGAGCTCTCGCGCAAGCCGCCATCAGCGGCCTTGCGGCTTGGAAATAACCGCTCAATGCGGCACGATATTCCGCATTTCGTCAGTGCGGCCGGCCAAAAACAGCCGCATGTTGTCAATGATCAGCGGCATGACGAGCTCCTCGTACTCGACGATATAGCCGCCGATATGCGGCGTTATGAAAACATTGGGCAAGTGCCAGAAAGGGCTCTCCGGCGGCAACGGCTCGGTCTGGAAAACATCCAAGCCGGCTCCGGCAATGCGGCGCTCGCGCAAAGCTGCAATCAGGGCAGCCTCGTCGACAGTCTGGCCGCGCCCGGCGCTGATGTAATAGGCCGAAGGCTTCATCGCATCGAAGATCGTTGCGTCGAACAGACCAATGTTTTCCGGGCTCGCCGGCAATACATTGATCAGATAATCGGCTTTTGCCGCAGCTTTGATGAGGCGATCAGCCGGCATGATCTCGTCAAATCCCTCGACCCGTCGCGGCGTGCGGGTGACGCCGATCACGTGCATGCCGAAAGCCTTGAGCAAAACGCCGATTGCCGCCCCGACGATCCCGGTACCGGCGACAACCGCGGTCTTGCCGTACAAAGTGCTCCATAGCCGCCGTTGCCAGATCCGGTGCTGATAATCCTCGACCTGGCGCGTGGCGTCGCGACTCACGGCCATCATCAAATAGACGACCTGCTCGCGCATCGGCGGCCCGTGAATGCCGCGGCCGCTGGTGATCACCACGTTCGACGTGAGTGAAGGGCAGCGCAGAAAATGGTCGACGCCGGTCGCCAGCGACTGAATCCACTTCAGCTTCGGCGCGCCGGCCAAAAACGCGTCCCGCACTTCGATGCCGAACATGATCATCACGTCGACATCGGAAAGTTCGCCGCTCACCGCGGCCGCCTCGTGGAACAGCAGGAATTGCAGGGCTGGAAATTCCGCCTGCAAGTGGTCGCGATACGTCTCGGCGTGGATGTCGACGATGAGAACTTTTGCAGTCATGCAGGGGGAAATGCGAGGCGGAGGAGCGGTTACTTCGCCAAGCCAAGATGCCTGACCGCATTGTTATAAGCAATGTCCTCGCGCACGCGCGCGGTGAGCGGGACGTGATCGAGAAACCCGCCGGCCTCCTCTGCTGACTCGAACGGATAATCGGCGGCAAACATCACGTGCTCGTGACCAAGCGCCGAAATCGTGCAATTGAGCGGATCAGCCGAGCACATGCCGGACGTCGTTACCATGATGTTTTGCCTGATATAGGCCGAGGGCTCTTGGGCGAGCTTGACGCTGTAGAGCTTGGCGCGGCTGTCGAACCGCCAGAGCAGGAATGGCAGTGTTTCACCGAGATGACCGAGCAGGACCTTGACACGCGGAAAGCGGTCGAACAGCCCGCCGAAGACCAGGCGCAACGCATGCGAACCGGTCTCAAAGCCCCATTCCCAGGTGGCGCGGCGCAGGCCGTTATAGCCTTCGAGCGCCGGCGACGGCGTAACCGGGTCAGTCGGATGAATGTAGATCGGGGCGCCGAGCGCCTCGGCTCGTTCCCAGAACGGATAGAGTGCCGGATGATCGAGATATTGGCCATTGGTATGGCCGTTGATCATGGCGCCGCAAAATTTCAGGTCGCGCATGCAGCGCTCAAGTTCGGCGGCGGCGGCACGCGCGTCCTGCATGGCAAGATGCGCAAAGCCTGAATAACGATCCGGACGCCTGGCGATCTCGTCCGCGAGGAAATCGTTGGCGGCCTTGGCGTTGCGGATTGCAGTCGTGGTGTCGCGTTCGATCTGCACACCGGGACCGGCCAGGCCGAGGACGGCGCGCGTAATTCCGGCCTGATCCATCGCGGCCAGGCGCATCTCGCCGAAATCGGTCAGCGCGGCAAGCAACTTGGCGGCATGCTTGGGATCGACATTGCCGACTGTCGATCGCCAATAGCCCGCAAAGCCGGGTGGCAGAAAATGCTCTTCGAGCGCGATCTTTTGCACCATCTCGCCCCGGGGCCTTGCCGCGCCGGTTCTGGTGCCGGCTCCGTCCTCTGTACCGTATGGCGGTGATCCTGTATCAAAGTACGAACCGGGCAGCAAGATTGAGCAAAGAACGGGGCAACCCATGCAGGCAACCGGCACGCGCGCTTTGAGCGTCAGGAGCAGTGCGAAAGGCAGCGATAAGAGTCAGGTGCAGGTGATTTCGCGTGCGGCCGCAATCCTGCGCGTTCTTGAGGACGAGGTCGACGGCTTGAGCCTCGGCCAGATCGCACACCGCGTCGGTCTGGCGCGCTCGACGGTACAGCGCATCGTTGGTGCGCTTGCCGCCGAGAAATTTCTGATTGCGGCCTCCCCGAATGGCCGTGTGCGGCTCGGCCCGACGATCTTGCGGCTTGCCGCATCAGCGCGCACCGATTTCGTCGCGGCGGCGCGCCCGTTCCTAATGCGGCTGTCGAACGAGCTGAAAGAGACCGCCGATCTCGCCGTAATCAAGGGTGATCATCTGGTGTTCGTCGATCAGGTGGTGGGCTCACACCGCCTGCGGGCCGTCTCGGCGGTCGGCGAAAGCTTTCCACTCTATTGCACGGCCAACGGCAAGGCCTATCTCGCCGAGCTGGACGCTGCCGCAATCGAACGGCTGATCGGCACGACTTACGAGCGTCGCACGCCAAACACGCTGACACGGCTCGAGGACCTCACCCGAGACCTCAAATCCGTGCGCAAGGCGGGCGTTGCCATTGACCGCGAGGAACACACGCAGGGCATCTGCGCTGCCGGCGTCGTCACCCGCGATCCGATGGGCAACGTGCTGGCGATCTCGGTGCCGGTCCCGGCGCACCGCTTTTATACGCATCAAAAACACATTGTGGAGCGGCTGCGCGCAACCAAGGAGTCGCTCGAGCGGCATCTTTTGGCAGCTGCAGCATAGCCCTGTGGACGGCTTGTCCGGCCAACCACGATTCGATACAAATGTATCGAATTGCAGTACATGCCCGCCGACGCGACGGCGGGCGCGCAGGTGACCGGGAGGAGGACGCCGTGACCCAAAAAATTCGCGGAGTGACGTTTGAGGAAAACCTCAACAATGCGATGGGGCTCGAGTTCTACAATCTGTCGCATCGCTTCGGCTATCAGTCACCCAACTGGCCCTATTTCGAAGACGTCAAGATCGAGCGCATCCATTACATGGCCAAGTCGGGCGTGCTGTCGCAGCGCATTACGACGTCGATGCACAACACCACCCATATTGATGCGCCCGCCCATGTCGTGCAGGGCACGCCGTTCATCGACGAAGTGCCGCTGCCGCACTTCTTCGGCTCCGGCATCGTGGTCTCGATCCCCAAGAAGAAATGGGAATCGATCACCTATGAGGACCTCGAGAAGGCGGCCGGCAAGTTTGTCCGCCCGCGCGATGTCGTGATCGTCAATACCGGCTGGCACAAGCTTTACGAGGACAGCGAGGATTACTTCTGCTATGCGCCGGGCTTCGTGCCGTCGGCCGGCCAATGGTTCGTCGAAAAGCAAGTGAAGGTGGTCGGTCACGACACTCAGGCGAACGATCATCCGCTGGCGACCGCAATCGGTCCGCAGCGCAACGGTCCGCTGCATCCGCACCTTGCCGCCGAGTACAAGGAGTGGTCCGGAGGCCGCGACTGGAAGGACGATTTCCCCGAATGGGAGCCGGTGCACCGCATTCTGTTCAAGAACGGCATCCTGGGCATCGAGAATGTTGGCGGCGACATCGACAAAGTCACTGGCAAACGCTGCACTTTCGCATTCTTCCCGTGGAACTGGGATCGCGGCGACGGCTGCATCATCCGCCTTGTCGCCATTGTCGACCCGAAGGGCACTTATCGCATCGAGAAAGGGGAGGCACTGGCATGATCGTGCGCAAGTTTTCCGACGCCAAGCCGTACGAAGCGCCGAACCATCGTGACTACAAGTCCTTTCGCGTATTCGGCGCCGAGATGGGCGGGTCGCAGACACTTGTCTTCGGCATTTCGCATTTTCTGCCGGGCGGCGGTGCCGGTCCGGACGCGTCCCCGCCGGAAAAGATTTACTACGTGCTCGCCGGGGAGTTGACCGTGATCGCCGGCGGCAAGGAGGCGGTCATCAAAGCAGGCGACAGCTGCTACATCGGTCCGAACGAAAGCCGCGAGATCGTCAATCGCGGCCACGATGTTTGCACCATCGCGGTGGCTGTCGCGCCGGTGCGGTGACGCTCTGCAAGCGTCATGATCACGCCTGACGCGGCGGTCCGCGTTTTTGCGTTTAACGAGGCGGGTGCCCGGCACAGGCGGGACATGGCAAAGCGCTTTCTTCCAAATATGAGGCGTGCTCAATGGCGGAAGACTTTTTGAAAAACCCACTCTCTCTCTTCGATGTCCGCGGCAGGACCGCCGTCATCACCGGAGCGACTGGCGCCTTCGGCGCGATCGCGGCAAAGACGCTGGCTGCGGCGGGTGCGGGCGTCGTGATTGCCGCCAACAACGCGGAGGGGCTCAAAAAGCTCGCCGCGCAATGCGCCGGGCTCGGCGGCAGGGCCGAAGTCATCGCCAAGCGTCCGAGCTCGGAAGCAAATTGCGACGCCATTGTCGCAACCGCGGTCGAAAAATTTGGCGGCCTCGACATACTGGTCGTGGCTTCGGGTCAGAACAAAGTTTCGAAGATCGTCGAGCAGAAGCCTGAAGACTTTCTCGATGTGATGGATGCCAATGTCACGCAGTCCTGGCTGATGGCGCGCGCCGCGGCGCGACAGATGATGAAACAGGGTCGCGGCGGCAAGATCATTCTGATGTCCTCGGCGCGCGGCCTGCTTGGGCATCCGGCGGGTTATACGGCCTATTGCGCGTCGAAATCGGCCGTGGACGGCATCACCAAGGCGCTCGGCTGCGAGCTCGGCGCAACCGGGATCACCGTCAACGCGCTCGGACCGACGGTTTTCCGCTCGCCGCTCACCGAATGGATGTTTGCCGACGACGAGCGCGGCAAAGCGGTGCGCGCCGGCTTTCTCACGCGCGTGCCCAAGGGCCGCCTCGGCGAGCCCGAGGATCTCGCCGGCCCGCTCTTGTTCCTCGCCTCCAAGGCCTCGGATTTCTATACCGGCCATATCCTGTATGCCGACGGCGGCTATACGGCGGGCTGAACATGGCGCATGAGGTGACCAACGCGCGCATTGCAGTCATCGGTGCCGGATTGATGGGTCACGGCATCGCGCAGGTTTTTGCGCTTGCCGGCCTCGACGTTACCATCACTGATACCGTTGCCAAGAGCCTCGACACAGTGAAGGCACGGATATCCGCCAATCTGCGCGACTTGGGTGACGATGCGGCGGCGGTGGAACGTGTTTCGCCCCGCGCCGAACTCGCCGACGCGGTGCGCGATGCCGATTATGTGGTCGAGGCGGTGTCCGAGGATCTGCCGCTTAAGCAAAAATTGTTTGCCGAGATCGAGCGTCACGTACGTCCCGACACGATCCTCGCCAGCAACACGTCGGTCATTCCGATCACGGCAATCATGCAAGGCCTCCACAGGCGCGAGCGCGCGCTTGGCACGCATTGGTGGAATCCGCCGTTCCTGGTGCCGCTGGTCGAAGTGATCGAGACGCAATGGACGTCGCCCGAGGTGATCGCCTGGACCATGCAATTGCATCGCGCCGCAGGCAAGAAGCCGGCGCATGTCAAAAAGGACGTGCCGGGCTTCATCGGCAATCGGCTGCAGCACGCGCTGTGGCGTGAAGCAATTTCCCTGGTCGAGAATGACATCTGTGATGCGCAAACCGTCGACGACGTGATCAAGGCCTCGTTCGGTCGCCGCATTGCGGTGCTCGGTCCGCTCGAGAACGCCGATCTGGTCGGTACCGATCTTACGCTCGCCATTCATGAGACGGTTCTGCCGGCGATCGACAGCCGGCCCGGACCCTCACCCTATCTGAAAAAGCTTGTGGCCGATGGCAAGCTCGGTTTCAAATCAGGCGAGGGATTTCGCAAATGGAGCGCCGAGGAACAGGCGGCGCTGCGCGCCAAGGTCGTAGCGCATCTCAAAGCATTACGCGATCGCTGATGGGAGGATTCCATGATCGACAAAGGCAAGCTCAATCGTCGCGCTATTGTCGCCGGCGGCCTTGGGGCGTTGGTGGCGCCCGCAATGCTGCGGATCATTCCGGCTAACGCGCAATCCAAAACCATCAAGATCGGACATGTCAGTCCGAAGACCGGGCCACTGGCCGGCTTCGGTGAATCCGATGCTTTTATCCTCGATCAAGTGAAAGGCGTGCTTGCCAAAGGCCTGCGGACGAGCAGTGGCAAGAGCTATCCGGTCGAGATCATTTCAAAAGATAGCCAGTCGACCAGCACGCGCGCTTCCGAGGTCGCCTCCGAACTCATTGTGCACGATAGAGTCGATCTCATTGTCGCCTCGGCGGCGCCTGACACGACCAATCCGGTCGCCGATCAGGCCGAAGTCAACGAGGTGCCCTGCGTGACGACCAATTGCCCGTGGCAGCCTTATTTCTTCGGTCGCAACGGTGATCCGAAAAAGGGCTTCACCTGGACCTACCACTTCTTCTGGGGCCTCGAAGACGTCATCGCGTCGTATCTGCCGATGTGGGATTCGGCACCGACCAACAAGATCATGGGCGGACTGTTTCCGAACGACGCCGACGGCAATGCCTGGGGGGATCCGCAGCGGGGCCTGCCGCCCGCGCTGATCAAGGCCGGCTACAAGCTCGTCGATCCCGGCCGCTATCAGGTGATGAACAACGATTTCACCTCGCAGATCACGCAGTTCAAACAGGCGGGCGCGGAGATCGTGGTCGGCAACATGATCCCGCCGGATTTCGCGACATTCTGGTCGCAAGCAGCGCAGCAGGGCTTTCATCCCAAGGTCGTCACCATCGGCAAGGCGCTGCTGTTTCCATCTGTGGTCAATTCGCTCGGACCCCGCGGCAACGGGCTGAGCACGGAAATCTGGTGGACGCCGACGTTCCCGTTCAAGTCCGGGCTGACCGGGCAGAGCGCGCGCCAGCTGACCGATGCCTATATCGACGCGACGAAGCGGCCATGGACGCAGCCGATCGGCTATCAGCACGCGTTGTTCGAGGTTGCGCTCGATGTGCTAAAGCGCGCCAAGAGTATCGAGCCGAAGGCGATTCTCGATGCGGTCGTTGCCACCGACTATCAGTCGATCGTCGGCCCGGTGAAGTGGACCGGTCAGCCCGTCAAGAACGTGACCAAGACACCGCTCGTGGCCGGTCAATGGCAGCGCTCAGGCAACGGCTTTGATCTGGTGATCACCGAGAACAAATCGGCGCCCGAAATCCCGGTCGGCGGCAAGTTACAGCTACTATCGTAACCCGGCGGGCTGTCGCTCACCGTCCGCGGGATTGCGATCCCAGGCTGTCCCACCAGGGACAGACTCCGGACATAACTTCGTAGTTGCCTTCCATCACCTGGACTGGACGGCGAAAGCCATTCTCGGCATTCTTTAGCCGCAGCGCGCGTGCCTTGGCCCGATCTTCGGGCGAGAGCCAGGACCGGTCATGGCCCCACATGCTCGGGCCTTCCTTGCGCTCGAGGGCTTGCCAATGGTCGACATCGATCGAACGCGCGCCCCAGCCATATTCCACCATGAAGGCCGAGGGCGTCCAGGTATAGAACGAAGTGATGAAATCGCTGGTATGGCGGCCAAGCGTCACGGCAACGCGGCCTGCTTCGCCGAGCGCCAGATCGTAGCCCTGCCCGACGTCGTCGAAACTGAACAGCTCCATCATCAAGTGATGAACCGCATTCTTGCCGGTCTGGATGAAGGCAAGACTGTGATGGCGCGGATTGACATGGAGGAAGCGCGCCACAAAAGGATGCGAGTAATAGTCGGTCAGTCGAAAACCGAGCGTATCGCGGTAAAATGCCATGAGACGATCGATGGTCTGCGCCGTATCGACATTGAGCACGACATGGCCAAGGCCGAGCGGGCCGGTGCGAAAGCCCGAAATAGAGCGGCCGGGCTTGAACGGATCGCTCGATATCTGGGCGCCGTAAAAAATCTCGAGCCGGTTGGCCACCGGATCGTCGAACACGATCAGATCCTTGACATGGCGTTGGTCGGCCAGCGCCCGCGATCCGCGCTCGATCCTGATGTCGTTGTGCTCAAGATGCGCGGCGAAGGCGTCGAGTGTCGCGGCGTCGGCGACTTCCCAGCCGAAAAAGCCGATGCCCTGCCCGCCATCGGCGTCGACGACCAGCCGCTGCTTGCGGTCGTCCATGCGAAAAGCCAGCGTCGTGCGCGACTTGTCGATGCGCTGCAGCCCGAGCAAGTTCGTGCCATAGCTCGCCCAATCGCTCAAATCCTTGGTGCGAATACCGACATAGCCCAGAGCTTGAAGCACGGGCCGCTGTGGCGCGAAATGTTGTAGATCGGTGCTGCTCATGGACAATTAGCGTGATACTCCCGGGGCTCCTTTTGGCGCTCCTTTTATTACACCCGCGGCGCTGCGGCTAAAACGGCCTCCAGACTGGCCGCAAGCTCATGTCGGCAAGCCATCGAAACCAAAAGGCCTGCTCTTGCTTGCCTGGTATCGCGCGAATAGCATGTTCCGGGAGGGTGCGTTTTTGTCTGGAGAGGCGCTGGTCCCGGGCTAGCCAGCGTCGGGGTATCGCCATGCGACTGCTCTTCGTTCATCCTGGCCCTTTGCTCTATACCAACGTTTTTCTGCGGCTTGAGCCTTTGGGGCTCGAACTGGTGGCGGCGGCGGCGCGGCGCGCCGGTCATCAAGCGCAACTTATCGATCTTCAGGTCGAGAGCCATGCCGATTATCGCCGCATGGTCTCCGGCTGGCAGCCGGAATTTATAGCTTTTTCCTGCAATTATCTCGCCAACGTCCCAGAGATCGTGGACTTGGCCAAGCTCACAAAATCCGTCCTGCCGGGCGCCTTCATTTGCGTCGGCGGGCACAGCGCGTCGTTTACGGCAGGTGCCATTGTCGAGCACGGTGCCGGCGCGGTTGATTGCGTTCTCAAGGGCGAAGGCGAGGCGGGCATTGTCAAACTGCTGGAAGCGGTGGCCGGCGACCGCAACAGCCTCACCAAAGTACCTGGCGTCGTCACTGCGGATGGCGAAGGACCGCGCCCGACCTTTGTCGAAAGCCTGGAAGACATCAGGCCCGCACGCGACCTGGTACGCAAGCGCCGCAAATATTTCATCGGCGTGATGGACCCCTGTGCGTCGATCGAATTTTCGCGCGGCTGTCCGTGGGATTGCTCGTTTTGCAGTGCCTGGACGTTCTATGGCCGCAGCTATCGGCGGCTGAGTCCGCAGCGGGTTATTGAGGATCTGTCGTCGATCCGCGAGCCGGGCGCTTTCATTGTCGATGACGTCGCCTTCATTCAGGACAAATACGGTTTGGAGATCGGCGAGGCGATCGCGCGCAAGGGCATCCGCAAGAGATATTACCTGGAGACGCGCGGCGACGTTCTGTTGCGCAACAAGGAAGTATTTCAGCTCTGGAAGAAGCTTGGCCTCACGCAGATTTTCCTCGGCATCGAAGCGATCGACGAGGCGGGCCTGAAGAAGTTTCGCAAGCGTATCCCGCTCGGCCGTAATTTCGAGGCGCTGGAGTTCTCACGCTCACTGGGCATCGGCGTGGCCATCAACATCATTGCGGAGCCGGATTGGGACGAAGAACGCTTCCGGATCGTGCGTGACTGGTGCATGGAAGTGCCGGAAGTCGTCAACATCAGCATCAATACGCCGTATCCCGGCACCGAGACCTGGATCACCGGTCAGCACAAATTGGCGACCCGCGACTATCGGCTATTCGACATCCAGCACGTCGTGCTGCCGACCAAGATGCCGCTTGAGAAATTCTATTCTGAGCTCTTGCACACCCAGCGTGTGCTCTACAGCAAGCACCTCAACTGGCGAAGCACCAAGGGGCTCGCCTATGAGCTCGGCAAGGCCTTGATCCACGGGCAGACCAATTTCATGCGTGGCATCATGAACTACAAAAAGGTCTATAATGTCGAAAAGATGCTGGCCGATCACGCGCGGCCGGTCCATTACGAATTGCCCGTAGCGCCGCCGCCGAAGACGCCCGCTGCGGTTCCGAAAGGGCCTGATCTCTATATTCATGTCAATCGCGGCCGCGCCAGCCGCAATATCGATGACTCGACCGAACGGTTTGTTGATGCGACGCGCATGGGCGCCGCCGGCTGAGCGGGCTCGCTGCCCATGTCGTCAATCATCGACACACTCTGCAGGCCGAGGCGGGCAACAGACGACAACGATCGGCAAAGTTGAATAGCCATTCACCGGGCGAAAGAACGGCCTCAGCCGAGTCGTAACGAGGCTCGCTTCCTGGCGCGGGCGCGAGCGAAAACGCGCAGCCCAAGCGCTTGCCGATGCCGGACCAACTGATTTTGGGAATCCGCGATCAGGATTTCGCCGGCACAGGTGGCGCCGCACCATAACCGAAATCGAAGTTCTGCTCGGCCTCGCGCTCGGCTTGCATAAAGAGCAGCTCCCAATGCTGCAGGGTCCGGCGCTGTTCGCTGTTGCGCGCGCTCTGCGCCCAGCTGCGACACCGCTCAGCCCATTCGCCGAATTCTTCCGCAGCAGACTTGAACATGGCGATGCCTCTCAACTCGTGGTCGGCAGCGTAAATGCAGGACCGAGCAGATGTCGTCCACGCACCAATGTGGCACGCGCGGCGCGGGCGTCGAGCGCGGTTTGTAACAGAGCCGGCAATTCCTTGGGACGTCGCAGCACTGAACGGAGCATGGCGCCGATATTGGTCGTACCGTTGGGCCGCATTGCCGCGACCGCTGAGGCTGGCAGAGCGCGCTTGGCCGGATCTGTAATGACCCTGATCGCCGCCACCGGCAAATCATGCGCCAAGCCAACGGCAGCCACGATGTGCGATTCCATGTCGACCGCAATTGCGCCGGTCTTCATGAAAAGCGCGCGCTTGTCATTTGGATGGGCAATTGGCGTCGGCACTCCGAGAAGCACACCGGAAATCGCGTCCGGTATGGTTCGCAACAGCTTCTGCGACCATTCGGGGCTGATCGGCATCCGGTTTGCTCCGGAAATCACCGCGGAGCCGACGACGCAGGTACCAGGCCGCAGGTCCGGCGCCAGCCCTCCGGCGACGCCGAAGCTGATAATGCCGGGGCAGCCTTGCACGTGCTGCCGGGCATCGGCGATTGCTGCCGTAAGCTTGGCGGCCAAATCGCGCCCATCGCCACTGCAGATGACGCGCACGCCGGGCCCTGCGGCTATCCGTGCCTCAAATGCCAGTCCGACGACGATAATCACGTGGCCCCCACCGCTAGGTCAAAGACTCTGCGCACCCATGCCGCACTCTATCGCACCGCTGCAATTGACCGCGGAATCCTTCCTAAGGATCGCCTGCAGGAGCGGCCGACACTGCCCGGCACATGCCGACCGTCGTTGCGGCTAGCCTTTGGTGACGACGGGCGGAGGCGCCTTGCCCTTGCCGACCTGGGCGCACCCAGCCATGCTGAGAAGCGCAAGCACAACCGCCGTGCCGAACGCGAGCTTTTTCATTTTCGCCCCCCATGATGAGACTACAGAAGCGCAAGATAGAAGGGGCTCCCAGGGCCCACTAGTGCAGAAAAGACACACATCACATCTGAATCGGTGCGTGTACACCTTCGAGTCGATTTGTCTGCCGGGAATTTGCCTATATGGCGGTGTGATGATGGCGCTCAAATGAGGATTTTCGCCCCTGCCGCCGGGATTCTCGGCCTCGCGCTGCTGACCGGCCTTGTCGCCTATTTTGGCTTCGCATCCGTCATGCAGGCGGTGGTCAGCTCGCAATGGGGCACCGTCCTCGTTGTGGCTGCCAGGGCCGTTGCACTCGCCGGCTGTGGCCTCGGCTGGTGGCTCCTGCTGGAGCCGAAGGGGATCGGGCCGCATCGGTTCATCGTCCTGCGGTACATTCGCGAGGCAATCAATGCCTTATTTCCGTTTGCGGTGGTCGGCGGCGACATCATAGGTGCGCGGCTGCTCGCCCAATTTGGCGTGGCGATCAATTTGGCCATCGCCAGCGTGCTGATTGATATTTTCGTTCAGGTCGTATGCCTGCTGATCTATGTCGGCGCTGGAATTGGCATTGCTTTTGATGTGCCCGGACCGCACCGCCTTGGGACGGTCACATTCGTGATGCTTGCCATCGCATTGCCGGCGGTAAGCGGATTTTTCCTGGCGTTGAATTTCGGTGCATTTGACCCGGTCGTGCGGTGGCTCGTGGCCTTCGGTGAGACACGCCGATGGTCCCTTTTTAATCATGTCGCCGATCTCGGCGGACGGCTGCAGCAGATCTGGCGCAATCATCGCGGCCTGTCGGGATCGTTTTTTGTTCACCTGGCCACCGTCTTTTTTGGCGCCGTGGAAGTCTGGATCGCCTTCAAGTTCATGGATCATCCGGTGACGCTCGCCGCCGCAATTGCTATCGAAAGCTTAGGCCAAGGCGGCAAGGCCGCTGCCTTCATGCTGCCCGGCGGCATCGGCGTGCAGGATGGGGCTTTGATCGCCGCCTCGGCGATTTTCGGCGTCCCGGCCGAGGTGGCACTCGCCATGGCGTTGATCAAGCGTGTTCCCGATCTGGTGCTGGGAGTGCCTTCGCTGCTGATTTGGCAAGCGCTTGAGGGACGGCGCCTGTTGTCGCACAGGTCTGTGAGCGGGTGAGCCTTTCTTGCCACATTTGCGGGGCTGCATCGCCGCACCCTCTTGGCGCCGCTGGTTTCGCGTGCATCAGGGGGCGCAGGCCAATATAGTTTCAGGTGATCACGGTTTTGGGTGTTACAATCTAGATAGTCTTCGGCCGAACAAGGCCGCGTGCGCGGAGCGGGGGCGTGGACGATTTTTTCGCCGAGGGCGCCTTTGTGGCGTCGGTTGCGTGTTATGCATTGGCGGCCCTCGGCTGTTTCTACGCCTTGGCGGCCATTTGGGCGGCGAACCGTTTTGTTCGCTCGGTACCTCATCGCGATCTGACAAGCTGTCCGCCGGTCACGATCCTTAAACCGCTGCATGGCATCGAGCCCAATCTCTACGACAATTTGGTCTGCTTCTGTCGCCAGGATTATCCAAGCCCGGTGCAGATTGTTTTCGGAGTCAGCGACCTGGCCGACCCAGCGATCAACATTGTGCGTAAAATTGTCGCGGAATTTCCCGATCGCGACATCAAGTTGGTGATCAATTCGCGCCGCCACGGCTCGAACCGCAAAGTGTCCAATCTCATCAACATGATGAGCGAAGCGCGCCACGATGTGCTGATCATATCGGACAGCGACATCAGCGTTGATCCGGATTATGTGCAGGGCATCGCCGCAACGCTGGCTGGTTCCGATGTTGGCCTTGTGACTTGTCTCTATCGGGGCGTCGCGCAAACCGGCCTTTGGGCAAAATTCGCGGGCGCCGCAATCGACTATCACTTTCTGCCCAGCGTGCTTGTCGGGCTCATGCTCGGCCTCGCGGAGCCTTGTTTCGGCTCGACCATTGCGATCCGCAGGCAGACGCTCGCGGCGATCGGCGGGCTGCAGACGGTTGCTGATCAATTGGCGGACGATTATGCGCTCGGCGCCGCCGTGCGCCGCGCCGGATTACGGGTCGCGATTCCGGCTCGCGTGGTCGGTCACGACTGCACCCAAGCTTCCGCGCTGGATCTGTTTCGCCACGAATTGCGCTGGGCACGCACGATCCGTTCGATCGATGCGATCGGGTTCGTGGGAACCGCGGTTACGCATGCGCTGCCCCTGGCCTTGCTCGGCCTATTGCTCGGAGGTATGAACATTTTCGCGCTCCTCGTGCCTGCGGCTTTCCTGTGCCGGAGCGCGCTGCAGATGGAGTTTGATCGCGCTTTCCAGCTGCGCCGTCGTTTCTACTGGTTGGGTCCGGTTCGCGACATATTGTCATTCTTGATTTTCGTCGCGAGCTTTTTCGGCCGTGATGTCGAGTGGCGCGGCCACCGCTATGGCGTGCAGCCCGATAATACACTCGCTTGTTACGGTGAGGTTGAAACGTGATGCGTTCGCTGTTTCTGCAGGCGCCTTCCTACGACGGCTTCGACGGCGGAGCGGGCGCGCGCTACCAGATGAAGCGCGAGGTGAGATCGTTCTGGTACCCGACATGGCTGGCGCAAGCCGCTGCCATGGTGCCAGGCTCGAAGCTCATCGACGCGCCGCCGCATCGGCTGACATTCGAGGACATTGAACAGGATGTGAAGTCGCACGATTTCATCGTGATTCACACGTCGACGCCGAGCTTCAAGTCTGACGTGCAGACCGCAGCCAGGATTCGCGCGCTTAATCCGACGGCCAAAATCGGCTTCATCGGCGCCAAAGTCGCGGTCGAGCCGCACCAAAGCCTGGAAGCCGCGCCGGCGGTCGATTTCGTCTGCCGCCACGAATATGAATTCACCATCAAGGAGCTCGCCGAGGGCGCCGACTGGCCCGCCATCAAGGGCCTGTCCTATCGCACGGCCGACGGCAAGATCGTGCACAATCCCGAGCGCGACATCCTGATGGACATGGACAAGCTGCCGTCCGTGCTTCCGCTCTACAAGCAGCTCAAGATCGAGAATTATTTCGGCGGCTATCTCAAACATCCCTATATGAGCTGGTACACGGGCCGCGGCTGCAAATCACGCTGCACGTTCTGCCTGTGGCCGCAGACGATCGGCGGTCACAAATATCGCACCATGTCGGTCGAGCGCGTGATTGAGGACGTCAAATACGTGATGAAGGAATTTCCGCAGGTGAGGGAAATCTTCTTCGACGACGATACACTTACCGACGACCATGCGCGGGTCGAAGCAATCGCGCGCGGGCTGGGCCGGCTCGGCGTCACCTGGTCGTGCAATGCCAAGGCCAATGTCCCGCGCAAGACGCTTGAAGTGATGAAGGATAACGGTCTGCGCCTGCTGCTGGTCGGTTACGAGTCCGGCAATCAGAAAATCCTGCACAATATCAAGAAAGGCATGCTGGTCGACGTCGCGCGCCGCTTCGCCAGGGATTGTCACGAACTCGGCATCATCGTGCACGGCACGTTCATTCTGGGCCTGCCGGGCGAGACGCGCGAGACCATCCAGGAGACGCTTGAATTTGCCAAGCAGGTGAATCCGCGCACGCTGCAAGTGTCGCTGGCCGCGCCCTATCCGGGCACTTTCCTCTACCAGCAGGCCAAGGAGAATGGCTGGTTTGCCGCCGATACCGATCTACTCGCCGACAACGGCACGCAGATCGCACCGCTTGATTATCCGCATCTCGGCCACACCGAGATCTTCGAGTCGGTCGAGGAGTTCTACAAAAAATTCTACTTCCGTCCATCAAAGATTGCGGAGATCCTGGGCGAAATGCTGACCAGCCGCGACATGCTAATGCGGCGATTGCGCGAAGGCATCGAGTTCTTTCACTTCCTGCGCCAGCGCAAGCAGGCCGCGCACTGACGTATTGGTTCAGTTGCTCAGGTAGCCGTTCTCGCGGAACCAGGTGATCGCATCGGCGATCGCGCTCGCGTAGGGACGGGCGCGATAACCAAGTTCGCGCTCTGCCTTCGCGGACGAAAAGAACATCCGATCCTTGGCGAGCCGCAAACCCGTCGTCGTCACGAACGGCTCTCTGCCGCTGAAATAGGCGATTGCTTCGGCGCCGTAGGCGATCGGAAAGATCAGCCGGCGGGGCAGCCGCAGCCTCGGCGCCGGACGACCGACCTGGCGTGAAATTTCGGCTAGCATTGTGCCGAACAGGACATTCTGACCGCCGAGGATATAACGCTCGCCGATGCGGCCTTTTTGCCACGCTGCGATGTGGCCTGCGGCGACATCGTCGACATGAACCAGATTGAGGCCGGTATCGACATAACCGGGCATGCGGCCGGCGGCGGCCTCCACGATGATCCGCCCCGTCGGCGTCGGCCGGACGTCGCGCGGGCCGATTGGCGTGGACGGGTTAACGATGACAGCCGGCAGCTTCTGTTCAGCGGCCATCTGCTCGACCAGCCGCTCAGCCATGACCTTGCTGTATTTGTAGGCGCCGATTGCTGCCTTGGCATCAAGGGGGAACGTCTCGTCGCTCGGCGTTCCATCGGCCCGCGCTTTGAGCGTCGCAACGCTTGAAGTGTACACGATGCGCTCGACACCGGCACGCAATGCGGCATTCATCAGCGCACGCGTACCATCCACATTGGTCCGTACGATGTCTTTATCGTCACGCGCCCACAGCCGGTAATCGGCGGCAACATGAAAGAGCACGCGAACATCTGTCAGGGCGCGCTCGAGGGACGCGGCATCGCGCAGATCGCCTTGTGCAAATTCGAGCCGCGGATCGGTAAGATTCACGCGCGAACTGGTCGGACGCACCAGCGCGCGGACCTGATACCCGGCCTGCAGCAGCGCACGCGCGACCGCAGAGCCGACAAAACCGCTGGCGCCGGTCACCAGGATCATGTGCGCCTCCTTCTGGCACAGCGATAGCCGGTGTGGTTTGATCCCGATAGCAGCAACTGATGCAGGACCGCAAACGGAGAAGCAATGAAACTGCCCAGCCGCCTCGTCGATCTGTCGTCGCCGCTCGAAAATGAAACGGTCTATGATCCGCCGTTCATGCGGCCAAAAATTCAATATGTCAGCAACACCGAGACCGCACCGCTCCTGACGCAGCTATTTCCGGGGCTGCGCATCGATGAGCTGCCGGAGGGCGAGGGCTGGGCGATCGAGCAGATCGAGCTGACGACGCATAATGGCACGCACATGGACGCGCCGATCCATTTCCAGTCCAGGACCATCGACGGCAAACCGATGATGACCATCGATCAAGTGCCGCTCGATTGGTTCTTCCGTCCCGGCGTCAAGCTCGACTTCCGTAAGATGCCAGACGGCCATGTTGTGACCGCAGCCGAGGTCGAAGCTGAGCTTAAACGCGTCGGCCACGAGCTCAAGCCATTCGACATCGTGCTGGTCAATACCCGCGCTTCAAGCTGCATCGGCAGCGATGAATATCTCACCGCCGGCTGTGGCATGGGTCGCGAGGCGACCCTCTATCTGACCTCGCGCGGCGTGCGCGTTACCGGCATCGACGCCTGGGGTTGGGACGCACCATTCGTCCACATGCGTGAGCGCTGGCTCAAGACGCGGGATCCGTCGATCATCTGGGAAGGCCACAAGGCCGGCCGCGAGATTCCATATTGTCATATGGAGAAGCTTTGCAATCTCGAGCAGCTTCCCGATCACGGTTTCATCGTCGCGTGCTTTCCGCACAAGGTGAAATCAGGCTCGGCCGGATGGACACGCGCGGTGGCGCTTTTTGATTAGCGTGCTGCATCTTTGCGAGCAAGGCGACGCGAGCCGACCGACCTTGATCAGGTGGGTTCGGATCACGGTGCTACGCTCCTGCAATGACGCAACGATCGCCCCATTGAACCGGCCTCGGCGTCGCCTACATGAAGGCGCATGAGCTTCTTGTCGTTCGTTCTGAATATCCTTTGGATCATCTTCGGCGGGCTGTGGATGGCCGTCGCCTGGGTGATCGCGGCGATTGTCATGGCGATCACCATTATCGGCCTGCCTTGGGCCTGGGCGGCGTTCAACATTGCATCCTATACGCTCTTACCATTCGGTCGAAAGGCGGTGTCGCGCGCCGAATATTCGGGCCACGACATCGGCACTGGCCCGCTCGGGCTGCTCGGCAATATCATCTGGTTCGTGCTCGCCGGCTGGTGGCTCGCGCTCGGCCATCTCATTACCGCAGTCCTGCTCGCCATCACCATTATCGGCATTCCGTTCGCCTGGGCGCATTTGAAACTCGCCGGCATCGCGCTGTGGCCGATCGGCAAGGAGATTGTGGCGAGCGATGCCATGCCGCAGCGCGTACCGGGTCGTGCGAACTGATGGTTGTTTCGGCCCGCCTGAGCGGGCCTGAGGCGGCCGCTGCCGGGACCGCGGGAGGCGGTGTAGTCATTCAGCCTTTGGCGTCGTTCGCCGCCATTGCTGTCAGATCAAGCCGCCCTACGCAGCCAAACCTTGTTGTCGTGGAACGCTGCGCCGCCAAACGGCGCCACCGCATCCGATCCGGTCAGCGTGTTGATGCCGCGGCCATCGGGATAGGCGGAATTGGGCCAGATCGATTCGGCAATCAGCACGCCGCGCCGCACGCCCTCGAACAGCCTTGCATGCAGTCGCACCTGGCCGCGCCGATTGCCGAGGGTGACCATGTCGCCGCCGCTGATGCCGAGCGGTGCCGCGTCGTCCGGGTGGATCATCACCTCGGGCCGCCGCTCATGGGCGAGCGAGGTTGACGTCTCGGTGAATGTTGAATTGAGAAAGCCGCGCGCCGGCGAGGTCGCCAGCCGAAACGGATGTTCGGAATCGGCCTCCTCAATCACCTCCCAGTGATCCGGCAAATTCGGCATTGCCGGTGCCGGCACGTTGCGATGCCAGCGCCGGAACGGCACGTTGGGCCAATCCGGCTTGAAACGGAATTTGCCGTCCGGATAGGCGAAGCCTTTGAGGTAATGGGCGGTCGCAAAGTCGGGCTGGCAGTCAATCCAGCGATTGGCTTCGAGCTCCTGGAGCGTACCCCAGCCGGATTTTCGCAGCGTCGCGTCGATCAGTTGGCGCGGCGTCATGGCAAAGCCCGGGTGCTCTGCGGCCAGCCGCTTTGCGAGACCGCAGATCACTTCGTGGTTGTTGCGGCATTGGCCCGGCGGCTCGATCAGCTTCGGCCCAAGTAAAATATATTGGCTGCCGCCGGCGGTATAGATGTCGTCATGCTCGACGAACATGGTCGCCGGCAGGACCACATCCGCCATGCGCGCGGTGTCGGTCATGACCTGCTCGTGCACGCAGACGAACAGATCATCGCGGGCAAAGCCGCGCTTGACGGTCTCCTGATCGGGCGCCACCGAGACCGGGTTGGTGTTCTGAATGAGCATTGCCGTAACCGGCGGCCCGCCGATGAGCGCCTCCTTGTCGCCGGTCAGAATAGGGCCGATGCGCGACTGATCGAGCATGCGTATCGCGGGATCGCGCAGATCGCTACCCTCGATCAGGCTGAGATCGAGATGAAAGATCGCCCCGTTATTGTGAAACGCGCCGCCGCCTTCATATTGCCAGGCGCCAACCACGGCCGCGATGCAGCTTGCGGCATGCATGTTGACGGCGCCGTTGCGCGAGCGCGAGAAGCCATAGCCGAGGCGGTAATAGGCGCGCGGACGCTCGCCGACCAGACGCGCGAAAGCCTCGATCGTTTGCACCGGACAGCCGGTGATCTTGGCGGCCCAGTCGGGCCCGCGCGTACGCACATGCGCGGCCAACTCGCGCGGCGCGTCGGTATAGCGGTCGAGATAGTCCCAGTCGGCTTTACCGTCGCGAAACAGGCAATGCATCACTGCGCAGGCCAGCGCGCCGTCGGTGCCGGGGCGAATCAGCACCGGCAGATCGGCCTGTTTCATCGTTGAATTCATGTAGACGTCGATGACGACAATCTTGGCGCCGCGCTCTTTGCGGGCGCGCGTTGCATGCGTCATCACATTGACCTGGGTGTTGACTGCATTGGTGCCCCAGATCACGACCAGGTCGGATCTTGCCATTTCGCGCGGGTCGGTGCCGGCGAGCTTGCCGGTACCGGCGATAAAGCCGGTCCAGGCCGGATTGACGCAAATGGTCGAGAAGAAGCCGGAATATTTCTTGGCGTGACGCAGGCGATGAATGCCGTCGCGCATCACATAGCCCATGGTGCCGGCATAGAGATAAGGCCACACCGCTTCCGAGCCGTGCGCCTGTTCGGCGCGTACAAAATTCTCGGCAACGATGTCGAGCGCATCATCCCAGGAAATGGGCGCGAACTCCCCCGAGCCCTTCGGGCCGGTGCGGCGCAGCGGCTGCTTCAGCCGGGCGGGATTGTGCACGCGCTCGGCATAACGCGCGACCTTGGCGCAGACGACGCCGGCCGTGTACGCATTGTCGGCGGCGCCGCGCACCCGCCCGATGGTGGTGCCGTCGAAAACCTCGATTTCAAGCGCGCAGGTCGAGGGGCAATCGTGCGGGCAGGCTGAAGCCGCAATGCGAGGGCGAACGAGCTGGTTCATAACAAGCGCGGTTCCGGTTCGTACGGCGGATCAATAAAGCGTTCCGCTATCTTAGCGCGGCGGCCGAGATATTCGGCTAACCCGCCTTAAGCACGCGTAGAAGATATCACATGGAGGTCGTACTGAAAGGGATGATGACCCAAGACCCTCGGCAGCAGCCTAAAGTTTCTTCCGCAGCCGCCTGGCCGCCTCGACGATGACCCGAAACTTTTGCCAGCGCCATAGGGTGTTGGCGCCGTGCTTCACCGATGGACGGCGCGCGGCTGCAACATATATCCTGGCTCGCCCTCAAATGAGCCTGCCCGACGGAGAAGCACAATGAAAGCCGCCGTTCTCGGCGCGAGCGGAGTGGAAATTCGTGACCTGCCGAAGCCTGAGCCCAAGCCGAACGAAGTTCTGATCCGGGTGCGCGCCTCAAGCCTTAACCGTGCGGACCTCTTGGTGGCATCAGGACACCAGCACGGCAGCGTCGGCGGCGTTGGTGCGCGGATCGGCCTCGAATGTGCCGGCGATGTCGAGGCGGTCGGCGGCGAGGTGAAGGATTTGAGGGCCGGTGACCGGGTAATGGCTTCAGCGCCGGGCGGCTTCGCCGAATTCGTCGTGACCGATGCCGGACGGGTTCATCGCATCCCGGGCAACAATATGAGCTACGAACAGGCGGGCTGCCTTCCCGTTGCGCTGCAGACCATGCACAATGCGATTGCCACGGCAGGCCGGTTCAAGCGCGGCGAAACGCTGCTGATTCAAGGCGCGAGTTCGGGCGTCGGCCTCATGGGCATGCAGGTCGGCAAGATCCTGGGCGCCACGCTGGTCATTGGTACTTCGACCAATGCCGAGCGGCGCGCGCGGCTGTCCGAATATGGCTGCGATCTCGCGCTCGATTCCGGCGATCCGGCGTGGCCGGCACAGGTCAAGGCCGCCACGGCAGGCAAGGGCGTCGATCTGATTGTCGATCAGATATCCGCAAGCGTCGCCAATCAGAACATGGCGGCGGCAGCCATCCTGGGCCGCATCGTCAATGTCGGGCGGCTCGGCGGCATGAAAGGCGAATTTGACTTCGACCTGCACGCACTCAAGCGCATCGACTATATCGGCGTGACGTTCCGCACCCGCAGCGCCGAAGAGGTTCGCGAGATCAATCGCCTCATGCGCGCCGATCTGTGGCCGGCAATCGAGGCCGGCAAGCTTTCGCTGCCGATCCACAAAGCCTATAAGCTTGTCGATATCGCCGACGCGCTCGCGCTGATGCGTGCGAATCAGCATTTCGGCAAAATCGTCATCACTGTGTCATGAAAAACAAGCGGCGCCGATCCGGCGGGGAGCTCAAAACGAAGCTCGCAAGCGATCGGCGTCCGCATCCCGTGGTGGTAGGGAGGAATCCCGGCTTGCTCTCGGCGAGTCGGTCCAGCATAGATTTATCATGACTGATTCGGCGAAGGGTTCCGCGCCGATTTTGGCCGCGGGGGGAATCGGGTTGGGAATCGGGTTCATTCTCAAAGGCGCGATTGACGGGATGCGAGGGGCGTCGAAACGGGGCCAGTCAGGGGCGCGGGGCGCGCGTCGAAGCCTTTTCAATCCTGGCCCGCCTCTTGTCGCCGGTCGGCCTCGCTCCGCTGGCCTCGCTTGCCTTCGCTGACGGCTGATCGAGAATCTTGGCGAGCACCCGCGCTTCGGCGATCAAGGCCGTGAGCAGCGGCGTCGTCGGCTCGCGATCAGGAACGACCAGACCGACCGCATGCGTGACTTGCGGCTCGACGATCGGGATCGAGCGCACATTGTCGGTGAGCCCAAGAGTCTCGGCGAGCTTGCCCGGCATGATGGTCGCCCAGTGTCCGGAACGGACATGGGCGAACAGCACGATCACTGAGTTTGATTCCAGTGTCGGCGCGGGTTCGCCGCCGGCGAGCCGCAACAAGCCGTCCAGAATGCGCCGGTTCTGCATGTCCGGCGTGAGCAGGCACAGCGGGATCTTCGCCACTTCCTTCCAGGTCACCTGCTCGCGATCGCCGAGCGGCGCCGCACGCGAGGTCAGCAGCCGATATTCTTCCCGATAGAGCGGCACCGATTTGACGCGGCCGAGCGGCTCGTTGTCGAGATAGGTCAGCCCGGCGTCGACTTCCAAGTTCTCGATCATGCTGAGCACCTGGAGCGAGGTCCGCGACAAGATAGTGAAGCGCACGCCCGGATGCTTGGCCCGATAGGGCGTCGTCAGCATCGCGCTCATCGCGAGCGCCGTCGGGATCGCCGCAACGCGCAGATGACCGACCAGACCGCGCTTGAGCGCGTCGACATCGGCTCGCATGGCGCGCGCGTCGCCGACAATGCGCCGCGCCCACTCCAAAACGCGCTCGCCTTCGGGCGTGAAGCCGCGAAAGCGCGAGCCGCGCTGCACCAGCAGCACGCCGAACATGTCTTCCAGAAATTTAATGCCTGCCGACAGGGTCGGCTGGCTGACGCGGCATGCCTCGGCGGCGCGGCCGAAATGCCCTTCGCGCGCCAGCGCAATAATGAATTCGAGCCTGTCGATCACAAATTTGGTGCTTCGAAAAAGTTGGCGCTGCGAACGCCTCGGTGCTCTGCCATTATAGCAGAGCGGGCACGACTGCTAACTGGCGGACAGTCCGCCGGCGCATAAGCCAATCGCAAAGCAAATCACTGCTCGCTCAACGCATCTTCCGCCAGGACAGCCTTCTCGGCCGCGGTCGCTCTGTCCAAGCTTCCCGCGGGGACGACACCGTGAAACAGGCTGTAATCGAGCAGGAGCCGGCCCTCTGCAGACACGCTCGTCATGTCCTTGTAGCGATAATTCCAGCGGATATCGCGATGCGAATAGATCTTGCGGGCGTAAAGCGGTTGCGCTGAATTGTCGTCGACGCCGCTGAGATTGAGGGCCAACGCCGCTTCGGTCGCGGCGAGATCGTCCGGTGTAAGGCCGTAGAGCTCGCTGGTTTCGTCGATAATGTGAAACAGCGTCCAGCTCAGCGAAAACATCGGATGTTCGCGCCGGTCGAGCTTGAGCTCGTAAAAGCGGCGCAGCTGTTCGCCTTCGTTCATGTTCTCCAGCCGAATCAGCCATAACCGCGCGGTGGCCTGCGAGATCGTGTTGTTGCGCGCATTGGCGATGCGGATCATCAGCGTTGGTCGGCCCTGTTGCATGGCAACCACCGGATGATCGGCAAACAGGAAGCGGGCGCGCGGACGCGAGAAGCGGGCGAAGATCAAGCCCGTCATCACCGCAAGAAAGCTCATGCCGGTGAAGATCTCGACGGTGGCGACGAAATGGCCGTAATTGGTTTGCGGATGCATGTCGCCATAGCCGACCGTCGCCAGCGTCTCGATTGAGAAATAGAACAGGCTCAGCGGCAACGGCAGCGTCGGCGAGACGTTGGCGATCGGCGCATCACCAAGCCAAAATAGAAAGGCAAATATCGCGTTGAGAACGATAAAGATCGCCGCGGCGCTGGCAAAGAACACCGGCCAATAGACGGTCAGCGAACGGTGATAAAGATCGGTCCAAAAACCGGCCGCCAAGCCGCGGGTTTCGATCTCGCGTTGCCCGATGTGGACGACATGCGGCTTGCTCTGCCGTGCTGAAGCGAGCGGTCTTGAAGCCTTCACTAATGCCCCGTTCTTCCTGTCGCCGCCTGCTTTGAAGCCGCTGCCTTAAGCCGCGGCCATGGCCGCGATCTTGTTTGCAAGACGGCCGTAAACCTTGCGCGCATTGCCCTCGAAAATTTTCTTGCGGTCGGCATCGCTGATCGGCGCCTTGTCAATATAGCGCTTGGTGTCATCGAAGCCGAAGCCGGTCTTGGGATCGTTGCCTTTTACCGCCCCGACCATCTCGGAGGCGAACAGAATGTTATCGATCGGCACCACTCTGGTGAGCAGGTCGATCCCCGGCTGGTGATACACGCAGGTATCGAAGAAGATGTTTTCGCCCATGATCTCGGCAAGCTCCGGCTTGCCGTTGTTGAGCGCAATGCCGCGGAAGCGGCCCCAATGGAACGGCACCGCGCCGCCGCCATGCGGTATGATGAATTTCAGCTTGGGGAAGGTCTTGAACAGGTCGGAAAGGATGACCTGCATGAACACCATGGTGTCGGCATTGAGATAATACGAGCCGGTCGTATGCATCGCCGGATTGCAGCAGCCCGAGACGTGGATCATGCATGGCACATCGAGCTCGATCATCTTCTCATAAAGCGGAAACCACCATTTGTCGGTCATTGGCGGCGCATTGAAATAGCCGCCGGATGGATCGGGATTGAGATTACAGCCGATGAAGCCCATCTTGACGCAGCGCTCGAGCTCGGCGGCGGAATTTTTCGGATCGACGCCGGGCGATTGCGGCAATTGGCACACGCCGATGAAGTTCTTCGGAAACAGCGACACGACGCGCGCGATCAGGTCGTTGCAGATCTGCGACCATTCCACGCTCACGCTCTCGTCGCCGATATGGTGCCCCATGCCCGAGGCGCGCGGCGAGAAGATGGTCAGATCGGTGCCGCGCTCGCGCTGCAGTCTGAGCTGATTCAGCTCGATGCTTTCACGGATCTCGTCGTCGGACATTTTGAGCGATGCGCGCGACGGCATGGCCGTCTTGTCCTTGGCATTGGCGGCTGCGGTCTGTTCTTTGCGGAAACGGTGCAGGTCCTTGGGCTCGGTGGTGTAGTGGCCGTGGCAATCGATAATCATTGACAATCCGCTTTGAGGGTTGGCGGACGCGATGCTACGACCCGGAGCGCGATTGTCAAACGGGAACAACCCTCTATAAGGAGGGCCGTCATCTCACGGGAGGCGAGGAATGCCTGAACTGCCGCGGCTCAACGGTGTCATTCGCGCGCTCGAAGCGGGCCAGCATGCGCTGACCTGTTTCACGCCGGCCGAGATCAACAGCGCCATTGCGATGAGCACCTCCAGATTCGACGGCTGCGTCTTCGAAATGGAGCATCAGCCGTGGGACGGGCGACTACTGCGCGACTGCCTGCAATATATGCTCAACCGCGCGCAGATCGCCAAGGCCGCATCCGTCGTGCCGAGTGTGACGCCCATGGTCCGCGTCCCGGTCAACGGTGTCGAGATGGCGCAATGGCACGCCAAGCAAGCCCTCGATATGGGCTGCTACGGTGTCGTCTTTCCGCATATCTCGACAGTGGAGGAGGCGGCCAATGCGGTCGGTGCCTGCCGCTATCCGCGGCTCAAGAGCGCGCCGCGTTATGCGCCGGCCGGCATTCGCGGCGACGGGCCGACCGCGGCGGCGCGCTATTGGGGCCTCACCCAGCAGGAATATTATCAGAAGGCCGACGTCTGGCCGCTCAATCCGCAAGGCGAGATTTTCGTGATCCTGCAGATCGAAGACACGCGCGGCGTCGAAAATCTCGATGCCATGCTCAAGAACGTGCCCGGCATCGGCTGCATCCTGATCGGCGAGGGCGACCTGTCACAGGAGCTCGGCTATCCGCGCCAATACGAGCACAAGGTCGTGCTCGAATGGATGAAGCGCATTGTCGATACCTGCAAGAAGCACAATGTGGTCGTCGGCCATCCCCATGTCGAAGTGCACAATGTCGAGCGCATCGTAGCCGAAGGCTACCGCTTCCTGATGTGCGCGCCGGCGCAAAGCTACGGTCATCTCGACAAGGCGCGCCAGGTCGTCGGCCGGACATGATCAAGCGCCTCTGCAGGCGCGCAGGAACCGGCGTCTTCTGAGCAGGCGGCGCTTCATGGAGCCAGTCGATCTATTCGCCATCGTGCTTGGCGTCGCGGTCGCGATTGGCTGCGTCAATCATCGCTGGGTGCGGCTGCCGCCGGCGATCGGCATGCTGCTTGGCTCATTACTGATCGCGCTCCTGATCGTCGGCAGCGATCGCGTGCTGCATCTGCACGCGATGGGATGGATTCGCGACACGCTGGATGCGGCGGATCTGCCGAACTTCTTTCTCGACGCTGCGCTGGCGCTGCTCTTGTTCGCCGGCAGCCTGCATGTCGACGTCGCCGAATTGAATCGCCGGCGCTGGCTGATCCTGCTGCTCGCAACAGCCAGCGTGATCATCTCCACCATGACCTTCGGCGCGGGATTATGGGCCCTGCTTGGGCTCGCCGGCATTGCGGTTCCTCTGGTCTGGTGCGTGCTGCTGGGCGCGATCTTGGCGCCCACCGACGCCGTGGTCGTCGAGAATCTCCTCCGTAAGGCCGGCCTGCCGCCGGCGCTGCGTGCAGCCATTGTCGGCGAGAGCCTGTTCAATGATGGCGCCGGCGTCGTGCTGTTTCTGCTGGCGCTCGGCGTCACCCAAGGCGATGTCGTTCACTTCGGCCATGGGCAGGTGCTGCTCGCGCTGGCCCGCGAGATTGCCGGTGGCGCCTGCATTGGCCTTGTCGCCGGCTGGCTTGCGGCGCTGCTTCTGCGCGCGATCCACGAGCAGAGCCTGCAGCTTCTGATCTCGCTGGCGCTGGTGCTGTGCTCTTACCGGTTGGCGCTGCTCTTCGATTTGTCCGGTCCGATTGCGGTCGTCGCGGCAGGCCTGCGTCTGGGATCGCCGTCGCCGCGCCTGGGGCTGACGCCGGATACCCGCGCCGCGCTGATCGGCTTCTGGTCGCCGCTCAACCAGCTTCTCAATACGATGCTGTTTTTGTTCATGGGGTTGCACATTCTCGGCCTGATCGTGAAGCCGGTCGAGCTCATACCGATCGCTTTTGCCGTCCCGCTTGCCATCGTGTCGCGGCTCATAAGCGTCGCCGTGCCGCTCGCCTTCACGCGCCAAAGTCTTGGCGAAAAGGCGAGGGCGGTCACCGTCCTGAGCTGGGCCGGGCTGCGCGGCGGCATCTCGATCGCGCTCGCACTGACGCTGCCCGAGTCGCCATGGCGCACGACCATCCTGGTGATGACCTATGCGGTGGTCGTCTTCACCATCGTCGTACAAGGCCTGACTTTCGCGCGCGTGCTGCACGCCGCCTATGGCAAAGCAAAGCCGGCCTGATCGTCTGCGCTACGCCGTCGCGCTGCCTTTGGGCAAGTCGTACATCCCCGACGGCAGCGTATCGAGAAAAGCCAAAACCTCCGCGGTCTTCACGACATCCGCATATTTTGCGTTCATGTCGCAGAGATTGATGGCATGGCTCGCCTGCGAACGGTCGAAGCAGCCTTCTTCGGCGAGGGCGATTCGGTAATTGAGGCTGAACGCGTCGAGCACGGTGGCGCGCACGCAGCCCGATGTCGTCGTGCCGGTGACGACGAGACTGTCACAGCCAAGGAGCGTGAGATAGCTCGCCATATTGGTACCGAAAAAACCGGACGGCTTCTGCTTGAGCACCACGATATCCTTCGGGCCCGGCGCGATCGGGGTGACGATCTCATTGCCGTCGAGATTGGTGACGACGGTCCTGCGGTCCTCGTCGCCGCGCGCATTCTTCCACAGCCAGGATCCGGAATCCCAATTGTCTTCGCGCCGCACGCCGGTGGTGTAGAGAACCGGCACGCCTTTCTCGTGACACTTGTCGATCAGCGAGCGGATATAGGGCAGGGCCGCCCAGGCGTCTTCGCCGCACGAATTACGCCAGCGCTTGATCGATTCCAGGATCGGCTCGGGACGGTCGCCACAGAACGCCCAGTTCACGTCGATGACAAGCAAGGCTGGGCGCTTGCCGAAGCCGCCGCGCGCGCCATAGCCGGATGCGGCGAACACCGCCTTGTCGCGCTCGGTAAGAAAATGGTTCCAGATTGGTTCGGACATGATTGGCGCTTCCTTTCGCAAGTGTCGGCTGTCTCAGCCTTGTTCCTGCAAAGCGAAACTTGGCAAGGACGAGACTAGCGCGCAAGCAGCGCCGCTTCGAAGGCGCTGGCGATCGCTTCTTTGCTCTTGCCGGCTCTGACAGCATCGCCAATGACGATGACGCGCTGGCCCGCCCGCACCAGCGCACTGAACCGGTCGCCGGTTCCGCGCCGTGCGCGATAATAGAACCAATCCCGCAGCTTTGGCGACGTGAACAGATGCGCAAGGCCAGGCGCGCGAGCGAGGCCCTGGTCGAGCATCCACGTCACCAAGCCGCCGAGCCCGTAACGATATCGTGCGCCGGTTGCGATGACGATGCGATCGAAGGCTTCGAGCAGACGCGGCTCGGCGGTGACATCGGTGGCAAAGCGGAATTTGACGCCTTTCCTTTCGCAGGCGCTCAGAAGCTGCGCGACATAGCGCTGGAAGCTGTTTTGGTCGGCTGCAACTTCCTGAAACAGCGGCGCCTTGCCGGCACGGCGAAAGGCGCCGCCGGCTGATTTATCCTTCTCATAGACCGTTACCTTGTTGTGGTCGGCAACCAGTGACGCATAGGTCAGGCCGGCGGGGCCGGCGCCGATCACGGCAATGCGCTCGCCCCGCGGCGGCGTTCCTGCCACAAACTCCGCTTCGCGCCCGGCGGCGCCATTGACCACGCAGCCGATGCGGGCGCCGCCGCGCATCTCATTGATGCAGGTGTTGCAGGCGAGGCAGCGCCGGATCGGCTCGCCGCGCGCGACTTTCTCGACCCATTGCGGATCAGCGATCAGCGAGCGGCCGAGCGCGACAAAATCCGCTTTGCCGTCTTCGACCGCTGCCCTTGCGATCGCTGGATCGCCGAGCCGGCCGACCGCGATCACCGGCACGTTGACGTCTTTTTTCACTTCGGCCGCGAAGTCGAGGAAAGGCGCGTCTGGCATGCTCATCGGCGGCAGCACGATCTGCGCCGAGGGCAGCGAGCGATAATGGCCGGCGGTGATGTGCAAAGCGTCGGCGCCGATCTTCGCCGCCCATTGCGCGATCTGCCGGCCCTCTGCAAACGGCAGGCCGCCGGGGAAATAATCCTCGACCGAAAGCCGATAGATGACGGCGATGTCCGGCAGCTTCGCTTTCACGGCGCGCAAAATGTCGAGGCCAAAACGTGCCCGGTTCAGCAGGCTGCCGCCGTATTCATCGGTACGGCGGTTTTCGAACGGCGCGTGGAATTGCGAGATCAGATAGCCATGCGCGGCATGAATTTCGACGCAGTCGAAGCCGGCGCTTTGCGCCCGCGCCGCGGCCGATACATAGGCGGAGATCGTCTCAGCGATGCGGGCTTTGCTCATTTCCGCAGGCACAATGGTCTCAAGTGTGATTTCATAGACCGGATGAGGAATCGCCGACGGCGCGATCGGCGTCTCGCCGCAAATATCAATGCGGGTATGCCCGCCGGCATGGCCGAGCTGGATGGAGGCCTTCGCGCCGCCGCTGTGAATCGCCTCGACGAGCCGTTTCAGGCCCGGGACAAAGCGATCGTGGTAGATGCCGATTTCGCGGCGCCGATGCCGCCCGACCTTTTCGGGTGACGCCATCTCGACGGTGATGAGTCCGGTGCCGCCGCGCACGCGCGCCATGTAATAGGCGATCGTGTCGTCGGTGACGAAGCCCTCCTCGTCCGCCATCCGCGTGGTCATCGGCGGCATGACAATCCGATTCTTGATTTCGACCGCCCCGATCCTGGCCGGCGTCAGCAGAACATTGTTCACAGCACAGGGATCTCGCCGCCGTCGAGATCGATAGTCGCGCCGTGCAGCCAGCTTGCGCGCGAGGACACAATGAAAGTGACGAGATTGCCGACATCCTCGACCGTGCCGAAACGGATGGTGTTGAACTCGCGCGCAATCTCGGCACGAATGTCTTTTTCCGGCCGTCCGGTGCGTTCCATCTCCGTGTTGATGCGCCGTCGTGTGCGGTCGGTCTCGACCACGCTCGGATGAATGCAATTGACCTGCACGCCGTCGGTCTTGCCGCGATCGGCGAGGCATTTGGTGAAGGCGGCGACGGCGGCGTTCACCGAGCTGCCGATGGTGAATTGCGCCGTCGGCTTGCGGCCGCCGGTGCCGCCGATCGAGACGAGGGAGCCGCGGCGTTCCTTCAAAAGCGGCCAGGCGGCACGCGCCAGCCGCATATGGGCGAAGAATTTCAGCGCATAGCCGTCCTGCCAATCCGCGTCCGTGAGCTCGAGAAAATCGCCGCGCTTGGTGGCGCCGGCGTTATTGACGAGAATGTCGAGGCCGCCGAATTCGCGCCGCACATTGGCAACGAGCTTTTCGGGCGCGCCCGCTTCACGCAGATCGAGTGCGGATGTTGCGGCGCGCCGGCCCTTGGCGCGGATCGTGCTTGCCGTTTCTTCGAGCGCCTTCTCGTCGCGGCCGGTCAGCATCAGATCGCAGCCTTCGACTGCGAGCGCTTCCGCGACGCCGCGCCCGATGCCGCGGCTCGATCCGGTCACCAGCGCGATTTTTCCAGAAAGCCCCAATTCCATGCGTGAAGTCTCCTTGTCCGGGTTCGCGCCGCTGCGGCGTTGCGGCTGGCGGCTATTCAAGTTTCAATCCAAGCTTCTTGACGAGATTCGCCCACTTGCCTTCTTCGTTCTGGATATTGGCGGCATAATCTTCAGGCGTAGACGGGGCGGGATCGCTGCCGAGCTCGATCAGGCGCTTCTTCATATCGTCGGAGGCGAGTGCGGCGTTCAGCTCCTTGTTGAGCCGCTCAATGATCGGTTGCGGCGTGCCGGCCGGCGCGGCAAGGCCGTAATATTGCACGGCCTCATAGCCCGGGAGACCGGATTCCGCGGCGGTCGGCACAGTCGGCAGCGCCGCCGAGCGCTTGGGCGCGGCGACCGCGATGCCGCGCAAGGCGCCTGCGGTGATATTGCTCACCGAAGCCGGAATTGTGTTGAAGCCGATCTGCACGTGATTGCCGAGCAGATCGTTGGTCAAAGGTCCCGTGCCTTTATAGGTGACAACCTGGATGTCCGTGCCGGCCGTCTGATTAAAAAGCTCGGCGGCAAAATAATTGACCGTAGGCGCCGGCGGCGTACCGGCGGAATATTTGCCCGGCTCTTTCTTGGCGAGCGCGATGAGCTCCTTGAGCGTTGCCGCCGGGACCGAGGGATGAGTGACAACGATGATCGGCGTCGAAGCCACGATCCCGATCGGCGCAAAATCCTTGTTGACGTCATAGCCGGTATTGGCGCCGAGACTGATGCCGGTCAATAACATCACCAGCGTATAGCCGTCCGGCGTCGCGCGCGCCGCGTCGCGCGTTCCGATCATGCCGCCGGCGCCGCCGCGATTCTCGATGACCACTTGCTGGCCGAGCGCGGTCGACAGTCTTTGGCCGACCAGGCGGCCCATCACATCGACGCCGCCGCCGGCCGGATAAGGCACGATCAGAGTAATTGGGCGGCTCGGATAATCTTCCGCTGCGGCTTGCTTGAGCTGCGCACAAACACAGCTGGCTGCAAGAGCGCACGCCCCGAGGCGGGCGAGAATGGCGTGGGACATGATTATTTCCTCCCCTCTTCACTATAGCTCCCGGCGCGAGCCCTGCGCTACATTAGCGCTGCAACGCAGGGAGGCCGCGCCATGCGGTTCGGTTTGTTCGGCAGCGCTACCGCTCGTCACGGCGGACCGGATGTCGATTCCGGCCAGGGCTACAGGCAGTTCGTCGACTACAATATCGAAGCCGAAGCGCTCGGTTATCATTCGACGTTTTTGGTCGAGCATCATTTCACCGGTTTCGGCCAAGTCTCGGCGTCCCTCACGCTGCTCACCTGGGTGGCGGCGAAGACCAAGACGCTGCGGCTGGGTACGGCCGTTCTAGTGTTGCCTTGGCACAATCCGGTGCTGCTTGCCGAACAGGCGGCCAGCCTCGATCTCTTGTCCGGCGGCCGGCTCGATTTCGGCGTCGGCAAGGGCTATCGCCACAACGAGTTTGCCGGCTTCTGCATCCCGATCGAGGAAGCCGACGCGCGCTTCAATGAATCGCTCGAAGTCATCGTCAAGTCCTGGACCTCGAAGCAGCGCTTTTCGCATCACGGCAAATATTGGCGCTTCGACGACATCATCGTCGAGCCGCCGACCGCGCAAAAGCCGCATCCGCCGATGTGGATGGCGGCGGGAAATCCGGATTCGATACGCCAGGTGGCGGCGCGCGGCTATAATCTGTTGCTCGACCAGTTCGCCTCGTTCGAAACGATCAGTGAGCGCATCGCCGTCTTCAAGGAGGCGGTCGAAAGGCAAGGACGTGTCTTCGATCCGCTGGATGTCGGCGTGGCGCGCGCCTATTTCGTCGCCAAGGATCGGAAGGACAAAGAGGCGGCTCTGGAGCGCCGGCTCGAAGCGCAGCGCCGGCTTGCCGCGATCTCGAATGCACCCGACGGCACCAAGAGCAAAGCGAGCATCATGGCCTTCTCTGACACGCGCGAAGCGAGCGAAGAAAGCGCGCTCTACGGCACGCCGGACGAGATCGCCCGCAAGCTCGAACGCCTGCGCGAGCTCGGCGTCGGCTATGTGCTGCTCAATGGCGGCGGACCGGCGGAAGGGAGCCTGCAGCGCTTTGCCCGCGAAGTGATGCCGGCGTTCGCGGCGGAGCCGCGGGCGAAAGTGGTGGGGTAGGCCTTGCGTCAGCTCATTGCCGCGCAAGCGCGGGGACGAGCGGTTAAAGTAACGATCCCGATGATCAATAAGATCGTGCAATCCATGGCCGAAGCGATGGCCGGCATTCGCGATGGCGCCGTCGTCCTGCTGGGAGGCTTCGGTAATATCGGCCAGCCGCACGCCTTGCTTGACGGCCTCATCGAGCAGGGCGCGAAAGATTTGACCGTCGTCTCCAACAATGCGGGCGTCGGCCGGACCGGGCTTGCGCGGCTCCTTGATCTCGGCCGCGTGCGCAAGATCGTCTGCTCGTTTCCGCGCACCGCCGATCCGGTGGTCTTCGAGGAGCTTTATCGCGCCGGCAAGATCGAGCTCGAAATCGTGCCGCAGGGCACCATGGCGGAGCGGCTGCGCGCCGCCGGTGCCGGCATTCCGGCCTTTTTCACCGCAACCGCCGTCGGGACGAAACTTGCCGCGGGCAAGGAAGAGCGCGAATTTGGCGGCCGCAGATATCTGTTGGAAGAAGCGCTGCCGGGCGATGTCGCCCTGATCGAAGCCTGGGAGGCGGACCGCTGGGGTAATCTCACCTACAAGTGCTCGGCGCAGAATTTCAATCCGGTCATGGCAACGGCGGCGAAGCTGACTATCGTGCAGACCCAGCACGTCGTCGAGCTCGGCGCGCTTGATCCGGAAAAGATCATGACGCCTGGCATCTACGTCAATCGCGTGGTGCATGTGCCTTATGGCGAGCCGCTGGTGCCGTAACGGAGAGGACGGAAAGCCGTGAATTTCTTCGCCGCCTGCAAGCCGATGACGCGCAATGAAATGGCCGAGCGCCTGGCGCGCGACATTCCGGAAGGCTGGTACGTCAATCTAGGCATCGGCGCGCCGCTCAAAGTGGCCGATTACGTGCCCGTCGAGCGCGAGGTGATTTTTCATTCCGAGAACGGCGTGCTCGGCATGGGACCGGCGCCGCAACCGGATCAGGTCAACCGCTGGCTCATCAATGCCGGCAAGCAGTATGTGACGCTGCGTACCGGCGGCTCCTACATGCACCACGCCGACAGTTTTGCGCTCATTCGCGGCGGCCATCTCGATCTCTGCGTGCTCGGCGCGTTTCAGGTGGCGGAAAACGGCGACATCGCCAATTGGTCGACGTCGGACAACGACACGGCTCCGGCGGTCGGCGGTGCGATGGATCTCGCCGCCGGCGCACGCCAGCTCTGGGTCATCATGGACCATCAGACCAAATCCGGCGAAAGTCGCCTGGTGCGCCGCTGCACCTATCCGCTCACCGCGATCGGCGCTGTCAAACGCGTTTATACCAACCTCGCGGTGCTCGATGTCACCGAGGATGGCTTCGCAGTGCGCGACATGGTGCCGGGACTCACACTCGACGCGCTGCAGAAAGTTACCGACGCGCCGGTGCGCATGGCAAAGGTGAACGCAGGCGCGGCATCATAACCCCGTGGCGCAGTCTGCCATCATTGTCTAACCTCGCTCCCGGAACAGGGAGAAAACGCCATGGCCGCATTCGAAAATTCCCGGCTTACGTGGGACCACATTCATCTGCGCACCTCCAATCCCGAGGGCATGGCGCAGTGGTTCGAAAGGATGCTGGGCGCCGAGATCAAGCGCAGCATGCAGGACGGCAAGCCGCGCATCGATCTAAGACTCGGCGGCGCCAATATCTTCATCGCGCCGGTCGCTGACGGCGACGGCGTCAATCCGGCTCCGGCAATTCCTTACCGTGGTCTCGATCATTTCGGTCTCGCAGTGAGCGGCATCGATGCGATGGCCGCCGAGCTCAAATCCAAAGGCGTCGAATTCACCAAAGAGCCGACGACGGTGCGGCCGGGCGTGCGTATCTGCTTCATCAAGGCGCCCGAGGGCGTGTCGATCGAGCTGCTCGACCGCAGCCCGCGGTATCAGTGACGACGCGCGGCCAACAATCGCAGCCGGCGCATGGAGACGTTCCCCGGATGCGCTGCGCGGCGGCGGGGAAACATGCGCGGGGAAGGGAGCCTGCGCGCTGAACGGCCAATACCCGGAGCGTTTTCCGATTCGATGGAGTCGGAAAGCGCTCCAGGTTTTTGCTTTTTCGCATTTTCTTGCGGAAAACCGTACCCACCCTCTAATTCACCACAACCGGCGTCGATAATTTCACGCGATTGTACAGGTCGGTGACGTCGTCATTGTTGAGCCGGATGCAGCCGAAGGTCACGGAATTGCCGATGGTCTTCGGCGCATTGGTGCCGTTGATGCGCGAACTGCCATCGTCGAGCTGCAACAGCCGCGCGCCGAGCGGATTGCCGGGGCCGCCGGGCATCGGCGGCGGATTGCGATTGAGCGGCTCAGGCGGCGGCTGCCAGGTCGGCCATTCCGCCATACGCGCAACATGCCGCAGGCCGGCAAGATTGGCGCATTCGCTGCCGACCGCAATGCCGTAGCGCAGCGCGACATTGTTCGGTTGAATCAAATAGAGAAAATGCTGCAGCTTATCGACGATGATGGTGCCGACCGGCTGCAGCGTGCGGTAGAAGGTCGGCTGCCGCCGAAACATATATTGCTGATCGGGATCCGATGCGCCGCCGTCGATGCCGGGCGCGAGTTCGCCGTTTTTCGCAATCTTGAGCGGGAGCGGTTGCGCGGCCGATATTTTTGCGGTGGCTTGCGCCGCCGTCGCCACCGGCGCGGATTTCTCGCTCTTGACACTGAAGAAAAGATAGGCGCCGGCGCCGAGCGCGGCGACGACAATCGCCGCCGTCACCAGCGTCGCCCGGCCCAGTCCCAGTGAAAGCGGGCTCGGCTCGATTGCAGCCGGCGCCGCGGAATAATCGCCATCGGCCTGATCGCCGGCCGGCGCTGCGCCGCGCTCGGTCCAGCTCAGCTCGGATTCCACCCGCTCGATCGCGGCTTCCAATGCCGCTTCTTCCGCGGCGATTTGAGCAAGCGGCGGGCGCGGGCGCAGGTTCCGCATCTTGCTCGCCAACAATTGCCGCGAGCGGTCGTAAATGTCACGCCGCCAGCGCGCATCGCCGGCGCCCGGCGCAGTTACGGCCCGCAACAAGATCGAATAGTAATCGACCATGGCCTGCCACCTCAGGGCACGACTTCATAACGCCGAAACATGCTTTGCTCGTTCCCGCGCAAGCGGAAATCCAGTTCTTTCGAAACTGATCCGGGTCTCCGCTGTCGCGGCACGAGTGCGATGAGCTTATTCAGCGCTTGCTGCTTCCCCCGTTATTTTAGCCAAAAACTCCAGGATGCGCGCGTTGGTCGCTGCTTCGGTTTGCCCCTCGACCGGCATGTCCCAATATTCCGAGAGCGGCAGGCACGCGTCCAGATATTGCGCAGCCGAGGTGGCGTGGGAATCATCGTTTCCGGGCACGATCAGGGCCGGTATTTCGGTGCGCTTGAGATCGGCGGGCTCGGCGCCCGGCGCGGTGTCGCGGTCGAACAGGGCGTCACGCATGTTTTCGCAGATGCGGACATAGGCTTGCATGTCCTGCGCGGCATAGGCGGCGGCGAATTCGGCATCACGCCTGATGACCGAGGCCCAGGGTCCGGCGCGCGGATCGGCGCCGAACGGCTTGCCGTCGCGCCGCACCAGCGCGACCACCGCGGCCAGCCCCTCGCTTTGCACGAAGGCGAGATGCTCGGCAAAGCGCCGATGGCTCGACTGGCGGTATTTGGCGCCGCCGACCGGCCAGTACAGGATCATGCTCGCCACCATGCGCGGATGCGCGACCGCAAAGGCCGCAACCGGCGGGCAGCCCATGCAGCCGCCCGCTAGATGCGCGCGCGCAATGCCGAGATAGTCGAGCAGGCCTTTGCCTTGGGCGACGTAGTGGGCCCAGGTGATCGGCTCGACGCGGCCGCCCGACTGGCCGCATTCGCGGCGATCGAACGCAATGCAGGTGAATTTTTGCGGCAGGTGATCGAGGAGCCTGATCTTCGCGTAGACGCCGAGCGTCGACCAGGCTTCGATGACGGCATTGAAGCCGCCCGGCGCATACATCAGAAGCGGCGGTCCGCAGCCCAAGATCTCGTAACGCGTGGCAATGCCGTCAATGCTGATGCTTGGCATGGGATTGCTGATATTTCGAGCCGCACGGCCCCTTTGTCCGCTCATTCCTGCGCATGCGGCGCGCGCATGCGGGAATCCAGAGCTGGGGCGCCGCTTGCAGGGGGACGAGCAGGAAACCAGAGATTTCACACTTCACTGGCAAAACGCTAACCCTTGATCTGGCGCCCGGCGCGGGCATCCGCGATCAGCGCGCTAAAGGCGGCGAGCGCCGCCCGGGCGGTGTTGGTGTAAGTCTCGGTCGTTGCGTCGAGCCATTTCTCGCCATAGCCGAGCGCGGTGTGGGCAAGACGCACGCGGCCGTCAAGCCAGGGGCCGCCGCCAAAGCCGCCGATCACCGGAATTTTTACGGCCTTTACCACGGCCGCGCCGGCGACCGGCCCGGAATTGGTGAAATCGAGCGCGCAGGCGCCGGCCTCTTCGAGAACCTGCGCTTCTTCGACCAGCCGCTCGGCGGCTTCGGCGCTCGCCTGCGCCTGCGGCGAATTCTGTGCGCTGTAGGGAATGCCGTATTTGCCGGCGGTCTGCGGGGTGAGCCCGAATTGCGCGAAGACCGGAATGCCTTCGCGGGTGAGCGCGCGCACCACGTCCGGAAAGTCGGCCGCGGCATCGACCTTGATCATGTCGGCGCCGCCTTCTTTCATAAGTCGAAACGCGGCCGCCAGCGCGGCATCCGCGCTTTGCTGCACCGGACCATAGGGCATGTCGCAGCTGACCAGCGCGCGCGTCGTGCCGCGGTGCACGGCCCTGCAGCAGATCAGCATTTCATCGAGCGTGACGTCGAGCACATCGTCCCGCCCCCACAGATTGACGCCGACCGAATCGCCGACCGAGATGAAATCAAAGCCGGCGCGGTCGGCGATGCGTGCGATCTGATAATCCCAGGCGACGAGACCGACGCTCTTTTTTCCTTCGCGCTTCATCGCCTGCAGCGCCGCGATGGTCATTTTCTCACTCATGCATCCTCAAGACTTTTGTGTAGCCCGTGGTGTTTCGGCACGCAGCGTTTTTATCCTGGCCTGCGCCGGCGGGGGAGAGGGACAAACGCTCGCGTTGCCGCGCCGCGCCTTGGCGCGCGCGTGGCGGTGTGACGCCGGTGACCTGAAGGCGCGAAGCAGGCGGCGCAGCGGAACAAGGGGTGGGGCCTTCGTTTCAGGTTGCGCCGATGCCTACGTCGCGGTCTCGTCATTGCGCGGAGCGCGGCTCACCGCGGCACCGGATGGCTTCGCCGACGCTTGGCAATGACAAACAAACGCAAAGGAAGCGGAACGCCGACAGACGCAAATTTCCAACCTGCCGTGCTGCGGCACGGCCGCGCATCGTTGGCGATGCGCACGCCTATCGGCGTCCCACCGCGGCTCTTGCCAAAGGGAGCTTGTCG